>QWCG01000003.1_pt1 | contig 262243 bp, 216 predicted proteins | sample 1972481 | NCBI WGS metagenome assembly QWCG01 (sample SAMN09866714, study PRJNA288562) | Human vaginal metagenome isolate term3_vaginal, whole genome shotgun... | isolation source: vagina | host: Homo sapiens | place: USA: California
TAAAAAACGCCACGCAACCAAACACCAACAAAAACACAACAAAAATAATCCAAAAAAACAAGAAAAACACCCCAAAAACCCAAAACACGGGAGTGTCGCGCAATCAACATAAGCAAAATACAAAATACACAACGCAAGCAAAACAAACAATATATATGCACACAACATGTGTACGTGCTATACCTAGGCGTGCTATATATAGGTATATGAGAAATAGCGAGAAAAACAGCAAGAGCAGCGCACACAACAGCGTACACCATCACATTGTTGCACTAACAGGCGCAGGAATATCTACAAGCGCGGGCATTCCAGACTTTCGAGGCCCAGATGGAGTTTGGACTAAACACCCAGAACAAATGAGCGTTTACGACATTGACGCGTTTTTAAGCAGCGAAGAAGAACGCATTTACTCTTGGCGATGGCAAAAAGAGTCGCCAGTTTGGAACGCTCAGCCTGGAACAGCGCATAAGTCGCTAGTAAAACTTGAGAAAGCTGGAATGCTGGACTTAATCGCCACTCAAAACTTTGATGCGCTTCACGAAAAAGCTGGAAACAGCCCAGGTATTGTAGTGAACTTGCACGGAAGCATTGGAACATCACACTGCATGAGCTGCCACGCGAGCTATAAAACTGCGGATATTATGCGCGACTTAGACGCACACCCAGACCCACATTGCAGGCGCGCGCTGCCATACCGCGGAAATATGCCTTGCAACGGCCTTATAAAAACAGACGTTGTATATTTTGGGGAAGCTCTGCCCGAAGGAGCAATGGAACGCAGCGCGCAGGCGATTATGCACGCAAGCGAGCTGTGGGTTATTGGATCTACGCTAGAAGTGTTTCCAGCTGCAAGCCTTGTACCGCTAGCCGCTCGCGCAGGAGTGCCGATTACAATAATGAACCTGGGCGCTACGCAATACGATTATTTGGCAGAGCGCATAATACGCGAAGATATTGCTAAAGCTCTGCCAAAGTTAGTAGACGAAACTATTGCAAAGTAACTATTGCAAAGTAACTCCAAAATAATTATTGCAAGCTAACGGCAATTCCCTCCCACGGCGCAAGCGTGCCATTTTTAAGCGATTTAAGGGCATGATCCGCGCTGTACGTAGAAATCATCACATCATCATACGATGCGCCGTTAGAGGCGATATTACGCAACAATTCGGCACTTTGAGCAGGTATTGCTACAGATGAATCCGTCATATTTACCATTACGAGCAACTTCTTTACAGAAGCACAAGGCAAATCGCAAGCAACCGCGCTTGAAGAACTCACACCATGCTCAAGACCTGCCTCATCTGCCACATCTGCCTTAGCATTATCACAAGTCTGCTCAACCTGCCTAATAAACGCGTAAACGCACTCGTCATCCGCATCAACCAAATTCCAAGAACCAGCTGAAACAACAGGCTGCGAATGGCGCAACTCAATCAAACGCTTGTAGAACGAGTAAACGGAATCCGAATCTTCCATTTGCTCCGCCGCATTAATATCTACATAATTAGGATTCACGCTAATCCACGGCTGCGCATTATTTTGCGACGGAACATTAAAAGGCATGAATCCCGCATATTTAGACGCATTCCACTGCATTGGAGTTCGAGAATTATCGCGACCGCGCTTTGCGAGCGCATCCATCATAGACTCCGCAGACTGAATATGCGCTTCTTCTACGCGCTGCTTAAACATATTCAACGCTTCCAAATCGCGATACTGCTCAAGACGCGTAAAGTGCGCGTTTGTCATGCCAATTTCTTCACCCTGATACACGTACGGAGTACCGCGATGCATATGAAGAAGCATTGCAATCGCCTTAGCAGAAAGCACGCGCATCTCATCACTAGCCTCACTACCCCAGCGAGAAAGCGCACGCGGCTGATCGTGATTATTAAAGAACAGGCTCGCCCAACCAGCCTCGCTAACTGCTTGCTGCTGATCCGTCATTGCGCGCTTTAATGCCGTCAACTTAAGAGGAATAGGATTCCACTTAGTTCCATTTGCGCAATCAACATTAACTTGATCAAACAAGAAAAGCATGTCTAGCTCGCCATTAGCAGGATTTGTAATATAAGTGTTTCGATGCGCGGAAATTCCAGGAGCTTCGCCAACAGTTAAGAAACCTTCGCGACCCTTGAAAACCGCTTCGCGCATCTCGCGCAAAAACTCGTCTAAGCGAGGGCCATCGGAGCAGAAGAAATACGGTGAAGAGTAGCCGTCATCGCCTGCTGGCGCATCTTCAATCTGCGAACCGTATTCTCCAGGCAAACGCCCTTCGCTATCTATGCGCTTAGAAATTTGCGTAATTACATCCATGCGGAAGCCGTCAATTCCGCGATCCATCCACCAATTCATCATCTTGTACACTGCAGCGCGAACGGCAGGATTTTCCCAATTCAAATCTGGCTGCTTTGGCGAATACTGATGGAAGTAATATTCGCCGCGCTTTGGATCATACGTCCACGCCGAGCCGCCAAAATACGAACCCCACTTATTTGGCTCCGCACCTGGTTCTCCAGGCACACATCCTTTGCGTGCTGGCCTCCACCAATACCAATCCGCGTAGTCGCTAGAAGCATCTCTTGAAGCCTGGAACCACGCATGCTCGTCGGAAGTGTGATTTACTACTAAATCCATAACAACTTTAAGGCCGCGCTTGTGCGCTTCTGCCAAAAGCTCGTCCATATCTTCCAAAGTTCCAAAAAGCGGATCAATATCTTGATAATCGGAAATATCGTAGCCGTTATCGTCTTGTGGAGACTTGTAAACAGGGCTAAGCCAAAGCACGTCGACACCTAAATCAGCCAAATAGTCAAGACGCGAAGTAATGCCCTTCAAATCGCCTATTCCGTCGCCGTTAGTGTCTTGGAAGCTTCGCGGATAAATCTGATACACAACTGCATTTGCCCACCAAGGGTTTGGCGTAGCGCCGTTTGTGCGCACAGATTGCGGCAAGTTCGCTCTATTAAAAGTAGTCATATAAACCCCATTAATATTTTTATTATTTATTTTTATTATTCACAACGTTTACAATTCTATACTTTAACTATCTTACAAGCACATTTTTTAAGCACTAACAATATAAAAAGCGGCCCGCAGTAAAACCGCGAGCCGCGCCTCCTTCTCATTCATTGTAAGAGCTATAGAGATACTATCTAAATTATTGCTGATTATGTAATCTAAATGCAAGCTCCGCCAAATGAACTCCGTGAGTCAAGAACTCGTGAGTGCGGCACACGTAGTCATTTTCGCGACCAAGCTTCGCAATATATCCGTTTATATAATCAACCTCTGTTTTGCGACCGCGACTCATATCTTGGTACATTGAAGGATAGTGCAAAGGATTTGCAACACGGCTCACATAGTCAATAGCCTCCAGCTCTTGCTGACGCGTGTTAACCATACGGATTCCTGCACGATCGCACACGTCGTACGCTTCGTTAATAAGTTGTCGAGCCATATCCATAGCTCCTGGATACGAAATAAACTGACCCATTTGAATCTGATACATTGTGCACAAAGTATTAACTACGGAATTAAAAACTACCTTCGCCATGCACGTACCCTTAAAATCTTCCGTAATAGTAGGATTCAAGCCAGCAGCCTTAAAATCATCTCGCATAGCAAGCTCAACATTGCTCACTTGCTCGTTCAACGCGCACATATTCATTGTACCAACGCCAACTTTACCAATAAAATCAACGTCTCCAGGACCATTCAGAACAGTTGCAATCATTGCGGTACCGCCGTAAATTCGATCGTCTGAGAAATATTGCTGAAGCTTTTCAAAATGACCCCAACCGTTCATTGCAGCGAACACAACTTGATGATCCTTAAACAAAGGCTTGCATCGCTCCAACATCTCCGCAAGCTGCATCTGCTTCATAAACACAATCCACACGTCTGGATCGCCGTCATAATCTTCTGGAGTATACATATTGATTGGCACAAGATGGCGATTTTCATGATCACGACTCACCATTACACCGCCCTGCTCGCGGACTTTATTCACATTTTCATCCCAGGCATCAATGAAATCAACATGAATACCAGCCGTCTCCTGCAACAAAACGCCATAGCGATATCCCATAGCGCCCGAACCGATCATTGCATATTTCATGTCACTCATAATGACACCTCCCTGTAGGTAAAGTGGCGCTCGCACATAAATTCATAGATTTCATTTATATGGATTACGCGTAAGCGACCACGAATATAACAAAAAGCAGAAGACTGAATGAGTGAAAAACAATCAGTCAACTGCTCTTCGGTTTTTATAGCATATTACACAGTTTTTTGAAAATGTCAAAATTTTTCTAATTACATCTTTACAGCGTTTCTAATTAAAAAATTATTCAGTTTTATCTATGATTTTCGAAAAAATTACGCAATAACTGCACACACTGCGATTCACAAACGGAGCCAAAAACTTGCGGATGCGAGCCAATATGAGGGTCTCGCAAAATATCCCAAACGGATCCACATGCGCCAAGTTTTGAATCCCATGCGCCAAAAACAACGCTACTAATATGCGTTTGTAAAATCGCGCCAGCGCACATTGGACAAGGTTCCAAAGTAACAACAAGCGTGCAATCGCTAAGATTCCAAGACTTGCGCACATCGGCCGCCTGCCTAATCGCAAGAATTTCTGCGTGAGAAAGAGGGTCCGCGTCTTGCTCGCGAAGATTAGAGCCGCGGCCAATAATCGCACCAGAACCATCTACAACAACAGCGCCAACTGGAACTTCTCCACAATCGGCAGCAACTTGTGCAAGTCGCAATGCCTCTTGCATGAGTGAAACATATTCGCGCGCGCTGAAAGTCACATTAACCCCGAAGAAATATTGTGCAACGCAAACCAAGAGCGAATATCGCCAAGTTCTTCCATGTGAACTGCGTGGTCAAGCCCGCGGTAACGCTTCTCTTCGAGCCACGTATGCTCCTCAAGCCAGGCTGCAGCCGCAGAAAACTCGTAAGGAGCAATAACAGCATCATCCAAGCCGTAGCCAAAGAAAACAGGCGTGTTAAGATCCGCAAGAACGTCGTCGTTAAGAGAAATATCTTTAGCAATATTAGGAGCTACAAAGCCAGAAAGCGCAACGGATGCGCGGTAGCGATCTGGATTAAGCCTAAGAACATGAATCGCAAGAGCCGCACCTTGCGAAAAACCGAATGGCACAACAGCGCGGTCTTCGGGAACGTTCGCCGCAACCCACTCATCAATCGCAGCAGCCGCAGCATACATATCTCGGTCTAAGTCATCTCCATTAGGCACAGCATCATGGAACCAACTGTAAGCGCCTTGAGCCAAGCGAAGTGGAGCACGCAAAGAAATCGCATCGTTATAAGGAGCCACAACGCGCATTAAGTCAAGCAAATCGTCCTCGTTTGAACCCCATCCGTGCAACAGCAAAAGAAGAGGCCTTGTGGCATACGCAGCTGCTTCGCCTCGAGAATATTTGGCAACGCTTACATGCAAATCTTCGCCGAATCTGCCTGGAACAACGCTAGATTCTCGGCCAGCATGAAGGCCATTCGATGCGCCATCAGCGCTATCTTCGCTGCCAAAATCGCCATTATTGGCGTTGCTGCCATTGCCGCCGCCATTACCACTACCAAAATCGCCGCCGCCAAAATCACTATTGTTAAAATCGCCGTTATCGAACTCGCTAGAGATCACACCGTTATGATTAGTCATAATTACAGCATACGGCACAGCTTTGGCATTTATAAACGCACGAAGGCTACACTAAACTCGCAAACGCTGCATAAAAATTTAACCCCAGCCGCTTGGACTGGGGTCTAAATTTAAGGAAAAAATATGAATAAGTTTTCGTGAATTACCTTTTAAGTTTTTCACTAATATTATGAAAACACACAATCCTTAGCGCTTATAGTGCGTTAGCTGATAACTTGCTGAAAGTTTTCTACTTTTCCCCTGATTTTTCTTAAAAATCAAGACTAATCAAGACTAATCAAATCTTAATTAAGACTAATCTTCCAAATTTGCGCGATAGAAATTCTCGTAAGACCTAGACGGCGTTGGGCCGCGCTGACCTTGATAGTGAGATCCGTTAACAGAAGAACCGTAAGGATTTTCGCATGGAGAGCTTAGCTGGAAGAAGCACATTTGGCCAATCTTCATGCCTGGCCACAATTTAACTGGCAATGTACTAACGTTTGAAAGCTCCAAAGTAATGTGGCCTTCAAAACCTGGGTCAATAAAGCCAGCCGTGGAATGAGTTAAAATTCCAAGACGGCCAAGCGAGCTTTTACCTTCTAAGCGCGCAGCAATCGTTGAATCCAACTTCACATACTCCCAAGTGGAGCCAAGCGCAAACTCGCCAGGATGCAAAATCCAAGGCTCATCAGGCGCAACCGCAAATTGCTCAGTAAGCTCGCCTTGATTTTCTGCAGGATCCACGTATGTGTAAGCGTGATTATTGAACAATCGGAAGAATCGGTCGAGCCGCACATCAATAGACGCAGGCTGCACCATTTGTGGGGTCCATGGAGTCAAATCAATATGACCCTCGTCATGAGCTTTGAGAATGTCGCGATCAGACAACAGCATAACGTCAAATCTCCTTGCGATAAAACCGCGTAAAATAAACACTTAAACACACTTATATGCCAAGTGTAGCGCGTGCCGCGGTCGAAAATATTAGGCATACATTGCAACAGAAGAAGCAGCTTTGCGCTTAGCAATAAATCGCAAAACGCACTTTCTTAACTCCGAAGCAATAAGCACAACCATTGAAAGCCCAAGGCACTCCACCCACTCCATAAAGTCGAGCGGAACTGTGCCAAACGGACCATTAAGGAATGGTATATAAATTACAGCAAGCTGCAACACTACTGAAACTGCGATTGCACCCCAAAGCCAACGATTTGCAAACAAGCCAACAAACACGCTTTGTAAATGCGAGCGAGATGCAAGAGCATTAAGCATTTGAGCAAACACAAGAATAGTGAAGCCCATTGTGCGCGCGTGAGTCATTTGAGAAGCATGAGTTAAAACAGTTGTGGAGCGGTCTGTAAACAATCCGCCAGCCAAATGCATATCCATGCCAATCAGCGTTATAGCTGCCATAATCACGCCAATAAACACAATGTCTCCCCACATTGGCTTATCTATAACGCTATCTGTGAGCCTTCGCGGCCGCCTATTCATAACATCATCCGTTTGCGGATCGACGCCCATTGCGAGCGCAGGAGCCGCGTCCGTAAGCAAATTAATCCAAAGCAATTGAGTTGCAAGAAGAGGCAGCGTAACACCTACAGAGTTTGGCTGCGTAATTCCCAAAGCGCCAGCGAAAACAACGCCACCAAAAACAGTGAACACTTCGCCAACGTTGGAACTAAGCAAATATCTCAAGAATTTACGAATATTGTCGAAAATTCCGCGACCTTCGCGCACTGCTGCAACGATTGTAGAGAAGTTGTCGTCTGCCAAAATCATCTTGGCAGATTCCTTTGTGACTTCCGTACCCGTAATACCCATTGCAACGCCAATATCTGCCGACTTTACAGCAGGAGCATCGTTTACGCCATCGCCAGTCATAGCAACAATATTGCCTTGCCTTTGAAGCGAGGAAACAATCGCAAGCTTGTGTTCTGGAGCAACGCGCGCGTACACGCTCACTTTGCTAATCGCATCGTCGAAAGCAATGTTGTCGTCATCCCTAGAAAGCAACTCGTCAAGCTCATCGCCTGTAAGCGCATGCTCATCTTTCCCAATAATGCCAAGGTCGCGAGCGATTCGAGCGGCAGTAAGTGGATGGTCGCCAGTAATCATAACAGTTCGGATTCCAGCACGACGCGCTTGAGCAACGCTATCTCGAACTTCGATTCTAGGAGGATCAATAATCGCAACCATGCCGTTCCAAATCAAATCAGATTCCAAAACATCACTTTGCTCAGCAACATCTGCGATTTGGCCTGCAGCATTAGAAACCATGCCGTCAACTTTAGCTAAACTATCTACGCCAAGCGGCCTATACGCCATTGCAAGCGTGCGATACGCTTCTCCAGATAGCTTTTCCACGTTTGCAAGAATCTCTTCGCGGTCTCCTTCTGTAAGCGGACGAACAGCGCCAGCTACTGCGATTCGCGTGCAATAAGAAAGCAAAACATCTGGAGCGCCTTTTGCGCAAACAATAAGATTTCCAGAATCCGAGCCATCTTTAACAACAACAGACATGCGTTTGCGCTCAGAAGTAAACGGCACTTCCGCAACGCGACTAAGATGCGCGTAACGCTTGTCTGCCTTGGTTTTGCGAGCCGCAACAATAAGCGAAACCTCGGTAGGGTCGCCAACTGGCTGCCATGCGTCAGACGATTCATTATGGTGCAAGTCGCCATCGTTTGCCAAGTACCCAGATCCGAGCGCACCAATCACCTCTGTAGCTAGAGCTGGAGGAACCGCCAAATCCGCATCTAAAGAATCCAGCAAAACCATTCGTCCCTCTGGCTTATACCCACTACCCGTAAGCTGCACTTGGCCGCTAGGCGTTATAACACGCTCAACAGTCATCTCGTTTCGAGTTAAAGTACCCGTTTTGTCGGAGCAAATAACAGATGCAGAGCCAAGAGTTTCTACAGACGAAAGCTTTTTAACAACAGCATGATGCTTTACCATGCGCTGAACACCCAAAGCAAGAACAACCGTTAAAATAGCAGCCAAGCCTTCTGGAACAGCAGCAACAGCAAGAGAAACAGAAAGAAGCAAAGAATCTATAACGTCTTCAATAGTATGGAAGCCTTCAAGAGCCCACATAGACGCAAGCACAACGGCTGCAATAATACACACTGCGATTCCAAGAACCTTAGATACGCGAACCATCTCCTTCTCGAGAGGAGTGGCTTCTTCTTGCGCGCTAGAAAGCATATCTGCGATTTTTCCAACCTGAGTTTTCATGCCAGTAGACGTGACGATTGCGCGACCAGTGCCCTGCGTTACGGCAGTGCCATTAAACACCATGTTTGTGCGGTCTGCCAAAGACTTTGGCGAAGCTAGAGTTTCTGGACGCTTGCTAACGGCAACCGATTCTCCTGTAAGGCTTGCTTCCGCAACGCGCAAAGAAGCTGCTGCAATAAGCCTTGCATCTGCAGAAACAGCATCGCCTTCGCCAAGAACCAAAATATCTCCAGGCACAACATCTGCTGTGTCTATGCGCATAACTCGCCCATCTCTAAGAACAGACGTTTGTGGAGCGCTCATTTTTGCCAGCGCCTCAACCGCTTCTTGCGCGCGCGACTCTTGAATATAGCCCAAAACTGCATTTGCTATAAGAATCACGATTATAACTATTGAGTCAAACGGCAAAACTTCGCCGCCACTTTCGCCACCATGCTGTGCGCGCTCAACAAACCATGCGATTGCGGAAATAATAGTTGCCGCTATAAGCAAGTAAACAAGCGGATCTTTAAACTGTTCGAGGAACCTCTTCCACGCCGGCGTTTTAGGAGCACCAGCTAGAGCGTTCGGGCCAAATTGCGCGAGCCTTCTAGAAGCCTCATCGCTACTTAAACCAGTAGAAACATTTACATTAAGCGCATCTGCAACACTTTGTGCGTCTTGCAATGACGGATCTTTGGATTGATCGCTTTGATCAACCATATTTTCCCCCTTGGGAGCGCCGCGGAGTAGTCAATAATCAAGATTTTATGCAAAGTCAACTCAAAATCTTGATTATTGCGCGGTTGTGGATTATTGCAATAACAATAATTAAGTACCGTTCTATTATGCCACATAAAGCGCCAAATACTAATGCCTCGCTAATGCCTAGCAAATACCTCGCCAAGGCATCACCAAAGCATCACCAATGCCTTGGGGGCATGTGAAAATAAGAATATGGCTATGAAAAAAGGACCGACCAAGGGGTCGGGTGGAAAACATCGTAACGCATTGCGCGGCAAGGGTCCTACTCCTAAGGCAGAAGACCGCGTTTACCATAAGGCTTATTTCGCTAAAAAGGCTGCGATTAAGCGCACTTTTGCAGATCCGCGTTTGGCTGCAAGACGCAGAGTAGATAAGTTGGGCACAGATAGCGATGAGTTGGTTATTGGGCGAAACGCAGCTCTTGAAGCTTTGCGCGTAGGCGTTCCTAGCACGCAGCTTTATGTTGCAAATCGCATTGAGCACGACGATCGCACGCGCGAAATCGTTAAGCTTGCTGGCATGCAAGGCTTGCGACTTTTGGAGGCAGATCGCCTGGAGATGGATCGCATTGCTCACAGCACTAATCATCAAGGCATTATATTAAAGGTGCAGCCTTATCAATACTCTTCGTTGCAAGAGCTTGTTGATCGCGCAGAAAAGAAGGCTCGCGCTATGGAAGCAGCGGATTCTGCATCTGCACGCATTAACGCACGCCCATTGTTTATAGCGCTAGACGGCGTTACCGATCCGCAAAATCTTGGTGCCGTTATTCGATCCGCAGCCGCTTTTGGCGCAAATGGCGTAATTTTGCCTGAGCGCAGAAGCGCATCTGTTACGGCTGCAGCTTGGAAGGTTTCTGCAGGAGCCGCAGCGCACTTGCCTGTTGCTCGAGTTGTGAATTTAAACAAGGCGATTCAAGGTTTGCGCGAGCGCGGATGGTACGCGATTGGCCTAGACGGCGGCGGAGACAAGCTTGTTGGCGAAACTGGCTTTGAAACCGATCCGCTTGTGGTAGTTCTTGGAAGCGAAGGCAAAGGCATGAGTCGCCTAACGCGCGAAGCTTGCGATGCTATTGCTGGAATCCCAATCTCTAGCGCTGTTGAATCGCTTAACGCATCCGTTGCAGCTGGAATCAGCTTGTATGCTGTTGCTAATGCGCGTAGGCTTGCCGCTTTAAGTCAAAATTAGCAATTGTATTGCGATTAAGAGTTAACGCTAATGCGAATGCGGATTTTTAAGACACGCAATTTACGCAATCTACAAAGCTCACATAACGCGCGCACATTGGCTCTGCTTTTGGCTTTTGTTTTATACATTGCGATTATTGCAATCGTAATGTGTTTCCACGAACCTTGGTTCGACGAAGCTCAAAGCTGGCTGATTGCGCGCGATTCTCCAATCGCAAGCATTTTTAGCGTTAGACCGCATTACGAGGGTCACCCTCCTTTTTGGAATCTTTTACTTGCGATTGCAGCTAAAAGTGGCGTTCCGTACGAGTTTGGAATTAAGGGAATTCAGCTGATTTGCGCAAGCTTACTTGGCGCGTGGCTTATTTTTAAGTCGCCTTTTAAGCACGCAAGCAGCCTTGCAACTTTTCTTATTCCGTTTACTTATTTTGTTTGCTTCCAGTACGGAGTTACTTCAAGACCATACGCTTTGCTTTGCTTAAGCTTGCTAGTAGCGGCACATTGTTGGAATAGTGCGGATTCTAAGACTTCTAGTGCTTGGAAACTGGCGATTAGTCTTATGTTTATGTGCTTGCTTAGCGTGTACGGAATTGCGTTTGCTGCAGGATTTACAATTGCTTGGATTTGGCGAGTTTTTAGCAAAAATATTAACGAAAACCTTAACGAAGATCTTAGCAAAACTCGTAATAAAACTCTTGATTTTAATGCAATTTTTCACGCGATTAAGGCAACAATTATACCGTCAATCGCATCAAATTTGGCACGACTTATATCTTGGGGATTAATCGCCATTTTTGGCGTTGCAAACCTTGCTCTTGCATGGCCCGCAAAAAACGCGTTCGCCACTCGCGCAACGATTGATGGCAATTCAACAATCGCAAAATGCTTCGCTTTTATATTTGTAATGCCTTCCGAAAGCATGTTTACAAGCTTTTATGGCGATATTTCAATGCGAAGAATGCCTTTTGACTTTTTTCCAATTGCAATATGCACGCTGTTTAGCCTTGCGATTTGGGCATTTACAATTAAAATCGCCAAGCGCAGAAAACTTCTTGCGGTTCTTGTAATCCCTTATCTCGTTCTTACAATCGTAGCTGTTCGCTATTTTACGCTTCACCACGCAGGTCTAATCTTTGTATTTTTGCTTAGTGTGCTTTGGATAAGCCACATAAAAGAGCCGCTTAGCAGCAAGGATATTCCTGCGATTTTTGTTAAAATCGCCCCTACTAAATTCAGATTTATAAAAAACAAAGCTTTGAAAATTAACGTGCTAATTTCAATAATTCTTGCACCAAGCCTAATTTGGAACGCGTTTGCTTGCGTAAACGACATTCTGTTTGACTATTCGCCTTCTAAAGCCGTAGCGCAATACATATCTAGAAATCACTTGCAAAATAAGCGTTTTGTAGCATCTTGGCTCCATAATTACGAGCAAGTTGACGAAAGTGGAAACGTTATTTCGCACGAAGAAATCGACACTCACCAATATTCGTGGCTTTTAATAGGTGCAAACCCTTATTTTTCTAAGAATCTTATAGATTGTGCATACAAAAACAAGACTTTTATAACAAACGAAAGCTCGTCTGCAAGTCAGCAAGAAAAAGAGTTGGCAGCGTGCGCCGCAAAGGGCGAGCCAGAGTTCTTTGTTAGCGAATCCAGCCAGCCGTGGTACTACTTCTTGGCATTAAACTACAACATTTCGCACTACAACGCGCACACTGTTTCCAACGTTAAAACGTCTTGGAAAGCTCTTGTTTGGGAAAGCACTGCCACTATTTACGAGCGAAAAGCGCATATAAAATAAGCAAAAGCTGTTGTTTAGCAATCACTAAGCAATAAACTTAGCAACCGCTAAACAGCAGCTACAGCAGCTCAATCTTTGGATGCTCGGCTCTAAACTCGTTTGTATGCGAATCGCTAGCATACCCAAGCGCAAATCCAGTTAAAAGCTCCACATTTTCTGGAACGTCAAACTCCGCATCTAGCGGATCACGCCAAGTTGCCAAAACACCAAGTGGGCAAGAGTCAACGCCTAAATCTTTAGCAGCAAGAAACAGTATTTGCAACATAAGGCCAGCGTCCATTGCAGCAAACGGCATAAAATCACGCCTAGCTAAAACAAAGCCAATAACAGGTGCTCCAAAAGCCTCGAAATTCCTGCGCGTATGGGCGTTCCTGGCTACAAAATCGTGCCTTTAGATTCCTAAATGCGAATATAACGCTAGACCGAGTTTAGCGCTTCGCTGCTTTAGATCATCTGGATACGGCTTTGCAACAGGAACGTCGCCATTAGGCGCTGACTCTTGAGCAAACTGAGCGCGCTCAGATTCGCTCAAGCTCTTATCTTTGGCTTTAAGCATTGCATTGCACTTATCTAAATAAGCTTTTACAATGTTGTCTTTTTTGCTGCCTTGCGCAATCGCAAGAGCATAAGCCCTTGTGTTACTCCAGCTTGGCGCAAGCGAAGCGGTGTGCAATATTGACTCTAAAACGTTTTGCTCAATCGGCTTGTTTAAAAAGTCGCGTGCAGAAAACCGCTCCGATGCAAGTTGGCCAAAATCTTTATAAGTCATACTATCAGTTTACCAAAAACCGAATGGGTCAAAAATGCCGCCGTCGTCGGAATCGTCGTCTCCGCCTCTAGGAAGCTGATCCAAAGGATCGTCGTCGTCATCCGAAGAATCGCCGCCGTCACCCTTCTGGCCCTTATTCTGGGAAGAATCAGGCTTCTTGTTACCGCGCTTTCTTAGCGAGCGAGGGTCTTGGCGAGTTGCACCATTAACCGCAGCTTCTTCTTGGTTAAACTTGACTGTTAGATTTACAGTTCCATTACCACGAACAACCGTTATTGTTGCTTTATCTCCCAAAGCGGTAGCGCGCACAAATCCAAGCAGCGAGTAGTTGCTTGTAACCGATTTGCCATTAAACGCTACGATTGTGTCTCCAGCACGCATTCCCGCCTTTGCAGCAGGAGCACCAGGCGTTACAGACGCCACTTGAGCGCCTCCACGCGTAATGTTATTTTGCGTTACGTTTACGCTTTTAACCATAATTCCAAGAGCAACGTGCTTTACAGAACCATGCTTAATGATCTCGTTTACTACGCGCTTAACAAGGTTAGAAGGAATAGCAAAGCCGATTCCAATGGACCCTGCTGTACCACCTCTTGCAGAAGTTGCTGCAATAGACGAGTTAATACCAATCACTTTTCCAGAAGCGTCGAAAGTTGGGCCGCCAGAATTACCTGGATTAATTGCGGCATCAATTTGTACAGCATTTGTAACGATTTCCGAACGACTTTGATCGTCCATAACAGAAACTGGGCGATTAAGCGCAGATACAATACCCGTTGTAGCAGTATCATCGTATCCAAGCGGATTTCCGATTGCCATTATTGGCTGGCCAACCGCGAGCGCGTCCGAATCCGCAAAATCAACTAGCTTTATGCTGCTAGGCAAACCGTCTACTTTAAGCACAGCCAAATCCGTTGTTTTATCTGTTCCAACAAGCTTTGCTTTGTAAATCTGACCGTTAGAAAGCGTTACTTGAAGCTGTTGCATGCCAGCAATAACGTGGTTGTTTGTAACAACGTGACCCTGCTTGTCGATTATTGCGCCCGAGCCTTTGCTCATGTTTTTGCTGTTGCGCGCCTGAATAGACACAACGCCGCCAGAAACGTTTTTAGCAACCGAGCGCCAATCGGGAGACTGACCGCCTTTTACTACGGCTGTTCCTTTTGAAGGACTTTGCGCACCCACATCTGCAAGTGTTCCCGCGCCTGGAATAGGAATCAAGCCTTGAGTAAGAACAAACGCCATTACAACAACGCACACAATTGCAGAAATAATGGACGACACAATTGCCACCATTATTGTTGAGTTTTCTTTAGATTCCGCCTTAAATCCGCGCTTTTTATAAACCACATTTGGAGTTTGGCTTTGCATTTGGCTTGACGCTTGATCTGGCGCTTGATTTAGCACTTGATTTGGAGATTCAGCAGGCTGACTTTCCGCGCTATTATCAACGCTATTATCAACGCTACTATCCACACTATTATCCGCGCTATTGTCATCGCTTAAATCGTAAGGATTGCCGAATCTAGTTCGCTTTTTCTCGCCATTTGCATTATATGGATCGCCATATGGCAAAAATGGGTTATCTAAACCGTTTCCGTATTCTGAATTTGCATAATCACGGCTATTTGCGCTATTCGCTACACTTGCATTACTCGCGCCAATTTGCTCTTGATTTTGCAACGATTCGCCAGAATGATTAGAATCACCGCTATTTTTATTTGCATCACCATTATTTGCATCACTCGCGTCTACAGGACCATACGCTCCGTATTCTGGAGCTGGTCTATAAATCTGCTCTGACTCCACATGATTTTCCTGCGCGCTCGTTGGCTCCGATTGGCTTTGTGAAGCATTGCCATTATGCTCTTCACTAGAATCGTAGGCCTTAGAATCGTAAATATCGTCAGCCATTAATCCTCCTTAAATCTTTTACAAAGCATACTCTAATCTGATTACACAAATTCATACAAGCTAATATGCAATTAATGTGCAATTTTTACACAATTTTGCGTTTACAATACGAGTTAAACGTGCCGCTCTTAAAATTACCTGAATATTTAGTAGTATAAATGCCGTATAAATACCACATATAACCCATAAATTAGCTAACTATTTTTATAAAAATTATAAAAACACGTAAAATTTAACGAACGGCTGCTTGCGACTTTTCCGCGCGCAATGCCGCAACTTATGCGCGTATCGTCATGCCTTCTAATAGAGTAAAAGGTATGACTAATCTTATTGAACACCCACGCGGAGCAGAGCCTGGTAAGCCAGGAGATCGCAGCGAATTCTCGTTTACAACAAAAACGCGTTTAGAAAATGCAGCAGACGGCAAGGGAAAAGACGGAGCCAGATACGGCCGCACTGGCGTGATTCGCACGCCTCATGGCGATATTCACACGCCTGCGTTTGTGCCAGTTGCAACTCAAGGCGCAATGAAGGCCGTGCTACCAGAGTCAATAAAAGACCTGGGCGGCCAATGCATGCTTTCTAACGCATTCCATTTATATGAGCGCCCTGGCGAAGACATTTTAGACGAAGCTGGCGGTCTTGCAAAGTTTATGAACTGGGATGGCCCAACTTTTACGGATTCTGGCGGATTCCAAGTGCTTTCGCTTGGAGCAGGATTCAAAAAGACGCTTGCAATGGACGTTACGGGCATGAAGTCCGACGACGTAATCGCAGCTGGCAAAGAGCGCATGGCATTCGTTGACGAAGATGGCGTCACTTTTAAGTCTCCTCTAAACGGCTCGATTCATAGATTCAGCGCAGAAATCTCAATGGGGATTCAGCACAAGCTTGGCGCAGATATCATGTTTGCTTTCGACGAGCTTACAACGCTTATGAACACTCGCCGCTACCAAGAAGAGTCTGTTGAGCGCACCTTCCGATGGGCCAAGCGATGCGTTGCAGAACACAAGCGATTAACCGAGACGCGATTGGGAAAGCCATATCAGGCGTTGTATGGAGTTGTTCAAGGCGCAAATTACGAGGATTTGCGTAGGCGCGCGGCAGAACAAATTGCTTCGCTCGACTTTGACGGCGTTGGAATTGGCGGCGCAATCGAAAAGCGCATTATTGGAGATACTTGCGCTTGGATTTGCGATGCCATGCCAGAAAATCGCCCTCGCCACGTGCTTGGAATCGCGGCAGTTGACGACATTTTTGCTTGCGTAGAAAACGGCGGAGACACGTTTGATTGCGTTGCCCCTGCGCGATGCGGCAGAAACGGCGCGATTTTTACTCGCCATGGGCGATACAACGTAAAGCGCGCGGAATTTAAGCACGATCAGGGGCCGCTTGAAGCTGGATGCGATTGCTACACTTGCACGCATTATTCGCGCATGTATGTTAGCCATTTGCTGCGCGCTAAAGAGATGAACGGATACACGCTTGCCACTATTCACAACGAGCGATTCTTTGTTAAACTTCTAGACGACATTCGCGCGTCGATTGACGGCGGATATTTTGAAGACTTCCGCGATGAGTCGTTAGCCCATTATTATGAGAATGGGTCGCGCGGATAACTTCAAGCTCAGTCAAAGCGCAAACACACTAGTGTCAATATTTGCTAAAAGCGCGCAAATATGGTAGCTTTGTGGTCTGTATGCGAACGTGGCGGAATGGTAGACGCGCTGTCTTCAGGTGGCAGTGAGTGTATACTCGTGCGGGTTCAAGTCCCGCCGTTCGCACTCTTTAAGAACGTTGATTTTTCAACGTTCTTTTTTATTTTGTGGCAACGACTGCAACATCATGTGCAACAATTGTGCATTTGCTTAAAAATGTGTGATAGACTGAATAGTGAACGTCATAAGACGTCATACGTGTTAAAACATTGGTGTTTTAATTTTTACGGTCATGGAGGACTAAAATGGAACGTCGTTCAACGAAGACGACGAACCTTATTGAAGATATCGCGGATATCGAGGGTTCGACGCATACGCGATTTAGCCATGCCACAATAAAAATTACACCATCTAGCGAAATCAAAAAATATAGCGAAAACGCATCGAGCATCAATCGTAAAGATAAAAACGATGAAATAAATCAGAACGAAGGAATAATAAGGTTCAAATTTGTAGCAAATGCGGATTGTGATTTGTTGCATATTAAGCCAGCACAAAAATCACCAGCAACCGCGCTACAAGAGGACGCAACTCCAATAATAAAAATAAGTATTAAAGAAGATGCTCCCCTACTTAGTGCGCAAAATCTTTTGGAAGATAGCGCAGACGCAAATGGCGCGAAAGAAATCGCGTTGCACATGGAAGATGCGCTAGGTGCATGCGACGGTAGCGAACACGATTTTGCAGTAACGTACGGAAGTTTTGGAAGCCGATTCTATTTAGACGGATACCAATGCTTTGCGAGCGCAACGAATCTTGGGTCGCAAAGAGTGAGCGAAAAAGCGGCCGAAGTGTGTGCAGCTCAGGCAGAATCTTCGCAAATCTACGACTTTTACTACTCAAACCACTTGCCAAATCCAGAAGAAATCGCAAATTCGGCCACACAGGCACAGCCAGACATATGGTTTGCAGGACCTACGATTTGCGCAAGAGACATAAAACGCGTATCTTGCAAGTCGAGCGGAACTTTGCACATTCAATTTAGATTGCGCGGCCCTGGCCAACACGGAGTGCTTTTTGCTGCTGGAACTGTTGGAACAAAAACTAAGCAAGAATCTAGCGAAAAAATAAGCGTGCATGCAGGGCCAGAAGGCATAAAAATCACGCTAATCGACGACGAAACGTGTGTAAAAAGCGTAATCGAAGCAGCCGCAAGTGTTGACGATGGCGAATGGCACGACTTGATTATTCGCGCAAATCGCGGAGCAACCGACATTTACGTAGACGGATACAGCCAGTCGCACAACATAGGGCAATTCTGGTTTGCAAACATACCAGAATTAGACGCCGTAAGCATTGGCGAAGACTTGCGCGGAGTGCGATTAATGGGCGAAGCTAGAACAGGCGGAATCTACTTTAGCGCACTAACCGAAGGACAAATCCAAAGAATATCAAAAGTAAAGCCGCTTGTAACAACTGCACTATTTGACACGGGATATGCGGGCTCTCGCAGCTACAGAATACCGTCGCTCGTAAAAACGCGCATGGGAACGCTAATCGCAGGAGCAGACCAGCGAACAAGCGTTTCAAACGACGCTCCAAACCACATAAACTTTGTGATTCGCCGATCCGCGGACGGCGGCAAAACGTGGGAGCCTTTGCAAACCGTAATCAACATGCCTGGCAAAAACCTTGGAAAACTGGGCGCTAGCGCAATCGACTCCTGCCCTGTTTTAGACCTAGAAGGCAAAAGCGAAAGAATCAACGTATTAATCGACATTAATCCTGGCGGAATTGGGCTAACAAATTGCAAAACCGTTGTAGGCGTGGACACGCGCGGAAGAATCAAGCTTATAGACCGCTTAGGTGGCCACTACGCGGCGGCAATGGATGAAAGCGCGGCCGTAAAATTGCCATGCGATTCTAGCGAAAAAGAATGCTCAACAAAGTGGATAGTTTTGCCAGATGGAAGTATAAAAAATAGCGATTCGCACAATGACTTACGCAATAACTCGCACAGTAATCAAACTTGCGACTGTTCCACGTGGAACATATGGAAATCGCCAGAAATCGCAAGCGAAAGTCAACCATTATTTGCCGAAAAAACGTGCTATATAGCGCAAATTTATTCTGACGATGACGGCAAAACGTGGAGCGAGCCACGCTTAATCGACCACATGGTTAAGGAGCCATGGATGAGCTTTGCGGGAGTATGCCCAGGGAACGGAATTGTTATTAGACAAAACGAAAAACATTACGGCAGAATACTCGTGCCATTCTATTGCAGCGGCCAAAGCAAATCGCACTATTCTTCGGGAGCGCTTATTTCGGATGACGACGGCAAAACGTGGAGCCGAGGCAAAATGATTAACGAAGGGCGATTAATAAACGGAAAAATCGTAGATCCTGTAACAATGCAAGACGACGATGCAACAAGCTCCGAAACCGTGTTTGTTGAACGCAAAAATGGCGATATTCTAGCATTCTTCCGCAATCAAAATCGCTCGGGATGTGTAGGCAAAGCCATTAGTCATGATTGCGGAGAAACTTGGAGCGAGCTGATTTTTGACACAAGTTTGCCAGAGATATTCAGCCAGCCGAGCGCAACTTGCTTTAGCAATGAAAATGCAGACTGCATAGCGTTTGCAAACGCAAGTCAAATGATGCCATACCGCGGCCGCGGAGTTGTGCGATTTAGCTACGACGGCGGGCAAACGTGGGCAAAAAGCGTGTGCATAAACCCATTCCACCACGTTTATCAATGCATTAGCTCTAGCAATAAACGAACTTTGCAACTACTGTGGGAAAGAGAAACTACTGGAATTTATATAACAGCAATAGATTCCTCGCTTTGGCGGCAAGATAGTTTGCAAACAGGTTTCAAAAACAAAGTACACAAAAACAAAGTACACAAAAACGAAAAAATGGAAGATACAAAAGAGAGAAGACTCACGCGAACTGAAAGGAGCCAAAATGGAAGAGACATTTAGCAGCCGCGAAGACGATGAGATGACAACACTAGACCGCTTATCGTTATTGCAAGCAAGCTCTAACTCCGCTCCAATCGCAGCAAGAAAGCGCTGCGATGAAACAATGGACGCAATCAGATCGCTTATTTTAAGAGAACGCTTGCAACCAAAAGACATGCTGCCAACTGAGCCAATGCTATGCAATTTGATTGGCGCATCAAGATCATCGGTGCGCGAGGCAATTCGCAAGCTGGAGGCGCTTAACATTGTAGAAGTTAAGCAAGGAAAAGGCATGTTTGTTGGCTCCTTGTCTTTGGATCCAATGGTAGAAACACTCGCTTTTCGCTCCTTAATCTCCATTAATAAGAATTTTGAAGACTTAAGCAACGTTGTAGAAATGCGAAAATTCCTAGACCTTGGATGCGCAGATAAGGTGGTTGAGTCACTTAAGGGAACGCAGCATCCAGAGCTGGAAGCGCTTTCGGAAATAATGACTAAAGAAGCGCATGCTGGAAAAACGTTCTTGGAACAAGACATTGCTTTCCACACAGGCATTTTGCGCGCGGTAAACAATACGATTGCAGAGCAATTCGTGCGATGCTTGTGGCTTGTGCATATGGCTGTTTTGCCACAATTGGGGCTGGAAGTTTCGGACGAGCTTGAAAAGACAGCTAGAGCGCACGAGCTTATGCTTAAAACAGCTATTGCGGGAGACGCAGATGGGTATAGACAAGCTGTAAACGACCATTACGAGCCTATTCAGTCGATTTTGCTTAATAGACTGCAAAAACACTAAATAAATGGAAGAACCGCTCCCTAACTAAACGAGAGCGGTTCTTTCATCTTCAATGGTGATGCCTGAGTACTACAGCATCACGATTAATCGCAACGATACGATTTACGTTACGAAATTTTATGGCCGTCGCACCAAACGTGCTCAACTGCCAAAGTTCCTGGATTAAGCAAAAGCAAATCGGCTGCGTACCCCTTTTCAACTAAGCCCAAAGGAGCACTAGTTATAGCATTCGGCTTATCTACTCCAAGAGCGCGAGCAGGAACAATAGTCGCAGCAGCAATCGCCTCTGGCAATCCGATTCCAAGCTCTTTAACAGCGCGCTTAATAGCAACTTCTAGAATCAAAGTAGATCCCGCAATAGCGCCATTAGAAACAAGCCTTGCATGGCCGCCCGTAACAGTAACGTCTAAAGCGCCAAGCTTATAAGCGCCATCTGCGCATCCCGTTGCAGCCATAGCATCCGTTACAAACGCAATCCTTCCAGCCGCCGCCTTAAACGCCATTCGCAAAACTGGGTTTTCAACGTGGAAGCCGTCGTTAATAAGCTCAATCGTTACGCGCGAATCCTCCAAGGCTGCAGGAATTGGACCTGGCTTGCGGTGATGAATGCCGTTCATAGCGTTAAACATGTGAGTCATAAGCGTAGAGCCAGAGTTAAAAGCTGCGCGCGCTGTTTGATAATCCGCATCGCAATGCCCCACTGCTGGAATCACTCCAGCTTCTACAAAACGCTTAATAGCTTCCATGCCGTGCTCGCGCTCTGGAGCCAAAGTAATCTGGCGCAAAGTGCCATCTGCAGCCTCAAGCAACGCCTCAACGCGCTCGGGAGTAGGGTCCACTAGGCAATTAGGATCGTGCGCTCCTTTTCTAGAAAGCGCCAAGAACGGCCCCTCTAAGTGAGATCCAAGCACATCTGGTCGCGTTTGCATAACGCGCTTAACAGTGCGCAAATTCTCTTGCATTACGTCGAGAGGATTTGTAATCAAGCTAAGAACTTGCCTAGTTGTTCCATGAAGCATGTGATACGCGCGCGCAATGGCAATCCCTTCGGCGCCGTCGTCAAACGAATGTTCCCAGGCACCGTGGGCGTGCAAATCAATGTAGCCTGGCGCAGCAAAGCAGCCGCGCCCGTCTACAACACTTAAGTCAGATGCGCGCAATCCGCAAGCATTAATCGCAAGCGCAAGGTCTTCGTCTAAAATGCCCGTTTCTAGAATCACGCCATCTTTAACCAAAATCCAAGCGTTAGGAACAATTCCGCGCGCGTCTACAACACTCACGTTGCGCACTACAAAATTGCGTCCCTCACTTGATTTTAGTGAATCATCAATCTTATTTACGGCATCTAAATATGCATTTTTTGACATTTCACTCACCTGCATTGTGCTCTTGAAGTTTGTGCTATTGAATACGTTACTTAATTTTAGACTTGAGTATCAGATTCCCTGCCAAGATGGCTTATTTGCGTACACCCAGCGATAGTAGTCAGCAAGCTTAAGTTTGCTTGCTGCGTCTTCGTCTACAATCACAGTTGCGTGCGGATGCATTTGAAGCGCGGAAGCTGGGCATAGCGAGCTTACTCCGCCTTCTAGTGTTGCTGCAACTGCATCTGCCTTATTCGAGCCAAATGCAAGAAGAACAAGATGCTTAGCGCGCAAAATCGTTCCAATTCCTTGCGTTATGCAATGAGTTGGAACCTGGTTAATATCTCCGTCGAAGAATCTGCGATTATCTACGCGAGTCTGCTCGGTTAGTGTTTTAACGCGCGTACCAGACGCAAGCGAAGATCCTGGCTCATTGAATCCAACGTGGCCATCGGAGCCAATTCCCAAGATTTGCACGTCGATTCCACCAGCTGCCGCAATAGCAGCATCGTAGTCTGCTCCAGCGTGTGCAATCTTGCTGCCTTCGCTTAATGGCGCTCCGTTAAGAACATCTCCTGGAACGTGCACTAAATCTGGGTTTAAGCCGATTAAGTCTGTTACGGTTCTGCGAATTGTGCTGTGGTAAGACTGCTCGTGCTCTAATGGCAATCCAATGTATTCGTCAAGCGCAAATCCGCGCACGCGACTTACGTCAACATTATTTTCTTTAACAAGCTTTGCAAGATGTTCGTAGGCCTTTAATGGGCTCGATCCTGTAGCCAAGCCAAGCACTGCGTCTGGCTTGCGACTAATCAAATCTACAACAGCTTTTGCGTAAAGCTCACCTGCTTCATCTTGATCTTTTACAATAATAACTTCTGCCATCTTTGCTTCTCCTTTAAAGCTTTAATTAGCATAATTAGCAATTTTTAAGCAACATTAATCAGTAATTTTAAGAAATCATTAGCAATTATTAGCATTGCGGCATACGAATTAACGCACACCGCAACGCTATTTACTTACTATGCACCATCGGTAAAAGGCTATTAGATTATTTGATTATTTACTTAAGACACATACTTAAGACGTTACTTTGTGGAATCGCTCACTTCTTGCGGAGTCTTTGCCAAAGTCAAGCCAACTTCCTTAAGAACGCGAGCCACAGCTTCAACATTTTCTCCCTTAAGTGGGCAGACTGGATCTGGCATCTGATTTGTGTCGAACACACCAAGCAATGCCATTGCGGTCTTAAATGCTCCAACGCCAGCGCCGAAGCCAGCCACTCCACTAGGAACAGTAACGATTCGCATCAAAGCAGCAAGCCAATCCTGCTCCTTCTTAACCGTTGCCCAATCGCCAGCCTGAGCAGCCTTCCACATGCGCACGTAGCCAGTGGCCTCAACGTTTGCAAGACCAGGAACAGAACCGTCTGCGCCAGCCATGTATGCGCCGTCAACAACAACCTCTTGGCCCGTGAGCAAAGTCAATGGGTGGCCAGCCTTATTGTTGTCGTCTACAAGGAACCTAAACGATACGTCATCGTTGGAAGAATCCTTAACGCCTGCAAGCACGCCATCTTTGCCAAGCTTTACAAGCAAAGCACCTGGTAGCTTTGTGTGCACGCAAACTGGAATATCGTAAGCAAACAGTGGCAAATCTGGAACGGCTTCGTGAATAAGACGGAAGTGGCGCTCAACTTCTGCCATGCCGCCGAGTGCGTAGAATGGCGCTGTTGCAACGATTGCAGCTGCTCCAAGCTCCTTAGCTTCCTTTGCATGCTCAATAACGCGGTTTGTTTCCGTATCGATGCACCCAACAAGCACTGGCACGCGGCCGTCAACAATACGCATTACGGTTTCAATAATTTCGCAGCGGCGCTTATCTGTGCTAAACGCCACTTCGCCGGAAGATCCAAGCGTGAACAAGCCATCTACGCCCGCCTCAATCATTCGGTTAAGCGAACGCTCAAAGCTAACAACGTCTACTTCGCCGTCTGCCGTTAATGGCGTAACTACTGGTGGAATAACACCGTGGAATTTTTCTGTCATGATTAAACTTCTTTCGTATTTTTATGACTATTTATGACTTATGATTTTAGATTTTGCAATTAATGGGCGGCCTGCATGGATTTACTGCAAGGTCTTAACAGACCGCCCGCGCATTCAAGCTAGCGACTAACGACTAGCGACTAACGCTTGCCGCTTACTTGCACTCTTCTTCCGTTGGATGCAACAGCGAAGGTGCCGCGCCCATCAAAATCTTTGTGTACTCATCTTGCGGATTGTTAATCACTTGGTGAGTTTCGCCGCGCTCAACAATCGTTCCGTGATTCATAACAACAACTTCGTCAGAAATGTATCGGATTGTTTGAATATCGTGGCTAATAAACACCATGGAAAGATTCAGCTTCTTCTTTAAGTCGGAAAGAAGATTCAAAATCTGAGCACGCACAGAAACATCCAAAGCGGAAGTTGGCTCATCTGCGATTATTGCATCTGGGTTAAGCGAAAGAGCACGAGCGATTGCCACGCGCTGACGCTGGCCGCCAGAAAGCTGACCTGGCAAAGCGCCAAGAACAGAATGAGGCAAACCAACCATTCGGATTAGCTCCTTGGCTCTAGCATCGCGCTCAGCCTTGCTTCCAATCTTGTGCACAACAAGCGGATCAATCAACTGGTCAATCACACTCATGCGCGCATTCAAAGCCATTGCTGGATCCTGGAACACAACGGAAACCACGCGTCCAATATCCATGCGCTCTTTTGCAGTTCTATGCGTAACGTCTTGACCTTTGAACAAAACCTTACCGCTTGTAACTTGCTGAAGGCCGCACATAATGTTTGCAGTAGTAGACTTTCCGCAACCAGATTCGCCAACAATACCAATCGTCTTGCCTGGCATAAGCTTAAGATTCACCTTGTTTACGGCCGTAATCTTATTCTTGTGGAATAAGCCAGATCCTGCTCGAGTAGTGAACACCACTTCGGCGTCGCGCAGCTCGATGATTGGAACATCGCCATTTTCGCTTTGAGTTTTGTTTGTTTCGTTAACATTCATGTTCATCGCACATCTCCTTTATCGGAGTTGGTCAAAATTGCGGAAGGCACATCCGATTCTGGCTCTGGAGGCGCAGCGTAGAAGTGCCACGTTCCTGGAATGCGCTTCATTACTGGGCGCACGTCAAGTCCTTGATCTGGATGAGAAGAACGCGGTGCGAATCGATCCCCCTTAGGGAAGTCGGATGGGCTTGGAACCGTTCCTGGAACCTGATGCAATCTTGGAGCACCAGCCTCAATGGAAGTTACGGAGCCAAGCAAGCCGCGCGTGTACTCGTGATGCGGATCGGTGAGGATTTCCTTGGTGGAGCCTTGCTCAACAACCTGGCCTGCGTACATTACGGTAATCGAGTGCGCAACCTTGGCAACAAGAGCCAAATCGTGGCTTACAAACACCATTGCGAATCCAAGCTTCTCGCGCAATTCGTTAAGAAGGTCAATCACTTGCTTTTGAACAGTAACGTCCAAAGCGGTTGTTGGCTCATCTGCGATTATCAACTTTGGATCTCGCGTAAGTGCCATTGCAATCAACACGCGCTGACGCTGACCACCAGAAAGCTCGTGTGGGTAGGATTCAAGCGTGCGCTTTGGATCCAAGCCTACAAGCTCCAGCAACTCTTCGGCGCTGCGAGTGCCACCTCTAGAAGTTAGCTGCTTCATTTGCGCTTTAATAAGCATTGATGGGTTCAAGGAAGACAACGCGTCTTGGTAAACCATTGCAATCTCGTGGCCGCGCAAAGCATTGTGTTCCTTTGGGCTAAGCTTTACAAGATCCTTGCCATTAAAGAGGATTTGTCCACTAATCTTAGCTTTTGGATCAAGCAAGCCCATAATCGCAAGCGAAGTGATTGACTTACCGCAACCAGATTCGCCAACCAAGCCCATTGTTTCGCCTGGGCGAACAGAGAAGCTCAAGTGATCCACAACGTTTACGCTGCCGTAGCGTGGGAACTGAATGCACAAGTCTTTAACCTCAATAACTGGAGGCTCCGTAGACGTTGGTTGCAAGCGATCCGTACGCTTTAACTCGGCCTCGCGAAGCTTTGCCAAAGACTCAACCAAAGCGTCGTGCTGCTCCTTGTAAGCTGCCACTGGGTCAGTAAGAATCCTGTCTTCCTTGCGAGCCGCATCCGCATCTGCAGCAGTCTTAGCTACTGGAGCGGTTGGAGCTGCAACCATTGCATCCGTAATTCCCTCAGAAAGAATGTTAAGGCACAAAACGGTAATCATGATTGCTAAGCCTGGGAACAGTGCCTGCCACCAGTATCCAAAGATAACGCCCGCTTTAGCAGAAGACAAAATGTTGCCCCATGTTGGAGTTGGCTCTGGAATACCAGCGTTGATAAAGCTAAGAGAAGCCTCGAACACGATTGCGTCTGCAACAGAAAGCGTTGTGAACACCATAACTGGAGCTGCAATATTACGCGTTACATGCTTGAGCAAAATCCAAGGTGCGCGAGCGCCAGAAACGATTACTGCACGCACGTAGTCTTTTCCATATTCGCTTATTATATTTGCTCGCACAATTCTTGCGATTTGTGGAACGTAAAGCACACCAATGGAAATGATGATACCAATCATGGATTGTCCAAGAATTGCAAGGCACACAGCCGCTAATGCGATTCCTGGGATAGACATTACTATATCAATCAATCGCATTATAAGCTCAGATATCCAAGTGCGGCTCACAGCTGCGATTGCGCCGATTATTGCGCCCATTACCAAAGCAAAGAGCACAGACGACAAGCCGATTACCAGCGAGTAGCGAGCGCCGTACATAACGCGCGAGAACACGTCTCTACCAAGGTTATCGGTGCCAAACCAGTGCGCTCCTGTTGGCGGCTGATAGTTTTGCGTAATCTTTACTGGGTCGCATGGCGCTAGGAATCGCGCGAATACTGCGCAGAACGCCAATATTGCAATCACAATAAGCGAGATCTTAGAGCCTAAGCTCATGCTCTTAAATCTGTTAAATTTGATGCCTGGCTTAGATGCGGCATCTACTACCTGACTTTTTCCAAATAGCATGTCACACCGTCCTAATTCTTGGGTTGATTAGCACGTAAAGCAAATCAACAATAATGTTTATAAAGATGAATGCGATTGCAACAACCAAAACAACGCCTTGCACAAGCATTGGCTGGTTGCCATTAATGCCGTCGAACATTGCGGTACCCATTCCTGGTAGTGCAAAAATAACTTCGATAACGATTGCACCACCCATAAGGTAACCAATCTTCATGCCAAGAGTTGTGATTGGTGTAATCAAAGCGTTGCGGAACACGTTCCTAGCAACAACCACGCTCTTTGGAATACCTGCGCCGATTGCGGTTCGCACATAATCCTTATCCAATTCTTCTACCATAGAGGTTCGTATGATTCGTGTAAGCTGACCTGCTACTGGAAGACCTAGTGCGAAGCAAGGCATTGCCATTCTTGCAATATACGCTTCTGGATCTTCAAAGAACGGCACAAAATCGCCAGATCCTGGGAGCCATGCGAGCTTGATTTGCAAGACGTAAATCAAAAGAACGCCAAGCCAGAAGGATGGAGTTGCGATTGCAATAATCGAAAGCACGCGAACCGTTTGGTCAACCCAAGTATCGCGGTAAAGCGCTGCAAAAACGCCAAAGATTACTGCAAAGACTATTGCGATTAACAAGCCAATGAAGGTTAGTTGCAAGGTGATTGGGAAGGCATCCGCCACTCGCTGAGCTACGGAATCCTTGTTTACACCATAAACACCCATGTTTCCTTGGAAGAGTCCAACTATGTAGGACCCAAACTGCTCCCACCATGGCCTGTCGTAGCCCATTTCGTGACGGAAGGCTGCCAGAGCTGCTGGAGACGAGTTTTCGCCTAATGCTGCAACTGCTGGATCGTATTTAGAAAATGACATAAGGAAGAATACGAGGAACGTAACACCGAATGCCATGAACGGCAGGGCGATTAGTCGCCTACCTAAAAGTCTAAGAAAATTACTCATAAGACATCCACACATCCATTGAAGAAAATTATTATTTTTGCATAACAAAACCGGCCCATCTGCACAAAGGCGAGAAAGGTAAACAGTTGGGCCGGTTTTGCGGTTAGAGGTTAGGGAAAATGAAGTTTGTTACTTTGACTTGCACCTACTTTGTTAGCTTTGCTTTTACAAGGTTGATGCCAGTGGAGCCGATTGCATTCCACTCAGCCAATGCGCCCTTCTTTACAGCGGTCGTAGTCTTGCGGTGGAAGAGTGGGTACAGAGGCACTTCGTCGCTAATCAAGTCGAAGCACTGGTTCCAATACTTCTGACGCTCAGCTGGCTTGCTGGCAGCCAAAGCCTTGTCCATAAGCTCGTGAAGCTTTGTGTATCCTTCGGAGCTCTTCCAGAATGTGCGCTGACGGGTCCAAGCGTTGTCGCCGTACCACCAACTCATAAGCAAGTCTGGGTCGTTGCCGAACACGGATGGATCGCCTGGAGCAAGAACCATGGAGTAGTTTGCGTCGTCGCGGTCGGTAATCTGTGGGTAAAGTGCAGAAGACTTCATGGACTTGATTTCTACATCCATACCAATCTCAGCAAGATCATTCTTGATTTGTGGAGCAAGCTGAGTAATCCAAGTGTGGTCCGTTGTGTAAAGAGTGAACTTTAGTGGGCCACTTACGCCAGCTTCCTTAAGCAAGCTCTTTGCCTTAGCAACATTCTTGGTGTAAACGTTCTTTGCCTTGTGGTAATTTGCGTAGTTCTTTGGCAAGAAGCTTGTTGCTGCCTCGCCCTGGCCGCTCATCTGGTTGGTAATAAGCTTGTTTACGTCAATTGCGTAGAGAGCAGCTTGGCGAACTCGCTTGTCGTCGAATGGCTTCTGCTTTGTGTTGAACATAAGGAATGGAAGAGTGAAGCCCTGTGCGGTCTTAAGCTCGGATCCAGATGCCTTCAAAGTGTTGAATGCCTGTGCTGGAACCATTTCCATTACGTCGGTCTTTCCGCCTTGCATTGCGGTTACACGAGCAGTATCGTCAACGGTTACATTCCAAACCATCTTCTTGGTCTGTGCCTTGTACTTGCCGTTGTAAAGATCGTTGCGCTCAAACTTTACTTGGTTATCTGTAATCGAAACGTACTTCCATGGGCCAGATCCGATTGGCATATTCTTAAGATCTGCATCAGACTTTGCAGATGGAACAATCTGAATCAAAGCAAGGCGCTGCTTGAACAGTGGGAACGCCTTCTTTAGCTTAAAGATTACGTGACGATTGTCTTTTGCTTCTACAGAGTCAATAAAGTCGAGCATAGAGATGTAAAGGCTGCCCTTTGCGGTTGTGCGCTTAAAGGAAGACACTACGTCTGCCGCTGTTACTTCCGTTCCGTCCGAGAACTTAGCAGCATCGCGAATTGTTACTTCGTATTCAGTATCGGAAATCTTCTTTGGCTCACCCTTTGCAAGAGCGTTGAAAACCTTAAAGTTGCTGTAATCAAGAGCGTAAAGTGGCTCTGTAACGTGCCAGTTTGCTGCCATTGGCAACGCGCCAGAGGTTGTAGACGGCGCAAAATCGCGGCTTGCGTATGCAACCTGTGCGGTAATCGTGTCTTTAACAGCAGTCTTTGCTTTTGCTGCCTTGTGGGATTTAGCTCCACCGCAGCCAGAAAGCATCATTAATGCGGCCACACCAGCGGCGATTGCCGCGGTTAGCTTCGAGTTAATTCGTGCCATATTTTCTCCTCACCATTGAGTTTGGGTTTTTTGCATTTCGTCTTCGAATGCGAAAACATATTAAATTATAGCGCGTGCGTTATTTTCACGTTACTTCAAACATAAGAGGTCTGATGTCTGATGTCAAGTTATGCGTGTGTCGAATTTGTGAAAATTTTGATTATTTTTTAAATCACGAAAAATTAGAACAAAATCGCACATAATCGACACACATATAACCACTATTTTTCTTTATTTGTTACTTACGCACGCTCGGCGAATCTGCGGTTACTTGCGACTTTTCCTTAACGCACTCAACCGCATCCGCCTGCCAACTCGCCACCTACAGCTTTGCTGCAAACCAGCGCGTAATCGACGTTGGGTGCGTAATCGCAGTTCCAACAACAGCAGCCCAAGCGCCCATCTGCATAACCTTGTGCAACTGATCTGGAGTGTGAATACGCCCTTCACAAATAATTGGATAATCTGGGAAAGCTTGCAAAATCTGGCCTAAAAGCTCAAAATCTGGGCCGTCCGTTTTTGGCCTTCCAGGAGAAGTGCCAGCCAAAGTTGTAGATATAATATCCGTTCCACAATCAGCCGCGCGCTTAGCATCATCGAAGTTGCCGCAATCGGCCATAACAACTATGCCTTCGTCGTGCAAAGCGCGAACAGTTTGCTCGTAAGTCAATCCATCTGGGCGTGGCCTATCGGTTGCGTCAATCGCAATAATATCTGCTCCGGCAGCAGCACAGCAGCGTGCATGGCGCAAAGTCGGAGTTATATAAACACCTTCGTGACCATCTTTCCAAATGCCGATTACAGGAACATCAACCTGCCCTTTAATCGCGGAAATATCCGACAACCCCTGGCATCTAATGCCAACGGCTCCGCCTTCTACGGCCGCCATTGCCATTTGTGCCATTGTTTCTGGGTGCCTAAGCGGCTCCCCTGGGTATGCCTGGCAGCTAACCACTAGGCCGCCCTTGATTTTTTCAATCACAGGATTCATAGCGATTCCTCCTTTTTTCAAATATGACTAAACTAAACAAAATTAAACGCAATCAAATGCGATTAAACGCGACTTAACGCATCTAGATGCGATTAAACGCGATTTGAGTGAACAGCAAAAGCCGCACCAATCAAAGGAGCAGATCCACCAAGCTTGCCCTTAACAATCGGCGTGCTTTTAATCAACGTTAATGCAGAATCTTCAAACCCAGCACGCATAGCATTCCACCAAATATCGCCAGCTTCTACAACAGACCCAGAAAGCACAATCACATCTGGATCTATAAGATTCGCCATTCCTGCAACGCACTGCCCCAAGGCCTTGCCGCTTCTAACAAGCGTTTCTTTAGCGTGCGCATCCTGCCCAGAATTCGCGCGCACACAAACCTCGTAGCCGTTTTTTGCAGGCTCGGTGCCTTGCGGAAGATTGCTGTTGTAAAGAGTGGCAAGTCCAGTTCCAGAGGCAACTGGCTCAATATGACCCGCATGCGCTCCGCAAGAGCAGTCAAAGCCAACTCCCAAATCACTAACAACGTGGCCAGCGTGTCCTGCAACTCCGTGCGCGCCCGTAAACAGTTTGCCGTTTACAATAATCGCGCCACCAATTCCAGTGCCTATGCCAACAGAGAACACAATCGATTTTCCGCGGCCTGCTCCGTAAATCGCCTCTCCAAGGCCGTGACCACCAACATCGCCAATCATATAAACTGGCAAATCGGTTACGCGCTTAAATGCGTCGTAAATTCGCTGACCTCTCCAACCTGGCAAAATGTCTGTAGCTGCTACAATTTCGCCAGTTTTGCTATTTGGCACTCCTGCAGCCGCTATTCCAATTCCGCTAATGGTTTTGCCGCTTTTTTCCGCATCTTCCAATATCTGCTTTGCGCGCGCTACTAGGCGATTCTTTATATCTTCTCCGCCTTTTGCAGCTTCGGTTGGCATAGAGCCATAGTCTTCTACTGTTGGAGACGCACAATCTGTGCTTTCTTTGCCAAAGTTAGACTCTGCGGACCCTGTAGGCCCTGGTAAAGTCACCAATCCGTACGCGATTTTTGTTCCGCCTATATCAAAAGCAAGATACGTAGAGCGAGAATCTTTTACTTCGTCCATAACAATTTCCGTTTTCTTTCTTGCGTTTGCGACCTTATTTTTACTATTTACTCGACTTTACCTATTTACTCACCCTGCGCAGCAACCACAGCATCATGAATGCGCGCCAAATACCCCAAGCGCTCTTCAACGCTCGCGTCTTGCGGAACGCACACTTTTGCGCCCAAATAGTCGATTGCGTAATCGTCTTTTAGCGCCTCACGAGTGGTTTCTTGAATTTCTTTAGACGTCATTAACGAAGTCGGCTCATCTGGGTTCATTGGCAAGTGGCCATCAATCCACTCGTATCCGTATTGTGTTGCATCTGGACCAGCTCCCGAGAACATTAATCCTTGCAGAACGCCAGCCTGCCTTGCAGCTCGCACGTGCTCCACTGCCGCTTGAGCATTTCGCTCTTCTACAACGCTTCTTCCCCAGTTGACTGTGATTCCAACTCCAGCATCTTTTGCAATTTGAATCTCTTCTTCTAGAGGCAGGAATCCTTTTTCTGGATTTTGGCTTTCAATATATCTATCGCAATGCTCAATCACTAGCTTTGCTCCGCACCAATCGAGCTGCGCGAGTTCTTCTAACGACTTTTTCATTGCATCCGCCTGAGCTAAACGAGTTGGCGCTGTGTGGATTTCTACATGAGATATATCGCAGCTATCTCTAATGTCTACAACGTTTGCGATTGCTTCGCGAATATCCTTAAAGAAAGCCAGCGCGCGATGCCTGCCTTCTTCACTTGGGCTTGCAAGTCCAAATTCTGGGTCTGGGTCAAAGTTTATGTGACGCATTGTTCCTGGAATTGCCGTAATCGTATTTGCATGCCAATGCGATGGTATTGCGCTTGCTAGCCACGCGCGATTTTTTGGATCTGCCAAATCTCCTGGGTATGGAATCTCCGTTCCGTCAATCCAGCTTTGCTTACCCAACAAATCGTAGTATTTTTCTTGATCCTCGCGAGTTTTTGGCAACGATGCGTATGCGCCTACAACAAATTTAGCTTTCAGCATGATATCCTCCTTGAAATCGTAGCTGATTTGTATTCTGATTTGTCTTTCGACTTATCTTTCGATTTGTCTTTTGATTCGTAGATTACACCAATATCACTACAATTCGTCAGACGTCTGATAAATCTTTGTGATTGCGACTAAATTGTTTTCAAACTAAAGCAGCTTTTGTAAAAAACATTAAATTTGATAAAATTACAAGGTTGAGTCAAATTTATTGAATTGCTCTCAATAAGACTTTCCAAATCGTCAAAATAAAACTGTATAAAGTAAGGATTGTGGTATGAGAAAGGTAAGTACTATTCGCACAATTAGTGGAATTGTATTAACTTTTGGATTGGTTTTTTCGTCACTGCTTGGAATTCCAGTATTGACGTCAACAGCAATTGCAAGTGAGACATTGCCATCTACCACACCTCTTACCGCACAAACCGCTCACGACATTTCAACTGGCAGAATTCGCCTAGAAAATGGCCAAATTGACCAATTGTTGTATGGAAAGCCAGCTCTAGATCCAAATGAAGACAGCGATGGCGATGGACTTAAGAACAGCGAAGAGCTTTACACATACACAAAAGATGGACGAACATACTACGGATACAAGTCACATCCTTTGATTAAAGACACTGATGGCGACGGATTAGACGACAAAGACGATAAAAATCCTCGCAGGTGGGATATTAGCCCTCGCGATATGGCTCTGTTTATGGAACTTGCGTATAGGGAGGATAATTACGTAAATAAAGTGCTTGACGACAAGCATGAGCTTACAGAGATTTACAAAGATCGCAACGAATATAAGCTTATGCATAACGAGCTTGCGCCATATTGGAAAGTAAAGAAAACATACCACGAGTCCGATGGCTTTGACGCTGTTCTTTTTGAAAATGTTAATCCTGAATACCCATTTATTGAGCAAAACGGCGTGCAAGTTCTTGGAATCCGCGGAACCCAAGGAGCAAAAGATGCAAGTCTGGACTTAAAGCTATTCTTTGGCGGCGAAATTAGCCAAGCAACCACTACAGAAAAACTTATGGATGAATTAAACAATAATCATCTAGTGAGCAATCTGTACGTTACTGGCCATTCTTTAGGCGGATATTTAACAGAACGTGCGCTTGTTTATGCTAAGCGGAAAAATTACGATTGGTTTACCAAAGCTTATACATTTAATGCTCCAAAAATTAAGGGAAGCGTTTTTAGGCCATCAATGAAGAAACGAGCCGAAGAACTAAACGAACTTACTAAAAAAGGTTACGCTGAGCATTATGCCACAAAGAAAGATACGCTTATAAGCTTTATTGGTCATGTTGATGGTGCAAAAATTATAGACACTGGAAACAATGGTCACAGCTCACGCAACTTCCTAGATAAAAAGATGGACAATCAGCTAGGATTTACCGTTGGAAACAGAAAACAGATTGATGGCACTGGAACTGTAAACCCAGGAGTTACAAAAGTTAAAGAAACTCCAAAGCCTGCAGAAGTAAAGCCTTACGAAGAAACTTACAAGCCAGAAGTTAAAGAAATTCTTCTTGCAAACAACGAGCCTTCACCAAGCGATTTTAAGGATGCTTTAGCAAACGCTAAGGATCTTCCCCAAGGAGCAACTTTTGAAGATGTTACAAATCGCGATTTAATTAACATCTCTAAAGCTGGAGACTATACAGGCAAGCTTAAGATAAAAATAAATGGCACTAAAACGATTGAAAAAGAATTTACTATACGCGTAGTAAATATGCCAGAAGTCACCGTTAAAAGCGATGCCAACCTTCGTTTTGAGCTAAATTCTACATTCCCTAACGATTTTGACGCTAAGAAATATCTTGATGGAGTACCTAGTAACGCTAAAGTTTCTTTGCTCAATACGCCAAATATGAACACTAAGGGCGTACAAGACATTACTGTAAAAGTAAGCTTTGTTAACGGCACTAAGCGAACGGTAAAGATTCCCGTAAAAATCTATGAAGCAACGCCTTGGGCAAATTTGACTCCAGCACAAGAGAGCATTCCGTGGACAGAACTAACTCCAGCAAAGAAATCAATACCGTGGACGGAGCTAACGCCAGCGAAAGAAGTAATCCCATGGATCAACCTAACTCCAGCAACGCCAGTAACGCCAACACCAGCACCACAACCAGAGCCTAATATTCCTACACCACCTCAACCTCAACCTCAACCAAATCCACAGCCACAACCAGAGCACCCACAGACTCCAGTTCCACCTACACCGCAACCAAATCCAGAGCCTGCAAACCCTACAAACAATACAACGCCGCAGACTCATCAAACTCATCAGCCAACCCCAAATGTGGAATCTCATGAGCCGCCTAGCGAGACTAATAGTCCACAAACTCCTAATGCTAACAATAACTCACCAAGCAAAAGCTTTGTGGAAATTAACAACAATACAGAATCGCTCACAAATCAGAAGCAGGCACCAGAATCAACAGAAGTGCCAGAAGCACCAAAGAGCATTGCTGATTTGCTGCCAGAATTAACCAACACTCTAACTGTTGGAAACAATAACATTGCTTATGCAGGAAAGAACAATCAGATTACTGTTTCTCTAAACACAACAGCAGAATTCATGCGTAAATTGCAACTAAACAAAGCAGTAAAAGCATACGCATACATTTATTCAAGCCCTAAGCTTCTTTATAGCGTAAATGGAACAAGGCATGTAACAGTTCGCATCAACAAACAGGGCAAAGCAATATTTGATGCGATTATTCCACAAGAATATAGCGGCAATCACACTATTGTTCTTATCGACGAAAATGGCAAGCAAGTTGCATGGACTAATGTGTTAGTAAAGAAAAACGAATCTTTGCAAAATAATTCTTCAAGTGGAATTGTTTCATCGCAAACACATAGTGCTAGTGTAAACAACAAGCTTCCTAATACTGGAATACAAGTGATTCCAGCTGTTTTTAGCACTGCATTAATACTGTTTGTTTGCACAATCATTACAGCTGCAAAAAAATCACATCTAACTAAATAGCTAATGCAAAAAACTAAATACTAAATACTAGATAAAGACCAGCTTGCAAACAACCAAGCTGGTCTTTATTTATTCACTCAAATGCATTGCATTCCCACAGCGCGCTTAACGGTATTGCCCATAAATTATCCGCCCACTGCATAATTTTTTGACCCATATAAACAACATATCCACGCTTAAATTCAGGTTTTTTAGAAAGAGCTACAAGCCCCTTAAAATCGTTACGATTCACCATGCTAGAGCTTTTTACTTCCACTCCAACCAGATTCCCACGGAAGCTTAGCACAAGGTCAACTTCTTTAGGACTGCTACCAGTTTCACGCCAGTAGAAGCAATCTGGATGCGTTTTAGCCCATTGCACAGCAGGCATAATCTGATTTACAACAAAGCTTTCTAGTAAGTTCCCATACATAACGGAATCTTCCAAAGGATTATGACCCTTACTGATCATTGTTTGAACACTTAAAGACGTATCGACTGGGTGTATTTTTGCTCTAGTAAAAGTTTGACGATTCGGCGCAGTTTTTATATTCGGTAGATAATTTATTAAGAATCTACGCAAGAATACGCTAATGTAACGCTCAACAGTTCGCCTATCTAAAGCAAGATCTTGACCTATTGAACTCGTATTAAGAATCCCACCAGGAGCACATAGCAACTTATTAAGTATGCTAACAGCCATGCTTCTGTCTAATCGTTCTCCTGGAAGAATAGTATCTCCCAACACTGCAAGAATATCGTTTGAAACAAGCTTTTCTCGCTCCCAAGCCTCGTAAGAATCATATGATTGCTGATATTCTGGGAATCCTCCTGCAGCCATAATTTTATATACTTCTTCTCTGCTTATTTCTTTTTCATATTTAAGATTTGGATTACTTTCTATAAGACTATCTACAATATTTCTACTATTTTGAGTAATTTCACACTGCGTAAAAGGACTCATTGTAAAGTGCTGAGCGCGTCTAGCAAGAGGATCTTGACCATCTAGTCCATTGCGATTTATAAGTGCACTACCTGTTAAAACATATTGAAGACTGTTTTCTGTTGAATTATCAACTATTTCTTTTATTGCAAGAGGCAAATTTGGCAGTCTTTGCGCTTCGTCAATAACAACTGGAGTACTAAGATTTTTTAGCCAACCATATAAATCTGTTGATGCGAGCACAAATGTATTTTCATCCGCAAGGCTCACGTATGAGAATCCTTTAGATACAAGCTGATGCTTTGACATCATAGTTTTTCCCACAGCTCTTGCGCCTTCAAGAATCACGACTTTTCGTTTTGATTGAAGAATAGAATCAGCAATTGGTCTAGGAAAATATGCGCTCATAAAAATAAGTGTACACAAAAACGTATTTTTTGTACATCCGATGTACAATTTTTTATACATCCAATGTACAAAAACTACGATTTACACATCTTTTGTCTAAATATCACACACAAAATTCATACCAAAATCAAGGCTTATAGCGTATCAAATGTACTTATTCTTTACTTGCAAAATCATTCTAAACAAAGATATCCCAATATTTAACGCAGCTTCACGTTACTGGTTTTATCAATCACTATTGTTCCGATAAATTAAATATGTTATTCCGCTACTGTTTATGTTATTCCGATAAAACGTTAAAATATAATAAAATGCAACAATGATTAAAGGTATTTTATGTACATAACAGTAAAGCAAGCTGCTGAAAAATGGGGCATATCAGATAGACGAGTAAGAATTCTATGCTCCGAAGGGAAAATTCCAGGAGCATATCAGGAAGGAAGATCCTGGAAAATACCATATGACGCATCAAAGCCAACCGACGGAAGATATAAAATTAGCGAATCGCTAATTCCAATCATAAAAACTAAATTAGAGACCCTTAAAACAAGAAGACCTCTAACTGAAGGAGAATTAGAAAGACTTAATGAAGAATTTCTAATAGAATATACATACAACTCAAACGCAATTGAGGGAAACACTTTAACACTGCGCGAAACAGACATGGTTCTTAGAGGACTTACTGTTGATCAAAAATCATTAAAAGAACATCTAGAAGTTATTGGCCACAAAGAAGCCTTTGATTATGTAAAGCAGCTTGTTAGCGAAAATAAGCAGATAAATGAAAAAGTTATAAAAGACATACATTATTTAGTTTTAGCCAACAAGAGAGAAGATAGAGGTGTTTATAGAAGAGTTCCCGTTCGAATTATGGGAGCTACACATGAGCCACCACAACCATATTTAATCGCTTCAAAAATGGAAGAATTATTGAAAAAATACAAAAACAGCGATGAAGATATTGTTACTAAACTTGCTCGTTTTCATATAGAATTCGAAAGCATTCATCCTTTTATTGATGGAAATGGAAGAACAGGAAGACTGCTGGTCAATTTGGAGTTGATGAAAGCAGGGTACCCACCAATAGATATAAAATTTACTGATCGCTTGAAATATTATGAAGCTTTTGATGAGTATCACGCAAAACATAACGTGTCTGCCATGGCAAACTTGTTTGCAAGATATTTAAATCAAAGACTTGATTTGTATTTGTCTATTTTAGAGTAATGGTCATTTTTAATTAAAGCTACGCGCAATCGTCTTTACTGTTATTCTCTCAGATAGTTGACTGAACTATTAACAGCACTGTGGTCAAATCTCCGACTTGGCCACAGATTCTGATTGGCCTATAATCCAATATTTATTCAAATGCATTGCGTTGCAAGCTCGCGATTATAAAACTTGTATACACAGCACATTCAATGTACAAAAACTACGATTTATACATCTTTTGTCTAAATATCACACACAGAATTCAGACTGAAATCAACAAATCACAATCAAACCAAACACAACATATAACAAACATAGCCTTCTGAATCTTAATTAAACTCAGAAGGCTATTATTATTTGATAAACTGTTTAATCTAGTTATTTTACATAGCTATTTTTTTACTCTTAAAAATAGTTATAGCAGCAATACTTACAACAAGAACAGCAAGAACAATCAATGGCGCCGCAAAATAATTTGTGTAGAATTCACGCACATCAACATCTACGGAATTGATAGTCGCAGCATAAGTTATATACGACAATACGCCTAATACAACATCAATAATTGCATATGAGCACGCGTTTTTATACAACTCTTTAGCTGATTTGCTGCTTTTAACCCAAAGCATTACAGACAAAACCAAGCCTATTAACATTGATAAAACCGCAACAAGTGCAAACAACATATCTAACATAAAAACCTCCTGCCCAATTAAATCCTCTACCGTATCGGATTTAATACGATTTTAATTTAACTAAGATTTTCGTGTCAATATTAAAAAAAAAATTATAGAATTTTGCACATTATTTTCACATTTAGCGTATTTTTAAGACATAAGAACAAGCCACAAACGTTGATATATCAACGTTTTCTACATGGAGCGGACAACGGGAATCGAACCCGCCTCTGAAGCTTGGGAAGCTTCCATTCTACCGATGAACTATGTCCGCATGTTCGGTTGCTCCGCGATTAATCCTTACCGATAATCTGCCTACAAACAAGCAAATAAGCGCTCAAGAATCAATCTAAAAAGCAAACCATCTAAGAATATCACGCTCCACTAACTGCTACAACTCCGCCAGAAACACCTTTGCCGTATTCAACATTGTATTTAGCGCCATTCTTAAAACGAAACACACTATCGCTATCATGCTCAACATGATCGATTTCTCCACGCGCATCTTCTTGCACAAGACTTTCCATCTTACTAGACATAAGCATTAAAGAGTCAACTCGCTTGTTAACATCTGGCTGCCTAGAAAACAGCTTTAAAAGCTTGGAATCGTAGTTTGCAAACGGATTTACAATCATAAGTGAAGCAATAGCTTGCACTCCCGAATGCAAATCCATCTTATGCATCTTAACTCCGTAGGAAATTTTGTTTAGAGCAGATGCCAAAGCCGCAGGGTCGCCAGTAAGCATACTTGCACTTCGATCTGCATCCAGCTCGCGCGCTCTAGAAATCGCAAGCTTAACAAATAGAGAACCGAGCGGCACAAAAATGGCACTTAAAACCTTGCCAATAACTTTTAGTACAGGGCACAACGCCTTTTAGCAGATTTTGCACACTCACTTCCCGAATACATAAGCACGTACCCAAAATACGTAATAACTGTTGCTATTGCAGATGCAACCGTTGAATTCAAAATATCGTGATTATAAACATGAATAAGCTCATGGCTTACAACGCCACGCAACTCGCGCTCATTTAGAATATTCAAAAGACCACGAGTGCAGCAAATTGTTGCGTGACGCTCGCTTCTACCAATTGCAAAAATATTCGGACTGTCTGTTGGAGCAACATAAATGCGCGGCATAGGCTTTTCGATTTGCGCAGAAATCTCGCGAACAACGCCGTATAAAACAGGTTCTTCGTTCTCACTAATTTCGCTAGCACGCATAATGCGAGTGGCAACTTTTCCAGAAAGCCAATAAGCACATAAGCTCAAAATTATTGCAATAATTGCAAACCAAACCAGCATCGACAAACGCAATCCAGCAACAATCCACAGCAAAGCAGCAAATAGCCATATTAGAGAAAACAACACTACTGTTTTCAAATTGTTGCAATAGCGCATACCCATGTTGCCAAACATGCTTTTGATTTTAATAATCGCAACTGTAATTTTGCTGAATGAAAACTGTGTATTTAATGTTTATGATTTAACACACTTAAAACAGGTTAATAAATGTTGAAAAGTGGCCACTTTCTGCGCAATTTGGCTACAGTTTAATGGCCACTAATCAATGTTTACTAATCAATGTTTACTAATCAATGCGTACACTCAATATAAACTATTGCTTAATTTCCGCTATATCCATAAGCATTTGTTTAGATACGACTTTTTTGCGAGCGCGATTTTCCGCTAATCCAGATTCCACCTCGAAAGCATCAATCCTCTTCCACCCTTCAAAATCAACCACTTTGACTCCTCTAGATTCAAGAAGATTTTCAATAGACTTAGGGTCTCTATCTGTTGCCAATCTGCCAGGAAGCGCAGGAATCTCAGAAAGCGCAGGAAGCGCGCTTTCACATTCTTCGGTCGAGCTTTTTGCTAAGTCTTCCAGCATATTTTCAACGACTTGCAAAGCATCCGACTTTGTAGAACCAATCAACCCGACTGGCCCTCGCTTAGCCCAACCAGTTGCATACAAGCGTGGGCAAACAACCCCATTTTGCGCAGAAGTTAAAATCCTGCCATCGTTGTTTGCAAGAAGTGCGCGAGAAGAGTCGTAAGCAACTCCACTAACCTGCGCAGGCTTATATCCAATCGCATGATAAACTGCCTGAACTGGATATTCTTCAAACTCGCCAGTGCAAGTCATTTTGCCATCCGCGCTTGTAGCTGTGCGCTCTACACGAATCGCAACAACCTGCCCATTTTCTCCCAGAATCTCAACTGGATTTGCGTTAAAGTGAATAACGTAGCGCTTATTTGCAGGATTGCCTTCAAAGTCAACGTTTCCGCCGTCTTGCATATCTTCACTCAAATCGCGTATAGCAAAAAGCTCTTCTACCATTTGGCGAGTCAATTTGTCTTTTCCAGCAACATCAATTGTTTCGTCGTCCAGGTCAAAATCGCTCTCGTTTACAACTATTTGCACGCCAGAAAGCTTTTCCATCTCGCGCAATTCTTGCACAGAGAATTTAGCTTGTGCAACGCCTCGTCGAATAAACAAGTGAAGTATTTTAGCCTGGTTTTTAAGCAAACCATTGTAAACATCGTCGGAAATATCCGTGTGCTCTCTAAGATAATCCGCATCTCGCAAAAGCTCGCGCGCAACATCCATAGCAACGTTTCCGCCACCAATAACAGCCACTTCGCTTGCATCAAGCGGCCACGTACGCTCGCTGGTAGGATATCCGTCGTACCATTCCACAAACTTTGCAGCGCCATACACGCCACACAATGAAGAGCCTGGAATACTAAGCGGCTTATCTTCTACAGCGCCCGTAGCAAAAAGAATTGCGTCGTAGCGCGGCAATAAATCTTCTAGTGTAATATCTTTGCCAAATTCAACATTCGCATACAAGTGAATATTTGGATTATCAAGCGTTTTAGCTAATGCATCTGCAATAAATTTTATACTCGGATGGTCTGGAGCAACGCCATATCGAACCAGGCCAAATGGCACTGGCAACTTTTCAAATAAATCGATTCTAGCGGCCGTACCCAAGCCCATGCCGTCGCCTAGTTTTTTAAGCTGACGAAGAAAAATATCTGACGAGTAAATTCCAGCAGGCCCCGCGCCAATAACTGCGATTCGCAATTCGTGCGAATCCGCATTATAATTCGTTTCCATAAATTTTCCCATGTTGTTATTCAAATTTTGTTATTCAACTTTTGTTATGTTAAAACATTACATTTTGCGTGTTTCGAGCATTCTTAAGCCTAATCTTTTTGAAGATTTACATAATCGCTTCCTTAAATGCTCCACTACTTAGACTAGCGCCTTGATTCATTCAAGAAAAGAGCAAAGTGAATATTGTCACTTACGCACGTTTGCCTTTCAACGCTGTTAGCGCCCACAAAATTGACACAACATCAATCATCTCTTGCATCATAGCTCCAAGAACGGCAGGAATCAGCCCAAAAGCAGCCGCAATCATGCTTATAACAGCCAAACCAATTCCCAACATAACAGCTTGAATCATAACTCTCTTCGTGTGTTTTGCAACGCTTACAGCGTTTGCTACAGCATAAATGTTGTTGTTCATAATCACAACTTGCGCGCACTCCGAAGCTGCTGTATCCGTGCCATCTGTTAAAGCCACACCAATGTTTGCTGCAGCCAAAACTGGAGCATCATTTACGCCATCTCCAACCATCATTGTTACGCGCTTATCTTTTTTCTTATGCATAAAGCTGCTAAAGATGCCAAAACTGCCGCAATCTTCTTCGCTTTTGTAATCACTATAGTGCTGTTTTATGCACTCAAGTTTGTCTTGCGGTAGCAAATTAGCCTTTACTCGCTCAATCCCAACGCTTTTTGCTATTGTTTGAGCAGCTTGCAAGCCGTCTCCTGTAAGCATGCTTATTGAACGAATGCCAAGCTCCTTTAGTTTTTGAATCGTTGATTTTGCATTTTCTCTAGGCACGTCTTTTAGAACGATTCGACCAACAAGTTTGCCATCAAAAGAAACGTATGTTGCCATTTCGTCGGCAGCAAGTTTTTCAAAGTTGCTTTCTATTTTTGATATATTTTTTGCGTTTTCTATATTTTCTATATTTTCTACATTTGCATGTTTGGCTTTATCTTCGGCTGCTTGCGACTTTTCCGCGAGCTTGCCAGGGCACGCATTCAAAACGTAGCTTTTTCGCCCAACTCTAACGTTTATACCATCCACACTTGCGCATATACCTTGCCCAGCAGTTTCTTTAACACCGCTTATAACTGGATATTCGCGAACGCTTGGAAGTTGCGGAATAGCAGATGGATGCGCGTTTTGCCAAAGATCTGCTCCAGCTTTTGCAATTCCTCCTGCAAGAATGTGCTGCGAGTAGGTTTCCAAAACACCTGCAAACATTAGGATTCTATTTTGCAACCCACTATTTTCTTGATTTACGCCATCTTTGCCATCTGCGCTATCTGCGCTATCTTCGCCATCTTTATGATTCGCTAAATCCACTCTAACAACTTGAGGCTGCTTAACAGTAAGCGTTCCCGTTTTGTCGAAGAAAACATCACTTACACAACTTAATTGCTCTAAAACATCCTGACTTTTTACAACAATCCCAAGCTTTGCAAGCCTTCCCGTTCCTGCCATAAATGCCACCGGCACAGCGATTAATAGTGGGCAAGGCGTAGCTAGCACCAACACTTGCGCAAATCTTAAAGCCTGCCCAGATACAGCCCAAGCGCTAAATGCAATCACAAAAGAAAGCACCGTAAATGGAACGGAAAGCATATCCGCAAATCGAACTACAACTGCCTTGGAGCTTCTTGCAGATTCAACCAACTTCATGATTTTTTGATATTGCGAATTTTGCGATAACTTAGTTACGCGCATAATTAACACAACACCGCCATTTACACACCCAGACAACACTTGCGCGCCAGCAAACACTTCACGCGGAAGCGACTCGCCATTTATTGCGCTTGTGTCTAAAACCGCAGAACCGCTTAAAAGCTGACCATCTACAGGAACCGTTTCTCCTGGAAGCACAACTATTACATTGCCAATTTTTAGATCTTCAACTGGAACTGTTTTGTATCTTTGCAATTGGCTAGAAGACTTTACATCTTGCAATATTGGGCATTCTTTAGAGTTATTGTTACATTTTTTACACGATTCACAACTAGTAAAATCTTTAGGTTCTTGCAATGCCTCTAGCGAAGATTCATCGCTTACTTTTCTAAAATGATTATGATCAAGCAGAGCACATTGCTCACAAGATTCACCGCACACTATTCCAGGAAGTGTCATTAAATGCGCGGTTTGAGGAGACGCATTTACTAAAAGCGACAGATTTTTTTGCGCTGCATCTTGCGCAAAGTCTTCGATTGCACCGCCTGTAAACACCATTACAACAATCAAATAACTTGCCCAAAATTCGCCTATACAAAGCGTTGCGAGCAATGCAATAAACGCAAGCAAGTCAATTCCAAGCGTGCCATGCGCCAAATCATCAATCATACTTAAAAGCGACTTAGCACATGTGTATAAAACTAAACATGTTATTATACTTTGCCCGATTGTAAGGCTTATTTGCGCATTAAAATCAACGTTTATCAGTGAAAATAGTTGATTTAACGTCTTGCTTATAGCTTTGCAAAAATCGAGTATAAAACTTAGATTGCTAGAATAAAACGCCGCAATAAACGGGAACAAAACTAAAACGATTACTAATTGAGGAGCACGACGGCAATACGCTAAAAGTTTACGCATACACTTTCCTTACGCTGATCAGGTTAACCGCGTTAAACGCTGCTAACACACGATTTCACGCCTTGTTAACCCATTGAGCAGCTATTTATAACAGCAAACTCAATACACGGCGTAAAGATACTTATGTTTATTTGTTAATGAATATATTAACAACAACCATTGATGAGAAGCGTTCTCATGTAACAAGACGCGCAAGAACAAGAAACACACGAAAGAAGACGGTAGTGCGAGGAGTAGCGGTAGTAGGCAACGGCTAGGTTATTGTCGTTCTGCTTAAACTTCTTTCTATTTGGCACCTATAATTTACCTCCCTCTTTCAATCAATAAGCTAGCAACTAACCCAAAAGCGTCTTTATCGCCGTCCGCACGAACGGAAGTACGATAGTTGCAATTTCTGCCGAACTCTTAGCAAGAGACGCTACCTTCTCAAGCTTTTCAGCAAACTTCGTTTTATTTTTATCTTTTGAAGCCTTTTCAAGTTGCTGTAACGCCTCTTGAACATCTACTTTCAAATTCTGCTCAATATCTAAGTCAAGAATGGCGCCCACAGTTGCACCAATGGTCACATCTCTTATTTTTGCTTCCGCATTTGCGGTCGCGGAAACGTTATTGTTTATGACTGGTGCAAAATTTATATTCTGGTTGTTCTTATCCATTTGTTCTTGAAACTACCCATTAGCATAGGTGCGCCCTTTATCAGTAACTGTCGCCATACACAAACAATCATCCGCCGCCCAATACACGACCAACAAGCCATGCTGAGATAGTTCTTCATAATACGTGTCCTTGTCGAAATCAGTGGAGACAAATATCGATCCACCCTCTGACTTTCGTTTATTCGCATCTTGTGCAGCAAGACGCATCATTAAGCAGTCTGCCTCGTCGCTTATGGGTTCAAACCGTCGCCTAGCTTTTCTAGCTTTGTCATAGTGTTCATTACCCGCTGGAAGCATCGATCTAGACATAACAAGGGTATGACCCCAGTCAGTTTGCATTTCAATCATTCCCTGATTCTTTAATGCGACAAACGCTTCTGAGATTCCTAGGTCTGTGAAATCCCTCTCATCTGCGTCCTGGTGCATCCACGCATAAACAAGAGCAGCTTCTTGCTCTAAATTAAGTCCATTCATATTGGTTCACCTACTTATTGCTCTTCTTCAAATTGCAATCGCGGCACAGCATCTGGCAGTTCTCAGGGGTTGTGTGACCACCCTTGCTCCAAGGCTTGATGTGGTCTGCCTGCATCTCCTCAAACTCGAACTCTTCACCGCAGATTGCACACTTGTGATGCTGTTTCTCGTAAGCTGCCAAGGCGTCACGCCTATCGAATGCGCGAATAGACAAGGCACGTTCTGAACCTGTTAGCAAATATTCATAGATACCTGATTTCTTGGTCACATCCTCGTCACCAAGCAGCCTCTGCACCTCAAGCTCAAGTTTCTTAGGGTCGAGGTCTGTTCTCTTACCGTGCTTGTTGTAGAACAATCCCCAAGCCAAGCCCTTCATTTCCTTGCGCTTCTTAGGGAAGATAGCCTCAACCCATTCAATAACAGAGCGGAAATAGCTCCACAATGCTTGAGCGGTAGGCTCGTTTTGATGCTTTGCCATATAGCCTTCGATGGTTTTACCATCAGCGGCAGCAGCCCAGCTAATAGCAGTCTCCAAGTACTCCTGACGGATGGATGCACCCTTGAGGTAATCGCCCGCCAACGTATCAGCAGCACATCCTGTCTTCGAGAAATAACGTTTCGCATCAGAAACCCAAGAGCCAGCATAGACCGCGTTTCTCAGCTCTTGGTCGGTCAGACGCTCGCCAGCAATGTTGATTATCTTGAACCAGTCCAGCTTCTCAGAGTCTGTGCCATCGCATACATAGACAAACAGCTCATAATCAAGAATCTTGTCTTGCTGGTCGGACGGCAGGTTGTAGAAATACTTGTCATCGACCGAGAAAGTACCGTCCACATACTCACACAGCGAAATTGTCCTTTGCTGTCCGTCCAGTACCTCATAGGTATCTTGTCCAGTACGACACCAATACATAACGTTGAGGGGCAATCCCCGCATAACAGTACGGATGACCTCATCTCTTTGGTTGTCCTTATAGACAAACTCACGCTGATACTTCGGACGAATATCTAAGCGATCGTCGTAACCAGTAACACCCTCTTCGGCATCATTGAAATATCCCTCTGTGACCTCGCGCACGGTCACTTTTCTTTGTTCTATTTGCATGGCTTACACCTCCCTTGGAGCTTCTGGATGTTTATTCCGCACAAGCACGCGTGCATATGTTTTTACAAATAGTTCTCCATCAACATCGTAATAAGTCTTTCCCTTAGGCGGTACTTCAACCTTTATTGCCGCACCATCATTGAGCTTTGTTACCTGAGAGCGTTTACCATTTTTATCAATTTGAACCTGCTTTGGATATATTTTGCTTGCCACTCCGCACCATGATTGTGTTACACCCAATATCTCAAATTGGTCTGGGCTGTACTTGTCGAGGAACGTAATAGGGACTCCCATTACACCCGAATAATCGCAAGGAATTTCAACTGTTTTATTAACATTGATTGCGTCGTAGTTGTCATAATGCAGATAAATATCGGGGCTATATCTTTTAACGAGTATCAATTCCTCATGACGTTTTTTGATGTCTAAATTTGTAAACCAAACTACGCCTGACACTCTAATAAATCCCTCTTTATGCTGTGATGATGCAGCAATGTCATCATAAGGACTAGAAAAGAAACCAACGTTGCCAGAGAATCCATTTCCAAGCCAAATCTCATTGTTCATCAGCAGTGGAAAAATTTCTTTATATGTGATTGCATTTTGATTTCCAATTATGATGAACTTCTTCTTATGTTCCATAAGCGTTGCCACGTAATCTCTAAACAATGAGAACGGCGGATTCGTCACGACTATGTCTGCCTCATCCAATAGCTCGAGACACTCCTTAGAGCGAAAGTCTCCATCTCCCGCAAGCTCAGTCAGCTCGTTCTCGCCAGACTTGAAAAGCTCTGCCACATCGAACATATCAACGCCGCCGTCACCTGTCTTGTCATAGACCTTAGTAACAACCGCCTTATATGGCTTGTCCCTGTTCTCTTCTTCACCGCCGATGACATCAAACAGAGTCAGTTGCTGGTTTGCTATGGGAGAAGTTGCATAGCATGTGGCTATGAGCTTCTTCAGACCCAGCTTGTTGAAGTTAAGAACGAAGTACTTGAAGAAGTTGGATTCGAATGGGTCATCGCAGTTGCAGAACACCGTCTTTCCTTTGAAATGTGCCCTGTAGTAGCGCATCTCTTTTTCAATGTCTGTCAGCTGTGTGTAAAACTCGTCTTTTTTCGCTTTTGTAGCATTACTAAGACCAGAATTTCCTGCCATTTATGCCTACACCTCCTCTGAGTGTTCCTTCACCCACTCATGAATAATTGCCGCAATGGAGGTTTCCTGCTGTGCTGCCATCACCTTGAGCTTCTTCTTATCACCAACCGTCAAGGACAAAGTCAGCGTCGTTTTCTTCTCATCGCCATGCTCTGGGCACTTCTGTACATCATTAGCCATAGGTTCCCCCCACTTTCTTAATCATATACGCATATAATTATATATGCTTCTCCCTCATAAATTAATTTATTTAGACCTCCAGCAAGACCGTCTGAAGACGGTCGAGATTGCACGAGACAAAGGAGGATTCACATGGATTTCAACGATTACATCAAGACCTACGAAAACCTATCGAAGCAGGTGGGCGGAATGGTTTTCGCCAATGAGATTGCAAGCCGTCCGCTAGAGCTGATAAACGTCGATTTGGAGGACAAGATATTCCAATACTTCACCATCTCCGCCCTCCGATTTCCTGCTAGAGCACACCAATGAGGTAGTCTTCCACAACGAGGAACTAGATCTGTACATCTGGGTTCATAACACAGCTGGCACAGCATTTTTCTAAATCCCTATAAGAAAAAATCGCACAGCACAGGTAAGAGGGGTAATCGGTAGTGCGAATGTATGAAAAAAGGGCTTCTAGCGATTGGCTAGAAACCCTATTTGTGGAGCTAAGGAGACTCGAACTCCTGACCCTCTGCTTGCAAAGCAGATGCGCTACCAGCTGCGCCATAGCCCCATTGAAAGAATGATATTCATTCTATCGTGGGCCCGGGAGGACTTGAACCTCCGACCTCATCCTTATCAGGGATGCGCTCTAACCACCTGAGCTACGGGCCCAACTTGTATGTTGAAAACATACAAGTAGTTAGATTAGCACAGACACAGAAAATGTCAAATAGCAAATCTAAGCGTGTCGCAAAATTATTCTACAAAATTATTCTACAAAATTATTCTAAATGACTGCGCATAAACCACTGGAACTTTTCAAGCTGCTGAACATGGTCTTGAATAATGTTTGAGCTAACAATATCAAGATCATCAAGCTGCGCAATGGCATTCCTATCGTCCGCAATCATATCGTTGTAATACTCAATTAATGCTTGCAAATACTCTTTGGTAGACTTTCTACCACTAAGAGCAAAACGCTTCCAAGTGCGCGAAGCTACAACATCGTCTGCGCGACCAAGTGGGGATCCACCAAGCGTTGCAATTCGCTCAGCTGTTTCATCGGCTTGAGCTAAAACTTCAGCAACCTGAGGATCAAGCATTTCATGAACTGCAATAAAGTCTGGACCCGTAACATTCCAATGTGCATGCTTTAAGACTAAAGCAGCTTCCTGCTCGTGGCTTAAGCGATTTTGCAAAACCGCAATAGCTTTCTCGCTAGAAACTTCGTCTAAACCTGGCACAATATGCATTAAAGCCATAGTATCCTCCATTTTTGCTATTTTTTATTAATTTTTATTATTGATTTTGTTCAAATCTTTATTTTGCTCTGTTTTTCTAACTTCAATCGTAGCAATTCTACGACCATCCACTTCTGCAACAGTCATATCATAGCCGTCTGCATCGTGCAAAACAGCACCAACCTTGCCCATGGAGCCTGTACGAGCCAAAAAATACCCTGCAACCGTTTCGTAAGGGCCATCTTCCAATTCGATTCCAGTAACGTCTGCAAAGTCTTCAATCGTCATTCCACCATCAACAGTAGCTACTCCGTTTACAAACGCCGTAGACTTACTATCACGGTTTAAATCAGACTCATCTGGCAAGTCGTACTCGTCTCGAATATCTCCAACAAGCTCCTCGGTCATATCTTCAAGAGTTACAATGCCATCCGTTCCACCATATTCGTCAATAACAACCGCAAGATGAACCCCTCGCTTTCTAAGAAGCTCAAGACTTGGGAGCAGCTTAGACGTTCCAGGAAGACTTATTCCCTCTCTAGTTACGTCTGCTACAGTTTTTGCGTTTGGATCTTTAACATCCAGCAAATCTCGAACATGAACAAATCCAATAACATCATCAAAATCCTTGCCTGTTACTGGGTACCTAGAATACGGAAGCTCGCGAATCTTTGCAGCAGCATCTTCTAGACTTAGTGAGCCATCCAAAAACTCAACGTCTGCACGAGGACGCATAACTTCTGCAACAATCGTCTCGGAAGCGTCAAAAACATCGTCTAAAATCGTGCGCTCATCTTGGCTAAGTTTTTTATTGGAATTAACTAAAACGCGCAACTCTTCGTCGGAAACTTCACTTTCTTTTTCGTTTGGATCAAACCCAAGAAGGCGCACAAAACCGTTGGTATTCTTAGCAATCAGCCATATTAGCGGCTTGCATATTTTAGAAAACACGTCTACTGCAGGAACAACAGCCCTTGCGATTTGCTCCGATCGCTGCATTGCTATTCTTTTTGGAACAAGCTCAGAAATTACGATTGAAAAATACGATATTATAAGCGTTAAAACAATAGTCGTAAGCGGGCCTGCTACATGTTTTGAAACACCCCAAGACTCCACTAATGGCACAACATGAGGCGCTATTGCAGATTCGCCAAAAGATGCCGAAAGAAAACCCGAAAGCGTAACTCCGATTTGAAGAGTGGAAAGAAAAGTGTTTGGATCGCGGGCGATTTTTGCTACGCGCGCTCCTCTCGCATCCTGCGATTCCATGCGATCCAGCTGCGACGATCGCAAGTTAACAAGCGCAAGTTCGGTTGCTGCAAATATGGAACCAAACAAAAGGAACACAACAATTAGTGCAATGTTAAAACCCAACGACATACTTGCTATCTTAGTTGAATTTAGCGCATATAAAAAGTGCATATAAAAGCAATATTGATAATGTTGATAATATGCGGATAATAAACAAATACGCGCAATCAAGTTCGATAGAAATACCCCGAAGGCGCTTTATTCAAAACGCTAGCTGATTCAACTTTAAGAACAATTCCATCTTGCGAGTAACCTTTTAGCCCAACTTTTCCAAGAGCTATTTTGGCTTTAACAACAACCCACTGATGCTGCGAAAACTGCAAATTTTTAGGCATTTGTGCAACAAAACCAAATGGGCTCATATCTAAAATACAACAAGACATAAACTGCCTAGATATGCGAACCTGATCTTTAGAAAGCGTAGATTCTTTGCTTACAAACCCTTTTACAACAATCGTATAATCTTTGTATTTATCAAAATTATGGTCAATTTCGTTGTACCAATTGCCAAAATCATCGTCTGAAACAACAATTTTTTTATTAACTACATCTAATCCGCTTAAATTTTTTTTATTATTTTTACGATTAGACGCGATTGCTATTGCACGACCAGATGCATATTCGTCAAAACCTGCAGACTTTAAAGAACCGCCACCCAGTGCAGATTGAGACATTTGCAATGGGATTAAAATAATAAGCATTGGCGCTACGATTGAAACCATTATTTTTTTGCAATCTTTAACATGCGCAGAAAAAATTCCAAAAAGTGAGCAAATTCCTAAAACAAAAAGCAAAATCGCAGCAAAAATAAGATAAGCAAAGGCACGCGGAGTAGTTAAAATTGCGTAAGAGCCGCTCAGCGCACTGTGCATTAAAGTTGCAGAAAAACAAAATAAGCACAACGCTTGAATAATACTTGCAAATGTTATTTTTTTAGACAATTTTGCAGAATTTGCAGAATTTATAATCACAGCATTACTCACAGCATTACTCCCCACGCAAAATGAACAATAAGCGCAGCAAACAAGCAGAACACAACAATCGTTGCAATTAAGCGCAAAACAAAGCCAGTTTTGCAATCTTCAACAAGCATAAGCGTGTTTTTTATATCTAGCATTGGCCCAAAAAGTAGAAAAACAATTACCGAACTCATTGGAAGAGAAGAAGCCAAAGAGCGAGCGATTACAGCGTCGGAGCTGGAGCAAAGTGAACTTGCGTACGCTATTAGCATCATTGCTGGGATCGCAACAAAAACAGTTGTTGTGTTAACTTTTGACGCAGGATCTGCACCAAGCCAAACTCGAATAATCGAAGCTACTATTGTTCCAAACAAAATTATTGGCATTAGTCGCATAAAATATGAGTAAATGTGATGTGCGTAAGTTTTCAAACTATTTTTAATATCAGACTTAAAGCTGGAAGAATTTTTATACGAAGAATTGCCACTTTGTAACTTACCGAAATCTGCGCACGCTGCACAATCCACACAATCCGCGCGAACTTTTTCCAATACATTCTGCCTTAAAACTTGCGATCTTACAGGAAAAATCACAAAACTAACACCCACTAAAAGAGCAACACCAACACCCAAAGCCACTCGAGTTACAGCAACTGCTGGAACGTCTGCAAAAGCATACCAAGTGGCCCAAATAGAAACAGGATTTACCACTGGCACAGCGCACAAAAACGTTACAGCACAAGGCAAAGGCAGCTTTCTAGCAACAAGACGAGAAAAAGTTGGAACAACAACACAATCGCAAACAGGAACGCACACACCTGCAAGAATCGCAGCCAAAAAGCCGTTTGCAATAGACTTTGGAGCATGTTTTTCAATAAAATCTTCCGTAACCCATGTTTCTACAGCAGCAGAAACAAGAACACCAATTAACGTAAAGGGAACGGCTTGCAAAAGTAGCCCCGAAACACCCCTAATAACAGTGTTTACAGGCAGCCACGGGTTGCGCGCTTGCAATGCTGGGGCCATGGCAATAATAAGAGCCGCAAAAGGCACTCCTATAATCAAATATAGATAGTTTGCAGAATTTGCTTGTTTTGCTTTACTTGCTTTTTCTACTTGGATAGTTGTTTTTGCTTCGATTTCTGTTTTTAGCATGACAACACTTCCACCAAGCCGTCACTCATTCGATACCTTGCTCCAACAAGCATCAAAGCGTCTTTGAAAACAGCTTCGCGAATTATTTGTGATTTTTCGCAAATTTCAGCCAAAATATTAGACACGTGAATACGTTCAATATCATCTGTATCTAAATTTTCCTCAACACCTGCGAGCGCAGCAGGCCCTAAAGAACGCAGCAATATTGACTCGCTCGACTCAATTATTTCGCTTGTTTTATCTTCGCCGTATTCAGAAACCAGCTTTTGCACATTCGGCAAAACAGCCTGTACAGCACCGCAATGCTCATGCCCAAGCACAACCAACACTTTTACTCCCAAATCACTTACAGCGTATTCTAGCGAAGCTATTACGGCATCATCCAACACTTCTCCAGCTGTGCGAACAGAAAAAATATCGCCCAAACCAGCGTAGAATATAAATTCTGGAGCAACTCGCGAATCTGCGCACGAAAGCACAACAGCTCCAGGATGCTGACCGTCAATAAGTTTCATGCGCGATTCTGAATTTACGCCTGCATGATCTGAATTGCCGTCTGCAAATTTGCGATTCCCTGCAAGCATTGCGTTTAATACCGATGTAGCTAAAACTGAATCTTCATTAGCAAAATCTTCGCTGACTTCTTCTTGCATTATTACCTCCTACACTGGCATTGGCAATATTTTCAGTTGCTTAAAGTGTAAAATTTTTGACTTAAAATATATTGTATCTTTCGCAGTAAAAATATATTGTATCTTTCGCAGTAAATAAGAATTTTGTTTAAGAATATAAGCCTATTATCAAAAAAGCTCCCGTATTGCAATTCGCAAATACGAGAGCCTTCTTGATTCAGTAATTTATTAAAATCATCCAGTGTTTTGCAAGCCTGCAGCAACACCAGAAACCGTGCAAAGAATCAAGTAAATAAACTCTGCTTGCTGACTTTCGCTAAGCTCTTCTTTATCTACCTTGTTGCGCAGCTTATGCAATGCAAGTGACTGAATTACAGAAAGCGCGTCCACGTAAGGCGAGCGCACGCGAATCGCCTGGCCAAGCACATGGCGATGTTGCAACGGCCATTTATCTCCAACAATTTGCAAAACCCACTTACGCGTAAGTTGCATTTCCGAAAGCACCTTATCGCTCAAATCTTCGCGATCTCCAAGGCTTAGATACATGCGAGCAATACGCTCATCCGTTTTAGCCAAAGACATCTCAATGTTGTCAATAAAAGTGCTGAAAAGTGGCCACTCTTCGTATGCTTTGCGCAAAGTTTGCAAGTCGCCAAACTTTTCGCAAGCTGTACCCAAGCCGTACCACGCTGCCAAGTTGATTCGAGCTTGTGCCCAAGAGAAAACCCACGGGATTGTACGCAAATCGTCCAAAGACTTTGCGCCAAGTCCACGCTTTGCAGGGCGAGAGCCGATTGGGAGCAAACCAATCTCACTAAGCGGAGTAACAGTTGAGAACCACGGCGTAAAGTCATCTGTTTGAAGCAAATCAATAAAACGATTATGCGCTGCAACATCAAGCTTTTGAGCCATATCCGCATACTTATGCGTCATCTCTGTGTTTGTTTTCTCAACGCTTGGAGCCGACTGAAGCAAAGTTGCTGCAGCCACGGATTCCAAGTGGCGAATCGCCAAAATTGGGTTACCATAGCGAGCAAAAATAACCTCGCCTTGCTCAGTAAGCTTAAATCGGCAATTTACCGACCCAACTGGCTGAGCCAAAACAGCACGGTTTGCAGGGCCTCCGCCTCGTCCAACAGCGCCTCCGCGGCCATGGAACAGCGTTAGGTCAATATCGTGCTTTTTAGCCCATTGAGCAATGCGCTCTTGAGCAGAATGTAAAGCAAGCGTTGCAGAAGTCGGGCCTGCGTCTTTGGAAGAGTCGGAGTAGCCGAGCATAACTTCCATCTTTCGGCCAGTGGCCTTTAAGCGAGCCTGAACTTCTGGAATCTTAATGATTTCTTCCAAAACATTAACCGAATTTTGCAAGTCTTCCAGCTGCTCAAAAAGCGGGATTACGTCGATTGTTGGCGCATCTTGAGGGTGCGCAAACGCAAGGCGATTAAGCTCAAACACATCGCGAACATGCTGAGCAGACTTTGCAAACGAAATAATGTAGCGGCGAGCTGCACGCATACCGTTGCGCTTTTGAATAGCTCCAAGCGCGCGGAATGTGTCTAGAACTTCGCGAGTCATTGGCTGAAGAGGTCCACGCTCTCCATGCAAACCGTGTTCGCGAATATCTTCCAAAGCGCGCGAATGCACGAGCGAATGCTGACGGAACTCCATTTCCACCATGTGGAATCCAAAGGTTTGCGCTTGCCAAATAAGATCTTGCAACGGACCATAAGCCGCGCGCGAATCGCCAGCAGCCGCAAGAGACCTTTGTACAATGTGCAAGTCTTCAATAAAATCTTCGCAAGAATGATACATTAAGTCTGTATCTCGGCTAATCGTTCTGTGCAAACGATCTGCCATAACAAGCATAACGGCTCTATGTGGCTCGCTGTTGGAAACGTCGGATGCGCTTTCCGTTAGCTGCTCGCTCATTTCTCGCTGACGATTCCAAAGCTCCAAAAGCTCAACGCTTGGAGGAGTTGTGCGCGTTTCCATTGTTAAGCATTTTCCAACTTCACGCGTGCGCTCCTCTAGGGCAGCAAGAACGTGGTCGCTAAACTTTCGAGCAACTTGCCTGCTAACTTTTGCCGTAACGTTTGGATTTCCGTCTCTATCGGAGCCAATCCAGCTTCCTGGGTGGAAGAATGCTGGGCAACGCGGCGGCACTAAGCCAGCCTTCTTACCTAGCAGCCAATCGTCAAATCTGCGATAAACCAGCGGAATCGTGTTGAACAAAGTGGCGTCAAAAATATCTAGAATCGTGTCTGCTTCTTCAACAGGAGTTGGCTTTTTAAGTGCGATTGGAGACGTACGCAGCAATGCGTCAATCTCGTTGTATAGACGCCTGTAGTTTTCGCGCTTATCCGATCCGCCTAAACTATTGTGCTTGCTTAGAAGCTTTGATATTCTGCGGATTTTACCAGCTACAGCCTTGCGCCTAGCTTCTGTTGGGTGCGCAGTAAAAACTGGGTGGAACTCAAGCTTTGCAAGCAATTCCTTAGCTTGCGCAGGGCTCATTTCCGTAAGCAACTTATGATATGCGCAAGTTAGCTCGTTTACTGGGTCCACTGGATTGGAGTCCTCAACATCACATTCGCGTTGATGAAGCACAGAAACCCTGTAGTTTTCTTCACAAAGGTTTGCAAGATGGAAGTATGTAGCAAACGCGCGCGCAAGCAACTGCATATCTGGCAAATCCATGCCGTTGATTTTTTCTACAGCCTTGCTTAGTCCGTCGTTTTCTGTTTCTTGAGCATCAAGCATTTGATTAAAGTGTGCAGCACTTGCATCTACAGCATTTAAGCGCACTTCGTCAAATACGGTTAATAATTTTTCATCAAATTCGCCCAAAACATCGCGCAGAATGTGCAAGCACAAATCCATGTCTTGCTTAAGCGATGCTGGAAGTTCACGCTCCTCGGGGCCTTTTCGCCCTAAACCAGACGTTACAATCGTTGCGTCTGCTGGAGTTACCTGTTGATTTTGAGTTGTCATCAGACCTCCTTGTGCTAGTCATAAGGTTGCTTGGTCGTTTGACTTCCGCGGCTCCTCCGCGGTTATTTAGGTCAAAAGTTGCAAGCCCACAGCCTTTGTTTCCAGCGAGATTCCAAAATAATTGTGAACCGACCTTAGGACTGATTTTTTGTATAAATTTTTTATAGGCAATGCAATGCGTATACTAAAAAATTGTGAGCATAGAAGAGAATAACGCGGATAGCAGCGACAGTAATAGCGTCAATAATAACGACATCAACAGCGACAGTAATAAGCCGCAAATACTTTCGACTGGTCATATTGTTGGAAAGCCTTCTGGGCGCTTTCAAACGCACGCGATTCCGCTAGATATGGAAGATGTTGAGCGCGATTGGGATAAACCAGTTACGCAAGCTGGAATTGCAGCAAAATCTAGCATTATTATTCGAGTTGGCGCTTTAGGTTTAGGCGCTGGAACTGGAAGCTACCGCGTTCGCGAGCTTATGCACCGCGTTGGCGAACCGATGGGTGTAAATGTTCGTGCAGACGTTAATTTAACCGATATTGAAGCTACTTGCACAGATAAGCATGAGCGAATTACAGAAGTTGTTGATCTTCCTACTACTGGCGTAAACACAGAGAGAATTTGGCTGCTCGAACATTTTGCAGATTGGTTTAACGTTAAGCTTGGAAACGATTCCTTATATCATTCAAAAGCCACTGTTTCCAAGGAATTAGTAGACACTCTTCAAGCTAGCAGTAACGAGAACGCGATTGTTCAAACAGCTAAGCAGTCGGAGGAGCACGCTGCAAAAGTCGAAGAAAAAATGGCAATTCAAGAGGCGATTCGCAAAGAAAAACCTCGCGGAATTTTTGCGCTTCAGCCAGAAAAAACGTATGCTGAGCATTTTTCTCACGTTCAAAATGTCAAGAATGTTAAAAATGCTCAAAATAGCCAAAATAATTTGAATTCAGATCTTAAAAACAATTCCACTACTTCCTCTAACACAAATCCCGCTGGCGACTTTTCCGCGCCGCTTACTGTTCGTCAAGTTCACGATCGCTTAGACTTAATCAAAAACCGCAAGCCTCTTTATAAACCGTGGTTTGCAGGCCTTGCCTCTGCTGTAGCATGCGCATCCTTCGCATTTTTGCTCGGCGGCGGCGCTTACGACATGCTTGGTGCTTTTATTGGAGCTGGAATCGGCCACTACGTTAGAAGACGCATGTTTATGCATCATCTAAACCAATTTGTTGTAACGTTTATTGCTGTTGCTGTTGGCGCTTTAAGTTGCATTGGTTCTTTGCGCATTATTGGCTGCTTTGACCCTTCTGCTTTGCATCACAATACGGCTTATATTGGTTCTGTTTTGTTTGTGATTCCAGGCTTCCCGCTTATTACAGGCGGCTTAGATATTGCTAAGATTGATTTTCCTTCTGGCATTCAGCGGCTTTGCTACACAATGGCGATTATTCTAATGGGCACTCTTGCTGGCTGGATGGTTGCAAGCCTTGTTCAGCTAGACCCTCAAGGTTTTACTCCGCTTGGCTTAAATCCTTGGCTTAATGCTGTTCTTAGAATGATTACAGCGTTTGCAGGCGTGTGGGGATTCTCCGTTCTGTTTAATTCGCCTCAACGAATGTGTTTTGTTGCTGGAACAATCGGCGCAATTACCGATACTTTGCGCTTAACAATGGCTGATTTTGGTATTGCTGCAGAAATCGCAGCATTTACTGGCGCTTTGCTTGCTGGCCTTTTGGCTTCCGCCTGGCGTGCAATTGTGCATAGAGGCTGGGCGCCGCAATACTTGGGATATCCGCGCATTGGTCTTACGGTTCCATCTATTGTGATTATGGTTCCTGGACTTTATATGTATCGCGCAATGTTTTATCTTGGGCAGTTTAATACTCTTCCTGCTTTAGACTGGACTTTCCGCGCGTTTATGGTGATTATTTGCTTGCCATTAGGGCTTGCAGTTGCGCGCGTTATAACAGATAAAAGCTGGCGATACGACATTTAGTCATAAGCTAATAAACATAAAACGCCCAGCTACTACTGGGCGTTTTATTTATGCGCGTTCTATTTGCATACAATCAAAATATGCAATCAAGAAAGCTTTATCAATCAAGAATTAATCAATACTTCATATTCATTGCTTCTCGCACTTGATCAAGCGTCTCTTGCGCAATCGCAGCAGCTCGCGCATTTCCATCGTGCAAAATATCGCGAATTGAATCCATATCTTTGGCCAATTCCGCTCTACGCTGGCGGTGTGGGGCAAGGAAGTTGTTTACAGATTCAATAACGTACGCTTTTAGTGCTCCTGCGCCCGCGTTGCCGATTTCTTGCGCAATATCTTTTGGATCTCTGCCTGTAACCAAACCAGCAGTAGTCAAAAGCGCAGAAACTTGCGGACGAGCCACTGGGTCAAAAGTAATTGTGCGCTCAGAATCAGTTGGACTCTTCTTAATTAACTTTGCTGTTTCTTCGGCGGTTGCGCCAAGCATAATCGAGTTTCCGTAAGACTTGCTCATCTTGCGGCCGTCTAATCCTGGGATTTCTGGCGTATCCGAAAGAATCGCAGCTGGCTCTGGAAAAACAGGATTCTTCTTTGCATATCTCTCGTTAAACCTGCGAGCAATCGTGCGCGTAATCTCAATATGCGGCAAATTATCTTTGCCAATTGGCACAACGTTTGCTTTGCAAAACAGAATATCGCAAGCTTGATGCACCGGGTACGTAAGCAAAAGTCCTGTTAAAGCATGACCAGAAGCTTCCATTTCGGCTTTAACAGTAGGATTTCTATGCAATTCGGCTTCTGTAACTAAAGACAAGAATGGCAGCATAAGCTGGTTTTCTGCAGGCACAGCGGAGTGCGTAAAAATCATGGTTTTCTTAGGGTCAATTCCAGCAGCCATGTAGTCAAGAACAAGGTTTAGCACGTTATCTTCTACATGCTCAACAGTGTCTCTATCTGTAATCACCTGGTAGTCTGCAATAATCACGTTTGTGTTTACGCCAAGATTTTGCATTGCGACACGCTCGCGAATCGAACCAAAGTAATGACCTAAGTGAAGTCTTCCTGTTGGCCTATCTCCTGTAAGCATTGTAAAGGAGCTAGGATTTGCTTTTAGCTTCTCAAGCGTTGCGTCTGAACGTTTTTGAGCTGCCACAAAGCTTGCGCTTATCTCGTTTCCAGCAGCTGTAACCTGTGCTTCTTCTGCCATTTCTAACTCCTTACACACGCAATTTTTCTTGCGATTTTTACGCCTAAAATATGGCTTTTATGGTAAAAGTTCACTCAGACAATATACTCTGTTGCGGCAAAGTGGTACGCTCTTGTGTGATGAATTGATTGTTTCGGTAAATATGAGGGGGTCAGATGGGCCGCGGACGACAGAAGGCAAAGCAACAGAAAATTGCCCGTAAGCTCAAATACCTGACGACCGATACGGATTACGACGAGCTTGCTAAAGAGCTTAATACTCACGAGCCTGGTCAAGGATCCTTCGATCCGTTTGAATCTGATAGCTACAATAACACCGAGGATTATCTAGATAATCAAGATGATTCCGAAAGCTTATCTGTAGAGGATGATTCTAAAGCTACCAACACTAATGCTGGTAATGATAGTGTTGGTAGCTTGCATGATTCCGTTTCGAGTGGAGATGACGATTTAGACGACTACGCCGAGTGGGCTGCTCAGTCTGCCGCTCAGGCCGCTACTAAAGACAAGTCGTCTAGCAATTCTGGCGTTGTTCATCATCACATTCCTATGCCTATGCCTAGTTTTATGCATAAGAACAAGTAATTTTTGCACAAGAATTTGCACAAGAACGCTTAATTCTATATGTAGATAAGCATGTAGGCAAATACCCTTAGTTAGCATTAATTGTTAAAAAGAGCTTTTGTAAGTTCGGGCAGCAAATTGCTTAAATCGTCTCGCTCTCCAACTGCGCTTATATTCCCAATTTGCTGCTCGTAATCCCATTTTGTTATTGCGCAAGAAAGTCGCAACCAAACATCTGGGTCAAGTTCTATAACATCTGGCGGTGTTAAATTGTGCGGATCCGAATGTGGGCCTTCTAAGATTTTTACAGCTCCCCAAGGTGCCACTCTTACCTCTACAGCGCATCCTGGAGCTATATGCTCTAGAACGTAAAGCGAATATCTAACAGCCATTGCTTCATCGTTTACACTAACGCCTATTTCGCTTGTGTTTATGCAGCACAAATCTTTTTTATTGTTCGTAGAATCTATTTTCATAGAATTTATATAAGATTTTGCACTATTTGCCCACGTTTCAAACGATTTTTTAGCGCCACTTATATCCGCTTCTCGTATAACAGCCATATTTGAATTATCTCACGAATTGTCTAAGTATTATTTGCGATTTTAATGTTGTTTTATAAAAGTCATATTGTAAATAATTATTAATAAGGGTTTGGGGTTGTGATATCATCAACAATGAAAACGTGTGCATTGCCGCGTACCGTCTTGTTAAGTGCAATTTGGCGCGGCTACAACCAGCATAATCAAGGGTTGCTATTCGCACATTTTAGGTAAATATATTATTCACGGCACAAGGAGTCAAATATGACTAAACACGTCGCGCCTAAAGCCAAGACTACTGCGGCGGCATTTGCCAAAGAACTTCAAGAAAATCTGAAGTACACCCAGGGTGTCACCCCAGAACAGGCCACTACGGCTGATGTGTATGTTGCCGCTGCTACCGCAGTTCGTCGCCACTTGATGGACTCTTGGATGCAGACACAGCATGACATGATTAACGGAAACACAAAGGCTGTTGGCTATTTAAGCGCAGAGTTCTTAATGGGCAAGCAGCTTGAAAATGCTTTGCTTAACGCTGGCCTTACCGATCAGTTCAACAAGGCTGTTACAAAGCTTGGTTTTGAGCCAAAAGATGTTATCGATGCTGAGTATGAGCCAGGTTTAGGTAACGGCGGTTTGGGTCGTCTCGCAGCCTGCTTTATTGACTCGCTCGCCTCTATCGGCGTTCCAGCATTCGGCTACGGCATCCAATATCGTTACGGCATTTTTAAGCAGCGCTTCGACGAGCAGGGCAAGCAGGTAGAAACCCCTGATTACTGGCTTAGCAACGAAGAGCCATGGGGTCACGTTGACTACGGCAGAGATCAGCGCGTTAACTTCGGCGGCAAGGTTGTTGAAGAAAATGGCAAGCGCGTGTGGAAGCCAGATTGGGCTGTTCGCGCAGTACCAGTTGACTACATGGTTCCAGGCTACAACTCTGGTCGCGTAAACACTCTTCGCTTGTGGACTTCTAAGTCTTACGACGAATTTGATTTGCTCACCTTCAACAAGTCTGAGTACTTGGATGCTGTTAAGCCACAGGTTGAAGCAGAAAACATTTCTAAGATTCTTTATCCAGAAGATTCCACTCCACAGGGCAAGGCTTTGCGTCTTGAGCAGCAATACTTCTTCGTAGCTGCTTCTATTCACGACGCTATTCGCGTGTTCTATCCTGGTCAAGATAAGCCAGATTTTACAACCTTCCCAAGCAAGATCAACTTCCAGTTGAACGATACTCACCCAGTTATTGGTATTCCAGAGCTTATGCGCGTTCTTATGGACGAGTACGGCTACGATTGGAACACCGCTTGGGGCATTACCACCAAGACCTTCAATTACACTTGCCACACGCTTCTTCCAGAAGCTTTGGAAGTTTGGCCAGCCAAGCTTATTGGCGAACTTTTGCCACGCCACCTTGAGATTATTCAAGGCATTAGCGAGCAGTTCCGCAACGAGCTTCGCAGCAAGGGCGTTTCCGAAGATCAAGTTGAGCGCATGCGCATCGCTACCGACGCCGACGAAAATGGCGAAGGTGCTGTAGTTCGCATGGCTTACTTGGCTACCTACGGCGGCTCTTACGTTAATGGCGTTGCTGAGCTTCACTCTGAGTTGTTGAAGGATGTTACATTAAAGGACTTCTCCAGCGTTTACCCAGATAAGTTCAAGAATGTTACTAACGGCGTAACTCCTCGTCGCTTTGTGCGTTTGAGCAACCCACGCATGTCTGCTCTTATTACTGAGGGCTTGGGCACCGACGCATGGCAGGGTGATTTGGAGCTTCTTGAAGGTTTGAAGCCATTGGCTGACGATCCATCCTTCGTTAAGAAGTTCGCTAAAGTCAAGCAGGAGAACAAGCTTGCCTTCGTTGATTTTGCAAAGCACAAGTATGGCTTTGAAATCAACCCAGACACTATGTTTAACACCATTGTTAAGCGTTTGCACGAGTACAAGCGCCAGTCCATGAAGATCCTCCAGGTTATCTCCACATACGCTGGAATCAAGAATGGCACAATCGACGTAGACAAGATGCTTCCACGCACCGTGTTCTTCGGCGCTAAGTCCGCTCCAGGCTATGCTATGGCAAAGCTTACGATTCAGCTCATCAACAATGTTGCTCGCGTTGTGAACAACGATCCAGCATGCAAGGGCAAGCTTGCAGTGTTCTTCCCAGAGAACTACAACATTGAACTTGCTATGAACTTGATTCCTGCAACCGATTTGGATGAGCAGATTTCTCAAGCTGGTAAGGAAGCTTCTGGCACTGGTAACATGAAGTTCGCTTTGAACGGTGCTTTGACTGTTGGTACTCTCGACGGCGCAAACGTTGAGATTCGTGAACGCGTTGGCGCTGAGAACTTCTTCCTCTTCGGCATGACTGTTGACGAGGTTGAGAAGCTCTACGCTGAAGGCTACGATCACGGCGGCTCCCGCAAGTACTACGAGTCCGATCCTCGCTTGAAGACCGCTGTAGACATGGTTGCTGACGGCACCTTCTCCAACGGCGACAAGAGCGTGTATGAGCCACTCGTCAACGATTGGCTTACTCACGATTACTTCATGGCAATGGCTGACTTTAGCTCTTACATGGATATTCAAGCTCAAATTGAGGAAACTTACCGCGATCCTATGAAGTGGGCACGCATGGCCGTGTTGAACGTAGCCAACTCTGGTTACTTCTCTTCTGATCGCTCTATCGAAGATTACCTCGATCGCATTTGGCACACTGGCGCTCTTCCAACTGCCGAATAATTATGTAAAAGCATTTTAATATTGCTTTAATAAAAGCTGTGACTAGCGTTTGTTGGTCACAGCTTTTTTATTTATAAAAATGACTAAAAAACGACTATCAAAATAAAAATAAGGTGTGAAGCTATGCACTACGAGTGCAATACTTCACACCTTATATAGCTAAAGATTTGAGTATAAGAATTTTAATTCTAACTAAGCCTCAACTGCCTTAGCTGCTTCAGATTCTTCCTTATCTTCTTTTTCTGCGCCTATGTTAATTGGCGAAGAGCTGTTCTCCCATGGCTGCTCCCATGGATCGTAATCAGGATTATGCTGCTTGTAAACATACAATGCTGCAATACCTGCGAGCAGTGCTCCAAAGAGCAGTGCAAAGAACTTCCAACCGCCAGAGGACCTGTTCTCCATGATGGCTCCTTTCGTTAAGCTGACCTGCTCGTCCAAGTCAACGTTTGTATCGAGTTTACTCGTGTATTCACTATAATAGTGATTTTTTTTAACACTTGCATCTTTTTATTATATTTTTATGCACAAAACACCATAAATCTTACAAAACATTTTTAATGACCATTATGGTTGCTACTTATGTATGCAAATTTGTGTATGCAATTAGATAATGTTATTTTATGAACAATTTTGACATAAACACTATTGTTAAGCGCTTTAAAACTAATTGCAAAACCGCAACGTATTCAATTATCTACATTTGCGTGTTTGTGTGGATTATTGAGATGATTCTTCACACTTTTTTGCCAAGCGCATATCAACTATTTGTTGAAAATACTGCTTTTGCGCCATTTTTGATTACAAAAGCAAGCTGGACTTGGTTTACGTCTATGTTTGTTCACGCGCCAGAACTTACGCACATTCTTTTTAACATGATTTGCTTGTATTCGCTTGGCGTAGAGCTTGAGAGATTCTTTGGTAAATGGAAGTTCTTTTTCTTATACGCTATTAGTGGGCTTGGTGGATGCGTTGCAACTCTACTTTACTCAAAGCTTACACAAGACTGGGTGATTGCAGCTTATGGGGCTTCGGGAGCGATTATGGGTCTTATTGGCGCTCTTTTGGTTGCGCAATGGCGACTTGGCGAAAGTGTTAATGGAACTTTAATTTGGATTGGCCTAACGCTTGCAATGCCTCTTTTGGTTCAAAATATTGCTTGGCAAGCTCATATTGGTGGAATTGTTACTGGAATAGTTCTGTCTGCTTTACTTGGCACTAATAATCCTCTTCTTAAAAAAGCATCTTTTAATGAGCGATTTGCTGTTTACTCTTTACTAATACTTATTGTTCTTCTGGCAATAAGCGCATTCTGTTTGCAATAAATAGCGTTAAATTACACGCGTGTAGTTCTCCACAATTGTGGACATAAATGTGCATAACCTGGGTATAACATGGGTATATCTAAATAAGTTATCCACATTGTTATACACAATCGTTGATAACTCTGCATTTTTAGCCATGTTAACAAGTGTATAAAAGTTATCCACATTTTTGGAAAATTGTGACTTTCTCTAAACCTTAATTAAAAATAGAATTATGCAATCTAACAACATTCACACAAAACAACTACAAGATCAAAATCAGCAAACTATTGATTTTATTCTTCAAAATCAAAACACAAACCCAAAAGAAGCTGCACTAAAAGCGTCTAATAACCCAAACGTGAATGTTGCTTTTGCTGTTAATCAAATAAGCGGAAAGCAGATTGCAAAAACAAAACTGCCAATGTGGTATAAAAACAATCAAGTTATTTACCCATCACATATTTCTATGGAACAGTGCTCGTCGCAAGCAACCGCGCAATATAAAGCACGCATCGCAAATCGTCTTATAAAAAACAACAATATTGATAAGTGCAAAACAACTCTAATCGACTTAACTGGCGGATTTGGAGTAGATTGCGCAATTATGAGCCAAGAGTTTTGCAAAGCCATTTGCGTAGAAACTCAAGAAGAACTATCGGCCATAAGCCAGCACAATATGACTGTTATGCGCTTAAACAATGTTCAATGCGTAAACTCAACAAGCGTAGAAGTGCTAGAAAAAGTAGACTACGCAACGATTATTTATATTGACCCAGCAAGACGAGATAAAAGTGGAGCTAGAACGTACGCGATTAAAGATTGCACACCTAATGTTTTAGAGCTAAAACAACGCATGCTGCAAGTAGCAAAATTTGTGATTATTAAACTATCTCCAATGCTTGATTGGAGAAAAGCTGTTTGCGACTTTTGTGGAAACGTTAGTCAAGTACACATTGTTTCACACAATAACGAGTGCAAAGAGCTGCTTTTAGTATTAGACTCAAACATGCATTCGCATATTGAAGTTTATTGCGCAAACAACGATTCAGTAACCGTTTTTAACGCAAAATACAATCCAGACTTAAATAAAGTAGAAGAAGCGCAAGAGACGCAAGAATCGCAAGAATCACACATAAAAAGCGAGCAAAACTCAAATGATTCAATAAGAGATTGGAAAAACTGCGCTAAATATGCCTATGAGCCAAATTCTTCAATTATGAAGTCGGGATGTTTTAAGATTTTAAGCTCTAAATACAACGTGTTTCAAATCGCAAGCAACAGCCACGTTTTTATATCTTGCGAATATAAATCAGATTTTCCTGGAAACATTTGGAAAATAAATAATATTTGCAGCTTAAACAAAAAAGAAATCAGTAAAGCTCTTTCTAAAATAACTTACGCAAATATTGCAACATACAATTTTCCACTAAGCGTAAACGACTTAAAGAAAAGGCTTAAGTTAAAAGACGGTGGAAACACTAGGATTATTGCAACTACCGATTCTAAAAATAATCATGTTCTTATTTGTGCAAGCAAAGCGGAGTAATAAACACACAAAGCACGCATATAAAAATGGCTGCACGCTTATTACATGCAGCCAAAATCAAATATTATCTACAAGCTATATAAAGCTATCAAGCTATATACAAACTATCTCCAGCACATTGTCATTAAGAACCCAGCCATAACCAAGCATGCTGCAATCAAAAGATTAAACGCTCCAATTCCTGGAATTGGCAAAGCAGGATTCAAGTAATAAATAACAGCCCAGAACAAGCCAACAATCATAAGCGTGCAAAATAGTGGAACAAACCATCCAGCATTAGCTTTAGTGCCCTTAATGGACTCTTCAACTCTGCGAGTATTTTCTTCTTGACGCTTCATCATGCGCTGTATTTGCGGAGACAACGACTCTTTATCGGCAGTTGCGTTCAAAACAGCTTCAACCTGTTCCATAGGAACACCATACAAGTCTTCTTTAGAAGAGTTTTGAGATTCATCCACATCGGCAGATGAAGTGGTATTCAATTTATTCAATTCTTCGTCAGCCATAACAGTAACACTCCAATCAATCGGCTACACGCTATAATAATAGTTACACTCGAACGCAAGAAGAAGAATGGGTAATATGGCAAAACAAACAGGTAAACACGGCGCTAGAAAATCGCTGTTAGGAAGCGTTGCCGTTGCCCTAGCAATTTGTTTTACTGGTTACTTATTCGTTACTAATTTGCGCATAAATCGTACTGCATTTGTAACTTCCGATACGGGGCAAATGGTGGAAAGAAATTCTCAAAGAGCAAAATCTTTGAGAGAAGAGGTTAAAGAGTTAGATTCTAAAGTTAATCTTCTAAACAAAACGTTAACAAGCAGCGCAAGCGGGTCTGATTCTTCCGACGATACTGGCGCAAGCACAATACTTCCAGCAATACAAGGACCAGGAATTACTGTAACGCTAAACGATTCGCCACTTTGGAAAACGGCCGTAAACGGGTCTGGAAGCTCCGCAAACATAAATGACTATGTAATCCACCAACAAGATATAGAAGCCGTTGTAAATGCCCTATGGAAAGGCGGAGCGGAGGCTATAACAATTCAGGGTCAAAGAATCTTGTTTAATTCAGCTGTTGTTTGTATTGGAAATGTGCTTATGTTGCAAGGCCATCAGTACTCGCCACCGTATAGAATATCTGCTATTGGTTCAATAGAAGACATGATAGAATCGTTGGATAATTCTCCAGCAATTCAAACATATAAAGACTATGTCAGTACTTTTGGACTGGGATGGAAAGTGGAAAAAAGGGGAAACTTAAAGTTCTTAGAGTCGTCTGCCCTGTTGCAGCCTCTAAGGTTTGCTTCGGTTCCAAAAGATGCCGATATTATTGGAAATATTCCCCAACACCATTCCACCAAACAATAAAGGAGTAAAATGAAGCGTTCTAACTACAAGCACGAACGTAGCGAAGCCAAAACAACAAAGGCTAGCGCACTTTGGACAATAGCTGGCGTTGTTGGAGAACTTCTTATAGCTTTTGCAGTTGTTTGCGCATTGTACATTGTCTGGCAAATGTGGTGGACGGGCGCTCAATCCGAGCATGTACAGTTTGAAACCAGAGAGGCTGTTTCGTGGAAGAATCCTGCTGCTGGTAAAAAAACCAAGATTGCTCTTCCTCAAGTAGACGATCCTCCTAAATTGCAAAAAGTAAAGTATGGAGAACTTGTTGCTCGAGCATACATTCCTAGGTTTGGTAATCAATGGGAGCGCAATATTGTTGAAGGCGTTAGCCTAGAAATATTAAATAGGCGAGGACTTGCACACTTCCCTAAAACAGAAATGCCAGGAGAAATTGGAAACTTGGCTATTAGTGGTCACCGAAATGGTTACGGTCAGCCTTTAGCAGACGTTGACCGATTCCAAAAGGGCGATCCTATTATTATTCGTACAAAAGATTATTGGTTCGTTTATAAGTACGTTACTCACAAGATTGTTAGACCAGATCAAAGTGAAGTTCTTGATCAAGACCCAATAAATCACAGCAAGAATCCTAAAAAGCGCATGATTACGCTTGTTACTTGTGAGCCAAAATATTCAACTCCTGAGTTCCGCTTTATTAGCTTTGGCGAGTTTGATTATTGGGCTAAGGTTTCCGACGGTATTCCTAAAGAGCTTTCTACGGTAGATGCAAACGGTCAAGTTAAGTTTGTAAACAACGAGCAGCAGTCTTTGGCTTCTAAGCTCGATTCGCTTGTTCCAGTTATACTTATTGCTATAGTTGCGTACATTATTATCTTCGCTGCAGCAGCTATCGCTTGGCAATGGCCTCTAAGACGTCAAATCCGAGCTGGATTAAAACCAAAGCCAGAATTCAGCATTTTTGGCGGACTTATGCGATTGCAGCCTGGTATTTTGCCAATAAGATTAGTTCTTTGCGCACTAATCTACGTAACAGCAATTGCAATTCTTATGCAATGGATATATCCGTTTGCTTCGGCAACAATTCCATTCTTAAGAGAAATGTCTGCATACACAACAACGATTTATTAAATCGCTACTAATAAGCTAGGAATCTATTAGTTTACAGTTTACTTGTCTAATTAGTTTTCTAGCTTATTAGATTACAAACAGCTTATAAATCATTGGTTTGATAGCTTATTAAAATAGCTTATTAAAACACAAACTATTAATTAATCTTAGTAGCTTACAAGTTAAATACAAATGCCGCCTAGCACCGTTAAAACAACGGCAAGATAGGCGGCTTCTTGTTATTTATCACTATTGCTTGTTGTTGCAGAAGATGAGCCAGATGTTGAAGTTCTTCCAGGCTTTGTAGTGGTGTCTACAGAAGGCTGGGGAGTTTTTACAGTAAGCGTTATTGTAGAGCCTTTATCTATCTTAGACCCTTCCTTTTCCGACATACTATCAACAATATCGTCATCTGTAGCGGAGCCATCAGCAACAACCTTAAAGCCCTTTGCTTCTAGTATTTGCTTAGCTTGCTTTAACGTTGATGTTCCAAGAGCAACATGAGGAACTTCTACCTTAGGCTTTCCTTTAGAAACATACACAGTTATAGCGCTATGAGGTTTTACAGCAACTCCAGAAGACGGATTCATTTTAGTAACCATTCCTTCTGCAACAGTGTCGGATTCTTCTTCTACGGTATTAACAGTAAATCCAAGATTTTGCAATTCTCCAGCAACAATATCTTTGGACTGCCCAACCATTCCATCTGGAACCTTAGTTAAGCCAGAAGAAATGTACAAAGTTACCATTGAACCTTTATCGGCAAACGAATCTGCAACTGGGTCAGTTCTAGTAACGTGATTCTTTTTAACGTCTGTACTATCTTCCACTCTAACGTTAGAAATCTTAAATCCTGCGCGCTCAAGAGCTTTTCTAGCTGCTTCTTGCGATTTTCCAGTAACATCTGGAACCTTAGTTGATTGAGGACCAATAGAGAACCAAACGCTAACTCTAGACCCAGACTCAACCTTCTCTCCACCTTTAGGAGATTGCTTGGTAAAAGTACCTTCTGGCTTAGTAGACTTATCGTCTTCCAAAATATCTGGAATAAGACCAAGCGCGCGAAGTTTTTCTTTAGCAGCATCTTGAGTTGTAGTTTCGCTAAACGTTGGAACAACAATATCTCCAGCTAGCTTACTGCGATTTAGCATAAATAGAATTCCGCCAACAACAATCGCGCAAACAATCGCAGACACAACAGAAGCAATAACAATTCGCTTACTTCTTTTTGCCTGATTTGCAGCGCGCTGAGCGGCTCTTGTGTTGTAGCCCGTATTTGGATACGCATCAAACTGGCCTGTAATCGCGCCAAAACTTTGAGTAGAGGCAGTGTCTGCCGCTCCAATAGCTTGAGTTGCAGCATTCTGCTCTGCCTGCTTTCTTGCGCGCATATTAGCTAAATCGGTTAGCGGATTAAAAGATGCTGCAACAGGAACACCGCCGTTCATAAACGCTAATATGTCGTTCTTAAATTCAGCAGCCGTTGCATACCTATTCTGCCTATCTTTTGCCATTGCTTTTGCGCAAATCTTATCCCACATTGAAGGAAGACCTGGAACAAGCGTACTTAGAGGAGTTGCAACTTCTGAAACATGCTGATATGCTATTGCAACTGCAGAATCGCCAGTAAAAGGCGGCCTTCCAGTTAGCATCTCGTATAAGACGCATCCTGCAGAATACAAGTCGGATCTCATATCCACCTGTTCTCCACGCGCCTGCTCTGGAGACAAATATTGCGCGGTTCCAACAACACCTTGCGATTGTGTCATTGTTGTTGCAGAATCGTCTAACGCTCTTGCGATTCCAAAATCCATAACCTTAACAATGCCCTGCTCGGAAATCATAATGTTTCCAGGCTTAATATCTCGGTGAATCACGCCCATTCTATGCGAATACTCCAAGGCATTCAAAACTCCAAGCATAACTTGTTCGGAATCTCTTTGACTTAAAGCACCATTCATCTTAAGAATATCGCGAAGCGTTTTTCCTTTAACGTATTCCATAACAAGATACGGCAAATGCTCTTCTACGCCATTGTCGTCTACAACAGACTCTTCTCCAGAATCATAGATATTCACTATGTTTGGATTATTCATTTGCGCAATAGAATGTGCTTCTCGGCGGAAACGAGACAAAAAGATTTCGTCATTTGCCAAATCAGAACGCATGATTTTAACAGCAACGGTACGACCCAAGCGCTTATCTTCTGCGACTCGCACTTCGGCCATTCCACCGCGGCCAATCAATTCACCTAATTGGTACCGTCCATTCGCTAATGAGGTAGGCATTGTGTTACTCATTGCTGCTCCTTGCGGTCGTTATTATTCAAAATGTTAATAATATTAACTTGTGTTTTTGGAACACTTCTAACGCTGCGTTTAATGCGCTGAGCATTGGAAGAATCTATTGTGTTTTTATTGTTAAACGCTGTTTGCTGATCCAAAAGTCTTCGTTCAATTTTTGCAAGCACTTTTGAAACAACAAGAGCATCTTTAGGTCTATCTTTTGGATTCTTAGAAAGCATTGACATTACAAACTGTCTTAATTGAAGGTCAACACTATCTGGAAGAGGTGGAACAGGGTCATTAACGTGTGCGGCTGCAATATCTACAGGCGTAGTTCCAGTAAATGGCCTATGTCCACAAAGTCCTTCGTATGCAACAACTCCAAGAGAATAAATATCGGACTGGGCAGTTGCTTGCTCTCCTTGAGCTTGCTCTGGGGAAATATATTGAGCTGTTCCAACAACCATTCCATCTTGAGTAATCTGCTCTTGGTCGCTAGAGTACGAAACGCCAAAATCTGTTATCTTTACGCTTCCCGTTTCGGAAACCATAATATTTGCTGGCTTAACGTCTCTATGAATAACACCGTGGGAATGTGCAACAAAAAGACCTCTTGCAGTTTGAATAAGTATAGGCAGCAATCGCGTTGGCTCAACAGTTTTTTCTTTATGATATAAGTCTGCTAAAGACTTACTAGGAACATACTCCATAATCAAAAAGCCAATGCCATCATGCTCGTAGTAGTCAAATAAAGCTGCAATATTTGGGTGAGCAAGATTGGCTGAATTATGCGCTTCTGCTCTAAGTCTACGCAATTTAGCTTCAACATTGCTTGTATCGGTTCTAAGCGCTTTAACGGCAACAATCCTGCCAAGCTGTATATCAAAGCCCTTCCAGACTTCCCCCATGCCTCCTTGTGCAAGTCTTCTATCTAGTCTGTATCGATGATGAACTAACTGTCCTTCAACAAGTTTCATTGCTTAAGCGCCTCCTTCATCACCTGTCTCATAATTGGCCCTGCTGTAAGCGTTCCATACGTACTAGCATTGTGAATAACAACTGCTACAGCTATTTTAGGATCTTGTGCAGGAGCAAATCCAATACCCCACCCATTAATAGCTTGATTTCTAAACCCAATTTGTGCTGTTCCCGATTTTGCTGCAACAGCAACATTTGGCAAAGAAAGATTTTGATTACTTTTTACAACTACACTTTGCATCATAGCATTGAGTTTTGCAGCACTTTGTGCGCTTAAAGCTTGACTCATAACGGTAGGCGTTGTTTGAGAAATAACAGACAAGTCACTAGACCTTACGCAATCAACAAGCGTTGGCTTCATAAGTGTTCCATTATTTGCAATAGCAGCTGCAATCATAGCATTTTGAAGAGGAGTAACCCTAGCATCTCCCTGACCAATTGACTGAAGAGCAAGTTTATCTTGCGTAGGCTTTTGATTAAGCAAAGACGCAACAACCCTCATTGGGAATCCTGTTGAATCAGATCCGTCTAAAGTAAATGAGCTAAATAATCCAAACTTTTTAGCCTGCTTAACAATCGCATCTGCTCCTAAAGAAACTCCTAGTTGTGCAAATGCAGTATTTGAAGAATAAGCTAGAGCATCTTCAAAAGATATTTGACCATTCAATCCGCTAGCGCTTGGAACAACATTTGTAAGATGAGTTTGCGTTCCTGGAAGAGTGTACGAAGATCCAGCTGGAATCGAAGTATTTAAATCATATTTTCCAGTTTCTAGCGCAGTTGCCGCAACAACCGTTTTGAAAGTAGAACCAGGAGCATAAAGTTCAGATATTGAATGATTTAGCATTGGATTATATATGTTAGATATAAGATCCTTATATGCTCTGTTTACTAAAGAAACATTGTGAGATGCAAGAGAAGAAGGATCGTAGCTAGGCGTACTAACCATTGCTAGTATTCTTCCAGTTTTTGGCTCTATTGCAACTAAAGCGCCATTCTTGTCTTTTAGCAGATTGTATGCAAGAGTTTGAAGCTTAGTGTTAATAGATGTTTCTATAGAAGCACCTCTGTTTTCTGCTCCTGTAAATAGAGACTTAAACTTTTGAAGGAATAGCGCGTCGGATTCTCCACTTAAAAGCTGATTTCTAGAAGCCTCTATTCCTCTATCTGCTCTTTGACTTATTGAATAATAACCCGTTATTGGAGCATAAGCAGGGCCGTTAAAATATGACCTTTGATACACGAATGCATCTTTAGATGGATCTGATTTCGCTAAAACAGTTCCATCGGATGCAAGAATTGCTCCTCTTGGAGCGCCAAATTCGTGATATAGCGCGCGCCTATTTCTAGGATCAGAATTTAATTCGTTTGCTTTTATAGATGTTATATACGTGCTAGAAATACATAAAACAACAAACAACACAATTACTGCACTAAAAAGCTGCTTCAAACATTTATTCATAAGATTCACCCCCATCTTCTTTAAGATTAGAGGAGTTAAGATTAGAGGACTTATTTTCTCTTTGCTTAAGCTCTCTTTCCCTAAGAGCAGCTAAAGCTTCGTATTGGAAAGTATCAGACGATATAGCAGCCTCTGGCTTATTAGCAGCATTAGATATAACAATCAAAATAGATGCAAGCACATAGTTTGCAACTAGAGAAGAACCACCAGCTGCCATATAAGGCATTGTTAAGCCAGTAAGTGGAATAACAAGCGTGATTCCGCCAACAACAGTAAATACTTGGAACGCCATTGTAAAAACAAGACCAGATGCAAGAAGCTTTCCAAAACCGTCTTTAATCTTCATAGCAGTAATCATGCCCGACGCAATAATAATCATGTAAAGAATTAAGACTATAAACAAACCAGTTAATCCTAATTCTTCCCCAACCGAAGCGTAAATAAAATCGGAATTAGCAAGTGGCGTTAAAGAAGGATGACCTTGGCCTAATCCTGTTCCAGTTATACCTCCTGCAGCAAGGCCAAATAATCCAGTAACAATTTGAGCAGACCCACCTGGGAATCTGTTGTAAATAACTGGGTCGTATGGGTTAAGCCAAGCGTCAACTCTGTATTGAACGTGTGCAAAAAGCTTAACAGCAACTAAACATCCAATTATAAATGCTATAAAGCCTATTGCAAGCCAGCCTTTTCTTCCAGTTGCAACGTAAAGCATAGAAACAAACATTGCAAAGAACATTAATGATGTTCCTAAATCGTGTTGCACAACAAGCACACACATTGAAGCAGCCCAAACAAGCGCTATAGGACCCATATCTTTGAATCGTGGAAGATGAATTCCAAAAATCTTTGTTCCACCAACTGCAAGTCTGTCTCTATGATCAAACAAGTATGCTGCAAAGAAGAAAGCTAAGAATAGTTTTGCAAATTCTCCTGGCTGAATAGTGTGGTTTCCAAAGCCAATCCAAATTCTCGCTCCGCCAATTTCCTTACCGATTATTGGAAGCATTGGAGATAAAAGGAGAACAAGACCAATCACCATGCTAACGTACGAGAATCTTCTAAGAATCCTATAATCTTCTAGAACCATCACAAAAATTATGGATAATACAAGAGCAACACAAACCCAAATAAGCTGTTTCATAGCAACATTAGTGTTGTGCTGTTTATCTATTCTTGCAATCATAACAGTTCCAATAGCTGTAAGAAGAAGAATACAAGGGAGTATTACCTGACTAGAATAAGGCTTTTTTACAATCAAAACGCCCCACAAAACAAGGTATAACGCCGTTGTTAAAACAAGCATACCAACATAGTTTGCTGGAACGAATCCATCAATCCTTAGAAACATTTGTAAAAATGCTATTGAAGATATAATTACAGAAAACAGCAACAAAGATATTTGCTTAATGCGCATACTAAACATGTTCACGAGGTTTTACCTCCTGAATCATTGCTTGAATCTACAACTCCACTATTATTTCCGTCTTTATTATCTGAATTAGAAATAATACTTTTTGGCTTATTACCACGCTTCTCGCTTTCTCGAGCGCGCATTTCTCTTCCAATTAGCCTTGCATGACCTCTTGCTTCTTTAAGACTGCTAAAACTAATACCTTCATCAAGCTGATCTTGCCAAGACTTATCCAAATTCTTGACTTTAATATTTGTTTCTTCAATCTGGTGTGAAAGCTCTAATCCAAATATGTTAGTAGGAACACCTTGGTAAATAACTACTTTGCCGTTTCCCTTGCCAATGTAGTATTGCTTTTGAGTCCAAGAATAAACAAGATAAGCTCCACAAGCAACAATCGCACACACAACAAGCGTTGCAAAAGCAACACCTATTCTCATCCATCTTCTTCTAATTCTATTTGCTTTGTGTGCTTCTGCCTGTTCTCTTTTTACAGCACGCTGAACATCTGGATCCCTAGGATCTGTTGATATTCTACCGTTCTTCTTTTTTACAATAGGAATCTCGTTTGTGTCTGTAGATCTTAGCTCTTCTTCGTTTCTTAAATGCGAAGGCTGCACAAGTCGAGTAGTTTCTACAATTTTCTCATCTTTTTCCGCCGATTTTGCGTCTGTTTGTATAAGAGCAGCAGCTCTTTGAGCAGGAGAATCCTTACCTTCACGCAATGGCGGCGTAGAAGAAACAGCCTTATTAACAATATCTGCTATAGACTCTAAATCTTTGCTTGCAGCACCGCCAATTAATGGAGTTTGGTGAGGCAAGTCAAAAGCATCTGCGTCTAGTGCCAAAGTTGCATCCGCTATAACAGCAGTCGCATTATCTGTGCTTCCTGCTTTAAGTGCCATAGAAACAAGTTTTTGAGCACACTCTTCTTGATTAGATACAGTGCTCATAACTTCTTGAATTGTGGAATCTTCTAACACTCCACACACACCATCCGAGCACAAAAGCCAACGATCAGAAGGGTGTGCCTGCCTAATAGCAATATCTGGCCTTAGGTCAATATCAAAATCACCTAAAACGCGCATAACAACATTTCGCTGCGGATGATTTCTTGCTTCTTCTGGCGTAATGTGACCCGTGTCTATTAAATGTTGAACGTAACTATGGTCGCAAGTCATTCTTATAAGATGATTATCTCGCAACAAGTACGCTCTAGAATCACCCAAATGTGCAAGAACCCAGTAACCATTTACAAGAGATACGGCTGTTACTGTTGTTCCCATTCCAGCAAGTCTGCGCTCTCTTTTGGCTTTGCCAACAATTGCGTCGTGAGCAGCCATAATCGAGGTTTCCATCATTGAAGAAACAGCTTTTACATCATTTGGCCTTGAATCTTGCTCAATGTGAGCTAAAGACCTAATTGCGATTGTAGAAGCCGTATCTCCTCCAGCATGACCGCCCATACCGTCGCAAATAGAGGCCAATCTTTCTCCAGCAAACGCAGAATCTTGATTATTGCTTCTAACAGTACCAACGTCGCTAACAGCTGTTGAATACATAAACAACGCTTTGTCTATAAAATAGGCCTTATTTAAGCTGCTTTTTTCACTTTTTACAGCATTATTTACTGGATTATTATTTGCATCGCTGCTATTTGCAGACTCACTACTTACAACGTTTGCAACACTTGCAACGCCATTACTTACAGAATCAACTTGATCTTGCTGCTTTTGACTACTTGTTTTATCTTCAATGTTTGAATCGAATTGCGCCATTTACTTACCTCAATTCAAACATTGTTGCTCCGATTCGCACAGACTTGCGCGGAGGCAAAACAACAGGTTCATTAACTCTACTATGACCTATCATAGTTCCGTTAGTGCTACCTAAATCTTCAAGAACCCAAGAATTTACAGATTGATTAAAATACACGCGCGCGTGATGAGAAGAAACAAACTCGTCATTTAGAACAACCGTATTGTTTGCAGATCTTCCAAGAGTTACGCCAGAAGGCTCCAACGGGAATGACGAACCAGCTAAAGGACCATCAATAATAACAAGCAAAGTTGGCATTTCAGCTTGATTATTCTTCTCTAAATTAGCAGAAGCAATATTGTTATTTCTTAAAGATTCATCATTAGAAGGATTTGGTCTGCGATGAGACTTATTCTTCCAAGCTTTAGACTTTTTAGGACTAAAAATTTCAATATCTTTTCGTAAAGATCGAACAGCAAACCATACGAATACCCACAAAAGTACTAAAAAACTGTACTTAAGTATAGCAAAAGTCAACTCGGTTAATATCATGCGTGTACTCGTATCTCTTTACGTATTCGTCTACTACTCCTGATCTTGATCCGAAGCCCAATAAAGAATACGGGTGCGCCCAATAGTAATAGTGTTTCCATCTAATAGCGTTGCTGCTGGAGTTTGATGACCTTCAACATAAGTACCATTAGTGGATCCAAGATCCCTAGCAATAACACCATCTGGTGTAACGTCTATTCCAAGATGTCTACGAGAAATTCCAGGATCATCAATAACAATATCGCAACCAGAACCTCTGCCTAATATTGTGCGATCTTTTGTTAACAAATACCTATTCCCATTAATCTCCAGCATTGGATGATTTTCTGACTGCTCTTGAGTTGTTACAGGAACAGCGTTTCCTGGAACAGAATCAGAAGTTAAATTGAAATCACCTTTGGTAAGATCAGTATCTTCTTCAAAAATAACTGCAACTGGGCCAACAAAAGCATAATGCTGACTTTTTGCATATTGTGTAAGATTATCCGCAAGCTCATTTGCTAAAGCTTCACTACCAAGCTGATCAAAGTCTGGAGTACTAAGCTTAAAGTGATACTCATTTGGTGCAACCGTACGATCGCGATCAATTGGCATAGACTGGTTATCAATTTCTCGCTCTAATGCACTAGAAAGATCAACAGGTTGCAAGTCTTTAGACCCGAATTTTGCGAAGACTCCATTCATTGCACCTTCAACGCTCTTCTCAAGTCTGTCAAGCACGCTCATTGTAAACCCTTTCTACCTTTTCCTCATATTACTCGTCACCTCGTACGGTGTACAAATCACATCTAAATACCAAACATGCGTTTGCTAAATTTATTTACATACTTGTTTATATACTACATTTTTACAAAATTATGCAAAATAAACAAATAAAACTTATAAACCAATTTAATATTACAAGTTTATTATATATTTCTAAGTGTAATCTTTAATTATGAATCAAAAAAATAAGCTTTACGAATTTTTAGAAAAAATAAAGTTCTATATAACTAATAATAAGAAGTGTTCTACTGTTATACTTCTTGCGATTTTAGTTCCTTTAATTGGAAAACTTTTGCTTGTTAATAGTGCAGAAAGATCTTTTGAAGCAGGAATCGTAGCATTTTTCCACAACTATTCTCCGTCTTTTATAATGGCTCTTTCTAAATTGCTTGCAATAGTTTTTTCTACAAAATCATGCATTGTTATACTTTTTATTTTGGCTGTTATTTCTTATTTTATAAAACGAGATTGGCGCATAACTCTAATACAGCTTGCGACTTGCCTTTTGCCAATGATTTATATTTTTGCTGTTAAATTCATAGTTCATAGACCTAGGCCATTTATTGGTGTAAAAATTAAAGTTCCACCAGATCCAAGTTTTCCAAGCGGTCACACTGCAGCAGCAGTAGCTATTTGTTCAATGGCTCTTATGATTATTTATATTGCAAATAAGTCTTTCTTAAGGCTTGGATTAATCGTTAGCATTATTATTGTTGCTGTTGTTGCAATTTCTAGACTTGTTGTTGCAGCACACTTCCCTAGTGATGTTTTAACTTCTGCAATAATGTACCCAATACTTGTTTTGTCTATTCTTAATCTATCTAAAAGTAATAGTTTTATTTACAACAAAATATTAAGAAAATTAAAATAATATAGATATCAAATAGACATCAAATATTAAATAGCAGAAGGGATTTTATATGTTTAATGGTTTTAAAAAATTTATTGCTCGTGGCAGCGTAATCGACATGGCGGTTGGTGTTGTTATGGGCAGCGCCGTAACTTCCGTTGTTACTTCGATTGTTAAAAACATTATTAATCCGCTTATAGCAATAATTTTCGGAAAGCCAGATCTTGATGGTGTTTTAACAATAACAATAAATGGTGCAACAATCTCTTTTGGTGCAGTTATTGGATCAATCTTAAACTTCCTTATTGTTGCTGCAGCTGTTTATTTTTGCATTGTTCTTCCTATTAATAAGTTAAGGGAGATTGGTCTTCCTTTCTTACAATTTGAAAAAGAAAAGAGTGATGAAGAAAAACGCAAAGATCGCGAAGAAAAAATGATTAAAATTTTGGAAGATATTCGAGATCTATCTTATAAAAAATAGTTTGTTTAATGATTTTTATAAATGATTTTTATAAAAACTAATCCCCACTAATCTACTTAAAGTTTAGTGGGGATTAATTTTATGAGATTAAATTATTAATTATAAGTGCTTTTGCTTTAGTCATCACCAAGAGTTAAGTGAATTCCACCAACTAATGATCCAACAACGTTATAAAGCAAAGATCCAATTGCAGATAATAATGTTGCAATAACTATTTCTACAACAGAAAAAATTATTACAGCACTTAAAACAGTTGGCAAAGAAAAAACGTCTGCAAGGTTAAAACCGTTGCTATTTAAGCCTGTTGATGAAACAATCTGTGTTACTTGATCAAAAACACCAATCATGTTTAGAAATAGCCAAACTAATCCCGCTGCAATAACTTGTATTATTCCGCCAGCAACACTTAGCAAAAATGTTACTTTTGCAACACTCCAAGCATCTACTCTAACTAGGGAAAGACTCATCCTTCTAGCTCTTGGTTGAGTAGATTTTCTAACGCTATACGCATTAGAAGAAGACGTAGCTGTTGCACCTACTGTTCTTGGAGAACTAGTATTAGATTCTCCACTAACTTTGCTATTGGATGCTTCAAAATCTTCACTCATCTAAGTTCCTTCCAATAGTTTTTTCTGATGATTCTTCATTTTGAGTTTCATCATCATCTCTTTCCTCGTTTCGAGCAATCGAGATGATTTCATCACCCTTATCTGGCTTTGCTAAAGTCACTCCTTGAGTGGTTCTACCTGTGCGCTTAACTTCGTTAACGTCGGAACGAATCACTTTACCAGACTTCATAATTGCCATTACTTGATCTGTTTCTTCAACAATCAAAGCACCAACCAAAGAACCGCGGCCTTCTGTAAGCTGTACCGCTTTAACACCGTAGCCGTTTCTTCCTTGCAAACGATACTCTTCAATAGCTGTACGCTTAGCAAATCCTTCGTTTGTAACAACAAGAAGATCTTTGCTTGTATCTACCGACACAACATCCATATCCAGCAGTTCGTCGCCTTCTCTAAATCTCATGCCTTGAACGCCTGCAGTTTGACGGCCCATTGGTCGAAGTTGCTCATCATCTGCTCTAAACTTAAGGCTCATACCAAGTTTAGAAACAAGAATAATGTCATCTTCTGGGTTGCACAAAGCTGCACCAATCAGCTCGTCTGTTGGCTCCCCAGTTTCTTCGTTTGTCATTAATCGAACAGCAATCAAGCCACCTTGTCGTGGAGAATCATATTCTTGCAAAGCAGTTTTCTTAACTTTTCCAGAACGAGTTGCCAAAACCAAATACTTTGCTACATCATAATTTTGAATTGACAATACCGCTTGAATTGTTTCTCCAGGAGTAAATTGAAGAAGATTTGCAACATGCTGACCTTTAGAATCTCTTGATCCTTCTGGAAGCTCATATGCTTTAATGCGGTAAACGCGTCCGCGATTAGTGAAGAACAAAAGCCAATTGTGAGTAGATGTTAAGAAGAAGTGATCTACAACATCATCTTCACGAAGCTTTGCGCCCTTAATACCCTTACCTCCACGGTGTTGTGCGCGATACTCGTCTGCTTTTGTACGCTTAATATAGCCTGCGCGAGTAACTGTTACAACAACGTTTTCTTCGGCAATAAGATCTTCAACGTTCATTTCTCCCGAGAATGGAAGAATCTTAGTTCTGCGCTCATCTCCATATTTTGCTACGATTTCGTCAAGCTCATCGCCAACAATCTTGCGCTGACGCTCTGGGCTTGCAAGAATATCGTTGTAATCTTCAATCTTGCGCATTAATTCTTCATGCTCGTCGAGAATCTTTTGACGTTCCAAAGCTGCGAGCCTACGAAGTTGCATTGCAAGAATAGCATCTGCTTGAACTTCATCAACATCAAGCAAATTCATCAAACCAGTGCGAGCTGTTTCAACATCTTTAGAAGATCTGATTAATGCAACAACTTCGTCAATCATATCCAAAGCTTTTAAGTAGCCTTGCAAAATATGATCTCGCTCTTCTGCCTCGCGCTTTAAGTAGCGTGTACGCCTATCAATAACTTCAAGCTGATGACTTACCCAATGACGAATAAACGCATCCAAGCTCAAAGTTCTAGGAACACCATCAACAAGCGCAAGCATGTTAGCGCCGAAAGTTTGCTGCAATTGCGAATGCTTATACAAGTTGTTCAAAACAACTTTTGGAACAGCATCTCGCTTAAGAACAAGAACCAAACGCTGACCAGTACGGCCAGACGTTTCATCGCGCATATCTGCAATGCCTTGAATCTTACCGTCTCGCACAGCTTCTCTAATAGAAGCAGCTAAACGATCAGGATTAACTTGGTATGGAAGCTCAGTAACAACCAAGCACATACGTCCCTTAATTTCCTCGGTATTAACAACAGCGCGCATTGTAATTAATCCGCGACCAGTGCGGTACGCTTGCTCAATTCCCTTGTGGCCTAAGATTGTTGCTCCAGTAGGAAAATCAGGCCCTTTAATTCGCTGAATTAATGCTTCTAGAAGCTCGGAATTACTGGCATCTGGGTGATCTAAAGCCCAATGTACGCCATCGGCAACCTCGCGCATATTGTGAGGTGGAATATTAGTTGCCATACCAACAGCAATACCTGCAGAACCATTAACTAAAAGATTTGGGAAACGAGATGGCAAAACTGTTGGCTCTTGAGTTTTTCCATCGTAGTTTGGCAAGAAATCAACAGTATCTTTGTCAATATCTCGAACCATTTCCATAGCAAGAGGCGCCATACGGCATTCTGTATAACGCATTGCTGCTGCAGGATCATCACCTGGGGATCCAAAGTTTCCTTGACCATCAACAAGCAAGTATCGCATTGACCAAGATTGAGCCATACGAACCAAAGTGTCGTAAATAGCAAAATCACCATGAGGGTGATACTTACCCATAACATCGCCAACAACACGAGAGCACTTGTTGTATCCGCGATCTGGCCTATATCCGCCATCGTACATTGCGTAAATAACGCGACGATGCACTGGCTTTAAGCCATCTCGAACATCTGGCAAAGCACGCTCAACAATAACAGAAAGTGCATAAGCAAGATAGGATTCGCGCATCTCTTGTTGCAAATCCATATGCTTTACGCGAGCACCCTTCATTAAGCCATAATCCGTATTATCTGCTTCTTGCGGGCTTTGTGGCTCCATTGAACCGTCAGGTAACTGATCTGGCTCTTCGCTATTATTAGCGGCATTTATTTCGTCTACCACTGTAATTCCTTTTTATTAGCTTTAAGTTTATTTGCTTTAATGCTTTTACTGACAATTTTTAACAATTTTTAAGCGTCAATAAATCTTGCATCGTGAGCATTACGTTGAATAAAGAGCCTACGAGGTTCCACTTCGTCTCCCATAAGCATTGAGAAAGTTTCATCAGCTCGAGCAGCATCTTCAATATGAATTTGCTTTAGGATTCTGTGCTCAGGGTCCATTGTTGTTTCCCACAATTCCTGATAGCTCATCTCACCCAAGCCCTTGTATCGCTGAATGCCTTCGCCTTTAGGAAGTTGTCTGCCTGCAGCTTTACCTTCTGCAAGAACTCTGTCTCGCTCTGCATCCGTATAAACAAAATCATGCGCACCCTTGCTCCACTTCAAGCGATAAAGAGGAGGCATTGCAACGTAAACGTAGCCTGCTGTAATCATTGGTCGCATATAGCGGAAGAACAGTGTTAAATTCAATGTAGCAATATGAGCACCATCAACATCAGCATCAGCCATAATAATGACTTTGTGATATCTAACTTTACTTAAGTCAAAATCTTCACCATAACCGCCACCAACAGCAGTGATTAAGGATTCAATAGTTTCCGACTTCATCATTCTGTCGATTGATGCGCGCTCAGTATTCAAAATCTTACCGCGCAATGGCAAAATTGCTTGCGTAATAGGATCTCGTCCTTGAATTGCGGAGCCACCTGCGGAATCACCCTCCACTATAAACAGCTCGCATTCTTCTGGATTATTAGACTGGCAATCCTTCAATTTATCTGGCATTCCAGCAGTTTCAAAGATTGACTTTCTACGAGTATTTTCGCGAGCTTTCTTAGCTGCAAGACGCGCACGCGATGCTTCAATTGCTTTTTGAATAATGTTCTTTGCTTCACTTGGATGAGCGTCGAACCAATCTCCAAGCTTTTCGGTCATAACTCGCTGAACAAAAGTCTTAGCTTCGGAATTACCAAGCTTTGTTTTAGTCTGACCTTCAAACTGTGGAGTTGTAAGCTTTACGGAAACAACTGCTGTTAAGCCTTCTCGAACATCGTCTCCAGAAAGATTAGTATCTTTTTCTTTTAATATGTTCTTTTCTCGAGCATAACGATTTACAAGAGATGTAAGCGCAGCACGGAATCCTTCTTCGTGAGTTCCACCTTCTGTAGTAGAAATCGTATTTGCAAAAGTATGCACCGCTTCCGAATATGCAACAGTCCATTGCATAGCGATTTCTGCAGAAATACCAATCTCAAGGTCTTCTGCCTCAAAATCAATAACATCTGGCTCTACTGGAACAGCTTTACGAGATTTAACTAAGTAATCAACGTAATCTTTAATTCCGTGATCATACTTGTAGCTAACGCTTTGATGCTTTTCTTCGCTAATTGATTCATTTTCTCCAGTGACTTCATCCCCTGCTTCATCGGGTTTACGCAAATCGGTTAGAGAAATCTTCAATCCCTTGTTAAGAAAAGCCATTTGCTGGAATCTAGATCGCAAAGTTTCAAAATCGTACGTAGTTGTTTCAAAAATTGCGCCATCTGGCCAGAACGTTACAGAAGTTCCCGTAGATTCACCATCTTCCATTGGCTGACCTTTTTTAAGAGGAGCCGTTGGATGCTGATCTACATACGTTTGAGTCCAATGGAATCCTTGACGACGAACTTCGATTTCTACACGCGTAGAAAGAGCATTAACAACAGATATGCCAACGCCGTGCAAGCCGCCAGAAACAGCGTATCCGCCGCCGCCAAACTTTCCGCCAGCGTGAAGCTTAGTCATAACTGTTTCAACACCAGAAACACCTTCGCCTGGTACTTCGTCAACTGGAATACCACGTCCATCGTCCACAACTTTTATTGCATTGTCTGGCAAAATTGTCACTTCAATGTGAGAAGCATAACCAGCCAAAGCTTCATCAACTGAATTATCTACAATCTCGTATACAAGATGATGCAATCCTCTAGGGCCAGTTGAACCAATATACATACCTGGCCTAATTCGAACTGCTTCCAATCCTTCTAGAACTCGAAGATCACTAGCATCATAATGTTCAGGAGAAAGTGAATCATCTAGCTGAGCATCATCTAGTTTATGTTCTTCAACAGAATTTTCCATTGAATTATCTTCAGTGTTTAACACTTTAGATCCCTTCCCGTATTACCTCATGCCAAGAGGCATTTACGAGGTCTATACACGCTAGAAAGCACAAAAAAGGGTCTTCTAGCGATTTAACTATATTACATAACATTCTACACATGCATAATGACCGCTCTTTATTAAGAGCCATTATTAGTGATTCTTAATATTAAACCTACTGTTTATTGATTTTTTGCCTGTTTTTTGCAAAGATGGGCCAACTATTTTGACTTCTTTAATATTAATATTCTTAGAATATTCAAATATTTTTTTCTCAAGCATAGGCTTGCAATAGCTAAGTTGCGTATACCAAACATTTGATTTTGTTCTAACAATTAAAACGCCATCTTTTATTTTGTCTATATAACAATTCAATGATGCGCTTTTTCCAACTATTTTCCACCAATCTTCGCGCATTTTTGCTATAGAAAGTTGCTCATTCCAATTGTTTTGATTAGCAAAATTTGCAAGTAAAGAATAAAGATTTTGTGGATCTCTACCAGGTTTTCCAAAACTTTCTAAAGCTTTATAAGCATTCTGCTCGTTAACTACCTTTTTTATTGCTTTCTTTTTAATAGGCGTAAAAATTAGTTCTGGAAGCTTTCTTGTATCTAATTTTAGTATTTTATTTACGGGAATTTTCATCTAATATCCCCTAAGTCAGTAGATTTATTTTGGTTATTTTCAATATAATCAACACTATTTTTACGACTATTAACAATATTTTCCAATAAAATTTTATGATTAATATCAATATTGTTTTCTAAAGATTTAGAATCATCTTCATTTTGATCTTTTGCTATTTTAGACACATCAATAATCGAGTTTTCTAACACACTTTTATCTTTTGGTATATCACTTAAAGACGCAACAGTAATAAAAACTTGATCTTGATTTTTTGCAAATTCTAAAATTTGTTTTCTTCTAAACTCGTCTAATTGTGCAAAAACATCATCTAAAATAACAATAGGTTTTTTCCCATTCTTTTTTTCTAATGACTTAAATAAAGCCATTTTTAACGCTAATGCAAGAGTCCAAGATTCACCGTTTGAAGCGAATTCTTTTGCATTATAATTATTAAGCAATATAGTAAAATCGTCTCGATGAGGCCCTATTAGATTGTATCCTCTTGCAACTTCTCCATTATAAATTCTTTGAAAATGCTCACTAATCGCAAGCCTAATAGAATTATCATTATTTTCTTCAAAATCGTTTTCGCTAAAATCAATCTCACTAAAAGAAGGATTATATTCGATTGAAGCAAAATTAGATGAGTTAGAAAGATGTTTAACAATATTTGAAAAAACATTATTAAGTAACTCTATTATTTGTTTGCGTAATTTTGTAAGAATTATTCCAGTTTCAATAAACTTAGCAGTCCATACTTCTAAATCAGAAACCGTATTGTAATTATTCATTGAATTTGGTGAATAATTATTAGATAAACTTTTTAATAGTGCAGAACGCTGCTTTGCAATATGATTATATTCTTGCAAAATAGGCAAATAGTTTGGTATTAATAATGCTCCAGCTTGATCAATAAAAGTTCTTCTAACAGTAGGATCTGAAACAATCAAATTTTGGTCTCTTGGAGTAAAAGAAACACAAGGAACTAAGCCAACTATATCTTTCATATATAGAGATTTTTTACCATTAATCCTTGCTCTATTAGCACCCTTTAGATTAATGCTTAGCTCAAATGTTGTTTCGTCTAAATCATTTGAACTATCTAAAGTATTGCTATTGAAAGTATTGTTAAAATCCTTAACATTTGCACGTATTGTAGCGCAATTATGATTTATCTCTATTAATGGCATTAAAGAAGATACTCTATGACTTGTTCCCGTTGAAATAACTTCTAACGATTCAACAATATTAGTTTTACCTAAACCGTTTGAACCTAATAGAATATTAATTTTTGGGGAAAAGTCGAATACACAACTACTCCACGAGCGAAAATGGTCTAATGCAAGCTTTGAAACATACATTTATTTGGCTACGTTATTCGTTTACATTTATTAGTTTTAAGGATGCATTGGAACAACAAGATATCTGTAATTCATGGATTCATCTCCATCTGCTTCTTGTTGACCGTTAAATTCAACAGGCTTAACAGCAGACGTGATTTTAGCGTGAATAAATGGCTCACTAATAGCGCTTAATCCTTCAATCAAGTAGTTAGGATTAAAAGCAACAATAATATCTTGACCATCCATATCTATGTCAATAATTTCTTTTGCTTTAGATTCACTGTCGTTTCCAGCACTTAGAGTGAGTTCATCTTCCGCAAAAGACATGTAGATTGGAGCATCTTTTTCTGCAACAATAGCAACGCGTTTAATTGCGTTAATAAGCATTTGTCGATTAATAATTGCGTGAATAGGATACTCGTCAACAAAAAGACGATCTACAGAAGGAAATTCTCCATCAATAAGTTGAGAAGTGCTAACTCTTCCAGAATTTTCAAATCCTAGAATAGAAGGTTCTTGCTCGTTTAAGTTAATAACAACATTTTGATGTTCGTCAACAGAGCGCGAAATATCTTTAAGAATGCTTCCCTTAATAAGAGTTGAAGTATTTATATCGCTATGTTCTGGAGTCCACTTAAAAGTGGAACGAGCAAGACGATATCTGTCAGTAGCTGTAAAAGTAACAGTATCGTCTTCAAAATGAGCATGAATTCCTGTTAGAACTGGCCTATCTTCTTCTCTAGAAACTGCTACAGAAGCCTGATTTACAGCCTGAACAAAAGTAGGAGCATCTACTTGACCAAGTTTTGAAGGAATTTCTGGTAAATCTGGATATTCTCCTTCTGGCATAAGTTGCAAAGTAAATGTTGACTTTCCAGAAGTAATTGTAAGAGTTGTTTCGTTAGAAGATAAATATGTTTTTTCTGCTGGCAAAGATTTTGTTATATCTGCAAGTAGTCTGCCTAAAACGAGCACACTCCCTGCTTCATCTACACCCGCTTCAACGTGATGACGACTAGAAAGTTGATAGTTAAATGCGCAAAGCTGCAAAGTTCCGTCTTTTGCTTCTAGCTTTAAGCCAGCAAGAATAGGATTTGCTGGACGATTATCTATAACGCGAGTAGTCCAAGATAGTGCGTCTGCAAAAGAAGCGGAATTAACTTCAACTTTCATATTTCCTCATTTCAGTAAAACTGTGTTTATTCTATCTCATTGGCTAATGAAAATCTAATTTAGAAATAAGTGCTAATCGTTAATAAAAAATATTATTATTATTCAAAAATAAAGTAATAATAGTAATAAGCAATGTGGAAATGTTAACATGTGACTAGAAAAGCTTTGTTAAAGCCATTATCCACATAAGAAAAATGTGGATAACCTATGAGTAATTGTGTGCAAAAAGAGTCGAGTTATCCACATTCGGAGCTATTTTTTCATTAATCCACATTTTGAGCGGCTTTATAAACAGTTTATTCACTTTTTTAACGGCGTTTTCCACCACTTATTCGCAGGGTTTAACCACATTTGTGACTAACTATGTGGATAACTTTTTTTATTTTAATTAACAGAGTTGTATAGATTTGTGTAAAACTACTTTTTATTCGTAGGATTTTGCTTTAATCGAACAGTTAATTCCATAACATAGTTATAGATTTCCTGCTTTTCTTGCATCTCTCCGCTAATGCGCGTATAAGCGTGCATAACAGTCGTGTGATCGCGGCCGCCAAAGACTTCGCCAATATCAACAAGACTCATACTTGTCATTTCTCTAGCTAAATACATTGCAATTTGACGTGCCAAAGCAACATTCTTAGTTCTAGATCTGCCAACAATCTCGTCAAAAGTCATATGGAAGTACTTAGCAACTTGACCAATAATATCTGTTGGACGAATTTCAATATCGGAAGCAAAGAAGTCTTGTAAAGCTTGTTCTGCCAAGGCTTTGCTCACAGGTTGATTACTTAAAGATGCAACGGCTGTAACTCTAGTTAAAGCACCTTCAAGCTCACGGATATTCTCTGTAAAACGCTCCGCAATAAGGTCTAGAACATCGCTAGGGACGTTAGAATTATTCATTAATGCCATCATTCTTAGAATGGCTATTCGGGTTTCTAAATCAGGCGGCTTAATATCAACAGTTAAGCCAGACTCAAATCTAGAAATAAGTCTTGATTCAAATCCTCTAAGATTTTTAGGAGCAACATCAGAAGCAATAACAATTCTTTTACTTGCTTGATAAAGAGCATTAAAAGTATGGAAGAATTGTTCCAGAGTTGCTTCTTTTCCTCCCAAAAACTGAATGTCATCGATTAAAAGAACATCAACTTCGCGGAAGCGCCTATTAAAATTAGCGATTTGACCCTGATTTTGACTTGTGTTTTGTAAAGCCTCAATAAATTCGTTAGTAAATTCCTCGCTTGTAATATAACGAACCTTAAGTGAAGAATCCTTAACAAGAGCATAATTGCCAATAGCATTAAGCAAATGTGTTTTACCTAAACCAGATCCGCCGTAAATACATAAAGGATTAAAGTCTTTTCCAGAGCCTTCTGCAACAGCTAAAGCAACTGTGCGCGCAAAACGATTAGAATCTCCAGGAACAAAAGTATCAAAAGTTGCGCAAGTATTTAAGTGAGTAACGGGATCCCTTTTTATTGAAGAAGGAATTTTTGCTTGCGGATTATTAATACCAGAATTAATACCAGAATTAATACCAGAAACATCTAAACCAGTGTTTTGCATGGTATTTAAGCCGGTTGCGTAGTCAAAATCTTTTTGAATAGGAGTATTGCTAGATGAACCAACATTTTCAACGCTATTAGTGTTTACAAGATTGTTAGTATTTTCAACAGATTGTGCGCCAAAATTTGATTTTACGTTCTCTAAAGAGTTGCTTTTAGAAGAAGATAAGTCTGAATTAACGTTTGTATTTTCTTCTAAAGATGTTGAAAATACTCGGGAAGTCTCGTTTACATTTTGATTAAGATTGCTTAAATCGGAAGTGCTGTTAGTGGCATTGATGTTAGCGGCTGCACTGTTAGTTGAAGTATTGTTATTTTCTGATTGAGAAACAATCTTAAATGCTGGAAACATATCTTTTCCAGTACAAATTTTTAATGATGTAAGAAGAGCTGAACTAAGCTCATTTTGCAAAGCTTGCTGTGTTTCTATATTAGAGACGCAAAGAACAATAGTAGTTCCAAAAATAGATTCAGGTTTTACGCTTTCAAACCAGCTTTTATCGCGGTTGCTTAAAAGGGCATTATGACGCAATACTGCAAGGGTATTTGACCACACAATAGTGGCTTGCGCATTTGGATCGCTAAAAGAATCCGTCATGCTACACCCCCATAAACTTGCAGAAACATTTATTCGATTCTTTACGCTTAGACAAAACAGATATGCAAAACAGAGATACATATCTATTCGCGCGCGTAAAGAGTGCTAGTAGAATATGTTTACTCCGACCCTAAGAAGTTATCCACAGCCTCGCGTGTTGAAAATACTTAATTGTGAATAACATGTGTGTAATTTGTGGATAAGATAAAAGCTTTTAATCCACATTTTTCAAGGCTTTTACAAGTTGTTTGATTTAGTGAAAATGGTACAGAAAATTTTACGGTGTTGAAAAATTTGACTTATTAAAGCGTACTTATAAACACGTTTAATCAAAAGTTTTTTGACTATTGGTGAGGGGTAATAGTAATTTAGTATAGCTTGACTCATACGGAGCCGTGCTTTTGCATGGCTAAATACAGGAGCGTTAGTTATGAAGAGGACATTCCAGCCTAACAACCGTCGTCGTCACATGAAGCACGGCTTCCGCGTTCGCATGCGTACGCGTGCTGGCCGCGCAGTGATTAATCGTCGTCGCGCCAAGGGCCGTAAGACACTATCTGCCTGAGATGGGGCGCGTCGTAAAGCATGGATAGGCTGAAAAGCCATCGCGATTTTGTTGCGGTGCTCAAAAAACGACGCAAGGTGTGTTCACGGGATATCGTCGCGCATTACAACATGCGTGGCGGTATAGCCGTGTTAAACGCGCTTAACGAAGGCGAAAAAACAAGTCTGAATCAGATTGCCACGGGTCGTGATGGTAATACACCCGCGGCATTTTGTGGTACCTTAAATCAGCCTCAACAAAATGAAGCTGACTTAAGGCTAGGGCTTGCTGTATCTAAAAGCGTAGGAAAAGCTGTTATTAGAAATAAAGTAAAAAGACGCTTTAGAGTAATAGCAAAACAGCATCAATCGTTACTTCCAAATGGTTGTGACGTAGTTCTAAGAGCTAAATCTACTGCTGCTAGTGCATCGTTTGAATCATTAAATGAGCAGGTTAAAAAGATTTTTGAGAAAATAACCAAAATTGTTCAAAATCAAAGCCAGCAAATAGCGCAAGAAGAACACCAAGAATGCCAACTAAATCAACCATCAGAATCGTTGAAAATCGGCGAAAACAACAATAAGTTGGTTTAAGGAATAGTGATACAGCTATGAATAGCAGAAAAAGTGTTGTAGCGAATTTGATTATAAAAGCGATTCGCTGGTATCAACGCGCGATTTCTGCTAATAGACCAGCTTGCTGCCGATACTACCCAACTTGCTCAAGATACGCTATTGAAGCAATTAGCCGCTATGGAGCGTTTAAGGGCGGTATCCTAGCTGCTTTGCGACTATTGCGCTGTAGACCATGGACCAGCTGCAGTATTGACGATGTACCACGCAAATATTCAATTTTTTATCGTTGCGCTTGGTCCAAAGCGCATGAAGAGCCACGGTTAACTCCCTTGGCTGATCAAGACAAGGAAAACTAATGTTTAATCAAGACCACTTTTTACTTGATAATGGAATTTGGGGATGGTTCTATAAAATCCTTACGCCAGTTGAGTGGCTTATGACTCAAGTAATGGCGCTTTTCCACAAGCTATTTGTTCTTATTGGAATGAATGAAATTGGATTCTCCTGGGTTCTTTCAATCGTCTTTCTTGTGCTTGTTGTGCACGCGTGCATATTCCCTGCCTTTATAAAAAGCATTAAAGGTATGCGCAATATGCAAGCGATTGCTCCTAAAATGAAGAAAATTCAGCAAAAGTATAAGGGTAAAAACGATTCTGCTAGCAAAGAAGCCATGCAGCGAGAAATGATGAAGCTGTATCAGGAGAATAACGCAAATCCTGCTGGAAGCTGCCTGCCAATGATGATTCAAGGCCCAGCATTTATGAGTATTTGGTATACGCTTTCTGTGATTCCGTTCATTGCTCGTGGAAAGCATGCTTCTTTGGGTGCTTTTGATGTTACTACAGCACAGCAATTCGTTAAAACGCATGTGTTTGGTGTTGGTGTTTCCGACACGTTTATGACGGTTCAAGCAGGCGGAAAAGTTGTTATTGTAATCTTTGTTATATTGATGTGTGCTGCAATGTGGTACATGCAATTTAACAATATTCGTAAGAATCTTCCGCCAGAATCGAAGCAGGGTCCCCAGTACACAATGCAAAAACTTATGATGTGGGGATTCCCATTAATCTATGTTTTCTCTGCATTTGCTCTTCCATTTGCAATGCTTGTTTATTGGCTTGTAAACAACATTATTAATATGCTTCGCTCTATTTGGCAGGTGTATGCCTTCCCAACTCCAGGATCTCCTGCAGCAGAGGAAAAAGAAAAGCGCGATTACAAAAAAGAATCCGAGCGCCGAAAGCGCGAAGGTTTGCCTTCTATTGAAGAAGAAAAGCTTCAACAGGCTCGAGAAGAAGCTAAGCGCAGAGAATCCGAAGGGTTCCAACGTAAGCAGCCTAATCGCAAGCGAAAAACAAGTAAATAATGTAAAAACAAGGTAAATGTGAATTTATTTATTAGATTTATTAAAATTATTAAAATAATTTATAAATTTGGATTTATCTTCAGTTAAACTGTACACAGAATTGTGATTCTTGACATTTATTGAAATTAAGGAGTATGTAAATGGCACAAGACGAGACCAGGAGCATTGACCAGCTCAATGAGGAAGCTGATATAGCTGCCGATTACTTAGAAGGACTTTTAGATATTGCCGACTACGAAGGCGATATTGAAATGGGCGTTCGCAACAATAGGCCAATGATTCAAATTGTTGCGGATGATGATTCCGATATTAAGCATTTGATTGGTAGAGATGGAGAGGTTGTTGATGCTTTGCAACAATTGAGCCGTCTAGCTGTTCAGCAAAAAACTGGTGAAAGATCGCACTTAATTGTAGACGTTGATGGGTTCCTTAAGCGTAAGCGTCAACATTTGCGAGATATTGCGTTGGATGCTGTTGATGAAGTTCGCGAAACTGGTGATTCTGTTGATTTGAAGCCAATGAATTCGTTTGAGCGTAAAGTTATTCACGATACAGTTAGAGAAGAAGGCTTAAGGTCTAGGTCTCATGGAGAAGAACCACACCGCTACGTTACTGTTTATATGCCTGCAAGTGCCATTGAAGACGATGATTTAGATGAAGATGTGGATGTAGACATGGATGATGTAGACGTAGAGTTGGACGAAGAATATACAGAGTAGCAATTAGCTTAAATAAAAAGTAACACAATGGAACAAAAATGTTTTATTGTGTTACTTTTTGTTTGAGGGGCTGATTTGCGGAAAAGATTTTAGATATGGAACAGGCTGACAATTTACAAAACAATGTAGATGAAAACAATGTAGATGAATTAGATAACTCCCCTTTGTTGAGCGAAGTCTTAGGCAATGCTCTTGATAAATGTAAGATGTTTCACGTGAAACTTAAGAAAGAGGGATTAGTTCGCGGCCTTGTTGGTCCTAGAGATATGAATATTCTTTGGGAAAGGCATATTCTAAATTCTGCTGCGGTTGTTCCATTTGTTAAAAAAGCAGTTGAAAAGTCAAGTAAGAAATCTATTGCAGACGTTGGAAGTGGCGGAGGTTTTCCAGGAATTGTTGTAGCTGCGTGTTTGCCTGATTGCAAAGTAACATTAATTGAGCCAATGGAAAGACGAGTTCTTTGGTTAAAAGAATGCGTAGAGGTTATGAGCCTAAAAAATGTTACAGTTTTTCATGGAAGATCAGACGAAGTTATTGCTAAAGTTAAGTCTCACGAAATTCCAGCCTTTGACGTAGTTACATGTAGAGCTGTTGCACCTATGACAAAATTGGCTGGATGGACCATTCCACTATTAGGCAAGAATGGCCAACTAATCGCGTTAAAAGGAAAGTCTGCACAAGCGGAGATTGATAAAGCTGAAAAGATGATTAAAAAAGTAAAAGGGTTAAATCCTAGAGTAGTTGATGCCCCTGTTGCTAAAGGCCTTCAATCAACAAGTGTTGTAATAATTGATAAAGGCTGATTTATAAAGGCTGATTTAAGTTTTGTGATTTAGTTCTGTACTTTTATGCGCAATTATTTTGTTGCGTTAACTTTCATTGAATGTTTCACGTGAAACTGAATAAAAATGTTATATGTTTCACGTGAAACTGTGTGTTTTTATAATATTTTTGTAGTATTTTCTGCAATTTTTATAGTGTTTTATGTCCATAGAAGAAAGGAAACTTGAAAATACTACGGTTAAATTGGTTAAGTTTGGTAATTTCCCATAGGTGGGCGGGGTGGTGTGAATGGTGGAATCAGCAGAAGATACAATTAAACGTATTTTTGGGGATTCTGGATCTTCCTTGGGCAGTGAGTTGGCAGATATAACCAGTCGCTTTCACGCCATTGATGGCGTTGTGTTCCCTAAGCCGAAGACTACACGTTTTATTGCGGTTGCGAATCAAAAAGGCGGAGTTGGAAAAACCAGTTCCGCTGTGAATTTGTCGGCAGCAATGGCTGTTGGTGGGTCAAAAGTTTTATTAATTGATATGGATCCGCAAGGTAATGCTTCTACGGCAATGAATATACCACATTCTTCCGCAGATCCTTCTATTTATGATGTTATTGAAGGAAGAAAGACCATTGCTGATGTTAAACAAGAGTGCCCAGATATTGCAGGGCTAGATGTTGTTCCAGCTTCGATTGAGTTAAGTGGTGCTGAATTAGAAGTTGCTCAAATGGAAGATAGGAATAATCTTCTTAAGAACGCAATTGATGAGTTTTTAAGCTCTAGCAGCGAACATTACGATTACGTTTTTATTGATTGCCCACCTTCTCTTGGTCTTTTAGTAATTAATGCAATGTGTGCTGTGCACGAGATGCTAATTCCGATTCAAGCAGAATACTATGCTCTTGAAGGCTTAGGTCAGTTGATTCGAACAATTGGTTTGGTTCAAAAGCACTATAATCCTGCGCTTGTTGTTTCTACAATGCTTGTAACAATGTTTGATAAGCGAACTCTTCTTGGTAGGGAAGTTTTTCAAGAAGTTAAAAATCATTATCCAAATATTGTTCTTAATACCACTATTCCGCGAACTGTTAAGATTCCAGAAGCGCCAAGTTTTAATCAAAGTGTTATAACCTACGATCCGCATGGAACAGGTGCTGTGTCTTATAGAGAAGCTGCATTTGAGATAGCTAATAAGTCTGACATAATTTTGTCTGTTATTGATTCAAAAAGAGAGGGTAATGAGTGATGAGTGCAAGTAAATCGCGTTTGGGTAAAGGATTGGGTGCATTATTCCCTGCACTTCCTGGAGAAGATAGTTTAGATGAGTTTGCTAACAAAAAGATTGAAGATGTTTCACATGAAACATTAGAGAGTAATGACACTTCGAGCACTGTTTTACGTGAAACAGACAGTAAAATCGTAGATAAAAATACGCAAAAAAATGTTTCACGTGAAACCAAAGTCTTCGTCAAAAAGACCACCAAAGTTCCTAGCGTTGATGACTCAATTTCCCCGCATTTAAGCCAAAAATTGGGGGAAAATACTTCTGTTTCACGTGAAACAGTGTCGTCAATCGCTAGTAAAAATAAGCATTCAGCAAAGCGAACTTCTATGCCGTCAATTGATGACGTTACAAGGCCAATTGACTTTTTCTTTGGTGATTCTGCTTCTAAGTCATTTGTTTCTTCAAAGCAAAAGAACGAAGATAATGATAAAAATAAAGTTGCAGAAAAAATATCGCAAGATAAACAAACAAGCCAAGCGCAAGAGCTAAAGCCTATTGAAGGTGGGTATTTAGAGTATTTAGATCCAAGTGATATTATTCCTAATGCTCATCAGCCGCGTACGATTTTTGACGAAGAAGAGCTTCAAGAATTGTCTGCTTCAATCAAAGAGGTTGGAGTTTTGCAGCCAATTGTTGTGCGAAAAATCAAGGATGTAAGTAAAGATGATTTACACAATGCTCATTATGAGTTAATAATGGGCGAGCGAAGGTGGAGAGCAACACAGCTAACTGGTCTTAAAAAGATTCCAGCGATTGTTAGAACCACTTCGGATGAAAACATGCTTAGGGATGCACTTTTGGAGAATTTGCACAGAGTTGCATTAAATCCGTTAGAAGAAGCTGCAGCTTATGCTCAAATGATTGATGATTTTGGACTTACGCAAATTCAGCTTTCTAAGTCCGTTTCTAAGTCTCGTCCGCAAATCGCAAACACCTTGCGACTTTTGAATTTGCCAGCCAGCGTGCAAAAGCATATTGCGTCGGGAGTGCTTTCTGCGGGTCACGCCCGCGCTCTTCTTGCATTGGCTTCTACAGAAGAAATGGAAGCTCTTGCAAAACGCATTATTGCAGAAGGCTTATCGGTTCGCAGTACGGAAGAAATTGTTTCGATTAAAGTAGACAATGGAGACGATTCTTCTAGAAGAACTAGAGTTAAACGAAACAACAAGTGGGTGTCTTCTCCAATTAGAAAGCAGCTTGAAGATCGATTCTCCACAAAAGTGGCCATTAAGGGAAGCGAAAATCACGGAAGAATCGAAATAGTATTTTCTTCTCCAGAAGAACTGCATCGAATAGTCAATATTTTAGTAGATAAAAAAGATTAATAATAAACCCCCAATAAGCTGTTAATACAATTATTGGGGGTTATTGTTTCACGTGGAACAAAAAATTATTCTTCGTTCAAATTAGTTAAATCATTCAAATAGGCTTGTGCATCAAGAGCTGCGCGGCAGCCCATGCCAGCAGCAGATATTGCTTGCCTATACACGCTATCTACAACATCGCCAGCAGCAAAAACGCCAGGAACTGAAGTTTTAGTAGATGCTCCTTGCACAGCAATAGTGCCATCTTCGTTAAGATCTAAAGCACCATCTAAGAAACTTGTAGATGGGGAGTGGCCGATTGCAACAAAAATTCCGCTTGCCTCAATATTTTGCGTCTCGCCAGTTTTAACATTCTTAACAGTTACAGATTGTGCATCTCCATCCACGCCGTTTACAGAGCAAACAACAGAATCTAAAACAAAATTGATTTTGCTGTTTTTGCGCGCGCGGTCAACCATAATCTTAGACGCGCGGAATGAATCACGCCTGTGAATAAGCGTTACGCAAGAGCCAAAACGCGTTAAGAAAAGTGCTTCTTCGAAAGCAGAATCACCACCGCCTACAACAACAATAGGCTTTTCCCTAAAGAAGAATCCGTCACAAGTTGCACAATAAGAAACACCGCGGCCCGAGTACTCCTGCTCTCCTGGAACGCCTAATTTGCGCACTTGTGAGCCCGTAGAAACGATTACAGCCTTAGATGTGTAAGTTACGCCATCGTCGGTTGTAACCGCTTTTAAATCGCCATTAAAATCTACAGAAATAACATCGTTAAGCAAAATTTGTGCTCCGAATTTTTCTGCCTGTTTTTGCATTGCTTCCATTAAGTCTGGGCCTAAAATGCCGTCTGCAAATCCTGGATAATTTTCCACTTCGGTAGTGTTCATAAGCTGCCCGCCAGGTGTTAGTGCTCCAGCAATAACTAGAGGGCTGTAGCCGGCGCGCGCTAAATACAAAGCAGAAGTGTATCCAGCAGGACCAGAGCCAATAATAATTACGTTTTTTTGCACAGTTTTCATAAAATATTCCTAATATTCCTAATAGTTTTAATATTTTTTAGTAAATTCTAACGTAGTTTATATATAGCCCATTCATTGGTATAGATCCTTGTGGAACCCACAAGATAAAGTCTTGCGCAGTTATAGGCTTTTTGAACTTTACATCTGTTACTCCGCTAGCGTCAAAGGTAAAGTCTGCAACTTTTTCTCCAGCGCTAGGATCGTTCTTGGAATTTGCAATCAAATACCCATGCCCGCCCGAAGAGCGAATCGAAACAACAAATCTGTATGCTTCTTGAGGCTGAGTTAAGTGCATGTAGTAGCCGTAGCCGCGCTGATTGCCCGTATCTTCCAAGAATTGCTGAATATCTATAGGGTAAGGCGTGTTGTTAGTAGGCATTTTAGGCTTTGGTACTTGCTTTACTTTCTTGCGTTTATTTTGTTTCTTATGCTTGTTTTTAAGGCTTTTATTATCCTTATTGCTCTTATTCTTTTCGCCAGCCTTACTCGTATTGTTCTTACTTGGTTGCTTTTCTTTAGATGAATCGCTTTTATCTTCCGAAAGAACACCTTGACTTCCAAAAGGCACATTTTCAACACTTTGCGAATCCCAAGAATTAGATTTTGCAAAGTTTGATGGCGCTTCGTGAGAGTTAAAAAGACTATGCAAAGATATTGCAAAAACAACAACTACCAGCAATGCAACAATGCCAATAGCTAAGACTTTTGTTGAAAGTCCTCCAAAAATCTTAGCATCCGCAATATCTACATTGTTTTGATTCGAAGATTTCTTTGCTTTTAAGTCGTCTTGATGCTCGTGAGGCTGGAAGCTAGGAGGCATGGATGAGTGAGACAATAATCCAGCATTTTGGCTGCTGTAATCGCCATATTCCTCGTTTTCTAGCTCCTCTTCTCGCAATGCTCTAGCGGATTCTTCGCCAGGAGCAACAAAACGCCCATTGCTGTCTACAACAGGCACTCTTCCTGTTGATTCGGCTTCTAATGGCAAGATTTGCGGCTTAGAAAGCAACTCCGTGTGTTTTGTGTTACTGCTTAGAAGGTCTTCAAAGTCGAATCTTCTAGGCATTAGTGGCGAAGATAAGTCATCTTTTTGTGAATAATCGTTTCCAGAAGTTAGCGAGTCTAAAGTGTTTAACGCGCTTTTATTTCCATTTTCTTTTGCGTACGAGTCGTTTGTAGAATCATTGCCAATGTTTGCATTCTTGCTATTCTCGTTATTTTTATTATTTTTATTTTCGCCAACCTTATTCTCTTCGCTTGCTTGCGATTTATCGGTTGAATAGCTAGGGAAACTTGTGTATGTTGAAGACAAATTGTGGAAAATTGAATCATCGGCGTCTAGCTCAGTTGGAGCTAAAATATTCGCCATTTCTGCTGCAGCAATATCGTGGAAGTCGTAGTCTGTTCCAGTTGAATCGGACTCTGGCAAAGAATCAAGTTTTTTCCCAGAATTATCACCATTTCTTTTTAGCAAAGCGCTTAAAGCACCAATGGTTTTGCTTGCATTTTTAAGACCAGTATTTTTAGCGTTTTTGCCAAACTTGTTAAGCTTTTCGTCTTCGTTTTTTATTGATAAATCACTTGAATCTAAAATGCCAATAGATTCTTGACTTGATAGTTCGTTTTCAAGCAAATCTTCGTTCTTAGATAATCCTTCTGGAAAATCAATAAGATCTTCGTCTTTGCAAGGTAAAAGTAGTGCTTTTTGAATAGAAGATTCGCTTGCATTATTGTTAAGAATAATATCTTTTTCGCTAAGCTTTTTAACAGGAGTATATGTGCCTAAAAGTGCAAGAAGCTCCCCAATAGATGCCATTGGAATAATGCTTGAATCTTTAGCAGAAGAAAGGCCTCTTTTGCAAATCATAACAAATTCGCCAGGAACGCCGTCTGCAAGTCTAGAAACGTTAAAAACTGTGTTATTTTGCGTGTATCCAGTGCGCGTAAGAAGAGCATATAAAAGCGCAGAAAGCTGATGTGTTGCAATGTTTTCTACACTTTGTGGCAAGTTTTTAGACTGTTCTTCGCTTTTGTTTTGATTTTCGCTTTCGTTTTGCGAATCCTGCGAATTCTGTGAATCCTGCGCGTCTTGCTTATTTTTAGTATTCGGCTTATCTTGTTTGTTTTTTTGCGAATCTTGCTTTGAATATTCAACAGTAACGTCTTTTAGTAGAGGGCTTATTGGCGCGCAAGCTAGCTCTACTCCATTATTTGTGATTCTTACCGTGTTTGTTGAAATAGCATAATGAGTTATTCCAGATGCAAGAAGTTTGCTAAGCGCGTTTGCTGCTTCGGCAACAATAGAGCGTATAGCTTCGTAGCTAAGTGTAGAGCTATGTGATTTTATGTAGTCGTCTACAGTTATTCCAGAATCCAACTCAGTTATAATAATAGCAACATCATCTATGTTATGAATTTTTAGAACTGGCGTAAATTTGCGGATTCTAGATAGTGCAAGAGTAGAAGATATTGTGTTTACTTCGGGAAGGAATCTACGGTCGCGCACAATAAAGAGCTGGCAATCTCTAGCAAGTATGCGGTCGCTAGCTTTCCATACTTGAATGCCTGCTTCTTCTCGCAAAGGTGATATTAGAGCGTAGCGATTAAGTATAATATCTCCCAACTGAGGTTTCATCTACTCCCCGGCTTCCTACATGAGTAATGAATATGCGTAAATAATAAATCCCATCAATTATTGTAATTGAAGAATTTAGTAAACGCTCCTTATTTTTGCAATTATTGTTGTTTAATTATTTTGATTTAATTATTGCTCACTGTGTTGATTTATGATTATCAACTTGTATTGTGACGATTTATTGCACATTATGCACTGTTTTTGCCTATTTTGAACGAACAACGTGAGACGAATTATTTTTGTTGCCATTGTTGCTACTGCTTTCGCTGCTGTTTGTGGCATTACTTTTAACAGCATTTGCGCGCTCAAGATTTAGCAAGAACGACCATTTTACGCCGATTTTTTTAAGAATTGGATTAATAATGATCGCCAATTCGCTTGTTCTTAAAAGCAAAAGAGTAGATACGTAAACGATTACAAGAATAATAGTTATAATTGCGCAAACAAAAATCGCAAGCAACCATCGATTAACACCACGAAGGTTTGGTGAATCTAAAGAAATCCACTTGTAAATAAATTCTCTAGTCAAAATTCCAACAACAATAGAAACAATAGAAGCCGCAATCACCTTTATGTGAGTAACAATAAGCTGCTTATCGTCTAAATTATTGTTAAAACGAGACCTAATCATTTTAACAAGAGCAGGGAAAGTAAGAATGTAGCTAAATGATGCAGCTGCTGCTAAAGCGCTAACCCAGTAATTTGGCGGAAGGAACTTTATGCAAGAAAACACAATAACAAGTTCTACGCAAAGTTGCGCTGCGCAAAACATAAATGGATGCTTTCCGTCTTCAAAAGCGTAGAATGTGCGTTGAATAATCAAATAGGCGCTAGATAGTGGCAAGCCAATCGAAAGCATCATAAGAGGATCGGCCATTAAGTACGCCTCTTTTATGCTAATTGAAGGAAGCAGAGCCAAAGAGATAGGCATTGGAATAACAATAAAAGCAACGCTAAAGAAGCACATTAAAATGCTAACGCTTCTAATGCAAGAGCTTAAATCTGCGCGAACTGTAGATAAATCGTGTTGCGCAATCGACTTGGAAATCTTTGGAAAAACAGCGGTTGCAACCGATACAGCTATAAGCGAATAAGGCAGAATAAACATTGTGTATGCGTTTTGAAAAGTGGCGTTTCCTGCAACATCAAATTGGCTTAATCCCAATGTTTCTTCGGCTATAGAAGGTGCGCTTGTTGTTATGTGAGTTGTAGCCATTGTAGAAAGCTGACTAACAGCCACTATTGCAAAACTCCAAGCTGCAACGGGGCCCATAGAGCGCAAGCCAATGCCACTAATGCCAAAACTTGGCTTATACTTTAATCCGATTTTTTTAAGAGGAATAAACAAAACAAGTGCTTGAGCTGCAACACCTAAAGTCCAAAAGCCTGCAGTTAAAAGCATTGTAGTGTTGTTCCAAAAATGTGCAGGCTGCCTACTTGCCTTTCCAAAAATCGCAATAAACACGCCAAATCCCGTGCAACTAACAATGTTTGCAGCAACCGAGCTCCAAGCGTACATTGCAAACTTGCCTTTAGCAGCCAGAACTTGGCCGAGTACTGTATAAAGGCCGTAGAAGAATATTTGAGGCATACACCACAGCGTAAAAGCGTTTGTAAGTGCAATCATTGCTGGGTTTGATCCAACGTAAAGCCATGTTAAAACAGGTGTGGCAATCGCCATTAAAGCGGTTACGCCTAAAAGAAGGATAATAGCAAATGTTATTAGCTTATTTAGCCTATTTTTTGCATCTTGTTTTTCTAGAGTCTTAACGATTTGTGGAACAAGAACAGCGTTGAAAATTCCGCCAGAAACAAGCGTATAAATAAGCTGAGGAATCATAGACCCAGCCTGGTAAGCATTTGCTGCTAAACCAGTTGTGCCAAGAGCTGCGGCGAGCAAAATTGTTCTAATCTGGCCAGTTATTCTGGAAGCAGCCGTGCCGCTTGCCATTATAATCGAGTTGCGGCCTACTGAATTCATTCGTCTGGATCCTTTTTACGATTAAACTGCCTGAAAAGCCCAAAAGCTCCAAGTGCAAAAGCAAATATTATAATAATCGTACCGCTTTTATCGCTGATTTGCAGCGTGCTTGTGATTGCCGTCTCTTTAGTGCTACTAAAAACGTTGTGGTTTCTATCTTCTAGAGCAAAAGTGGCTTTAACTTTGCTAGATGTTGTAGATCTAAGTGGCAAAATCACCTGGGATTCGCTATTTGCTGCGATTTTAACTGGTGTTTTTCTTCTAGTTACTATTTCCATAGAATTGGTATACGCAGTTAAATATACGCTAATCGGGTATGGGTTTGTGTTGCTGATTGTAATCGGCATGGTTGCTGTTTCGCTTACAAGAGTAACGTCTTTTGGAGGAATAATATTGATTCCAGAAATGAGCATTTTAGCCAAATCGTGAGTGCCATTTTTGGTTTGTGTCTGCGATTCGCTAGCGCTACTGTTTGATTGGCTGGCGCTATTTAACGTATTATCTAGCTCTCTTTGAGCCATTGCGTCAAAAAGTTTAATAAGATTTTCGCTCCAGATTTTGCTGTTTTGATTAATTTTTAACTTTGCGTTTTGTTTTGCAAGAGACTGAGCATCTGACTCGCATGTTTTATGGTTATTAAGCTCATTTTGATCAAGAATGCTGTTTATAAATTGGTTTACTAGCATTCTATCGGAAGCTAATTGGCTAATCTTAGCTTTGCTTGCGATTAATGATTTTCCTTCGATTGCACTCGTCTTAGGAACTGGGCTATATCCAAGGTGTTCTTTAGTAATAGCTTTTGAGTGTGTTAAAGAATTTATATCTAGAAGACTAATCCAAGGCGATTTTTCTAGAATGCTTACAACTGATTCGATTAAAGGTATAGAAGAATCTGGGCTAAACGTTAGTAGCAAATGCCTAGGCATATAAGGCTGTTCCATCTGGTAGAAGGCGCTTTGTGCTACAAGTCTGTTTAGAAGTCCTGCGCTAGTAGTTTCTGCTGTCGATTGAGCGCTTGTAAAATGTCCATTTATTAATTCGTTAAGCGTTTCTTGGCAAGAAAGCACTTTTACGCTTCCAGAAGATGTTTGAACCTCGTAAACACCATTTTTTATGGCAAAACGGTTTGCTAGAGGGTCGAATCCGCTAGTGGCCACTACTGTTTTGTATCCGTTTGCGGCAGCCTGTTCTAGCGCGCGTAGAGTCCATTTTTCGCCTGTTTGAAAAGCGTAGGAATCAAGATTTAGCGGCTTTGTTGTTGAATTTTCTAATACAGATGATTTTTTACTCCAAGAATCTAAACCAATTCCAGCTAGTTTATAAGAAACATGATTTTCAGATTCCGCATACCTGCTTATGTTAAAACCGTTATTTTGCATAAATACGGAAGGTGTAAATGTTGGTTCACTAAATTTAAGAGTGTTTGGGTCTGCTATTGTTTGCAACTTTGGATGCTTTTGAACAAGATTTATCAAAGAAGTAATGCGCTTAATACTGTTTTTACTAAGTCTGATTTTTTGGTTAGTTGCAGAGCCTGTTGTAGAGCCTGTTGTAGGATTTGCTAAATTTTCTTGCGATTCACTAATGGCGTTAATAGAAGGAGAAATATTGTGCTTGCTAATGTTAAAACGCCAATCGGAAGATTTTGCGATTATTGGCATTAGTAAAGTCACATTAATTGGCGGAGTTTGAACGTTTTTAATGCCAATATTTGCTCGAGTTACAAACGATTTAACAGAATAATAATGCTTAAAATCTAAAGAAGAATACGTTATTGAAACAGGTTTTGGACCCCAATAAATAATGTTTGAAAGATTTTGACTGTTTGCATCAACGTCAATTTGCGCACTATAGGATTTTCCGCTTGCAAGCGCTGGAACACTAACTTCGCCTATTAGTTGAGGTGTTGGAATCCTAGACTCGGCTTGGCTCCATTTTTGCAAGTCGGTTCTAGACATAAAAGTGTACCAAGGGTTAAAAGTGACTTGAATTTTGCCTTCTGGAAAATCTTTAGAACTGTTGTTTTTAAGCAGAAGACTAATGTGGTATCCGCTTTTATCTGTAAGAATCGAAGTTGACTTTACGATTTTTAGCGAAATTCCTTTGGATTTTGTGTTATACAAAGAGTAGGAGCTTAAGGAAGACTGATTAGCATACGCGACTTTTGGCGCGAAGAAAAATGGGAAAGTCGCAAGCAAGAGTGCCATTAGAACTGTGGTTACGCAAAGTCTTAAAAACGCGTTTTTTTGCGACTTACGCAACTGGTTTTTTGAAAAATCAATCACATTAATCACATTAGTAACGTTAATCACGGTTTTGCCGCCTATTCGCCTTTTTAGCATACATCCATGCTATTTTTCGTTCGTTTGGGTAGCTCAAAATGTCGTTAAGGTTCTTAAAATCAACCCAAATCGCGTCTTCTGCTTCGTGATCTGGGTCTCCAAGAACAGATAATTCGCCGCTAACATACTTAAGCGCAAAGTGGTGAACAAGTTTATGCACACGCTGGCTTGTTCCAGTAAACCAGTAGTCGATAGTTGCGATTGAATCAACAACTTCGCCAAGAATACCCGTTTCTTCGCGAATCTCTCTAACTGCTGTTTGTTGCGGTGTTTCGCCTTTTTCAATATGACCTTTTGGCAAACACCATTCCATGTGGCCACTTCGCGAATGCCGTGCTATAACCGCGACACGCCCAAGAGAGTCAAAAACTAATCCTCCAGCGGAATATTCTCGAACAATAGGCAAATCCTGTGCGTCTAGAGAAGCAAAAGTTTTAGGTCCGTCATTAACTCTTCTTTGAGGCATTAATGCAGGAGAAGGGGCATTAATAGAAGATATTTGCTGCCTGGATTCCGTTATATTAACATGAATGTTTTCAACAGTGTAGCTGCCTGAAAAGCCCGAAATATCAACAAAAATCGACTCCTCTTCTTCGGTTTGTTGTGGCTGAATTTTGCTTTTCATTCTAGCAACATCAAGAGGAGTAACTCGAATGCTTGGAGTGTTTTGGGTATGATTATCCGAGGCTCTGGCGAGCATGCGTCTTAAGTCTTTCGGAGTAACCATACACTCCACCTTACTCAATCCGCTGTGCATTGGGGTAACGGTATGCTGGAATGTAGTTTGATTTTTGCTGAAAGGGTGTTTTTAAGCGTGTCTGTGAACTTTGAAGTTTGGCCAGAAGCCATAGAGTTGGGTAAATTATTTGCCGATCACAATTACGAGTTGGCGCTTGTTGGCGGCCCTGTGCGAGACATGCTTTTGCATAGAGTTTCGCACGATCTTGACTTTTGCACATCTGCTAAGCCAGAAGAGTTTGAACCACTTCTTAGGTCTTGGGGTCATGACGGTTTTTGGGACATGGGTCGAAAGTTTGGCACGCTTGGAGCTTTGAAGCGTAGAAAAGACGGAACCGAAGTAAAAGTAGAGATAACAACTTACAGATGCGATGCTTATAATCCAGATTCTAGAAAGCCAGAAGTAAAATATGGCGATACTTTGGAAGGTGATCTTTCTAGGCGCGATTTTACTGTAAACGCAATGGCTTTGCGCGTGCCAAGTCTAGAATTTGTGGATCCATTTGGCGGAGCAAGCGACTTATCTAAAGGTATTTTGCGAACTCCAGTAGATCCACGTCAATCTTTTGACGACGATCCTTTAAGAATGATGCGTGCTGTTCGCTTTGTTGCTCAACTTGGTTTCACTATTGAAGCAAGCACGGCTGAGGCCATTTTGAGCATGGTTTCTAGATTAGATATTGTTTCTGCGGAGCGCGTTCGCGACGAAATAACAAAGATGCTTCTTTCGGCAAATCCGCGCGCTGGAATTGAAGCAATGGTTGATTCTGGTATTGCAGATAGGGTTTTGCCAGAAATTCCTGCTTTGCGCTTAGAAATCGACGAGCATCACAGGCATAAGGATGTTTTTGAGCACACAATGATGGTTCTTGAGCGCGCAATAGCGCTTGAAACAGATGACGAAGGTGCGGTTCCTGGCCCAGATTTAACTTTGCGACTTGCTGCTCTTTTGCACGATATTGGTAAGCCGCGCACTAGAAAGTTTGAAGACGGCGGAAAAGTTAGCTTCCATCACCACGATATTGTTGGAGCTAAAATGACTCGAAAGCGCATGAAAGCTTTGCATTTTGACCATCATATTATTGACGATGTAAGCGAGCTTGTGAATTTGCATTTGCGATTCCATGGCTACGTAGACGAGCCTTGGACGGATTCTGCAGTTAGAAGGTATGTTAAGGATTCTGGCCATTTGTACGAGCGTCTAAATCGCCTAACGCGCGCAGATGCTACTACTCAAAACAAGCGCAAGTCGCTTATGTTTGAGCATGCGATGGACGAGATGGAAGATCGCGTACGCGAATTAAAAAAGCAGGAAGATTTTAACGCAATTCGTCCAGACTTGGATGGCAATGAAATCATGAATCTTCTTGGTTTGGAGCCTGGTCCTATTGTTGGTAAAGCATACAAGCACATGTTGGAATACAGACTAGATAATGGTCCTGTAGAGCACAGTGTTGCTGTTGACGAGCTTAAAAAATGGTACGAAAGTCAAGCTGAATAAAGCGAATCGCGCAAAGCGTCTATATAAGCGTCTATGTAAGCTAGAATCTTACTGAATAGGCTTGTGGTTTGCAGCTTTTGGAAGATTCTTAATTGTGTTATACGCTGCGCAGCCTCTAATCTCGTTAATTGCAGCTCCAGCAGCAGGAACGTCGGTTTTAGGACGAAGATTGCTAAAAGTGGCTCCTAAAACAACGTCAATAAGCTTATCTTGACGGTCATCCATGCGCAAAATGGCGTCCTTAAAATTGGCTACTAGTGTATAAGCTTCGTTAATCGACTGTTTTCCAAAATAGATTGTTGTGCGCTTAACGCGTGTTTCGCTATTTCCAACTTCGATTAAGTTAAAACCGCGATTTCTAAGGCCTTCCCCGACTGCTCGCGCAAATCCGCGGAATTTTGTTCCATTTAGAACGCGTATAGAAACAGCGCGATTATCTATATAAGACGCTTTATTTTCGTCTTTGTTTTTTATAGCACAAGGCGCTTGAATGCCATAGTTGGGGTCTACTTCTGGAGTTCTAGGAGCAGCGATTCCAAAAAGATGCGATTGCACAATAAGAGCTAAAACAAAGGCAATTGCAACTCCGATTGCAACAGACGATAGCACAAATCGTTTTCTTTGATACATGAACTCTCTTCGGGCTAGTCGCTCGTCGTAAAACTGCGTCATGCTAACTTCCGATCTGTACTGTGTGCTTGTATTGTGCGCGTTGTGCGCGCGTATGCGTATGCATAAGTGTTAGCTATTTTACTTACTATGCATGACGGTGTGCTAGCAACGTATTTTAACTGTTAAAAGCTTTACAGAGAGCTAAAAATTCGTCGCAAGTTAAAGTTTCGCCTCGTCTTGTTGAATCAATCTTAGAAAGTTCGTAAGCTTCTTTAGGAACAATGCCTTTTAGTGCTGCGTTTAGCGTTTTTCTTCTCTGCTGGAATGCTGCATCAATAATCTTAAACACTTTTTCTTTTTCTTGCTCGCTGCCTTTTGGATTATCGTTTCTCTTAAAGTACACTAGCGCGGAGTCAACGTTTGGAGCAGGCCAAAATACGTTTCTGCCAATCAAACCAGCTTTTTGAGCAGTACCATACCAAGCCAACTTTACGCTTGGAGTTCCATACGTTTTATTGCCAGGCTGCGCGCATAAGCGATCTGCAACTTCTTTTTGAACCATTACGAGAAAGCTTGTAAGATTATCGAATTTTTCTAAAAGAGTAAGAATAATCGGTGTTGCAACGTTGTATGGAAGATTTGCAACAAGCGTAAAGTGCGCCGCTTTTGCTAAATCGGGAACATCTTGAGCGTTTACCTCTAACGCGTCTTTAAGAATCACATTAAACCGTTCTAAAGCATTAGGCATAAATTCTTTAACAGTACTCGGCAAACGTTTAGCAAGCGGAGGATCTATTTCTACAGCAGTAAGATTTGCGCCCGCTTGAAGAATCGCAAGTGTAAGAGAGCCAAGACCAGGGCCTACTTCCATAACAAAATCGTTTGAATTAATTTTTGACGCAGCAACGATTTTCTTAACTGTTCCAGGGTCAATAACAAAATTTTGACCAAACTTTTTTGTAGGCGTAATGCCCTCTTGCGCTGCGATTGCGCGAATATCAGCTGCTCCAAGAAGACGGCCTTGTTGATTTTCAATATTATCTTTCGTCAATTTAATACCATCCAAACTTTAATACCATCCAATTTCTTGTGAATGCTTCCACGCTTCGCTAGGATTTCCGTATTTACTTCTAATGTAACTAAGGCCCCACGTTATTTGTATTGATGCATCTTCATGCCAGTTTGCTCCCGCGCTCGCCATTTTATCTGCTGGAAGTGATTGCGGAATTCCGTACGCGCCAGAGCTTTTATTTTCTGCGTTCCAGCGCCAATTCGATTCTTTTGTCCACAATTTAACAAGGTCTTCCCACATTGCTCCAGTCCAACCAAGTTGTGCGCATGCTGCTTGAGCATAAAGTTTTGCTTGTTCGGGCGTTGCATGAACCATGCCGTTTGGGTTATCTGCAGGTGCAGGTGCAGGAGTTGGTGTTGGTGTTGGGGCAGGTGTTTGTTTTATAGCTTGTGAAGTTTCAGCAGTTTGCTTAGAACTTTGCTGATTGTTGTTATTATTTTGTTGAATGTTTTGATTTTGCGCGCCCTGTTGTGCGCTCTTGTTTTGTGTATTTTGTTGATTCGTGTTTGTTTTTTGCGATTGAGTTTGACTAGTTTGACTATTTGGTTTCTTGTTTTCTTCTTGTTTATTGATTCGTTTGCTTGGCTTAGATTCGTTTTGAGTTTTAGGAGTAGACTTTGCGCCAATTGCAACAATTTGATCAATCGACGGCTTAACAATTGACTGCTTTATTAGCGTTGCACTTTGAGCTTTGCCATCCACAAAAGTCACGTTATACAAATCTATGCGCTCGCCATTTGCGCCAGCTTGTTTAATAACTCTAGCTCCGATTGCAAGACTTGAGTCGTTTACGTTTATAGTGCTAAATGGAATAACAACGTTTCTAGATTCTTTTCCATGCGTTACTCTAAGAATGCGAAGTAAAGTTTTTCCGTTTTCTTCGCTAACAGTTACTTGGTCTTCTTTTCCTAAGACTATTCCTAAAGAATCAAGAATGGAGCTTGCTGGCAGTGTTCCGTCTGGAACAACTCTTGTTTTGTTATCGCAAATAACTGTGACTGGTCCTTTTTTGTTTATAGAAAGTCCGCCAGTAAGCTTGTTATAAATGTTTTGCAAATTAACAGTTATTTTTGCAGCATGATCTGCGTTTGCTTGGAAGAATCCGATTAATTGGTCAATGCTTGTTGCAACAGTCCAAAATGGTATTGTTACACCGTCTACTGTAATGGATGTTTGATAAGCGCTTCTAACGGTAACAGTTGCGTGATCTGCTAATATGTCTCCCGAAGTACTAATAACTTGGTCGTGTGTTTTAACTGGTACTTTTTGTTCTTGTAGAAGTCTTTGTGTAGTAGATGCATAAGTTGTTACTACTTTAGTTTTGCCATTTATGATTAAAGCAATAGATTTACGCGCAGAAAGTGCAAAAATCCCAGTGCTAGAAATAATAAGAGCTAGAACGCATATAAAAACGCGTAGTCTTCTCATTATTACAAACCGCTGAGGTGTCCATCTGCGTGCCATTCAACCTCACTTTCAATGCAAAACTGAATTTTAATTATAGCAATGATTGCAATCAGCCAAAAATAAGACTATAAGCATATGATCTAACTCATTAAAAATGCGTTAAGAAGAATCAATCTTAAACTATAAAACTATAAAAGGTAAAGGGGGGCAGGAGAGAAGGGGATTTGTCCTGCCCCCATGAGGAGGAGCTGGTTGGGGGACGCTCCATCCTCTTGCTCGGAAACCCTGAGTTGGGGGAAGGTTCCCGAGAACTTACTCAAGCGAAGTAATCAGCATAAATTGTTCTTGTAAGATTTACGATTCATCATACAATAAATCTATTTATAACTTATTATCTTATTATTGTTATTATAAATTTACTAAAAACTTTTTATATGCTTATGACTCATAATATGCATACAAGTGGATTTTTATAATTTAGACTGTTTTGTTATGCAAAACGCCTATAAAATGGAGCTTTTCAATTTTTCAATATAGGTGTTTGAGGTTGAGCAAAGCTGGCTGAGTTATGATGAGCAGCTTGAACTTCTTATCAACCTTTGAGTCCGCGTTGAAGGCTCTACTGCTGTCACTCAGGCTCTTTCCGAGGTGAATTATTATCGGCTATCGGGGTATTTTCGTTACTGGCAACGCGACCCCTAACATGGTGACAACATGTTCCTTGAAGAAACTGCTTCCTAACTGATTTATTCATTCTATCAGGCAGAATAAGATTTTGCTAACGCTTGTAGACACGGGGGTGCGTTAAGGGTGTTTATCTGCTAACATGAAGATAACCGTTCAGCCCGCTGCTCTCTTGGAGTAGACGGGCTGGATTTCTACTTGGGAAGGTGAGGGTATGGAGATCAAGCCGTCAACCACGTTGGAACAGCAGCTGGATATTCTGTCTGAACGTGGGATGCGTCTTGATGAATCACTTGCACGTCAGTGGTTGACGAATGTCTCTTACTACCGTTTGTCTGGCTATTGGTACACCTACCGCGTTCTACCAGAGGATGCTAATCCAAAGAAACCAGTTCGTTTAGACCAATTCGTAGATGGCACATCGTTTACTGAGGTTGCTGGACTATACGAGTTCGATCGTAAGTTACGCACGTTAGTACACGATGGAATTGAGCGTATTGAAGTTGCCCTACGCACTTGCATTGGTGAGTGGATCGTGAAGCGTGGTGCATTGGCTTATTGTGAACCATCGTTATTCCGTGAAGGATTCGACCATGTTGCTTGGCTTGCAAGAGTATATGGTCGAATTGTGCGAGCCAAGTCAAGTAATGCAGCAATTTTACATTATGCGAATGAGTACGGGCATTACCCATTCTGGGTAGTAGCAGAGGTTCTGGATTTCTCAGATGTGTCCCTTTTATTTGATGGATTACCTGCTAATGCTCAACACAGTATTTCTACTAGTTTTGGATTTGATGTTAATGCTGATCAGCTAAACTCGAAGCAGAAGAAAAGCTATTACGATAAGGATCCTCTTGTACGTTGGTGCGAGCAGCTGACTGTTGTTCGCAACGTTTGTGCACACCACGCCCGCCTGTTCAACAGGCATTTGACACCAGTGTCAACGAATGCTTTCCGCACCATTCCTGCTCTTTCATCGCTACCAGATGGGCAGAGTGATAAACTCTATGGAGCTCTACTGATTATGGCATTCATGCTGCGCACAATATCGCCAGGTACAACATGGCCATCAAAGCTCACAGACTTGATCCATACGGACTTCGAAAATCTCAGCCTACGCAGTATCGCTGAAATGGGGTTCCCTGACAATTGGGAAGACAGCCTAAACGCCTCGCACAAGTCCGAATCCTCCATATAAAACTCACATTTGTAGCCGTTCGCGTTCAATGTAATCGTCATACCTGACTGCCAAGGCTTTTCAAAAACAAACAGCAACACACTAGTAATCGCTGCACCAATAATAATGCTTAGCAGCGTAGTATCGGAAACAAGCAACGAAGCAATACCAGAAGTCACCAGCAGCCTGAGCACGAAATCGATGATTCCGATAAGCAAATCGCCAGATCCGTCATCTGGTCTGCGATGCCTATCCCACTGCAGATACGCTGTGCTTAACAGCGAAAACACCACAACACTCAACGCGAGTATGACCACAGTTTCCCAACCTAGTACGCGGTGCCCTACGAACTGTTGTACAAGCAACGCAATAATAAGCGTGCAAATACCAGCAACAGTTTCTGTAATCACATAACACCAAAAAGCGTCCTTGAAAAGCACTGGCCTTACATTCGTCTCACCCATCATCTTTCTCCTAGAAAAGGCAATTACAAGTAACTGGCTCGATACCTAGAATACTTTCCAAACCAGTGAGATAATAGCAATCACTTTTCTTCATTATTTAGAATAGAAAATCACCATTATAGTACTCAAAAATATGACGCAAAACTCAGCTTAAGATACATGCAGCGTCTATAGTCAAGAAAGTATGAGGAGACAATTTTAACCATTAAAACCGCGCAGAACAGCAAAAACGTCACTCTGAACAGCTCATGATGAGGAGGAGATTTTTCTCTATACAGAGTGACGTAGTATGGAGCCTCCTGCCGGGATCGAACCGGCGACCTGCCGCTTACAAGGCGGCCGCTCTGGCCATCTGAGCTAAGGAGGCGAGTTCTTGCACGCTAGTTAAAAATCTTCGCGAGCAAAACATTGATTAGTGTATCAGCACCCGTTGCCAAGTGCAACTTTTGGAACCAACACACTAATCAACAAGAACTAGTCAAGAGGATTTGGCTGATCTTTATCTGTTATTTTTGGCATAACACCAGCAACGCCAACCTTAGACTTGTCTAATCCGATAGACTTAAGAATTGCATCTGGAGTACTAAGCTTATTCTTACTAACCGCAACCATATCTAGCAACTTTCCGTTGATAGTGGTTGTTGGCGTTGTCATAGCTCCCTTATTCGCTCCACTAACATTCCACAAAGCCTTGCGATTTGGTGTATCGGCATTAATAGCGTTTTGCCAATCAAGATAATTTCTGTTGAATGCTTTGTTTGCCACTTCTTCGCTAACGCCAGCGTTTATAGCTTGCTCAATCAGCTTTTCGTTGCTAACAGGCTTGTAGTTGTCGCCTTCTTCTGGTTGGAAATCCTCGGCAAAAATGTTGTTAATAAATTGAAGTAAGTGCGAAGGATTGTCGTCGTTAGAAGAAATGTATGCGATTGCGCCAGTTACGCGTGTTGAATAGTGGTCGCTAGAAATTCTATCCAAGAACGACATTGGGTGAATCTCAAGGTTGATTTGGCCGGCTTTCATCATTGCAATAAGCATTTGATCGGAATCGCGATTAAAATTACCGCATCCTGGGCACAGAGGATCGGCATAAACCGCTATAGTCGGAGCGTTTGGAGCCGTTGTGTTATAGCCGTTTTTGCTGATTAAAATTCCGCCTTGTTCGTTTGCGTACTTAGGCTTTTGATTAGTCGTAAGATTTTTAACAGCTCGTCTTGCTTGTTGAGCTTGCTCGACATTCTTTTGATTTTGCGCATTAGTGGCGTTAAGAGCTGTAATTCCAATTGCTGCAATCATGCCAATTAAAATGACAACAACAACAATTCCAACGATTGTTTGTTGGCGTAATTCTTTAGCTTTGCGCGCTTGAAGATTTTGATTTGATTGATTTTGCGCGCTTTTGCTACTGTTAGGCATGCCTATCCTTCCCCTGATTTTTACAAATAACATACATAAGTAAATTAATCTAAAAGAATAGTTTAGATTACGGTATCAACGGGCTTAATCGCCATCGGTTGCTTGCGATTTTCCCGCGCCGCAAATGGCCCCTGCTCCAACGGCGAATATTTTAGTTTTACCTAATATAAAAGAAATAATCCATCCTGCAATAAATCCAATAATGTATCCAATTGAAGTTGGCGAACAAATATCTGGAGTGTATGTTGGTAAAATCACGCTAATTGACCAAACTTGAACTTTGATTAATTGGCTAGATGCGTGGATTAAAATTGGGTACACGTATGCTCCAATAACTCCTGCTATTGCAAGAGTTATGACTTTTTTAATCGAGTATGCTATTGCTTTAATAAAATGCCACGGTATGCTAGCGATTCTTATGAATACGTCTTTTCCGCCAACGGATTCGTTCGCGCGTTTTCTGCGTACGCTTGAGCAAACATTGTATCCGATTGTTGCTGTAATTAGCATAAAAATAAGATTTGCTGCAAGCGCATCTATTGGAGAAATCGCAGCTAGTAAGCTTGCAAGAGTAAGGAATATAGCCGACGCCACTCGCCCGCGAAATAAGTATTTATTTACATTTGGATGCGGATTTTCGTCTGGATTGGGCAGCACAGCAATTTCGGGCGCTTGTTCTGGATTGTTTGCGACTTGTTCCGTCTCTGCAACTTGTTCTGGGTTGTGCGCGTAGACTTTGGTAATAGATGTGCTAGTGGCGTCTAGCAAAGATGTTGGCGCGGAATCTATTAAATCCGATTCTGTAGAGTGTAATAAAGTTGTGTTGTCAACATTCTTAGAACCCCACATTTTTCTAGGGTTTTCTGGAAGTTTTTTTGTTTGAAAAGTCGTGTTAAAATCGTGAGTTTTGGCATTATTAGGTACAGTTTCTCCACTAAAGCTGTTCTCAAAAGGGTAGCTTGAATCCTGCCAGCCTGTAGGGTTCATGGCATCTTGGAAAATTGCGTTTTCAAGCTGTTCTGGAGTGCATCGCTCGCTTCTTTTAGGATTCAATGCGCTTTTGAACGCTTGCATTGTTCTTATTGGAAGGCCATTAAGATTTGCGTTCCCAGATGCTGCTCTTTCTAAAACTGCCATTATTGGCTTGGTTCCAAAAACAGGCTTTCCTGTTGCTGCAAAAGCTAAAACGGCAGCTACGCTCCACCAATCTGTAAGTTCGCTCGATTCTCCGCCTTCGATGATTTCTGGGGCAATAAATCCTGGTGTTCCCATTACAAGGCCAGTACGCGTAACATGCGATTCGCCCTGCCCCATAGATATTCCAAAATCAACTAAAATGGGGCCTGTAGTGGAAATCATTATGTTTGTAGGCTTAATATCTCGGTGAATTATGCCAGCACCATGAACAGCTTTTACGGCATCGATTAGTTTGTGCGCAAGTCGTTCTAAATCGCCACCAACGTATGGGCCGTTAATTGCAACGTCTTCTTTAAGATTGTGGCCGTCAATAAGTTCTGTGACTATAAAAGCGATTGAAGCATCAAGCTCCATGTCTACTATTGAGCACACGCCTTCGTGGTGTATTTTTTGCAAAGCTAGAGCCTCGCGCCTAAGTCTAAGTCTCGCTTGCTCTTGCGGATTGCTAACTTCGGCAGACTCCAAACTATCATCTTCGTTTTCTAGCATTGATGCGCGCAAAATCTTCATTGCGTAAAAATGGCCGCCGTCGTCTTGCACTCGCCAAACGGAGCCCATGGCGCCGCCACCTAGTCGCTCAATCAGCGTGTATCCGCCAACATTTTGGCCAGAGCGCAAGTCAAACATGCTCACATCTTCCATAATGCATTATGTTAGTGTGCAGCTATGCCAATTTGTTTTTTAACACTAAACACGCTATTTTATAAACAAATGTTTAGATATCTACTGTAAAAGTAATCGTGTTTATAAGCCTTTGTTTATGAGTGATTTTTATACTCGACACGCCGAAGTGTTAGAAAATACTGTAATTTTGCTGTTTTTACTGAATAAACATGATATATTGAATCATGGCTCAACGAAGAGAACCTTCAATGAACCATGTAAGTAAATGTGGACGATTGACGCCGCCGATGTAGGACTTGGGGTCTTTAGTGCACACCCTTCACAACGGATCGTTCGGCACGTACCTGCCGATGAAAGGAAAATATCATGGCAGAAGTTGTATTTGATCATGTAACTCGAATCTACCCAGGCAACGATAAGCCTTCGGTTGATGATTTGAACATGACTATTAAGGATGGCGAGTTCCTTGTACTCGTTGGTCCATCTGGTTGCGGTAAGTCCACAACGCTACGAATGTTGGCTGGCTTGGAAGAGGTTAACAAAGGTCGCATTCTTATTGGTGGTCAAGACGTTACTACAATGCAGCCAAAAGATCGCGATATCGCAATGGTGTTCCAGAACTACGCATTGTATCCACATATGACTGTTGCAGATAACATGGGCTTTGCTCTTAAGATTGCAGGCGTAAACAAGGAAGAAATCCGCAAGCGCGTTGAAAAAGCTGCTGAAGTTTTGGATTTGACTGAGTACTTGGATCGTAAGCCAAAGGCTTTGTCTGGTGGTCAGCGTCAGCGTGTTGCAATGGGTCGCGCAATTGTTCGTGAACCAAAAGTCTTCCTTATGGATGAGCCTCTTTCCAACCTTGATGCAAAGCTTCGCGTACAGACTCGTACGCAGATTGCAGCATTGCAGCGTCAGCTCGGCGTTACTACTCTTTACGTAACGCACGATCAGACCGAGGCTTTGACAATGGGCGACCGCATTGCCGTTATTAAGCTTGGCATTTTGCAGCAGGTTGGTGCTCCAACCGAGCTTTATGACCGCCCAGCAAACGTGTTTGTTGCAGGCTTCATTGGTTCCCCATCTATGAATATTAACCAGCATCCAGTGGTTGATGGCAAGGCTCAAATTGGCGAGGATTCCATCACTCTTCCAGCAGAAGCTGTTGATAAGCTTACCGAGGAAGATAAGGGTCAGATTATTGTTGGCTTCCGTCCAGAAGATGCAAGCTTGGCAACTTCCGACGATCCAAATGCCTTCTCCTTGAAGGTTGTAAACGTGGAAGATCTTGGCTCCGACGGTTACATCTACGGAAACATCATCACCGATGGATCTCCAGAAGAAGCATCTACAATGATGAGCGACCAGAACAAGCTCACAACGATTCGCGTGAACCCACGTGCGCTTCCAAAGGTTGGTGACGTTGTAAAGATTAAGATTGATCCATCCAAGATGCACCTGTTTGCACCTTCTACAGAGTTGCGTTTGAACTAGCGTTTTCTTGGGCACTTGATTCTTGTTTTGAGTGCCCAAGATTTCTGTATAAGGGTATGGCGGGGTTCGCTAGGCGAGCCCCGTTTTCGCATCATTTGAATTATTTACGATTAGTTATAATTTAATTGCGATTTTATTATTCGATTATTGGCGTTCGAACTTAACGGGTAGATTAAAGTTTATGGAATGGAACGATACTCCTTTATTGGATCCACGTGCTATGCAAGCAACATCAGTATCTGCGCAGGATGAAACTGTATCTTCTGCAGAGCCTCAAGCTTTGAAGATTACTGCCGCAAGCTCTAATCCTCAAATGTTTATGCTTCCGTGGGAGCTTCCATTATCTCAATGGCCTACGAATCTTTTTGTAAACTTGCCGCGCGGTATCTCTAGGCACGTTGTGCGTTTTGTGCACGTAGGCGACGAAGTGTACGCAATGAAGGAGATTACTCGTCAAGTCGCTGAGCGCGAATATGAGCTTTTAAGACGTTTGCGCAAGCTGGAACTTCCAACAGTTAAGCCTATAGCGGTTGTTGCTGGTAGAAAAGATAAGAATGGTGAGCCGCTTGAAGCAATGCTTGTTACTCGTCATCTTAAATTCTCACTGCCTTATCGAGCACTATTTGCTAGAACTTTGCGCCCAGATACTGCGGAGCGTTTGATTGATGCGCTTGCTGTGCTTATGGTTCGCTTGCATCTTTCGGGATTCTATTGGGGAGATGTTTCGCTTTCTAACGTTCTATTCTTGCGCGATGCCGACGCGTTTACTGCGTTTTTGGTGGACGCGGAAACTGGAGATTTGCACGGAAGCCTTACCGAAGGTCAGCGAGAATACGATATTGATTTAGCTCGCACAAATATAATCGGCGAATTAATGGATTTGAGTTCTGGCCAGCTTTTGCCTGGAGAAGTTGACGAAATTAGCATTGGAAACAGGCTTGTAGACAGATACCATTCGCTTTGGAGCACGCTTACAGACGTAGATAAGTTTAGCCCAGACGAAATGTGGCGTATTGAGCGCCGCGTGAATCGTCTTAACGAGCTTGGATTTGACGTAGACGAGCTTGAGATGAAGACTTCCGAAGATGGTCGAAGAGTTTTGGTTAGACCGCGAGTTGTGGACGCTGGATACGCTTCGCGCAAGCTTCTTCGACTAACTGGCTTAGATGTGCAAGAAAATCAGGCGCGCAGGCTTCTTAACGATTTAGACGCGTACCGCACCTCTACATGGCGTCAAGGTGAAGAGCTGGAGATTGTTGCTACAGACTGGATGCGCGAAGTGTTTGAGCCTACTGTTCGCATGATTCCGCCTGAGTTTAGGTCGCAGATTCAGCCAGCGCAGTTCTTCCATGAAGTTTTGGATCATCGTTGGTTTATGGCAGAGAGCGTTGGGCACGACGTTTCTATGCAAGATGCAGTAACAAGTTACATTAAGAACGTTTTGCCTCAATACAAGATGGATAAGCGCGTTTTGGCTGCGATTAATGCGGATGCGGATTCTGGCGTTGTAGATGACGAGTACACGTATTCCACGCCTGCGCCTGCAGCCGCTCCTGCGGTTGCGGCGAGCGACGACGATGACGAGTACGATCAAGACGCAAGTGTTTGGGCAAGCTGAGCTTTTTGTGAGCTTTTGCGTGCTTTTGTGGGCATTTTTGTTTTGCTAGCGTTTTAAGAGATTCCTTACTTTGCATCTGTTTTACACCTGTTTTACATTTGCTTTACTTTTGTTTAGTGAAGTGTGGAATTATTCTCTCTGAAATGTGGAATAATTCGTATTTATTTTAGGAATTTTGTTAATTTCTTTTGTGAATGGTGATAGAATTTTCTTGTTAGTTGTCAATGATTGCCAACTAATCATAGTTATTTATCAATTAATCAAGGGAGATTATTATGTTAAAAGGTGTAGATTCTATAATTCCTCCAGCATTGCTGAAGGTTCTTTGCGAAATGGGCCATGGAGATGTTTTAGTATTGGCCGATGGAAATTTTCCAACTGAGTCTGTAGGAAAAGACGCTATAGTTGTACGCTGCGATGGTCATGGAACTTCGGAATTGCTAACTGCAATCTTAAAGTTGATGCCACTCGATCAATACACCGATAAGCCAGCTACACTTATGGAAGTTGTTCCAGGAGACCCTTGCGAAACTCCAATCTGGAAAGAATATGAAGATATTATTGCTAAATACGATAAACGTGGAGCAAGCACTTTAGGAACTCTTGAAAGATTTGCGTTCTACGATGAGGCAAAGAAGGCATATTGTGTTGTTGCCACGGGTGAGCGTGCTCAATACGCTAACATTATGCTGCGTAAGGGCGTGGTGTTTGCTGGAGAGTAGCGTAAACTAGGTAAATAAGTTTATATTTATATGCTATTTATCTGTTATTTGCTTGTTATCTGTTTGTAGAGATATAGAAATCTAAGTGTTATAGCATAAAAGCACTGCATGTAACAAGATGATTTGGAATTTAAGAACCATCTGCTACGTGCAGTGCTTATTTTGTGCCCCCTGTGGGACTCGAACCCACAACCCAAGACTTAAAAGGACTCTGCTCTGCCAATTGAGCTAAAGGGGCAACAAATGCTTAGTGTACTACATTTTGTAGACTAATCCAACTTCTTTGATGTTGGCGTGTTAGTTTGCAAGTTGTCCTAATTGCATAAGCTTATCTTTGATTTGGCTTGCGGATGGCTCAACCATAAAGCTGCCGTCGCTAAAAGTCACAACAGGAATATGCTTCTGACCGCTAATCTCAACAGCTTTTTGAGCAGCTCCGTCTTCGGACTCAATATTGTGCCAAGTAAAAGCAACATTAAACTGGTTAAGCGCGGACTTTGCGCGAATGCAATCGCCACACCAATCGGCTCCGTAAACATTGACTAATGGCAAATTTTCCATAAACTATCACCCCAATTCAGTTTGATTGTAAAGTGGCCATTAAAGTGGCCATTAAAGTGGCTTGCAAATGTAGCATAAATTTGCACTCATAATGGTCTGTAAAATCATTGTATTAGAACACTAATATTTGTGTAATTTTTGCGAATAATCAACAATTTTAACTAAAATTTGAGCAAATTCCCTTTAATGTGTCCCTTTAATTTCATAGGCTTATTATATGAACATGGTTATGGACTTAAATTTGGTTATATGGTTTACTGTTGGCGCAGTTATTTTAGCTGTTGCTTTAGTGGCGGTAGCTGTTGTTTTGCGAATTATTGGAAAATCGAATGGCCCAGTAATACCTACTAGCAAAGAAGACCCATTGTCTAGTAGCGCTGAAAATAATGGCGATTTTAGCGCGCAATTGCCAGAAAATGCAACGTCTAGAATGGCTAGGCTTAGAGGCAAGCTTGCGAATAGTCAAAATCCTTTTGGACGCGCGCTTTTTAACATTTTAAGCAAAGATAATATTAGTGAAGATGATTGGCAAGATGTAGAAGACACGCTTTTAATGGCAGATGTTGGCGCTCAAGCAAGCGAAGAGTTGGTTGAGTCGCTTAAAAAAGACGCCAGGATTTCTGATGCTGCCAGCGCGCAAGAGGTTCGCGAAACATTGCGCGCAAAACTGCTGGATGTTGTTGGAGTCAAAGCAGATAGAAGTCTAAAAGCAGATTTGCAAGATGCAAATAAGCCAAGCGTAATCATGATGGTTGGCGTAAATGGCACTGGAAAAACCACTACTGCTGGCAAGCTTGCGCGACTAATGGTTTCTAAAAATCGTTCTGTAATTCTTGCTGCTGCCGATACTTTCCGCGCGGCTGCTGCAGATCAGCTTGAAACTTGGGCAAATGCTGCAGGTGTTAAAGTTGTTCGTAGTCAAAAAGATGGCGCAGATCCTGCTTCCGTGGCTTTTGATGGCGCTACAGCTGCCAAAGAAGAAAACGCAGACGTTTTGATTGTAGACACGGCTGGAAGGTTGCAAAATAAGGCAAATCTTATGGAAGAGCTTGGCAAAATCCGCCGCGTAGTCGAAAAAACTGTTCCTGTAGACGAAGTGCTTTTAGTTCTTGATGCTACAACTGGCCAAAATGGAATGGCTCAAGCAAAAGTCTTTGCTCAAGCTATTGGAATTACGGGCGTTGTGCTAACAAAGTTAGACGGTTCCGCAAAGGGTGGAATTGTGATTTCTGTTCAACGCGAGCTTGGAGTTCCTGTAAAGCTTGTTGGGCTAGGGGAAGGTCCAGATGACCTTGCTCCGTTTGACCCAGAAAGTTTTGTAAACGGCATTTTGGCTTGAGTTGCTTTTAGCTTTAGTCGCAGTTTAGATTAAGTAATTTTGCTTTAGTAACTTTTAGCTTGAGTTGATTAGAATATAAATTAAATTGCAGCCACCGATGGTTGCGTTTGTGAGGTGAAAAATGACCGCAATGGATCCGCAATGGGCGTTACTATCTGCCGCATTAGTGTTTATAATTACGCCAGGAATCGCACTGTTTTATGGTGGCCGTGAGCGCGCAACATCAATGGTTAACATGATGATGCTTTCTGCTGGTGCAATTGCGGTAACAACCATAGTTTGGACGCTTTGGGGCTGGTCAATGGCCTTTGCTGGCAAAGACATGATTGGCGGCGTTGTTGGCGACCCTGTAAGCGGATTGCTGCTACGTGATTCAATGGTGGCAGATCGCGGCATTTTTACTTCGATGGACGCAAACACTGGTCTTGCTGGCGGAATTCCAGCGGCATTTAGACTTGCGTGCGCGGTTGTTGCTGTAGCTCTTATAACTGGAGCGCTCGCTGGTCGTGTGCGCTATGCGATTTGGCTAATATTCGTTGCTGTTTGGGTAACGCTTGTGTTTGCACCTCTTGCGCACATGGTTTGCGGAGGCGGTCTGCTTTCGCCAAATGGCGCTATATCTCAGGCTCTTGGAATCCAGGTTCATGATTTTGCAGGCGGATCTTTGTTGCACGTAGCTGCGGCAGTTTCGGCTTTAGCAATTGTGCTTATTATTGGCGGTCATGCTCATTTTCCTCTTAAGAATTTTGTTTTGCATACCAAGTCTTTTGCGACTTTGGGTGGCGCAAATTCGGAGCACAAGGGCAATTTAGTTCGCGCACTTTTGATGGAAGTCGCAAAGTCTAATAAGACTAATGATTCTGCTGCTTCTAGCGATGATTCTAAAGCTAAGGGCGATTCTTCTTTAGAAAACCCTAGCGAGCTTGAGGTTAATGGCCATTTTTCCAATGTTTCTGCACGAGCTCCGCACAATGTTCCATTTGTTGTTCTTGGAATTTTCATCATTTGGTTTGGATGGCTTGGCTTAATGATTGGATCTTCTGTAGGTCTTCCAGGAGTTGCTGGGTACGCGTGGGTTAGCTCAACTATTACAGCGTCTGCGTCTATGCTTGCTTGGGGCGTTACGGAACGCTTGCGCTCGGGGTGCTTTAGTGCTGTTGGTGCAGCTAGTGGAATCATGGCTGGTTTGGCTGCTAGTGCTGCCGCTGCAGACGTTATAGCGCCTTTGTGGGCGGTTGTATTGGGTGCGATTGTTGGAGTTGTTACATGCCTTGCTACGCATTCTAAGACTTTTACTCGCTACGATGGTGCGCTACACGTTGTAAGCGTAAATGGCATTGCTGCGTTTATTGGCGTTCTAGCTGTTGGATTATTTGCGGATGCGAGCGGATTGCTTTCCACTGGCGATTGGCATCAGCTAATTGCGCAAATATGCCTTCTTGCAATCACGATTCTTTATTCTGGAGCCGTTAGCGCGTTGCTTGCTTTTGGATTAGAGAAGCTTTTTGGTTGGAGAATATCGGAAGCTAAAGAGCGTAAGGGCGTTGATTTAGCGGATCAAGGTGAGCGCGCTTATGATTTTTCTGGTATTGCTCAAGAAAAATCTGCGATTGACGCTGAAGACAAGACGCAAATGTGACACACTCGGATTGCGCAATGTGGATAAAACTTTTAGTTATCCACATTTTAGGCGTGTTGCTGTGTATATCTATAAAAGTTGTCCACAAATGGGGGATAACTTTGTGGATATCCTGCGGATAACTTTTTTGAAATCATATTCAGTTTGCAATTCAAAAAATTTTATGATAGCGATTGCATAATTCAAGATAAATGATTCAATTACCAAAAAGGCATGAAAAGGCGTTAAATAGGCCATTATTATGAGCGATCAGAGTGAAAACGTTAACAAAAAAGACCTACTGAAACACATATTTTCTCTAGCTATTCCTACATTTGGCCAGCTTATTGCAGAACCAGCGTTTGTTTTAGTAGACACTGCAATAGTAGGTCATTTAGGTAAAACGCAATTAGCGGGGCTTTCAATAGGCTCAACCGTGCTCTTAACAACAACGGGGCTGTGCCTGTTTTTGGCGTATAACACAACAAGCCAAGTTGCAAGGCTATTGGGTGCTGGCAAAAATCGCCAAGGGCTAAGCGTTGGAATGGATGGATTGTGGCTTGCTCTCGTGCTTGGGGTTGTTCTAACGCTTGTTTTAATGGTGTTTGCGCGTTCGCTTTGTCAAAGTTTTGGCGCAAATGGCGAAACGCTTAAAAACGCGATTATTTACACTCAAACTGTTATGCCAGGTTTGCCTGCAATGTTGCTAATTTACGCTGCAAATGGCATTTTTAGAGGACTTAGCAAAGTAAAAATCACGCTTTTTGCTGCAATAAGTGGAGCTGTGCTAAACGCGATTTTAGATATTCTATTTGTGTTTGGAATGAACCTTGGCATTGCCGGGTCTGGAATAGCAACGATGATAGCGCAATGGTATATGGGCATTGTTTTAACGCTACCAGCGATTTTTTGGGCAGCTCGAGAAAAAGCACGTTTGCGTCCACAAGCGCGTAACATACTTAAAAGCGCTGGAAGTGGCGTTCCGCTGTTTATACGCACATTGGCATTACGCGCGTGCATGGTGGCAACTGTTGCAGCTGCTGCGCGACTTGGAACGAACACTTTAGCTGCATATCAAGTTGCAAATTCTTGCTGGAATTTTGTTATGAACATATTAGACGCTATAGGAATTGCAGCTCAAACAATAGTCGCCTCCGCGCTTGGAGCTGGCTTATTAAAACGCGCTAATGTAATAACAAAAGTTTGCGCACAAGTAGGAGCATTAAGTAGCGTAATCGTTGGAATTCTAATGATATCTGCAGGATGGTTATGCTCGCCGCTATTTAGTCCAAATGCAGAAGTGCAACTTTTGGTTTCAATAGGAATGACGATTCTTGGAATTTTCTTGCCGCTATCTGGATTTATGTGGGCTCTAGACGGAGTGTTAATCGGAGCTGGAGATCACAAGTATTTAGCCAAATCGTGCTCAATTACAGCAGTTGTGTATCTTATTGTAATTAGCGCGGTTTGTGTGGCAAATGTGGCTCTTTTTGCTGGAGATATTACTAAAACAATATCGCTGTGGGTTGCTCTTAACGCTGTGTATATTGGCGGACGAGCGCTTGGAAATTCGCTTAGAGTTAAAACGGATGATTGGATGAAGTGCGCAAATCTGTGACTTGTTAGGTTGATTTTTAGGTTGATTTGTGATTTGTGACTTTTAAGTTGATTCGTAAAATCGCAAAGCATTTAACTTACTATTTGTGTTAGTTTATATAAACTTTTGTTTGCGTGCTCCGTGCAGACGTTTATACTCGATTTTATGGCAGATAATGATATGTGGCAGTCAAATCGAAAAGACTCAAACCGATTAAACAACGCCAACGCTAATGTTAGCTTGTTTGACAAGGTTCCGCCTCACGACGAAGATGCGGAAATGGCCGTTTTGGGCGGAATGCTAATGAGCAAAGATGCTATTGGCGAAGTTTCGCAAATCCTAGAAACAGCAGACTTTTATATTCCAAAACATCAAACAATTTACGACGCGATTATAAGCCTGTTTTCTGGGTCGCAACCAGTAGACGTTGTTTTAGTTGCAAACGAGCTTCTAAAAGACGAAAACCTGGAGAAAATTGGCGGAGCAGACTACTTGCATAGCCTTGTAGCATGCGTTCCTACAGCAGCGAACGCGCTATATTATGCGGATATTGTGCACAAAAATGCGATTTTGCGAAACGTGATTGCTGCTGGAACAAAGATTGCGCAAATGGGGTATTCGGCTACGGGAGATCAAGCAGAAGATGTTGTGAACCTTGCGCAATCCGAAGTTTACGAGATGAGCTCTGGCAAAGTTCATCAAGATTATTCCGCTATTGGCCCAGTTGTGCAAGACGCTCTCGAGCAGTTAGACAAGTTGCAAAGTAACGAGATTGAAAAAGGTGTTCCAACAGGATTTAGAGATATTGACGACATGACGCAAGGCTTGCAACCAGGGCAAATGGTAGTCGTAGCTGGTAGGCCTGCAATGGGAAAGTCAACTCTTGGAATCGACTTCGCTCGGTCTGCAGCGTTGCATCACAATATGACAACAATCGTGTTCTCGCTAGAAATGAACAAATTGGAGCTTGCTCAAAGAATAATCGCAGCCGAAACGGATATTCCAATGACGGCAATGCATCGCGGAACTCCAGAAGACATTACAACAGATAGGTGGACTAAGCTAAATGCGTTTTGGTCAAAAATGAAAGACGCTCCGCTTTTTATAGACGATAGTCCAAATATGAGTCTTATGGAAATTCGCGCAAAATGCAGGCGACTAAAGCAAACGAACGACCTAAAGCTAGTTGTAATCGACTATTTGCAACTTATGACTTCGGGTAAAAGGGTTGAATCTAGGCAGCAAGAGGTTTCCGAGTTTTCGCGTGCGTTAAAGCTGCTTGCAAAAGAGCTAGAAGTGCCAGTTGTTGCACTAAGCCAGCTAAACCGAGGACCAGAGATGCGAAACGATAAAAAGCCTCAGCTTTCGGATTTGCGCGAATCGGGATCTATTGAGCAAGACGCAGACGTTGTGTTTCTTGTGCATAGGCCTGATTTTTACAACAAAGAAGATCGCCCTGGCGAAGCAGACATTATTATGGCAAAGCATCGCAATGGCCCTACAGAAACGTTTAATCTAGCTTTTCTTGGAGCAACGTCTAAGTTTAAAGATATGCCGCAAGGATACCAGCCGCAATCATATGCGCAAGGAAACGATGCTGTTGGAGGCTACGATGGCCATGCTGCTTGATGCTTTGATGCCAGCTGCAGGAAAGCTGGTTCGCGCGGTTTCTAGAGCGTTGCACCACGGTGGAAGCGCTTTACCAGGCAAAGTTGTAGAAACACTAGACCGTGGGTTTTTAGCTAGAACGCTAGGGAGTTTGCCTTACGGAGTTGTGCTAATTTCGGGAACTAATGGCAAAACTACTACAACTCGCATGGTTGCGTCTATGCTCAGAGATGCTGGATTGCGCGTGTTTACAAATCCTACGGGATCGAATTTTACGCGCGGAGTCGTGGCGTCGCTTGTGCAAGAAATGCCTGTTTTTGGTACAAAGTTAGATGCGGATATAGCTGTTTTAGAGCTTGATGAAGCTTATGCTGTGCATTTTGTAAATCAAATAAAGCCGCGCTATTCGCTTCTTCTAAACGTTATGCGAGATCAGTTAGATAGATTTGGCGAGATTGACACTACAGCTAAATTGCTGAGTAATGTTGCGCACGCGACTAAGCGAGTAGTTGTGTTAAATCGCGAAGATCCGCGAATTTCCGCGCTTTCTAAAGACGTTTTGTCGCCTTGCAAAGTAAAGTATTTTGGTTTGGATGATTCGTTAAGAAGCATGTTCCCAACCGACGACGATTTGCATAGTGATTTGGATGGCGATTTGGCTGGCGATTTGGATGGCGATTCGCGCAATCTTCCGCATGCAGATGTTGTTTTGGCAAAAGTTGATGGCAATAAAGCTGATTTTTTGATTGATGGTCATAGAAAAACTACGAGCGTTAAGTTGCGAGGCGTGTATAACGTTTTTAATGCTGCTGCTGCGTCTACGATTGTGCGCGCTATTTTGGCGGATGCTGCTAAAAAAGATGCAACGCTCGCAAAATTCAACGACGATGCGCTTATGGATGCGATTTCTCGCGTAACGCCAGCATTTGGGCGAGGTGAAGTAATCGAAGTTAACGGCGCTCCTGTGGAGCTTGTTCTAGTGAAAAATCCTATTGGTTTTAGACTTGCGCTCGCTTCTTGTAAGCCTGCAAATCATGACACAATGATTGCAATTTGCGACGAATACGCGGACGGTCGAGACATGAGCTGGCTGTGGGACGTTGATTTTACGAGCCTTAGCAGCACTGGAGTCGCTTGCGTTTCTGGCACACGCGCGTGGGATATGGCTTTGCGTTTGCAATACGACAAAGTTGCTTCTAGAAACGTGAACACTGATTTAGAAGAAGACGTTAAAGCCTTTGTAAATGGCGATTTTAGTAGCGATGATAAAAATGCAAAACGCATATATTGCACATACACTGCAATGCTTCGCGTGCGAGCTACATTGGGGCAAATCGCAAGCGTTAAAGACGTTGGAGTTGGAAAGTAAAGAAAGTAGTCGTAATGAATAATATGAGTGATATTAATGATATTAGTCAAGCGAACGCTACTAATAAAGCCGAAAATCGCGTATTAGACATTGTGTCGCTATACCCCAAAGACATGAATATTTACGGTGACTACGGCAATGTGCTTACGATTATGCGCCGAGCGGAATTGTATGGCTACAAGCTCGTGCTTCACGAGTACAACGTTGGCGATGATTGGCCAAAGCGAGTAGATATGATTCTTGGCGGAGGTGGCCAAGATCATGGTCAAAGCAGAGTTACAGATGATTTATTTGCGCGCGCAGACGCGATTCGAGAGCTTGCAAAAAATGGCGTTCCAATGCTTATGATTTGCGGGCTGTACCAGCTTTTTGGAGAGTATTTTGAAACCGTTGATGGGCAAAAGCTTCAAGGAATTGGAATACTTGGCGAGCATACGGTTGGTAAAGACGTGCGCATGATTGGAAATCTTGTGGAGCATAGTGCCGATTTTGGAGATATTGTGGGCTATGAGAATCATTCTGGGCGCACAAGCTTGCAAGATGGAACGCAGCCACTTGGATTGGTTGATGGCGAAAATTGCGGAAATAACGGTGAAGATCACACGGAAGGCGCTCGCAAGTACAACGTTATTGGCACTTATATGCACGGTTCGGTTTTGCCAAAAAATCCGCGTTTGTCTGACTTTTTAATTCGCACAGCTGCGCAAAATCGTTATGGAGAATTTGCGCCAAAGCAAAGTGACGCTCAGCGCGCAGAGCTTGCTAAATTAGACGAATTAGCAGATCGCGCTCGCCAAGTGGCCGTAACTCGTCCGCGGTAAATACAAAATAACCTGCTGAACTCGCAAAGTGTTGCAAATCAGCAGGCTATTCTGTAGTTTTAGATTGTAGCTTTTGATTCTAGTTTTCGTTTTATTTAGCTGGTGATTATTAGTCAATCAAGCCGTACAAACGATCGCCAGCGTCGCCAAGACCTGGAACAATATAAGCTTTGTCGTTCAAATGCTCATCTACAGCGCAAACAACAACCTTAAAGTCAATAGAAGGATCAATCTCCTTCTCAATGCGCTCCAAGCCTTCTGGCGCTGCCAAAATGTTAATAGCAGTAACATCTTTAGCGCCGCGCTCTGCCAAATAATGCGTAGCAGCAATAAGAGTGCCACCAGTAGCAAGCATTGGGTCCAGCAAGAAGCATTGACGACCAGTCAAATCTTCTGGTAAACGGTTAGCATAAGTGACGATGTCGAGAGTTTGCTCGTCGCGCTTCATGCCAAGGAATCCAACCTCAGCGGTTGGAAGAAGGCGAGTCATGCCGTCGAGCATACCAAGACCAGCGCGCAAAACAGGCACAACCATTGGGCGTGGGCGGTTCAAATGCTTGCCAGTCATCTTGCAAATAGGAGTTTCAATCTCGCGATCGCTAACTTCCAAATTGCGTGTTGCTTCGTATGCTTCGAGAGTTACCAATTCGGAAACTAACTCGCGGAAAATATTAGATGGTGTATTCTTATCTCGCAAAACGGTGAGCTTGTGGTCCACCAGCGGATGATGTAAAACATGAAGATCCATACCTTCTAGATTAGTGCAAGCATTGCACGTTAAGCTAGCGGCGTGCCGTGATTATTTAGAAAAAATATAAACAATTGTTAATGAGGGTATAAACAATTGTTAATGAAGGTTGAATTTTGTGAATTGTTGGAGAATATAAAACATCTTAAAAACGCTGACTTGCGAAAGCGCCTGTCGGCGCAAACGCCGCTCGCAGCGGCAAAAAATGGAGCCCGGGACTTAAGCACAAGCCAGCGTCACTCCCGAGTATACATGCTTTTCGATTTCAGCGCGCCGCGAATAATCTAATCAAGCTTGCCTGCCTGCCATAATTTTGCGCCGCTAGCAAAGTCTAAAGAAAGCGCGTGCATGTTTGCGCAAGTGTGCAAAACGTTGGCAATTTTTTGCGCGCTGCTGCTTTCAGAATTTTGCGTCTGGCCTAGTCTTTTTGCGTACGTGCGCATTCCGCGCGAAATAATCGCGCTAAACGCAGAAGCGCGATATAGCGCAACAGCAAAATCGCCAGTAAACGCGCCAGAAAGAATCGAGTCTGCAAGTCGCGCAATATCTTCTTTTGTAGGAGACTCGTCAACTCCAGTAATCGCCGAAGCGCTAGTGGCCTCTGGCTCGCCAATGCGCCAATATGCAGCATAAGAGTCGCCATTCTTGCGTAGTGATGTTCTAAGCAAATACAGTCTCCAAAGCATTCCAGGAAGCGATTGTGCCTCTGCTTTACTCCACAAATCCGCAATAATCTCAATGCCTTCGTTTTCTACCAAGTTAAGCACGCGCGCAACAATCTCGTGAGTTTGCGTTTTATGAACGCGGTTCAGCAAGACGGCTGCGGAAGTGTGGCTAATCTCGCTTACGATTTGCGGGTCGGTGCCACCTTCGATTTGCGCGAGCATAGCTGGATCCATTTGCGCTGGCCTGCTAGGGCGATTTGCGCCGATTGGACTTGGCATAAACGCAGATCTACTCGAGTGAATTGAGCCAGATTTTGAATTTAGATTAGTAGACAATTGGCAAAACCTTTTCTATGTTTACGATTTTAGGGCCTTTTTCGGTGCTTATAATATGCAAAACTACAGCACTTCCTGTAGGCATGTATGGGGATTTTTGACTAAGTATGCGTTTATTTGCTTTTGGCTTAGAAATATCCCGTAAATGCGCAAAAAACGTTCCAATAATTGGGCGATGCAGGCACATAACTGTTGTTGTTTCTGATTTTGTTTCTGATTTTGTTTCTGATTTTTCTGTTGCTGTGTTGCCATCGCTAGCTGCATTTATAAGATTTTTGATTTCACTTACTAGCACGTTTAGAGTTGACTTTGGATTTTTCTCGTGAAAATCTTCTGTAAGTTCCGCCACTTTTTCTATGTTGATTGAAGAGTTTTTTGCAAAAGCGTCTACAGTTTCCAAGCATCGCTTCCAAGGAGAAGAAACAATTTTGTTTGGAGCATAGCAAGCAAGCTCGCGACCGAGCGCATAGGAGGCGGCGGACCCAAGAGGTGTGATTGGACGAGTGGCTTCGCTGCCTTGCCAAGCTTTTCGCGATTCCGCTTTGCCGTGACGCACAAGAATAAGCGTTTTATAATTTGCTTGACCAGACTTTATTCGTTCAAGGAATGCGTCTAAAACAAGTTGATCACTATCGTGCGTAAGCTTTTTGCGAGCGTCTTCGGGCGTAAGCCAAACAACATTGCCAATTTCTGTAGGTTTTGCTGGTTTTATTGGGCCAAATGCTGGAAGTCGCTTTATTGCATCGCCTTCGCTGATTTCGCGCATCATCCAATAGTGAATTCGCTTGATTACTTCTGGCTGACCGTTATTTTGCGAGCCGCTTTTTGTGCTGCTTTTTGCAGACGATTTTTTGCCTTCGTTTTCGAGTGGATACTCGATTTGCGCAATATGTGGTCCAAGTGTAACTGCGTAGCCAGTCTCTTCGCCAACTTCGCGCACAGCAGTGTGACGATGCGATTCATGGGCTTCGTTCTTACCTTTTGGCCAGCTCCAATCGTTGTATTTTGGGCGGTAAACAAGGCAAAGCTCTATGTTGTTTTCGTTTAACACTTGATTGCAAGCGTTGGAATCGCTGCCAACATTACCGAAATCTTCGTTTGGATTTGTGCTGTTCGGCTTGCTTGGCTCGCTCTTTTTGCTAGTAGTTTTGCGCAAGCGGTAGATGATTCCGCCAGCTGCTTCAACATATCTCTTCGCTGCTGTTGCACTCATATTCACTATTTTAGCGTTTTTCTTTCGCAACTTTTAGTTGTGCTTTAATCTTTTATGTTTTTAATGTTTTATATTTTGTACATAGTCATGACTGATATAAAAGTGCGTAGAAAATCGGATTTGGGATTGGAATTTATAGTTGAATTAAATTTGATCTTTTTGTGTATTGAATTTATACTAAATTATGTAGTTGTTGAAATTCGCTAGTGCTGTGAGGGTTTATATGTCCAAGACAATAAAAGTTGCTGAACTTTTTGCAGGAGTAGGTGGATTTCGTCTTGGATTAGAAGGATATATGCCTTCCGAAGGAAACGATTTTACGGCAGTTCCAGCAGGGCCTTTCAAAACAGTTTGGGCAAATCAGTGGGAACCTGCTGGGCAAGAATCCAAGCAATTTGCGTGGAGATGCTATGAGAAGCGTTTTGGTAAAGGTAGCTGTGTTAATGAAGATATAGCAGAAGTGCTCAAAAAATTTGAACACGGGGAATGTGATATTCCAGATTTTGACATGCTTGTTGGTGGTTTTCCTTGTCAAGATTATTCTGTGGCAAAACCGTTAGCATTGTCTTCTGGAATTGACGGCAAAAAAGGCGTTCTGTGGTGGAGTATTAATAAAATGTTGGAATTGCGCCACCCTAAATATGTTCTACTTGAAAATGTTGACCGTTTATTAAAATCACCTGCCGCACAGCGCGGTAGGGATTTTGCCATTATTCTCTCTTGTCTTTTTCGCTTGGGGTATAGCGTAGAATGGCGTGTTATTAATGCTGCTGAGTATGGAATGCCGCAAAGGCGTAGACGCGTATATATTTTTGCAGAGCATGATTCTAAAAAATGGCCCAACAGGCTTTCTCAGCTTTTGCAAAATGGTGTTATAGCACGAGCTTTCCCAATATCTGTTGCAGAAAAAAATGCTGCGCAATATGAATTTTCTATTAGTGACAATCCGTATGCTATATCTCAAGATTTCGGCAAACAAGCTAAAGTGAGTCTATTCCAGAATGCTGGTGTTATGCAAGATGGAGTAGTTTATACCGTTAAAACGGATGCTGTGTTTTCTGGCAATGCAATGACACTAGGTAGCGTTTTAGTCGATGCCAATCAAGTGCCTAAAGAATATTGGATTGAAGAAGATAAGCTTGCTTCTTGGCAGTATCTTAAAGGCGGTAAAAGGGAGTTGCGAACAGCTTCGAATGGATTTGAGTACATGTATTCCGAAGGTCCTGTTGCTTTTCCAGATAAAATTGATGCACCAAGCAGAACTATTCTTACAGGTGAAGGTGGGAAAAGCGCTAGTAGAACCAAACATGTTGTTATGCAAAATGGCAGATTGAGAAGACTTGTTCCAGATGAGCTAGACCAGTTGCAAATGTTCCCTAAAGGTTGGACGAATGATGGAATGAGTGATGGTCATAGAGCATTTTGTATGGGGAATGCCCTGGTTACTGGTATTCCGCATAAAATTGGCGAAGTTCTAGCTAATGACATTTTGGAATAAAATTCATATCTAAATAATTATGCTTATTTGTAGGTTGCGTAGGAATTGAGTTAATAGGAAAATGTAATAAATAAAGTTGTGACAGGGAAGATGCAGAATGGTGGGAAGCATGTCTAATCATATAGGCGATAATCGCAAGTTTTCGGACATTGACGAAATAACCGCTCTTCTTACTGGAATCAATGGCAAAACTTTTCGCGAGATTGATAAAACTGGTCGTGGTGAAAAAGCAGGCAACAAGGGTTCTTTAGGCAGCATTATTGAAGAATCAGTTTTCGGGTATTCTATAAATTCCGATAAACAACCAGATATTATGGTTGCTGATGAATTTTATGAATTGAAAGTTACACCTATTCGTTCAAATAAGAAAAAGAAGATAGTTGCTAAAGAACGTTTGGTTGTTGATATTATCAACTACTTGACGCTGTGTAATGAGGTTTTTGATAATTCATCATTTTGGCAAAAAGCGCGTCAGATGATTATTATTTATTATCTTGATAATAGGACTGATAAAGCCAACCAATCCAGACTTGATTGCACTATTTACGGTTCTTTTGTATTGAAATATGAACCTGGTGAGCTAGAAACAATCCGTAAAGATTGGGAATACATAAAAAACAAAGTAGCTTCTGGTTATGCGGATAGGTTAAGCGAGTCCGATACCAATTATCTTGCTGCATGCACTAAGGGAGAAACGGCTGCAAAGTCGTTGAGAGACGCTCCTGCGCCAAGTGGGTCTGAAAGTAAATATATACGCGCAAAACAACGCGCGTTTTCGTATAAGCCTAGCTATATGACCATTGTTGCGCAAAGAGTTTTAGGTGACGGTAGTTTTTTTGAACGGTTGCCAATATCTATTAACGAAAATCTTAATGATTATGTGCAAAATAAGATTGGGCAATATGTTGGTTCTAAAATTTCTGATTTGGCCAACAAATTTAATGTGGAGCTTAAAACGCATTATTCTTTTAATTCGCAGCTTGCACTGAAGATGTTGGGTGTAAAAAAGAACAGAATAGAAGAAATTGAACAGTTTGCTGCAGCGAGTGTGACTCAATTAAAAACTACTGTTTTGTATGATGATGGTAAACCAGAGCAGAATATGTCTTTCCCTGCGTTAAAAGAGGATGATTGGGCCGAATTAGCAGATCCAAATATGCAATGGCATGATTCGCGATTGTATAAGTTTTTTGAGAATAATAAGTTCTATTTTGTTGTTTTTAAGAGCAACGGAAAAAATAGAAAATCGACTTGCTATAAAGATGATGTTTTAGTTGGTGGTTTTCTATGGAATATGCCCGAAGAAGATATTGAAAAATATGTTGCGCCTGCATGGAATAAAGTGCATGAGATTATGATATCTGGTAAATCTACTGGCTATGGAACGGATGGAAATCAGCTTCCTAAGATGTCATTTAATCACGTATTTCATATGAGGCCACACGGTAAAAATGGCAATGATGTTATAACACTTCCAAACGGTGAAACTATTACCAAACAATGTTGGTGGCTAGATAGGCTGTACATTGCCAAAATAGTTGCTGAGAATATTAGTTAGATATTGCAGGAGCTGATGCCCGAGATAATCGAGTAATTACAGCTCTAACTTCCAATCCTTAAGAAGATAGGAATAGAACTGCTATATAGTATGTAAACAATATTATAAACGCTCAATTTTCACATAAATTATCCCAAAACTGGCAAATTATTGCGTAAAAAATATCCTAAAACTGGCAAATAATTACTCAAAAAACATCCCAAAACTGGCAAATTGTTTTTAAATCTGTAAGTTTGTGAGATTTAGTGTAAGTGAGTGGCGCTTGCGGGAGCGCGGGCGTGCGTGCGAATCGCTCGTGCGGAGTTTAGTATTGGCTTATAGCAAATCAGTTGCCAGTTTTCATATATTTACGCTGTCTACTTGTTACTTTCCCTAGTGCTTTTACTTTATCTTCTGCAATTAGCTTGCGCAAATGTCGTCTGACTGTTTCTGGAGACTTTTGAGTCAGTTCAGCTAATTCTGGAGTCGTTATTGTAGAGTCAACAGGTATAAGCGCTAGTAAAATATCGTCATTTAGCGGCTTGTTTTTGCTTTCCGCTTGTGTGCCTTCCTCTTGAGTGTAATTTTCCAACGTTTGTTTAGTTTGTTTAGTATTAGCGAGTTCCTCAACATAGTTTTTGTTAGAATCCATTATCTCAGAGCGGTTTGTGTGATCTATGTAATTTACATAATTCATGTTGCGAGGAAGTTTTGCTTTTGCGCGCTGCAAAATCACGCTAAAAGAGCCAAGCTTAGATATAAATTGTGGTTTTGGCAGCGACCATGCTTGCATTTCGTTAATCATAAACGCAATTCCGCTGCCTTGGCCTTCAACTGGGCCTGCTCCAATTCTATTTGCTTCGATTGGAGTATATTGTGCCAATTGCATAAGCGCGGCGTTTCTGCACTTCGATTCGCCGTCGTCAATATTATCAAGCGTTTTTCCTCCCCATAATCCTCCAGGATTTGTTACAACAACTCTGTCTGGGAAAATGTCAACGCTTACAGGCTGACCTTGAAAATATTCGTGATATTCTCTGTGAATTACTGCATTAGCTATGGCTTCACGTAGAACTTCGCGTGGTATTTCCGATTCTTCTATGCGTTCGACGCCGTTAATAAACGTGCTAACTCGAAGATTTTTAATAACCGCATTTACGGCATCTTCAATCATTTCTGATATTGCTCCGCTGCATTCTTCGCGATCTATAAAACGCTGTACTCCAGTCGAAGATTTTTCTGTTCCAGCGTGAGCTGTTACGTCAATAAACAATCGCGGGAAAAATTGCTGTGGATAGTTTCCAAGAGCTAAAAGTCCTGCCATTCGCACGCGCCCTTGTTTATCTGTAATATTAAGACGCGTGAGCTTTTCTTCTTCTGTTGTAGTACCGCGCAAAGCCTTGGAATTTGCTCGTCTTGCTATAAGATTTTCGATTAAATCCTTGTTTAGATCAGATTTTGTAGCTTCTTTAACAATAGATAAATCCATATCGCTTGGGCGTAGCGCGTTTTCTATTTCGTAAACTTCGTCATTCGACATGCGAATGTCTTTATCGTCAACGCGTTTGTAGCTTCCGCCTTTACTTCCTTTAGCTGTAATGTAGCATGGCTTTTTGTCGGCAGTGTTTTCGTAGATTTTTATTACTAGGATTTGAGAATTATTGTCTACGATTACTCTTTCTAAGTCATATTTTGGGGGATATGTTAGTCGTGCTCCGTTTACGCCGCCGTCGCCTATTCCTTCAATAAACTGGTCGCGAACTTTGTTAATATCGAAGTTTTTTGTTGGAGAAAAATCGTTGCTTTCATCTAGCCCGAGTAGTAGCGTGCCGCCATTTGTATTAGCAAAGGCGCTTACTGTTTCCCACACACTTACGCTAAGCTTTGCATCACAGCTTTTTGCTTCATAGTTGGAGTCGTCGGTTTTTTGCATGCGCAGTCGTTCTATGGCGTCTTTTATCTGTTCATTTAGGATTGCCATTTTTGACTCCTCGGTTAACTGTGATTTGCCAATGCTTAAATGCTGTTACTGTTACTGTTACTGTTACTGTTACTGTCACTGTCACTGTCATAATATCACAGTCATGACTGTGATAAAAGTGTTGTGACTGTCATTTTTCTCGTTCGTGACAGTGATTTTCGTATATGTGACTGTCATCTACTATATTTTGACTGTGAGCTTACGCATTTTGACCGAGATGTGTCGACTTATGACAGTCATTCTAACTTCCGTGACTGTGTGGATGCGGACTGTGTGGATGCGTGGATGCGTGCGAAACGCGATTCGTGAGTATGCCTAAAAAAGTCGCAGCTCGTTTGAATCAGCACCGCGCATATCGTCATAATCCAAAATAAGGCAAGTAAATCCTCTATCTTGCGCAAGAACGCGCGCTTGTGGACTAATCGTTTGCGCTGCAAAAATTCCGCGAACGGGCTTAAGAAGTGGGTCGCGGTTTAGCAACTCGCAATATCGCGTAAGCTGCTCAACGCCGTCAATGCCGCCATTTCGCTTGATCTCAATAGCAACGTGAACGCCGTTAGAATCCTTAGCCATAATATCCACTGGTCCAATCGCAGTAGGGTATTCGCGGCGAACAAGCTTTGCGCCTTTGCCAATGCGTTCAATTTGCTCTGCTAAGTAATGCTGTAAATGCTCTTCCACGCCGTCTTTAACAAGACCTGGGTCTTCGCCTAAATCGTAGGAAGAATCGCTATAAACGTGTTGCAAAACTATGCGAAGTATGTCGTTGCCCTTTTTTGCTGCGATTTTTAGAACAGTTCCATTTGCAAAAACAGATTCGGCATTAGACACGGTATTAGATTCTTCGCTAGATTCATTAGATTCGCTATCTAATTCAGATTCGCCAGATTCGCCAGATTCACTATCAGATTCTTCAGAATCGCCAGAATCCTTCTCAACGTGCATCGTGCACGGAGCAACCATCCAATTTAGTGGTTTATAAGAGCCAATCTCCGAAAAAATAAGCACGCTTCCGTCTTCTTTAATAAGCAAAACGCGCTTAGCTGTTGGAAGACTTGCGTTAAGCCTACCCGTGTATTTTGCACTACAATCCGCAACAATAATTCGCACACAAAAAGCGTAGCATAAATCGCGTAACTATCTGCACAAAAACTATCTACCCAAAACTTCCGCTAAATCGCGTAAACTATCTGCCCAAAGCCGCCGCTAAATCGCGATTCTGCCAGCGCTGATGCAACGCGCAATAGCCTCCAAAAAGCAAGAGCCAAATAAGGCCGCCAATCGCAGATCCACGAGTGTCTTCGCTAATAAACAGCGTTATGTACACAAACACAAAGAACGCAATCGTTAGCGAATTAAGCAACTTATAGTGCGGCATAACAAAGCCGTCTGGCATAAAATCAGCCGAAGCGCGGTACTTTCTGTGCGTAACCATAATCAAAATGTAAATCATGATTATTACTGCCGAAGATGCAGAAGCAAACACAATAAACGCGCCATGCACTCCAGGAATTGAGTTAATAAGCGGCGAGAACAGGATTAGTGCAGCAGAGAAAATGATTGCTCGCGCAGGAACCTTAGTGCGCGAAACCTTGCGCAAATGCGAAAGAACAGGAGAATTAGATTCCAGAGCAATTTGATACATGTGCCTTCCTGCAGAATAAAGCAGTGAATTAAGCGCAGAAGACGCTGCTGTAATAACAACAAAGAACACGAGCGCCGAAGCCCAATGAAGTCCCGCATATTGGAAAACCATAATAAACGGAGACATGTAAACGCCTTTAGAATCGGTAGCTTTAAATTGTTGCCAAGGAACAATCAGCATGATTGAAGCGAGCGCTCCAACGTAGAAAATCAAGATTCGCATAATGATTTCATTAATCGCCTTTGGCAAAACTTGGCGAGGATTCTTAGTTTCCGAAACTGTAACGCCTACAAACTCAATAAGCTGGTATGCGTAGAACACCATTTGGAAGCTCATCAAAAATGCCAGCCACCCATTTGGCATAAGTGAGAAGTTGTTGAAAATATTGTCAAATCCCGCGTGGCCTGCAGGATTTGTAACGCCACTAATCTGTGTTGCAGGGTAATGGTAGCCAATAATAACCATAACTGCAGCAGTTGCAATAAGAGCCACAATCAGCGTGATTTTAATCATTGAGAACCAAAACTCTGTTTCTCCAAATAGCTTTACAGCAACCAGATTTATGCACACTAAAGCAGCCAAAAACGCTACTTCTATAAGCCATTTCCAGCTGCTAACGTCTATGCCAAAAGTTTGGAAGAAAGTAACGCAATACGTGCTAACTGCCGTAATCTCACTCATGCCAATAAGCACAAGCACTATCCAATACGACCATCCTGCAAAATTGCCCCAGCCTTTGCCTAAATATCGCGTAATAAAGCTAATAAACGTGTGCTGATTTGGGTCTTTATACATGAGTTCGCCAATGCCACGCATAAGCAAAAACATGATTAGGCCAACAATTATGTACACAAACATAATGCTTGGGCCTGTAAGACTAATGGATTTGCCCGAGCCTAAGAATAGGCCAGTGCCGATTGTTCCACCTATAGCAATGAATTGAACGTGTCTTTTTGTAAGGCTGCGCTCCATCTTGTTAGTGTGACCATTGTTTGTGTGGTCAATATCACTCATTGCTATAACTCCATTCTTTTAGACGTGAGCTTTCAATTTTATAGGAACCCTTAAATATTGGATTATTTATATTATTTGGATTATTGTTAAACATTTTTTAACGCATATAGGATTATTCCACACTTTTAAGCGAACTTACAGGGTCAATGCGGTCCAATGCGGGATTAGTTGACCATTGAACAATCAAAGCAAAGATTAGCGTTGCAAAGCCAGCAATCGCATAGCTTAGCCAAGATACCTCGACTTCAAAATACAGTGCTGGCATTCGCAAGGCGTTTGTTAGCAAGCCAGCAACTAGTCTTCCTAGTGGTAAACCAACTAGAATACCAATTAAAGTAAGAGTAAGCATCTCCTTATGCACGTAAGCGTGAACTTCTCTACGGTAGAATCCAAGAACTTTTAGCGTTGCCATCTCTCGCGAGCGCTCCGAAATATTTGTGCTTGCTAACGTGAATAGCACGGCTAATGCTAAGCCAGCAGCCAAAGTTACTATAAGCGCTACAACAGCATTCATTAAATCGAAGCTAAACGAATGTTTCATGCGCGTAATGCTCATAACAGCTAGAATGCCGCTTCTGTTTGCAAACTGATCTGCGTAACGCATTTTTGCGTCATCGTTTCCGCGAAGGCGCATCATTAGTGCATTATTCTTAACATTTTTCCCATTTTTAAAACCGAATATTCTTTCATAGCAACGAGAAGTCATATAAATGTTTGAACCAATAAGATTACGCACGATTGCGCGCAACTTCACTTTTGCACGCTTAAAACTTGAGTTTGTTATTGTAATGTAGTTTCCACTCGAAATGCCCAGTGATGATGATGCGCTTTGTGAAAGAAGCGGACCCGAGTCATCAAGCGAAATATTTTGCAAATTATTGTTAACATCTTGAAGGCGAATCATTTTAGACAACGTTGCCGAATCTTTAACAACTACGATTTGCACGCTTTCGGAATCTTCAACGCTGCTATTATGTGATTTGCTATTAGATTTGCTGTTAGATTTACTATTAGAATTACCATTATTCGCATTGCTTTTTGCGATTCCTCCAGAGCTAATGTAGGCAGGCAAAATGGCATCAACAAGATTGTTGGATTTATCTTTTTGCACGCTTTTCTTCATATTCTGGAATGCATCTGGAGTAGAAATAGAAATCATATCGTAGTGGTAAATGCCGTCATATTGGCGTATTCCAAGAGTTGCTACAGTATCGTTTAACGCTAAAGCACATACGATTAATGCCGTGCAGCCAGCTACGCCGCCAATCGTCATAAATAATCTGCTTTTAAAACGAGCTAGATTTCTTATAGATACTTTGTTTAGGAAGCTTAGACGATTCCAAATAAAAGGTAGATGCTCAAGCAGCACGCGGGCTCCAGCTTTTGGAGATTTTGGACGCAATAATGCCGCTGGAACTTGCCTTGTCTCCCTCCAGCTTACGATTATTGTGCATATTGCAACTGGTATTACAAACGCGAGCACACAAAGCGAGCCGTACAGCCAGTCGTATCGTAAAACAACTCCTGGCACTGTGTACAATCCGCGCAAAATCTTAAGTAGTAAAGATGGGATTGCTAAGAATCCTAGAATATCGCCTATTCCACCGCCTATAAAGCATGCAAAAATCGCAAAGAAAGCGTGCCTTGTTATTGCTGCGCAACGACCATACCCTAAGCTTAAGTACGTTCCAATTAGCCCTCGCTCTTCTTCTACCATTCTTGCCATGGATGTAAGGCTCATCATCATTGCTACTACAAGAAAAAGCACTGGGAAGGCATATCCAAGAGATTGAATCGAGGCAACATCAGAACGCAAGCGAGTATAGCTCCCGTTTGATATGCGAGCAAAAATATGCCATCTTGCTTGAGGAACATGCTTTTGCACTTCTGGCTTAATTTTTGCGTAAATTTGTGCGCGAGCCTTAGCTAAAACCGAGTTGGGAGCGTTTTTAAGCATTGGCATGTTGACTATAGTTTGATCTACTTTTTGATTAGTTTGATCTTCTATAACTTGATTTGTGCGCGCTTCTTCGCAATCATTTTGCACGCTATTTTTAATTTGGTTTGAAGCATTTGCCACAATTGCGCGATACTTTTGTGAAAAATCGTTAACTCGTTGAGTCTCATCTAGGCGCACAGAAATAGACGTGTATGGAAGATTATTTGTGTTTTCACTAATCGCAGAGGTAAAAATAGGGTAGCGCGATACTACAGAATTGCGGAAAGCTTTTGATTGATACCCTTTTGGATTGTCTAAATCGTTTATGTCTAGCACGCTTCCTGTGATTAGAAGCTTATATTTTTGATTTTGATTCGGTTGATTAGACGAATTATTTTGATTATTTTGATTAGCTTGATTATTTTGATTATTTTGATTAGCGTTCTGTTGCATACTCAAAAACAGTGTGCTACCAACGCGCAACCCACTATCGTGCAAAAATCGCTCAGTTACTACAGCTTGACGATTATTCGTTGGCATATTGCCACTAAGCAAATGTACTCGATTTAGCTTTTTAGAATCGTGATTATATTGCACAACGTTCATTGCATAAGATGAGTCGGCATTATTTGAAGGATGAGCAGTAGCTTTAAAAGACTTTTCTGCCTCTGCTTCACTAACAAATGGCAATTTTTTGATTGATTTAACATCGTTTTTAGTTAATCCAAGAGTGGAAACGATTTGTAAATCGTAAGCTTTGAGCTTAGAGTAAGTGTCATTTGCTCCAAGAAGCATATCGTTGCATCCTGCATAAATGCCAGTCATAACAGCAACACCAAGCATTGCTATAACTGCTAGTATGCAAAAGCGACGCCATTCGTGAATCCACATTCTTACAGCGCTAATAAAAACTATTGGCAAAATAGAGTGTGTGCGATTATTGCGAATCGCAATTTTGCGTTTGATTTTCTTAGATTTTACAGTCTCAATACTCACTACAAATCACCACTCAATATCTGCAATTGACGTAGGATTTTCTTGCACTGTTTCGCTTATAACTTTTCCAGAATGGAATCTCACAACTTTATGAGCCATAGGAGCAATAGCAGCATTATGAGTAATAATAAGAACCGTCATTCCTTCTTTTTGGCAAATATCTTGCAATAATTGCAAAACAGCTTTTCCAGTTTCATAATCTAGCGCACCCGTAGGCTCATCGCATAAAAGCAACTTAGGTTTTTTAGCAAGTGCGCGCGCAATAGAAACTCGCTGCTGTTCGCCTCCAGAAAGTTGTGCTGGGAAATTATTAAGTCTTTTTTCCAAACCTACGTCAATAAGTGTTTGAGCTGGATCAAAATGATCTGAGCAAATTTGTGAAGCAAGCTCCACATTTTCTAATGCAGTCAAGTTTGGAACAAGATTATAGAATTGAAAAACAAAGCCAATATCTTCTCTTCGATACTTTACTAATCCGCGGCCATTTAACTTTGTAATATTTAAATCACCAACAGTTACACTACCGCTTGTTGCTGTATCCATGCCACCTAAAATATTCAAGGCTGTAGTTTTACCTGCACCCGAAGCGCCTAATATTACGGTGAGTTTACCGCGTTCGGCAGTAAAACTAGCATCATTTAGCGCGCGCACAACACTTGAGCCAGATGGATACTCTTTTACAACATGATCAAAAGTTATGTACGCCACAATACTCCTTGCTTACTGACTACTTAATTGTGCTTTCGCTATTAATGTTTAATTTTAATTTATTCGGTTAATATTTAATTCTATTTATTGGAATAGTGATACGCCACGCCTTGCTGTGCAATATGCGTTTCCAAGCCAAGTGTGCCTTGAATTTGGCCAAACAGCGCCAAGACGTGCGGCTCCTTGACTTATCCAAATACTTGGAACCCTTCCATCGGAGCTTTTTGAGCCTAAAAGATTAAAGCCATTTTTGCTTTCAAGCCAATCAGGATGCTGCGTTGCAATCGCTAATCCTTCTTCTAAAGTTAAAGGAAGGCGCTCGTCGGAGTCTATAAGCTTTCTGGCAACATCTGGCTCACGATTCAAATACGATGTGCCCGTATGCGGGTCAATCGCAAGGTAAAATGGTCCTTCTGGAGGCTCAAAACCATCTTGAGGCAAGAAACTAGCTATATCTCGAGGTGGCATTGTTGTAAAACCGGCCATTCTCTCAATGCTAGTTCTAGAAATCAAGGATTCTGGCGAAACCAGCTCGCGAGTAGGCACAAGAAGAATGTTTGTTCCCAAATCGCTTTGCTCAAGCGCGCGAATAAGTGGCAATGCTAAAGCGCGGAACGCCGCTGCACTCATATCTGCAACATCTGGGTAGCCAAGGGCAACAATGCGGTCAAGCTGTTTTTGTATTTCTTGCGAAGCAATAGACATAGTTACATTTTACGTAAAATTTTCTACAATCGCGAGTGCGACTTAGCTTGATTAATACGCAAATCCGCGTTTTTTAGCTACGATTTCCGCCAATTGTACAGCGTTAAGCGCAGCGCCCTTGCGAAGATTGTCGTTTGTAATAAACATTGCTAATCCGCGCTTTCCATCAACCGCTTGATCTTGGCGAATGCGGCCAACGTAGCTCGCAGACTTTCCTGCAGCAAGCTGAGGCGTAGGAATATCGTCTAGTGCAACGCCAGCGGCCGATTTTAGCACTTCGCGAGCCATCTCTGGAGTTACATCGTGCTCAAATTCGGCATTAATGCTCATTCCGTGACCCGTAAAAACGCCAACGCGCACGCATGTGCAGCTTGCTGCGAGCTTTGGCAAGTGCAAAATCTTACGACTTTCGTTGCGAAGCTTTTGCTCCTCGTCGGTTTCTTGCGATCCGTCATCAACAATCGCGCCAATAAATGGCACAACGTTGAATGCGATTGTGCGCGCAACTTTGGTTGGTTGCGGAAAATCAATCGCATCTCCATCAAACACAAGCTTATCTGCGCCCTGATATAAAGCCGCTTGCGCTTCGTTCATAAGCTGCAATGCACCAGCTCTGCCAGCTCCCGAAACCGCTTGGTAGGAAGATACAATAAGTCGCTTTAAGCCAAAAGCGTCAGAAAGTGGCTTTAGAACAGGCATGCACGCCATTGTTGTGCAATTAGGATTTGCAACAATCCCACGCGGAATATCGTTCAAATCTTGCGGATTTACTTCTGCAACTACAAGAGGCACATCGTTATGCATACGCCATTGAGAAGAGTTATCGATTACTATTGCGCCAGCATCCGCAAATCGCGGCGCCCACACTTTGGATGTTCCGCCACCTGCGGAGAAAATCGCAATGTCTATTCCGCTTAAATCTGCTTTTTCCACGTCTTCTACAACAACATCTTTGCCGCGATAGTTCAAAACAGTTCCAGCAGAGTGCGCGGAAGCCAAAAATCGCAAGTTTTTAATTGGAAAATCGCGCTCGTCTAATACGCGACGCATAACCATTCCAACCTGGCCCGTGGCACCTAAAACCGCAAGGTTTACGCCTGTGTTGCTTATAATTGCCATTTTGTCTCCCTTATTTTTGCGATTTTGCGTGAGTTTCTTTGATTTTTACGATTATTTAAGCGGATTTTTGCGCGCGATCAGCGCCCGCTTCCTCCATAAACAACAGCTTCGACTTTGCTTGCGTCCAATCCGTAGGCTGTGTGAAGTGCGCGAACCGCTTCGTCGAGCTGCTTTACTGGAACAATCGCCGCAATGCGAATCTCGGATGTGGAAATCATAAGAATATTAATTCCGTGATCGCTTAGCGCTGTAAAGAAGGTGGCTGCAAGACCAGAATAAGTTTTCATTCCAACGCCAACAACTGCGACTTTTCCAACAGAAGGGTCCACATCCATAGACGTAAATTGCAATTCTCCGCGCGCGCCCTGCAAAACCTTGCAAACGGCGTCCAAAGCCGAGCTTGGAGCTGTAAGAGATATGTCTGCCGTCTCGGTAGATGCGCTTGCCTGAGCAATCATGTCTATGTTAACGTTTGCTGTAGCAAGAGTCGTAAACACTTTTGCTGCGTTTCCAGGCTTGTCTGGCACGCCTCTAAGAGTAATCATGGACTCGCTTCTATCGTGTGCAACGCCAGAAATTACAGGAGTTTCTGGTCCTAAGTCTGGGAATAAATCGCCCATTGTGGAGCGAATATCTACATTTGTCATTTTATTTGCTATTGTATTTGCCATTTTTGCCGCCTTCTGTCTATTGCTTCTGCTTATTTACTGTGTCTTACGTTTCGTCTTATTTTGTGTGTTTTATTTTGTGTTTTATTTTTGTGTATTATGCCTATATTTTTAATAAATAATTAGCTTAGATTTGGCAGGCTTTTTGGATCTACGCCATTAGGAACAACCAAAGTGCCATTTCTGTGCGAAAACGAGCTGCGAACATGCAATGGCATGCTAAATCGTTGCGCATATTCAACGCATCGCAAAGCCAAAACGCGCGATCCACAAGACGACATCTCTAGCATTGAATCGTAGTCAATAACGGGGATTCGCTTTGCTGTTGGAACAATTCTAGGGTCTGCTGTAAAAACGCCATCAACGTCTGTGTAAATCTCGCAAATATCTGCGCCCAAAGCTACAGCCAGCGCCACTGCAGAAGTATCTGAGCCGCCTCGGCCAAGCGTTGTGTCGTCGCCAATTTCGCTGATTCCTTGGAATCCTGCAACAATAGCAACACTGCCTTTTTTAAGCGCGTGTTGAACGCGATCTGGCTTAACAGCGCGAATATGCGCCGCTCCAAATTGCGCGTCTGTCATAAAACCAGCTTGCGACCCTGTAAAAGAGTATGCGTGCGAGCCTTGCGCGTGAATCGCCATTGCCAGAAGGCTCATAGAAATGCGCTCGCCTGCAGTCATAAGCATATCCATCTCTCTGGCAGGCGGATGCGCGTTTACACTCATTGCTTGGTCAATAAGATTGTCTGTTGTATCTCCCATAGCCGAAACAACAACCGCAACGTCGTTTCCAGCAGCTTTTGTGTCTAGAATCCTTTTTGCTACGCGCTGAATTGCGTCCGTGTCTTCTACAGACGAACCGCCGTATTTCTGCACTATAAGAGCCACTTTAACCCCTTATGTTCAGCTGTTATGCTTCTAAAGCACGCGCGTTAGAAGAACTAATCTAAAATCAGACTACAAAATCAGATTACCAAGCGTGCTCTATTTATTTTTATTTTTATTTTGCAATATATTAGTGGTGTGCATTCTGGCTAGCGGTTGCTTGCGACTTTTCAGCGTGCAATTTCCGCGTGCAATCTCTAAACATCTTGCCTTCCTGCAAAAGCGCGCCCAAGAGTCACTTCGTCTGCATACTCAAGGTCTCCACCAACTGGCAATCCGCTTGCAAGCCTAGTCACCTTTATATCAAGCGGCTCAAGCAGTCGTGCTAAATACGTAACTGTTGCTTCGCCTTCTATATTTGGATCTAGCGCTAAAATAACCTCTTTTATTTGCGCGTCTTTTAAGCGCTCAAGTAGTTGCGTTATTTTTAAGTCTGCAGGTCCCACGTTTGCCATTGGATTAATCGCTCCGCCTAAAACGTGGTAAACGCCTGCGTACTCGTGCGTGCGCTCAATGCTCATAATGTCTTTTGGCTCTTCTACAACGCATATTTTTGTGTGATCTCTTCTAGGGTCTAAGCAAACAACGCAAGGGCTTTGTTCGCACACGTTACCGCAAATTTCGCAAAATCGCACGTTTTCTTTTAAGTCGTTAATCGAGTTGATTAGTTCTTGCGCTTGCGCGTTAGAAGACGAAAGTATGTAAAATGCAATTCGTTGTGCGCCTTTTGGGCCGATTCCAGGAAGGCTAGAAAATGCGTCTATAACTCTGCCGATTGCGCCTTCGTACGATGACACATTATGCATTTATTCCTCTTGCTTTCTTTTACGAGCACGCGCGTTTTTAGGATTATTTGGGTCGCTTGCGCCGAATTCTTTTACAGATTTGACTTCAAACATTTTTTCCAAGTCGTCTATGCTCAAATTTGTAGCGGATTCTAAAGACTCGTCTTGCATTGAGCATTCGTCTTCTTGAGCACCATTTATGCCCTCTGCAGAATGAGTTTGTGCTTGTGACGACTCTTGCGACGACTCTTGCGACGGAGCTTGTTCTTGCAATGATTCTTGCGATTGATAAGATTCTTGCGTTTCTTGCACGTTTTGCGCACTGTTAACTGGCTTTATTGCTTGCTTTTCTTGCTGACTATGCAGTGCTTGCGATTGCTGAGTTTTATCTTGCGACTGCGTTTTATTTTGCGCTCGCGCAGGTGCAATTGCGTCTCCCATTGGAGCGGAAGCCATACTAGCCCAAGCGTCATCTTGTGATGCGTCTAAATGATCATCTAAAGGGTTATCTAAATGATCATCTAAAGAATTATCTAAAGGGTTATCACCGCCTAAAGGGCTATCAGCATTTAACTCGCTTTTCTCGCTTGTGTTTTTGCCAAATCCTTTTACAATTCCAGCTTTGCGCATAAGTAATTCGCGCTTAACTTGCGCAAGCTTTTGCGGATCCATTTTTGCTACAGACTCAACTTTTTGTCCATTTTCCGCAACAGAATCAGGCGCGATTGAAACATCTTTACCAAAAACGTCTTTTACTTTGCTCATAACAACAACTGGCACTTTTTTGCCATCGTAAGGAGCAGTCGTGCAAAGAGCAAGAGCAAAAGCATGCTGACTTATAGGCTCATCAAATGTTAAAACAAGCTTTCTTTTTAGCGGATTGCTTTCGTCTAATCTAACTTTTGGAACGTGATTTCTTTCTACGTATTCGCGAACATCGCTTGGAAGACTTTTAACAAGATTGTTCCAAGCTTCGTCAACGTCTAAAATTTGAGGCGCGCTTGTAGTTGCGCTTGCATTTGCATTTGTGCTAGCGTTTGCGTTTTCTGGCTGTTCTGGCCACTTTGCAGCTGTTTCTGCAGTTTCAATCGCATTTGCCGCAGCCGACCCAATAAAATGCTTTACGTTCGCTTTTGGCGCTTCAACATTTTTTGCATAAACTTGTGTTTGAATGTTTTCGCTCGAATCCGTTCTAGTGCAAAGTAAGCGTGCAACAAGAATTTCAAGATTCATTCTAGGCGAAACAGCATTTGCCATTCCTGAAAAAGCATTATTTACGATTTCTGCCATTCTAGACAAGCTTCGCAAAGTGAGCTGACTTGATTGACGTTGCAAAACTTGCATGTCTTCTGGCGATAAATCCCCAAGCAAGTTTTTAGCACTATCTACTCCAGCAGAAGCCAATAGTAACAAATCGCGCAAGCGACCAAGCAAATCTTCTACAAACTTGCGACTATCGAAGCCTCCAACAATAACCTTTTGCACAGTTTCGTAAAGTTTTGCTCCGTCTTTTTCAATAAGAGCGTCAACAACATCTCCGATTAAGTTAGAAGGCGTAAATCCAAGAAGAGCAACCGCAGAATCTAGCGATATAACGCCATCTACGGAGCCAATCATCAACTGGTCTAGCACAGAAAGAGTATCTCGCATCGATCCGCCGCCTGCTCGCATAGCAAGTCGTAATACGCCTTTTTGCGCGTTAATTCCTTCTTTTTGGCAAATGTTTTCTAAATACGGGCCCATTACTTCTGGTGGCACAAGTCTAAACGGGTAGTGGTGAGTTCTGGAGCGGATTGTTCCAATCACCTTATCTGGCTCAGTTGTAGCAAAAATAAACATAACGTGCTCGGGCGGCTCTTCCACAATCTTAAGCAAAGCGTTAAAGCCTTGAGGAGTTACCATATGAGCTTCGTCTAAAATAAAAATCTTATATCTATCTCTTGCTGGTGCGAATCCTGCGCGCTCGCGTAATTCTCTAGCGTCGTCAACGCCGTTGTGGCTTGCTGCGTCTATTTCTACAACATCTATAGAACCTGGGCCGCCTGTTGCAAGATCTTTACAGCTTTGGCATTTTCCGCACGGCTTAGAAGTTGGCCCTTGTTCACAATTAATGCATCGCGCTAAAATTCGTGCCGAACTTGTTTTTCCACATCCGCGCGGTCCAGAAAACAGATACGCGTGCGTAATTTTGCCTTGATCAAGTGCTCTAATAAGCGGAATCGTAACCTGATTTTGACCAATAACACCTTCAAAAGTGTCTGGTCTATATCTTCGATACAACGCAAGTGCCATAACTATAACCTACCGCCAACTAGATATTAACTTGAATCCGCTTACTGTTTAAGCAAATCATCTGTTCCATTTTAATCATCTAAGTACTAACATGCTAACGATGCGCACTCTACTACATGCTACATTATGGTTCACTCGCTACAATCCACTAAACCCGCTTTAGCGCTTACGGTTATTCTAGAGGCCATTGGAACGTGTAAAGGAACGCTTAATTTTAGCGATATGTCGTTATCTTTTTCCACACAAGACTCGATTTTTGCATTGTTTGCTGTAGCTGTGTTTTGCGCGATTTTGCAAGCGTCTCCGTTCATGTTCTGTATAGCAACCGCTCCCGATATTGCCGATGCATTTGCTAACGCATATGCGCGATGTTTTGAAACAAGAATCGTTCCAATAACCGCACAAAGAACCAGAATAGAGCAGATTGCGGTTACTAATCCTATGCCAAGCATAGTTCCAGATCCGCAATCCGCTCCGTGTAAATGTTTAGCTTTTAAGCATTGCGTTATTAATCGCTTAGCTCTTTTTTGATTCATATTAAAACCTGACTAATGCGCGCTTCTACTTGCATTGGCAAAATCTTCAGCGGGTCTGGCACAACCGGGCAACTAACAACAATATCTGCCATATTTCCAACATATTCGACTTTTACAGAACTATTTTTTCCAGATACTTTATGCACTATATTTTGAGCTTCTTTAGAATCGTGTGTAGATGCAATGTAGTAGGCAACTTGGCCTGCTGCATCGTTGCAATTCATTGTATTTACTACTGATTTGCCTACAAAAATTAACACTATAGCAAGAATCGCAACTGTAGGTAGAATAATCGCAAATTCTGCGGTTACTGCACCTGAATCTTTAACATCTTTAACATCTTTAACATCTTTAACATCTTTAACATCTTTAACATCTTTAACATCTTTAACATCTTTAGCATCTTTAGTGAATTTAGTGCTTTTAGTGTGCTTGTAACTATTTATGCTCGTATTTTTTGCATTCCTTTTGTTGAAAATATTCAAAAACGTATAATTCTTCATTTTTCTCATTTCTTTCGCATTAGTGAATCTCCATTATTAGTGTTTATGCTTAGTTCTTTAGCATTCGTTTAATCTTGTTTTAATCTTGTTTAATCTGAATCTTGTTTAATCTCATCGAATCTTGTTAAATATCAACAAGAGCTTCATAATGTTTCACGCAATGTTTCACGCAGTGCTTAACAACTTATATTCTTCTTTACATTAGCTAACGTGCAAAGCTCTTTTAACAAGTTCGCCAATAGCTTTGTGCACAGCATCCGACTTAGCAATAGCAATAAGAACTGTTGCAAAAGCTGTAGCAGCTATAAGAACAACCGCATATTCTGCAGTAACTGCTCCTTCGTCTAGTTTCTTTAGACTGTTATTCAAGCGGTTTTGCATACTATTGCACGCCTGTTCTGCTTTAATCAATCCTTTGTTTGCGTTTGTTGTAAACTCGCAACAAAGTTTTGAAAATGCTTTAGCAATTGTTTTCATGTTACTTACCTTCCTTTCTTTTATTTATTGTTTATTTTTTATTTATGTACCCAGTTTGGATACAAATTTTTTAAGTGCCATTTTTAAGACTTTTATATGCGACTTTTTATATAAAATCGTTTTCACTGCGATTTTTCACTGCGATTTGCAGCTAGTGCATAAATGATGCAACTGTTGGCAAAATGCCAACAAAAATAAACGCTGGCAAAAAGCACAATCCAACTGGCAAAAGAAGTCGCACAGAAAGTTTCGAACTTTCTTTTTTTGCAACATTCTTCATTGATTGCTCGTAGTTTTGCAAAACGGCGTTAAGTACTGGTACGGGGGAGCTTCCGTAAATCCAAGATTCACGCAAAGAATTTTTTAGCCATGTGCTTAAAATCAAAGATGCGCAAGCGTTCTTATCTTTTTTACTAAAGCAAACATGTGGCTCGCTCCAAGCTTCTCTCCAAGTGCTGCCAGAGATAAGCGCTTTAGAAACGCGACTTAGCCAAATTCCTTTTGATGCAGGCAAAGAACAACCGACTACGTCTAGTGCTCTAGTTATTGCAACACCACTTTTTAGTGCAACTATTATCATTTGCAAACCAAGAATCGGATCTATATCGCTTAGTATGTTTTGTCTAAAGTCGTAAGTGTTTTGCATAAAAACGCTCGGCTTAACAGCGCGCTCATAGAGTGAGCTAGATGCCATTTGCTTAGAAAAAAGTTTGCACAAAATAATTATGTATGCAACTAAAATAAGCCAAATAATAATTGCTCTTAGCATTTATCCTCCTTTACTGCATTAAGTTTTGACTAAAATACTTCTTTGATTACTTCGTAGATTATTTTTGATTGCGTTTTAATTGCCATTAAAAGAAGCGGATTGCATTGCGTTTCTAGAATTTTTAAGAATGCGCGCAACCCAAATAACTCCAACCGCGTAAAATGCCATTCCAACGCTTAAAAGCGTATATCCTTTGTAGCTAGTAAAAATCATTAGTATTGGGTTTGCTCCTAAAAGCTGACCAGTTAAAAGAGACAAAAATGGCAGTGCAATAAGCAACTTAATAGTGGCTTTTGGCATTGCAAAAACTTCCGCGCTTAAATCATCAACCCTTTTGTTTGCATAATAAGAATCCGCAACAGATTGAACGCAATCTGCCATTGGGCAGCCAATCGAATTACTTAATTTGTATACACTCATAAGAGATTGCGCTATTTTACGAATGTCTTTTTGTTTTTTGGCATTTTTATAATTTTTTGTATTCTTTGTATTCTTCGCGTTTTTGAAAGAGCTATCTAAACTAGACGTGATTGTGCTTTCGCTTAGTCTAGAATCAAACCACTGTAATATGGATTCTGCATTTATTTGCTTGTTGTATGCTTTGCGCGCATTGCCATTAGCATTGCAATCTGAGCATACGCCAATAATTGACTCAAACGAAGCTCCCGATTTTAATGATGCAACAAGAGATGCTAGCGACTCTTCAATACTCATGTTAAATCCTTTGTTAGCTTTTATTTTGCTTGTTATTTTGCTTGTTATTTTGCTTGTTAGTTTGCCTTATTTTTGCCCGTTTTGCTTTTTGCTTGTTAAGCTCTTAAAACTATTTGCGAATTTAGTGGCAAATGCCATTTAGACGAAAACTCTTTCCATGCTAAAGTGTCCTCTATTTGCGTGTCTTTAACTCTTAAAACAGGAACGCCTTCTAGTGCGCCAGAATCATTAGATCTTAAAACTCCAAGCTCCTTTACAACGCGTATCCCGTTTACGCGCTCAACGTGAATAACAACGTCGAATGCGTCTGCAGCAAGAGCGCAAAGTGCCATTGGCTCCAGCCCTGCGAGCAGACCAAGTGCCATTAATCGCGCTGGAACTTTTTGTACTTTATCTGCGTGCAAAGTCGTCATTCCGCCTTTGTGTCCGCATGTAAAAACGCGCAATAAATCAGCGATTTCTTTGCCTCTGCATTCTCCTAAAATGATTCTGTCTGGTCGCATTCGCAAAGTGGCTTTTACAAGCTCTTGTAAATCAATGCATCCTGCGCCTTCAACGTTTGCTTCTCTTGTTGCTAAAGAAACGTAATCGTTAGAAACACAGCCCAATTCCCTAGTTTCTTCAACAGTAACTATTCTGTCTTTTGGATTACAAGAAGCTAATAGAGCCTTCATAAGTGTTGTTTTTCCCGAACCCGTGCTACCTGTAATCAAAATATTTGCGCGACTCTCAACAAGCAAATAAAGAATCCTAGATAGCTCAATTGGAAACATGCCTTTGCTGCTAAGTTCCGTTAAACAGTAGTGCTTTAGCGCAGGGAAGCGAATCGAAATGGCAGCTCCGCTCAAAACTATTGGTGCAATAAGCGCGTGAATTCGCACACCAAGTGGACTAGAAGCGTCTGCAATTGGGCATGCGTCGTCTAATCGTTTACCCAATTGAGCACAAAGCCAGACGGCATATTCGCGCAAAACACTGGGATTATCAAACGGGATTCTTGGATTGTATTCATTAAGCCCAAGCCCAAAGTCTGCCCAAACTCTTCCCTCACCTGTAACAACAATATCTGTTACATTGGGATTATCTGCAATATCTTGCAAAATTCCAAAATCAATATCTTGTAAAGCCATGCCTACCACCCACTATTTTTGAAAATCTGCCAAATGCGTAAGAAGAATTACTTTGCGTGTTAGATGCCATTAAACCCGATTTACGCGAGTCGCCAAGCAGCCATATGGTGATTTTTTCTACCGCACTTTGCGCGCATTTTGGTATGCTTCTAATCCCATACCCACCAATTATGTCTTCGTACATCTTAGAATCGTGACCAATTGGGCCTTCTACATTGCAAAGTAAATAATCACAAGCTTCTGTAATCTCTACTGGGCAAAATCTGTTAGAAAGTCCGCGTGGATTTAAGCCTGCAACAATATAAGTTAGATTTTCCGCGTAATTTTTATGATCCAACTCTAGGTTTTGCAAATGCGCTCGCAATCGAGCTAAACCTAAAACGCTAAGCTCCGATGCAAAAATTGTTGGAACATTCGCTAGAGTTGGAAGACTTTGTAAAAGCCTTCTTGCCGAAAATCCAGATCCAATATCTACAATCACAACGTCGCAAGCTTTAGCAAGACCTCTAATTGCGGCCTCAATAACCCATGGCTTAGGCTCCTGATTTTTCCAAGGTGAGTAGGCCAGAATATCCACATTGTTCCAATGCAAAAGCTCGCAACGCAAAACGTAACCGTCTAGTCTTCCTAAAGGAGCTTGAACCTCTTGCAATCTTCTGCCTTCGTCTTGCTCCAATCCAAGTAGAACATCTAAACCGCCATTAGAAATATCTGCATCGATTAAAGCTACAACGTATTTTTTACTAGCAATATTGCTTGCAAGAAGTGCAAGAGTAGTGCTTAAGCCAATTCCGCTATTTGCTGCAGAACCAATTACAACATTTTTTGGAAAAGGCTTTAGCGAGTAGTTCAAGCTTCCAGTAGTTTTTTGAGCAACACTATTATTGCGATCGTCTTGAAGAACACGATTGCTTATAACGCCAAAATCTTTGTTAAACGTAGGATTTTCAGCCAGTTCACAACTGCGATTAAAAGATGCAATAACAGTTGAGTCGTTAACATTGTTAGACTGATTAATGGCGTTTTTAAGCGCACTCGCCTGCGGAGGGTATGTGTTAAGTACCCTAGCGGCGCACGAAGGCGCATCGTAATTATCAATACTCATATTGCTCATGCAGCTATTGAATCGCATACAAAATAAATAAGCAATACTTTTGTAAGAATGTGGTTAAAGGCTCAATAAACGTTGCAAATCCGCCAAAAAGTTATCCATATTGCTGTTTTAGCGTATTTTTGTATAAGCGTATAAGCATATTAGCGCACGAGTTTTGGATTGGAAGCCATGTACCTTTCCAGAAGTTCGCCATAGATTGGCTTAGTGTGCAAAATATCGGATACAAGAAGCGCAATAAAAGCAGATGCAGCAACTGGAAGAGTGTGAATCATTGTTCCCGACATTTCTACAGTTAGCAAAATCGAAGTGAGCGGAGCTTTTACAGAAGCCGAAAGCGTGCCAGCCATAACACACACTGTAAAAATTGGCATTAGCTTTGCGTCAATGCCAAGAATCGGAATGCTTATTATTGCGCGCGCAGCAACGCCGCCTGCTAGCGCTCCAACAGCAAGAATTGGCATAAAAATTCCGCCAGGCGCTCCGCACCCAAAGCTTGTAGAAGTAAATAGCATTTTTGCAACAAACAGAATGCACAGAAGCGCTATGCTTGCTTTTCCATATTCAGAGAGCTTAACAAGATTCGAGCCTCCGCCAAGAACTTCTGGCAAATATAAGCCAACAGGAATCGCGATTAAGCATGCTACAGATACGGGAGCCCACTTTGGCAAATACTTATACAGCGTTTGTAATCCAAGCAAGGATCTGTTCATTAAAGAGCCAATAAGTCCCGCAAAAATGCCAAGCGGAATCAGCCAAAAATGAAGCGTCATTGGCAAGTCTGGAATCTTTCCAAAGTCTAAAACAGGCCGAAGTCCAAAGCATGTTTGAGACACAAAGTCCGCGCAAATAGATGCAGCAGCAGCTCCCATAAGAACTGTAGAAGACAATCCGTGTTGAACTTCTTCCATAGCAAACATAAGCCCAGAAAGTGGAGCGCTAAATGCTGCAGATAAGCCAGCTGCAGCTCCAGCGGTTACAACATAGTGTTCTTGCGTATCGTTTTTATTGCCTTTTCTAAAAATGCGAGACATCATTTGCGCGCCGCAAGCTCCGATTTGAATCGAAGGGCCTTCGCGCCCAAGAGATAAGCCAAATAGCGAACCCAACAATCCGCCTACAAATCGAACAGGCAAAATAGTGTTCCAACACATTTTTAGACCGCGCTGAACGTATCCAACAACTTGTGGAATGCCGCTTCCAGACGCCATGCTTTCTTTGCGACTCATCCAGCCAATAAAGAATCCAGCAACAATCGCAAAAATCACGCAAGGCGCAATCCAAAGCATGTTTTGCAGCATTCGCGCATACATCCATCGCGCAAAATCGGTTCCGTACTCAATCCCAAGTCTATAAGTTGCTACAAGCGCTCCCGAAACAAGGCCAACAACTACGCCTGCAAGAACCATCTTCCATCTAAGATGCTTAAGTGTTTTAAGAATGCGATCCGAAAAGTCGCGCAAAAAGTCGCGTATAAAACCGCCTACGTTCTTTAAAGTCACAATAAACCTATTCTTAAATCAAATCGCAAACAAATACACAAAGCATTTTAACATTTTAATAACACAATAAACGTTAATTAATAAAATACATTAATTAATAAATAAAATACGTCAATTAATAAAATTAAAAACTAAGACTTTAGAAGTAAAAACATTACAAAACACTGTCCAGCGTATGCAATAAATGCGCACAAGAATGGCACTATTAGTTCGCTAATAAAAAGACATAGTCCAAGCTTGATTTTCTTTAGCTTAAACAGGCTTACGATTTCTAAGATTGCGGTTGAAAACGTTGAAAATCCGCCTAAAAATCCCAATGCGCACGTGTAGATAATAGTCGAAGCAAAAGTTAAATCGTATATAATCGAAGAACTTAAAAATACAACTAAGCCCATTATAAAAGACGCAAAAGCGTTGATTAGCAAAGTCGCGATTGGAAAATCATGGTTATAAACGCGCCCGATTGCGTCAGATATTGCGCAACGAAGAACGGCGCCAAGTCCCGCAAAAACAAGAGGCAGCCAAAAAAGAACGTATGCGTAAGACATCATTTTGCACCGCCCCTGTTAGCGTCTATTTTATTGATGGCGTTTGCATCACCAGCATTTTTTACGCTGCCATTGCCTTTAAAAGCAAAAATTTTATCTCCAATTAGACTCCCAACAAGCACTGCTAAAACGCCAAGAACCATAGACAACGCCATAATGGCAATTACTTCTACAATGTTCATTGCAGTAAATGCGGAATGCGCGCCCTCAAAGGCAAAAGTAGACATTGTTGAAAGTCCGCCGCAAAATCCTGTGCAAAAGCCGTATTTTATTAAGTCTTTATTTTTGCTGCGCAATCTATTTGCTACAAGCGAACTTACTAAAGCAAGAATAAAACATGCTAAAACGTTAGATAAAAGAGTTGCAAAAGTAAAGCGGCTAAAAAGCATAGAATATCCCGAATCCCAATGCATGCCGTACGTAAAAACGCCTATTTCACTACGCACAAAAGCGCCAAGCAATCCGCCAATAAAAACAACAAAATAGATTTTTAATCCAAGTGATTTATGCTGGCGCTTTTTAGGCAAATCTGGGCGATTTTTTCTCGGAACACTCATATTTTTAGCCGCCTTAAATCGCATTTAATATGTATTTAGTCAACTATTTAGTCAGCATTAATAGCATTAATCGATCAACGAATGAACGCTAATAATGTGGTCGCGCTGAGGGCCAGTGCCAATTGCAGAAACACGGCAATGGGAAAGTTCTTCCAAGCGCTTTACGTAGCTTTGAGTGTTTGCAGGCAAGTCTTCAAACTTGTGCACTTTAGAGATATCTTCGCTCCAGCCTGGAAGCATCTCGTAAATTGGCTTAGCGCTAGCAAACAAAGACTGATCTACTGGCATCTCGTCCACACGCTCAACGCTTCCGTCAGTTAAAGTTACATCGTAAGCTACGCAAACGGGAATCTCTTTTAAGCCAGTCAAAACATCTAGCTTTGTAAGAACAATATCAGTTAGGCCATTTACGCGAGTAGCATAACGGCTAACAACAGAGTCAAACCATCCGCATCGGCGAGGGCGACCAGTAGTTACGCCATATTCGTGACCCTGCTCGCGCAGCCAATCGCCGCTTTCGTCCAAAAGCTCTGTAGGGAATGGGCCTTCGCCAACGCGCGTAATATAAGCCTTAGCAACACCGATTACGCGATTAATGCGAGTAGGACCAACGCCCGTACCCGTGCAAGCGCCTCCAGCTGTAGGATTAGAAGACGTTACAAATGGGTATGTTCCGTGGTCAACGTCTAGCATAGTTGCCTGGCCGCCTTCAAAAAGCACGGTTTTACCATTTTCCATTGCCTGGTTTAGCACAAGCGAAGTGTCGGCAACGTATGGCTTTAAGCGCTTTCCAAGTTCTACGAGCTGGCTTGTAACGGCATCAATATCAATTGGGTGCTGGTTGTAGAGCTTAACAAGCATTTGATTCTTTTGATGCAAGCTGGCTTCTACTTTATCTCGCAAATGATCCGCGTTAAACAAATCGTGTACGCGAATTCCAACGCGATTAATCTTATCGGCATAAGTCGGTCCAATTCCGCGACCCGTTGTGCCAATCTTGTGCTTTCCAAGGAATCGCTCCGTAACTTTATCGATTACGCGATGATAAGGCGTAATAACATGCGCAGACTCGCTAACAAGCAGCTTCGAGCAGTCAACGCCGCGTGATTCTAGCGCGTCAATCTCTTCAAAAAGAACCTCTGGGTCTACAACAACGCCGTTTCCAATAACGGGAGTTACGTTTGGGCTGATTATGCCGCTAGGAAGTAAGTGCAATGCGTAAGATTCGTTTCCTACAACAACAGTGTGGCCAGCATTATTGCCGCCATTAAAACGTGCAACAATATCTACCTTAGAACCAATTAAATCAGTTGCTTTACCTTTGCCTTCGTCACCCCATTGAGCGCCAATAAGCACAATTCCAGGCATGCTGAACCTCCATTTTTGAGCTAACGTTGCCCAAATAAACACAATTCCTACGTGTTAAGATTATCGCAAAGCCAATACCGAATAATGCCAAATAACGCCTAATAATATTTGCGATTGCGCTATTTTAGAGCTGTTCTAAAGCTATTTTAAAGCTTTTCCAGCAGACCCAAGCTGCACGCATGCTTCAACAACACGCTGAGCCATTGCTTTTTCTGCCTCTTTGCCCCAAGACCTTGGGTCGTAAAGTTTCTTGGCACCAACTTCGCCGTCGATTTTAAGAACCGAGTCGTAGTTGTGGAACATGTGGTCGGCGATTGCGCGCGTAAAAGCGTATTGCGTATCTGTGTCAATATTCATTTTTACAACGCCATATTTTACAGCTTGCGCAATTTCTTCTGCTGTAGAGCCAGATCCGCCATGGAACACTAGCAAGAATGGTTTTGTTGGCACGCCAAACTTGCGATTGCACAAATCAAGCTTGTACTTGTTGTATACAGCGCTTTGAATGTTGTCTAATAACTGCGGCCTAAGCTTAACAACGCCCGGCTTGTATGCTCCATGAACGTTTCCAAACGTAAAAGCTGCCATGTATTTTGCGCAGTCCTCTAAACCTAATCGCTCAACAACGCGCATAGCGTCTTGGGGAGTGGAGTACAGCTTTTCGTCAATATCTGCTCTGTGGCCGTCTTCTTCGCCGCCAACTGCGCCGATTTCAATCTCTAGAATCGTGCGCGCTTTATTTGACTCTTCTAGCAATTCTTCTGCAATGTCTAGATTGTGCTCAAGTTTAACTGTGGATCCATCCCACATATGCGACTGGAAAATCGGCTCTTTGCCGTTTGCAACTTGATCTGCCTCATAAGTTAAAAGTGGCCTAATCCAATCGTCTAAATAGGCTTCTGCACAATGGTCTGTGTGCAATGCAACCGTAATGTTTGGGTATTGTGCAGCAACTTGATGCGCGAATTGCGCAAATGCGATTGATCCAACAACGCGATTATTTACGCACTGACCAGAAAAATATGCGGATCCGCCAACAGACACTTGAATAATTCCGTCACTTTGAGCTTCGGCAAATCCTTGTAGTGCTGCGTTTAAGGTCTGTGTGCTAGTAACGTTAATCGCAGGGTAGGCGTATCCACCTTTGCTGGCTGCATCAAGCATTTGTGCGTAACGTTCAACGGTTGCAATAGTCATATTTTTATTATGACTCTAAGCGCGCATATTTTTTATATTTTGCTAGATTTTTTGCTAGATTTTACTATTTTTAACTATTTTTGATTATTTTTGATTTCTTGATGACGCTTTTTTGCGGCCGTTACTACAAAATGTAGATACTCTAGTGCGATTTCTTCTTTTAATCCAGATTCCTCAGCAATTTTTTTAAGTCGATTCGCCTGGCGATTTTCCCTAGACTTATCTTCTGTAGCAAGATTTGCGCGAGCTTTTATTTCTCCGACTTTTTCCGTAACTTTAAAGCGCTCTGCTAGAAGCGAAACAATTGCATTGTCAATATTGTCAATCGACTGACGCAGCGCAAAAATCTCATTCATTGAATCGTTGCAATCACTATAATCACTGCAATCATTGCAATTGCTGCAATCTGATCCATCAAAATCTTTGCGCGCGTCAATCGACTCTTTAGAAAAGTTGAACATGCTATTTTTAGTCAAAATAAGTTTGCAAAACCATTGTTGTTTCTGTGCTAACTGGAACAACACGATGAATTGTGTTGATTAGTTCTTCTAGCTTGCTAGGAGTTGCAACGCGAACAACAAGCATAAAGCTTGGGCTTCCAGTAATCGAATAGCATGCTTCAATGCCGTCAATGTCTTTCAATTTGGTTGGAACGGAAGCTTCTTGCTCAAAATCAAGAGGCGTAACCGCAACGAATGCGCTTACTGGCAAGCCTCTGCGCTCGTAGTCAATCAAAGCGCGATATCCAGTTATGATTCCTTTGCGCTCGAGCTTTTGAACTCTGGATTGCACAGCGGAAACAGACAGTCCAGAAGCTTTAGCTAGCTTGGTTAATGTTGCACGGCCATCGTGCTCAAGAATATCTACAATAATTGCATCCGTAGAATCTATCGGAGCAACTGTGCTCGCGCTGGTTTCTAAGCCAGAAGGAATATTATTTTCAATCCTATGAGAGTTTCCCGTCATGCGATCTCCATCCTCATACAGCGCCACCAAAATCTTTGTTTTGCTTCTTCGACTTTAGCTGCGCCCCCTGCAGTCTCTTCAATCGTATCGTATTTTTTAATGAAAAAGAACAAAATTAGATAAAAAATCACGGTTTTTCACATTATTTAACACATGTTTACATATATAAACTTTTGACCATTCTATTTTTTGTGTATCAGATTATTAAAAATGCCCCCAGATTATTAAATCAAGAGGCATTTTAATTTAGATTTTAGATTTTTATTTTATACGTAAATTTTACGCTTAAATTTTACGCGATTGCGCCTGTTCCGCCATTTGTGGAATTGTTGGCTTGCTGAACAATAGCCGCAAGAAAATCGCGATTAGAAGCAGTCTTCTTTAAGCGCGGCACCAAAGTCTGATAAGCCTGTTCTGGCTCCAAACCGCCAAACAATCGTCTTAATCGATAAATAATCGGCAGCTCTTGAGCAGGAGTGATCAACTCTTCGCGGCGCGTGCCAGAAGAATTGATATCTACAGCTGGGAACAGTCGCTTGTCTGCCAAATCGCGGCTCAAGCGAAGCTCCATGTTTCCAGTGCCCTTAAACTCTTCGAAAATAACTTCATCCATCTTTGAACCAGTTTCCACCAAAGCAGAAGAAATAATAGTCAAAGAGCCGCCATTTTCAATGTTTCGTGCTGCGCCAAAGAACTTCTTAGGAGGGTAAAGCGCTTGAGCATCTACGCCGCCAGAAAGAATGCGTCCAGAAGCAGGAGCAGCAATATTGTATGCGCGAGCAAGGCGAGTCATGGAATCAAGAAGAACAACAACATCTTGGCCAAGCTCTACAAGCCTCTTAGCGCGCTCAATCGCAAGCTCTGCAACAGTAGTGTGGTCTGATGCTGGGCGGTCGAATGTAGAAGAAATAACCTCGCCCTGAACAGTGCGCTCCATGTCTGTAACTTCTTCTGGGCGTTCGTCTACAAGAACAACCATCAAATGTACTTCTGGATTGTTAACAGCAATCGCGTTAGCAATATTTTGCAAAGTGATTGTTTTACCAGCCTTAGGAGGCGAAACAATCAAACCACGCTGACCCTTGCCAATAGGTGCCACAAGATCAATGATTCTGCCAAGCATGCGATTTGGCGTAGTCTCTTGCTTTAAGCGTTCATGCGGATACAAAGGTGTGAGCTTAGCAAATTGTGGGCGATTTTGAGCCTCTTCTACGCTCATGCCGTTAATGCTGTCAACACTTTGCAAAGGAACGAACTTTTGACGCTGATTCCTGCGATCTCCCTCGCGAGGAGCGCGAATAGAGCCTTGAACCGCATCTCCCTTGCGTAAGCCGTACTTTTTGATTTGGCTCATAGAAACATAAACGTCATTTGGACCAGGCAAATAGCCAGAAGTACGCACAAATGCGTAAGATTCAAGCACATCTACAATGCCAGCAACTGGAACAAGCTCTTCTTTTGGCTCTTCGCGACGTGGAGCTTGCTCGTGAATCTCGTGCTCTTCACGAATCTCGGAGCGTTCCGCACGTTCAGTACGTTCCGCTTTAGAATCGTAGTCGTCTCTAGTGCGTCGCGTTCTGCGCTGGAATCTATCAGATCTTTCTGCTTTAGAAGTGTAATCATTTTCTTCGCTAGAGCGAGTAGACATACGCATTCTGCGCGATTCCGAGTTGCGGTTAGCGTTTGGAGCAGAAGACTTTTCGCTTGGCAAAGTGGCAAGAATCTGATCTAAATTAGCATCCACTTCGTCTGTTTTAGCAAAATTACTACCATTATTTTGCTCAGCGTTTACGCTTGCATTTGTACGAGCGTTATCTTCTCTCGTAACATTTGCAGAGCCTTCTTTGCGATATCGATGAGTCTGATTTTCGCGCGCAAAATTGCGATTACGCGTCCCACTATTTGCATCGCTTGAATCAGAAGAATCATTAAAATCGCGATTCGTGTCAATGCTCGAGCGGAGTTCAAAAGAAGATGAATTGTTTTGCGTTTCGTCGTCGCTTTGAGAAACACGATTTATTCGTAAAGTGCTTTTAGGAACATGAACGCTAACACCAGCTGGAGCATCCCCACCATTGCGCGCAGCAGTTAGCGTAGCAACCAAATCTGGCTTGCGCATTGTAGACGTACCGCGTAGACCCATTTGCTTCGCAAGATCCTTAAGCTCCGAAAGCTTCATATCATCAAGATTTTGGCTTGTTGCCACAGTTATGCCTTTCCCTAACTCCAAGATAGATTGCTTGGAGCTTTACGTGGAAGATTACGGAAAATCCGTTGTGAATATAACGACAAACACATATCAATGTGTATTAGTCGCTGATAAATGTATGCTACTACACTCGTAAGACTCACAACAACACGCGCGGCAGGGTATGCACTATATGTGCGATATACGCGAATACGCTACAGACGCTACTTCTTTTCGTGATACGATTTTTCGGTATTAACAGACCAAACGTTATCTTTAGACTTCTTACCACTATTGATGTTTTGAACAGCTTCGATAGCAGTTGCCATTGAGTGATCCTGGTTATTGTAGCGATGCTGGCCATTTCTACCAACACAATACAAGTTGCCAAAACCGTCTAAGTACTTAACAAGATCAGGCATTTGAGCGTAAGTATCAAAGTAAGCAGGGTAGGCCTTTGGAACGCGTTCGCGATGAGCATCTAAAACGTCGTCTTCGCTGTCAATAACTTGCATGCGAATCAACTCGTCAATTGCGTTTTTGCGAGCTTCTTCGTCGCTCATATTCCAAAAATCGTCGCCTTCGCTGCAGAAGTATTCAAGGCCAATCCAAACGGTATTATCAACGTCTTTAACAAGGTATGGGCTCCAGTTGTTAAAGATTTGCAAGCGTCCGACCTTGTAGCCAGGGTCTTGAACGTAAATCCAGCAATCTGGCACAATAGGAGGGTTGCCAAGCGTTGGAATATCTGTAGTGTTGCGCAAACGCATGCGCTTAACAAGCAAGCCAACAGTTACAAAATCGCGGTAAGGCAAGCCTGCTGCAACTTTTTGCAAGTCTTGTGGAACTTCTGCATTTGCATCGCCATTCGCGCCTTGCTCAATAGATGCAACCAAATCTTTAATTGGCATAGACGAAATAAACTGATCTGCACGAAGCTCACTGCGTTCGCCATTTTGATTTTCAACAACAACACTGCAAATCTTGCCATCCGCTTGCTTTACGGCAACAACTTTAGATCCTGTTAAAACAGTGGCTCCATTTTCGCGGCAGCGGCGTTCAACGGTCTCCCAAAGCTGACCTGGACCAAGCTTAGGATACCAAAATTCTTCAATTAAAGAAGTCTCAACTTCTTTCTGACTTGCATTATTCTTAGGCATAAGCTTAGAAATAGCGTTCTTCAAAACTTCAACAATGCTCAAGCCTTTAACGCGCTGAGCGCCCCAATCGGCAGAAATCTGGCTTGGATGCCTTCCCCAAAGCTTCTCGGTGTAGCCCTCAAAGAACATGGAATACAACTTTTTGCCAAAGCGATTAATGTAGAAGTTTTCGAGGTTTGTTTCTGGCAACTTGTGAATCATGGACCAAAGGTAGCTAAAACCAACCTTCATTGTTAGCACAAAGCCCATAGATCGCAAGGTGGATGCCGAAAGAGAAATAGGGTAGTCGAAGAAATGATGATTCCAGAAGATTCTAGAAACACGATGACGCTTAAGCATAACTTCATCTTCGATTTCTGGGTCTGGGCCTCCAGCCTCTAAATCGTGATGCCTGCCAAGCTTCTTATCGTCGTAAGAAGGAGCGCCCTGAAGAGGTAACATATCTCGCCACCATTGCATAATGCGATCGTCTTTAGAGAAGAATCGGTGTCCGCCAATATCCATGCGGTTTCCGTTGTATTTTACGGTGCGAGAAATGCCACCAAACTCGCTGGTTGCCTCAAGAACAGTCACATCGTAGCGGCTAGAGCCGCCATCTTTTACAAGCTCCCAAGCTGCCGTCAACCCTGCCGGACCGCCACCAATAATCACTACAGATTGTTTCTGGGATTGTGTATCAGCCAATTTTCCTCCATAACTAAAAACCGCTTTATAAAGTCAAAAACGCAAAATTGCAAGCACGTATCTGTATTAAAATCTAAACGTAGCTTTACTAGCATACTCTTATCACGCGATAGATTCTGGAATATCGATATCCGTTTTTTGAACTTCCTCCACGTTTACGTCTTTGAAAGTAACGATTCTAACGTTTTTTACAAATCGCGAAGGTCGGTAAACATCCCACACCCAAGCGTCTGTTAATTGAACGTCAAAGTACACGTCTTGACCTGCGGAGCGCACGTTAAAATCAACCTTATTTGCCAAGTAAAATCGGCGCTCTGTTTCTACAACGTACGTAAAAAGCTTAATAACGTCACGATATTCCTTGTATAACGCAAGTTCGGCGTCTGTTTCGTAATTGTCGAGGTCTTCGGCGCTCATTGCTTCCCTTCCGTTGGCGTGATTTGCGTATTTGATGCAGCTTTATTCGCTGCGTCGTCTTCTTGAGCACGCTTGCGGCCTCGTCCTATAATACGCCACCATGCGCGCTTAGAGGAATCGCCTGTCTGCTTAACACTAGACTCGGCTTGTTCGGTTGCTTGCGACTTGCGCGAATCGCCATTTTTAACTGGGATTGCAATCGAATGTTCGTGCGCGCTTAAAGCCTCGCAAACTCCAGGATTATCTTCAATAACGTGTAGTCCAAAAGCGTCTAGCGAGCGAATCGCATCGTACTCGTCTACAAGAGTGTCCATTACAACAAAATCTTGATACTTTTGGCTTTGAGAATCCCAAAGTGCATCGCGAGCTGTTCCCGTTTTCATAAAGCCAAGCGACTGGTACACGGAAAGCGAGCGCGTGTTTGTTGCAGGAACGCCAACCCAAATTCTGTGCAAAGCAAGGCCAACCTCGCTTGGTGCAAAACCGTAAGTCATAACTCTAGGCATTGCGTCTCTAGAATATCCACGACCCCTATAATCGCGTCCTAGAATCACTTGAATCCTAGCGGATTTAGACCAACCGTCAATGTCAATCAAAAATATCATTCCAATAATATTTCCATTGATGTTTTCGGAGTCATCAATAAAATCTGGCACAATTGACCATGCGATTGTTGGGCGCGATTGGGCGTCGCTAGAGGCGGCATCATGATTAGATTTTGCCTCAGTGCTTCCATCCGAAGACCATTGCGCCGAACGATTCACCCACGCGTGAACCATGGCGCGCTCCGATTGCGAATCTTTGCCTGTTATAACGGCTGCTCCATCAAAAGCATGCAATGCGTCCATTTGCGCCAAATCTTCGATTGTTGCTGGCCTAAGACGTGCCATTTCGCCGCGGATTGGCGGAATCGTAATATTTTCTGGCAACTCGCGGTGGCTTGTAGAATCAGCATTGAATCCTTGCATATTCACCTTTTTCGTACAATCGACTTACGTGTTACAAAAGCTTACAAAAAGCGCTACAGCGATTAGTAAAAACCGCGTTATAAAATCGCACTTTTTGCACCCTATACAATGCTATAAAACACAAAGTTAAAACGCAAAGCATAAAGCGCAAAAAGTGCAAAGTAAAAGCTAATCTAAACTAGCCCTTGATTTTTGCCATTACAATCTTAGTAACAGCTTTAGCATCAGCCTGACCCTTAGTTGCGCGCATAACAGCACCAATAATCGCGCCCATCGGCTTCATATTGCCTGCCTTAAGCTTTTCTGCAACCTCAGGATCGGCTGCAAGAGCAGCGTCAACAGCAGCTTCCAAAGCGCCGTCATCGTTCATAACCTTGAATCCGTGCTTATTAACAACTTCATCAGGCTTGCCCTCGCCAGCCAAAACGCAAGCAACAGTTTGCTTAGCGAGCTTATCGTTAAGCTTACCGTCTGCAATTAGCTTTTCAACTTGCGCCACATCTTGCGGAGTAATAGGCAATTCTTCCAAAGTTACGCCACGAGTGTTTGCTTCGCGAGCAAGCTCACCAAGCCACCACTTCTTAGCACCTGCTGCAGTTGCACCAGCTTTAACGGTTTCTTCAACCAAATCAAGAGCATCCGCGTTAAGAATATCTCGCATTTCAAGATCGCTAATGCCCCATTCTCTTTGCAAACGGTTACGGCGCTCGCGAGGCATTTCTGGCATTTGTGCCTTCATGCGCTCAATATGCTCCTTAGTGATGTGAAGCATGACCAAATCTGGGTCTGGGAAGTAGCGATAATCGTCGGCGTCGGACTTTACTCGGCCGCCAGCAGTAGTCTGAGTTGCCTCATCCCAGTGACGAGTCTCCTGCAAAATCTCGCCGCCTTCGCTCAAAATAGCAGCCTGGCGACGAATTTCGTATTGAAGCGTCTTTTCGATTCCGCGGAATGTGTTCACATTCTTAGTTTCCGAGCGCGTACCGAATGGATCGGTTGGCTTTCTGCGGAGCGAAACGTTTACGTCTGCGCGCATATTGCCCTGCTCCATGCGAGCGTGGGAGATGTTAAGCGCGCGAACAATATCGCGAATAGCGCGCATGTATGCGCCTGCGATTTCTGGAGCGCGGCTACCCGCACCTTCGATTGGCTTAGTTACAATCTCAATTAAAGGTACGCCTGCGCGATTGTAATCAACCAAAGAATGATTTGCGCCTTCGATTCGGCCATCTGCGCCGCCAACGTGAGTGTTCTTGCCAGCGTCATCCTCAATGTGAGCGCGCTCAATCGGAACGCGGAACACAGTGCCATCTTCCAGCTCAACATCCAAGTAGCCGTTGCCATTAGTAGGCTTATCGTACTGGGAAATCTGATAATCGCGAGGCATATCTGGGTAGAAGTAGTTTTTACGAGCGAACTGGCTCCACTCAGCAATTTCGCAATGCAACGCCAAACCGAGCTTAATCGCGTAATCAACTGCAGTCTTGTTTACAACTGGCAGAGAGCCTGGCAAACCAAGGCTTACAGGTGTTAGCTGAGTGTTTGGTTCGCCGCCAAAAGATACTTCTGCTGGGCAGAACAGCTTTGTGCGCGTGCTAAGCTCAACGTGAGTTTCCAAGCCGAAAACTGGGTCAAACTGCTCCACAGCATCGGCGTATTTCATAAGTTTTTCAGCCATGAGAATCCTTCTTATTTAAGCTTTATTTCACTTTACTTAGCCAATGAATCGAGCCAACCAGCTTTAAGCGACTTCCAGATTGGGCCGCTCCACTTTTCTTCGAGCGCTGCTTCCAACGCTGCTGCAGGCTTGTACATCTTTTCATCATGGCATTGCGGAGCAATAATCTGAATGCCAACAGGCAAGCCATCATCGCTCAAGCCAGCTGGGAGGCTCAAAGCTGGAACGCCAGCCATGTTTGCAGGAATCGTAGCAATATCGTTCATGTACATAGAGAGTGGATCGTTCATCTTCTCACCAAACTTGAATGCCGTTGTAGGGCTTGTTGGGGAGACTAGAACATCTACCTTATTAAACGCTTCTTCAAAGTCGCGAATAATAAGCGTACGAACCTTTTGTGCCGAGCCATACCAAGCGTCGTAGTAGCCAGCGGAAAGTGCGTAAGTGCCAAGAATAATACGACGCTTTACTTCGTCGCCAAAGCCAGCTTCACGAGTTGCAGCCATCATGTTTGCTGCAGTTTGAGGCTTGTCTGCTGGTGGCATTACGCGCAGACCGTAGCGCATGCCGTCGTAGCGAGCCAAGTTGGAGCTAACTTCGGAAGGCATGATTATGTAGTATGCAGATAGCGAGTAAGGGAAGTGAGGGCAGGAGACTTCTGTTACTTCTGCGCCCATATCTTTAAGCAATTGCACAGCCTCATTAAAGCGTGCTTCAACGCCTGGCTGGAAGCCTTCGCCGCTAAGTTCCTTAACAAGACCAACCTTTACGCCCTTCAAATCGCGGCGAGCACCCTCGCGCGCAGCCTGAGCCATTGGAGGAACAGGAGCTGGAATCGAAGTTGAATCGCGCTTATCGTTGCCGCCAATGATTTCCTGCAAAAGTGCAGAGTCAAGAACGGTACGAGAAACAGGACCAATCTGGTCTAGCGAGCTTGCCATGGCGATTGCGCCAAAACGGCTAACTCCGCCGTAAGTTGGCTTTGCGCCGACTGTACCAGTTAAAGCGCCTGGCTGACGAATGGAACCACCAGTATCTGTACCCAAAGCAATAGGGGCTTCGAATGCAGCAACAGCAGCTGCAGAACCGCCGCCAGAACCGCCAGGAACGCGCTCGGTATCCCAAGGATTGCAAGTAGTTTGATAAGCAGAATGCTCTGTAGAAGAACCTTGAGCAAATTCATCTAGGTTAGTCTTGCCAAGAATTGGCATGCCAGCTGCCTTGAGTTTTTCAATAACAGTAGCATCGTAAGGTGGAATCCAGCCTTCGAGAATCTTAGATGCTGCAGTAGTAGGAATGCCCTTAGTAACAATCATGTCTTTAATGGCAATTGGAACGCCTGCAAGCTCAGGTAAGCCTTCGGCTTCGCCATTAGCATTCTTTTTATCAAAAGCATCTGCTTGCTCAAGTGCAATATCTGCAGAAACATGCAAGAATGCTTTGATTTCTGGTTCGGCTGCTTCGATTACTGCCAAGTGAGCTTCAACAAGCTCGCGGCTAGAAACTTCTTTAGCTTTTACAGCTTTTGCCATATCGGCAGCAGAAAGCTTTACTAAATCTTGAGTATTAGTCATGTTTATTCCTCCCCCAAAATTCGAGGTGCTACAAACATGCCAGACTCGCTTCTAGGAGCACCAGAAAGCGCTTCTTCTTGAGTCAATGGCGTAGCTGGCTCGTCTGGGCGCAAATACGCTTCAAGAGGTACTGGATTTGCAGTAGGTGGCACATCTTCGCCAGCAACTTCCTGCACTTTGTTAATAGATTCTGCAATGACGTTTAATTCGCCTTGCAAGCGACTGATTTCTTCGTCGCTAAGCGCAATCTGGGATAGAACGCCCAGATGCTCAATTTCTTCGCGTGTGAATGTTGGCATAACCTCAACTATATGTGTGATGCGTGACCTTCTTATAGAAGAAAAAAGCAATATTGATAAAAGATTTACACACGTTACTGTAGAAATATTTTCCCAATTTTAGAACATGATTGTCGATCCATATTTTCTAGGGAAAATTATGTGTAATATTAAAAAAATTTTATTAGTGAGACAATAAGCGAAATAACAATTATTATCACATACAGTTTTCATAAAATTAACGAGTATAAAATAGTGAAGACGAGGGTCTATGCATGTCAACACGCCATGAAATGGAAATAATTCAATAAAAGAATGTTGGCATTCCAACCTTCTTCATACGTTTATTTGCAGAATAAAAAAATTTGTTTTATTTCACTATCCCAGAAATAAAAAAGCATGTAATAATTAAATGCTATGAGATATTAAGCTAATGCAGCGAAGCATTCCATGCATAGAAGCAAATAAGTTACGGTATCTCATAAAAAATAACATAAAATATAAAATTGAAGGACACATATGAATAACACAAAGTTCTACCGTAATGCAGCAATGTTGCTCCTCGCGGGCGCAACTATTATTCCACAATGCTTAGCAGCACCAGCAATGGCCGCTCCTGCAGCTAAGGATTCTGAGCCAACCGCATCTTGCGCAGCCAAGAAGGACTCGTTGAATAATTATTTGTGGGATTTGCAATACGATAAAACAAACATTCTCGCCCGTCATGGCGAAACCATTGACAACAAATTCTCTAGCGATAGCTTCAACAAGGGCGATGAATTCGTTGTTGTTGAGCATCAGAAGAAGAACATCACAAATACAACTTCAAACTTGTCGGTTACTTCCGCCAACGATGATCGCGTATACCCAGGTGCTCTTTTCCGCGCTGACCAGAATTTGATGGACAATATGCCAAGCCTGATTTCCGCAAACCGCGCTCCAATCACGTTGAGCGTTGATTTGCCAGGCTTCCACGGCGGCGAAAGTGCTGTAACTGTTCAGCGCCCAACCAAGAGCTCTGTAACTTCCGCAGTGAACGGCTTAGTTTCCAAGTGGAATGCACAGTACGCTGCAAGCCATCATGTTGCAGCTCGCATGCAGTACGATTCTGCAAGCGCACAAAGCATGAACCAGCTCAAGGCAAAGTTTGGTGCTGATTTCGCCAAGATTGGCGTTCCGCTGAAGATTGATTTCGACGCTGTGCACAAGGGCGAAAAGCAGACTCAAATTGTGAACTTCAAGCAGACCTACTACACCGTAAGTGTTGATGCTCCAGATAGCCCAGCTGACTTCTTCGCACCATGCACTACGCCAGAAAGCTTGAAGAGCCGCGGAGTAGACAGCAAGCGTCCGCCAGTATATGTGTCCAACGTAGCTTACGGCCGTTCAATGTACGTAAAGTTCGACACCCGCAGCAAGAGCACCGATTTCCAGGCTGCTGTTGAAGCTGCAATCAAGGGTGTTGAAATCAAGCCAAATACCGAGTTCCACCGCATTTTGCAGAACACTTCTGTAACTGCTGTAATTCTCGGCGGCAGCGCAAACGGTGCAGCCAAGGTTATTACCGGCAACGTCGACACGTTGAAGGCTTTGATTCAAGAAGGCGCAAATTTGAGCACCTCCAGCCCAGCAGTTCCAATTGCTTACACCACTTCCTTCGTCAAGGATAACGAAGTAGCAACTTTGCAAACCAATAGCGATTACGTTGAAACCAAGGTTTCTTCCTACCGCGACGGCTACTTGACTTTGGATCACCGTGGAGCTTACGTAGCTCGCTACTACATCTACTGGGATGAGTACGGCACCGAGATTGACGGCACTCCTTACGTGCGTTCTCGCGCTTGGGAAGGCAATGGCAAGTATCGTACAGCTCACTTCAACACCACTATTCAGTTCAAGGGCAATGTGCGTAACCTCCGCATCAAGCTTGTTGAGAAGACCGGCTTGGCTTGGGAACCATGGCGTACAGTATATGACCGTTCCGATTTGCCACTGGTTCGCCAGCGCACAATCAAGAACTGGGGCACCACCTTGTGGCCACGAGTTGCTGAAACTGTGAAGAACGACTGATACTTATCACAATTTCAAAAAATAACTTAATAAAGATAATTTAATAAATAATAAATTAAATATAAGTGAATACAATTAAGGGCTTTATCTTGTAGTCGGTTACGAGATAAAGCCCTTGTTGTTTGCTAAATATTATTTGTAGTTAAATATCGCGATGTTTTTCAACAACGTGGCCAATTGCATACATGACTACGCCCCAAGCGAGAACCACCAAGCCTGATTGCCACCATGTAAAAACATATGCGTTTGGTGGAAGTTGCCGCCCAGAACTAGCGGAGACTCCTAAGAATTGGCTTGCAGCATTGCCTGGCAAAATCTGAATAAGTATTGAAGTCCACTTCGCAAAATTGCTTGCAAGCATAATAATGCTAACAATGGCCTGCAGAATCATCACGGCTCCAATAACGCACATAATTCCGCCAGCAGTTGACTTGCAAATCATGCCAAAACCGTAGGCCATTGCTGACACAACAACCATAATTGCAGGAGAGCCAAGGAACAGAGTAAGCGGCAATTTCCACACGTTGCTTCCCGATAATCCGGAAATGTTATCTCCCATAAAAGCTAATTCTGCAGCAGCTAAAGAAACTGCCATTGCAATAAGTTGGGCTACAAAAACATAGATTGCAACCGCAATAAACTTAGCCGTAAAGAACATACCCCTTTTAGGTACAGCCGTAAGAGAAGCCTGAATTGAAGTCGTAGAATGTTCCGCAGTTACAGCAAGCACTGCAAAAATCGCCAAAACAATCAAAGATATAGAAGCAAAGCTAACGACCAAGCGGAAAATGCTTTCTTGAGATGCAATAAGGTCACTTTTATCGCTCGGTCCAACAGTAATTGCAGCGCTTGATTTACTTTGATTTGCTCCATTCTTAATGTCAACTTTAGACATTGCTTTCTGCACAAGCGCGATTATAAAGCTGAAAATTACTGGCAAAACAATTGTTAATGCCATGCACCACCACGTAGACGCAAGTCCGCGCAGCTTAACAATTTCAGATTTAAGCGTGTGCATAAATGTAAGGCGTAAGTGCTGAGCGTTCATGCTACGGCCAGTCTTGTATGCGTTAGATTGATATGCATTAGATTGGTGTGCGTTAGATTCAGCCAATTGCACTTGCTGATTTGCTACTTGCTCACTCATTTTGCACTCCCCTGATTATTAAATTGAGCTACACTTTGCTCAGCAGGATTTAAGTTTCCGGAAGGAATAGTCCTAGTCACGTACTGCTCTTGGCCATGCGTAAGAGCCAAATATGCTTCCTCAAGCGATGCATGCTCTTGATTCAGCTGATAAACCATGATTTGATTATCTGCAATTTCGCGAGCAAGCTGATTAAGCTCGCATCCTGTTATTCTGAGGAGCTCGCCTTCTTGAACGTCTTGAGGAGTGCGAACATCTTGCAAAATCTTGCATTCAGGATGATTTTGAGCAAGCACAGACTTTAGCTTTTCGCCTTCTGGAGTCACAAGTCGCACAGCGTGCTGCGAATGTGCATTAACAAAATCTTGTACTGTTGTACGCTTCAAAATTTCGCCATGCGCAATAATCACAAGGTTATCTGCAGTAAGCGCAACTTCGCTCATTAAGTGCGAACTAAGTAGTATTGCTCGACCTTGGCTTGCGTAATACTTGCACAATTCGCGAACCCACTTAACGCCTTCTGGATCCAAACCGTTAATTGGCTCATCCAAAATGAGATTGTGCGGGTCTGCTAAAAGCGCTGCAGCAATCGAAAGACGCTGGCTCATGCCAAGCGAGAACGAACCTGCTTTGCGGGTTTTAACACTTGATAATCCAGTAATATCAATCACTTCGTCAACGCGCTTTTTTGATATTCCATGAGTTAAAGCCAATGAATACAAGTGATTGTAAGCGGAACGACCTCTGTGGGCAGACTTTGCATCAAGAACTGCTCCAACTTCCGTCATTGGGGATGCGATTTTTGCGTAAGGTTTTCCGTCAATAAGAGAAGTGCCACTATTGGCGTGAATAAGATTTAACGCGCAACGCATGGTAGTAGATTTACCAGCGCCATTAGGACCTAAAAAGCCCGTGACTCTACCGTCTTCGGCGACGAAAGAAACGTCGTTAAGCGTTGTTTTTGCGCCGAAACGCTTTGTAATATGTTGGAATTCTAACATAGCTTAACAGTATCACAAATAAAAAAAATACACATTAAATGTAAGCGTTTATGAGTACAGACTGTTGAATTTTAATTAATATTTAGCAATTTGGTGCTGCATGTTGCGCAATCCACGCGTGCATGGAAACAGCCGCAGCAGCTCCTGCGTTTAGAGAGCGAACAGAGCCAAATTGCGAAATATAAACAACGTCATCCGCCATCTCTAGTGCTTTTTTAGAAAGACCTGGACCTTCCGCGCCAAAAAGCATAAGGCAACGTTTAGGGAACTTGTAGTTTTCCATAGCAACAGCGCCTGGAATAATGTCGAGCGCTATAACGCGCGCGTTTTTAGCGTCTTGTTCCTTAATATTTGCGATTTTTTCGGCTTCTTTATTGCCTTCTGCTTGTGCTTTAAGCAAAAGTTGATGCGCTTCTTCTGCTTCTTTAAGCATATTTTCGCGCCAATTAGTTACTAGAGTTTCAATAGTTGGGCAGCATTCAACGTATTGGTATAGCTCGGTCATTAACGAGCCTTTACGATTCCATTTATGAGGCCCTACGATATACACTTTTTTCGCAGTAAACGCGTTTGCAGTGCGAACCATAGAGCCTATATTAAAATCGTGAGTCCAATTTTCTACAGCTACTTCAAACTCATGACGGCCTTTAGAATCGAGATCCGCTTTTATGGCTTCTACTTTCCAGTACCGGTAACGGTCTAGGACGTTACGTTGGTCGCCTTCGTCTAGTAATTCAGTGCTAAACCGCGCATCATAATTTGGTGATTCTGGATTATCTGGACGAGGTTCACCTGGATGCTCGTCTTCCCATGGGCCAACTCCTATAGGTCGAAATTCTGGCTCATCGGAAGCTTTTGCAGCCAAAGTAATTGGATTCGGTTCGTGCATGTGTGAGTTTTGCTCCGTTTAATACTTTTTCTTAGTATTGGCAGCTAGTAATTGCAACTAATCTTGGCAGCCGTCAGTTGCGCAATCGCCTGTGCAACCTGACTTGCAATGACCGCCACAGCAATTGTCTTCACAGCAAGGCTCAGTGCAACCATCGTGCTTGCAATCACCCGTGCACTCTACTTTGCAATGGCCACCACAGCAATTGTCTTCACAACATGGCTCAGTGCAACCATCATGCTTGCAATCTCCTGTGCATTTAACCTCGCAATGACCGCCACAGCAGTTGTCGTTGCAGCAATCGTCGTGATCTGCATCTGCATGTAATTCTTCTTCACCGAAAGCTTGAACAAATGCCATTTTAGTACTCTCCTCACTTATTGGATTTACTAATTGAAGATGCCTTGTGCCTTGTTCGTCGGCGTCAACACCACCAATTAATGCAACTATAGCAAGAATTTGCGCGCCTTGCTTATTAACAATGCCAAAATCAAGACTTAATTCATTGCCGTGTCGTAAAGTCACAAGCGAAGAAGTTTGAACATACGATTTTTCAGAGAGCCAAGAGTCAAGTAACAATACTCGCTTGCCTTTAACAGACGGACCTTTTGTTGCAGGAAAAACAAAATCCATAACAAAGCCGTCGAGTGCAATTCCTTTACGTTCTGCAGCATGAATAAGTGCAAAAACCATTGGAACTGCAGCGGCAGTTAACGCACCAACAGCGTCAACATCGCGCTCTAACGAATACCCAGCTTTCTCAATTGAGTCAAAAAGAACATCACCAACTAGCTTAGAGCCGCGCTGAGCAAATGTAACAGAAAACAGTTCGCTAAATGGTTTCGCGCTCATATCTGCATAAAGCATGCGTTTAAGTTCCGCGCGTTCCTCTTGTAATTCTGTCATTTTTGCACTCCTTAGCGTTTAGAGTTCTTCAATTTTTTATGCTTTAATGTTTTTACGCTTAATGATCTTCTACTGATACTTCTGGAGCGCTCAGCTCTTTAACATCAGCTTTATCGGAATCTATAAGATCTATTGAAGCAATAACTTTACTTTGGTCTAACTTCTGAAGTTTACGCGCTGTTACCAACACTCTAGACTCAAGTGAGGAAGCAAACTTATTGTAAGCTGCGACTGTTCTTGCCAAAGATACGCCAAGCTTTGAAGCATTTTCTCCAAGAACCGCAAAGCGATCGTACAATTCTCGAGATAAATCGAAAAGTTCTTTTGCGTCATCTGTAAGACTTTGCTGCTGCCATGCGTATGCAACAGACTTAAGCACAGCCCACAAGGTAACTGGGGAAGTGAGGGCTACTTTTTGCGCAAAAGCATCATCCATAAGTGTTGGATCCGCCTCAAGGGCCGCCTGAAGCAATGCTTCGTTTGGAATAAATGCAACTACAAAGTCTGGTGCTGTTTCAAAAGCCTGCCAATATGCTTTAGCTCCTAATGCTCTAACGTGCTCTCGCAAAGCCTTAGCGTGCGCTTTTAGAAGCTCACTTCTTCTAGCTAATTCTTCGTCGCTTGCGTTATCTGGGATTTCGCAAGCGCGCTGATAATCCGCATATGGAACTTTTGCATCAACTGGAATTGTTTTGCCTCCTGGCAGATGCACAACCATATCTGGCCTCTGCTGTTCGCCATTTACTCCCGTTACAACAACCTGCGTATCAAAATCAACATGCTCAAGCAAACCTGCAGATTCCACAATATTCTTTAGTTGAGCCTCGCCCCAAGCTCCGCGAACCTTATTATTTCGCAATGCTGCAGAAAGCGAACTTGTTTCGCGGTCAAGCCTTGCTTGCTGCTCGCTTAAGCCTTTAAGCTGAGTGTTCAGCGCACCCATTTCTTGCTTACGCCCTTCTTCAATCTGCGAAACTTTATTCTTCAAAGCTTCGAGATTGTCTTTTACTGGAGCAAGCGCTTCCAAGACTTTGCCTTGCTCTTTCAAAGTTTTCTCACGATTTAACCGTTCGCGTTCTTCTCGCTCTGTTCGCAATTGCTCTTCGCGATTCACTCGCAATTGCTCTGCTTGCTGCGCTTTAGCAAGTTCTGCTTCAACAAACTTTAATCGCTCAGCAAGCTGCTCTGCTTGCGTGCGATATCGTATAGCCTGATTGCCATTTTCTTGCGCTTGCGCGCGCGCTTGTTCATACTGAGAGTGCAATTCGTTAAATTCGCGCTGGTTTACGCCATTAGCGCCTTGCGTTCCAGAGTTGTGCTTAACAATAGCCAGCACAACAATGGCGGTTATTACAACAGCAACCACCATTAAAACAAGCATCACAATATTATCGAACATACGTTCTATTAAACACTACTGGTTCGACTTTTGAAACATAATTAGACACGCGTATTATTGCATAGAAAAATAAGCGTTATGCAACAAAATAGCGCGCTGCATACTGGAAAATAATCCAATAAACAGCACGCTTTGTTTTATTTGACTACATTATTTGACTACATTAAAAAATGCAGGCACTACGCAATCTTTAGGGTCATATGGTCGCTAGTATTCTCACAATCCGCAACTATGCGAGCACCATCATGTACCTTTCCAGAAAGCAGCAATCGCGCAAGTTGATCGCCAATTTCCGTTTGAACTAATCTGCGCAACGGACGAGCACCATAAACTGGATCGTAGCCATGCTCTGCAAGCCAAGCGCGAGCAGAATCGCTCACATCCAAGCTAATGCGGCGGTCGCTCAAGCGTGCAGCCACTTGACGAACTTGAATATCCACAATTCCACCAAGCTCTTCGCGGCTCAACGGATGGAACATAACAAGCTCATCCAAACGGTTGATGAACTCTGGCTTAAACTCAGCATGAACAGCGTTCATAACAGCCTTGCGTTTAGCAGCATCGTCCAAGCCTTCTTGCACAAGGAATTGCGAGCCCAAGTTTGATGTCATAATCAAAATCGTATTCGTAAAATCAACCGTTCTACCCTGACCGTCAGTCAAACGACCATCATCCAAAACCTGCAACAAAATGTCGAATACTTCTGGATGTGCCTTCTCAACTTCGTCAAAAAGCACTACAGAATACGGGCGCCTACGCACAGCTTCAGTAAGCTGACCGCCTTCCTCGTAGCCAATGTAGCCAGGAGCAGCACCGATTAGACGAGAAACGGAAGCCTTTTCCATGTACTCGCTCATATCGATGCGAACCATTGCACGCTCGTCGTCAAACAAAAAGTCAGCAAGAGCCTTTGCAAGCTCCGTCTTACCAACGCCAGTAGGACCCAAGAATAGGAACGAACCAGTTGGGCGATTTGGGTCTGCAATTCCAGCACGGCTTCTGCGCACAGCATCCGCTATAGCCTGGATTGCTTCGCTTTGGCCAACAACGCGCTTAGAAAGCTCCTTTTCCATGTTTAGCAGCTTCTCATTTTCGCCTTGCATTAAACGACCAACAGGAATACCCGTCCATTCGCTAACAACTCCAGCAATAGAATCAGCATCAACCTGGTCTGGAACCATTGGCTCTTTCGCTTCACTCTTAGCATTAGCAGCCTGTGATTCCGCTTCTTCCAAAGCTTTTTGAATGCTTGGAATTTCGCCATACAAAATACGGCTTGCTTGCTCCAAATTGCCTTCGCGCGTGAATTTGTCGGCTTCTACGCGCTTAGCATCGAGTTGCGCTCGCAAATCGCCAACCTTGTTATGGCCAGCTTTTTCCGCATCCCAACGCGCTTTCAATCCAGAAAGCTTTTCACGAGAGTTAGCTAATTCTTCCTGCAACTTTTCTAAGCGTTCGCGCGCAGCAGCATCTTCCGCTTTCTTTAATTGCATTTCTTCCATTTCAAGACGCGTAACTTTGCGCTGCAATTCGTCGATTTCTTCTGGCTGAGAATCAAGCTCCATACGCAAGTGAGCTGCCGCTTCATCCACCAAATCAATCGCCTTATCTGGAAGTTGTCTACCAGTAATATAACGGTTTGAAAGCGTTGCTGCAGCTACGATTGCATCGTCACTAATCGTCACCTTGTGATGCGCTTCGTAACGTTGCTTAAGCCCACGCAAAATCGTCACCGTATCTTCAACAGAAGGCTCGCCAACAAACACTTGCTGGAATCTGCGCTCAAGAGCGGAATCCTTTTCAATATGCTCGCGATACTCGTTAAGCGTAGTTGCGCCAACCAAGCGCAGCTCGCCGCGCGCAAGCATTGGCTTAAGCATATTGCCAGCATCCATTGAACCTTCTGCAGATCCTGCGCCAACAACAGTGTGAATTTCGTCAATAAACGTAATAATTTGACCGTCTGATTGTTGAATTTCCTTCAACACTGCCTTTAAGCGTTCCTCAAACTCGCCGCGATACTTCGAACCTGCAACCATCGAAGCTAAGTCGAGGCTGATAAGACGCTTATTTTGCAAAGTCGTAGGCACATCTCCTGCAACAATTCGCTGAGCCAATCCTTCTACAACTGCCGTTTTACCAACGCCAGGCTCGCCAATTAGCACAGGATTGTTCTTCGTGCGGCGAGAAAGAATCTGAATCACGCGACGAATCTCCTGATCGCGCCCAATCACAGGGTCAAGCTTTCCCTCACGAGCGCGCGCAGTCATATCAACCGAATACTTTTCGAGCGCTTTGTAGTTGCCTTCCGCGTCCGGACTTGTCACTTTCGCACCTCCGCGCACAGTTGGCACAGCCTTGCGCAACGCATCTGCCGAAACATTGTGCTTTTTGAAAATATCTGCAACAGAATTCGGCGCGCTTGCAACTATGCCAATAAGCATGTGTTCCGTAGAAACGTATTCGTCTCCCATTTCGCGCATCTCTTTTTCGGCTTGACTTAGCGCAGCTAAAAGCTGACGACTTGCATCTGGCTTAGTTGTAGTTGAGCCAGTAGATGAAGGCAATGCCACTAATGCATTGCGAATTTCAGCACCGATTTGTTGCGCGTCCGCCCCCGCCTGAGCAATAAGCGCGCGTACCACTCCATGCTCTTGGCGAAGTAAGGCATCTGCCAAATGTAACGTATCAACTTGCGCATTGCCAGCTGCCGCCGCGCTTTGCACAGCATCGCTTAATGCATCTTGCGCTAAGGTTGTAAACTTTTGTTCCATATTTACCCCCATTTGCACCGCTATTCTGCGGATTTTAGGTGATTTGCGTGCGATTTTTGCAATTACACTCAAACCACATTCTGTCAATTTCTAAAACTTGAGTCTACTACACTCAAGTTTTGTTTTCAAGATGTTTGTGGCGTTTCCTTAAATCTTCGGTTGCTTGCGACTTTTCCATATCAAATTCATCAATTGCAAAGTCGTCAGTCAAAAATTCGTTAATCGTCAATAGTCAATCGCGAAGTCGTCAGTCAAGTATCAAAAATAAATAAGTATCAAAAATAAATAAGTATTAAATATGTCGTAATCTTAAAAATATGAGAATTGCACGTTTTTCCTATAATGAAGTTCCTCAATACGCGTTTGTTCAAAAAGACGAAGCAGACGGCAAGGATTATTTAGTAGCGCTAGAAGGCCATCCACTAAGTCCTCAGGGAGTTAAGCCAACAGGCAAGCGCTACGAGTTAGATGCCGATGGCGTGCGCTTGCTTGCGCCAGTGATTCCTTCAAAAGTCTACGGATTGGCAAAAAACTACGATACTCGTTCTGCCGAAGAGCGCGCATCTTCTGCTGCGGCCGCGTCGCATACTGCAGCAGATATGGTGATTTTTACAAAGCCGAGCACATCTGTAATAGGACCTGACGACCCGATTGTTATTCCTGCTTTCTCAAACGACATGAATTTTGAGCCAGAAGTGGCTGTTGTTATGGGCAAAATCGCCAAAAATGTGTCGGCAGATGCTGCAATGGACTACGTTTTTGGCTTTACTTGCGTAAACGACGTAACTTTGCGTGATTGCGCAGGTAGTGACCCAATGTTTACGCGCGCAAAAGGCTTCGACACTTCTTGCCCACTAGGTCCATGGATTACAACCGAGCTAAATTGGCGAGATGCGCATATATCCTTTACGCTTAATGGGAAAGATGTGCCAGAATCGAGCGGCACTACAGCGCGATTGATCCACAGTATTCCAGAGCAGATTGCTGCGATTTCAAGCTTCTCAACACTTCTTCCAGGAGATGTTATTTTGACTGGAACTCCGTATCCAGCAGGAACTTTGCACGCTGGCGACGAAGCGATTGTGCATGTAGATGGCATTGGTTCGCTGCGTAATGTGATTATGCATGCGTGACAGCAATAAAAGTAAAAGATAAAAATCAGAAGCTAGACGAAACTTAATACTACACAAATGCGCGCGGGCCAAAGATTGCCGAACCGATTCTAACCATAGTAGATCCTTCGGCAATCGCCCACGCAAAATCGCCAGACATTCCCATTGAAAGCTCTAATTTTGTAGAGTTTCCATCATAATATTGCGCAAGTTGTTCACTCACACAATCTCTGATTTCTCGCAATGCAGCGAAACCGCTTCTTACTACTTTTTCATCATTCACGCGCGCTCCGAGCGTCATGAATCCGCGCAAATTAAGTGATGGCAAACTAGATATAGCGAGCGCTTCGTCAATTGCGCGTTCTGGCGCGCATCCAGATTTTGTAACTTCTCCCGAAATGTTCACTTCCAACATAACGTCTGTGCAAAGTCCCAAATTTTGCGCGCGCGTAGATATTTTTTGCGCAAGATCAATGCCGTCAATCGACTGAATACCATTTGCAAGTGGCAAGACTTTGTTTATTTTATTACTTTGCAACTGACCTATTAAGTAGAGCGGAATTTCGCCGTTTACACCAACATTTAAGCCTTCTTTAGCAGCCTCCGCGCGTAAAATCTCGGCTTTTGCGACAATTTCTTGCGGACGATTTTCCCCAATTACGCGCGCTCCAGCACGAATTGCCGCCATAATTTCGCCAACATCTCGCGTTTTAGTTGCGGCAAGCAGCGTAACGGACTCAGCTTTGCGACCATAATGCGATTCTGCTTGAGCAATGGCATCTTGCACGCTGTGCACACCGTCGTCAATTTGACGCGCGCGAACACAATCGACCTCAGTATTCGCTAAATTTTTTTGCGTCATGTATGCCATTATTGCCCCAATCTATCATTCTAAATACATAGTTTAGTCGAGGAATGGCACGGATTTGTCGGCTAGGTTTGAGCGAACAGAATCCCACGGCGTTTCGTCGTTGCCAAACAACGCAAGCGCATCTGCAGCGCTCATGTCTACAGGGAGAGTTTGCCCAGGATTTTTATATCCCAAAAGATACATGCAATAGCCAATCATGCGCTCGGCGCTCCATCCAGATTCGCGAAGCGCACCAACATCAAGCGAATGCTTACTTTTTGCGAGTCGCTCGCCTTGAGCGTTATCAATTAGTGGCAAGTGCGCAAATTGCGGACGCACGTAATGCACGTCATGAGCCGCAAAAAATCCCGATTTTTCTAGCAGCTCACCAATCCAAATTTGAAGCGCCGCCGAACGCAGCAAATCGCGTCCGCGCACAATATCATTTACTCCGCTTAAAACATCGTCAACAACAACAGCAAGCTGATAAGAAAAAACGCCATCCGCGCGGCGAATCACCATGTCGCCCAAATCGCGATTAATGTTAAACGATTGCGCGCCAAAAATCGCGTCTTCAAAACTCACATTTGCTTGCGGCGAATCAGCCGAGGGAACCGCAAGTCGCAAAGAATGTTGCTGATTATTTTGCAAACGCTTTTCGATTTGCGCCAAGCCTTCCGCGTTTTTACGAAGATTTCTGCACGTACCCGGGTAGCGTATAAAACCATCTCCTTCTTGCGGCGCTGCGATTGCGCGAATATCGGAACGCGAGCAAAAACATGGGTAAATCAGGGAATTTCCGTCGTCGTCTTGCAAAGATTCTAGCGCCTCAAGAGCTTCTTGGTAGATAGCATTGCGATTATGCTGATAAATCGGCTCGCCAACCCAATCAACACCAGACCAACGCAAGTCGTCAATCACTCGCGCGCTGGCATCCTTCGGCATTCGCGCAATATCAAGATCTTCCAGACGCAAAATCATGCTTCCACCTTGCGACTTTGCAGAAAGCCAAGCAGCCAACATTGCTACCATATTGCCAATATGCATGCGCCCAGAAGGAGTGGGGGCAAAACGTCCAATTGCAATAGTTGACTTCGAAAACATTATTCCGTCTTTCTTAAAATCTTTTTAATAAGCACAAGCTTGCAAAACATAAACTTGTAAAATAAAAAGCGCGTAACGCATTCATACTAGCATTACGCGCTTCTTACAACCGCAATTAATCACAATCAACCGCAATCAATAACAGTTAAAAGCAAATGTTTTACGCAAATAACGACTTAAAAATAAGCACGCCCAGAATTGCGCCAGCAGTAGGAGCAACCACTGGAATCCACGCCTCGCCCCAGCGAGAAGAACCCTTGTGTGGAATCGGCAAAATGGCGTGAAGTAAGCGCGGCATAATGTCTCGAGCAGGATTCAAAGCAGGACCAGTAGGGCCGCCCATAGAAGTCACCAATCCCCAAACAACAAAGCCAACTACAATTGAAGCGCCTGCCAAATTCTTCTCTCCCCAAGGAGAAGTAAGGCAGCAAAGAGCTGCCAAAACAAGCACGAGCGTGCCAAAGAATTCGTTTAGGAAGTAGTTAAGCTTGTTATTGTAAGCATCCGTAGTGCAGAACGTGCCAAGAATCGCCTCTGGCTCTTCTGTCTCGTTGTAATGTGGCAAATAAGTTACGTACACAATAAGTTGACCAGCCAATGCGCCCAAAAGCTGAGCCACAATATAAGGTGCAACATTTTGCCAAGGGAACATGCCATTTACAGCTTGCGCAATTGTCATAGCAGGATTTATGTGTGCGCCAGAAATTCCGCCAAACATGAGCACTGGGAACATAACGCCAAAACCATAGCCCATAGCAATGTTTAACCAGCCTGCGTGATGACCTTTAGTGTTTTTAAGTTCAACATTGGCAACAGCTCCATTGCCAAAAATCATAAGAATGGCAGTTCCAATAAACTCGGCTGCCAACATTACTGTAAATGAATGTTGCATGGTCCTTCGATCCTTCTTAATTGTTTTGCTGCTACATAATAAATCATTTTCAAAGAAGCTAAGAAAATGAATTTCAACAATATTGTTTCAGCAATTGTTCTTTGATAGTTTCCCCTAAGAGCCAGACAGTGTGAGGAGCATGGTGCGTGCAATGCGTGTAGTAGGAGACTTAGCAGACGGCGGCGAACTAAAATCCACATCAAAAGAGGCTCACCACCTTGGCGAGCCTCTTGTTTACAAAAACAATCTTGCGGATTCATCTGCACAACATCCTCGTTGCAACGGTAAAAGTCTTAAGTATCCGTCCAACGTAATTGGAATCTAACATCCATACATTTTTGTGGGTTACCGCTCTTTTAATTTGTTCTTGTGATTATTATTATCACAACTTTTTACTCAAGAGTAAAGTGCAAAATTGCTTTTGTTAACATATTGTAATTAGTGTTCATTCGCACATAAAAAATAGATGGTTTTGCATCATTTTGTGAACATGCAATGGTTGTCATGTTCAAATGCGTTCGCATATTGAAGATATCGGCGTGTCGAGCACTAGCCACCGCCGACACTCAGTCGCGCACATCCCTTACAGCGCATACAATTACGGAGTATGGTACAAATTTTTGACGCTCCCTCAAAGGCGATTTTGCGCGGCCAGATTGCAGAGCACATCGCCGAAGACGAAAAGGCAGAAAAACGTGAAGCTCGTGAGGGCGAGCTACCGTTGCCAAAAGATCGCTTCTTTGACCGCGAGCTTAGCTGGTTAAAGTTCAATCGTCGCGTGCTTGAGTTAGCGCAAAATACCGATTTACCACTTCTTGAACGCGCTAACTTTGCAGCCATCTTTGCCTCCAACCTAGACGAGTTCTTTATGGTTCGAGTTGCAGGCTTAAAGCGCAGAATCGACTCAGGAATCGCAGTAACCGCTGCAAGTGGGCTTAGTCCACGTCAACAATTGCGCGCGATTAGCGAGGTTACGCATCGTCGTCAAGATGAGCATGCGCATTATGTTATTGACCACATTTTGCCAGAGCTTGCTAAGCAGCGCATTGTTATGCTCAGTTGGGATAAGCTCACTCAATCCGAAAAAGATAGGCTTTCAGATTATTATCGCAAGCAGGTTTTCCCAGTATTAACGCCACTTGCGGTAGATCCTGCACACCCGTTCCCATATATTTCTGGCAAGTCAATCAACTTGGCTGTTATTGTTGAAAATCCAAATTCTGGAAAGTCGCATTTTGCTCGCGTAAAGATTCCAGATAATTTGAATCGTCTTGTTCCAGTTGATGATTTAACAGACGAAGAAGGCCGCGAAGAGCGCTACGGATTCATTACTATGGAAAAGTTGATTGCAGCGCATTTGGAATCGCTTTTCCCAGGCATGATTATTAAAGAAGCTCGCTCATTCCGCGTTACGCGTAACGAGGATATTGACGTTGAGGAAGACGATGCAGAAAACTTGCTTAACGCTATGGAAAAGGAGCTTTTGCGCCGCAGGTTCGGACCGCCTATTCGTCTTGAGATTTCCGACGAAGCTAGCCCATTCTTATCGCAGCTGCTGGCTAATCAATTGCGCGTAAGCCCAGAAGAAGTCTATCGTTTGCCTTCGCCGCTAGATATGACGGTTCTTTTTGAATTGCAAGCGTTGGATCGCCCAGATTTGAAGTATCGTCCGTTTATTCCTACTACAAATCGTCAGATTGCAGAAGTGGAAACTAGCCACGCGCAAGATATTTTCGCTTCGATTCGTGAGCACGACATTTTGTTGCATCATCCTTACGATTCGTTCTCTACGTCTGTTCAAGCGTTCTTGGCGCAGGCGGCGGCGGATCCAAAGGTGCTTGCAATTAAGCAAACGCTGTACCGCACGTCTAGTAATTCGCCGATTATCGACGCTCTCGTAGACGCGGCTCACGCTGGCAAGCAGGTTCTTGCGCTGGTGGAGATTAAGGCGCGATTCGACGAAGATGCCAACATTGCTTGGGCACGTAAGCTTGAGCGCGCAGGCGTTCACGTTGTTTACGGCATTGTTGGATTGAAGACGCATTGCAAGCTTTCGCTTGTGGTTCGCCAAGAAGCCGAAGGATTGCGCCGCTATTGCCACGTTGGAACTGGCAACTACAATCCTAAGACGGCTCGCCTTTACACAGATTTGGGCTTGCTTACTTGCGATCCTGTAGTTGGTCAAGATTTGACTCGCTTGTTTAATCAGCTTTCGGGTTATGCTCCAAAGTCTAGCTTCCATCGCTTGCTTGTAGCTCCTCGCACAGTTCGAACTGGCATTATTGAGCGAATCCGCAGGGAAGAGGCGGCGGCTCTTGCTGGAAAAGAAGCGTGGATTAAGATTAAAGTCAATTCTGTTGTTGACGAAAAGACGATTGACGCTTTGTATCGTGCGGCTCAAGCTGGCGTAAAGATTGACATTGTGGAGCGTGGAATTTGCTCGCTAAAGCCTGGCATTGAAGGCTTGAGCGAGAATATTCGCGTTCGCTCTATTCTTGGCAGATTCCTTGAGCACAGCCGAATCTACGCTTTTGCTAATTCTTGCGGTCCGCAAATTGGCGACGGCCCTGCAAGCGGACCAGAAGTGTGGATTGGCTCGGCAGATCTAATGCACCGCAACCTTGATAGGCGCGTTGAAACGCTGGTTCGCATAAGCGCCCCAGACCAGGTGGAAGCGTTGATTCAGTACATTGACTTGCAAATGGCGGATTCAACGGTTTCTTGGTGGATGGATGGCGACGGCACTTACACGTTGCATTCTCGCGATGCAGAAGGCAGGCCATTGGTAGATAGCCAGGAATACTTGATTCGCACGCATACGCGTAAGCCGCGCGGTGTTAATTAGCTTACGATTAGCCAAAAGCCAGGGCATTTAGCTCTGGCTTTTTTGCTTCTACTGCCTTCGCGCTTTGCCCAAGATTTGTTACATTTGTCTCGGCGGTGAGACGTTTGTAACGCTGGCGGTTTCCCGACTTTGTACCAAATTTGGCAAATAGTTCGCGCGTTACAGCGCGCTCACGTCTTCGCTTGCGTTGAAAGCACACCGTGCTTTCAACTTTGAGCAAGCTCAGCGCTCCGAATTACCTTTTCGCGCTACGCTCTAAGCGAAAAGGCAGGTCGGAGCGCGTACAAAAATGCCGCGCAAGATTTATTCAAGCGCGGCATAACATTAATCGCAACTTAATCGCAGCTTAATCGCGATTTAACTCGCGAGTTAAATCGCAACTAATCACGAAGCGTAGAGAATATCTACAACAAAGTAAAGCGTTGAATTTGCAGGAATCGTTACGTTTCCTTTTGCGTCCTTCTTGTCTTCTTTGCCATATCCATCTTCTGGCGGAATTACCAAAAGAACTTGTGATCCAACTTTCTTTCCAGCTAAGCCTTTAGTCCATCCTGGAATAACTTGACCAGCCAGCGAGAAGTCTGCAGGAGTGCCGCGCTTCCATGATGAGTCAAATTGGTACAATTTTCCGTCTTTGTCTGTAGTCCATCCAGTGTAGTGAGCGGTTACTGTGCTTTTTTCGGTAACCACTTTGCCGTTGCCTTCAATCAAAGTTTGAGAAATCAACTTTCCATTTGGCACGTAGTTATTCTTATCTAATGACGGTGCGCCAGACTTATCGAGAGTTACCTTCGGCAGATTTTGCGGAATATCTTTAACTTTGTTGCCTGTTGCGCGATCAAGAGTTTTCATTGCAGAAACAAGAGTTAACACCATTACGTACGCGTCTTGCTTAGTTTGTGGATTTGCAGGAATTCCAAACGCAATCGTGGAATTAATCTTCCTGCCCTTAAGCAGCGTGTAGTAAGACTTGCTAGTAACACCCTTTTTAACAACAATTGAGCAGTCTGGCTTTCCTTGCTTCCATGTGTTCATAAGCTCTTTGCCGCTTTTAGCGTTGTACACAATGCCATTAGCGCATACGCGACTATTTTCTGGGATTTTAGTGCCATTTCCATCTTGCAAAATGGCGTAAGAATTTGGCTTAACATCTATAGGTGCTGTTAACTCAACCTTTGGCTGCTTTCCTAAAGCTCCGCTAGCCTTAACGCCACTTAAAACGCTCATTCCAGCTGCGTTTGCTTCGCTACTTGCTGCGCCATTGCTTGACTCGCTGTTTGCGCTACAAGATGCTAATCCAAAGCACATGGCAATTGCGCTCGCAGTACAAATTACTCGAGTTATAACTGATTTAGTCAAATTTAATTTGGTTTTTGTCATAAGTTTAAGACTATAACTTGCATGTGATTTTGGTGTGATTTAACTAGCGATTTGTGTGCGATTTTAGTGTGATTTAACTAGCGATTTTAGCGCGATTTAAGAGCGATTTAAGAGCGATTTAGTCGCAATTCCAGCGTGATTTATTGCGCAAAACATCAAACCTTATAAAAGATTAGTAAAGATTGTAGAATAGATAGCAGTGGATAAAATATAACGAATTTAGAATTACGTTAATAAGTTTGTGCGCGTGCGGGGTGCCTAATTGGCGGCGTGCCAAGCTTAAGAAAGAGGTTTGATGCAACGTCCTACAAAACGAGCTAGGTTTATGCGAGGAGTAGTGGCCCCAATTTTTGGCCTTCTTGCTGCTCTTAGTATTGTTCTTGGTGTGCTTAACGCAACTGTTTGGAAGCCAAGCTCTATTGTTTCGGCGCATGCAAACGTGTATGGGTCTAGATACATTGTTACAGATCCAGGCGTTTTGAATCTTGTTGACTATAGAGTAAAGATTAGCGTTGCAGCACTAAATAGTCGCAAGCCGATTTGCGTTGCAGTTGGCTTAGCTAAAGATGTTCGTGGATGGACTAAGGGTTATTCCGTTCAGCGAATAACGGGCCTTAATAACTGGAGTAGTCTTTCTACCGATGTTATGAAGGCAGACGATAATGCGCGTGTAGATAGCGCAAAAACGGCCGATTCTAAGGTTTCTAAAGACGTTTCTAAAGATGCTTCTAAAGACGTTGATTTTAAGGATTCCGATTTATGGACTAACGCCACTTGCCAAATGGGTTTGGCAAAGTTGTTTGTAAATGCTGCCGACTTTGAGCAAGTGGGGAATGCGGCGGATTTAGCGTTAAAGCAGGAGTCGCAAGAGCAAAATAGTGCGCAAAGCAATGCTCAAAATGGCGCGCAATCGCAGACTTCTCATCAAAAATTGTCGTCGGAGTTGCAATCAAAAATTGCACGCAGGGTTCTTATAATCGATCTTGGTAAGAATTCTCCCGAAGCTTTTGTTGAATTGCGTTGGCGCAGGCATAATCTTCCTGATTTTGCTACTCCTATGTATTTTGTAGGAGCGTTGTTTATTTTGCTATGTGGCCTTTCGGCTTCTGTGTTTGCAATGGCTCCGCATCGCAGGCGAAACAAGCGACTTGTTGCAAGCAGAACGGGATTGATTAGTGTTGAAAACAATAGCCAAGAAGAAGTTAAGTTCTCGGAGGCTTTGGCTGGAACAATAGCTGGCGTTTTTGGTAGCAATAAAGACAAAAAGTCTAAGCATAAAGTGGGCTCTGGTGCGCATGCGCGTCACGGAGTTCACGCAAGAACGCGTACAACAAAGTCGCAAGCCGCTGGAGATTCTTCTATAAGCGTAAAGTCTGGTCTAAATTCTTCCCCTACTGCGGCTTTAGACGAAACAACTGTTATTTCTAAAGATGATTTGCAAGCTTATTTTGCAAGGCTTGCGAGCGAGTCGGGTTCTGATTTTAAGGGCGATTTTGCAGCAGGGAATAATGCTGCAGGGAATAACGTTGCAGGGAATAACGCTGCGGAGAATAATGCAGCGGAGTCTTTCGACTTGTCTAGCGCGAATCAGTCGGAGCAATCGAAGGATTTGCATGAATCTGCGGAATCTAGCGAATCTAGCGAATTTAGAAATTCGGGAATTGCAGGGAAGTCTGGAAAATCACAAAAATCACAAGGCGCATCTAAATCACAAACTGGGTTTGCAAAAAAGCGCTACAAGAAGGAATCGTATAAGGATCGCAAGAATCGCAACGATTGCAAAGAAAATTTTGCTGACGACTCCAAGAAGACCAATCGCGGTGAACATAAAAATCGAGATGGCATAATGGATGCAGAGTATCGTAAAGACAACGATAATCGTAAGCGCGATAATCGCATTGGCGAAAATCTTGGCAAATCGTCGGAGGCTGGCGATTCGAGTAGCGCAAAGCCTGGTGAAGCAAGGCGCAAGTCGCGCAACCAGTTTAACCAGCGTGACAACAGAAGCCAAAATCGTGGCAAAAATCGCAAGTATAAAGGCTCAGAGAATCGCACGAGTGGCTATGCAAGTGGCGGAAATACCAACGGCAACAAGGTCAGCAATAACGCCAGCAATAATGCCAATCGTGGTGCAAATGGCTCTAATAATGCTAGCCATCAAAATGGCAGCCGCCAAAACGGTCCTCAAAGTGGCTCCCAAAGTGGCTCCTCAAAACCTTCAAAAAACCGCAAAAAGTAACGTATTTTGGAAAGTGTGACTATGTTTTATGCGCATAAAATCAAGCACTACGCGCGTTTTGCGTGTGCTTCGGTAATTGCTTCGGCAATGTGCCTTACGCTTTGCGCTTGCGAAGGCCAAGTTCCTAAAGCTGCAGAAGGCTCTAGCGTTAAAGAGCTTCCAGATGTAACTCCAATCAAAGAAAAAGATATACGTTTAAGAGTTTTGCGCTCTTTAGAAAAAGCTAACGAAGAGAAAAACGCAAGTAATCTTGCGGAATACATGAGTGGCCCTTCGGCTCTTGTGCGCGCAAGTGAGCTGGCGATTGCTGCAAAAACGGGCAAGCTAGATGCAAAAACCACTATTCCGCGTGAAGTTGCTCAAACAATTGTTCCAACAAACGCAAGTTGGCCGCGCGATTTAATGACAATTACTACAACAACAAAAGACCAGCAGTCTAAACGTTTGTTGGTGATTCGCCAAGATAGCGCGCGCTCAAACTACAAGCTTTGGGCTGTTGCAAGGCTTTTCCCTGGTGTGCATTTGCCAAAATTCCCAGTTCCTTCAATCGGAGCTTCTATGGGCAAAGCTAATGATTCGGGGCTTGTTATGTCTCCACACGCGGCTGCGACTGCATATGCGGATGTTTTGCAAAGGGGAGAATCGAGCAAGTTTGCAAAGTATTTTGCTAATGATTACTTGCGATCGAAACTAAGCGAGCTTTCTAAAACAGTTCAAGCTGGAATGGAGCGAAATAAGGGATCTCAAGAACAAGTTTTTACTCCTATAACAAACCAGATTAGCGTTATGCGTGCAAGCGATGGGAGTGATTTGGTTATTGCTCGCATTGATTCAGTTTGGACTAGAAAAGCTGGAGAAGGACGCGAATCTAGGCCAGCTTCCGACGAAGAAAAAGCGTTATTTGGGGATTCTAAAGCCACTTCTACAATGCGCGTAACTTATGTGAACGTTGTTGCTATGGTTGTACCTCCTGCTGGCTCGGATGCAAAGATTATTCCTGTTGGGGCGGAGCGTCAGCCTATAAAGGTAGAGGCGTTGTAGAAGCGCCTTAGGCTTTCTGTAATGCGTTTAACGTTTTAGAGATATCTGTAAAGCAATATAAGCAAAAGAGGAAATATGGTTGATTCACAATCTATGGGCATGAATCCAGGCGGATTTTCGCTTGCTGGAGCAGTAGACTTAGAAGGCGTAAAGCGCAAAGCGGAGGCTCTTGCAAAGCGCGAAGCTGCCGAAAAATCTGGCAAACCGCAGTCTAAAATTCCGCTTGCAGGCGGATACGTGATTGATGTTAACGATCAAACTTTCCAGGCAATGGTTCAAACTTCCGTAAGTTTTCCAATTATTTTGCTTGTTTGGCAAAAAAGTGACGAAACTTCTTACGACTTAGCGCAAAAGCTTGCGGATTCTGTTAGCGCCTTAGATGGCAGAATGCAACTTGCGCGAATTGATGCGGATGAAAGCCCATCGATTGCTCAAGCTTTGCGTGCGCAGCAGCTTCCAGCTGTATATGGATTGGTTGGGGGCAGGCCAATGCCTATTTGCCAAGGATTGCCTAGTGAAGATGAGTTGAATCAGATTTGTAGTGCCATTTTGCCGCAATTAGTTAAGGTTGCGGAAAAGTCTGGTGTTGCTGGAACTGCTCCTTATGTTGATTCGGCAGATTCTGGTGTAGACGATAATGCGGCGGATTCTGGCGACTCTGCGGATTCTGGCGACTCCTCTAGCATTCCACCTGAGCACAAAATTGCACACGATGCAGCTATGAATGGCGATTATGCTCTTGCTGCGCGCGAGTATGAAAAAGTATTGCAAGCTAATCCGAATGACGAATTGGCATCTCGTGAGCGCGCTAAGGCTTTGCTTCTTAGCAGAAATACGAATACAAACGTGGAGGCTGTGCGCAAGGCTGCTGGCGATAATCCTGGCGATGCTTCCGCTCAGCTTGCTGTAGCAGATGTAGATATGATTGACGGCCACATTGACGATGCTTTTGGCAGGCTTCTTGATTTTCTTGCTTCTCACAAAGATTGCGCAGAGGTGATTAAAGACCGCATGCTTGAGTATTTTGCAATGCTTCCAGCTGGCGATGAGCGCTTGAATCGCGCTCGCCGCCGTCTAGCGATTCTTCTCTACTGATATATCAGATATATCACGCAATTACTCCGCTGATATATCAGATATATCACGCAATTACTCCGCCAACTAAAAAGATTAAAAGAAAAGCCAAGATTCGCATTCGTGAGAAATATGCGATTCTTGGCTTTCTCGTAGCGGGGCATGGATTTGAACCATGGACCTCTGGGTTATGAGCCCAGCGAGCTACCGAGCTGCTCCACCCCGCGTCGGCTACTTTTAGCAGCTCTATCTACGATAGGGGCAAATTTGGATTTGTCAAGTCTTCGGCGTGTTTCTCGCATAATTTTATCGCGCAAGCAGTTTAATTTTAAACAAATGTGGAGTATAATAAACAAGTGACTAAAGCGAGTTATTAAGAATTTGCGTACTTGCTATAATCGCAACACTCGTTAATAATCAGCAATATAACTCAAATATAACTCAAATGTACAAACTAAGAGTAGAATCAGCTTTTTAGAGATATATTTTCGTTTCGCACATATGTCAACGAATGAATTTACAGGATTTACGGTTTTACAAACTAGCTTGTGAATAACTTTATACTTAATGCAACTGTATTGTAAAAGAGTCCTACAAGGAGGCACGAATGAGTGGAGCTATAGAAGTTTTAGCGAAAGCTGCGCATATAAATGTTGCGGCGTTGCTAGCTTCAGCAAAGCCAGAGATGCCAAGCATTAATGACTTTTTGCCGCCAGAGATTTTATTCCAAGGCACACCTTTTGCCATGAATCGAATTATTATGGTGCGTCTTATTATGGCCGTAATCGTTATGATTATTTTTGGCATTGGAGCAGCCCGCGCAAAAGTGGTTCCAGGAAGATTCCAAAGCGTGCTAGAAATTCTAATGGACTTTGTGCGATTTAACATTGTGTACGAAATGATTGGCGAAGAGCGCGGAAAGCGTTATGTGCCAATGATTACAACCCTTTTTATAACAATATTCTTCTTTAATCTTTGCTCAGTTATTCCAGGCTTAAATATGGCTGCAACCGCAACTATTACAGGGCCATTAGTGTTTGCTCTTTGGGTTGTGTGCCAATACTTAATCACTGGAATTAGAGAAAAAGGATTCTTAACGTTCTTCCGCGAATCCTTGTTCCCAGCAGGAGTGCCATGGCCGATTTACTTTATTCTTACGCCATTGCAGCTGCTGGAATTGTTGATTGTGCGACCACTTTCGCTTACAATCCGTTTGTTTGCGAATATGATTGCTGGCCATTTGCTGGTGGCCACTTGCCTAGTATTCACCAACTTCTTTGTGGTGGATTCCAGCAATAAACTCCTTGCCTTAGGCGGTGCATTATGGCTGCTTGGTGGCATTCTGTTTACAGTATTCGAAATAATAGTCGCAGGCTTGCAGGCGTTTATTTTTACAGTTCTTGCATCTGTGTATATTTCGGAAAGTTACCCCGAGAAAGAAGAAAAATCTGCTGTTGCTATTGCATAGATAGTTAAAACTAATTAAAGCAAACAAATAAATCAGGTTTAATAATCTTAGGGTTTATAACTGGTTACTGTTCCTAAAGAAAGGAAACCAATGAATAGTATCATCGCTCTCGCAGGATTGACGGGCAACCTTAGCATTCTCGGCTTTGCCGTTGCTACTCTTTCCCCTGCTATCGGAATGGCAATGGTTGTATCCAAGGCTATGGAATCCACTGCACGTCAGCCAGAAGTCGGCAACCGTATTCAGTTGTTCATGTTTATTGGCTTGGCATTCATCGAGGTTCTGGGCTTGCTCGGATTCGTTGCCTACATTATGGGAAGCTGAACCGAACGAAACAACTCGTTCCAACGCATACAAGTGTTGAAAGAATAGAAAGGACAAGCCATGGCATATGCAGCCGAAACTAATAAACTGGCGTTGTTCTTGCCGGAGCCTTACGACGTTATATGGTCGCTGGTTATTTTAGTTGTTCTTGCAGCGTTTTTCTATAAGTTCGTTATGCCTAAATTCCAGGCAATTCTTGATGAGCGCGCAGAGAAAATCGAAGGCGGAATGTCTAAAGCAGCCAACGTGCAGCGTGAAGCTGATGAGCTAAAGAGCCAGATGGAAGAAGAACTCGCCCAAGCTCAAGCAGATGCTGCGAAGACTCGCGAACAGGCTCGTGCACAAGCTTCCAAGATTGTTGATGAAGCAAGACAGCGTGCAGAGAAAGATGCTGCGAAGATTATTAGTGAAGCTCAGCATTCCATTGAAGCTCAGCATAAGCACGCCATGACTAGCCTCCAAGGAGAAGTCTCGGTACTCGCTGCGGCGTTAGCTGGAAAGATTCTTGCTTCTAAGCTAGATGACGATACCGTAGGCTCCAAAATCATTGATCATGTGATTGATGAAGTAGGAGACGTTAAGGATTCGGCGCAAAACAAGTAGTCAAAGCAAGCTTTCACTAAGTCTTAAGTTTTATGTCTTAGTGTTGCTAATGCTACTTAGTTTTGCATAAATGAGGAGGTACGGATGCCAGAAAAGGCATCGCGAGTAAGCGAAAACTTATCGCGTTCTTCGCTTGCTCAAGCCATTTCAGACGCTCATGACGAAGCTCAGCGCATATCTGATGAGCTTTCAACAATGATGGATACGATCGAAAAGTATCCAGAGCTTTCTGATGCCATTACCGATCCAAATAGGTCTTCGGAAGATAAGTCTCGCTTAATCGACGAGCTTATTGGAGGTAAGGCGCATCCCGTTGTTTTGCGCATTATGCACTACCTGGTGGGAACTTGGCACGGTGGCGCAGAAAGTGGCAAGACGGGCAGCTTTGGCGGCGCATGGTCTGGTTTTGAGCGCGAAGCAGGCGAAACTTTGGTTACTGTTACAACCGCTCAGCCTCTTACGGATAAGCAAATCAAGCGTTTGATTGAGATTTACAGCAATAAGTTGGGTCATCGTGCGTACATAAACCCAATCGTAGATTCAAACGTGCTTGGTGGAATGCGTATACGTATTGGCGATCAAGTAACAGACCGCACAATGTTAATGCAGCTTAAGCAGTTGCAGCGTTCTGCGCGCAATGGCGCTTGGACACAGGCAGTGAAGTAATAAATTAAGGAGAATTATGGCGGAACTATCTATTGATCCCGCCCTTATACGCAAGGCACTTGACGGGTTTGTTGACTCGTACAAGCCAGCAGACATGCCAACGCAAGAAGTTGGCTATGTTGTTACGGCTGGTGACGGCATTGCGCACGTAGCTGGATTGACTGGCTGCATGGCAAACGAGCTGCTCACCTTTGAGAACGACACCCTGGGCCTAGCGTTTAACCTTGATGCTCACGAAATCGGCGTGGTTATTCTAGGCGATTTTACGGGCATTGAAGAAGGGCAGGAAGTTTACCGCACTGGCGAAGTGTTATCTGTGCCAGTGGGAGACGCCTATCTTGGTCGTACAGTAGACCCATTGGGTAATCCAATTGATGGTCTTGGCGCGATTGAGTGCAAGGAGCGTCGTATTCTTGAAGCCCAGGCTCCAGACGTGATTCATCGTCACCCTGTGGACGAGCCTTTGTCTACTGGCTTAAAGGCTATTGACGCAATGACGCCAATCGGCCGCGGTCAGCGTCAGTTGATTATTGGCGATCGTCAAACTGGTAAAACCGCAATAGCAATCGATACGATTATTAACCAGCGCACAAACTGGGAAAGCGGAGATCCAAAGAAGCAAGTTCGTTGCATTTACGTAGCAATCGGACAAAAGGGTTCAACAATCGCTGCTGTGCGTCAAAGCCTAGAAGAAGCAGGCGCTATGAAGTACACAACAATCGTTGCAAGCCCAGCTTCGGATTCTGCAGGTTTTAAGTACATTGCTCCATACACTGGCTCTGCAATTGGTCAGCATTGGATGTACAACGGCAAGCACGTTTTGATTGTTTTCGACGACTTGTCTAAGCAAGCAGAAGCATATCGTTCAATTTCTTTGCTTCTTCGTCGCCCACCTGGGCGTGAAGCTTACCCAGGCGACGTGTTCTATCTTCACTCTCGTCTGCTAGAAAGATGCGCAAAGCTTTCCGACGATATGGGCGGAGGCTCAATGACTGGCTTACCAATTATTGAGACCAAGGCAAACGATGTTTCTGCATACATTCCAACCAACGTGATTTCTATCACCGATGGCCAGATTTTCTTGCAGTCCGATTTGTTCAACGCAGGTCAGCGCCCAGCAGTTGATGTTGGTATTTCCGTGTCTCGTGTTGGTGGCGCAGCTCAGGCCAAGGCTTTGAAGAAGGTCTCTGGCATGCTTAAGATTTCGCTGGCTCGTTACAAGTCTTTGGAATCCTTTGCAATGTTCGCTTCCGATTTGGATGCAGCTTCCAAGGCTCAGCTCACTCGTGGCGCTCGCCTAACCGAGTTGCTTAAGCAGAAGCAATTCTCGCCTCGCTCTATGGAGCAAGAGGTTGTTTCCGTGTGGGCTGGTACTCATGGAAAGTTAGACGACATTCCTGTAAAAGACGTGCTTCGCTTTGAGCGCGAAATGTTGGATTATCTAGATAAGGGAACCGACATTTTGCAAGTGATTCGCGATACCGAGGACTTTACAAAAGAGACAGAAGCAAAGCTTGATGCAGCAATCGAAGATTTCCGTAAGTCGTTTAAGACTTCTGCAGGAAAGCCTTTGATTGTTAAGGATTCTTTGCCTCCTGCCGAGAATCCTGCTCCTGTTGAGAAGGAAAAGCTTGTTGCAAAGCCAAAGTCGGATGGTCGCGATTCAAGCAATAACGAGTCTGAGGGGAAGTAGCGTATGTCTTCCCAACTTGCATTGAAATCGAGAATTATTTCCACACAGTCTTTGGGTAAAATCTTTAAGGCTCAGGAAATGATTGCGTCTTCGCATATTGCAAAAGCGCGAGATATTGCGCTTAATGCTAAGCCATACAGTGACGCAATTTTCGATGCCGTGCAGGCGTTGGTGGCTCATCACGAAGCAAACATTAAGCATCCAATCTTTGGAAAAGAGCGTGCGGGCAATCGCGTAGCCGTGCTGGCGTTAACCTCCGACCGCGGAATGGCGGGCGCGTTTACGTCTTCGATTATTCGAGAAACCGAGGCTCTGCTTACAAAGCTAGATGCCGAAGGAAAGCACGCAGAGTTGTACGTGTATGGTCGCCGAGGTGCAACCTATTACAAGTATCGTAATCGCGACGTTGCAGGCACTTGGGAAGGGTCTACGGATCATCCTGATGTAACAATCGCAGAGCGAATTTCCGATACTTTAATGGACGCATACATGACTCCCGAAGAAGATGGTGGCGTTAGCGAGCTTTACATTGTGTTCACTGAGTTTATAAACATGGTGAGGCAAAAGGTTCGCACTCTACGCATGCTTCCAGTTGAGCTGGTTCCGTTAAAAGACGGCGAAGAGTTTGCTATGCATCGTCCTGACTACGAAGCAGCTTCTGGCCCTTCGGCTTCGCTTTCTTCTACGGGTGCGGTTTCGGCGCGTGAAGAAGCTGTTAGTCGCAGTAATCCCGATGCTGTGGAATATTGCTTTGAGCCTAGCCCAGACGAAGTTTTGGATGCAGTTTTGCCAAAGTATATTCAGTCGCGTATTCACGAATGCTTGCTTACATCTGCAGCTTCCGAAACGGCTAGTAGGCAAAATGCTATGCATACAGCTACAGACAACGCCCGCAATTTGGTGGATGATTTAACGAGAAAGCTTAATGCTTCTCGCCAGGCTTCCATTACACAAGAACTTACCGAGATTATCGGCAGCGCTGATGCGCTGAATAATGAGGAGGAATAGGAGCATATGGCTGAAAATCAGACCACAGCACCTCCAGAAGATGCAAAGGAAAGCGACCCAACGGCTGGCCGCGTAACCCGCGTTCAGGGTTCCGTGATTGACGTTGAGTTCCCAGTTGGCTATCTTCCAGATATTTACAATGCTCTCAAGGTTGATATCAACACCGTTGGAAATACGGAAGGAGATACCGTCCACGAGATTACATTGGAAGTTGAGCAGCACCTTGGTGATTCAACTGTGCGAGCAGTGGCACTTAAGCCTACGGACGGCTTGGTTCGTGGCGCTTTAGTTAGGGACACTGGCGGCCCAATTTCTGTGCCTGTTGGAGATGTTACAAAAGGTCACGTTTTTGACGTTACTGGCAATATCTTAAACGCTAAGCCAGGCGAGAACATTGAGGTGACTGAGCGCTGGCCAATCCATCGCAACCCACCTGCTTTCGATCAGCTTGAGTCTAAGACTCAAATGTTTGAAACAGGCATTAAGGTTATAGATTTGCTTACGCCTTACGTTCAGGGCGGAAAGATCGGTCTGTTCGGTGGTGCAGGCGTTGGTAAAACCGTGTTGATTCAGGAGATGATTCAGCGCGTTGCTCAGAACCACGGTGGTGTGTCTGTGTTTGCTGGCGTTGGCGAACGTACTCGTGAGGGTAACGATTTGATTGGCGAAATGGCTGAGGCTGGCGTTTTGGAGAAGACGGCGCTTGTCTTTGGTCAGATGGATGAGCCTCCTGGGACTCGTCTTCGCGTGCCTCTTACCGCTTTGACTATGGCTGAGTACTTCCGCGATGTGCAAAATCAGGATGTGTTGCTGTTTATTGATAACATCTTCCGCTTCACTCAGGCAGGTTCCGAGGTTTCTACGTTGCTTGGTCGTATGCCTTCTGCAGTTGGTTATCAGCCAAACTTGGCGGACGAGATGGGTGCGTTGCAGGAGCGTATTACTTCTACGCGCGGCCATTCTATTACGTCGCTTCAGGCTATTTACGTGCCTGCAGATGATTACACCGATCCTGCACCTGCAACAACGTTTACACACTTGGATGCAACTACCGAGCTTTCGCGCGACATTGCAGCTAAGGGTATTTACCCAGCTGTGGATCCTTTGGCTTCTACTTCTAGAATTTTGGATCCTCGTTATGTTGGCCAGGCTCACTACGATTGCGCTAACCGCGTAAAGGCTATTTTGCAGCGTAATAAGGAGCTTCAAGACATCATCGCTTTGATTGGTATTGATGAGCTTGGTGAGGAAGATAAGACCACTGTGAGCCGCGCTCGTAAGATTGAGCAGTTCCTTGGTCAGAACTTCTACGTGGCAGAAAAGTTTACTGGCCGTCCAGGTTCTTATGTTCCAGCAGACGAGACGATTGAGGCGTTTACGCGCATTTGCGATGGCGTTTACGACGAGATCCCTGAGCAGGCGTTCTCTGGCATTGGTGGCATTGACGATCTTGAGCGTCGTTGGCACGATATGCAGCAAGAGTTTGGTGCGTGATTATGGCAGAAAAGCAAGTGAAAACGCTGCACGTTAGTGTGGTTGCAGCCAGGCATCCTGTTTGGGAAGGCGATGCTAAGTTTGTTGTTATTCCTTCTGTGAATGGCACAATGGGTGTTCTTCCTGGGCATGAGGCTGTGCTTGCGTTGATTGATCACGGATTTGTAAAGGTTGACGACTTGCAAGGCGTTCGTCACGTTTTTAAGGTGACTGACGGCTTTTATTCCGTTGACAACGATCACATTACGATTGCTGTTGAGCATAGTTGCAATGTTGATAAAGACGGCAACGTTTTGCCTAATGCAAAAGTTATTTAGCCTGACTCTTACGGTTTTATAAGGCCTAAGTTTCATATATTGCAGGAGTTTGCGATTATTTATCGCGACTCCTGCTTTTGTTTTATCTGTTTTATCTGTTTTAGCGTTTGATCTGTTTTATTTCTGTTTCATCCCTGTTTATCTGTTATGGAAAGGTTATAACAATACATTAGGGGGGTAGGGTATCTGTATACTTTGTAATGATTTAATTTAAGCCTAAATTGAATCACTTATTGTGCTGTTTTAGCAAATAGGCTCTTCGCACGATGATTCGTGATGAGAGGAAAGGAAAAGTATGTTAAGTAAAAAAGCGATTGCCGCATTTGCAGCGGTAGCGACTTTTGTTTCGGGAATTGCGTTTGCAATGCCAGCGTTGGCTAATAGCGCGACCACAGTTCAAACGAATAGCGGTGGAGAATCTGCTAAACTCTCTCCTCTAGAGACGCTTAAAAAACGCGTTAACGATTCTGGTCTTCTTAAAAGTTAAATTGATGAGCTTTTAAAATATCTCAAAGATCACGCTTTGGAAGTTACTGGTCATGGTGACGCTAACGCTAGTGTTGTTAAGCATATAAACGACAAGATTGTTAAGTATCGTGCTATGCATCTTGACGTTATTGGTTTGCATGATCTTGCTAAGCAGATGCGTGAAGCTGGTGACTTCACGTCGGCGAAGAAAATTTTCTACGGTAGTAAAGATAAGCGCGATAATGCTCAAAGCGCATACGTTAATGGTAAAGCTGCTTTAGTTAAAAAAGCTAAAGATGAGGGTCTTACTTTAGTTGCTAACAAGATTAAAGAGTCTAATTACAGTTCTTTAGCTTCTTTGGAAAATTTGCTTAACGAAGCAGAGAAGTATGCTAAGGAAGACTTAATTAAGCAAGCAAAAGCTAAAGGTTTCAACTTTACTGCTACGCTTATGAGCAAAGCTGCGACTTTTAGTGGCGCTCGTGCTTTATTTAACGAAGCTCAAAAAACAATTACAGATAGTGCAATTAAAGGCATTGTAGACCTAGGGACATCAGAGGAAGATTTTCTTAAGGCTTTAAAAGCAAGTGGTAAAAGTGCTACGCCTTCCCAGATTGAATTCTTTAGAAAAGAATTGCAAAAGCGTCGCGATGGCCAAGAAAAATCTTATACTAATGCCGTTGAATTAGCTCAGCTAGTTAACACGGGAATGTTTACTGCTACTGGTGATGAAAAGGCTGCGATTGCAAAGTTCCTTGGAGTTGTAGAGAGTTTTGGCAATAAGACTTTTGCTGACTTTACTACTGCTGAAGCAAATCAAGCTGGTGCTGCTGCCGTAGAATTTAATAATAAGATTTCTGAAAATCTTAAGAACGCTATTAAAAACTATAAGGTAGAAAAGGAAGATCTAGCTAAGCAAGCAGATGATCTAGGTTTCCACTTTATAGCTAATTTGATTCGTAACTCTAAGAAGTCTAGATTGGTTGCTTTAGAGAATCTTCTTGCGGAAGCTAAGAAGAGCAAGAATAGTGCGCGTGAAAAGAATCCAGGAGCTTCTGGTGATGTTCTCCCAGATAAGTCGGAAGATAAGCCTGCAGAAAAAGCTCCATCTGCTCCTTCTGCTTCCGATTCTGATTCTACTCAAGATTCTTCCACTAAGACTGAGTCTTCTGAGAAGACAGCTCAAGCTAAAGCCGTGGTTCCTGCTGCTCCTAAGAGCGTTAATGATCTTAAGCCAGAATTAAAGGGCATGCTAACGGTTGGTTCCAACAACGTTGCTGTTGCAGGTTCTGCAAACAAGGTTTTTGTGAAAGTTAGCAACAAGGCGTTCCTTGATCGCTTGCATAGCGAGGGTTCTGTCAAGGCTTATGCGTTCATGTATTCTACTCCTAAGCTTTTGCGTAGCGTGGATGGTAGTGATTACGTGACTGTTAAGCTTGGTGCTGATGGTGTTCCTTATTTCGATGCGCAGTTCCCGTCTGGTTATTCTGGTAAGCATACTGTTGTGCTCGTAGATGAGCAGGGCAATCAGCTTGCTTGGACGGATATTACTGTTGCAAACAATGCCACTAGCCAGGGTGATGGTAAGAGTGTTTTGCCTGTTACTGGTGCTGCTGGCGTTTTAGTGGCGTTTGCTGCTTTGATGTTTGCGGCTTCTGGTGCAGTGTTGCGTAAGGTGCGTAGCTAGGTTTTGCTTGCTACGTGTTAGCGCTAGTGTTTTAGGGCTTTCGCGTGTGTTCGCTTGCTTGTTTTCTTGTTTGCTTGCGTTCACACTCGAAGGCTCTTTTGTATTGCATGCTGTTGTTTTGCTTAGTTTGTGTTAAGCAGCCACTGTGCTATGTCTATTACGCGTATTCCTTCAATGTCGTAAGAATCGTATTATTTTTCACTTTTGAAAGCAAACACGTATTTCTACTTTCAAAACTGTAATATTTTTTAAGTTTTGAAAGTGGTGTTTGTTATAGCGCACAACTTAAACTTACGAAAAATAAAAGTTTGGGTTATTGATGACTTAAACTTCTAAAAATCCGAAGTTTAGGTTATGGATGACTTAAACTTGTAAAAAATCGAAGTTTAAGTCATAATATTTATAAGATTCGTAAAATTGTAAGATTCATAAAGTTTATGACTTTGCAATCTTGTGACTTTGTAATCAAAGTAATCATTGTTTTAAGAATTGCTAAATTTTTTAGGCGGAGTCGAGGCTTATTATGGTAAATTCGCAAGATCAGCTACTTGAAAGCGCAAATATGCAAATGCACAGTAATCGCCCTGCAATAGTCGGCAAAAATATTAAAAATCGCGATATTTACCTTAATCAGCTTATAGCTTTCAAAGATACAGAGCCTGTAAAAGTTGTGACGGGTATTCGTCGCTGCGGCAAGTCAACTCTGCTTAAGCTCATGCAAAAGTATCTACTCAACTCTGGGGTTGAGCAAAATCAAATTATATCTATAAACTTTGAGTCGCTCGAGTTTCAAGATATGAGTTACAAAGACTTATACAATTACGTTAAAAGTCGGATTGAATCCAACAGTATTGAATCCAACAGTATTGAATCCGCTGATATTGAGTCTTCTAGTATTAAGCATCCTAAAAAAACGTATCTTTTCTTTGACGAGCTTCAGCGTATAGATCGTTGGGAAGATGCAATTAACTCGTTTCGTGTAGATTTTGATTGCGATATCTATATAACTGGCTCTAACGCATACTTGCTTTCCTCGGAGTACTCAACGTACTTGTCTGGTAGGTATGTGGAAGTGAAAATGTATCCGCTTTCGTTCAAAGAGTTCGTTGATTTTCAGGATTATTCCATTGAAGAATATAAGTCTCCGCTCGGCGATTTGAAAAAAAGAGCGGTGAGCGCGAATGGTAGTAGTGTAGAGCTTGATGACTTGTTTGCAGCTTATATGCGTTACGGTGGTATGCCTGCAATCTGTGATATTGCTTTAGAATCAGGTTTTGATCAGAGTAGTGCAATGACTTTGCTGGACGGAATTTATTCCACTGTAGTAGTTCGCGATATACTCGAGCGCGAGAAGCGCCGCGGGCAAAGGCAGATTACAGACGCAGATCTTCTTAGAAAAATCATTATGTTTTTGGCAGATAATATTGGAAACAATACGTCATTAAATTCTGTGTGTAATACGCTTTCTTCTGAAAATCTTCTTGATGCTGTTGATAATAATTCTCGCGTCTTGCGCGCGCGCGGCGGCAAGCCTGCAACTCAAACTATATCCGCATATGTTAGTGCGTTAAAAGAATCTTACATGTTTTATGACGTTAAGCGCTTTGACATTAAAGGAAAGGATTATTTGCGCACTCTTGGCAAGTATTACATTGTTGACATTGGGTTGCGTAATTATTTGCTCGGATTTAGAGACAGAGATAGAGGGCATGCGCTAGAAAATGTTGTGTTCTTTGAGCTTTTAAGGCGCGGATATGATGTTGCTGTTGGCAAAATAGATAATTTGGAGGTGGATTTTGTTGCGACTTCTGCTTCCGAAAAGCTTTATATTCAAGTAACTGAAAGTATGATGGATGAGTCTGTGCGCGAGCGAGAGTTAAAGCCGCTTCGTAAGATCCAAAATAATTACGAAAAGCTGGTTATTACTTTGAGTAAGGCTTTAGATGATAATTACGAGGGCATTCGCGTTGAAAACATTGTTGATTGGTTGCTTAAGTAGGGTCTATAAGTAGGAATTACAAGTAGATGCTAGTGTTTTAGGGCTTTCGTTTGTGTTCGCTTGCGTTCACGCTCGAAGGCCCTTTTGTATTCCGCTTATTGCTTTCTGTTTATTATGTTTTGAGGCTTGCGTGAATGTCTTCTCACTTCGCAAAATTAAAAAATTGTCAAATTTGCGAAGTGGGATTTGGCTGGTTTTGCGAAGTGAGGTTTGCTTGGCATTAAAGTGCGTAAATCATGCTACTCGAAACGAGTGGCGTGATGTTGATGTTGCCGATGCTATCAATATTTCTATAGTGCGTTTTTGCGAAAATGTAGGTATAGATGAGTATTTTTTGCGTGCTATGCCTTCATTTTGCCAAAATGTAGGTATAGAATGCGACTTCCTGTAAACCATGACGACATTTTGCTGTTTTGTGGCTTTTTTGGAGGGGGGGGGTATTGTTGTGGTTTTTGATGATTGATAGAGTGTCTGATGTTGGGAGTGAGGCAAATGATGTTTTTGCGTGAGGAAAGCGATGTTTGGGAATGTAATGGCGATTGAGCGCGCGCTTGGCACGGGGATTATTATCTCTAGCAGCGTGCCGATTTCGCAGCGCGTTGAGCAGCGGATTCGCGATTTTGTTGAAGAGTATGAATCGGTGCTTTCGCGCTTTCGTGCGGATTCCCTTGTTTCGCGCATGGCTCGTGCAAAGCGCGGCGGCGAGTTTGAGTTTCCAACGTGGGCTCAGCCTCTTTTTGCTCTTTATAGCGAGTTTTACGCTGCTACGCACGGTGCTTTCGACGCGTGCATTGGCGCGGATTTGCTTGCGCTCGGCTACAACAATTCTGTTCACTTTATTCCGCAATCGGCAGCTGGCTTAGGTAAGAATGAGAATAGTAGCAGTGACAGTTGGTCTAACTATCGCCGCGCTTTGCCAATTACGTGGGCAGATATTTCGCAAGGTGGCGGCAGCACAACGCTTTGCATAAATCAGCCAGTGCAGCTTGATTTTGGTGCAGCTGGAAAGGGCTATTTTGTAGATCTTGTAACGCAGATTATTAAAGAGGAGCTTAGTGGCGATTCGCCTGCGGATAGCGATTCGCCTGCCGATTTTGATTTTTTGGTAAACGCAGGCGGAGATATGCGCGCTTGCTTTAGCAAAGAGAATAGTCAAATAAAAGTGGCTCTGGAAAATCCTTTTGACACAACTCAAGCAGTTTCAGTGGCATCAATCGCAAGCGGAGCGTTGTGTGCGTCGTCTAGTGCAAGAAAGCGTTGGAAAGTAAAAGAAGCAAGTTGCTTAGGTAAAGATGCAAGTGGTTTTGAGTCTAATTTAATTGCGACTCATTTGATTAATGCGCTTGACGGCATTCCTGCTTGCGATTTATGCGCAAGTTGGGCGTATATTCCTGCTAAAACTTGCGATTTTCCAACGGCTTATGCCGATGCGCTCGCAACTGCGTTGTTTGTATCGCAAGAAAGCGATTTGCAAAAAATCGTGCAAAATGTTGGCGCTGAGTTTGCTGTAATCTCGCCAAATAGTGCGCTTCGCAAAACGCGCGTATTCCCAGCGCACTTTTTTGCCGAATGATGCTGAATAATGCAGGATAATGCAGGATAATGCCAACTAATGCCCAATAATGACTATGCGAGCTATCTTGCTTGCAAGAATCGAAGCTAGGCTAAGCGATGCGAGTGGCGTTGCTGCTGATTGTGCGCGTTTACAGTAGAATATTAAAGAACGCTTATTTAATTATTGCGTAATATTGCGCTTATTTAATTAGCTTATATATTGCGCATGCGCTTGCACGAATTGCACGAATAGGGAGTAGCAGAATGGACACTCGCAAAGAAGAAGAACGCGCGGAATTGCATCGCACGATTTGGAAGATTGCCGACGATTTGCGAGGTTCCGTTGATGGTTGGGATTTTAAAGCATACGTATTGTGCACAATGTTTTATCGCTATATTTCCGAGAATTTATGCGATTATATTAATAAAGATGAGCACGAATCTGAAGGCGGCGATCCAAACTTTGATTATGCAAAAATAAGCGATGAAGATGCTGAGCCTCTTCGCAGTGAAATGATTAGTGAAAAAGGCTTCTTTATACTTCCTAGCGAACTGTTTTGCAATGTGTTGAAGCGTGCTCCTCAAGATAGCAATCTAAACGAAACGTTGAGCCGCGTGTTCCGCAATATTGAAGCTTCTTCTCAAGGAACTGATTCGTCTGACGATTTTAAGGGATTATTCTCCGATTACGATGTGAATAATATTAAGCTTGCAGATACTGTTGAAGGCAGAAATAAGCGTTTTGTTAAGTTGTTGCAAGTGATTAGTGAGATGAAGCTTGGCAGTGTAAACAACAACGTGATTGAGGCTTTTGGTGATGCTTACGAGTATTTGATGGGCTTGTATGCGTCGAACGCTGGCAAGTCTGGCGGCGAATACTTTACGCCTGCAGAAGTCTCAATGCTGCTCACGCGCCTTGGAACTGTTGGAAAATCAAGCATTTCAGACGTATACGACCCAGCATGCGGATCTGGCTCGCTTCTGCTAAAAGCGAAAAAAGTGCTAGGCATTGAAAATATTAATGGCGGTTTTTACGGTCAAGAAAAGAACGTTACTAGCTACAACTTGTGCCGCATGAACATGTTTTTGCACGATGTGAATTTTAACAAGTTTGAGATTACTTGTGGCGATACTCTTATAAATCCGCAAATCGATGCTAATAAAAAGTTTGAGCTAGTGGTTTCTAATCCGCCTTATTCCACAAGTTGGGAGGGGGATTCTAATCCGTTGATGATTAATGATCCTCGTTTTGCTCCAGCTGGCGTGCTTGCTCCAAAAAGCAAGGCGGATATGGCGTTTGTTTTGCACTGCTTGGCGCATCTAGCAGAAAATGGCGCTGCTGCAATTGTTTGCTTCCCTGGAATTATGTACCGCGGAGGAGCCGAGCAAAAGATTCGCCAATATTTAGTTGAGCATAATGCCGTTGATTGCGTGATTCAACTTCCAAGCAACTTGTTCTTTGGCACTTCGATTGCTACGTGCATTATGGTTTTGCGCAAAAACAAGCAAAACGATACTTCTATATTGTTTGTTGACGCCAGCCAAGAGTTTGTAAAGTCAACGAATAGTAACAAGCTTTCGGATGAGAATATTGAGCAGATTGTTAAGTGGTACACTTCTAGGCAAGATGTGGAGCATATTGCGCACGTTGCGTCTTTGGAAGAAGTGGAGTCAAATAAATACAATCTTTCCGTTTCTACATACGTTGAAGCAGAAGATACTCGCGAGAAGATTGATATTACAGAGCTTAACGCGCAAATTGCGTCGGTTTGCGCTCGCGAGCAAGAGTTGCGCGAACAAATTGAGAAAATTGTAAGCGAGATTGAAGCTGGCAGCGTTAACTTTGATAATAGCGAGGTGGCTCAATGACTAGCAGGCTTGAGGATTTAATCGCTGAGCTTTGCCCGAATGGTGTGGAGTATAAGAAAATTGGCGATATTGCGGATTATGAGCAGCCAACGAAATATATAGTAAAAAGTACAAAATATGATGATTCTTTCGCTACTCCAGTATTGACTGCTGGACAGAGCTTCATACTTGGATATACAGATGAATTAGATAATATTTATTTAGCATCAAAAGATAATCCTGTAATTATTTTTGATGATTTTACTGGCGCAATTCAATGGGTTGATTTTCCATTTAAAGTTAAATCATCTGCTATGAAAATGATTACAGCGAAGCCTAATGTGTTAATACGATATTTATACCATTGGATGGCACTTCTTGGATTTTCTTCTTCGGAACACAAACGTCTTTGGATTAGCACATATTCTAATTTTGAAATCCCAGTGCCGCCACTTGATGTGCAAGCGGAGATTGTGCGGATTTTAGATACGTTTACAGAGCTTACAGCAGAGCTTACAGCAGAGCTTACAGCAGAGCTTACAGCTCGTAAAAAGCAATACGAATACTACCGCGATACTTTGCTTACGTTTGACGATAATAATCCTCTTCACTCGCTTATATCACACTACTGCCTGAATGGTGTGGAGTATAAGAAGATTGGCGATATTGCTTTTATTTCAACTGGCAGTAAATTAAGTGATATTCAAGAATCACCTTCTTTGTATGAATATATTAATGCGGGAACTACTAATTCTGGATATTCATTAGATTGGAATTGTGATGGGGATGTGGTGACAACGCCTTCTAGAGGTCAAGGTGGTATTGGTTATGTTGGGTATCAAAAAAATAAGTTTTGGCTTGGACCTTTATGTTATAAAATCGCTGGAAATGCTGATTTTGTATTAAATAAATATTTGTATTATTGCTTGTCAAATAATTCGTATGCAATATTGTCTCTTAAGAAAGATGGCGGAGTTCCTGCAATTAACAAGTCTGACTTGGAGGAGTTAATTCTCCCCGTTCCGCCTCTAGAAGTACAGCGCCAAATCGTACAAATTCTGGATCGTTTTGACGCACTTTGCAATGATTTAACTCAAGGTTTGCCTGCAGAAATCGAAGCTAGACGCAAGCAATACGAGTATTATCGCGATCAACTCCTAACCTTCAAGCGTGCGTAATTAAAAATTCGAGTGTGAGTAGATAAGAAGGAAGCAAAATGAAAATCGTGTTAGAAAATCAAGATAGCACTGTAATGTCTACGTTTACGCCGAGCGCGCGCGACGACGGCAGCTATCAAAGCGAAGCGCAACTCGAAGAAGAGTTCATTAACATTTTGCAATCCCAAGGCTACGAGTATGCTCATATTCACAGCGAGAAAGATCTTATAGCAAACCTTCGCGTGCAAATCGAAAAGCTCAACGACTACCATTTTTCAAATGACGAGTGGGAAAGATTTTTCAAAGAAAATATTGCAAACAGCACTGACGATATAGTTAAGAAAACAGATGCTATTCAGCGAGATAACGTTAAAATACTCAAAAAAGATGACGGCACAGATAAGAACATTACTATTATTGACAAAGAAAATATTCACAAGAATATTGTGCAAGTAATCAATCAGTATGCTGTTAATGCAAACGATAGCGCAAACAGTAATGATGCAAATGGCCCTGCGCGTAGCAATCGTTACGATGTGACTGTTCTAGTAAACGGCTTGCCAATGGTTCACATTGAGCTAAAGCGCAGAGGTGTGCCTATTAGAGAAGCGTTCAATCAGATTAACCGTTATGCTCGCGACTCATTTTGGGCTGGAAGCGGACTATTTGGATACGTGCAAATTTTCGTAATCTCAAACGGCACTGAAACAAAGTATTACTCTAACTCAACTCGCAATAATGCGTACAACGAGCAGAAAAGTAGAGGATCTAGCAAAAGCACAACAAGTAACAGTTTTGAATTTACAAACTATTGGTCCGATGCTCAAAACACTATAATCTCCGACTTATGCGATTTTGCTAAAACCTTCTTTGCAAAGCACGTGATTCTTAACATTCTTACAAAATATTGCGTTTTTAATGCAGACAAATGCTTGATGGTAATGCGACCATACCAGATTACTGCAGCAGAAAACATAGTGAATCGCGTAAAATACATGTTTGCTAATGCGAGCAAAATGCCAGCATCAGAGCGTCAAAAGGGTGGTTATGTTTGGCATACTACTGGATCTGGCAAAACGCTAACTAGCTTCAAAACATCGCAGCTAGTAAAAGCTTTGAAAGACGTAGAAGGCAAGAATCTTGTTGACAAAGTTTTGTTTGTTGTAGATCGTAAAGATCTTGACTATCAAACAATGAGAGAATACGACAGGTTTGAAAAAGGAGCCGCAAATAGTAACACTTCAACATCTGTGCTTACAAAACAGCTAGAAGACAATACGGAAGAATGCAGGCTTATTATAACCACTATTCAAAAGCTTAGTAGATTTATAAGCAGCAACCCAAGTCATGAAATTTACAAAAAGCGCATAGTGTTTATTTTTGACGAATGCCACAGAAGCCAGTTTGGAGGCATGCATGCAGATATTGTAAAACACTTTAAAAATGCTCTGCTTTTTGGGTTTACTGGCACGCCAATTTTTGAAGCGAACGCTGCTGGCTCCGACGCTGCGCATATTTCTACAACCGAGCAAACCTTTGGGCCTTGCTTGCACACGTACACAATCATTAACGCGATTAACGATAAAAACGTGTTGCCATTCCGCGTAGAATACGTTGCTACTGTAAAAACGTCGAGCGAGCTGGAAAAAGCAACCGACGAATTGGTTAAAGATATTAATCGATCAGATGTAATTAAGCACCCGGAGCGCGTGCATAATGTTGTTCAATACATTATTGAGCATTTTAGTCAAAAAACGTATAGAAATGAGAAAACTTACAAATACAAGCGCATTATTAACGTTAAAGAACTTGCTGCAGATAAGCATAATACTTTAGAGACTAAAAAATCTTCTGAAGCAGTTGACGTAAACGGCTTTAATTCAATCTTTGCTGTTGCAGACATTGAGCTTGCAAAATTGTATTACAACGAGTTCAAAAAGCAGCAGCAAAATCTGCCTCCAAGCGAACGCTTAAAAGTAGCAACTATTTTCAGCTATGCAGTAAACGAGGGTGAGTCAGATTCTTCGGCGTACGCCAACGGTATGGGTTCTCTTGGAGAAGAAAATTCAGAAAGCACGGCAAATCTAGACGCAAATTCGCAAGAATTCTTGGAAAGTGCAATAAAAGACTATAACGAAATGTTTAACACTGCGTATGATGCGTCAAATAACAAATTCCAAAACTATTACAAAGATGTTTCGCTTCGTATGAAAAATAAGGAAATTGACGTTTTGATTGTAGTTAACATGTTTCTAACTGGTTTTGATGCAACAACTTTGAACACGCTTTGGGTAGATAAAAATCTTCGCATGCACGGGCTTATTCAAGCGTTTTCGCGCACAAATCGAATCTTAAATTCCGTTAAAACATTTGGAAACATTGTGTGCTTTAGGGATTTGAGTTATAGAGTTGACGAAGCGGTAGCTCTTTTTGGAGATAAAGATGCGCAAGGTATTGTGCTTTGCCCTACGTTTGAGCAGATTTTCAACGGTTACGTTGACGATAAAGGAATTGAGCGTTGTGGATACAGCGATTTAGTAAATGAGCTTATGGAAAAGTATCCGCTGCAAGGATTCAACATTGTTGGAGAAGAGAATCAGAAAAAGTTTATATCGCTTTTTGGTAATATCCTGCGATTGCGTAACATGCTGAAAGCTTTCGATCAATTTGAAGGCAACGAAATAATCAAAGAGCGCGATATGCAAGATTACTTGGGGCATTACCAGGATTTGCATGAAGAGTGGAAGCGCAAAGAGCAAAAAGGCGAGATTGCAGACATTACGGATGACGTTGTGTTTGAGATGGAGCTTGTGCGCCAAGTAGAAGTAAATATTGACTACATTTTGATGTTAGTAGAACATTACCATAGCAAGCATTGTAAAGATAAAAATGTTCTTGCTTCTATTAGGGTGGCGGTTGACTCTAGCCCGCAGTTGCGTAGTAAAAAGAAGCTTATTGAAGGGTTTATTGCGCAGCTTAACGAGAATGAGCTTAGGAAGCTTGTGGATTCTGAAGGTAACATTACCGTTTACGATTCTAACGGTAACAAGTTGAGCATTGTTGATTGCTGGAGCGAGTATGTTGAGCAAAAGTATAATCATGATTTGGCGCAACTCGTGCAAAGTGAAGGATTAAATGATGCTTTGACTCGCAAGTTTATGGAGAAATCTTTTAGCGCTGGCGAAGTAAGTGAGCTTGGTACAGACATTAATGATTTAATGCCTAGAATGAGCAGATTTGGCGCTGCGGCTAAGGTGCGCGCTGAGAAGAAAAGTCGCATTGTAGAAAGTATGAGAAACATGTTTAATGAGTTTGTTGGGCTTATTGGCTTTTCTCAATATGATTCGCAAAAAGATTGATAATTATCGTTATCAATATCATTTTTGTAATATTTGCGAGTTTTTTGCTCTGAACTATATCAATCTACTTGATATATCGATATTATGTTGATGGGGTTACTTGCGAGGCGACTTCAAATATAACAAAACGGAACAAGTTCTAGCAAAACAGAACAACCGCGTAGAAATCGCCAAAAAATTTGAACGATTAAAACTGAAGACTAAAAACTGAAGCTAAAACTTAAATATAAAAGCTCCAGCAAAACTAAAAAATAGAACGAAAATAAAAGAAGTTGGGTGCGCTCGATGGGGATTAGAGCCAAAGGAGATATGGAGACATTATGCACGCGTGTGCAAAAGCGCGCCAAAAAGCACAGCAAGTGTATGCATTTTTACTTGCTATATGCGTTTTTGTAAGTTGCGCAATAGGGTTTGCTGGTGTTGCTGGGTTTGCTGGAATTGCTGGGCTAATCGCAGCTCCAACGCCTGCTTATGCTACGGATGCCAATAAAACATACAACACTTGGTCGGAAGTTTCTTTAGCTATTAAAGATCAGCTAGAACAAGGCAAAAGCGAGTATGCAAACGCAAATATGGCAGGAGCAGCAACCAGGTTTCAAGCTGCATACAACTCCGTTTATGTAGCTTCAAACATGATTACAGTTGTGCGAGATACGATTAGTCAGAATAAAGTTCAATCGCAAAGTGACCAATTCCAACAGTTACAAACGCTGGTATATCAACAAAATCAGGCCGCGCAAATTAGTGAAGTCGTATCTGCTCTAGAAGAAGACGTTGCGCAAACAGCATCTCAATTAGACTCAAACACAAATCTAGATAAGCCGAATATTTATGCATCCAAATTGCGCGCGCAAATCGCAAAAGAACGCAAAAAGCTCGATGCTGCAAAAAAGAAGAATCTTGGACGAAACGGCAGAACTTGGAGTCAAGTAGCGCGAGAAATGAACGTTATACTCGACAAATCTGCATCAACGTATAAAGCAGCAAAAGCAAATAAGCAAGAAGTTGCAAAAGCTGTTGATTTAGTGAACGAAGCCTATTACCAATATTATGAAAAGCTCGGTTTCGAGAAGAACGTTATGAACGCAATAAGTGGAAGCCGAGTAAGCACTGTTGAATATCAATTCAAAGAGTGCAGGCAGGCTATGAACAATGGCAAATCATTTGCGCAAACAAAAAAGCTGTTTACAGATCTTAAGTCAATGCTTATTGAAGATGCATCCAAGCTAGACGGCGGAGCGGCGGCTAATGCCAATGTGTTTATGCAATTTATAACAAGCTCCTTTGGTCAGGCTTTTATAATTTTGCTTCGCGAAGGGTTGGAAGCTCTGCTAGTTGTTGCTGCAATAATCGCGTATCTTATTAAATCTGGGCACAAGAGCATGGTTAAGTACATTTACATGGGTCTTGTTGCTGGAATTGCGGCGTCGCTTGTTGTTGCTGCGCTATTTGGATTGTTATTCAATGGCTCTGGACCGCAGCAAGAGATTACGGAAGGCGTTGTGGCGCTGTTTGCAATGCTTATGCTGCTGTACACAAGCAATTGGATGATTTCAAGATCTTCTGTGCAAGCTTGGAACGAGTATATTCGCAACCAAACAACGGCAGCCGTTTCTAAAGGCAGCCTGATTTCTCTAGCGTTGCTAAGCTTCCTAGCAGTGTTTCGCGAAGGTGCAGAAACTGTGATTTTCTACCAAGCGATTTTTGCTGTATCAAGCGGAGCTGACTCCATGATTTGGGGCGGATTTGTGGCCGCAGCTGCTGTTCTAGTTGTAATTTTCTTGCTAATTCGCTTTGCGTCTGTGCGCATACCGATTCGCCCGTTCTTTGTAGGAACAAGCGCGCTTATGTGCATTTTAGTGGTGATTTTTGCTGGCGGAGGTGTGCATGCGCTTATAGAGGGCGATGCGCTCGCTGGCGCGTATATTCAAGGCTTGCCAACTAACGATTGGCTTGGATTCTATCCGTACGTTGAAACGATTTCGGCGCAAGTCGTAGCTGCAATCGTAGTTATTGCGCTGCTTTGCGCGAGTTTTGTGCGCGCGCACAAATCGCAAGCAACCGTTGGCAACAGTTAACGGATAAGTCAAAACTAAAAATCAAAACTAAAAATCAAGCAATAATAAACAATAACTAATAGAAAAGGTTAGATATGAAGAATAAAAAGATGATGGCAATTGCAGCCTTAGCGCTGGCAGGAATGCTAACACTCACTGGTTGCGGTGCAAACGGAAACGCGGCAAAATCTGCTGCTAAGCCACAAGCATCCGAGCAAAAGGCTGACGATAAGGGCGGAGACAAGGGCTTTGAAGAGGTTCCAGTTGGACCTAACCAAGACCAGAACATTGGCCCACTTACGATTGGTGCTGTATACTTCCAGCCAGTCGATATGGTTCCAGCAGGCATGGGCTTAAAGGCAAGCGAGGCAAGCTTCCACCTTGAGGCAGATATTCATGCAAACAAGGAAGGCACAAAGCTTGGCTACGGTAAGGGCGAGTTTATTCCAGATTTGACTGTGAATTATCAAATTATTGATAAGGCGAGCGGCGATGCTGTTGTAAAGGGTACGTTTATGCAAATGAACGCTTCCGACGGCCCACACTACGGCGCAAATGTTAAGCTCGATAAGGCTGGAAACTACAAGTTGGTGCTTTCTGTTGAATCGCCAGAAAAGAAGGGCTGGATGCTTCACGTAGATCCTGCTACGGGCGTGACTGGCCGATTCTGGACTGAGCCAATTACTGCTACATTCGACGATTGGAAGTACACTCCACGTAAGTGGTAGTTTTGCCAGTGGTAGTTTTGCCAGTGGTAGTTTTTAAGAATAAAAACAACAAATAAATAATGCATAATGTATAAATAATGCATAATGCATAAATAATGCATAATGCATAAATAAAAAACAAAAATCATGTAAACAGCAAAGGAGGGAACATGCTCAGGATGTTCGTTACAGTTCTTCCAGGGCTGCTCCCTCTTGCGCTGCTTACAATGGGATTAAGCGCAACGCTAAGCGTTGGCGAGGGACGAGATAAGCCAATCAGCTGCCGCTGGCGACTTTTTGGTTTGATTTTTGGAACAGTTGCGGCGCTTGTTTTTGCATTTTTGCGCGCAAGCGTGGTGATTAATCAGCGCAATTTTGTGAACCTTCCAGCGCTTTGCATTGCAGTTCCGCTAGATATTGCAACAATCGCCTGTGTTGGCGCATCTGGCAAAATGGTTGCAAAATGGCGCAAAAATCCGCTGCCCTTGCACATAAGTAATGCAATTGGCGCGCTTTGCCTAGCGTTTACAGTGTTTTACGCGCTCCCAGACGTTATTTTGCAGCTTACGATTTTCGTTGACTCCAGCACGCCTCCGTTTACTTCCGATATGCTTCTTCGCGCGCTAGGATTTATTCTTGGCGCGGCTGCTGCGATTTGCATAAGTCTTATGGTGCGATCTTTGCGCACAACTGCGAGTATTGGCGCCTTTAAAATCGCAATTATTCTAAGCTTAATAATTTTGCTAATTCAGCATTTAACATCCCTGCTGCAAATTATGCAAGGAAGTATTTTGCTGTATATAGACGATTTTTCGTTTAGCATTCTTGTTTGGCTTATAAACAACGCTCCGCTTATGATTATGGCGCAAATTTGCGTGTTTTTGATTCCTGCATTTGCGTCTATTGTAATTGGTTTTAAGACGCCTGTAGATGGAGAAAATCCTGCACAAATCCGCGCAAAGCGAGCGTTTAAGCGCAAGTCTAGAAGGTCTGCGCTTGCGGCGCTAATGGCTGCAATCGTAGTAATACTTACGCTTACAGTTGGCGTGTCTATTATGAATATTAAGCCAACGCTTACGCCGCCAGAACCGTACGAGTTGCATGATGGCGTAGCAACAATCAACTTTGTGCAAATTAGCGATGGCCACTTGCATAGATTCCAATACAAAGCTAAAGATGGCACTGTTATGCGCTTTATAATCATCAAGAAAAATGGTGGAGCGTATGGAGTGGGCTTGGATGCTTGCGAAAATTGTGGAGACGCAGGCTACTACGAAAAAGACGGCAAGATAATATGCCGAAAATGCGATGTTGCAATAAATTTGGCGACTATTGGTTTTAAGGGCGGATGCAACCCGATTCCATTCCCATACAAGGCTGGTGGCGGTAAAATTACCATTCACACAGCCGATTTAGACGTGCTTAGCTCGCACTTTAAGTAGGAGTGCTTGCAAATGTTTATGATTCGAATGGTTGCGCGATCTCTTGCAAGGCAGATTAAAAAGCGAGTTCTTATAGCGATTGTTGTGTGCTTGAGTGCGTGTGTAAGCGTTGCAATGCTTAGCGTTGTTTACGACGTTGGAGACAAAATTAACGCGGAGCTTAGCTCTTACGGATCCAATATTATTGTTCAGCCTAAGTCGAATGCTGTTGTGAACGATTTGTATGCGTCTCGCACAAAGTCGGACTATAGTAATTCGCAAGCTTTGCAAACTTCTCAAACTTTGGCGGATGCTGAAAGTCAAGAATCTACCGCTTTTTTGAAGGAATCGGATGCTGCAAAAATCAAAATGATTTTTTGGGCGTTTAACATAACGAATTTTGCGCCAAAACTAACGATTTATGCAAATCTTAAAGCAAATCTTAAAGCAAATTCTTCTGCTGAATCTGCTAATTCTGCTAATTCTTCTTCTGCTAAATCCACTAATTCCGCTAAATCTGCTAATTCAGTAGTTCCGATTGTTGGCACGTGGTTTAATCGCAAGCTTGCGCTCGCTTCTGGAGAGACAACAGTTGTTGGAGTGCAAGGAATGCGGTCTTGGTGGAAGATGCTTGAAGGTAGATTCCCGCGCGATTTTAAGCACGAGGCCGCTGTTGGCACAAATCTTGCTAAAAGTCATAATCTAAAAGTTGGTCAGCTAATAAAACTAACTCGTTCTGGCAGGCAAATCTCACTTAAAATTGTTGGCATCTACGATTCTGGAGATAGCGACAATAACGCGATTTACGCGGATTCCAGCCAGGCGCAACGCCTTTCAAACAAGCCAAATATGGTTGAGGCGATTGAAGTTAAAGCATTGACTACGCCAGAAAACGATTTAGCGCGTAAAGCGGCGAAGAATCCAGCGGCTCTTAGCCAAGAAGAGTGGGAGACGTGGTATTGCACAGCCTACCCAAGCTCGATTACTTACCAAATTGAAGAAGTGATTCCAGGAGCTGTTGCAAAGCAAGTGCGGCAAGTTTCGGCTATGCAAGGCAGTGTGCTTAACAAGACGCGCGCTGTGATGGTGCTTATGACGGCGCTTAGCTTGGTTGCGGCAGCTGTTGCAGTTGCAAATCTTATGGCGGCTGCGATTTCGGAGCGCTCGGGGGAGCTTGCGCTGCTCAAAGCGCTGGGTGCGCGCGATGGCGCTGTTGCGCGGCTAATGCTTATGGAAACAGCGGTTATTGCGTGCGTTGGTGCGCTTATTGGTATGATTGCAGGCTTTGGCGTTGCGCAAGTGATTGGATTTAGCGTGTTTGGTTCTGCGATTTCGCTTCGACCAATGGTATTTGTGCTGGTGTTTGTGCTTCTTGCGATTACTGTTCTTGCTGCTGCTGGCTCTTCTATTCGCTCTATTTTGCATGTGCGTCCTGCGGAGGTGCTTCATGGGCGTTAAATCTGGTTCGGGTATGACTTCTAATAGCGCAATGTTTGCAACTATGCTTTTTGGCGCGGTTTTTCGCCGAAAGTCGCGTGCGCTTATGGCAGTAGTTGCCACTCTTGTTGGTGCCGCTACGCTATTTTGCTTGGCTGCAATCTGCATTGTTGTTCCTCAACAAATGAGTGACGAAATGCGCACGTACGGAGCGAATATTATTGTGACGCCGCTTGCAGGCGAGTGGAAAAATGGCATTGATCGCGCAATGGTTTTGCACACTAACGACATGGTTCTTGCAAAAGGTGCTATGCGATCTGCTACGTACCGTTACGAAAATGTGCGCATTAACGCGGCTCCGTACGTGCTTGCTGGAGTGGATGTTTCCGCTGTTAAGTCGCTTAATAAGCATTGGAACGTGGACGGGGCTTGGCCTAGCAGCGGCAACGTTATGGTTGGGCGAGATGTTGCTTCGGCTATGGGATTGAAGATTGGTTCGCGCATTGCAATCGCGTATCGCGCTGGCGATAATTCCTCGGATTCGCACAAGCCCGCGCAAAAGTTGGAAGGTAATCAAACAGATAATCAAGCAGATAAATCTTCCTCAAAAAAGCTTGTTGAAGGCAGAGTTTCCACAGATATTATGGATACTCACGGAACAACTTTCCGCGTTTGCGGCATTTTAGATACGGGAGATGCCGAAGATTCCATGCTTTACGCAACTAACGCGGATTTGCGTGCGCTTACAGGCGTTAAGCGCGGCGCGGACGTGATTGCTTACTCGTCTTCTGCGCCGAACGTAGATGCTGTTGTGCGCAGCATTAACGATATGACTTCTATGCGTGTTCGTGCGCAACAAGTTACTAAAGTTACAGCGGCAGATACTGGCATTATTGCTATGCTTCGCAGCCTATTTTGGATTGTTTCGCTGGTTGTTCTTGCGTTGATGATGGTTGGCGTAAGCACTACGATTTCTTCGATTGTGCAGCAGCGCCGAAATGAGATTGGCTTGCGCAAAGCTTTGGGTGCGAGCGCTAAGAGCATTGGCGTTGAGTTCACTGCGGAATCTGGGCTTTATGGTTTTATTGGCGGAATCGCTGGTACAGCAGTAGGGTATGGCTTTGCGCGTTTGCTTGCATCAATGGTGTTTTCTAGAGATTTGAGCGTGAACTGGTGGCTGGTGGCGTTTTCTATTGTGTTTAGCGTTGCAGCGTCTTGCGTTGCTGCTTTGCCGCCTGTTTTGCGCGCGTCAAAAATCGACCCTGCGATTGTGCTTCGAGAAGAATAGTTTAGAGTGATTTTAGAATGATTTTAGAATGTTTAGTTAAGGATTTTTAAGGATTTGATATGGCAGAGAATGTAGAAAATAGGCAGGAAAATACAGATTCCAAGACAGAAATGCTGTTGACTTTGGACCACGTTTCCAAGATTTACGGCTCTCTTCGCGCTGTTGACGATTTGTCGCTTACTGTGCCGCAAGGCGAGTGGCTTTCGATTGTTGGCTCGAGCGGCTCTGGCAAAACTACGCTAATGAACATTATTGGGTGCATGGACTCGCCGTCTAAAGGATCCGTTGCTTTGCAAGGCCGAAAGCTCGAGGATTTGAACGCGGGTCAGCTTGCAGATGTTCGTAAAAACGTAATCGGTCTTGTGTTTCAAAAGTTTTATCTTGTGCCGCATTTAACAGCAGTTGAAAACGTGATGGTTGCGCAATATTATCATTCAGTTGTAGATGAATCGCAAGCAATGGAAGCCTTGGAGCGAGTTGGATTAAAGGATCGCGCTCACCATTTACCAAGCCAGCTTTCTGGCGGTGAGCAGCAGCGCGTGTGCGTTGCGCGTGCTCTTATTAACTGCCCGAAGTTGCTTCTTGCAGATGAGCCGACTGGTAATTTGGACGAAAAAAATGAGCAGATTGTGCTCGACTTGTTTAAGCAGCTTCACTCCCAGGGCACTACGATTATTGTTGTAACGCATGATTCTTTGGTTGCTCAATGCGCGGATCGCGAAATCATGCTTAACCACGGTGTGCTTGTTGGGGAGCGTTGGAATAATGAGGATGCGCGCAAAGCGTACGAGGCGATTGGTGGCAAGCCTGCGTTTACGAGTGCGCATGTTGATGAAAGCGTTGCGCAATCTTTGCAAAATCATGAGCCTACTAAGTCGCCTAAATTAGCGAATTTAGATGATTAGTTTTTAGATGATTAGTTGCGCATAGTTTTAATTTAAGATTTAAAGGCGATGATTTTATGGTTTCAGATAATATGTTTCATAATGTTTCACGCTGCAATAATTTGCGTGATGATTTGAAGTCTAAAAAAATTGCAAAAACGGTTGCTGCGATTGCGGTTTTGGCTAGCTCAAGTGCGTTTCTTGCGTCTTGCGGTGAGCCAAGTGCTGTGCCGATGAATGATGAGTTTGCAGGAAACTCTGGTCAAAGCGAAAACGATAGTGGCAATTCTTCAAAATCTTACGATTCTGGCGCTCAACAATCGCATGCTTCCGCGCAAAGTGAGGATTCACAAAATCAGCAAAATCAGCAAAATTCGCCTAAAACAGACACTGGCAATTACAAAGATGGCGATTACAAAATCAAAGCTAAGTATGGGCCAGTTGCAGAAGATAGCATTGACGTGAATTTAAGCGTTGCAAATGGAAATATTAGCGATGTGCAAATAACGTCTCATCCGTTTACGCCAATCTCCAAAAAACACATGAGCGCTTTTAGCGAGGCTATTCCAGGTAAAATCGTTGGAAAGCCGTTGAAAGATTTGCATATCTCGGTTGTTGCTGGAGCAAGTTGGACTAGTGATGCCTTCAACAAAGCGCTTGACGTTGCTCGTCAAGAGGCCTCAATTCAATCCGCAAAATAATTTACAGCAACCTTAATTTTTAATATAACCGTGATTATATTGTTGAATATTTGTGTGTATTAATAGGGGTTAGTACTGCAGTTGTTTACAATACTAACCCCTATTTTGTTTATTTTTTATGAAATTATTGCTTATTTATTTTTATGCGCTTTAATTTTGCTATTACTACAGCAAGTCCGAATATTGCAATCGCAGCAAAGGCAGTTAGTAATATTTCGCTTCCTGTTTTTGGAAGTTGGTTATTATCGTGTTTGCGTTTTTCTGCAATTTTATTATTCGGATTTTCTTTTGGTTGTGGCGCAGGGTTTGGTGTTTTTTCTGGCGTCGGCTTATATTTTGGCCATGGTGTTTGTTCTGGGGTTGGTTCTGGAACGGGTGTAGGTTCTGGAACAGGCGTTGGTTCTGGAACAGGCGTTGGTTCAGGAACTGGTTCTGGCGGTGTTGGGGGTGTCGGCGGAGTTGGAGGAGTTGGAGGATTATATTCTACTGTGAGAGAAATATCATTAGCGCCTGCTGCTGCGTCAGAGTTTTTCCCTTCGCTTGTTTGCGAGCCGTTCCAAGTAAAGTCAAATAATTTTGTTGTTCCATTAAATGTTGCAGCTGCGTGGAATGAGCCCGATACGGTTCCAACAATTGTAGCTTTTCCGGAGAAATCTTGGTTTATCTTTATTCCCGGAATAGTGATTTTCATTGCGTCGCCAAGATTTGTTTGTACTGCTGTCTGTAATTCCGCATACGTTTTAATACCAGATTTCAAATTAATAGTAACTGTTACAGTTTTGTCTTTAACTTGCACATCCTGGATAGCAAAAGTATCTGAGAATCCATCGAGCTTAAGCGTATTTTTTGTGATATTTTCAGGCAGCGTTAAACTGTCTGGGATAGTAAATGTAGCCATGAAAGAAGATGTCATATCGCTTAGAGCAATATTGCTATAATCTGTCGCTTTTACTTTGTTAAATTTATTTTCTATCGCTTTCATTTGGTCTTTTACTACTGAAGCTGTGATTGTGCCAGTGAAATCAATAGTTTGTCCTGGTGTAACTTTGTATGCTGTAGTTGCTGTGTTATCGCCAGTTAATAAATCTGCAGGAAGATTAATATTCTCCTGCTGTATGTGTTCAATGCTTGGATCAATCTTCCACTTAAGGTAGAAGGTAAGATCATCGTTCACTTTTGGATCATTGTCAATAGTAGCTTTTTCTGTTCCATCCTTGTCTTTGAACCAGTAGTAGTAATCTGTGCTATACACATAGCCAAAGAGTGAGTTTTCTTTTTTCTCATTTATTAAATGATAATATTTGCGCGTGGCAAGATTCGTATAATTTGCATCTGAATCGGAACTTGCTTTGCCACTAATGCCAGGTGTGTCTATATTGACATTATCATCCAAACTTTTAATAAGATTGATTAGCGTCTTGTTTTCGCTAAATTTTGCTGTTTTCTTAACAACAGCAACATCTCCACCGTGCTCATCTTTTTTAATCTCAAATACTTTTGTATTTTTCTTAAAAATACTGCTATCGGAGAAAGTTCCGCCGTTTGCTGAGAATTTTACTGTAAATTCTTTTTCTTCCCAATTTGCATATAAGTCAATTAAGTTTTTATTCTTCGCTATAGCAATATTGCTACCTGCTTTTACAGTCTTGCCTTTGCCGTTTTTCTCTGTGGTCCAACCTTTGAAGACCATTCCTTCGCGGGCAAATTTTGCATTATTCTTAATAACTTCGTCGAATGAAAGAACTTTGCTGGTGCGTTTTGGGTTAGTTTCACTAACAAGGTATGTTGCATCATCTTGAGCGCAATTATGGTAGCGAACAGCATAAGATGAGGCATCTTTTTCCCATTTTGCATACACTGTTGTGTCGCTTGTTATAGGCATACTTTCAGTAAATTGTTGCTCTTTATTCTCAGCGTTCTTGAAGAACCACCCGAGGAACTTATATCCAGGAGCAATTGGATTTGCTGGTACTTCAGTACTTCCTCCTGCCACTGTTTTTGCAAAGTTTAATGCGTAACCTCGTACGGCAAGGGATTCTTTTGCTTTAGTTGAAGAGTCAGAGAATATAGCTTCTTTAGCTTTTTTAGAATCCTCAGCATTTGTATCATTGAGCTCGAATGTCACTTTTGCTGCTGGAACCCATACGTGCTTTTTGTTATCTTTAGAAGCTTTTTTAACTGAGTATATGTAGGCATTTCCATTTTTGTTAATTGGTTTTATCTCATTTACAGAACTATCAGCAAGAGTAAAGAGACTTAGCCTTTCATTACCGTTTTCTTTACCGTTTACAGGAACAGTGCTTCCCCTGTTGCTGTGATAATCAGGAGCATATGTAACCATGTGCGAGCCTCCAGTAACAACATAGCTATTTCCTGTTCCAGCTCCACCATCTGCATTTTTGATTGCCGGGCTATCTATTAAGCAGTCTTCTCTAAGTTCAATAGATCCGTTTTCCTGAGCTCCAAAAAGCGCTCCACTATTTTTTCCATTGCCTTTGATTGTAGAATCGGAGATAATTACTTTTCCGGTATTTACATTTAAGCCGCCAGTGCCACCATTATTAAATTCAAGAGTAGAGTTGGTAACAGTTAATTTTCCGTTTGATATTCCAACGGAAATGCCTGCTGTAAATCCTGCATTCGCAACAATTCGTGAATTATTGGTAACAGTTGAGTCGCCTTGAATTGTTAAACCAGTTGAGTGCCTCCAACCAATTTTATTAATCACAAACTCCGAATTATCCATGTTTAATTTGTTTACGTAGTATGACATTCCAAAGCCTGCTACAGTAAGTGAAGAATTCTTCAAAGTTAAATCTCTTGCATCAAACCATGTGCGAATTTGTGATTTAACGTTAATAGTAGCGTTTTCGAAAGTAATACCATCAGCATAAAAATCTGTATCACAGTTGTCGTCAGCAGTAATTGTTAATTTATCTTTGCTTGTACCTTTTACTGTTCCCGCAAGGTAGATTCCGTTACTGTCTTTTACTCCGTTATCTTTGAAATTGTATGTGCCGTCCGTAATAAGAGAGCCTTCTTCTGCTGTAAGTGCTACCTTAAACGCAGTCATTTTCAATTCGCCGTCACCGCGAAGTGTGGAACCAGATTTCAGCGTGATTCCATCGTTGGCACTATTCGAGCCTGTTATTGTGGCGCCGGATTTATCGATAGAAAGTGTAATGCCTTGTGGAATTTCTATAGGTGCATTAAGTGAAAAATTGCCTTTAATGTTGATATTTGCAGGTTTTTGTGTGGCTTTTTCAAGAGCTTTTTGAATAGTTTTTAATGGCTTACTTTCAGATCCATCGTTTGTGTCTGATCCGTTTGTGCCATCTACAACAAGTTGTGTTTTTGGAGCTGGGTTAGTTACGGTTACTTCTGTTGGTGGGGGGGGGGGTAACAGCTAATGCACTTATTGGATATACAGAAAGTAGCGACATTGCTGCAATGATAGTTGAAGCAGTAAGTATGCGCATGCCTTTATATTTATTATTTCTTCTCATTGTTAGCTCCATATTATCTGCTGAAGTTTGGCATTAGTTAATGCATCGTATTAGTACAATCTCTACACTATACCCGTAGAAGGTAAAAGTATACTCGTATTTGTATTAAACACAATAGCTCATAAATATTTACATAATCTAATTTACGGAATGATAGTTATTGATGCTCGTAATAGTAAGCAAAATAAGCAACTTGATGATTTCCATTTTGATTTACTTAATAATCATGACTCACATCGAGCTGATTATAACAATCTAATTGAAGGATTATTTATAGCAGCTTCGCATCACAGTGTAGGTGTGCAGTTTGCAGATTTAGTTGCAGGAGCAGTTTATAGAAAATGTTCTAAAGGAGATTCAACTTTTTATAATATGATAAGAAATAACGTTCGTAGAAATAGTCAAGGTAAAGCGGAAGGATTTGGAGTAGTAGCTGTACCTAGTGGTAGCCGTATTATTGAAAAGTGAAATAATAAAAATAGACGCCGTGTTGAAGATTAACCTCAAACCTGCAATATGGCGCAGTCACGACGTGTGTAAATTATATCATAAATTGCTTATTGTTCGCAATAATGCGTTTTGGTACTACAGTCACCTTAATCTTTGACTTCAAAAATAGTGCCTTCGTTGCGAATCATCGTTGCGGGCGTGGCGGCGGTTGTTGCAATAAATGGAATAATAGCATTACTGTATTCGTGCATGAACTGTGCAAAATCATGATCCCAAGAAATAAGCGCAACGTACAAAATAAGGAATTCGAATGCTGTAAATATTGCCCACTTAAGAATCCAAATAAGCGTTTCTTTAATAAGTTTTATATAGTACTTGCTCATGAGTTGTTTCCCTTCCAATTTGCTGTTTTGTTCGTGAGTATTGTAGCTAATTCATGTGCATTGCTTCTCGTTCGTATGCGTTTTGCATTTCTAGTATAAATGTTGCAATCCCTCGAGCAATACGATGTACTTAGAACTCAGTACTCAAGATTGCGCGGAAAATGTTGGTAATTAGACTTAAAGCAACGCACAAATATATTGAAAATATGTGTTGCGAATATAAGTTGTGAATACGTTACAAATAAAGGAGATACGAACATGAGTAGCGCAGATATGGGTAGTGTAAGCATGAGTGATTTTGGTATAAACTCTTGGCAGCCAGAAGATAACGTAAACAAAATAGGAAATGTTAGTGAAAATAGCATTAATCAAATTCAGAAGCAGGAAGATAACCTTGCGGAAAATAGTAGCGAAGAACTTTCACAAGATGAAATTGATGAATTAGCTAAGCAATTAGAAGAATTCTTTACAAAATATATTGTGCTAGAAAATGGCTCTTTTGTTGTAAAAGAGGATGCTATTATTGCAGACGGCTATGGCGATCATATAGAATATTTTCGCAATGCCGCAAAAGGATTAAATCTTTCAATGGAAGATCAACAATAAGCCTAAATCCTTAAAGTCTTAAATCTTTAAAAATCGCTTTCATCAATAGGGTGACCTTGTGGGCGCTTTATTACTCGCCACAAAATCACCAATGTTAAAACGCCATTTGCAATTCCATAGTAATAAATCCAAGGAACGTGAATAAGCCCACAAATAAAGCATGAAATAATATTTATTAAATTATTTGAGTAATTGTTGAGTATTTGCTTATTTTGTGATTCGACTTTTTTGCGCTCTCGCTCAAGAGTCATTATGTAATCTTTGTTGTTCTCTGTATTCTCAACGTCACTACTTATGCTGTTAGCGCCCGCGCCGCTAAGCTTAGATATATTATTTTCTATATACGCATTTTTTGCTTTAATAACGCTTTTGAGCAAGAAAAAATATGTACAAGAATACATTGCAACAGAAAGAAGTCCTAGAACAAGCCACAAAGCGAAAAGGTCAAAGCTACGCATAAAAGCAGCTGCTGAGGCGAAGGCCATCGCAGCTACTTCTGCGGAGTGCAATACTACTAGTCGTTTTGTCATATAATCCTGCTGCAATCATTATTGAATATGAATTTCAACGCAACTAAAAGTCACATATTGTTACTTATTATAACCAAATTTGACTTACATGCATTACTTGTAATCATTTATTACTACACAATTTGCCCTACTTTGCGCGCGTTTATAAAGTAGAATATAAGAAAAGTAGCGTGTGATTGCAAGAAAGCCATTATGCCAAAAACGTATGCAATAGTAGATAACGACCCATTAGTTTTAGCGGTTATGCGAAACGTGCTCAGCAAGCTTTTGCCAAGCGAGTACGTGTGCAAATGGTGTGTAAAATCAGGTGTGCAAGCTTTGAAATATTGCCAAGTGGCAAAAACTACTCCAGATTATATTCTGATAGATATGTCAATGAAAGACATGTCTGGAGTAGAGGTAATACGCGCAATTCGTGAACAAAACAACAGCATTGTTTTAATTGGCATGACTTCGTACGATTGTAGATCCTATGCTTCTATGGTTTCGCAAGTTGGTGGGCAAGCAATGGTTGCTAAAGACAACTTCAAAGGACTAGCAGAAGCTTTGCAATATTGCGATAATCAGCACGTGTATGGCTGCCGTTGTGTTAAAGATGTTGCTTACGATTTTGCTACTCCGCAAGAATCTTTTATTAGGCTTTCTAAATCAAGGTCGCGTAGCGTTTTGCCGCCTCAAGAACTAAAAATCATGGATTTGCTCGCTAAAGGCTACACAACAAATCAGATTGCGGCTCAACTTGGTCTTATGCCAAACACTATTAACACGCATATTCATAGGATTTACAAAAAATTGCATGTTTCTAATCGAGTGCAAGCAATATCCGCATTTGCTGCAATGCAAAATCGTGAGCAAAATAGCAATTTGCAATATTTTAATGATTCGCCGCAGAATCATCCGAATTTTTTGCAAGAAACGGATAATGCATGTTAATGAAAACATTTTCGCGCGTTATTGAGTTGGTTAAAAGCTGGAAAATTCAGCGAACTTTATTCATAATATTGGCGATTCTTGTAGTGTCAATGGATGTGCAATCTTGTAATACAGCTGGTCTGTGGCATAATCCGCAGCAATCTGTGTGCCAATACGTTTGGATGTTTGCAATATTTCTTTTGATTGCTTTTTCGCGTCAAATATCCCTCGTAACTCCGATTTTGTATTGCGTAACGTTAGCAGTACCAGGCGTAAATGCAACTTGCTTTCTTTTTTCGTTGATCGCTAGCATGTTTGTTGCAGGCTTTTACGATTCGTGGAAGTATTTGCTTTGTGCGTACATAGTTTCGCTGAATATTATGTACTTTGCAAAAATGGCGTACATTCCGCTTACTTTTCCTTGTTTTATTCTTATTTCCATGATTTGCGGTTACGTTTTGCGCAAGTATTTGAACATGTTGGAAGAAAATAATCGCGCAAAAATGGATATTGTACGCAGTGAGTTCCAGTCTTATATTGCGTCTATTGCATTGCAATTGCACGACGATGTGAACAATGAGATTACGGATATTACATTGCTTGCGACTGATGCTTTGTATGCCGAGAAAAGTGATCATACAAAAGAGTCGCTAGAGCAGATTGTTGAGCATTCTCGTAATGCGCTTTCTAAAACGCGACTTGTTATTAATCTACTTGAGCAAGCTGAGCATAAGTATGATGATTCTTTAGATTCGAATATTGCTAGTATTGCTGGCACGCAGTTTATTTATGGTTCTAATGGTAATAATTGCATGACTTTGGCTGATTTCTTATGCAATATTCGCGCACGATTGCAATCTGAACGTAAGATTTGTGAGCAGCTTGGGTACTATGGCTCTCTAACAGTAAATGATGAAAGTTCGGTAAGTAACGATTTTGCTGCATCTGCAATAGTTGATGCCGAAAAAGCTCAATGTGCTATTCGCATGTGCAGCGAGTTGCTTACTAATATTCGCAAGCATTGCAATACTAGCGTTGATTTTTCTATGAATGTTATGGTTGATGAGCGCGAATGCAAAATAATGTGTATGAATTCGATTTCGACGTTGAATAAGTTTGGTGAAAGGCTTGTTTTTGGCAAAGGGCTACTATTCCACAAAAAATCTGTGGAACGTTTAGGTGGATCTTTAAGCGCGCAAAAAGATGACGACACTTGGCTGGTCAATGTTGTTATTCCGCTAAACTAGCATCACTCAAATCATGCGTTATTGTGGCAAAAATCGCAAATCTAGCAAAAACTGCCACGATAACGTGTATAACATAGCAACGAAACAGCATTCTACATTGCAAATTAACCGCCTACTTGCATCTGCCATGCAGCAGACACGTCCAAATACTCGATTGAAATAGATTCAAGTACTCGATTAAAGCGCAAGAAAGCACAATAAGTATCTTGCACAATGGCTATTTCTCTACATGAAGCGGAACGTGTACATTAATAATCCACGAATCGCCATCTTCAATAACTTTAAAAGTTCCACCAACGCGTTCCGCAAGCATCTTATGAAAACGCAGTCCATATCCTAATTGCAAGTTAGCAAGAATACCGCGTTGCGCACTATTTATACACGTAATATGACATTCATGGTCATTAAGCATTACATTCATGGCGTATTCTTTAGGCTTTGCAGCGTGCTTTTTTACGTTCGCAAGCAGTTCTCGGCAAATATACTCAATTTGAGCACATTCTTCAAAAGGCAAATGCGTTGATTTCGAATCTTCAGCAGCTAAATCACTATTCAAGTCAATGGAACCAATATAGCCAAGCTTCTCAAATGACTTTTGCTCACCATCAAATAAAACGCGTAATCCTGTACAAAAATCTTCATAACATGTAGTCGATTGCATAACATCGCCAGTGCTTGCAGTTGTAGCATTGTCAAGAAGAGAAATGATATTACGTGCTCTATGAACAGTTGTAGTAGCACGTTGAAGAATCTCTCGCGAATTTTCATGCTCTTGGTCATGAGTCGTTTGAGGTTCAATAGATTGTTGAGCCATCATCATAATGCTGGAAAGTTCATTAGTTACTTCATCGTGCATGCGAATTGCGGCAATAGTGGCATATTTTTGAAAAACGTTGTAACGCTGTGCAAATAACTGTTCCTGCTGTTGGTGAATAGTAGAAATATAGTATTTTACGATTGCGCTAGAAATAAGAACGATAAGAAGCCACCACGCTAACATATGAGCGTTTTGAAAATCGCAGATAATAAAGAACCATGAAGATACTCCGCAAGAAGAAAGCACAGTGTACCAAGGCTGAGTGATTACAGCAATTGCCAAACAGATCAATATGGTAAGCATCATAGATGAGTAGTTGATATTTGGCGCAATAATTACCAACGGCATCCAAATGAGCACAATAAAAGATGCTTTACGAGGCCATATTGCAATGCACAAGCATATTACAATCCATACTATTTCAACTGTAATTGCATGCCAATTAGAATAGTAATGAAGATTATTATAAGAACAAATTTCAAGAATCAAAGTACAACTTATGATTACACCAATTCCAATTTTCTGCCAGGCATCATGCGGCAAAAAATTGATCATACGCGTTAATAATTTCATAACTACCTACTTTTACACGTTAATTTCTTACACGTTATATGTCATGCGAATACTTTGCGAGCGCAGCAAGCGCCTGCATTCGACTTCGGACTTGAAGTTTTCCATAAATACGCCGTAAATGCGTGTTTACTGTTGAAACTTTCACATTAAGCTGATCTGCAATCTCTTTCGTAGAATACCCCTGTTTGCACAAGCGCATAATTTCCGATTCTTGAGGAGACAAAACTGAAGTCTTCGGAAGTTGAGAAATCATATTGAATGATTCTTGCGGAGTGTGAAAATAGTCAATATATTGTGGCAATTCTGGACAACCGTAGCTTGTTGCGCGCGATTGGATGGCTGCAACTACGTCTGCTAAATTATCTTTATGCACTAGCGCTTGACCACCCGACTTAGCAACTTGCAATACGTATTCATCTAGCATGTAGGAAGTAATGCCAATTAAAACAATATTGCTATTGCGCTCGCGAATTGCTTTAATTACATCAACACCACTCATTTCTCTCATTGACATATCTACTAAAAGTACGTCAGGAGTATTTTCTGTAACGCAACGATGAATAGCCTGTTTTGCAGAAGAACACATCCATGCACAAACAAAGTTTTCAGGCAAACGACTTTTCAGAAGAAGTTGCATATATCGCAATACAAGCGTGTCATTATCAACAATTGCGTAAGTAGTGTTCATACAATATATTGTATCTTGTTTTGGAATCCACTTATCAAGAGATGTGCGATTGTATTGTTTTTCTCAAATTATCAAGATTGTACACATTAAAGTGCCATACGCTAGCACTTTCCGTTGGCACACTCCATTCTTCGGTTTTACCATTCGCAGTAAAACGAATTATTTGAGTTGTTGGCTTATTTATAACTTCAAAATTAGTGAGTTGATTCCACGCAATACGACGAAGATACTTATCGTCTAATTTAGCTAGATTACCCGAGCCTAAAATTACATTCGGATTAACAACAATAAACTCATTATTAGTGGCAGCAATAATACGCGCAGCAACGCCTTGCTCTACATAGAATAATTTAGGTAACAAAAATAGTTTGATTAAATCTTTCCACCAAGGGTCGTATTTCATTGTAAATACATACGTCTTATCAACTGAAAGATTGTGATCTTTAAAGTACTTGACGATATCTTCTTCTCGTATACCGCGCAAAGGATTAGTCATAATAAGCACCTCCTTGTGATTCCTGTTTTGTGAATTACCAACATGCTAACGTTCAAATTTTATCTACACAAATAGGCGTACCTATTTTTAACGATAGTGCTTTTAGAAAACTTTTACTATTAGCAGTTTGCATGTTCTCAACAATCAACATTTAAGAATATTTACATTTTGAAGCTATTTTTAAATGTCCGCGTACTTATGGAGTTATCGTGGCAATTTTTGCTAATTTTGCAATTTCTGCCACGATAACGTGCTTAAAAATATAGCGTTGCAATTCTTTGTTGCTTTTACACTACAAAAAATATAAAATATTAGTATGAAAGCAACAGAAGTGAGGCTATTGTGTCAAACAAAGAGATACTCCTTAACTATTTAGATAATAATCATGGAATAATTACATACAAGGATTGTAAAACATTAGATATTCCAACTATATATTTAACTCGTTTGAAAAACGAAGGTGTTCTTAATCGAATTGAAAGGGGGATTTTCCTATCTTCCAATGGTGATTATGACGAATATTACTTCTTTCAATATCGTTATCCACAGGCCGTATTCTCTTATGTTTCAGCTCTTTATCTTCAAGGTTTTACAGATGAAATTCCACAACATTTTGAAGTAAGCGTTCCTAGAGGATATCGTTTTAATAATCCACCCTCAAATTTAGCTATTCATTGGGTTTCAAGATTGTATAGCAAGTTAGGTGTTACTACAACGGCTACCCCAATGGGGAATAAAGTACGTGTCTATGATTTTGAACGTATTATTTGTGATTTTATAATAAACAGAAACAGCATTGATTCTGAACTCTTTGTTAAAACTCTTCAAGCTTATAGTAAGTACAATGGGAAAGATCTTATAAAACTTCATGAGTATGCAACAAAAATGAATATATCCAATAAAATTAAGCAAACACTGGAAGTGCTACTGTGAATAAGGCAAAATTAACAGCATTGTGTCATAAAATGTCTGCAAAGACTGGTTTAACATTTAATTCTGTTATGACTTATTATTTTCTTGAAGTTATTTTGAAAAGATTAAGCCAAAGCCATTATTCAAATCACTATGTTTTCAAAGGTGGATTCCTTCTGTCAAACATAATAGGTATCAATTCCCGCAGTACGGTGGATATTGACTTTCAGTTTCATAAAATGGAACTTTCAGAAGAAAAAGTTCAAAAACAACTGACAGAAGTTTTTGCAAATTCAAAAGATAATATAAGTTTTTCTATTCAGTCTATTACGGCTATTAAAGAAAGCGATGATTATGGAGGATATCGCGCAACAATTTTGTGTGAGCTGGAAAATATTAAACAAATTGTTCATTTGGATATTGCTACTGGTGATGTTGTTACGCCACAGCCAGTAAATTACTACTATAAAGCTATTTTTACTGATGAAACATTCCCAATTATTGCTTATAATGTTGAAAGTATATTAGCGGAAAAGCTTCAGACTATTTATTCACGCAATTTTTTAAATAGTCGCAGTAAAGATTTTTATGATATTTTTATTCTTTTAAAATTAAAAAAGAATGATATTGATTTTTCGCAATTAGTGATAGCTTGCCAAAGAACTTTCTTATATCGTGAAACAGAATTAGATTTTAATAGGATAATTAAGCTTCTAGAGTCTTTTAAAACTGATTATGCGCAAAATCAACAGTGGCAAAATTATTCGAAAAAATATAGTTATACAAAAGGAATAACATTTTCAAGCGTACTTGATGAAATTATAAACTTATTGAACGTTCTTAACGCTAAGCAAAATGATTAAATTTTGTATTCATTGGCGACAAAGCGACAATTTTGGCGACATAAAAATGTCGCTTTGTGTCATATCTCTCATGTTCATTCTTGACAAACTCACACAACAACTTTAATATTTTTAATAAAAGTTTAATTTAATTAAAGTTTTATAGGTTGACGAAAGGGGTGATATGGATCATATTCCAAAATGGATGGCTAATCTCACAGACGAAGATATGTCGTTTATAAAGAACTTTGTATTATCGTCTGGATCGTTAAAAGAAATGTCGCAAATGTATCAAGTCTCTTACCCAACGATGAGAATCAGGCTTAACAAGCTCATTGAAAAACTGCGCATAAGCGACAATGAGCCAGAAGACCCGTTCGTTCTTTTAGTAAAGAGTCTTGCTATTGACGATAAATACGATGTTGATACAGCTCGAACACTCATAAACGAATATAGAAAAAGAAAGGATGAATCATGAGCTATGCATTATTTGGTCCGATAATCGACATTCTTATTGCACTTGCCATATGTGCTTTAGTGTTCTTTATTGCAAGAAGTCTTATTCGATATGCGCATTCTCTTAAGAAAGACGATAAGTCATCTAAGCAGTCTGCAGAAGATAAAAGAATTGCATTACAGGACTTATAAAACACAAAAAATCACGCGTTATCGTGACAGAAATTGCAAAAATCACAAAATCTGCCACGATAACGCCATAAGTGCGGGGATATTTAAGAATAGTTACAAAACGGAAATATTCTTAAATAATTAAATAAAAAAGGTTGCTTATGAAAGTGCATAAGCAACCTAATTAATTAGTAAAGCGACTGGCGACTAGAAATCCCAATCATCGTCGTCGGTTTCAACAGACTTGCCCATAATATAGCTGGAACCAGAGCCAGAGAAGAAGTCGTGATTTTCGTCGGCAGCAGGAGAAAGAGCTGCGAGAATTTCTGGGCTTACGTGAGTTTCTTCTTCGCTGTACTTAGCAGGGTAGCCAAGGTTCATCAAAGCCTTGTTAGCGTTATAACGCACGAAGTCAAAAACGTCATCGTGGAAGTCAAATCCTTCATAAATCTGACCAGAATACTCAACTTCCAAATCGTACAAAGTGTCGAGCAAGTTCATAGTGAACTTTTCAAGATTCTTCTTATCGTTCTCGCTTCTAAGTTCCAAACCGCGCTGGAACTTGTAGCCAGAATAGTAGCCGTGAATTGCTTTATCGCGCAAAATCAAGCGAATCATATCGGCAGTGTTCATCATCTTTCCGCGAGAAGCAAAGTAAAGTGGAAGATAGAATCCCGCGTAAAGAAGAAGCGAAGAAAGCATAGTTGCAGCAATCTTGCGCTTAAGCGGATCTTCGCTCTCGTACTCGCAAAGCACGGTGGTAACGCGCTGCTGCAAAACGTCGTTTCCAACAGCCCAACGGTAAGCCTCATCAATCTCCTCGCTAGAGCAAAGAGTGGAGAAAATAGAGGAGTAGGAGCGCGCGTGAATCGACTGCATAAAAGCAATATTCGTGTAAATAGCCTGCTCGTGCTCCGTGCGCGCGTGCTCAATCTGGCAAAGCTCACCAATAGTTGCCTGGCTGGTATCAAGCAAAGTCAAGCCTGTAAAAACGCGAGTAGTGGTCTTACGTTCAAGATCGGTGAGGGATCGCCAAGAAGGAATATCGTTGCTCAGTGGCACTTTTTCTGGAAGCCAGAAGTTAGCAATAAGACGATTCCAAACATCCAAATCTTTGTCGTCAACAATATTATTCCAATTAACTGGGCGCACGCGCGAACCGTGATGGTAACGATACTGAGCTGGAGTGATGGAATCTGCCATCATTTGGTCGCTTGCGATTACGCGGTTTGTGCCGAAAGGCTTATCGAGGCTACTTCTAAGCGCAGTTGGGTCGAGCTCGGTTGGGCTGAGTTCTGTCATAATTACTCCTGATCTTGTGTTTACGTTTTATAAAATTTTTAAGTTTTTGATTTAATTTGCGAAAGATTTACAACCATAAGGTTTACAGCGTGCAGCTTACGCAACCCTCGATTTCTGTACCTTCCAAAGCCTTCTGGCGAATACGAATGTAGTAAAGAGTTTTAATGCCTTTACGCCACGCGTAAATCTGAGCTTTGTTCAAATCGCGAGTAGTCGTAGTGTCTGGGAAGAACAAAGTAAGAGACAATCCCTGATCCACATGCTGAGTTGCCTCCGCGTAAGTGTCAATAATTGCCTTCCATCCAATCTCGTAAGCATCCTTAAAGTACTGCATATTGTCATTCGTCATGTATGCGGCAGGGTAGTAGACGCGACCAACTTTACCCTCTTTGCGAATCTCAATGCGAGAAGCAATCGGGTGAATCGAACTCGTGGAATGGTTGATGTAAGAGATTGAGCCAGTTGGAGGAACAGCTTGCAAATACTCGTTGTAAATGCCGTCGCGCAAAATCTCGTCGCGCAGTTGCTCCCAGTCTGAAACAGTTGGAATCGCAACATTGAAACGCGCAAACAAATCGCGAACCTTTTGAGTTTTAGGCTCAAGAGAACGGCTGCCATCAGTGTACTTATCGAAGTAGTTGCCTTTTCCTGCAGGCTTAGCGTAAGCGCTAGTCTTAAAGCTTGCAAAAGCAGTCCCGCGCTCTACAGCCAAAGCGTGAGAAGCTTTATAAGCGTGGTAGGCAACCGTCATAAAGTACATGTCTGTAAAGTCAAGAGCTTCCTCGCTTCCGTATTGCATGTGCTCGCGAGCAAGGAAACCGTGCAAATTCATTTGACCCAAGCCAATAGCATGGCCTTCCGCGTTACCTCGACGAATCGAAGGCACGGAATCAATCGAAGTATGCTCCGAAACAGAAGTGAGCGCGCGCACAGCCAAATCAACGCTTGCACCCAAGTTTCCATCCATTGCCTTAGCAATATTAAGCGAGCCAAGATTGCAAGAAATATCGCGACCAACGTGACTATAAGACAAGTCAGCGTTATAAGTGCTTGCTTCTTGAGTTTGCAAAATCTCGGAGCACAAGTTGCTCATAGTAATGCGGCCCTCAATAGGATTTGTGCGATTTACAGTATCTTCAAACAAAATGTAAGGGTAGCCAGACTCAAACTGAATCTCCGCAAGAGTCATAAAGAATTCGCGAGCATCAATATACTTCTTGTGAATACGAGGGTTTGCAACCATCTCATCGTAATGCTCGGTAACGGAGATGTCTGCAAAAGGCTTTCCGTACTCGCGCTCAACGTCGTAAGGGCTAAACAAGGCCATCTTTTCCTTACGCTTAGCAAGCTCAAAAGTAATATCTGGAATCACAACACCCAAAGAAAGCGACTTAATACGAATCTTCTCGTCCGCATTCTCGCGCTTAGTGTCGAGGAAACGCATAATATCTGGGTGGTGAGCGTTAATATACACGGCACCAGCGCCCTGACGAGCGCCAAGCTGATTAGCATAAGAGAATGAATCTTCCAAAAGCTTCATAACAGGCACAACGCCGCTCGACTGATTCTCGATGCGCTTAATAGGAGCGCCAAGCTCGCGCAAGTTCGTAAGGAGCAGAGCAACGCCTCCGCCGCGCTTAGAAAGCTGCAAAGCAGAGTTAATTCCGCGTGCAATAGACTCCATGTTATCTTCCAAACGCACGAGGAAGCAGCTCACAGCCTCTCCGCGCTGAGCTTTACCAAGATTTAAGAACGTTGGAGTTGCTGGCTGGAATCGGCCTGCAAGCATTTCGTCCAAATAGTTGAGCGCTGCTTTTTCGCTGCCATCTGCAAGCTCCAAAGCAACTGCTGCTGCGCGCTGAGCGAAGTTTTCCAAATATTGCTTGCCGTCGAAAGTCTTTAAAGCGTAAGAAGTGTAGAACTTAAAAGCACCCAAGAATGTGCCAAAAGTGTGGTGAGCGGATTCTGCGTGCTCGTAGAACTTATCTAGAAACTCGTCGCTGTATTTGTGGAAAACGTTGCCGTTGTAGTAGTAGTTGCTAATCAAATAGTTCAAGCGCTCGCGAGTGGAAGCAAACTTCATGCTGTGTTCTTGCACGTAACCCGAAACGTAAAGCTTTTCTGCTTCCGTGTCTTTATCAAACTGAATGCCTTTTTCTGGATCAAAAAGACCGAGCATAGCGTTAAGAACGTGGTAGTCGCGGCTGTTGCGAATGCGATCGGCAGTTGTGCTGCTAGCAGTGCTGGCATCGTCAGTGTGATCAAGATTAAGCGAAGTAGATTCGCTCATCGGATCCGTGCTATTCATGGGTTTTATTCCTTTCTTCGTGCGTTGTTTTTGCTTTTCAAACGCTGATTGATTTTATTTATGTGCTGTATTTGTTGTTTTTGTTTATTTGTTGTTTTTGTTTATTTCGTTTATTCTGTTTCTTTTAATTGCCTTAAAAATCTTGGTATTCCCTGCGCTACTTTTTCTATGTCTTCTGCAGTTCCCGTAAGCTCAAACGAATACATGTTTGGAATTGCGCATTTTCCAGCGATTTGACCGCCTGCAGCGCAATATGCGTCTCCAAAATTCGTATTTCCAGAAGATATTACGCCGCGAATAAACGAACGATTTTCGCGATTGTTTAGGAATTTGCGCACTTGCATTGGTATTGCTTTCTTAATATTTCCGCCGCCGTAAGTTGGCACAATCAAAACGTATGGTTCGCGAACGTGCAATTCTGGTTCTTTTGGACGAAGCGGTATGCGATACACGTTCACATTGCTGCTTGGAAAATCGCAATTTTTCACGAATCGTAGTGTGTTTTCGGAGACGGAAGAAAAATAAACTACAGCTCCGATTGATTCGCCTTGTGCGCGCGCTTCTGGTTCGCTTGGTTGTGACATATTTTCTTGATCACACATTTTTATACTTCTTGATTGCTTTGATTATTTTGCGTATCTTGCTTATTGTTGATTGCTTTAATCGTTTTAATCGTTTTTATTTTCGTCTTCTAGTTGGCTTGCGATTTGTGCAATCAAATCTGGGCGATACCCACTCCACGACGAGTTTGGAGTAATCACCACTGGCGCTTGGCGATATCCTGCAGCGCGCAATTGGTCTAAAGTAGAAGGGCTTTGAGTTAAATCTACTGTTTCAAAATTCACGCCTAGCTTAGTGAATTGACGCTTTGTGGCATCGCACTGTGGGCAATGTGGCTTTGTGAAAACTGTAATAGTCACGGTTCGTCTCCCTTCGTTGTGTGTATTGTGCGTATTTAACGCTTTTTCTTTATGATTATTTAAGTTTGTGCTTTTGGGCACGATTTAACAGTCTACTACCACTTAACACTATTTGTAGTGGCGTGTTGTATGGATAATCCCTATATTTAGTGTGTCCAAATTTTGGCTATCACGCGTGTCTATAAGATTTAAGCGGTATTTACGCTTTCTAAATAGTGACTAATAAAAGTAAAAATGTAATCTTTATCACAAAATTGCCATTAATGCGCGAGCTATGCAGTACGCCTTGTGATCGCAACAAAAACGCTTGTGCATATAAAACGATAAACTTTAAAAAGTGTGTTTTGATTGATTAAGTGTTAAAAATAAAACAATCATAAAATAATAAAACGGTTATAAATATTACTGTTATAAATATTAAAAGATAGAGGTGCAAAATGGCGGAAACTCAAGCTAGAGCAAATATTGGCGTTGTTGGCTTGGCTGCAATGGGATCGAATTTAGCGCGTAATCTTGCGCATCACGGAAATACTGTTGCTGTTTATAATCGTCATTATTCGCGCACAGAAACCTTGATGAATGAGCACGGCAGCGAAGGTGCTTTCGTTCCTGCTAAAACCGTTGAAGAATTTGTTGCTTCGCTTAAGCGCCCACGCACTGCAATCATTATGGTAAAAGCTGGCGCTCCTACAGATGCTGTTATTGAAGAGCTTGCAAATGCTATGGAGCCAGGAGATATTATTGTTGACGGCGGAAACTCCTACTTTGAAGACACGATTCGCCGAGAGAAAAACATTCGCGCGCGCGGCCTTCACTACGTTGGTTGCGGTGTTTCTGGCGGAGAAGAAGGTGCGCTTCGCGGTCCTTCGATGATGCCAGGAGGCACGGAAGAATCTTGGAAAACGCTTGGTCCTATTCTAAAGTCGATTGCAGCCGTTGCAGAAGGCGAGCCTTGCGTAACGCATATTGGCACCGATGGTGCTGGTCACTTTGTAAAGATGGTTCACAACGGCATTGAGTACTCCGATATGCAACTTATTGCCGAAAGCTACGATTTAATGCTTCGCGGTTTGGGCATGAAGTCCGAAGATATTGCAGATGTGTTTAGCGAGTGGAACAAGGGCGAGCTTGATTCTTATTTGATTGAGATTACGGCGGATGTGCTTCGCCAGAAAGACGCTAAGACTGGTAAGCCTTTGGTGGAGATGATGGTAGACCACGCTGGAATGAAGGGCACGGGTACTTGGACTGTGCAATCTGCGCTTTCGCTTGGAATCCCTGTAACTGGTATTGCAGAAGCTGTGTTCGCTCGCGGACTTTCAAGCCAGGTTGCTTTGCGTGAAGCTGCAGAAAACCAGGGTTTGACTGGTCCAGATATGCATTTTGATTTTAGCGATTCTGAGCGTAAGGTATTTATTGAGGATATTCGCCAAGCTTTGTACGCTTCTAAGATTGTTTCTTATGCGCAAGGATTTGACGAGATTGCTGCTGCTGTAATTGAGCATGATTGGAAGATTGACCAGGCTGGTGTTGCTCGCATTTGGCGCGGCGGATGCATTATTCGTGCGCAATTCTTAAACCGCGTTTCCGAGGCGTTTGAATCTGGGCAGGCAAGCGTTTCTTTGCTTTTTGCGCCGTACTTTAAGGATGCTATTGAAAAGTCGCAAGCTGCTTGGCGCCGTGTTATTGCGCGCGCAGTGGAGCATGGTGTGCCTGTTCCAGCATTCTCCAGTTTGCTTGCATATTATGATGGCTTGCGATCCAAGCGTTTACCAGCATCGCTTATTCAAGCTCAGCGCGATTTCTTCGGCGCGCACACTTACGGTCGCATTGACGAGCCAGGAGTATTTCACACTTTGTGGGCAGATCCTAATCGCACAGAAGTAAAGCAAGACTAAATCAAATAATATTTAGAACTAACAGGCCTTTGCGTTATTATGCATAGGCCTGTATTTTATTGTTCTAAATATTATGCACGATGTTAGAAGGCTATGCAGATTACTGAATGGCTGCTTGCAAAGTTTCGGCAGTAGTTAGCCATGCGATTTCGTCTGTGCCATTGGCAAAAGACGCAGGATAGTCTGGGTTATTGCTCCCAGAAAGCGCGTTCATTAAAGCTTTTCCTTTTTGCTCGCCAGCAGTTAAGAACCAAGTGCGGCGGCTATGAGCCAGCACGGGAACGCTAAGCGTTAATCGCATTGGCGGCTGCTTAGGGGAGTGGTTCACGCCTAAAACTATGCGATCGCGATTATGAATTTGCGGCAATCCTGGGAAAAGTGAAGCCATATGCGCGTCTGGTCCCATGCCAAGAATCGCCAAATCAAACACTGGCTCTTTGCCAAGTAAGCCTATAATTTCTTCTTCGTGTTCGCGTGCGGCAGCGTCTAAAATAGCGTCATTTTCAGCGTCGCTGGCTTTTGCAATTTCCTCCGCATTACGCTCATCTGCAGGCATTTCGTGAATATGAGACTCCTGCAAAACTTTGTGATCGCTAAGCATGTTAAGAAGCAACTCGCGAGCCTTGCGCGCATTACGATCTTCGCTGTTATAAGCTACAAAACGCTCATCTGCCCACCAAATATGCACATTGGACCAGTTGATTGCTGGAAGCAATGGGTTGCTAGCTAACATTTGAAACATGCGAATCGAATCTGTTCCACCTGTTAGCAAAAGGTGGAATGGCTTATTAAGATTTTCAACATTGTTTTGCCATTGCATAATCAAAGTCACAAGTTTTTGTGCAGCAACAGCAGCTATAATATCTTGATTATCGTAGCCATACACTGTTGCGTTATGCGCAAATCTAAAATCTTTAGCCATAATGAATCCTTTTATTATTTTTACTTGTTGTATTAGAGTTCGTTACATTGCAAGTTCGTTATCTTGCATTGTGCAACAATCTGCGTGAATAAGCTGTGCATAAATCTCGTCTGGGTCAATTCTGCGTAATTCTTCACTTAAGCAGTCTTGCAAAGAACGAATAGGCATAGAAATCGGCTGAGAAGCTTGCCCTGGAAGACTTATTATTGCTTGGCTGCTGCCAGAAGGTCGCGTTAAAGAAAGCTCGCCATCTTGCCTCTTAAGACTTACTTCTGTAATTGCATGCGCGCTTGAATCTTCAACAATTTCTACAGGGACATTAAGTGAGATTTTTAGCCATTGCGCGAGCAAATGCAACGGAACGTAGTGCTTAGGGCCGCTAACTTTAACGCTAAGAATCGGTAAGTGCGGCGGCTGATCAAGCATAGAAGCCAGCATTGCGCGCCAAGACGTAATGCGCGTCCAAGAAAGATCCACGTCTTTAGAAGACCAATTTTTGCGCAGATTTTGTACAGTTTCAAGAGTGTTGCTGGCCCGTTGAGCGTCTGTGATTCTGCTACTTGCCATAGCTCCAAGCAAGTCGTTAGCAGGATTTTCGGGCGCGTTTGTAGGCCACCATGCAACAATCGGCGCGTCTGGAACAAGAAGCGGAATAACAAGCGTATCTGGGTGGCGAACAAGGTCATTATGTGGATAGAGAATAATGATTTCGCCTGCGCCAGCATCTGCTCCAAATCGCACTTGAGCGTCTAAGTTTGGCGTTTCTTCTTCTTGATTTTGATTTTCTAGATCTTCTTGATTGCCTTGATTTTGATTTTGATTATGCAAACTTGGATTAGCGCTTTGCCAATCGCGAACAATCGCAATAACTCTGCAAGGATGCTCGCGACTAGCTGCATTTGCTGCTCCCAGTGCGTTTTCAAGCTCTTTAAGAGTGGTGTCAATAAGAAGAGTGAGTACGCGTCCAGTTGCGGATTCGCCTCGTTCTTCGTGAAGCTCGTCGATTTTTGCGGAGATTTTAGACGTGTTTGTGTTAGGAAGATTAATAATCATGGCAGCCTCCAATGGCGATTATCGCGCGCAAGCATTTGATCTGCCTCTTCAGGCCCCCACGTTCCAGCGCGGTATGGTTGCGGACGCGTGTTAAGCGAAGCCCAAAAATCTTCAATCGGATCCAAAATTTTCCAACTTAAATCAACTTCTTGCGTTGTTGGGAAAAGTGGCGGCTCGCCAAGCAAAACGTCTAAAATAAGGCGCTCGTAGGCTTCTGGAGAGTTTTCTGTAAAAGACCTTCCATAGCTAAAGTCCATAGAAACATCGCGAACTTCCATAGACGTTCCGCCTGGCACTTTTGCGCCAAATCGCATTGTTACGCCTTCGTCTGGTTGCACACGAATCACAATCGCATTGCTACCAAGTTCGCGAACAGCAGTAGTCTCAAAAGGCAAGTGTGGAGCGCGCTTAAAAATCACAGCAATCTCTGTAACGCGCTTACCTAAGCGCTTGCCAGTTCGCAAGTAGAATGGCACTCCAGCCCATCGGCGAGTGTCTACGTCTAATCGCACAGCAGCATACGTTTCTGTAGTGCTATCTGGGCTAATTCCTTGCTCTTGCAAATATCCAATAGCCTTATACGACCCCTGCCAGCCTTCTGCGTATTGGCCTCTTGCAGTGTTTGCGCACAAATCTTTAGGCAGGCGTATAGCAGACAAGACTTTAGTTTTTTCTGCTGTTAAATCGCTAGCACTAAAGCTTACAGGCTCTTCCATAGCGGTGAGTGCCATTAGTTGAAGCAAGTGGTTTTGAATAACATCTCGCGCAGCGCCAATGCCGTCATAATATCCAGCTCTGCCACCTATGCCAATGTCTTCTGCCATAGTGATTTGCACGTGGTCAACATAATTAGCGTTCCAAATTGGCTCATACATTGCGTTTGCAAAGCGCAAAGCAAGCAGATTTTGCACAGTTTCTTTGCCTAAATAGTGGTCTATGCGGAACACGGAATTAGGGTCAAAAACCTCGGAAACTACGCGATCCAGCTCTTGTGCGCTTGCTAAATCGTGGCCAAATGGTTTTTCGATTATCACTCGTCGCCATGCGTTTTCGGAGGAGTGTGAAAGCCCCGATGCAGCCAATTGCTGCGCTACAACAGGGAAGCTGGATGGCGGAACCGACATGTAGAACGCGTGATTTCCGCGAGTTCCGCGATCTCTGTCTAGTTCGCTTACGGTTTTACTTAATCGCTCGAACGCGCTTGCGTCGTCGAATGTTCCGCGAACAAAACGTATGCCTTTTGCAAGATTAATCCAAGTGGATTCGCAAAATGGCGTGCGGCAATGTTGTTGAATATTTTCTCTAACAAAGTTTACAAAATGCTCATCGGTCCAGTCGCGTCTGGCGAATCCCGTAAGGCCAAAGCCAGGTGGCAAAAGTCCGCGATTTGCTAAATCGTATACGGCTGGCATTAGCTTTTTTCTAGCTAAATCGCCCGTGATTCCAAATATAACAAGGCTGCACGGGCCTGCGATTTTGGCTAGTCGCAAGTCGCGCGGGTCTCGCAGAGGATTCTTCCATTCTGCAATCGAATCGCCCTTATTGCTTTGGGAAAATGGGGTTATTAACTCACTCATATGTACCATCGTAATATTTTGACGTGATTTGGGCGGTTTGTTTTGCTATGCGCAAGTCATCCGCCGCACACGGCTAGTCGTATCATTCGTGCGTATTGTGGCCCGCCAATAGGCGTTAAGTGTATTCCGTCGTCTGTTAGAAACTCGCTATGGCCTGCGCTCGTGCCATTCCAGTCAATGATTCCAACGTTCTTGCGCTTTGATGCAAATGCGCGCAATTTTGCGTTCGTCTCGTCTTGCCAAGGTTGAGGCACGCGAGTTGTTACAAAGTACACGGGCTTTCCGCCAGTAATATTCACCATGTTTTGTAAAACTGACTCGTCTCTAGGCGGCCCGTTGGTTCCAAGTTCGTAGATTACAACGCTTCCAGGGTGTTTTTCGGCTATGTCTTTTTGGTAGTCTTCGGCTCCGTGGAAAATCTGCCTGCTAACTTTTCCGTCAATCCAAGCGTTTGGTAGAGCTTTTATAAGGTACGGTTTTGCGCCTTCGGTTACGGAGTCTCCAACCATTGTTATGTCTGCCGTGCAAACGTCTTGTTTTGAGTCAATTTTCCAAGGTTTTGTGTTTATGTTTGCTGGCACTTTTTCTGCGATTGGGTTTAGAACTCTATGCGCGCTTGGCTTTGTTGGAAGCGTTTGTTTTGTTATATTTTGGCGCTTTCCGCCCACTTTTCTTTTTTGATTTTGCTTTGATTTGTTGTTTGACTTTGTGTTTGTCTTGTTGTTTGAGTTATTGTTTGACTTTGAGCTTTGGCCTGATTCTGGCTTTTGCTTGCCATTTTGTGAATGAATCTTATTGTTTTGTTCTTGACTTGTTAGTTCTGGCCTTAATTGTATTGACCTTTCTTGCGCAATGCTGCTCCAATTTAGTGGAGCTGCGATTAGCGCTATGCAGGCCGCTGCACACACAGTAGTCGCAAGCTTTCGTAGAACAAATGGGAGCTTAATGTTCTTGCTTTTAACGCTTAAAGTATCGCTAGAAAGATCAAGGTTTTTATTTTTATCTTTCGAGTCATCTTTTGCATTATCTTTTGCATCTTCTGATTTTGCGCTAACACTTCTAACGCTAAAAGTCATATATTTACTTGCAAATGGCATTTCAAAAATTCTGTAAAAAACTTCAGCTATTGCAACAACAATCACGCATTGCAAAATCTGCTCAAATAGCGTTATGTGAGTAGTTCTAGTTGCAGGATTTAAGACTTCTAGTATAGGAAAATGAACAAGATAAATCGCAAAAGATCTCTTACCTAAGTAGCTTAATATGTTAGTGCCAAGGATCTTTGCACAAATGTTGTTTTTTAGCATGCAAGCGTGCATTAAAATCGCGCAAACTATTGCAAAAAGTGCGTAACCTCCGTACACAATCCACGTTTTTAGTCCGTCTTGTTTAATAAAGCAGAACAAAATAAACGCTAGTGCAGCAAATCCTACAATGGATTCTAAAATTGGCTGTCTGCCTTTGTTTTTGCCATTTTGCGAATCGTTTTCTTGATTTTCAATTTGTTCTTTTTCGCTTTTGCTTCCAACAATGTAGCGGCACGCGTCTGAAATGATTTTTATAGCAGATTTTCCACTAAACCACGTGCAATACATTGCTAGAAGCGCGCCGATTAAGAATTCACATGCGCGCGTATCTAAAGAGTAGTACACGCGTGCAATAGTTTGTCCTTCTCCATAAAGAATTGTTATTGCAATGCTTGTAAGCGCAGACACAATCGCAAGCGTTGCAGTAACAAGCATTCGCACAAACTTTGATTTAACTATTTTAAGAATTGCGCATAGAATAATTGGCCAGCAAATAAACATTTGCATAATCAGGCCTAAGTACCATAAATGCTTAATAGGAGAAGGTAGTCCCGACTGCTCAAAATACGAGACTTTTCGCAAAACATACGCCATGTTGCTGCTAAATGTTGCTCCGCTTAGAGCATCTGATTGCAACTTTGTTAAAAGGCTTGGCGAAAACAGCCACATAAGTGGTGCGCTTAGTGCAATAATGCCTAGCGTAGAAGGCCATATTCGTTTTACGCGCTGAAATAGGTACTTAAAGTAGGTAATAAGTTTTGATTTTTTCTTCTGGCTTTCTTGGTTGCCATCTAAATGCGAATTTTTATCGTTTTTCTCGCTGAACATTTTTAGCAAAGACACGGTGCTAAAGTATCCTGCCATAACAAGAAACATTGTTACGCCTAAAAAGCCGCCGTTGAATACAATTGGACGCAAGTGGAACGCTACAATTCCAATAATTGCAATCGCGCGCATGCCGTCTACTGCAGCGTTGCGTTTACTTGCAGCGTTTGTTGCGTTGTTCAATTCTTTCATCTTGCCTACAACTTAATACGTGTTTGTGTTCAGTTTTGTGTTCGGTTTTTGTTCAGTCTTACAATTGTTTATGTTCGATTTTTTCCATTAACATCGCTCCAAAACGTAGTCATATTATCTATGTATTAAGACACTAAAGACGCCTATAGCGTGTCTTAGTTTTTCCTTGATTTTTCGCGTATTTTTGCCTGATTCACGAGAGTTTTTTTAATGTGAACTAAAATATTTTTCAAATGTTTTACTGTTTTTATTAATATTTTTTATTAATATTTTTCTTTATGTTTTTTCGCATCGGTTAGTTGACACTTTCTGTGTCTTATCTAAATCGCGCATTATTGCGCTTTGCTTCGATTCGCTTGTGCATACATCGTAAAGCGTATTGCGCACTATTTTCCACATGTCGCAAATATATTACACAAATATGTCTCGCATATAGTCCGCATATCTAACTGGTTCTGAATCGCTATCGTGCGCGTAGTGTTTTATATACTCTTTGCTGCGCGCTAAAGTTAGATTGAACAGTCTAAGTTAGATGTACAAACGTTAGATTGATAAACAAATGCTTAAACGTACTAATGTACTTAAGCATTAAGTTTTACGTTAAGGAGTAAAAATGGCAGAAACATTTAACGTTGTGGTAGAGATTCCACGCGGCTCTAAGAATAAGTACGAAGTTGATCACGAAACTGGTCGCGTATTTTTGGATCGTACTCTATTCACTGCAATGGGCTATCCAGATGATTACGGCTACATTGATGGCACTTTGGGCGAAGATGGCGATCCGCTTGACGCTCTTGTTATGATTCCAAATTCCGTATTCCCTGGTTGCGTTGTTGAATGCCGCGCTGTTGGTTTGTACCACATGGTTGACGAAGCTGGCGGAGATGACAAGGTTTTGTGCGTGCCAGCAGATGTTCGCTTTGACGATATTAAAGATATTGATGACGTTAACGAGTATCACAAGGCAGAAATCAAGCACTTCTTTGAGCAATACAAGGCTTTGGAGCCAGGCAAGGAAGTTCTTCCTGGAGACTTCTGGGCTGGAGTTGAGCAAGCAGAGAAGGAAATCGTTGCAGCTCGCAAGCGTTTGGAAGAAAGCGAAAAGTAGTTCTTGCGATTAGTCGCAAAGCTTCCGAACGTTTTAACAACGTATCTATTAGTGTCTAACGCATTTTATGTGTTAGACACTTTTTAATATCTTTTAATATTTTTTAATATCTTAATAAGTAATTGCTATCTAATTGCGTGAAACAGTGCGTGAAACAACGTGTGAAACAACTAGCATTAACTTTAATCGCTTACGCTACAAGCAACATTGCCAATCCAGCTCCGTAAACAACCATTCCGCACATCATAATTGGAATCAAAGCTGTTCCAATTTGCGGGAAAACTGTTCCAGCATTGTATTGTGCGTCTTTAATCCAAAGGTGAGAAAGACCAGCCAAAACAAGAACAACAAACAATCCAAGAATTGCCACTAACACGCCAAGTTCTAATACGCGTACAGAAAAAGTGAATTTAATAATTGACGGCAAGAAAAGCCATCCAGGCAAAGCTGCGCATGCAATGCTTGCAGTAAGGCAATGAGATAGGTTTCGTACAAGATTAGACCTATCTTCTCTAAGCATTTGTCTAGCAAAGCTAACAAATGTTGCTGCAACAAGAATTAGCGCAAAGTTTACTGCCCATCGCTCGTATGGTCTAATAGCAGCAACAAATTTGTGAATACTAACTTCTGATTCGCCATCAATCACGCTGCTTGGCAGCCATCCTTTTAAGGCCAAAGTTGCGCACCACATAGACGCCACTGATGCAAGAAAAGGAATAGCTTTATCTGCTGTAGAGCCTTTGAGTGGCCAAAAAGTTATTAAAGCAAGAAGAATAAGAATGCAAACCGTTAAAACTGCTTTTGTTGTTGCAAACGGAAGCATTGCAGCAGATGCTAAAAGAACTATAGCAACAAATTGAGTTACAGCAATCGTAATGTGACCATACATTTTGTTGCGCTGAATATTGTTGCTCATTGTACGCTCCTATCGCGTTTACACTGTGATTTACACCATTTTATATGTAAGCGTACACTTGCGCTTTTTGATTCTTCTTAAGCATGGATTACAATTCTTTTTTATAACAGCTTGATTTTGAATTTTAATTCAATTCTATGCGCTATGGAGGTGTCAATATGACGGATATTACATTGATGACCTCTTGTGCCGCGCCTGCAAAAGTTTTGCCATCGCTAACGCTTCTTTCGCATCGCGTGCGCGTAGTGCCAATGGAACCTTCTAGCATGCTTAAAATGCCCGAAGATACTATTCTTCTTGTTGATGCTAGAGAAGACTTATCTTTAGCAAAATCGCTGTGTTCTCTTGTGCGCGCGTCTAATTTAACAATGTCTATTATTCTAATTCTTACCGAGGGCGGTTTTACAGTTGTAAACCCATCTTGGGGCGTTAACGATGTTATGCTAACAACTGCTTCTCCTGCAGAAGTAGAAGGAAGATTGCGCTTAGCTGCTAAAAAAGTTGTATCTGCAGATTCTGCTGCTGGCTCTACTGTTGCCGATTCTACTAGCGTTGAGGTTAACAGCAATGGTCAAATGTGCTCTGGAGATTTAGTTGTGGATACGCAAAGTTACACAGTTAGTTTGCACGGAAAGCCTATCGATTTAGCGTATAAAGAATTTGAGCTGCTTAAATATTTTGTTCAGCATCCTCGTAGAGTTTTTACGCGTGCACATTTACTTCAAGAGGTTTGGGGCTACGATTACTATGGCGGAACGCGAACGGTAGACGTTCATATTCGTAGGCTTCGTGCAAAGTTGGGCGTTGAATATGAGCATGTTATTGGAACAGTTAGAAATGTTGGATATCGTTTCGACCCATTAGAAGCTCAAGTTGACGAAGTAGAAAATGACGATTACGCACAAAATGGCAATAGTGCGGATGCTGGCGATTCGCGTGCCGAGGATTCAGGCGTTTCCAACGATTTAGACTAGGCTTATATTGGCTACAAATAACACGAATAAAATAAATAACACAATAGATAACACAAATAAAATCAATGCGGTAAATGTGATAAATAAAAACAAAATGCGCGAAGAATACAGGATTTTATGCGAAGAAATCCCAAATCCAAAATGTGCGCTAAATTTTACGAACCCATTTGAGCTTTTAATCGCAACTGTTCTTAGCGCGCAAACAACTGATAAGCGCGTAAATCTTGTTACAAGTAAGCTTTTTAAGGAATACCCAACGCCAGTCGATTTAGCAAAAGCGCAAATATACAACGTGCAAGAAATAATTCATTCGCTTGGATTTTATAGAGTAAAATCGCAACATATTATTGAGCTTTCGCAAAAACTTGTTAAAGATTTTAATGGCGTTGTGCCAAATAATATGGCAGATCTTACAAAGCTACCAGGAGTAGGAAGAAAAACAGCAAATGTTGTTTTAGGGAACGCTTTTAAGATTCCAGGATTTCCAGTAGATACGCATGTTATGCGCGTTACGTCAAGACTTGGCTGGGTGAGTGAGGCTAGTGCTAAGGCTAAAGATGCTGCAAAAATCGAGCGAGAAGTCACAGCTTGTTTTGCTCCAGAAGAATGGACTAATCTTTCACATCGTCTTATTTTGCACGGAAGAATGATTTGCATTGCTAGAAATCCGCGCTGCGGCGATTGCCCGCTTAGGTTTTTATGCCCCTCGGTTAGATTGTAGAAAATAAATTTGCACAAGATTAATGGCGTCTAGTAAACCCTTTTAGAATATTTTTAGACTATTTTTAGACTATTTTGTGCATAAATTCGGCAATCAAATTCAAACGGTGATATAAACTTTTAATCATGCCTGAATTTGAAAGATACTCATCTGCTTCACATGTGCGTAGTGCAAGATATGCGCATAAAACTAGACGAAGCACTAAACCATGGGTTGTATTTATTGTTTTAATCGGCATTCTATCTGCAATAATTTGGGGCGGATGGCGGTTTATAGATGGAAGATCTTTAATACCTACAAACATTTTTCCAGCGTCAAATTCAACTTTAACAATAGGATTACGAACGGCTCCAGCCTCGCTAGATATTAGAACAGACGATAGTGATTCCTTACAACAGGCACTTTTAGAGAACGTTTACGAAACACTTGTAAAACGAGACGAAAACAATGCTTTACGCCCAGGACTTGCGCAATCTTGGAGCGTTTCGAACGATGGATTGAATTATAAATTTAGGCTCCGCAGCGGAATTAAGTTTGCTAACGGAGACCCAATGGACTCAAGCTCCGTTCTTAAATCGCTTCAGCAAGGCATTACAAAGAATTATCCTGGCTACGAAAAGCTAACAAACATAACAAGCGTTTCTAATTCTGGGCCTAACGTTCTAGATATAACTCTTAAAACTCCAGACCCACTTTTGCCAAGGCGATTAGCTGGAAGAGCTGGAATTGTTTACAACACAAACATCTTTGTTAATTACGCTTCCGATGCTATTGGAACAGGTCCGTTTACAGTAAAGGGATATAACAAGGGTGGGGATCTCGTTCTTGCTAGAAACAACAATTATTGGGCGGGGCAAGCTGGATGCCAAAGCATAACTCTTAAGTATTTTAACGATGACACGTCTTTAGCAAACGCTGTTAAAGATGGCAGCGTGCAAATGGCAATTCCACTAGACGGAAATGAAAACAAGCGAATGGCTGCAATGCCAAACACTAAGTTGGTAAAGGGAAAAAGCACAAGATTAAGAATGTTTGCTTTTAACACGGGAATGTCATCTATGTTCTGCGATCAGCAAATTCGTAGAGCTGCAAGACACGTGATTGAGCCCAATGTTATTCTTGCTTCCGATCCTTTTGGAGGCCAGCTTGTTGGCGGTCCAATCGACCCTATGTCTCCAGGGTATGAAGATTTTAGTAATACGTATCCTCACGACGTTCAAAAAGCTTACGGTATGTACCACTACTTTGTTGCAGGATATTTGCGCGGAATCACAATGCTTGTTCCAACTGGAATGGCTAGCGTTTGCGATCAAATGGCAAAAAACTTAAGCTATGCAGGTGGATTCCCAGTAAAACTAGAAGAATTAGACCAAAGTGTAATCGATCAACGAATACGCGAAGGTAAATACGACTTAGCTCTTACTTGGACTAATCACACTCTTGACTCTGGAATGTATGCAGACACTAAGTCTAACTATTTGTTCCAAGATCACGCTTCGCAAAAGTATTTTGCAGACGCAATGAAGTCTACAAGTCCGCAAGAGTACGAAGAAAACATTAAAAAGTACGCTAAAGAATTATGCGATTACGCGGTTTCGGGATGGTTGTACGCAAGGAATAGCGTTGTTGTTGCAAAGTCAAATGTGAGTGGATACCCTACTAATATGACCGATCAGCTGCTTCCTTTGCATGATGTGACTGTTAAATAGTGCTGGCTTAGTGAGTTCTTAGTGCTCTGTTATAGTGCGATGTCTCAGTGAGTTTCTAATATTCAGTTCATGAGTGAACAGGATAACACAGTAAAACACGCACATTTAACACCATTGCCTAATAAGGTTGGTGTTGATGGTCTTGAAGACAAATGGCGTAGTAATTGGGATGAAGCTAAGACTTACGAATTCCACAATTCTCGCGACCGCAAGGCCGTGTATTCAATCGATACGCCGCCTCCAACAGTTAGTGGCCACTTGCACGTTGGTCACGTATTCTCTTACACGCATACGGATGTGATTGCGCGATATAAGCGCATGCAAGGCTTTGATGTGTTCTACCCAATGGGTTGGGACGATAATGGCTTGCCAACAGAGCGCCGCGTGCAAAACTATTACGGCGTGCGCGTAGATACTTCGCTTAAGTATGACCCTGATTTTAAGCCGCCATTTGAAGGTACTGAAGGCAAGAAGATTGAGGCAAAAGATCAGGTTCCTGTAAGTAGACAGAACTTTATTGAGCTTTGCGAGCGATTGACTTCTCAAGATGAGAAGCTTTTTGAAGCTTTGTGGCGCAGGCTTGGTCTTTCTGTTGATTGGTCGCAAACCTACCACACAATTGGCGAGCAGCCTCGTCGAGTTGCGCAAAAAGCATTCTTGCGCAATCTTGCTCGCGGAGAAGCCTACCAAAAGGATGCTCCAGGCTTGTGGGATGTTACATTCCAGACTGCAGTTGCCCAGGCAGAGCTTGAAGCGCGCGAGTATCCTGGTTTCTACCATAAGATTGCTTTCCGCTTTGAAGATGGTACGCCAATTTATATTGAGACTACGCGCCCAGAATTGCTTGCTGCTTGCACGTCTTTGATTGCACACCCAGACGATGAGCGTTACAAGAAGTACTTTGGCAAAGAAGTTTACTCGCCGCTGTTTAAGGTGAAAGTGCCGATTTTGGCGCATCCTGCAGCTCAAATGGACAAGGGTGCTGGCATTGCAATGTGCTGCACTTTTGGTGATGTAACAGACGTTGAGTGGTGGCGCGATTTGAGTCTGCCAACTCGACCAATCATTCAGCGAAACGGCCGCATTGTAATGACTACTCCTGATTGGATTACGGACGAGTCTGGCCGCGAAATGTTCGAGAAAATTGCTGGCAAAACCACGTTCTCTGCTCGCAAGGAAGTTGTTGAAGCTTTGCAAGCTGCTGGAGATATGGAAGGCGATCCAAAGCCAACAAAGCGTATGACGAACTTCTACGAAAAGGGCGATAAGCCTTTGGAAATCGTCACTTCTCGCCAGTGGTATTTAAAGAACGGCGGTACGGACGAAAAGCTGAACGCTGAGCTTATTGAGCGCGGTAAGGAACTTAACTTCCATCCAGACTTTATGCGAGTGCGCTACGAGAATTGGGTTCATGGCTTGAATGGCGACTGGCTTATTTCTCGCCAGCGCTTCTTCGGCGTGCCATTCCCACTTTGGTACCCAGTAAATGAAAATGGTGAAGTGGATTACGAGCATCCTTTGACGCCTAGCGAAGACCGTTTGCCAATCGACCCAACTATTGACGTTCCAGAAGGCTTCGACGAGTCTCAGCGAGACCAGCCAAATGGCTTTACTGCTGAGCAGGATATTATGGACACTTGGGCCACATCTTCCTTAACTCCACAAATTGTGACTCGTTGGGAAGAGCCAGGTGAAGAAAATCAAGCTTTGTTTAAGGCTACTTTCCCAATGGATTTGCGTCCACAAGGCCAGGATATTATTCGTACTTGGCTGTTTAGTACGGTTGATCGCGCGCATCTTGAAAACGGCTGCTTGCCTTGGAAGCATGCTGCTCTTTCTGGCTGGATTCTTGATCCTGACCATAAGAAGATGTCTAAATCTAAAGGCAACGTTGTTGTGCCAAATAAGCCAATCGAAGAGTTTGGTGCGGATGCTGTGCGATACTGGGCAACTTCTGCAAAGCTTGGCTTGGATGCAACTTACGACGAAGGCCAGATGAAGATTGGCCGTCGCCTTGCGATTAAGCTTTTGAATGCTACAAAGTTTGCGCTCGCGATTGGTCGCGAAGATGAGGAACATCAAGTTCTTGAGTCTGCCAGCGCGGACTGGGATTTTGCAGACGTTACGGAAGTTTTGGATCGCTCTGTTATGGCAAAGCTTGCATCCGTTATTCGTACAGCAACTGATGCGCTTGAATCTTATGAGCATTCTAAGGCTTTGGAAGCAATCGAAACCTTCTTCTGGGAGTTCTGCGACGATTACATTGAGCTTGCAAAGAATCGTGCTTATGGAACTGCGGAATCCACTGGACGCACTCCAAGCGAATCTGCTGTAAGGTCTGCTCGCACAACTCTTGGTCTTGCACTCGACGCTTTGGCTCGCTTGCTTGCTCCTTACTTGCCTTACGCTACGGAAGAAGTGTGGAGCTGGATGCATGATGGCGAAGGTTCTGTGCATCGTACAAGCTGGCCATGTGCTAAGGCGTATGAGGCTGCTGCAAACGGTGTTTCTGCAGACACTTTGGCTTACGCGGGCGAGGCTTTGGCTACTTTGCGCAAGATTAAGTCTGAAGCAAAAGTTTCTATGAAGACTCCTATTTTGCAAGTTACTTTGAATGTAGCGCAAAACGCTTATAAGGCTGTTGAGGAGACTTTGGATGACGTTGCGGAAGCGGGACGCGTTACTGGAGAAGTAAAGCTTAACGCTGTTAAGGCTGCAGATGCTGGAGATTCTTCTGATTCTGATTCTGAATCTGCGGAATCTGATGCAGCTAATGTAAACGTTTCTGTTGCTCAAAGCGAACTCGGTGAAGCTCCTGCAAAAAAGAAGTAATTGCCAGTAATTGCAAATAGTTAATCGCAAAACAAAAGCGCTGGAAGTCAACCTTCGACCCCAGCGCTTTTTTGTATTTAATAACTAAGCATCGCGCGGTAACGCTAGACTGTAAACCATGAATCCAGAAAGCTTAAGTGAATTAATCGAAAAAATTGCTAAAGATTTAGTAGCAAGTGGTAAAGCTGGCAATCTAACAGAAGATTTGATTCCTGCTGCCGAAAAACTTGCAGTTATGAGGCCAAAAGATCGCGCGCACGGCGATTGGGCAACGAACGTTGCTATGCAGCTCGCTAAAAAAGCTGGTATGAAGCCTCACGATTTAGCTGAACTTTTTGCCGAGCGTTTGCAAGAAGCAGAAGGTATTTCGCTCGTAGAAGTTGCAGGCCCTGGCTTTATTAACATAACGCTTGATTCCGCGTCTGCAGCGGCAGTTGTAGACGAGGTCTTAAATCAGGGTGCTGATTTTGGCAAGAATACGCATTTGAGCGGCAAAACTTTGAATCTTGAGTTTGTTTCCGCAAATCCAACTGGCCCAATCCACATTGGTGGCACACGCTGGGCAGCAGTTGGCGATTCTATGGCTCGAGTTTTGGAAGCGAACGGCGCAAAAGTTGTGCGCGAATACTACTTCAACGATCACGGTGAGCAAATCAACCGTTTTGCAAAGTCTTTAGTTGCTGCAGCTCACGGCGAAGAAACGCCTGCAGACGGCTACAAAGGCGCGTATATTAACGAAATTGCGGACGCTGTTATAAAAGAAGCGAATGCGGACGGCGTTGACGTTCTTTCTTTGCCACGAATTGATCTTGGAAAAGATGAAGAAGGTTTGCCACTTGGCGAAGGTGATTCCGAGCAGCGAGAAGAGTTCCGCAAGCGCGCAGTGCCAATGATGTTTGCGGAAATTCGCAAGTCAATGCGTGATTTTCGTGTTGGTTTTGACGTGTGGTTCCACGAAAACAGCCTGTATGAAGATGGCGAAGTTGAGCGCGCTATTTCGGACTTGCGTGAGCGTGGAGATATTTTTGAAAAAGATGGCGCAACTTGGTTTGAATCCACTAAGCATGGCGACGATAAAGATCGCGTAATTATTAAGTCTGACGGCAATTACGCTTACTTTGCTGCAGATATTGCGTACTATCGTAACAAACGTCATCGCGAACAGAATCCTGCAGACGTAGCAATCTACATGCTTGGCGCGGATCATCACGGCTATATTGGCAGAATGATGGCAATGTGCGCGGCTTTTGGAGATAAGCCAGGCGAAAACATGCAGATTCTTATTGGCCAGATGGTAAATGTTATGAAGGATGGCAAGCCTGTGCGCATGAGCAAGCGCGCTGGAAACGTTATTACGATTGACGATTTAGTTGATGCAATTGGCGTTGACGCTTCGCGCTACTCTCTTGCTCGCACAGATTACAACACAAGCGTTGATATTGATTTGGATTTGCTTGCTTCCCACAGCAACGATAATCCTGTGTACTATGTGCAATATGCTCACGCGCGCAGTTGCAATGTGGCTCGTAACGCGGCAGACGCTGGAATTAGTGCAGATGGAGCCGATTTAAGCTTGCTTAATACTGAGGCAGACGGCGAAGTGTTGGCTGCTTTGGCGCAATGGCCTGCGGCTCTGGCGCAAGCTGGCGATTTGCGCGCTCCGCACCGCGTTGCGCATTATCTTGAGGATTTGGCCGCAAGCTACCACAAGTGGTACAACCTTGAGCGCGTAGTGCCAATGGAGTTGAGCGACCCAGAAAATCGCTTGCCAGAGGCAGAGCGTGAGGCTATTCGCATTGCAAAGTGCCCAGAGCCAGCACGTGCTGCAGCTCGACTTAAGCTTAACGCTGCTGTGCGCACAGTAATCGCCTCTGGCCTTGATTTGCTTGGTGTTTCTGCTCCAGACAAGATGTGATTTAGCGCATTTGCTATTATTGCGCATTTGCTTTTTATTTAGGACGCTAGCTTTTATGTTGGCGTCCTTTTATTTTGATTAGGAGACACGCGCGAAATTGCAAATTTTTGTCTATTAAGTACATGCGATTTATTAATATACCCCCTAATATTATTTTTCGGTTTCAGTTTTGTTATTCAATGCGTTAAATAATATGCTTAAACAATTTTCACCATATAGGAGGTGTAAGCATGAGCGTCACAACACAAAGTGTCAGCACAGACAGTGCCCCGAAAAAAAGGAACTTGACAATTATTGAATCCGCATACGTGGCGGTCATGTTGTTTGGCATGTTCTTTGGCGCTGGAAACCTTATTTTCCCAGTATTCCTTGGTGCTAACGCGGGAAACAATTCTGCTCCTGCAGCATTAGGCTTTATTGTTACTGGCGTTGGTTTGCCATTGTTAGGCGTTACGGCTCTTGCAATGAGTCGCGCAAACGGTCTTTTTGAACTTTCAAGCAAAGCTAGTAAAAAATACGGCATGTTCTTTACATGCGTTCTTTATTTAACAATTGGCCCGTTCTTTGCAATTCCGCGATGCGCAACAACTTCATACACTGTTGGCTTGGAGCGAATTATTCCGCAAGACGGAAATGGGCAATTGTACTTGTTCTTGTTCTCTGTAGTGTTCTTTGCGCTCGCGTTCTTCTTTGCTATGAAACCAAGCGGCATACTAACGTGGGTTGGTAAAGTTCTTACGCCAATCTTCCTTGTGTTCCTAGCGGTTTTGGTATTTACTGCACTATTTTCCCCTATAAGCGGTGCTTCTTCAGATGCTGCTCCTATGGGAAATTACGTTAATAAGTCATTCTTTACGGGATTCTTAGATGGCTACAACACAATGGATGCTTTAGCTAGCTTGGCATTTGGAATTGTGGTTGTTAGCACCATTCGCCAGTTTGGTGTAAAAGATCCTAAAGATGTGGCAGTAAATACTGCTCGCTCTGGATTCTTTAGCTGCTTGCTAATGGCTTTGATTTACGTTGCGATTGTTGTTGTTGGTGTGCGTAGCCGTGCTCTGTTCCCACCTGCGGAAAATGGTGGCGTAACTTTGGCACAAGTTGCACGCTACCATCTTGGAAATGCTGGCTTATTCGTGCTTGCTGCAACAGTAACGCTTGCCTGCTTAAAGACTGCGGTTGGATTAATCGTAAGCTGCTCGGAAACCTTCTCTAAGTTATTCCCTAAGGGTCCTAGCTACCGTGTTTGGGCTGTATTGATTACGCTTGTTTCGTTTGGTCTTGCAAACTTTGGATTGAGCGCAATCATCGAATACGCGGTTCCAGTATTAATGTTCTTGTATCCACTGTCAATCGTATTGATTCTTTTGGCTTTGTGTGGTCGACTTTTTGGAAATTCCAAGGTCGTGTATGCTTGGACACTTGGTTTTACTGGTGTTGCAGCTGTATTTGACTTTTTGAATAGTTTGCCAACAGGTTTGCGCAATGCATTGCATATGAACGATATGTTGATTGTTGCTCAAAACTGGCTGCCGTTCTCGGAATTTGGAATGGCTTGGGTTTGCCCTGCTGTTGTTGGATTTATTGTTGGCTATGTTCGCATGGTTTTATGTGACAACAAAGGTATGGAAGAAGTGGCTCGTGTAGCTGCTGGCCCAGATCTTGAAGGCAGCGTTGCTAGTAGCGATGATTATTCTTCCAGCGAATCTGAGCTTGATGAACCTAGTTTTGGCAATCAATCCTAGTGACTAATTCATATTTATTTGTATAGATAGTTGCAATAATAAATAATCGCCATATTTTGGTGCGTATTTTACGTAACAAGATATGGCGATTTTTGTATAAAACTTGCGACTAGAAGTTGCCGCCGTTCCAGCCCCAGTCAGTTGTTGCAGTGTAGCGAATGTAAGTGCGATCTTGTGGTATTCCAAGCTCGCTCTCCAAAGCCGCCATAATTTGCTCAGTTAACTTTTCCCAAGCCGAACCAGGCACGCTAGAGCCAAAAACGTTCACTTCAACGTATGCTGCAGGCTTAGTATTATCTCCAGCAAAATAAATTGGCATATTGTCTTCGAATGGGCACATAAGCCAATGCTCGCTTTTGCCTGGAACTGCACTAATCGCCTTGCCGTATGCTGCTTTTAAGGCATCGCGCTGTTCTGGCGTAGTGCTTACAGAAACATGAGTGTGAATAACTGGCATAATCGCTCCTTTGCTAAGTTTTATGAATTTTCTAAGTTTATAAACTTGTGCTGCGCAACATATGTTACGCAATAATAAACCTGTGTTACGCAATAATTATAGTAAATTGTTAGCCTCCGCGTGTTTAATTGAATGTATGAAAAAACTTATTGAACAGGTTGTTAAGTTTGGAATCGTAGGAATCATTGCGCTGATTATTGACGTAGTATTGCTAAATCTGCTTCTTCTTGTGCATCTTAATAACGTTGTTGCTGGAACAATATCTTTTATAATCTCGCTTATTTTTAACTACATTGCCAGCATGAAGTACGTGTTTAAGCACCGAAAAGACATGGCTCGTTGGATGGAATTGCTGATTTTTGTTATTTCTGCAGTTATTGGTTTGCTTATTAACGATGCGATTATTTGGCTTAGCACGCTTGGAATGGCACAAACTTTGCGTGGTACTGCGATTTACATGCTTCGCACAAACATTGGCAAGCTTATTGCAACAGTTGTTGTAGCTGTGTGGAATTTTGTTATTAGAAAGTGGCTTTTAGACGACACAAAGTCGCAAAAACCTGATTATGATGCCGCTAAAGACAATACTTTTGCTCACAAGTTGGGCGAGTGGTCGTTAAGTAACACTCCAAAAGGCTGGAAGTAGGTTTGGAAGTAGGTTTATAAAATATGCAAGCTACGACTATTCATTTTGTGCGTCACGGGGAAGTGGAAAATCCAAATCACGTGCTTTACGAGAGGCTCCCAGGATTTCACTTATCTAATCGCGGCTTAAAAATGGCTCGCGCTACTGCGCAATATATTGCGACTGTTCCGCAAATGCGTGGGATTAGCGCGATTTACTCGTCTCCTTTAGAGCGCACGCAAGAAACAGCGCAACAAATCGCAAGCGCTTTGCAAATCGGCCCGATTATTTTAGACAAACGTCTAATCGAAGCAGAAAACAATTTTCGAGGGAAAAGAATCGGCTACGGCGAAGGCGCTTTGTGGAAAAACAACAATTGGAAGCTTGTATCTAACTTGTGGAAGCCAAGTTGGGGAGAATCCTACAAAAGCATTGCTGCGCGCGTTGGCGATTTTGCGTGCGAGCAAGTAAAAAATCACCCAGGCGAGCAAATCGTAGCTGTAACGCACGAATCGCCAATATGGTCTTATCGTCATTTGCTAGAAACGGGTCACGCGGAGCACAATATGCTTTTGCGCAAAACGGCCTTGGCGTCGATTACTTCGATTACGTATGATTGCGCAAATATGAATGTGCTTTCCATCACATATGTGGATCCTGCGGCGCGTGTGCAATAGAACGTGTGGAATAATAAGCAATAGACTTTAAAATATGCATAAAAGATGCGTAGAAACCGTGTTTTTTACGGCTAATGCGAAGGAGCGTTATTATGAGTGATTCTGTAGAAAAGCTGGATTCAAAAGCTTTAGATTTGCTTGAGTCTGCTGCAAAGTCGGCCGCGGATTTGACTAAATTGTGGCCTTTAAGCGAAGCTCGCCATTTAGATAATGACGCAAAATATGCGGAAAACCTAGAAGTTAGGGCGATTCGCGCTATTGCACGAATTATTACGGATTTAGACGTTACTGTTCCAGATGCAGAGTTTGTGTATGAAGGTGCAGACGAAATTCCAGGACGCCCGCAAGATATAGTTGACGCGCTTTTGGCTGCTGCAAGCGCTTACGATGATATGGATTTATGCTACGACCCAGACTATAGCGAAGCGCAAGAAGAGCTAGAAAACAACACGAATGATGTTAACGCTATTTTTAGCAAGCTTGAATCCAATCTTTCTAACGATGTTAACGCAATCAACGGTGTTGCGGATTCTCTAAGCGTTGCAGGGAATTGGAGCGTTGATAGCTTGCAAGATGCGTTTAGATGCGCAAAACAAGAGTGTGAACAATCATATGAACAAGAGCGCGATTTTTACGGGATTAATCCTGTAGAATCGCAAAAAATTACGGCAATACTTTCTATTCTTAAAAGTCTTATTAAAAAAACCAGTAACATTTACGAAACTTTGCCTATATTCCTATATATTAACGAGGTGTGCGAGTGTGCTGGAGTTCCGCGAATGATGTTTAAGGACGATCAGTGGCGTGCGCTTGTTGATTGCGCAAAAAGTGGTAAGACTGGCGATGATGGCGATGATGGCGAAAATAGTAAAAATAGTATGAGCGCGCTGGTTGAATTTGCGGCTCCATTGCTTGAGCGTGAATGGTCAAAGCATAAGGAAGACGTTCTTTGGGACCCAGAAGAAGCTAAGAAGCTTGCAAAAGAAGAAGACGATAGAAAGTCTCGCGAAGCTCTTGCTGCTAAGTTTGCGCATGTGGAAGGTAATAAGGAATCAACTCAAGCGCTTGACTAGATAGGCACGTCCGTAACGCGCGGCACAATGGAACCTATGACTGATACAGAGGAAACTCAAGAAGTTGCTAATAATGCAACAAAATCCACAAAGCCTGAACTTCCAAAGAATGTTCGCGTGCGTTTTTGCCCTTCGCCAACTGGTACGCCTCACGTAGGTATGGTTCGTACCGCGCTGTTTAACTGGGCAGAGGCTCGCCACACGCATGGCAAGTTGCTTTTCCGCATTGAAGACACAGATAATGAGCGCGATAGCGAGGAAAGCTATCAGCAGATTATTGAGGCTCTTCGTTGGCTAAATATTGATTGGGACGAGGGCATTGATGTTGGCGGAGATAACGGGCCATACCGCCAGTCCCAGCGTCTGGAAATTTATAAAGACGTAGCGAAAAAGCTTTTCGATGCAGGATACGCTTACGAATCCTTCTCTACTCCAGAAGAGATTAAGGAGCGCAATATTGCTGCTGGCCGTCCAGCTGAGTTTGGTTACGATGGCTACGATCGCAATCTTACGGAAGAGCAGAAGCAAGCTTTCCGCGATGAAGGCCGCAAGCCTGCGCTTCGCTTGAAGATGCCAAATGAAGACATTACTTTTAACGATTTAATTCGTGGCGAAATCACTTTTAAGGCGGGTTCTGTTCCAGATTATGTGATTGTGCGCCCGAATGGCGATCCGCTTTACACGCTTACGAACCCTGTTGACGATGCGTTGATGGATGTAAACGTGGTTTTGCGCGGTGAAGATATTCTTAGCTCCACGCCTCGCCAGATTGTGCTTTACCGTTATCTTATGGAAATGGGAATTGCTAAGGAAACTCCGCTTTACGGCCATATGCCTTACGTTATGGGCGAAGGCAAGAAGAAGCTTTCTAAGCGAGACCCTGAGTCCAACTTGTTCTTGCATAGAGATAACGGCTTTATTCCAGAAGGCTTGCTGAACTACTTGGCTTTGCTTGGCTGGTCTATTGCGCCTGATCGCGATGTGTTCACTATGGACGAGATGATTGAAAAATTCGATGTGCGTGACGTTAAAGCAAACCCTGCACACTTCGACTTAGACAAAGCAATTTCCATTAACGCTGAGCATATTCGCATGCTTGAGCCTCAAGATTTTTTGAATCGTTCTGTGCCTTATTTACATAAGGATGGCGTAGTTAGTGCCAATTCTTGGGATGCGTTGACCGATCGCGAGCGTGAAGTGCTTAGCGCTGCTGCTCCTCTTGTTCAGCCTCGCGTGCGCTTGCTTGGCGAAGTTGCTGGCATGGTAGGTAGCCTGTTAAGCGAAGATGGCTACATTGAGCCAGATGACGATGCGCGTAAGCAGCTTAAGGAATCTGCAGGCGAGGTTCTTGATGCTGCGCTCGCTGCTTTGAATGGCGTTGATGCTTCTGATTGGCATACGGATTCCTTGCACGAGCTTTTGAACAAGAAGCTTGTTGAGGAAGCTGGATACAAGCCGCGATTGGCGTTTGGCCCTGTGCGAGTGGCTCTTTCTGGCCGCCGCGTTTCTCCTCCGCTTTTCGAATCCATGGAAATCGTGGGCAAAGACGTGACTTTGGCTCGCTTGGCTGGATTGCGTGAGCATTTGTAAAAATGATTAAGCTTAATGCTGTTTTGCCCCCATGCTTGTTGATTTTTGACTTGCATGGGGGCATTTTGTAGCTGATGCGACACGCCGCTAGTTGCATATACTTGCGTTATGTTGTAAAGTCGACATTTGTTGCGTCTAGAGGCGTAGCAAATAAATTAAGCCCCCGTCGTCTAGCGGCCTAGGACTACGCCCTCTCACGGCGCCAACACCGGTTCAAATCCGGTCGGGGGTACAAAGACGGAACGGTTCCAAGAGCCGCGAAGCCTGCCAATTGGGGTATGGTGTAATTGGCAACACAGGTGATTCTGGTTCATCCATTCTTGGTTCGAGTCCAGGTACCCCAGCGAATAGCTCTCGTAATCGCGGGGGCTTTTTTTGTTCGCGAATCGACTTGCATGGGCGCTTTGACTGAGCTTGAAATTGCATAATGCATTTCAAGCTCCTTCAAAGCGTGATTTGGCTCAAATGTAAAGTCCAGTGGACTTTACATGCCAAATC
>QWCG01000005.1_pt1 | contig 245275 bp, 187 predicted proteins | sample 1972481 | NCBI WGS metagenome assembly QWCG01 (sample SAMN09866714, study PRJNA288562) | Human vaginal metagenome isolate term3_vaginal, whole genome shotgun... | isolation source: vagina | host: Homo sapiens | place: USA: California
TGAACGTTAATATTCTAAGGTTTTAGGTTTTAGTACGGCGCTATTTATTGCTCGTAGAGAAATACATCAAACCTTCTGGATATCTAGGACTTTTGCGTGGCTTTTATCACCGAGATTCTCGATTTTTCTTGCTGCTTCAGCGAATCACCATCAAAGATGCTGAGGTTCGCTTCATCCGCTGCGAAAAATCTCGAATCTCTACAGCACCTGGCGTAATCATGTAGTGTGCTTATGGAAGATTTTGCGGTTTATAGTTTGCGGCACAATAGACGTATGGTATCTAAAGGAAAACCTTCGCCTAGAAGCGCAGTTAAGCCGCTCAGCGATGAGCAAGTAGAACGCTTAGCGCGCGCACACAAGTTAGTTGACCCTACTTATTACTACCCAACGGGCGCGCGGACGCCAAATACGGCAGAAATCAACGCGCAAAATCCAAAGGCAACCGAACGATTGCTTGAAGGAACATCTCGCGTGCTTAGATCTCGTTGCAAAGTGCGCGCATGGGGATTAGAGAATGTGCCAGAAGAAGGCGTGTTTATAACCGCTTGCACGCACGTTACAATGTTCGACGTTTTTGTGCCAATGACTTCTCTATTCCACCAAGGCCGCCGTCCGCGATACATGGCAAAAGCAGAGCTTGCGAATTGGCCAATCATGGGAAAATGGTTCCAGCTTGTTGGCATGCAACCAGTTCCGCGCAGAAGCGGAAAAGCGCGCGAAATCGAAGAAGAATCGATTAAAATCCTAACAAATGGCAGGCCGCTTAGCGTATGGCCAGAAGGAACAGTTACGCGCGACCCTCAAAAATGGCCTATGAGCATGAAGCCAGGAATCGGCATTATTGCGCTCGAAGCATCGCGCAGACTTGGGCATCAAATTCCGCTATTTTGCGCTGTTACGTGGGGTGCTGCAAGCATTAATCATTGGTGGCCGTGGCCAAAGAAAAACGTTGTAATGTGCTACGATGCGCGTCTTGATTATTCGGATCTTCTTGAAGATATGGAGCATTGGGGCGATTTGCCGCCTATGGAGTCTGCTGCAGAGCTGGCTCGTCGCGTACGCGTGCGCATGACGGAAATTATGGAAGAGATTCGCGGCGAAAAATCGCCAGCTGGATACTTCGATTACAAGCTTATGAAAAGAGTGAAAGAATAGCGATTGTAAATTTGCGATTCGATAAGCGATAAATCGTTGATGAATCAGTGATAAATCATTAGAAAATCGTAAGCAAATCACTAATAAATCACTAATAAAGTTTTCACAAAATGCCCGTAAAGCGCACTGTGTAGAATTATGTAATAGTGTGATTAAAAGTTGACTAAGTTGACTACAAATTAACTAAGTTTGCTACGAGTTGACTAAGTTGACTATAACTTGACTAGTTGTAAATCGCTACAAATGGCTTACGACCAAAGTAGTTTACAAACTCATAAATCGAAAGGCTAGGCGTAAACATGAACGTTACGGTGTTGGGTGCTGGAGCTTGGGGTACTGCGTTTGGGCAGGTGCTTGCAGACGCGGGAAATCAAGTGACAATGTGGGCTATAGAGCCGCAAATTGTTGAAGGCATTCGTAGCAATCACCGCAACGAAGTTAGGCTGCCAATCGTAGAGCGTTTGCCAGAAAACATTACAGCTACGGGGGATCGCGCAGAAGCTGTAGCAAACGCAGACATTGTAGTAGTTGCGATTGCAGCACAGTTTGCGCGCGTTGCACTCGAAGAATTTGTTGGCAAGATTCCGCAAAATGCGATTGTTGTTTCGCTTATGAAAGGCATTGAGCGATCTACAGGCAAGCGCATGGACGAAGTTGTGTGCGAGGCCTTGAACTTACCGCGCAACCGTTTTGCAGCGCTATCTGGGCCAAACTTAAGCAAAGAAGTGGCACTAAGGCAGCATGCGGCGGCGGTTGTTGCGTGCGAGAATCGCGCAAATGCCGAAGTGGTTGCAAAAGCTTGCTCAAACAGCTACTTTAAGGCGTTTGTTTCAACAGATGTGATTGGCGTAGAAATGTGCGGATCGCTTAAAAACGTTGTTGCGCTCGCAGTTGGCATGGCTCGAGGAGCGGGTTATGGCGAAAATACAGCAGCGATGATTGAAACGCGCGGTCTTGCAGAGTTGACGGCATTGGGCGTTGCGGAAGGCGCGGATTCTCGCACTTTTGCAGGACTTGCAGGCTTTGGCGATTTAGTGGCAACTTGCGGATCTCCTCTAAGCCGCAACTACACTTTTGGATCAAATCTTGGAAAAGGCATGAGCGTTGAAGAAGCAACTGCTGTGAGTAATGGCGTTGCGGAAGGCGTTCCAACTACTAGCGCGGTTGTAGCAATGGGCAAGCGTTTGGGAGTTGCAACTCCGCTTGCAAGCGCAATGGCTCGCGTGCTGGAAGAAGGAATCTCTTGCCAAGAGATGCTTGCAATGCTTTTTGATAACGATGTTTGCGAAGAGTAGTGAAGCACGAAAGCTATGCGTAAGTCGCAAGCGTATAAGCGTGTAAATCGCAAGCAAAAATAATAATCAAAAATAACTAAGATAACTAAAATAATTCAAAATAACTAAAATAATTCAAAATATAAAAGGAAAAAAATGACTAAAAAGCGTGTAGTATTCTTGTACGGCGGTAAAGCAGACGAACATTCGATTTCTTGCATATCGGCTGCTGGAGTGCTCAGTGCTGTAGACGAAAGTCGATTTGAAATCGTGCGCATTGCAATCACAAAGCAAGGCGAGTGGATTGTTGGAGGCGAAGATCCGCGAAACTTCCACATGGAGCAAGGCGAGCTGCCAGTAATCACAAAAACCGCGCAAACGCGCGATGTTGTGCTAGACCCAGCAAAGGGCGCCGACGGATTTTTGGTGCGAGAGGCGGATGGCACGCTTGCAAGCTTAGGTCATATTGACGCTGTTTTCCCAGTTCTTCACGGGCCAAACGGTGAAGATGGCACTTTGCAAGGCTTGCTAGAAATGATGCAAGTTCCGTACGTTGGTTGCGGAGTTTTAGCCTCAGCTGCGTGCATGGATAAATACTACGCAAAGCAGCTTTTTAAGGCGGCGGGAATTGCTGTGGCTCCTGGAATCGCACTGGACGCGCGCACGTTTGCAAGCGACGCGGCAAATCGCTTCGGCGCGTATGCAAACGAAATTCTTGAGCAAGTTGAAGAAGAAAAACTAGAGTATCCGCTTTTTGTAAAGCCAAGCCGAGCAGGGTCTAGTTTTGGAGTTACAAAAATAGAAACGCGCGATGCTAAGGCCTTAGCAGATGCCGTTTATGAGGCCTCAAAGCACGATTGGCGAGTGCTAGTAGAGCAGGGAATTGATGCGCGCGAGATTGAGTGCGCTGTTCTTGCGGCACGCGATGGTGAAGAGCCAAAAGCCAGCTGGCCTGGAGAGGTTGTGCTCGACAAGCGCCAGGCTGGCGAAGACCAGTTCTACGATTTTGACAGCAAATATATGGATTCTGCAGCTTCGCACGTTGAAGTTCCAGCAGATTTGCCAGAAGAGACTTTGCAACGCGTTCGCAAAACGGCGCTCGCAGCATTTAAGGCGGCAGACGGCAGAGGACTAAGTCGCGTGGATTCTTTTGTAACTAAAGACGGCCGCGTAATCCTTAACGAAATCAACACGATGCCTGGATTTACGCCAATTTCCATGTATCCAAAAGCTTGGGAAGCAACGGGAATAAGCTACAGCGATTTAATCACAAAGCTTATTGAAGGCGTTATTTTAGACTAGTCGGAGGTAAAAATGCGTAAACAGCGTAAGCTTGCAAACAAGCAGCATCCAGACGCGTACACGATTGCGCGCAGACGTCAAGGATCTGTAGGAGTGTCGCTGTGCGTGTTCCTATTTACGTGGATTCTTGCAACGCTTTTAATTGGCGAGTTGATTAGCATTTTTGTTCCAAAAGGTGTTTTAAGTCCTTCGCTAAGCTCCTTTGTTTCTTCGGACGTTGCGCAATACTTAATAGCGTTGCCGCTTGCAATGCTTGTTCTAAGACGCACTCCAGCAATAGAAACTCGCAAGTTTACTATGTCTTTGCGCCAATTTGGCGGATTCTTTGCTGTTAGCGTGCCAATAATGTATGCAGGAAGTTACATTGGGCTTGTTGCTTCTGCGCTTATTTCTGGCGGAAAAGCCGAGAACAGGATTGCAGACGTTGTAGCAGGCGGAAACGTGTGGGAAACGCTGCTTTTTGTGGTATTTTTGGCGCCAGTTGTGGAAGAATGGCTATTTAGAAAGCAGATTATAGACAGGTTGCGCGTGTATGGCGAAAAGCGCGCGATTGTGTTTTCTGCATTGGCGTTTGCGCTTTTCCACATGAACATGTTCCAGTTCTTCTACGCTTTTGGACTTGGTCTTGTGTTTGGGTACATGTACGTTCGCACGTCGCAGCTTAGGTACAGCGTATTTTTGCACATGATTGTAAACTTCCAAGGAAGCGTTATAGCAATGTGGATTTCAAACAACATGATGGATTCAAACGGAGATCTTATTAAGGTTGAAAACTTGAACACGCAAGAGATTGCGGATTTGGCTCCTGGATTTATGTTTATAGGCCTTTACGCAATGTTTATGATTGTTATGTTTGTGTTTGGAATTGTGCTACTTGCGCGCCGCAAGAGGTATCTTGAATTCTACGATTCGCCGCTGGAGATTCGTGGGAGCGCTGGAACAAAAGCGCTTTACGGAACTGTTGGCGTTGTTGGATTCTTAGTGGTGTCTATTTTGCTAAATTTGCTTATGCTGTTTGTGTAGGTTATTTGCGTAGGTTGAATCTGTTTGTGTAAATTGAATTTATTTAATTGAATATTGATTTAAGTTAGGAGGCGTCTATGTTAGACAAAAACAATTTAGAAATCACGCATAGTGCAGATGACGATTGCTTTGCCGCAGATCCAATCCGCGTGGGTCTTTTAGGCGCTGGAACAGTAGGATCGCAAACAGCGCGTCTAATAGTGGAAGAAAACGCTGAACTATCTGCAAGAATCGGCGCTCCGCTAGAGCTTGCGGCGGTTGCGTGCTTGCATCCAGAAGATGTGGACGCGCCATGGATTGCCAAAGATCTTTTAAGCGCAGATGCAGAGGCGATTTGTAAACGCGAAGATATAGACATAATTGTTGAGCTAATTGGCGGCTTGGAGCCAGCGCACACATTTGTAAAAACCGCGCTAGAATGCGGAAAATCGGTTGTAACGGCAAACAAAGCGTTGCTTGCAAAGTTTGGTCCAGAACTCTACGAGTGCGCGCAAAAAAACGGAGTGGATTTAAGCTTTGAGGCGTCTGTTGCAGGCGCAATCCCAATTTTGCGCCCACTTAGAGAGTCGCTTGTAGGCGACAAAATCACGCAAATTTTTGGAATCGTAAACGGAACTACAAACTATATTCTTGACGAGATGACGGTTCGCGGGCTTGATTTTGACTCGGCTTTGCGCGCGGCTCAAGAAAAGGGATATGCGGAGGCGGACCCTACAGGAGACGTTGAAGGATTTGATGCAGCAAACAAGGCTGCGATTTTGGCAACACTTGCATTCCAAATGCCAATAAGCATTGATGACGTTAGTGTTGAAGGAATTAGCGCGATTACGGCTGAAGATATTGCGGCAGCAAGTGCGCAAAATCGCGTGATTAAGTTGCTTGCGGCGGTTGCAAGCGACACGCGTGGCGCAGTGAGCGCAAGCGTTTACCCAGCGTTGGTTAGCAAAGAGCATCCGCTGGCTTCCGTTCATGGCAGTTTTAACGCCGTTTTTGTTAAAGCGCAAGCGGCGGACGATCTTATGTTCTACGGCCGCGGCGCTGGTGGCGCTCCAACAGCAAGCGCGGTTGTTGGAGATATTGTTGGAGCTGCTAGAAACATAGCGCGCGGCTGCAACGATGCTAGCGTGCCAATGTATAACGCCAAATCTTTGGCTTCCACGCGTTCGATTCGTGCGGATTTTGTTGTGCGATGCAGCATGGAGGATACTTCGCTTGCTCTTTGCAGCGAAGTGATGGACGTGTTTGCGGAGCACGGAGTTAACGCGGAACGATTGCCTATGCTTTGCCAAACTCAATACGATGGCGATGGTGATTGCCCAGCTTGCGGAATCGGCGGCCCTGGCGATTTGCGCGTGCTTGTAAAAGATTGTACAGAGGCGGATTTGAGCGCAATTCTTGCGGATTTGCAAAAGGTGGATGCTGTGTGTGCAAAGCCTCTTGCATTGCGAATTATTGAGTAATCTAGTAATTGAATAATTTAGTAATCGAATAGTTAAGTAGTTAAGTAATTATTAAATAGTTAAGTAATTTAGTAATTTAGTAGGCTGCTCGAGTGGAAAAGGTGCGAAATGAAACCAGTATGCAATAGTGTGTCAGTTTGCGTGCCAGCAACAAGCGCAAATCTTGGGTCTGGATTTGACGTTGCAGGAATTGCGCTTGATTATTCGGATTCGCTAGTTTTTACGCTTGATGATTCGCAAGATGTTTGCGTGATTATTCATGGCGAAGGCGAAGATACGTTGCCAAAAGACGAGACGCATCTTGTTGTTCGCGCGTTTCGCAAAGCGTGCGAAGCGTTTGGCTTGCCGCGTTTGCGATTTACTCTAGAAGCGCATAATCGCATTCCGCAAGCGCGCGGAATGGGGTCTTCTGCCAGTGCGATTGTTTCGGGCGTGGCTGCAGCTTGGGCTTTTGCGCATAATGGGGATCTTAATAAGCAAGCTATTTTTGAGCTTGCATCTTCGATTGAAGGCCACCCAGATAATGTTGCTCCAGCAGTTTTTGGCGGATTAACAACCAGTTGGAAGAATGGCGATGAGTTCCACACTGTTCGATACAGCGTTTCTAAGCAAATTCGTGCAACGATTTTTGTGCCGAACTTTACTCTTTCAACGCAAATGGCTCGTCAAGCTCTTCCAGAAAAAGTGCCATATGCAGATGCTGTGTTTAACGTTTCGCGCGCTTGCTTATTGCCGATTGCGTTTGGTGATTTTGGTGATTTTAGCGCATTTGCTGATTCTTGCGATTCTGCGGATTCTGGCGATTCTTGCGCAAAAACAACTCTTTCCAGAAACGATTTGCTTTTTACGGCTACTCAAGACGCTATTCACCAGCCATACCGAGCAAGTCTTATGCAACCAACTTGGGATTTGGTAAAAGCTTTGCGAGACAAGGGGTTTGCGGCTGCAATCTCGGGAGCTGGATCTTGCGCAGCGGTGTTCTACGAGGAAAAGTCGGAAGCTTTCGTAGAAGAAAATAACGCTACTAATATAAGCAAAAAAATAGAAAAAATTGCAAAGCCGCTTTTAAGTGGCTGCGATTGGAAGATTTTGCACGTACATGTTGATTCTACAGGCGTTGCAATAACTCGCGAATAATTTGTGTGAAGTTGTAAGTGAAGTTATGAGTGAAATCGCAAAAAGAGGGAATATGAAAGTTTCATTGATTTTGGCTTCTCAGTCTCCTGCAAGAAGAGCGGTGCTGGCAGCTGCAGGCGTGATTCCTGTGATTCACGTGAGCGAGGTAGATGAGCCAGCGGCGTTGCGTAATGCTGCAAATGCGCAAGGTGTTAGCGTTGAGCAGATGAGTGCCGAGGAGCGCGTTTCGATTTTGGCGCGAGCAAAGGCTTTTGCGGTGTATGAGTCGTGGAAGCTTGTGGCAGATGCAGCAGCTTCGGCTAGTGGCGATTTGGTTGTGGGGTATCCGCTTGAGGCTGAGTCTGAGGCTGAGAATGCAGAATCTGAATCTTCTGAATCTGAATCTTCTGAATCTGAATCTTCTGAAACTGCTAGTAGCGCTTTGGCAAGTGATTCGCAATCAGACGTAACGCATAACGTAGATACCGCGCAAACTCGCGATTTTTCTGGCGTAAAAGTGCCTACCAAGACTTTTGATATTCACGATTTTGCGCATATGAATGAATCTTGTAACGATTCCAACAGCGTGCTTATTGTTGGCTGCGACTCCATGTTTTTGCTAAACGGCGAATGCTACGGCAAGCCGCATACTCCTGAAGTGGCATTTGAGCGGATTAAGCGAATGAGCGGAAAAACTGGAGAATTGTTTACTGGCCATTGCTTAATCGACGCAAAAAGTGGCAAAACCGTGTGCAAGGTGAGTCGCGCAAGCGTGACTTTTGCACATATGAGCGATGAGGAAATCCGCGCGTACGTAGAAACTGGCGAGCCGCTGGAAGTGGCAGGATCCTTTACGCTAGAAGGCTTTGGTGGAGCTTTTATTGAGGGAATTCAGGGAGATCCGCATGGTGTTCTTGGAATCAGCTTGCCGCTGCTAAGGCAGATGGTTTCGGAGCTTGGGTACGCTTGGTCAGATTTGTGGAATAGTCGCAAGTTAGAGGGCGAGGCGATTAAAGACGATCCAGCTTCCACGCAAGTGCCTAAAGAAAACGTGCATCAGCCAGGAGACGGATGGGTTATGTGCGATTGCGGACGCAAGCACTGGGGTCATAATGGCGCGGCTGGCGTGCTGCTCGCTAGGCGAGACGATGCCACTGGGCGCGTGACTCACGTTGTTATGCAACATCGCGCGCTTTGGAGCGCGGAAGGCGGCACGTGGGGGATTTCTGGCGGCGCAATATCTGATGGAGAAACTGCGATTGAGGGCGCGTTGCGCGAGTCGTTTGAAGAAGCGAACATAACGTCTCAAGATATTGATGTTGTTGGAGCGTATTGCGAAAGTCATGGAAATTGGCGTTATACAACGGTTTTCGCGTTTGAAAAGCCAGGGCATTGTGTGAATCCGTGTGCGCACGACGACGAGAGCATGGAGATTAAGTGGGTGCCGATTGACGATGTGTCAAAGCTGAAGTTACTTACGGCAATGCGCACTGATTGGCCGTCCTTCCGTGCTCGCCTTGATTCTCTTGCCTCGCAAAAGTAGTTGCGCAAAAGTAGCATCGCGAAGATAGTTGTGTGAAGGTAGCTGCGCAAAGAGATCCGCAGTTTGGAAGTAGATTTCCAAATGTTAGCTAGTTTTGCAGAATTTGGAAGTAGACTTCCAGCTTTTGCTAGTTTTTGTTAAATGTAAAATTGCGCTGTACCTCGATTTTCGTGAAAAATCGGCATATTTTTACCCTTGATTTGGTGAAAAATCAGCATATATTGACATTGATTTTCGTGAAATATATACTATAAAACATAGTGTTTTCAACGGTTTTGTGTGTTTGTGTAGTTTGTTTGTATCATAATCCGAGTTTGTTGATTCTTATCTGTGGAATCTTATAAAATCATACTTATGCGCTGATGCATGCTAGTTTTCTGCTAGTTGTTAGATGTTTTGTGGCTTGTGCTTGATTTTGTATTGCTTGTGATTCATGGGTTTTGTGTTAAGCGCATAGAAATAAAGTAAACAAATCAAATAAAGCAATTAATTGCGTAAATTTGCGTAAAAATTAGGGGGCAATTATGTCTAATGCGTCAAATATTAAAAAAGATACTATTACAGCAAAAGGCTTTACTATTCAGGTTTATACGGAAGATTTTAGAAATGATTACGTTAGTTTAACCGATATTGCGAGATATAAAAACAAAGAAGAGCCTAAAGATGTTGTTAAAAACTGGCTGAGAGTGAAGAATACTATTGAGTTCTTGGGATTGTGGGAGAGTATTAACAATCCGAATTTTAAAGGGGTCGAATTCGACTCCTTTAAGAATGAGGCTGGTTCTAATGCTTTTACTTTATCTCCTAAAAAATGGTCAGAAATCACGAATGCAATAGGTTTACTTGTAAAATCCGGTAGAGGTGGTGGAACTTAGGAATTTGGCACGAACGCAGATTTTATCTCTTGAGAATTTGAATAATTCTGGAATAAAGAGTTTGGATTCCGTGCTAAAAAATTGAGTTTAATCACTTTTTAATTCTGCGCTTAATGCTGAGATTTACATCGTTTTTGTGCGCTCCGACCTGCCTTTTCGCTTAGAGCGTAGCGCGAATCGACGATTTCGAGCTGCATAATGCGCGAGAAATCACCTCGATTCGCTGAGCCGCTCAAACGTAAAGTCCAGTGGACTTTACGTGCGGCGAAGACGTTCGCGCGCTGTAACGCGCGAACGAACTAAGTATTCTCGTGTCGCCCTTTGCGCTTTCTGTAGTGCTTTTGTAAATCTGTAGTGTGTTTGTATCATAATCCGATTTTTTGCTGCTTGCTTCGGCTTACCCGATAGCTGAACTTGGAAGTGGGTTTTCGGGAGTGAACTAGTTTTGCGGAGTTTGGAAGTAGGCTTGCGATTTTTGCTAGTTTGCTGATTTGCGCAAAGTTTGTGTAAAAAATGACGCGTGTTTTTGTGTGAAAATCTTGATTTTTGCTTACCGGGGGGGGTATTCTAAGTGCTGATAGTCCATGTTTTAGGGCTTAGATTGCGAGAATATTCAGTTGTATTCTTGCGATTGCTCTCTTCGCACGCTTATACGTGAGAAGGAAGAAGAAAGGAAGATCATGTTAAATAAGAAAGCGATTGCTGGTATAGCTGCCGCATCTATCGTGGTATCTTGCGGATTCGTTGGTAGCTTCGCCTTTGCTGACGAGGTTCCAACTAACGCTTCTGTAACGGCTCCAGCTGGGTACCCTGATGAGGTTCCTAACAACGCTCCAAAGCCCGCTCCTGTAACAACTCCAACCGTTAAGCCAGAAGATGACATTTATGGCTCTGGTTCGGAATGGGACCAGCTCCAGAACACTGAAAATGAGTATGAGAATTATTACGACCAAATGTATAATACTCATAAGAATTATAATGGTAGTGATAAGCCATTGCCAAAGTTCGACCCTCACATGTTTGATGAGGACTATGACCAGAACGGCAATGATACTAAGCCAGAGATTCCAGCCAACCCAGACGAACATAAGGCCGAGCCCCAGACTCCTCCAGCACCAGAACCAAAGGTTGACACTACTAAGGAAGATGCCGAGTTTAAGGCGGCTCAAGATTTAGCTAACCAGAAGGCTCAGAACGCGTTGCTCATGAAGCAGATGGCTGAAGGTAGTGTTAAGGCTTTGCAAGCTAAGATTGATAAGGCTACTGGTGCTGAAAAAACGAAGCTTCAAGAACAGTTGGAAAACGCTCAAAAGATTGCCACTGCTTTCAGCGAGTTGAATGATAAGGCTACGAGCGTGGCTAAGGCTTACACTCAGGCTGCAACTATTTGCGGCGATGTTAAGGCTCTTGAAGGTCAAGTTGCGACCGCTCAAGCAAAGTTTGACGAGTTGGCAAAGCAACAGACTGGCCCGTCTGGTTCCGAAGCTTATAATAAGGCTGCTGAGGAGCTTGGAAAGTTGCAGAAGCAGCTCAAGAGCAAGAAGAATCTTCTCGAGGCTGCTAATAAGGGTGTAACTAAGGCTGAGGAAACGCTTGTAAAGCAAGAAACTAAGGTTCAGGAAGTTCAGAATCCTAAGAAGGAAGAACCAAAGGCTCCAGAGTTTAACGTTCATGATGCTCTCGCACATGTTGACGGTGATAAGGTTGCTGACTATAAGTTGACTCCAGCTGATGTGAGCGAGCTTGTTGGTGAAAAGAAGAATACAGATCCAGTTGTTCCACCAGCTCCAAAGCCAGTGACTCCAACTCCAAAGCCAGTGAATCCTGTGGAACCAGACCATACGACTCCGTCTAATCCTTCAACTCCATCGGATGATACTCCATCTTCGACTCCGTCTGTAACAACTCCATCCGCTTCGACTCCTGCTGGCGCATCTCAGTCTGCTCCTGCTGCTGGTGTTCCTGCGGCTCCTGCTTCTGTTGCTGACTTGTTGCCTGCTTTGAAGGGCATGATTACGGCTGGTGCTAATAATGTTGTTGTTGCTGGCGTTGTGAACAGGGTGACTTTGAGTATTTCTAACCAGGCGTTCCTTGATCGCTTGAACCGTGATGGTTCTGCTAAGGCTTATGCGTTCATTTACTCTAGCCCACGTCTTCTTAAGGGTGCTGATGGTGCTAATTATGTGACTGTTCGCTTGGTTAATGGTAAGCCTCAGTTTGATGCCATGTTCCCAGCTGGTTATTCTGGCAAGCATACGGTTGTTCTTGTTGATGAGCAGGGCAATCAGCTTGGTTGGACTAACATTACTGTGAAGAGTGGTGTTAGTGGTTTGCCTAATAGTGGTGTTGGTGTTGCTTTGACTGCTTTGGCTGCTAGCGTTTTGGCTGGTGCTGGTGCAGCGTTCCGTAAGATTCGCCGCTAAGCTATTTGGCTGTGTTTAGCTCTGAATGGTGCTGAACGCGTAGAAGCTATATATATGATAAAGGCCTTTGTGTGTAATGCGCGCAAGGGCCTTTTTGTATGCTTTTTACATGCTTTGCGCCAATTTGCATTAGGCTTTTTGCATGCTTTGATTAGTTCGATTAGCCATATTTTGATAATCTCTGGCACAATGTGATAACATTTCGTATACGAAATATTAGGAGTGATTATGGCTAATTTTCGCGGTGAAGGTGGCGTTGACGTTACCGATGAAATGCTTGATAAATGGGAAAATGATGCTGAAAAAGGCATATATCATGGAAAAGCTGGTAATTTACGTATTAAAAAGCCGCTTGGCAGACCGCCTCTTTATGAAGAAGCTATGCTGCCTATAACTTTCCGCATATCTGCTGAAGATGCGGAGGCTCTAAAGGCTTCTGCTGATAAGCAGGGTGTGAAAGTTGGGGACGTTGTTCGAGAAGCGTGCAAACTGCTTCTTGCTCAAAAAGCAAGATGATTGCAAAGTGTTGTGATTGCTTAGCTTTTAATATGTCGCTTGTTTTTTTGTAAAGCTTGAGAACAATGCAATACTTATAATTCATGCGAATCGGCTTACAAAAGGATTTTTACAAGAGATAAGGGATGCAAGATGAGTAGGAATACGTATACGGCAGAAAATGGATTCGTTATTACGGACGATATTGTTGACAAGTGGGCTGCAGAAGCGGAAGGCAATTTTTCTGGTGCTACTGTTACAGAGTTTTCTGGAAGAGCTTGGGAAGATGAGACTCAGCCATTGAAGCCGCGTACTGTTAGGTTGAGTGATACTGTTTGGCATTTAATCGAAGATGATGCGAAGCGTAGAAAGATGACTGTGAGTGCGTGGACTAGAAAAGCTATACTTAACGAATTGTCTAATGAGCTAGCATCGCAAAGGTAGCTGTGCGCTTTTTGCGCTCCGACATGCCTTCGCGCTTAAAGCGTAGCGCGCGAAGGTAATTCGGAGCGCTGAGCTTGCTTAAAGTTGAAAGCACGGTGTGCTTTCAACGCAAGCGAAGGCGTTAGCGCGCTTAGGCCGCGCTAACGACGCGACACGCCGTGAATCAGCTACAAAGTGCGGAGGCTTAGTCACCCCAAAACTGCTGCGATTAGCGCAATAAAAATCGGACTTGTAGTGGTAGAAAACAGGATTCCGTCGCGCGCAAAACTCAAGCCAACATTGTATCGTGCAGCGTAATTGTACACGTTCTGACCAGTCGGAAGAGCCGCCAGAACAACGCATGCGTAGAGCGTAGCACCTCTAAAGCCCATAACAAAATAAGCCAGCAAAAACGCAACAATTGGCATAATCAGATTTTTAAGAATCGCAACCGTCGCAATCGCAGCGCGATTAGAATCCTTTTGTAGCGGCTTGCTGCCGTAAAGCGACATTCCAAAAGCCATCAAAATCATAGGAACCGCGGAATCGCCAATCATCTTAATCGGGTCATAGAGAAAATTCGGAACAGGGAAATATCCAACTTTTGCGGAAATTGCCGAAATAATAATTCCTCCAAGCGACCCGATTAAAAGCGGCTGTTTAAGCGGCTGCTGAGTAATGCGCTTAAGCGAGCACTTTCCAGTAGTTGTAACGTCTAAAACCGTTAGTCCAACAGGCGTAAAAACAGCTTGCTGCATAACTAAAATCGGTGCAACAAGCGCGGGATTTCCAAGAATATAAGTTGCAACAGGCAAGCCAATGTTGTTCGAGTTTAAGTAAAGCGAGTTAAGCGCGCCAATTGTGCAATCCGCTGCAGGAAGGTGGAAGAACAGGCGATTAAGCAAGATGAACGCGATTCCAACAATCATTGCGGAGAAAAACGCAACAAAAATTGACGAGTGGAAAATCTCAAAAATTGGCTCTTTTGCAAGGATTGCAAACATTAAACAAGGACTAGATACAAAGAAGCTTACGCGATTAAGCACCATTTGTGCTTGCGATCCGCCGATGCGAAGACGCGCGGTTACGTAGCCTGCGGCAATTACGATGCCGATTACGCAAAAGCCTTGCATAGCGCTGATTAAACCCATGCAAACGATTTTAGCGCTGATTTTGCGATTGGGGTAATGCGAAATTGACTTTTAAGAGCGTATGTTGTTTGACGTTGCAATATGGCATACTAGAGAACGGTGGCGCTGCAAGCCGCCAAAGCATTCGACGGCGTCGATCCCCTCGCGCGTTTTATCGCATGATTTTATTGAGGCAGGTGTCCGCTGTCGCGCAGCTAGACTTTATTAACAGCCCGAGGGGTGGCTCGCATAAGCGTGCCCATTCCAGGCTAAGAGCGCGAGACGATTGCAGCGTTTCGCTAGGAGCATTGTGCCCAGAGTAACGCGAGAAAGCTTCAACGTATTTGAAGCAGACGATAATAAAAAAGATAAAAATGAAAATGCTAATTCTAGTGCTAGCGAGAATGCTGGTGCTGATTCTAGCGTGAATTCTAATGCTAGCGTGAATTCTAATGCTACTTCCGCTAGAGTTGGCGGCGTTGTTAATGTTGTTTCGGGCTCTAAAGATGCTGCTAACGGCGTGCGTCGCAGGCGCGCTGGAAGGCGTGTAGTTAGAGTTGCAGGTGCTGCTGGCGAATCGATGAAGTTGCACGTTGAAGGCGGAGATACTCAAGATTTGCGCTCTGGAGTAGCGGCGGCGGATTCTGCGCCTTTTGTTGCGGATTCTGCGGCAGATAGTTCTTATACACAGCAGCAATCTCAAGCACATTTGCGACCAATAACATCGCTTTTGTTCCAAGAGCCAGTTTTGCCTCAGCGCGAGCATTCTGATGAAAGCCGCGATGCGGATTCGGATTACGAAGATTCAAGCAGTAATAAGCGCGATTCGCACAGCCGTCGTGATTCGCGAGATTCGCGAGATTCTCGCAGTAAAGACGATAGTAGGCGAAATAGCCGCGAGTCGCGTAATAATCGCAAGTCAACAGACAATAGTTTAGATTTTAGCGAATCATTTGAAAACAAAGACGATTTTAGTGAAGACACAAATCGCAATTCTAAAAAATCGCGTAAGACTCGCTCGAGCAAGTCTTCTGCAAAAGCTAAAGGCAGCCGCGAGAGTTTTGACGAGAATTATGATTTGCAAGATGACGATACGCAATTGATTCGCGTGCGTTCTAGAGCAAATCGAGACGAGAAAAACGCTCAAATTGAGCGAGATAAGAATGCAAATCAAGATGAATCGCAAGCAAGTGAGCGCGGCGAGTATGGAATCCAAAATGGCAGAAAATCGCGCAAAAATCGCAGACTTAACGCTGCAGAGCGCAGAGCTGCTGCCGAAGTTGAGCAAATCGAAGAAGACCTTGAATACGACGATATAACTTACGCTCCAATCGAAAATCGTAAAGCTGGAAAAGCCTCTAGAAGACTTGACTATGGCGATTTTGAGGATGACTTTAGTGACGAATCTGCTCGTAGTCGCGTTGATAGTGCTGACAACTTTTATAGCGCTGATAACGCAGATCGAGCAGATAGTGCAGATCGCGCTGATCGCGCAGATTCAAATGAAGTCTACGCAAAAGAATCCGATTTGCAAGATGACGAGGATGGCGTTGTAACAAGGCGCAGGCGTCGCAGGCGCTCCTCTAGAGTAGATAGGGCAGATAGAGCAGATAATGCCAATAAATCTGCAGAATCCGAGGATTCTTCCTTTAACTCGGCGTCAAGCAAGTACAGCGTAGACGAAATTGAGGTTTCTCAAGAAGACCGAGATTTGATTCCAGACCCAGAAGAATTGCGATCTCAAGACGAAGAAGTTTACACGCGTAGGCGCAGGCGTCGCAGATCCAAGATTGCAGATGATTCAAGCACGAGTGAATCGCGATTTGACTCTGCAGAGACGGATTCGCAAAGTCGAAGGTCTAGAAAACAGCAATATATTGACGAAATCACAGATATTGAAGGCTCCACAAGGCTGGAAGCCAAAAAGCAGCGCCGCCGCGATAATCGCAGAGAGCGCAACCGCCAGAACTTGCTTATGGAGCAAGACTTTTTGGCAAGACGAGAAAACGTTGACAGACTTATGGTTGTGCGCGAGCGCGATCGTCACACGCAAATATCTGTAATCGAAGACAACATTCTTGTTGAGCATTACGTTTCCGACATTCAAGAAGTTGCAACCGTTGGAAACATTTACCTTGGCCGCGTGCAAAACGTGCTGCCAAGCATGGAGGCTGCGTTCGTAGACATTGGTCAGGCTAGAAACGGCGTGCTTTACGCTGGCGAAGTCAACTGGGATACAACCAGGCTAGAAGGTCAGCCGCGAAGAATGGAGCTTGCGTTTAAGGCGGGAGACCCTGTTTTAGTGCAAGTTACTAAGGATCCGATAGGACATAAGGGTGCGCGATTAACATCGCAAGTAACGCTTGCTGGAAGGTTCTTGGTGTTGGTGCCGTCTGGAGCGATGACGGGCGTAAGTCGCAAGCTATCCGACCGAGAGCGCAGCCGACTTCGCGCAATCGTAAGCAAAATCGCGCCTAAAGACATGGGCATAATCATTAGAACTGCTGCCGATGGCGCTAGTGAAGATGCGATTGAAAAAGACCTTGAGTCGCTTGTAAAGCAGTGGGATCGTATAGAAGCAAAGCGCCAGGAATTCTTGCACGGAAAGCGTCCAAAGCTGTTGCAAGGCGAGCCAGACGTTGCGATTCGCGTTGTTCGAGACATTTTTAACGATGACTTCCAAAAGATGATTGTGGAAGGCAAGGGCGCGTACGACCGCATTTGCGAATACTTGGAGATGATGGCGCCTGATTTGCGAAGCAAGATTGAGTACTGGGATCCTGCAGAGCATGAAGGTAAAGACGTGTTCGACAAGTGGCAAATCGACAGCCAGCTTAGAAAGGGAATGGAGCGTCAGGTTTATCTTCCTGCAGGAGGTTCGATTGTTATTGACCGAACGGAAGCAATGACAACGATTGACGTGAACACGGGCCGCTTTATTGGCCGCGGAAAGTCGCTGGAAGAGACTGTGACTCGTTGCAATTTGGAAGCTTCCGAAGAGATTGCGCGCCAGCTGCGACTTCGCGATATTGGCGGCATGGTTATGATCGACTACGTAGACATGGTTATGCCAGCAAACCGCGATCTTGTTTTGCGCCGTCTTGTTGAGTGTCTTGCGCGCGACCGCACAAAGCATCAAGTTGCGGAAGTTACGTCTCTTGGCCTTGTGCAAATGACGCGTAAGCGCGTTGGGCAGGGGCTTGTTGAAGCGTTTTCGGAGGAGTGCCCGACTTGCAAGGGCCGTGGGTTTATTCTTCACGACGAGCCGACTGTGTCTTCGGAATACGCCGATCCGTACGCGCTTAAGGGCGGAGATCCGTTTATTAAGACCAATAAGCACGGCCACGGAAGCCTTGCGGACACTGCGCCTACAGTTAAGCAGGAGTCTAGTGCGGATGTGCGCGCTAAGTTGGCGAAGATTGCGGCGGCTGCGGCATCTTCGGCGTTCTTTGAGGAGTCTTTGCGCAGAAGTTTGGACGGCGGTAAGGATGATGCGGATTCTGCGGATTTGGCGGATTCTGTGGATTCTGCGGATTCTGCGATTAGTGAGGATGCTGCGAATGCGGCGTTTGCTGGCGATTTTTCAGTAGATGAGCCAGTAGATAAGCCAGCGGAAGAGTCGCAAGCAACCGTTGAATCGCAAGAAGCAACAGACGAGTCGCAAGGAAAAGACGAATCAGAAAACTAAAAACGCCCAAAGTATAAGGCTTGAGTACAATAGTTTCTACTGTTTAGCTCGACTTTATAGATTAGCTCTTGACGTTAGTACAGGGGTAGGTGTATTTTTGATAGTCGGTGTCTTGCCGCATGTTCAATGCTGCGCGCGAGGCAAAAGTAAAGCTTTCAATTTAGCTAAGGAACGAATTATGTACGCGATTGTGAAGGCCGGTGGCCATCAAGAGAAGGTTGAGGTTGGAGACGCCATCCTCGTAAACCGTCTCGATGCAAAGAAGGGCGATACCGTGGAATTCCCGGTCGCGCTCGTTGTTGACGGTGCTAAGGTGACCTTAAGCGCTAAGGATCTTGCAAAGATTACAGTTAAGGCAGAAGTTCTTAACGACGAAGCTAAGGGTCCAAAGATTAGCATTATGAAGTATAAGAACAAGACTGGCGTGGCTCGCCGCAAGGGTCATCGTCAGAAGTTGACTCTCGTCAAGATCACGGCCATCGCCTGATTGACGGTGTTATAAACCTGAAAGGACAGCAAGATGGCACATAAGAAGGGTGCGTCCAGCTCGCGCAACGGTCGCGATTCGCAGGCGCAATATCTTGGCGTTAAGAAGTTCGGTGGAGAAGCTGTTGTGGCTGGAAACATTATTGTTCGCCAGCGCGGCACCAAGTTCCATGCAGGACAGAACGTTGCTTTGGGCAAGGATCACACGCTGTATGCTTTGGTAGACGGCAATGTGAAGTTTGGTATTCGTCGCGATCGCAAGGTTGTTGACGTAGTTACCGCCTGAGTAACTCATTAATCTTCTAGCCGCACCCCGTTCGGTGCGGCTTTTTTGTTTTCGCAAAGCTGGCGAGTATTGAGCATCAAGTAAGGTAAAAGTTATGAGCGATTTTGTAGATCGAGTAACAGTACATGTTAAAGGCGGCGACGGCGGCAACGGTTCCGCAGGCGTGCGTAGAGAAAAATACAAGCCACTTGCAGGGCCAAATGGCGGCAATGGCGGCAACGGCGGAAGCGTTATATTCGTAGCCGATCGCAATGCAAATAGCTTGCTTGATTACCGATTTATGCCACATCGAGTAGCGCAAAGTGGCACAATGGGCTTGGGAGATACAAAAGACGGCTCCAAAGGAGAAGATCTTATACTCCCAGTGCCAGTTGGAACCGTGATTTTTGAGGCGAAGGGCGCATCGGGCGCGCAAAAAAGGCCAGGCAACGTTTTGGCGGATTTGCAACACGTAGGAGACACTTTCGTAGTCGCAGCAGGAGGCGCAGGCGGTCTTGGAAACGCTGCTCTTGCAAATAAAGTGCGCCGCGCTCCAGGATTTGCGCTGCTTGGCGAGCCTGGTGAAGAGCGAGACGTAATCCTAGAACTAAAGTCGATAGCAGACGTGGCACTAGTTGGATTCCCGTCTGCAGGAAAGTCAAGTCTTGTAGCGTCAATCAGCGCTGCAAAGCCAAAAATCGCAGATTATCCGTTTACAACGCTTGTGCCAAATCTTGGTGTAGTCAGTTTTGGCGAATATCGTTACACAATCGCAGATGTTCCAGGGTTGATTCCAGGTGCTTCCGAAGGAAAGGGCTTGGGGCTAGAGTTTTTGCGTCATATTGAGCGCACGGAAATAATTGCGCACGTAATCGACTGTGCAACGTTGGAGCCAAATCGCGACCCAATCAGCGATTATAATGCGCTGGAACACGAGCTTTCGCAATACGCAAACAAGCTTGATTTGCCGCTTGGAGCGATTCCGATTCCCGAGCGTCCGCGAATTATTGTGCTCAACAAGATTGATGTGCCAGAAGCAAAAGAGTTGGCAGAATTTGTGCGAAGCGACTTTGAAAAAATGGGCTTGCCAGTTTTTGAGATTTCTACTGCATCTCACGAAGGCTTGAAAGATCTTGGTTTTGCGCTTGGAAAGATGGTGGCTAGTATGCGCGAAAAGCTTGCTGAGCAAGAGGCAGCGCGCGAAGAAGAGCGAGTTGTTATTCAGCCGCTTGAGCAGCCAGCATTAAGACGCAGGCGCGACGATGGGCGCGGAAGTGCTAGCGACTTTACGATCGAGCGAGAAGAAGACAAAAATGGCGACTTTTGGTTTACTGTTACAGGCGCTAAGCCAGAGCGTTGGGTTGTGCAAACAAACTTCGACAACGACGAGGCAGTGGGCTATTTGGCGGATCGCTTAGCGAAACTTGGTGTAGAAGACGAGTTGCGTAAGAAGGGCGCGCGACCAGGAGACGAGATTAGGATTGGCCGCGGAAACCGCATGGTTTGCTTTGACTGGGATCCAAGCATTGCAGCAGGTGCGGAAGGTTTGGACGGCGCAAGCCTTGGTGCGCGCGGAAAAGACTTGCGACTTGAGGCAAATGATCCGCGTGGTGCAAGGCGCACTAATGCGGAGCGTCGCCGTGATTACCACACTATGATGGACGCAAAGAGCGCTGTGCGAGATGCGATGATGGCGGAACGCAAGCAAGGTCATTGGGCGGATCCATCGGTAGATGACGACAAACACGATGAGCAGAGCCTGTTTGGGCGTGGAGAGTAATTGATTAATAATGGTTAATAAAGCAATTGAGCCTACCGAAAACGAGGTTCGGCGTTCAATTAGCAATGCGCGCACAATAGTCGTAAAAGTGGGGTCTAGCTCGCTAACGGCGCAAAATGGCCATTTAGATGTGCAAAAGCTGCGCTCGCTAGTAGACGCCATTAGTCGCGCGCAAATTAACGGAGCGCATGTTGTGCTTGTGTCTTCTGGCGCAATCGCAGCAGGATTTGGGCTTCTGGGCTTTGATTCTAGGCCAAAAGACGTTCCAACGCAGCAAGCTACGGCTTCGGTTGGTCAGGGTTTGCTTATGGCGCAATACGAGCAAGCTTTTGCAAAATATGGCCTAAAAGTTGGTCAAATGCTGCTAACAGCAGACGTTACTATTTCGCCGTCTCGCTATCGCAATGCTCAACGTACAATGCTTAGGCTGCTGGAATTAGGCGTTGTGCCAATCGTAAACGAAAACGATGCTTTGTCTAGCAACGAAATACGTTTTGGAGATAACGATAGGCTTGCGGCGCTTGTGGCGAATATTGTGCGAGCAGATGCGCTGGTTCTTTTAACAGACGTTGATGCGCTTTACACGTCTCCGCCTAGCGAGCCAGGTGCTAAGCGAATTGGCTTTGTTGCAGATGTTACGCGCGCGCTAGACGATGTTAAAGTTGGCGAAAGCGGCTCGGGCGTTGGCACAGGTGGAATGGTGACCAAGATGGATGCGGCGCACGTTGCTGCTGTTTCTGGAATACCAACGCTTTTGACATGTGCTAGTAACGCGGAGGGTGCGCTATCTGGCGATTCGGTTGGAACCGTGTTTGCTCCACTAAACTCGCGCGCGTCTTCTAGAAGACTTTGGATTGGTTTTGCGTCTAATCCGCATGGTGCGATTATTGTAGATTCTGGTGCTGCTGCAGCCGTTTGCACAGGGCGAGCAAGCCTGTTGGCTGCTGGAATCGTAGGGGTTACTGGCGATTTTTGTGCAAGCGACCCAGTGTGGATTGATGATGAGCATGGAAACCACTTAGCCAAAGGGCTAGTTGCATTTGATTCAGACGAGATACCGCAGGTAATGGGTCTTACTACGGACGATTTAGAGGCCACTTTGGGGCGGCAGTACGCGCATCCTGTGGTTCATCGCGACAATCTTGTGCTTTTATAGCGTTTGCTTTCAATGCAAGCGAGGATGTTCGCGCGCTTTAGATCGCGCTTGTGTCTTTGCTTGGTATTGCGCGAGGTTTGAGTATTTCTCTCCTCGCAAGTGACGCGCACTTTTACGGATAGTTTATGAACGTTAATATTCTAAGGTTTTAGGTTTTAGTACGGCGCTATTTATTGCTCGTAGAGAAATACATCAAACCTTCTGGATATCTAGGACTGCTATTTATTGCTCGTAGAGAAATACATCAAACCTTCTGGATATCTAGGACTTTTGCGTGATTTTCATCGCCGAGATTCTCGATTTTTCTTGCTACTTCAGCGAATCACCATTTCATGCTGAGGTTCGCTTCATTCGCTGCGAAAAATCTCGAATCTCTACTTCACTTGGCGGAAAAACTTCCGCATTTTGTACCATATTTGACCTAAATTACGTACAAACTCAGGAAATCAGGTCATGTCGTTCGCGCGGTCTAAGCGAGGGAAATAACGTGTAATGGCTAAACTGTAAGTATGGCAGAAAATATCGCAGCAAATATGGCAGCAAATGCATCGCAAATCGCAGCAAATACATCAAACTCCCAATGGCGCTCTATGAGCAATCGCATTAACAAAGTCGCTCCAAGCGCAACGCTTGCTGTAGATGGCAAAGCAAAAGCGATGAAAGCCGCAGGAATCGACGTTATTAGCTTCGGCGCAGGCGAACCTGATTTTCCAACGCCGCTCTACATTGTGGAAGCCGCAGCCGCCGCATGCAAAGACCCAAAAAACTACAAGTACACAGCTACGGCTGGCCTTCCAGAGTTACGCGAGGCGATTGCGCGCAAAGTTAAGCGCGATTCTGGCTACGATGTTTCCCCAAATCAAGTTGTTGTAACGAATGGCGGCAAACAGGCTGTTTACGAAGCATGCCAGATTTTGCTAAACGACGGCGACGAAGTTATAATCCCAGCGCCATATTGGACAAGCTATCCAGAGGCGGTAAAACTTGCAGGCGGCGTGCCAGTGGCGGTTATGTCTGGCGCGGATCGCGGTTTTGAGCCAGATATTGATGCGATTGAGGCGGCTCGCACACCGCGCACGCGTGCGATTATTGTAACTTCGCCTTCTAATCCAACAGGCGCTATTTGGAGCGCGGAAACGATTCGCGAGATTGGCGAATGGGCTGTAAAACACCATATTTGGGTGCTTTCCGACGAAATCTACGAGCATTTGCATTACGATGGCGTAAAAACTTCGTACATTGGCGTGGAAGTGCCAGAAGTGCGCGACCAGCTGCTTGTTTTGAATGGCGTTGCAAAAACTTACGCAATGCCAGGTTGGCGTGTTGGCTGGATGGTTGCGCCGCTTGAGGCGGCAAAAGCCGCGATTAAGCTTCAAAGCCACATGACGTCTAACGTTTCCAATATTTCGCAGCGCGCAGCTCTTGCAGCAGTCGGCGGGCCATTAGACGAAGTTGCAAAAATGCGTGATTCCTTCGACGCTCGTCGCAAGGCGATTGTGCAAGCGCTAAACAGCATGGAAGGCGTGACTTGCCCTCTTTCGCACGGCGCTTTCTATGCGTTTGCAAATGTTGAGGCGCTGCTTAATCGCCCGTTGGGCAAGGATTCTAAGATTCCAGGCACATCGTCTGCGCTTGCGCAAATGCTTCTTGACGAAGCGCATGTTGCTGCTGTTCCTGGCGAGGCTTTTGGCGCGCCTGGCTACTTGCGATTCTCGTGCGCTTTGGCGGATAGTCAACTTGCAGAGGGCATGAGGCGCATGAAGCAGTGGATTGAAGGCGGAAGCGCGTTTTAAGCGTTGCAGCGCGTCTTCACTAGGCGGCAGCGCGTTTTCACGCGGAAAAGTCGCCAGCAACCGCGCATTTAGCGACACTCGCTAATCATAATAAAAACCCTTAAATCTTGCCCTTCCGCTATCATGAATATTCGGCGGTTTTGCCAAGTCAATCTTTTTAAGGTATGATTAGCAAGTTCACCTAGGGATGTGGCGCAATTGGTAGCGCAACGGTCTCCAAAACCGTAGGTTGTGGGTTCGAGTCCCGCCGTCCCTGCCAGTTTTATTGTTAACAATTTTCAAACGAAGGATTCAAGCATGGCCAAGGCAAAAGAGAAGAAGCCAAATTTGTTCATGCGTATTGGCATGTTCATTAAGCAAACTATTGACGAAACGCGCAAAGTCGTAGCTCCACACGGCAAAGAGTTGTTTGCTTGGTCAGCTTCCGTGTTTATTTTTGTTATTTTCTTGATGGTTTTTGTCACTGTTATGGACTTCGGTTTAGGAAAGTCCGTTATGTGGCTGTTTGGCTGATTTAGACGAATTTTGAGGGTGTGCAAATATGACTGACGAGTTGAATCTCGAAAATGTTGAATCCGTAGATAATTCTGTAGAGAATCTAGATAATCTTGCGAATTTAGACGCATCTGCCGATGCGGTGGAGGCGCATGAGCAGGCTGATTCTACGGCTGCTGGCGATTTGCCAGCGGAAAATAACGCTGATTCTGCCGACAATTCTGCTGATTCCACCGATTCCGCCGACTCTGCAGACGTAGACCCTACAGACGCTGGCGCAGCCGCTGTTGCCGAATTCTCCAAGACTTTGCGAACTCTTGAAGGCAAGTGGTATGTTCTTCACACCTACTCTGGCTACGAGAAGCGCGTTAAAACTAACGTTGAATCTCGCGTTCAAAGCTTTGGTTTGGAAGACAAGATTTTCCAGATTGAAGTTCCAATGGAAGAAGTCGAAAAGCACACAGACAAGGGCAAGAAGGTTATTACGCGCGTGCGCGTTCCAGGATATGTGCTTATTCGCATGTGGCCAGACGAGAATGCTCGCCGCATTGTGCGCGAGACCGAAGGTGTTACTGGTTTTGTTGGCCCGTCTAAGGAGCCAGCGCCTCTTAGCCGCAAGGAAGTTATTGATATGATGGCTCCTATGATTGCGTCTGAGGCGTTGAAGAAGGCTGGAGATAAGCCAGCAGCAGCTCGTAAGCGTACTGTTGAGGTTGCTTACAAGGTTGGAGATCAAGTTACAGTTACCGACGGCCCATTTGCAACTATGGCTGCCGTTGTTTCGGACGTAGATCCTACAACGCAAAAGCTTACGGTTCTTGTTTCTATCTTTGGCAGAGAGACTCCTGTGGAGCTTGGCTTTGACCAGGTAGAGCCTATTGTTTGATAGCTATTTCTTTGATAGCTGTTGTTTAATAGGTTTAGTCTGTTTAGGCGATTTTAATAGATTTTAAGGGATTTAATTCTCGATGAATTTTATCTTTTTAGACTCGGTTGATTCTACGCAAAATATTGCGCGAAAAGAGCTTATTGATTGCGATTTTGAAAGCTATTCAATCTTGAATCCGCTTGTTTGTGCGATTATTGCAAACAATCAAAGCGCTGGCAGAGGTCGTCTTGGTCGCAAGTGGGTTAGCGAATCGGGGCAAAGCTTTCTAGCGTCTTATGGTGCTGTTTTGCCAAAAAGCGTTGTTATGGATTCAAAATACAACGGTTGGCTGCCTATGATTGCAGGACTTTGCGCAAGAGACGCGTTGATTGGCGCGCTTAAAGATGTTGGTGCGCGCAAAATCGCAGAAGCCAGCGAAGTTGGCGAAATTAGCGAAATCGGCGAAGTCGAAAGTAAAATTTGCGATTTTGGTCAAGAAATAAAAATCAAGTGGCCAAATGACATTTTTATTGGCGATTGCAAAGAAGGCGGAATTTTAACCGAAATCGCAGCACTTGCAAATCATGACTCTTTACAACAAAATATTGGTGTGATTTTTGGAATCGGCCTTAATCTTAATGTGTCTAAAAGCAATCTTCCAATCGAAAAAGCAACATCTTTACAAATGCATTACGCGAATCTTCCAGACGCTATGGAGTTAAGGGATATTATTGCTAAGCGTTTAGCGAAAAACTTAAACAATAGACTCGCGAGTTTTGTGCAAAATCCTGCGCAAAACGCATTGTGCTTGCGTAAGGAAGTTAGCGCAGTTTGCTGGACTCTTGGGCGCAAAGTTAGCGTGTATGCGCCAGAAGTTAATAGCGAGTTAAACAACAGCGAATGCGTTAAAGGCATTGCTCAGAGCGTTACTGATGATGCTTCGCTTTTGATTCTTAAAGACTCGGGAGAATCTGCGATTGTGCACACGGGCGATGTTCACGCGCTTAGTGTTTGATACAAACGTGGGCGCGACAACCTACCTGAGCGCGCTGTAACGCGCGAACGGTTTTCCTCGCCTAGTGTTGTAGGAGGGCTGGGTGTTTCTTGTCTCACAACGCTCCGCCTCTTGCGTGTTGTCTGCTGTTGCGGTTGTTCCGATTTGGCTTTGATTTTTTGTTTTTGGTTTAAGTTTGTTTGTATGTGTGTGTCATTGGGTTGTCTAATATCGGCTGCCGCTCTTATACTGTTCGACCAAGAATCACCCAGCCCTCTTACGTGCTTGAACAATTACGTATTGCTTAATCGCCTGAGATTCTCGATTTTTCTTGCTGCTTCAGCGAATCACCATTTCATGCTGAGGTTCGCTTCATCCGCTGCGAAAAATCTCGAATCTCTACCTAGCTTGCGCGACGACCTGCCTGAGCGCTTGAAGCGTAGCGCGCGAAGGCAATTTGGCGCGCTGAGCTTGCTCAAAGTTGAAAGCACAGTGTGCTTTCAACGCAGGCGAAGACGTTAGCGCGTTTAGACCGCGCTAACGACATGACCTGCCTGAGCGCGAAAATGAGTCAAAGTGATCTTGCTTTTGATACAAAAAAGACCGCAGTCTCGTCACTGCGGCCTTAGAATAGTTAGCGCGTTACGCTTGAGATTAATCACGCATAATCACGCATCACGCATCACGCATTGGTGTTGCGCTTAAACGCGCCATACAATCCTGCGCAAACTGCGCTAGCGATTGCAGCTTTAATAATATCGCCCACAATAAAGCCAGTAGAAGCCACGGCGATTGCCCAAACAGGCAAGTGCATCATAAGCGATTGGCCTACAAATCCAAATGCGTAAATCACAAGAGAACCAACAACAGACGCTGCAAAATACGCGCCAAATCGTGCAAATTTCTTAGCAACAGAATCCTCTGGCATAGCAGCATTAACAACACCTTCGAGAGCAGACTTTACAAGCGCAATCGCAGCCACGCCGAATACGAATCCAACAAGGAATCCAACGCTAGGACCTGCAAAAGCCACAACGCCACTCTTTCCGCCTGCAAACACTGGCATTCCAGCAGCACCAATCGCAAGGTACATAAGCACAGAGCTAACGGCTTGGCGCCAAGTCAAAGTAAGACCTGCCAAAGCCAAAACCAAAGTTTGCAAAGTCACAGGAACAGGAGTTCCAGGAATTGGCAATGCGCCAGCCATAGTGGCAGCACTAATAAGAACAGTAAACAAAAATGCCTTAGCAAATGGAACAGCTAAACGATTAACGTCAAAGACCTTAGATGCAACTGCATTAGAGTTTGCGCCAGAGTTTGATTCAAAATTAGCCACGATATCCTTCTTTCGTATTGTTTTTCGTTGCTGAATCAAAGATTAGACAAAAATCACCAGCCGCGCGTTGGAGAAGTTTACAAAAAATCGCATAATGTTTTGTTCAAATTCACGGATACTATAAGCCAAATTTCCTATAACTTGTAACGTATGGTTACGAATATCAAAAAAATACTTGTGGCAAATCGTGGCGAAATCGCGCTTAGAGTGATTCGCACTGCTCAAGAAATGGGAATCCCGACTGTTGCTATTTATGCGGCATCCGACCGCCAAGCGCAGTATGTTGAGATGGCAAGCGAAGCGTACGCGCTTTCTGGAGACACGTACAGAGACACCTATTTAAACGAAGACGCGATTATAGACATTTTGCATAAAAGCGGCGCGGATGCTGTACACCCTGGCTACGGATTTTTATCGGAAGTAGCGAGTTTTGCGCAAAAGGTGATTGATGCTGGCTCTGTGTGGATTGGTCCGAAGCCAGAAGCGCTTATTGATTTGGGGGATAAAATAACCGCGCGGCGCGTTGCAACTCGCGCTAAAGTGCCGCCCGTTCCAGGAATCTCGGAGCCAGTAAAAGACATTCGAGAATTGCTGACTTTTGCGCAAACACACGGCTACCCAGTTATGATGAAGCGCACGGATGGCGGCGGCGGCCGCGGAATAACCGTTGTGCAAAACGATGATGAGCTTCGCGGATTCTACATGAACCACGACGCTTTGCAAGGCGGCGACCTTGACGAGTACTTTATTGAGCGTTTTATAGACAAGGCTCGCCACGTGGAAACGCAAGTTGGCCGCGATTCACATGGAAACTTCACCATATATTCCACGCGCGATTGCTCGGTGCAGCGCCGAAACCAAAAGTTGGTTGAGGAAGCACCAGCACCATTCCTTACCGATGACGAGAACGCGCAGCTTCACCGATATTCTCGTAACCTATTTGAAGCTGTTGACTACGTTGGTTTGGGCACGTGCGAATATATGGTGACTTCTCAACACAAAGTTTACTTCTTGGAAGTGAACCCACGATTGCAAGTTGAGCACACAGTTAGTGAGGAAGTTAGTGGACTAGATCTTGTGCGCGAACAGCTTACGATTGCCGACGGCGGCGAGCTTACGCAAAATCACCCTTCGCGAGGACACAGTTTTGAACTTAGAATCACTTCGGAAGATCCAGCAACGAATCTTACGCCTAGTGCAGGCACGCTAACAAAAATAGAATGGCCATCGGGCCCTGGAATTCGCGTGGATTCTGGCGTAGAAGTTGGAGATAGCGTGTCTCCAAAATTCGACTCCATGATGGGCAAGCTTATTGTTACGGCGCAAAATCGTGATGCGGCAATTGCTCGCGTAAGGCGCGCGCTTAAGGAGCTTTGCATTGAGGGCGTGCCTACTCCTGCAAAGCTTTTTGAGCAAATTTTTAACGACCCTGATTTTACAGCGCAAGATCACGATTTTGATATTTCTACAAAATGGCTTGAACGCAAGTATTTGAACCGCACTGCTGCAGCGGCAAATGGCGGACAGCCTGCTTCTTTGGATTCCAATAAGGCTAGTGAAGACGCGCAAAATAAGCCGACTAAAATGGAGTCTTTTGTAATAGAAGTAGACAATAAGCGCGTAAAACTTACGATTCCGCAAGACATTGTAGACAATCTTACTGGTTCTGCACGAGTTAGAAGCACGGTTCGCGCATCGCAGCCGCTTAGAGGTCGAGGATTAAGGGGAGATACTCACAAGTCGGAAACACCGAAGGACGCTCCTGGCGTGATTTCTGCTCCAATGCAAGCTGTGATTACGCGTGTAAACGTTGCGGAAGGTCAGAGCGTAGCCAAAGGCGATTTACTTGCTGTTCTTGAATCCATGAAAATGGAAAACTACGTTTACGCACCTGCAGCTGGCGTAGTTACTGGCATTTTTGTTGGGCCTGGAGATGGTGTAGAAGCAGGCGAAAAGCTTGTAACAATTGACGTGACTAAAGGCGGTAGTGCAAAATGAGTGCGCTTACTAAAGATGATACGCAAGTTGCAAAAGATGTTAATAAAAGCGCTGCACAAGTTAATAAAGACACGCAAAATGCGCAAGACGCTCAGCCAACGCAGCCTACGCAGCCTCAGCGCGGAAAAGCAGCCGTAGAACACGCGGCTCGCCTTGCTAGAGATGCCGAGCAGAATGCTTTAGAGCGCCAGCATGCAAAGGGAAAATCCACGGCAAGAGAGCGCTTGGATTTGCTTTTTGATACGGGCACGTTTGAAGAAATCGGCCGCTTTAACGGCGGAGACATAAATAACGATGTTGCAGGATGCGCTGTAATCACTGGCTTTGGCGAAGTGTACGGCAAAAAAGTGGCCGTGTATGCGCAGGATTTTTCCGTTCATGGCGGCACGCTTGGCAGCGCGGAAGGCCAGAAGATTTGTCATCTTCTAGACATGGCGTTGCAGCTTGCAGTTCCAGTTGTTGCGCTAATCGACTCGGGCGGCGCTCGCATTCAAGAAGGCGTTAACGCGCTTACGCAATATGGCAGAATCTTCAAAAAAACTTGTGAAGCAAGCGGTTTAATTCCGCAAATCTCCTTGATTTTAGGCCCTTGCGCTGGTGGTGCAGTTTATTGCCCTGCTCTTACGGATTTTATAATCATGACTCGCGAGCACTCCAACATGTTTGTAACTGGCCCAGATGTTGTTAAGGCAGCTACTGGCGAGTCGATTAGCATGGACGATTTAGGCGGTGGATATGTGCATAACTCCACTTCGGGCGTTGCTCACTACTTGGGCGAAGACGAGGCGGATGCCATTGACTACGCGCGCACAATCCTTGCTTATTTGCCGCAAAATTGCAATCAAAATCCGCCAACATTCGCATACGCTGCAACGCGCGCAGACAGAGAAACTGCTAAGCAGCTTGCGACTATTGTTCCGAGCAATGATCGCCAGCCGTACGACGTTTTAGACGTTATTCGCGCAATCGTAGATTATGGAGAATTTGTGCAAGTTCAAGAGCTCTACGCGGCGTCCGCAGTGGTTGGTTTTGCTTGCATAGACGGGCATCCTGTTGGAATAGTTGCAAATCAGCCTAAAGTAAATGCTGGAATTTTAGACGTTAATTCTTCCGAAAAAGTAGCGCGATTTGTGCGATTGTGCGACGCGTTTAATCTTCCTGTTGTAACTCTTGTAGACACTCCTGGATACAAGCCAGGGTCGGACCAGGAGCACGCTGGAATTATTCGCAGAGGCGCAAAGGTGATTTACGCGTATGCAAACGCGCAAGTTCCGCTTGTTACTGTGATTTTGCGCAAGGCTTTTGGTGGAGCATACATTGTAATGGGATCCAAGTCTATGGGAGCAGACTTTAACTACGCTTGGCCTACTAGCCAGATAGCGGTTTTGGGTGCTCAAGGAGCTGTGAACATTATTCATCGCAAGGATTTGCAAAAAGCAAAAGAGCGCGGTCAAGATGTTGACGCTTTAAGAAAAAAGCTTGTTGAGAATTACGAAAATACGACTGTAAACGCGAATCTTTCGCTGGAAACTGGCCAGATTGACGCAATGATAGATCCAGAGCAAACAAGAGATGTTATTGCTAATTCTTTGAAGATTTTAAGAAGTAAAAAACGCGTTTCTAGAACGGGGAAGCATCATGGAAACCAGCCAATGTGATTTAAGAATGATTTGAGACGATTTGCGGATGATTTGAGGGCGATTTTAGATGATTTGAGACTCGCGGATTAATCGCAAGCAGCCGCGGATGCGACTAGCAACAAGTTCAAGTAATCAAAGTCACAAATAAATCAAAACACAAAACATAAATCTTAAAAATAAAACGTAAACCCACAAACAAAGGAAATAAAATGACAAAATACTTATTTGATGAGCTTGCACAAAATCCACATATTTTAGTTTTTGCAGGGCAATCCACGCCGTGGGTTCAAGCGTTAAAAGACGCGCAAAAAGATGAAGACTTAAACGCGCAGCTTCGCGAGTATAACAATTGCGCCAAAAAACTTCTAAACAACATATATGCGCAGCTTTTAGCAAACGCAGGAAAAGACATAAACGTATTCGACGCTTTAGAATCTGCAAACGAGCGCACGCAAGACGCGCAAATAAGCGTTCCAGGAATCACATTGGCGCAGCTTGCATCTGTTAGCGATTTTACAAATCTTGGGTACAATTTTGAAGTTTGCAAGCCAATCGCAAGTCTTGGGCATTCTCAAGGCGTGATTGCTGCAAAAATGGTAGAAGCGCGATTAGAGGCTGGTTCTTGGCAGGCAGCGCAAAGCAAAATCGCGGAACTTTTGGCGATTGCATACATAATCGGAGCGGCTGCAGATCGCGAAGCGCGGCTTTTGGAAATAAGCGCAAACGGCAATGCTACTCCAATGCTTTCCTTAAAAGGCGTAACTCAAAAACAGGCAGAAGTTTTGATTTCTCGCGTGGATCGTAAGCGTGCCGAAGTTTCGATAGCAGTTAAAAATTCGCGAAATCACATGGTGTTATCGGGCTATCCGCAAGACATGGAGGCCGTTTTAAGCGAAGCGCAAAAAGAAGCGGCTCATTCTAAAAAATTACGAGATATGAAGATGCGCGGCGGATCGGTTTTTGCGCCAATCGCAGAGTACTTAGACGTTACAGTGCCATTCCATTCGCCAATGATGAGCAAAGCGGTAGATAACGCTGAAAAATGGGCAAAAGAATCTGGATTAAATGCCGAGCTTACTAGAAGTCTTGCAAATCAAGTTTTAGTAGAACAAGTGGATTGGGCAAGTCAAATCAAAAAAACTTTGGCAAATCTGGGCAAATCTGCTAAAGATTTGTGGATAATCGACATGGGCCCTGGAGAAGTGCTTGGAAAGCTTACAAGCGTGCTAGTTCAGGGAAGTGGCGCTGGAATTGTAGAAGCTGGAACAATGGCGTATCGTGCTAATGCGTCTACAATGGATGCTTCTTCCGCAAATTCTTTGCGAACGGGATGCTGGTCTGATTTTGCACCACGCGTAGTAGAAACGCCATTAGGGCGCAAAGTAGTTACAAAGTTTAGCAAGCTAACGGGCAAGGCTCCTGTTCTTCTTGCAGGCATGACTCCAACAACCGTTGATCCGCAAATCGTTGCAGCTGCTGCAAACGCGGGATACTGGGCGGAGCTTGCAGGCGGTGGCCAAGTAACAGAAGAAGTGTTTAACAAGCATGTTGAAATGCTCCAAAAGCAGCTAAAAGAGGGAGCAACTGTAGAATTCAACGCCATGTTTATGGACCGCTATTTGTGGAATTTGCAATTTGGCGCCAAGCGTATAGTTCCAAAAAAGCGCGCTTCGGGAGCGCCAATCGACGGCGTTGTTATTTCTGCAGGAATCCCAGAGCTAGACGAAGCGAAGGAACTTGTTAAAACTCTTCAAGAAGACGGATTCCCGTATGTTGCTTTTAAGCCAGGAACAGTAGAGCAGATTCGTCAAGTTATTCGCATTGCAAAAGCTGTTAAGCCAGCAACGATTATTGCGCAAGTAGAAGGCGGATCTGCAGGCGGTCACCACTCTTGGGAGTCGCTAGACGATTTGCTTATTAGCACTTATGCTCAAGTGCGCGAATGCAATAATTTGGTGCTTGTAGCAGGTGGCGGAATCGGCACTCCTTCGCGAGCTGCCGACTACATTAGTGGCGAATGGTCCAATAAGTACGACTTGCCAAATATGCCTGTGGATGCCGTAATGATTGGCACAGCAGTAATGACAGCAAAGGAAGCGCACACAAGTCCGCAAGTTAAGCGCATGTTGGTGGAGACGCCTGGAATTACAGAAGCAAATGATGCGTGTGTGGAAGGTCTTGGCGCAAGTGAAGATCCGTTTGCTCCGATTGGCGAGCGCTGGGTGCCGTCTGGAAAGGTTGTTGGCGGAGTAACAAGCGGATTAAGCCATTTGCACGCAGATATTTACGAGATTGAGAATGCGTCTGCGCGCTGTGGAAGGCTTCTTGTGCACATGATGAAGCATCCAGAAGAGCTTGAGTCACGTAAAGACGAGGTTATTGCTGCTCTTAACACAACAGCAAAGCCATATTTTGGCAATGTTGAAAGCATGACATACAAGCAATTTGCTCAGCGATTCCTCGACTTATGCTATCCGTGGGCAGATTCCACGTATGCGGATCGATATGCTCATTTGCTTAAAAGAATCGAAGCGCGTTTTGCGTTGCAAGATTCTGGCGAATTTGAGTCAAGCTTGCCTTCTTCTAAAATCATTTTTGAAAATCCTCAAGAAGCTTTGAACAATCTTATTGAAAAGTTCCCAGATGCAGCGCAAACAAACGTTATTCCAATGGATGCCGCATGGTTCCCAACTTTGGTGCGCGAATACCCTAAGCCAATGCCGTTTGTGCCAGTAATCGACAACGATTTGCTTCGCTGGTGGGGCCAAGATCAGCTTTGGCAGTCGGAAGATTCGCGATATTCGGCAGATGCTGTTCGCGTAATTCCAGGGCCGATTTCTGTTGCTGGAATAACAACAATGGACGAGCCAATCGCAGATATTTTGGGAAGATTTGAAGATGCGGTTATAAAACGTTCGGCTGCTGGCGATTCTAGAGTTTCTCTTGCGCAAAGCGCGTTTAGTCAAAGCGCGTTTAGTCAAATCGCGTGCGCAAAAAATGTTGAAGAATACGTGCGCGCATGCCCGAATATATCTTGGATTGGTCACCTAACTTCTAATCCTGCTTATAAAACGCAAAATAATAGTGAAAACTACGTTATAAGTGTTGTTAGTGAAGAAGATAGCGTAATTAAGCTTGATTTAGATATTAAATTAGACACATTCTGGGATGATTTAAGCGGCAATGATTCAAGTGCTAATGATTCAAGTGATAACGATTCAAGTAAGGCTGATAATAGCAATAAGAATCATGCTGTGCGAAGCATTGTGATTCCGCTTATTGTAGATGCGAATCGCGCAGGAGGCGTGCCAGTAGTAGATAGAGATCGCTTGCCAGAGCACGTTTATAAGATGCTTGCAGCTACAGCAGGCATTGGAAACGTTGCGATTACGGGAGATGCTTTAAGCGAAATGCCTAAAGTAGATGAAAGCAGCAAATCGCAAGAAGCGCCATTCGGCGTAGTAAAGTCTTCGTACACGCTTTCTAGAAATCTTGGAATCGATCACGAATCTGCTACAGCTGGGCGACTTTCTGGCGGATTGCAGCCGTCTAGAATTGTTCCAGACGCGCTAGTTGGTCCTGCTTGGCCAACAATTTATTCTGCTTTGGGATCCGTAATGGTAGACGGGTACCCAGTGATCGAAGGCTTGCTTAACGCGGTTCATTTAGATCACCTAATAGAACTAGATGTATCTACAGATGACCTGCAAAAATATGTTGGAACACGCATAAACCTCACTGGTTGGGCAGAAGATTACGCCGAATCAGCTTCTGGGCGAGTAGTGACAATACACATAATTCACAATGCGCAAGACGGAACGCATCTAGCTCACGAAACAGAACGATTTGCGATTCGCGGTCGCAGCTACAGTGCAGCGCTGCCAAAGCCTGCTGCGCAATACGGAGATGCAGCGGATTTGCATGAATATGATGTAGATGCAACTCCTAGAAGAATGCTTAGAAGAGTTGTTTTGAGCGCGCCTAAAGACATGACGGCGTTTGCGCGCACTTCTGGCGATTTTAACCCAATTCACACTTCTTACAGAGGCGCTGCAATATCTGGGCTTAAAGCGCCGCTTGTGCACGGAATGTGGCTTTCGGCGGCAGCTCAGCACGTTGCGCAAGCCTTGGACGAAAAAGGCGCGCGCTACGAGTTGATTGGCTGGACGTACAACATGTACGGCATGGTGCAGCTTAACGATAAGGTTGAGATAACTGTTGAGCGCGTAGGAAAAGTTCGACGCGCAGGACTTGCGCTAGAAGTAACATGCCGCGTAAATGGGCAAGTTGTGTCTAAGGCCAGCGCTCTTACAGGCTCGCCGCGCGCCGCCTTTGTATACCCAGGTCAGGGTATACAAAAGCAAGGTATGTCGCTAGATGAGCGCGCAAAATCGCCAGCTGTGCGCGAAACTTGGCAGCGCGCCGATAAGCTTACTCGCGAAAAGCTCGGATTCTCAATTCTTGCTGTTGTTCGAGATAATCCTAAGGAACTAACAGCAAATGGCGTAACGTATCGTCACCCAGAAGGCTTGCTTAACTTAACGCAATTTACGCAAGTTGCGCTCGCTACTGTTGCTTTTGCACAAACTGCTCGCTTGCGTGAAGCTGGATGCGATATTTGGCCTGCCTACTTTGCTGGCCATTCGCTTGGTGAATACAATGCGCTAAGCTCTTTTGCTCAAATTATTCCGCTAGAAACCGTGTTGGAACTCGTGTTCCACCGCGGATCTACAATGCATCATTTGATTGAGCGAGATGCGCAAGGCCGATCCAACTATAGAATGGGAGCTTTGCGTCCAAACCAGTTTGGCGTAGGAGACGATGGCGTAAACGCGTATGTTGAAGGAATCTATAAGCAAACTGGCGAATTCTTGCAAATCGTAAACTACAATTTGGCAGGTCAGCAGTATGCGATTGCAGGAACAATAAAAGGTCTTAAAGCTTTGGCCGAAGATTCCGCTAAGCGTGCTAAAGAATATGGTGGAAAGCCGCCGTTTATTTTGGTTCCAGGAATTGATGTGCCATTCCATTCCAAGCTGCTTAGAAAAGGTGTGCCAGAGTTCCGCGATAAGCTGGATTCGCTTCTTCCAAAGCATATTGACTACTCGGTGCTTGTTGGACGCTACATTCCAAACTTGGTTGCGTGCCCGTTTGAGCTTACGCGCGAATTTGCGCAAAAGATTCTAGACGTTGTGCCTTCAGAGCGTATTGAAGCGGCTTTGCAAGATGATGCAACTTGGGATTCTTATGCTGCAGACGAGCAAAAGCTTGGCAGATTGCTTCTTACGGAGCTTCTTTCTTGGCAGTTTGCTTCCCCTGTTCGCTGGATTGAAACGCAAGCGCTTATGTTCTCTAGCGCTTCTTGCGGCGGATTAGGCGTAGAAGAATACGTTGAAGTTGGTTTAGCGAATGCTCCAACTTTGGCAAATCTTGGCGCAAAAACGCTTGCATTGCCAGAGTTTAGTAGTCAGCGTGTTGCTGTTTATAACGTTGGACGAGACGAGAGTCGTGTTTATAAAACAGATACAGATTCGCTTGTGCCAGAAGTTTTTGAAGACGATGAAAGCGCGGTTAATGAGCAGGCGGCTGCTGGCGATTCTTCCCAGGAGGCCGCACAAAAGTCGGAAGCTTCCGCAACGGCAAGTGCTGCATCTGCTCAAATAAATGCAAATAATAATGCAAATAATTCTGCGCAAAATGTGCCAAATGTGCCATCTGATTCTGTTGCAGATATTGCATTTAAGGCGTCGGACGCTATTGAAATGCTGATTGCATACAGTGCTAAGATTCGCGCCGACCAAATTGGCGCTGCCGACACAACGGATACGTTAACAAACGGCGTATCTTCTAGACGAAACCAGCTTTTAATGGACATAAGCTCCGAGCTTGGCGTGCCTAGCGTGGACGGTGCTGCGGAAGCCCCAATGAGCGCTCTTAGCAAGCTAGTAAACTCTGCAGCTCCTCGCTACAAGGCTTTTGGTGCCGTTCTTAGCGACATTGTAAGGCAAAGTTTAAGGTCGCTTTTTGGCGCAGCTGGTGTAAAGCCTGCTCAAGTAGATAAGCGCATTACGGAAGTCTATAAGCTTGGCGAAGGCTGGCGCGCGCACGTTTTGGCGGCTCTTGTTTTGCAAACGCGATCTGGCGCAAGCGTTCGCGGAGGCGATTTGGCGCAGCTCTCTACGCAGCCAGCAAAGAACGCTTCTGCAGCTCAAGCGTTGATTGATTCTGCGATTAATCAAGTTGCTAAACAGCACGGAATTACTCTTGCTCAGCCAGGTTCTGCAGGCTCTGGCGCTGCAGGCGGCGCGGTTGTTGATTCTGCGGCGCTTGACGCTTTTGCTCAACAGGTTGTTGGCGCGGATGGAGTTTTGGCTGCTACTGCTAAGTTTGTGCTAGCAAAGCTTGGTGTTGAAGAGCCTAAAGTGCAAGATGAAGCGGATGAAAATGCGGCTGTTGTTGCAGCTGTAGAAGCTGAGCTTGGAGCAGATTGGCCAAAGCAAGTAGAGCCTCGATTCGATGAGCGCAAGGCGATTCTTTTCGACGATCGATGGGCTAGCGCTCGCGAAGATTTGGCGCGTATCTACTACAATTCTGGGTATGATTCTTGCGCGAATAATTCCGAAGATCTTAAGCAAGTTAGCGAAATTTTGAACCGCTACGGTAGCTTTGTTGGATTAGGGAGCGCAACTGCTCGCGAAGCTGAGTGGTTTGCTAAAAAGAGCAAAGGCAGCAATTACACGGTATTGTCTTCTATTTTTGAGCAAGTTGCAAAAGATGCGCTAAAGTCTACTGGCGATTTGCCAAAGTCGCGTAATCATGAGCATTATGGAGACGATTCGCAAATCTTCTCAAATTGCTTTGAAGGAGACGTTGCTGTTGTAACAGGCGTTGCGCCAAATTCGATTGCAGCACGAGTTGTGACTGGTCTTCTAGAAGGCGGAGCTACGGTTATTGCCACTTCTCACAGCTTTAAGCCGAGTGTAAAAAAGTGGGCTAAAGAAGCCTACAGACTTCACGCAACAGCTTCGGCTAAATTGTGGCTTGTTCCAGCAAACTTGTCTAGTTATAGAGATGTTGACGCTCTTGTAAAGTGGGTTGGCACAGTTTCTAAGAAGGTTAGTGGCGCTACAACTACCATTTTGAAGCCTGCTTACAATCCAACTCTGTTCTTCCCATTTGCAGCTCCGCCAGTTAGTGGAACTTTGGCGGATTCTGGTGCGCTTTTTGAATCGCAATCCAGGCTTATGCTTTGGGGTATTGAGCGCGCAATCGCAGGATTTGCGCAAATCGGAGCAGATACAGATGTAAAGCATTGTATGCACGTTGTGTTGCCAGGATCGCCTAATCGCGGTATTTTTGGCGGCGACGGAGCTTATGGCGAAGTCAAGAGCGCATTCGATGCCATTGTTAACCGCGCGCATGCAGAAAAAGTGTGGTCGAATCGCGTAACTTTTGCTCATCCAAAGATTGGCTGGGTGCGTGGAACTGGCTTAATGGGTGCAAATGATCCTCTTGTGGAGGCTGTTGAAAGCCGTGGCTTAAAAACCTTTACAACAAGCCAGATGGCAAATCTTTTGCTTGACTTGTGCACTAAAGATGCGCGCGAGCTTGCTGCAAAGGCGCCTCTAGACGTTGATTTAACAGGTGGATTAGGCTCGGAGCCTCTTGACTTGAACGAGCTTAAAGCGCAAGCTTTGCAAGAGAATAGTCGTAAGCAGGCTAATCAGAATGCTGCAAACGATTCTTCAATCAAGTCTGAAGTCAAGTCTGAAGTCAAGTCTATTAACAAGGCGCTTCCGTCTCCAAATATTCCAACTCAAGCAAGCGTTAACTTGGAAGATTGGAAGAACGTAACAGCAAAGCCGCAAGACCAAATCGTTATAGTTTCTGTTGGCGAGATTGGCCCTTGGGGTTCTGGTCGTACGCGCTTTAGTGCCGAGCAGTCAATCCAAGATGACGGAACGGTTTCGCTTTGTGCAGGCGCTGTTTTGGAATTGGCTTGGAGTATGGGCTTGCTCACTTGGCAAGACTCGCCAAAGCCAGGATGGTACGATGCGGAAGGCACGCTTGTGCCAGAAGAAGACATTGCAGAAAAGTATCGCGACGAGGTAGTGGCTCGCTCGGGAATAAGGCCGTTTGAGACTGGTATGGGCAGCGACTACAAAGACGGAGCAAACGAAGAAGAAGCCGAAATCTTCCTCGACCACGATGTATCTTTCAACGTTGCTACAGAGCAAATTGCGCGCGAATATGTTGCGCTAGACGAAGAGCACACAGAGATTTCTAGCGACCCAGAGTCTGGCGAATGGATTGTTACGCGCAAAGCTGGATCCATGATTCGCGTGCCAAGGCGAGCAGCCATGACGCGCACTGTTGGTGGGCAATTGCCTAAGGGCTTCGACCCATTAAAGTGGGGTATTCCAGCTTCGATGGTTGGAAGCGTAGATCCGATTGCGCTTTGGAACATAGTCTCTACTGTTGATGCCTACATTTGCGCAGGATTTACGCCTTCGGAAATTTTGCAAGCTGTGCATCCGTCTCTTGTTGCATCGACTCAAGGCACAGGATTTGGCGGAATGACGTCTATGCGAAAGCTGTATTTGGATAGATTCCTAAATCACGAAATTCCTACAGACGTGCTTCAAGAAGCATTGCCAAATGTTGTTGCAGCTCACGTAATGCAAACGTATATTGGCGGCTATGGAAACATGGTTCAGCCAGTTTCGGCATGCGCCACTGCTGCAGTTTCGCTAGAAGAAGGCGTTGATAAGATTGCGCTTGGCAAAGCTGACTTTGTTGTAACAGGCGCGATTGACGATATTGGCGTTGAGTCCGTGGTTGGCTTTGGCAATATGAACGCTACTGCAAACAGCGAGGAAATGTACGAAAAGGGCATAAATCCGCGATTCTTCTCGCGTGCTAATGATCGCAGGCGTGGAGGATTCCTGGAAGCGCAAGGCGGCGGCACGATTCTTATTACGCGAGGAGATATTGCGCTTAAGCTTGGATTGCCTGTTGCTGGCGTAGTTGGATTTATTCACTCGTATGCGGATGGTATTCACACTTCGATTCCAGCTCCAGGATTGGGTGCGCTTGCTGCAGGATTGGGCGGCCGCGATTCCAAGCTTGTGCACGATTTGGCGGCTCTTGGTGTTACACCAGACGATATTGCTGTTGTTTCTAAGCACGATACGTCTACAAACGCAAACGACCCGAACGAGTCTGAGTTGCACAATACGCTTGCTCACGCGATTGGGCGCACAAGCGGAAATCCGCTATTTGTGATTAGCCAAAAGTCGCTTACTGGCCACGCAAAGGGTGGCGCATGTGTGTTCCAGATTAATGGCTTGACTCAGCTGTTTAGAAGTGGCTGGGTTCCAATCAACGCTTCGCTTGATTGCGTGGATCCTAAGCTTGCGCGCGACGACCACATGGTTTGGTTGCGAAAGAGGATTCACATTGGCTCTGTTAAAGCGGCTCTTGCTACATCGCTTGGATTCGGGCACGTTAGCGGATTTGTGGCGCTTGTGCACCCTGGTGCGTTTGAGGCGGCTGTGGCAGCTAGCTCTGGCGTGGATGCGCTTAACGAGTGGCGAGCAAAGGCAAATGCGCGTTTGGCTGCGGGCCATCGACTTTTGCAAGAGGGCATGATGGGTCATGTGCAACTGTTTGAGCCTGTGGAAAATCGCCGTTTGCTTAAAGACGGCACGCGCATGCCAGATGGATCGCGCTACGATGGGCATGAGGCAGAAAAAGCTATGCTGCTAAACCCAGATGCTCGCTTAGATGCAAGCGGCTATTATTGCTAACGCTCAGATAGAATCTTGAAGGTAGGTCGTGGCGTTCGCGCGCGACGACCTGCCTTCGCTCTTAGAGCGTAGCTAATATGGCAGTTATATTTTTGACTTTTGTAAAAATTGCAAAAGTGTTATAATGGCTCCTTACGTGCAAAATTGCGGAAAATTCAAGGTGCTTATGGCGATTTGCGTTCAAAATAAGCAATCTTATGCGTAAACCAAAGTTGGTTTGTAATAATAAGTGAAACATAGTTGTGTCACCATTAATTTTCATGTTTTGCATGGCAATAAAACAATATAGAAGCATGTTTGTGCCAACGGAGGAAAGGATATGCAGATGGTCGCTCATCGCCACCTTGCGTCGAAAATAGTTTCTATGATTGCAGCGAGTGCAATGTTAATAACAGGTTTTGCTGTTGTTGGCAATGCAAGCGCTAGTAGTGAGTCTAGTAATTCTCAATCTAGCAATCTAACTCTTAACCGTAAGGGTGTTATTGTTACTGCATTTCAGCAAAATTGGAAGAGTATTGCTCAAGAGTGCAAAACAACTTATGGTCCTGAGGGCGTGAGTTATGTGCAAGTGTCTCCTCCAAATGAGCATGTAAGGGGTACTCAGTGGTGGACTTCTTACCAGCCTGTGAGCTATAAATTAAAGTCAAAACTCGGCGATGAAGATGGCTTTAAGAAGATGATTACTACTTGCAATGCTGCAGGTGTTGGAATCATTGCAGATGCTGTTATTAATCACATGACTGGTGCTGGTGACACTCATACAGAGGGTGTTGGTGGAAGTAAATATAGCGCTAAAGATCAGTCTTTCCCAGATGCTGGATATAAAAAGGATGATTTCCATAAGAGTACTGAAGATATTAAAGATTATACGAATGCTGAGGAAGTTTGGACTCACAGGCTTGTTGGTTTGCTCGATTTGGATACATCAAAGCAGAATGTGCGCGAGACTTTAGGTAAGTACTTTGCTCATTTGCTAGAGCTAGGTGTTGCTGGCTTCCGTATTGACGCAGTAAAACATATTTCTCCAACAGATATGGCTGCGATTAAAGCTGAAGCTGCAAAACAATCTGGTAAAAATGCGGATGAGATTTGGTGGATGCAGGAGACGATTGGTGATCCTTCTGAAGCTAAAGGAATACAGCCAGATCAGCATTTGAATGAAGGTGAAGTCAACGAATTCCAATATTCGTACCGATTAAAGAGTGATTTTTATGGCTCAATATCGAATCTAAAGAATATTACTGATGGACTTGTTCCAAGCGATAAAGCTTCAATTTTTGTTACTAATTGGGATACTCCTCGAGAAAATTATGTGCGCACGCTTACCTATAAGGATGGTCCTCGCTACGAGCTTGCAAACGCGTTTATGCTTGGCTACCCGTATGGGAATCCAAACATTTACTCGGGGTATAGGTTTGAGAATGGTCGTAAGGATGATGGTGCGCCTGGAGCGACTGAAGATAAAGTTGAAGATGTAGATTGTTCCCCAACAACTGGTTGGCAGTGCACTCAGCGTTGGACTTCTATTCGCGGAATGATTGGATTCTTTAATGCTGTAAATGGTGCTCAAGTCACTAATTGGCAAGAGAGTGACAATAATAACATTGCATTTAGTCGTGCAGGCAAGGGATTCTTAGCGATAAACAATACGCCAAACGCAAAGAAAGTTTTGTATAATACTGATTTGCCAAATGGTGACTATTGCAACGTTTATGAGGCTGGAAATTGCTCTAAGACTGTTAAAGTTACAGATGGCAAAGTTGCTGCGACTATTGCTCCTTATTCTGCAATTGCTTTGCATGTGGATGCTAAAGCAGATACTGCTAGTAAATCTGGTCCAGCACGTGATGAATCTGACCCAAAATACAATGTTGACGATGTTCAAGACCAGTCAACAACTGTCTATTTTAATGCTAAGAATAGAAGTCCTAAGCCAAGTTCCGTAAATATTCATTATCAAATCGGCAATGATTCTTGGACTGCAGTTCCTGGTAGACCAATGCGCAAAGTTTGCGATGATTGGTTTGCAAGAACAATTCCTAATAATGGCAAACAAATTACTGCTGTATTTAATGACGGTGGAAATAATTGGTATAACAATAACAATAACAATCAGCCTAAAGCAAACTTTGAAATTCAAGCTGGTTCGAAAACTTATGTAGTAGATGCCGATTTGAAAGGTTCTGAATCTGCTAATATTCCTTGCAAGGTTGAGGACACATCTTCAAAGCCTTCTGCATTAAAGACGAAGATTGTTATTCACTATAAGCAAAAATCTAATGACAATCGCAATATGGGCGTTTATATCTGGGGTCTTAAAGATGCAGATGGTAAAGAGATAAAAGGTGCTTGGCATGCGTTCAATGGTCAAGACGCTTTTGGTAAGACTTACACAGTTGAGGCTGATGGCATTTACGAGAGCGGAAAAGTCGGATTTATTATCGTTGAAGACATATCAAATGGTTGGAGTGATGATAAGAAGGACGGCGGAGATCGTAAGATCTGGCAAATCGAAGATGGCGTAGGCGAAGCTTGGGTTTACGGAGGAGATTCAAATACTTTTGCAGAACCGCCATCTGAAGTTGCTAACAAGCTTAATAACATTAAAACGTTAAACGTTACTGTTCACTACCGCAGAACAAACAAGGATTACGCTGGTTGGAATCTTTGGACTTGGTACGGTAGTGAGAAGGGCGTAAAGCAAGATTTTACGGCACATGATGATTTCGGAAAGATTGCAGAATATACGTTCCACAATGATTCTGGCGTAAAAGATCCAAAGTTTATTGTGCGATATTCTATGCAAGGCAACGATTGGGTTTATAAAGATCCTGGCGAAGGCGATCGCCCAATTCCTGCAAAAGCAATCACTTTAAGCCAAGATGGTAACACTGGCAACGCTGAAATCTGGCTTATGCAGGGAGATAGTAGAGTTTACTTAAGTCCAAACGTAATCAACACAAAGGCTAATGCTTTTAACGCTGATATTACGTCTTTTAAGGAATTTACTGTAAATGTGAGCGGCGACCCTTCGGAAGTAAAACAAGATAGCGTTACCGTAACTGATGTTACAGATTCAAAGAAAAATCAACACAAGACAATAGATATTTCGCAAGTTGCTGTTGTGGATAATAGGATCGTAATCACTGCAAAGAACGAATTAGATCTTAAGAAAATGTATGAAATCAACATTAAGGGTGTTGGTGGAATGCCTAAGACAGTTTCTGCTTCAACTGTTAAAGGCTCTAAGATTGTTCGTACTGATGAGTTTGATCAAAAGTATGCGTACATAGGCGATGACTTGTGTGCTGTTGTAAATGGTAATTCTACGACTTTCAAGCTTTGGGCACCAACTGCTACGAAAGTGGAGTTAGTAACTTATAAGTCAACTGATGAAAAAGCACAAGAAGATAAAACACAAGATCTGACTCTTGGTACAGAAGCTGGAAAGCTTGGCGTGTGGAGTATTACTACAGGTGATGCAAAAGCTGGCACTGCTTACACATACAAGGTTCATTTTGCAGATGGCACTGTAAATAATTCTCCAGACCCTTATGCAAAAGCTGCCGTTAGAAACGGAATGAGATCCGTTGTATTCGGTAAAGATACTGGTAAGCCTGTACCTCGTATGGCATCGTTTGATAAGCGCCCAACTGATGCGACTATTGCAGAGATGAATATTCGCGACTTCTCAATTCACGAAAGTTCTGGCGTAGATGTTGCAAAGCGCGGAAAGTATCTCGGTGTAATTGAATCGGGTACTAAAAAAGATGGCAAGACAACTGGCTTTGACTATTTGAAGTCGCTAGGAATTACTCACGTGCAAATCATGCCAATGTATGATTTTGGTTCTGTGAATGAGGATCTTAAAGTTGGCTATGTAGAGAAGAACGACAAAAATAGTCCTCACCAAAACTGGGGCTACGATCCAATTAATTACAATGTTCCAGAAGGCTCATATGCGTCTGATTCAGCAAATCCTGCTACGCGTATTACGGAGCTAAAGCAAATGGTTAAAGGACTGCATGATGCTGGCTTGCGCGTTATTATGGATGTTGTTTATAACCATGTTTATAACGCGCAAAAGAACGCTTTTGGCCAAACTGTGCCAGGTTATTACTTCCGTTACAACGATGACGGCAGCTTGTCTAATAGATCTGGTTGCGGAAACGATACTGCTTCAGAGCGCAAAATGATGCGAAAGTATATTGTTGACTCTGTAAAGTATTGGGCTAATGAGTACGGTATTGACGGCTTCCGATTTGATTTGATGGGATTGATTGACCTTGAAACCATTAAGGAAGTGCGTGAAGCTGTTTATGCAATTGACCCGAACTCGATTATTCTTGGCGAAGGCTGGGATATGAGCCAATTGCCTTACAAGAATCGCACTATTCAGCCTAATGCGTATAAGCTTGCTGAAAATAATGGTGTTGCGTTCTTTAACGATTCTTTCCGTGATGCTGTAAAGGGGCAAGGAGATGATGATGTTACTGGATTCGTGTCTGGAAACAGAGGCAGCGACAATCTAGTTATGCAAAATCTTTACGGCTGCCAGCCTGGAAACGCAAGCTGCACTGGTATGCGCTACGCGAATGCTGGTCAGACTGTGCAATATGTTGAAGCTCACGACAATCTTAATCTTTACGATAAGTTGAAGAAATCCTTGCCTAATGAGACAGAAGAGAATCTTAAGAAGCGAGTAATGCTTGCTAATTCGCTTGTAATGTTTGCGCATGGTATGCCATTCTTCGAGCTTGGTCAAGAGTTCTTACGAAGCAAGAATAGTAATGCCAATAGTTACAATGCTGGCGACGGCGACAATTCCGTTAAGTGGGATTTGGTTAATAAGAATTCCGATGCTGTTGAGTACTTCAAAGAGTTGATAAAGCTAAGAAACGAGATTCCAGCGTTACGCGATTCCGAATATTCTGATGTTAATAAGAATATGCATTGGATTAAGAGCAGTGATGGAATTAATGCGTTTAGTGTTGATAGCAACAATAAAACGTATGTGTTTATTTTCAATGCTAATAGTAGTGAATCTACTGTGAATATTGGCAAAGGAAAGTATCGTGTGCGCATTGCCGATGGAAAAGCTAACAGCGATGAAGTATCAAAGTGTCCTGAAATTACTGTAGATGACAATGGAAATTACAAGGTTTCTGCTCTTTCGACTGCTGTGCTTGTGAAGGATGCTGAAAAGAAGGACGATAATCCTTTTGCAAATCTTAAGGCTGATGATGTTCTCAAATATAAGATGCATCCTCTAGATATTAATAAGTTGAAGGATGAATCTAAGCCTGGTACGCAGCCTGGTACGCAGAATCCAAATCCATCTACGCCTGGGCATGAACAAACTCCTGGCACTGTAACTCCTACACCGCAGCCACCTGCTCCTGGCCCTGTAGTGCCAAATCCAGCTCCAGCGCCTGGGCGTGAGCAAACTCCTGGTCAAGTGATGCCTGCTCCGTCTCCGTCACCAGCTCCTCAGCCTAAGCCATCTGATCATGAAACTCCAGATAAGCCAGGTCAGACTAAGCCAGGTCAGACTAAGACTGAAACTCCAGATGAGCAGCCTGCACCAGCTAAATCTAAGCAGCATGCACAAGCTAAGCCAGCAGAATCCGCTTCAGTGCCTGCTGCTCCACAAACAGTCCAACAGCTTAGCCCAGAATTAAAGGGAACTCTTAGTGTTGGTAACAATAACGTTGCAACTGCTGGCGTTGTTAACAGTGTGAGAATTAAAGTTGTGAACAGCGAGTTTACTGAGCGTTTGAAGCGTGATGGAGTAGTTTATGCTTACGCGTACATTTACTCGTCTCCACGCTTGCTTAAGGGTGCCGATGGCTCAAAGTTTGTTGCTGTTCGCATGGTGAATGGCAAGCCTCAATTTGATGCTCAATTCCCATCTGGATACTCTGGTAAACACACTGTTTTGCTTGTAGACGAACATGGAAAACAGTTAGCGTGGACGGATATTACTGTTGTTAACAATAGTGATTCGAGACGTGATAGTTTCCATTTGCAAACTGGTAGCAGTGTTATTACTGTGTTTGCGGTATTCATTGTGCTTGCTTTTGCTGCAATTATTGTTCGCTATAAAGTTGCATTTAGATAGATTTGTGACTTTGGGTTTTAGAGCAAAGCGCTTTGACTGCGTTTCCGCACTTTGTACCAAATTTAGGGCAAATTTGGTACAAAGTGCGTCACATCATTCGCGCTCTACGCTTGTGTTATATTTGTCTCAGCCGTGAGACGTTTGTAACGTTTTTTGGCCAAAATTCGTTATATTTGCATCATTGATGAGACAAATATAACGCAAGTGTAGTGCCCAGAGTAGTTAGGAAGTGAGTTCAATGATTGCAGGCATTGGTTGCGATGTTGTTAATGTTGCGGATTTTGCGCAACAAATGCAAGATGGCAATGGGTGGCGCTCGCTATTTTCTACGCGTGAGCTTAGGCAGTGCGCTATGCGAGCACACTTAAAAAACGACGCTGAGGCGATTCATGTTGCGGCTCGCTGGGCTGGTAAAGAGGCGGTTATAAAAGCGTGGTGCGAAGCGATGAGCACTCTTGGTTTGCAATATCCGTATACTTTAGACAACACTCCTTGGGCAAGCATTGAGATTTTAGACGATTCGCATGGATGCCCGAGTGTTCGACTTAGTGAAGACGTTAATCAAAAGCTTTTAGAGTCATTGCACACGCCAGAGGCGACTAATCCGCATGAATCCGACAGCGCTAATGATGTTAATCGCGTAGATGGCGTAAAACGCCCTAATTGGCATCTGTCTTTAAGTCACGATGGATTAGTGCAAAATTCTTCTGCTATTGCACTTGCGTTTGTTGTTTTAGAGTTACGCGAGTCTTAATCATAAAACCTTAATCATGCGAACATGCAGCGAATTTTACGCATAAATGTGCATTAAATGCGCATCTAATGTGCAAATTTTCCGAGAATTGCACAATTTAGCGCGAGTGTCGAAAGTTGATTTAGGTCTAAGTAGTCTGTATAATTGTTCGAGTTGCTGTTTTGCAAGGTAATTAATAGCTTGCAAAATTTGCATATTGCGGATGTAGCTCAATGGTAGAGTATCAGTCTTCCAAACTGATGACGCGGGTCCGATTCCCGTCATCCGCTCCACTTTTATTCTTACTTTTGTTCTTATTTGATTCCATTTTGTTTTCATACACACATGTTTTAAGCTGTTTGCGCATGTTGGTATTGTTGTAACAGTTAAACACGTAAAACATGTGTCTGGAGGGATTTTGGGACAGTTTATTGTACGTGTAATTGCAAGTTTAGTTTCTATAGCAACAGCTCTTGTTGTAAATTCTGCTCCTGCGTTTAAAGTAGAAAATCGTTTGGATTTTAAGAATGTTGCTTCCAAAGTCGCAGATGTCGCAGATGGTGAAAATAGTGCGGAATTGTCAGATAATGGCACTAACACTGTTGAAGAAGATCAATTAAATGCGTTTTCTAATGGCGATTCACGCAATGATTCTAAGTTGCCTAAAAAAGTGGCATCTTCCTTTACAAACAAAGACGAAGTTGTTTCTTCAAAGTATGCGATTGCAGATAATGGAGAATTAAAGTCACTTAAAACTGGCCAAACTGTTACCGACTCTAAGCTTGTTGGAACTAAAGATAAGCAGCCAGATCCACTAGCTAAAAGTAACGGTGAGCGCTTTACGCCTATAACTGTTGGCGATTTGCGAAAAGAGATAAAGCGCGAAAATTCGGGCAGCACTAATGCTGATTCTTCTACCACCAATAACACTCCGATTTCTAGCAAAAAGCGTGTTGAAAATAAGCGTTCTCTTAGAAGAAACAAGGTTGTTCTTATAAGCTCTAATCAAAAAAATCCCGAAGAAACTGACTCAAACGAAAAGAGCCAGGAGTCACAAGCTTTAGAATCTAGAACCTCCACGTATACAACTTATGGATCGGTGCGTAAGATTTCTTTGCCAACAAACGGCTTTGGCACTAGGTGGGGAGACTACAACGGAACTCAGGCATTCTATGATGGCAATGGAAGCCTGTTTGCGTACAACGCCAGTGGTGTGATTGATGTTTCCGAACATCAAAAAGAAATTAACTGGGCTGCAGCTAAGGCAGCTGGCGTAGAAGGCGCGATTATACGTATTAGTTACGGCTGGGAAAACGGCTACGATAAATACGCTTTGCGAAATATTAGAGAGTGCAAGCGTTTAGGTATTCCATTTGGAATCTACATGTATTCTTACGCCGAAAAACCAGAAGATGGTGCTAACGAGGGCGCAGACGTTGCAAGTCTTCTTAGGCGTGCAGGCGTTCTCCCAGGCGACCTTTCTTATCCTGTTTACTACGATCTTGAAAAATGGGTTTGGGCTGGCCACACTGCTCCAACTAGCCCATACGTTTACCAAAACATTGTTTCGTCTTGGTGGAATCAGCTGTATAACGCAGGATACACAAATCTTGGCATTTACTCATATGCAAACTATTTGAAAGGCCCGCTTAATTCTCAATACATTCACGATCGAGCAAGTTGGGTTGCTAGCTACGGCGCAACTCCGCTATTTAACATTAGAACGGCGTTGCGCGGATGGCAGTACACGTCTAAGGCTCGCATATCTGGTATTGATGGAAATGTTGATGTTAGCGCGTTTGGAACTGGTCCAAATTCTCCAGTAACGCAAACTAGCGTAGACTTTACGTGGATTATTCGCAATAACGATATTGCTGTTGGAGCTGCTGTTACAGGCAATTTGAATAGACGCTTGGAATATCGTTGGCTTTCTTACGATTTATCCACTAAGCAATGGAATACAATCTCCGATTGGAGTGTTGGCAATTGGGCATCTTGGGTAACAAGCAATGGCGATTATTGGCTTCATTGCGAAGTTCGCGATGCTTACACTTATAAGTCTCTTGGAACTAAAACAATTGCCTTCCACTACCAAGTAAACAATCCTGTTGAGCCTGAGTTTGTTGAAAAAACGATTGTTTCTGGAACTTACGCAGCTTGGCAAGGAAGTAGCGTTCTCTTAGGCGCTGTAACGAATAATCCTAGTGGATATACGATTATTAAGATTTACGATTACAACGCTAAGCAGTGGGTGAGCCAATTTAAGGGGCCATGGGCTTTGTGGAGTCCTCATCCTGGAATTTATTGGACTCATTTCGAAGCGTATTCAAAAGATGGTAAGCTTCAAGACACTAAGACTTATGCTTTTGGAGTGTGATTCTTAATCTTTATGTAACTTTATGTAAAGATAGAAAAAGTCAGTAAATAAAATAAAAAGACCGTGCGTAAACAGCTCGGTCTTTTTGTTAAATTAAGTTATTAATTTATTTTACTAATCTTCAAACAAATCTTTAGATATAATAATGCGATTTTCGGCAACCTGCTTTAAGTGCTTGCCATAATTGCTTTTACCATATTTTTCTGCAGACTCAAGCAAACGCTCGCGACTAATCCACTGATTTTCGTACGCAATCTCCTCAAGCACTGCGATTGGCAGCCCTTGCGCTCGCTCTATTGTGCGCACAAATTCGCCCGCTTCGTAAAGCGAGTCCATTGTGCCAGTGTCTAGCCACGCGTATCCGCGACCAAGAGTCATAACGTTTAGCGAGCCATTTTCTAAGTACATTTTGTTAAGGTCTGTAATCTCAAGCTCTCCGCGCGCACTCGGCTTAACTTGTTTCGCAAACTCTGTAACTCTGGAATCGTAGAAGTACAAGCCTGTAACAGCATAGTTTGATGCTGGATGTTCTGGTTTTTCTACTATGCTAACGGCTTTGTGATTCTCGTCAAATTCCACAACGCCGTATCTTTCTGGGTCGTCTACGTAGTAGCCAAACACTGTAGCGCCGTGTTCTACGCTTGCAGCATGCTTTAAAATAGTTCCCAAGCCATTTCCGTAGAATATATTGTCTCCAAGCACGAGCGCGCAAGAATCGCCATTTATAAACTCTTCTCCGAGTATAAATGCTTGAGCAAGTCCGTCTGGAGATGGCTGAACTTTGTAAGATAAGTTGATTCCAAATTGCTCTCCGCTCCCAAGTAGCCTTTCAAAATTCGGCAAGTCTTGAGGAGTAGAAATCACAAGAATATCTCGGATTCCAGCCATCATAAGCACGCTAAGAGGGTAGTACACCATTGGCTTATCGTAAACTGGCAAAAGCTGCTTAGACGTTACGGTAGTAAGTGGGTATAGGCGTGTACCAGAACCGCCAGCAAGAATAATGCCTTTCATCTTTGAAACATCCTTTACTTGTTGTTTTGTTCAATTCTATTTACGTAAGATTCAAGCAAATCTTCCCAATCGCATGGCGTAAATCCTGTGGACTCGATTTTTTGCAAGTCAAGTGCGCACTTGTGTGGTCTAGGAGAGCCATTAGATATGCGCGTGTAATCGTCTACGCGATTTGCTTCGATTTTACTTGTGTCTACATTAAGTTGTGTAAACACTTTTTGAGCAATATCGTGCCAAGACGCTATTTTTCCTGAACCTGTAAGATTGTATGTTCCGTATTGTGCTTGAGTGTTTAGAAGATGGAACATGCCTTTTACTAAGTCGCTTGCAAAAGTGAGTCTGCCAGTTTGGTCTATTGGAGCTTGAACACTAACAGATTCTCCATTTTTGCAACGGTTTGCAAAGTCAATCATGCGCGTTACAAAGTTTCGGCCTTCTCCAACAATCCAGCTTGAGCGAATAATATAATGCTGTGGAACATTTGCTACTAGAGAATCTGCTGCGGCTTTTGTTTCGCCGTACACGCCTAGTGGCGCAAAGTCTTCGTTTTCTTTGTGATTTTCTTGAGTGCCGTCAAAAACATAGTCACTTGAGATGTGCACAAGAGTAATGTGGTGTTCTTGCGCAATTTTTGCAAGATTTGCCACTCCTTTAACGTTGCTATTCCACGCGGCTCTTCGACCTTGTGGCGTTTGCGCGCCATCTACAGACGTGTATGCTGCAGTGTTAATAATCGTTCCGTACAAATCCCAGTCGTAGCTGTTGTAATCGTCTTTATTTGCTATATCGAAGCTATCTAAGTCTACATACTCAAATCCTTCTAAATCATGCTCTTTAGCATAGTTTTGTATTGCGCGACCAAGTTGACCATTGCATCCAGTTACAAGAGTGCGCTTTGGTGCCATTGGCTTTGCATCTTTTAGCATTGGATGGTGTAAGTCTGCTTCGCTGCGCTCGGATTCTTCGAGCGGTATTGGCCAATTAATGTGTAAATCTGGGTCTGCAAGGTTCACAAAAGTGTATGTTTTCTTTTGTTCTAACGACCAGTGTGCATTTACTAAGTAAGTGTATGCTGTGCCGTCTTGCAAAGCTTGGAAGCTGTTTCCTACGCCTCTAGGCACGTAGATTGCTTTGCTTGGGTTTAGTGTGGTTGTATACACTTGACCGAAGCTTTGCCCTGGTCTTAAATCTACCCATGCGCCAAATACTTCGCCAGTAGCAATGCTTATGTATTTATCCCATGGTTCTGCGTGGATGCCTCTGGTTACTCCGCGTTTTTCGTTGAACGAAATGTTGTTTTGCACAGGCCCAAAGTCGGGTAGACCTAGAGCCGTCATTTTAGCGCGCTGCCAGTTTTCTTTGAACCATCCGCGGTTATCTCCGTGTACTGGAAGATCGAACACGATTAAACCTGGAATGTTGGTTTTTGTAACGCTTAGTTCTTTTTCAAATTCCATAGCATCCTGCAAATTCTTTATTTTTATTAGATTTATGACTATTTTTGGCTAGATTTGCAAACTATTACATACAAGTTGCATGCAATCTTCGTACAAGCAAGCTTGACTTTTATGCGATTCACTGTCCTTGTGCTTTATATTTCGCTTCGGTTGCGCTTTTAGCGCCTTCCCACCATGCTCGATTTTCTGTGTACCATTTGATTGTTTGCTCTAAGCCTGTTGTAAAGTCTGTGTGCTTTGGCGTCCATCCAAGCTGCGTTTGCAATTTTGTGCTGTCGATTGCGTAACGGCGATCGTGGCCTGGGCGATCTTTTACAAGGTCAAAGTCGTCTGCATCTTTGCCCATCATTTCTAGAATCATGCGCAAAACTGTTATATTGTTTTTCTCGCCATTTGCACCAATCAGGTACGTGTTTCCAAGTTCTCCCTTTGTTAGGATTGTCCAAACAGCGCTGCTGTGGTCTTCAGTGTGAATCCAATCTCGCACGTTTAATCCTTGGCCGTATAGCTTTGGTCGAATACCCTCTAAAATATTTGTGATTTGTCGAGGAATAAACTTTTCAACATGCTGGTATGGTCCGTAGTTGTTTGAGCAGTTGCTGATTGTTGTGTGCAAACCGTATGTGCGTGTCCATGCGCGTACCAACATATCGCTTGCTGCTTTTGTGGAGCTGTATGGGCTGGATGGGTGGTATGGCGTTTCTTCAGTGAACTTGGCTGGGTCGTCTAATGCCAAATCTCCGTACACTTCATCTGTGGAAATGTGATGGTATCGAATGCCGTACTTCCTAACTGCTTCTAGAAGTCTAAAAGTGCCTTCAACGTTGGTTTTAAGGAACGGTTCAGGGTCTGCAATGCTGTTGTCATTATGCGATTCTGCAGCGTAGTGCACAATCGCGTCGTGCCCTGGAACAAGCTTATCTAAAAGCTCAGCATCGCAAATATTGCCGTGCACAAAATCAACTCTGTCTTCTGGCAATCCTGCAATATTTTCAATATTTCCGGCGTACGTTAACGCGTCTAATACTGTTACGTGCGTTTCTGGGTGATTGTTCACTACGTAGTGCACAAAATTAGACCCAATAAAGCCACATCCGCCAGTTACAATTATGTTTTTTGGCTCAAAGTTTGTTGTGTTACTCATGTTTTCCATAATATCCTCTTATATGCCTTTTGCTTTTAGTTTTGATTATTGTTTAAGATTTTTGTTTATGCTTTATTGTTTAAGCTTTCTCGCATTGCGTTAAATGCTGGCTCGGCTTCACCGTCGTAAATCATGTGTGAATGAGACAGCACTATGCAGCGAGAGCAAAGTTGCTTAATCTGATCTTCGCTGTGCGAAACAATTACCATTGTTTGCCCTCGTTTTTGCTGCTCTTTAAGCCTAGTAATGCACTTGTGTTGGAAAGCTTCGTCTCCAACTGCAAGAATTTCGTCGATTAAGAATATGTCTGGATCGCTGTGCGCTGCTACAGAAAACGCTAATCGTAAGAACATTCCAGAAGAGTAGAACTTAACTTCTGTATCCATAAAAGGCTCTATTTCGCTAAAGTCTACTATTGATTGGTATTTATCGTCTATTTCTTCTTTTGTCATTCCAAGAATTGCGCCGTTAAGATACACGTTTTCGCGACCAGTTAAGTCGGCAGCAAATCCTGCTCCAACTTCGATTAGTCCTGCGATTCTTCCGCGCGCACAAACTTCGCCTTCGTCTGGTTGCATAACTCCAGAAAGCATTTTAAGCATAGTAGATTTTCCAGAGCCATTCATGCCTATTAGTCCAACAGTTTCGCCGCGTTTAATAGTAAAACTAACATTGCTTAAAGCTGTAAAGTTTTGTGTCTCGTGCTTTTTAGACGGCGGTGTCAGCAAGTTTACAATCGACTCTTTAATCGAATGATTTGCTCGCAGCGAGAATCGTTTAGTAACGTTAGAAACGCTTAACACAACGTCTTCTGGAAGTGTGTTATAAGGCTTATTCATATATAACTCCTGCTGCTCTTAAAAGTAAAATCCACAAAATCTTAGTAAGCTTAAATTTCTTGAGCAAACTTGCCTTCAAGATGTCTAAATGTAACTTCGCCAATAAGTAGTACAGCAAATGCAACTACAAGGCTTTCGCAAAGTCTTAAAGACCAAGCTCCTGCAAATTGGAAAGTGCGATCTGTGGCATTTAGCCAGAATCCGCGGTGGAATGCTTCAACGCTTATTGCAATAGGATTTGCATAATACATCTCTAAAACCCATCGTGGTGCGTGAGCTGCAACCATTTGCCATGTGTAGAAGCACGGCGCAAGCCATACGGCAACCATCGCCACTAAGTCTGTAATATTTTCTGCATCTCTGTAAAAAACGTTGATTGCTCCAAAGAATAATCCAAGACCAAAGGCAAACGTACACACGCTAATAAATCCGATTATTGCCACTATTATGCCTGCAAAATCTGGGATCCACCCCATGCATAAGGCTCCGATTATAAGCACGATTACTTGTGGGAAAAAGTGCACAAAAGCAACTCGTAGCGATGCAAGTGGGAATAGCTCTCTAGGAAGATAGATTTTTTGTATTAAGCCAGCATTAGAAAGTATTGATCTTGTGCAATTAGAGAATGCTTCTACAAAAAAGTTTGTTACTATGATTCCGCTAAAAAGGTACAGTGGGTAGGCTTGAATTCCACCTCCGCGGCCAAGTCCTAAGAAAATTCCCATTGCAACGTAGAACACTACAAATTGTGTTATTGGCTTTACGTACGTCCAAGCCATACCGAGCCAAGAACCGCGATATCTTATGCGTACTTCTTTTTTTACAAGTAAGTCAAGCAAATAAAGGTATCTTGGAATGTCAATCAGACCTTTGCTTCTACCAGGGTGATAGATGGCGTCAGACTTTGTTGTCATCGCTGCCTTTCTTACAAAATTTGCAGTGTGCATGCACGTATAACTTTGTTAAGTTTACATTTGGGGATTGATTTGTGCTAATAACTAGCACGTGTTTTGTGTTAGGTTGCTTTTGTTTATAGCTTTACTGTGCTTGGCATGTTTGAAAGTTTTTATACGCTGCTAAACTGAAAAATTATGAGTAAGCGAATTCTTGTTACTGGTGCTGGTGGGTATATTGGTCGTCACGTTGTTAAAGCTCTTTTAGATGCAGGCGCTAGCGTAATTGCTTCCGACTTGCGTTTAGACGGTGTTGATGAGCGCGCAACGCGTATTGAAGCGAATATTTTTAGCGATGATGCTGATTTGTTTGCAAAGCTTGGGTCTCCAGACGTTTGCTTGCACATGGCTTGGCGCAACGGTTTTAAACATGCTGCAGACACTCATATGGAAGATTTATCGAATCATTATCGATTTATTCGTCTTATGCTTTCGGGCGGCTTAAAGCAGATTGCTGTTATGGGTTCTATGCACGAAGTTGGCTACTGGGAGGGCGCTATTGATGAGAGCACGCCTTGCAAGCCAGCTTCTATGTATGGCATTTCTAAGAATGCTTTGCGTGAAGCTACTTTGCTTTTGGGTAAAGAGTATAATGCCACTGTTCAATGGATTCGTGCGTACTACATTGTTGGCGACGACGCTCGTGGAAACTCTATTTTCTCTAAACTTCTTCAAGCTGCTCAAGAAGGAAAGAAGACTTTTCCGTTTACCACTGGAAAAAACAAGTACGATTTTATTAATGTAGACGTGTTGGCTAAGCAAATTGCTGCAACCGTTTTGCAAGATAAAGTAAATGGCGTAATTAATTGCTGCACGGGGGAGCCTGTTTCGCTTGCAGATCGCGTTGAGCGTTACATTCGCGAGAATAATCTTGATATTTCGCTTGAGTATGGTGCATTCCCAGATAGACCATACGATTCTCCAGCAGTTTGGGGAGATAATAGCAAAATCCAAAAGATTATGAGTGATTTTCTAAAATAGTTATTGCAAATCGTCACTTTTCTGGATTTTAATGTTAAATTATCGTTTTTAGAAAGGATTAAAGTTGCGTGAAACATTACAAAACGGCAAGTGCCCATGCATATATTTTGTTCTTCCTTGCTACAACGAGGAGTCTGTTCTTCCGCATACTTCTAGTATTCTTTTAAGCAAAGTTACTTTTCTTATTGAAAATAAGATTATTTCGGATTCTAGCCGCATTCTTTTTGTGGATGATGGTTCTAGAGATTCAACTTGGAATATTATTTGCGATTTACACCAGTCGAATCCTTCGCTTTTTGGCGGAGTAAAGCTTGCGCATAATCGTGGTCATCAAAATGCTTTGCTCGCTGGCTTAACTACAGCATATAAATCGGGTTGCGATGCTGCAATTTCCATGGACGCTGATTTGCAAGACGATGTTGATGTTGTTGATCAATTTATTGCAAAATATGTGGAAGGCTACGAGGTTGTGTATGGCGTTCGCTCGTCTAGAGAAACAGACACGTGGTTTAAGCGCAATACTGCATTAGCTTTTTACAGTGTTTTTAAGTGGATGGGTGCAGAAACCGTTCCAAATCATGCCGATTATAGACTTATGGGCAAGAATGCGTTGAAAGCTCTTTTGGAATATAAAGAAGTTAATCTTTTCTTGCGTGGCATAGTGCCGTCGATTGGCTTTAAGTCAACAAAAGTTGAGTATGTACGCGGTAAGCGCAAAGCTGGTGTGTCTAAGTATCCGCTTAAAAAGATGATTTCGTTTGCTATAGACGGTATTACGTCTTTTTCTACTAAGCCTTTGAGTTTTGTAACATTTGCAGGATTCGCGTCTATTTTAGTTTCGCTATGCGTATTTGTTTACGTAATAGTTTCCGTTTTGCAAGGAAAAGCAGTTGCTGGCTGGGGTTCTGTTATGTTCTCAATGTGGTTTATTGGCGGATTGATTATGCTTTCAATCGGCATTGTGGGCGAATACATTGGAAAGATTTATATGGAATCTAAGCATCGCCCACGTTACGAGATTGAAACACTTATTTAAGTTGCTAACGCTTTATACTTGTTTGTTTGGTACATTTATAAAGCGTTAACAACTTTATTTTTAGTTAGTAATTTAGAATTTTACGATTATATACTTGTTATCTAAAACAGTAGTGCATTCATTCGAAGGCCAAGAAGGAATATCTTGCGCGGCTTTTTCTGCATTCATATAGTCGGATTCTGATCCAAGTGTTTCTAGATTAACTCCAGTAGTTGAGCTTATGAAACCACTTTTTACCCATGTGCCGTGAGTAGTTGAGAATCCAATCTCAAACATTGATCGCCCAATAAGTTCAAGCTGATTTGACTTAAATTCATTAGGATTGTAGTTTGCTTTATGATTTCCAACGAATACTACTTTAAGCGGATTTTTATGATTTGCTTGTATTGCTTCTATTCTTCTAACAACGTCTTGAGCAATGTAATAGTCTTGGTTGTAAGTCATGTATTCCGTGTAATACAAGCGGTTTACTGTAAACGACTGGCTTAATCCAATAATTGCAAGAAGAACGCATGCAATAATCGTTGTTAAAGTCTTTTTGCTAAATTGCATAATGTAATGCAACAAATACATGCATGCAAAAGCTCCAGCAAGAGGGTATGTTAGTTCCGTTCGCGCTACTCCAGATGTTCCAAGTATTACGCTCATCATCATAGGGCTTGCAACTATAGCAATAGCAAAAATAATAGTAAAAGCGTTAAGTTTTTTACGAATCACTTGAACAATAATTAACAGCACTAAAGCAATTAATGCAATTGTTATAAATACGCTATGGAATATTGTTCTTCCTAGATACATGCTTTTTGCATGCGAAAGTATAGTATGAATGATTGTTGATATAGGGTCTTTGCCCCAGCGCATTTGGTTCTTAATGTATGGATCCGTAAAGGTGTGGTTGGCAGCCATAACAATCTTGTTCAAAATCGCATAGCATGCATAACTTGCTATAAACACGCAAATATACGTAAAAACGTAAGTTACTATGTTTTTGAATTTGCATGCATAGTTTCCTTTAACTATTAGCGCAATCATGGCTGTTCCAGCAATAAAAACAGTAGTCATTGCTAGGTAGATTGTGAATCCAAAAAGTGCAAAAACAATAGCCATTAGTGAGTATGTTAAAAGAGTTTTAAGTTCTTTACGATTTTGGTACGCGTTATGCGCACACATAAGCGATATGCTAACAAACATTAGCGCACAAGCTACATCATCTCCCATAAGCAAGAATCCAAGCATTTCTGCAAGAATAGGAGCGCTTATAAACGGAATTATAAATAAAGCTGGGTGGAATTTTGCGCCTAAATTATGCGATTTGCTAAACAAGTATGCCCATGTTGTTGCAGACGCAAAAAGCGCAAGAACCATTAAGATTCCAGCTAATGAATTGTTATACCAGTATCTTCCTGTAATGTACTTAAAAGCTAGCAATCCAAAGCGTTCTAGGCGAATCCAAGAATTATAAAGATTGTTTGCGCGTGCAATCATCCCCTCTGTATCTATAGAGAAAGTGTTAGAAAAAGCTTTTTGGCCGTATGCAATAATCAAAAAAATCGCGCTTATTGCAAGTTCTGCAACATTAGATTTACAAAAATAAATGAAGTCTTTAAAAGAATACGTTTTTTCTGCGACTGTATCAATTGCGTTATTATCTATGCTTTTTTCGTTATTTTTTACTAGCACGTTATTTTTTACTAGCACAGATGAGTTGTGTATTGGATTATTATTTAGTGTTTTAATGCCACTAGACTCCGTTTGATTCATGATACAACCTTTCTATGCGTTTAATCTATATGCGCTACTTACAATTGTATTATAAGATTCTATACATGCTCAACAAGCTATAAGGATTACGTTTAGTAGTACAATAGACATGATTTGTGCTGTTTTACTGATTAGAGTGCAATGGAGACGATTTATGAATCCTGCAATTTCCATAGTGGTTCCCGCTTATAACAAAGAGCCGTATATTAAGCAATGTATGGATTCACTTATTAATCAAACCCTTAAAAACATTGAGATTATTGTTGTTGACGACGCTAGTACAGATAATACTTTGCAAATTCTTCGCGATTACGAGAAAAAAGATTCTAGAGTAAAAATTATTGCTAAGGCTTTGAATGGCGGATTGCATATGGCTCGTAAAACCGCTGTTAAGGCAACTAGCGGAGATTACGTTCTTTTTGTTGACGCAGACGATGAGATTGAGCTTAAAACTTGCGAAGTTCTTTACTCGTACGTTAGTAGTCATCCCGCAGATATATTGCATTTTGGTGTTTCTATTCATCCAGAAGGCAAATCGGACGAAGATTTTGCATACAGTTACGATCAAATGTATGCGCAAACCAATGGAGATCAATCGGGAGACAATATTATAAAATCGTCGTTCTCTAGCGATTTTCCGCATTGGATGCCTTGGAATGTAATAACAGCACTTTTTAATGGCGATTTAATACGCGCTTCTTTTGAAAAAACAGTTTCTACTAGACTCACTAAAGTCGAAGACGCATACGAATACTTTGTAACGGCATCTTCTGCTAAGACTTTGAAGGACTTAACGGCGTTCCGCGCGCTTAAATACCATATTGGCAGAGGAATTTCTGGAAGATCTAAAATAAGCGTTGAAAGATTTAGCACGGAACAGCAATACATTAAAGATGTTGTGAATGCTTTTTGCGATTTTGCTGGCGATTTTGTTGACGATTCCAATGGTATTTTTGTTAATGATTCTTTCGACGATTGCGCGCTGAAAAGTCGCAAGCAAACCGTTGAAGAAGCTGCAAAATGGTTTAATAATCGCGCTTTGAAAATAGTAAAAGATGAGTTCTTTACAAGACTAAAAGTCGAGGATTTTCAAGAAGCAATAAACGCTGTTATTAAAACATGGGGATTAGAGCGCGCGTGCTTGATTGTGCTAGAAGAGCTTGTGCACCTTATGAATCAAGTTGTAGAAGATGATTGCGTAATAAAACACGGCTCCGTTTGTGATGCTCTTCTTAACGTTTACCGAAACATTAAACCAGATAGTTTTAATGATTCACAGAACGCAACTTATGCTGAGCAAGTAGACTTAATGTCTTTGCATATTATGCAAGTGAGTAAACAAAAATACGAAGAAGAACAAAAACGTTTGCAAATTGAAGAGCAAAAACGTTATGACGCAATGCCAGCTTATAAGCGTTTTGCAAAAAAGATAAAAAATATGGTTAAAAACTTAACTAAACCAAAGAATGATAAATAAAGTCTAAAAAATAAATTTGAGATTAAACAAAATACAAAATTACACAATAGAATAATCAAAGATAATTAAAGGTAAATCGGGAGATAACATGATTTTGGAAAATCCAAAGCGCTTGGGCATTTTCTTCTTCTATGATGCGCAAGGTCACGCAGACCGTTATGTGTCTACGTTGCTTGACGGATTTAAGCCATTCTTTAACGAGCTTGCGATTGTAGTAAACGGAAAAATAGACGAACCAAGCAAAGCAATGCTTAAAAGCTATGCGAATAAGTTTATTTTGCGCGAAAACAAGGGTTTTGACGTGTGGGCGTACAAAACTGCAATGGACTCTTACGGTTGGGAGAATCTGGAAAAGTTTGATGAAGTAGTGTTATTTAACGCTACGATTATGGGGCCAGTTTATCCGTTTAGCGAAATGTTTAACGCTATGAACGCAAAAGACCTTGATTTTTGGGGCATAACAAAGTTTCATAAGGTTAATGGAGACCCGTTTGGATACAGTCCGTACGGATATTTGCCAGAACATATTCAATCGCATTTTCACGCATACAGAAAAAGCTTTGTTAAATCCAAAGATTTTCAGGATTATTGGAATAATCTTCCACCAATCAACAGCTACTTTGAGTCGGTTGGATTACATGAATCTGTGTTTACAAAGCGATTTGCAGACAAGGGATACAAGTGGTCTGTATACGTTGATACGAGTGATTTAGAAGGCTATTCTTATGGTCCAATAACGTATGCTGCAAGGCAGATTGTGGAATATAAGCGTTGCCCGATTTTTAAGCGCAGGTCGTTCTTCCACGATTACTCCGACGTTTCTACGCAATCTGTTGGAAACCAAGCATTGGATTTATACGAGTATTTGCGGGATCACACCGATTACAACACGGATTTGATTTGGGAAAATGCTTTGCGAAGCATGAATATGGCAGATTTGATGAAGAATCTTCATTTGCGATACATTTTGCCGCAAAATCAGATTGTAGAAAACTCATCAACAGCTACATCAACATCTACTGCTAAGCCTGCATCTAAGCCAAAAGTCGCGTTGTGCATGCACTTGTATTACATGGATTTGCTAGATAAAAGTTTGCACTATATTCAATCCATGCCGCAAGGATGTGACGTTATTTTAACTGTAGGATCGAAAGAAAACCAGCAAATCGTGAAACAACGCGTGAAACAACTTCCGTATAACGTAGACGTGCGGTTGATTGAAAATCGAGGTAGAGATGTGAGCGCATTCTTAGTGGGCGGCGGCGCAGATCTTATGAAGTACGATTACGTATGCTTTGCTCACGATAAAAAAGTCACGCAATTATCTCCTCGAAGCATAGGTGACGGATTCGCTTACAAGTGTTTTGAAAATATTCTTGCAAGTAAAGAGTATGTGCAAAACGTTATAAATCTATTTGAAACGCATCCGCGACTTGGAATGGCAATGCCAACGCCGCCAAATCATGCAGACTACTTCCCAGGATTTACATACACTTGGGGTCCAAACTTTGAGGGTACAAAGAAATTCCTAGAAAAAACGTTAGGAATCAGCGTTCCGTTAGACGAAAACAAAGACGCTATAGCTCCGCTTGGCACAATGTTCTGGTTCCGCACGAAAGCACTGCACGGGCTATTGGATAGAAAGTGGACTTACGAAGATTTCCCAGCAGAACCGCTAAAAATAGACGGAACGTTGTTGCACTTTATAGAGCGAGCATACGGGTATGTGCCGCAATCAAACGGCTACTACGACGCATACATATTCTCCGACCACTTTGCGCGAATAGAGATGACGAATCTAGAATTCGATGTTCGAGAACTATCAAAATCTGTTAGCACGCCGTGGATTAAGCACAATTTGGAAGAAACTTGTAGAGAAGTAATGCGCGGAAAGCGCTTCCGCTACACTGTTTTAAGAGTGCTAAAAAGTATTGCAAAACGCGTATTTTATAAGGCTTTGTACATAGCTCAAAGAATTGTACACATTTGTCGTAAAGGTAACGTTGGTAGTGAAGGTAAAGAAGATGAGTGATATAAGCGTAAATACAGACGCAACAAAATGCGTTCGCGCGCGCGCAAAAAAACCGCGACTTTTCTATTTGGATTGGATTCGCGCAATAGCTGCGATTTTGATTGTTGTAACTCATTTTAACAATCCGTATTTGGAGCCTACGCGATTCTTTGTAAATAGGCCGTTTGGAATTTACATTGGCGGATTAGGAGTATCGCTATTTTTGATTATTTCTGGCGCCGCTCTTATGTACAACTACGGGGATAGAGAAAGCCTGGATTTGCGCACATTCTACACAAAGCGCGCAAAAACGTTGTATCCAATGTTTTGGGTGGCATTTATAGTGGCGAATATTTTACTGTTTATTCGCAATAATGGCTATATTTTTGTACCAAGGCATAAGATAACAGCAATTTTTTCGCTTTTTGGAATGGATGGCTACGCTTCTGCATTCGGTGTAGGCACATTTTACACTTTAGGTGAATGGTTCCTCGGATTCATAATACTGTTCTACATAGTGTTTCCACTTTTAAGAGTTGGCGTAAACAAAATGCCAATAGCAACTGTTTGCATTGTGTTGGCTTTATACGCTGCAACAGTTGCGTTCTTTGCTTTTTACCAGATTCCACGAGTGCCGTCTGACATTCTTTTAACAACAAGATTGCCAGAATTAGTATTTGGCATGATTTTTGTAAAGTTTATTAAAAAAGTGCCGTCTTGGCTTGCTGCAGTATCTTTTGTGATCCTTGCAGCACAACAATTAACGCACATATTAAAAGACAATATTGCAGTTACGATTGTAGGAATATTTGCATTCCTATTGCTATCTTATATTGGCGAACTTGTTAAAAGTTTTAAGCCATTAAGCGCGTGCACAAAGTTTATATCCGCATATTCGTACCCGATTTTTTTGGTTCACCACGTGTTAATAATGCAAGTGTTTACAGTAATATACCCTGTGTGGCTTAATCGCTGGCAAGCGTACGGATTGCTAATCGCAGAGTTTGTGGTGATTCTTGTGCTTTCTGTAATACTCAAGCGTTTTACAAACTTGATTGTTGGTTTTGTGAGCAAATATTTAGTGAAAAGTAGTAGCAAAAATAGTGTTGAAAGTGCTGTGAGAAATCGCAGTGATAATAGCAGCACGAATCGCAGTTTGGATTAACATGCATATTTGTGCAGGAATAATCACCTATAATCCAACTTTAACAGACGTAAGCACGTGTTTAGAAGCGCTATGCAATCAAGTAGAGCGCGTAATAATCGTAGACAATGCGTCTAAAAATGTTAAAAGCTTGCAAGAAGTTGTAAGCAAATACACAAACGTGACTTTAGTTAAAAACAGTCAAAATATTGGTTTTGCAAAAGCATTGACGCAAGTGTTTGAGTGGGCAAAATCGCAAGGTTTCAACTGGGTTCTAACGCTTAACGACGATTCTGTTGTGCCAAGCAACATGATTAGCGAATACAAGAAAATCCTAGAAAATCAGGGAAGTCTTGTAAATCAAAAAAATGCAAAAAATTCAAAAATCGCAATTGTATGCTCTTTGCTAAAAAACCGTTTAGACGGCACGATTTTACACAGCAAGTGTCACGAAGACGAATGCATAACGTCTGGAAGCTTAACAAGCGTAGAAGCGTGGGCTAAGATCGGCGGATTTGACGAATGGCTAGAAATCGACGGAGTAGACTTCGACTTTTCAAGGAGACTAGTGCGCGCTGGCTGGCAAATCGTAGAGTGCCAAAACGTTATAATGGAACACCAAATCGGCAAAGCGCGCTCAATAAACTTGATTATAAAACACCCAATCGTGTGGAATCACAACGCAAATCGCAAGTACTACATAGCGCGAAATATGCAAGTAGTGGACTACAAAATGGGAACATACTCGTATGCTAAGTCGTTGCGTGCAGTTGTGCGAGATATGATTTTCGTTGCGCTGTGGGAAAAGAATAAATTTGCGAAAATTCGCGCGATGATACGCGGATTTAAGGATGGGCAGCAAAAGATTCGTCAAATGCGCAAAATCTCATCTTGTAAAGCAGAACAGAACGCGGTTTGAAAGGATAGCAATGACAGCAATGGAAAATTATGCTAAAAACGAAAATCCGCTAGTTTCTATAATCGTGCCAGTTTACAATTCTGCAAAATATTTGAGCGGATGCGTGGACTCGATTCTTGCGCAAACTTACAAAAACATAGAGCTGATTTTAGTAGACGACGGATCCAAAGACGACTCGGGTAAAATTTGCGATTCATACGCATCAAAAGATTCGCGAGTTAAAGTAATACACCAACAAAATGGCGGAATATCGCGCGCGCAAAACGCGGGGCTTGATGCGGCTCGTGGCGAATTTATAGCGTTTGCAGACAATGACGATATTCTAGATTGCAAAAATATTGAGATTTTGTTAAACGCGCTTTTGCAAAGCGGAGCTAGCATGAGCAAAGCAAAATGGCGTCAATTTGGGCTAAGTAGCTTAGAGCAGATTAAAAAAGAAGCTGGATTGGATGCGCGTGGAGTGGATGCGAGTGACTTGCGTTCGGAAAAGTCGCAAGCAACCGAGCGTTTAGAGAAGATGCCTCAAATAAAAATCGTAAAAAATCCTCTAAAAGCGTATCAAACTGTATTTTGCAAAATATTTAGAATAATCGGAAACAAGCTGGGCAAAAACAGCGAAGCGCGCTACTTTAACGAAGCGAATTGGTGCAGGCTGTACAAGCGAGAAATCTGGGATGGAGTGCGATTCCCCGAAGGAAAGTTTGCGCAAGATACGGCTATGGCGAGCGTGCTGTACTCGCGCATGAATTGCGTGTCGCATGTGGACGCAGTGTTGTATTACTGGCTGCAACGCGCAGATTCCGTAACGCACAAAATGCGAGACGCGGACTTTTACCACGATCATATAGACGCTGTTCGAGCAAATTGGGATTTGTGCTTAGAACACAACGTTTTGCCAGCAAGAAGCTACTACACAATGGTTGGAAATTTGAGGTACGAGCGATGCGCGCTGAAAAGCGGAGAAAATACGCTTAAAAGCGGAAAAAATAGCGACGCAGAAATCCAAAAAATATACGAAAAAAATTATGATAAAGACGTAAAATTTGCTAAATCAGCTGTTAAAAAGCTTACGATTTTACAGCGCGCGCAATGTTTTACGATGTCGTGTGTAAGAAATCTTGAAAAAATAATCTACGATTACAAAATCAAAAACATGAAGTAATGCATTAAAAACATTAAGTAATGCAATTAAAAATCGAAGAGTAAAGTGTAAATCAGAAAGCAAGAAATGAGTGGGAAAATGAGCGAATACCCAGATTTAGTAGTTGTTGGAGCAGGCTTGTTCGGCTTAACTGTAGCGCAGCAAGCGGCAGAACGCGCTGGCGCTCGCGTTGAGATTATTGACGTGCGTAATCATATTGGCGGCAACGCTTACTCGTATTTTGACGAGCGCACGGGAATCGAAATTCACAAGTATGGCGCGCATCTTTTTCACACAAGCAACAAGCGCGTGTGGGATTATGTGAACCGTTTTACATCGTTTACTAACTACGTGCATCGCGTTTACGCAACTCACGACGGCGAAGTGTATTCGTTGCCAATCAACTTAGGTACAATTAACCAATTTTTCCACGCGCATTACACGCCAGAAGAAGCAAAGGCTTTGATTGCAAGTCAAGCAGGGGAGTTCGCTGGAAAAGATCCGCAAAATTTGAACGATAAAGGCATTAGCTTAATTGGGCGGCCGCTTTACGAAGCGTTTATCAAGAATTACACAGCAAAGCAGTGGCAAACGGACCCTTCTAAGCTGCCTGCAGGGATTATTAAGCGCTTGCCTGTGCGATTTAACTACAATAATCGCTACTTTAAAGACACTTGGGAAGGTTTGCCAAAGGATGGCTACACGGCTTGGATGCAGCGCATGATTGATAATCCGCTAATTCACGTTTCGCTTGGAGTGGACTTTTTCGACGAGTCGCAGCCGTTTAACAAGCGCGCTCTGGCGGAAGCTGGAGTGCCAGTGGTTTATACGGGGCCAGTTGATAGGTATTTTGACTACGAGCTTGGCGAGTTAAAGTGGCGAACTGTGGACTTTAAGGAAGTGCGTTACAAGGAGAGCGACCACTTTGGCTGCCCAGTTATGAACTATTCGGATGCGGATGTGCCGTTTACGCGCGCGATTGAGTTTAAGAACTTTAATCCAGAGCGTGAGGAGGTTGAGGGCGTTGCTAGCGGCGATGCTGATTTTGTGCCAGGCAAAAGCGTTAAAGCTGGGGAGACTGTTGTTTGGCAGGAGTATTCTCGAGCTGCAACTCGCGATGATGAGCCTTATTACCCTGTAAACACCGAGGAAGATAAGGCTTTGTATGCGCGATATGCAGAGCTTGCGGAGGCGCAGCCTAACACGGTTTTTGGTGGACGATTGGGAACATACAACTACTACGATATGCACAACGTGATTGATATGGCTTTGCGCGCTTACGAATCGCAAGTAGCGCCACTTATTGCGCGCTAAGCGTAAATAAGTCTGGTATAAATAAAGCTGGTATAAATAAAGCTGTGCAAAGTATATAGTACGAAAAAGGGCTTCTAGTGATTGGCTAGAAACCCTACTCGCGGAGAATACGAGATTCGAACTCGTGAGGCTGTTACACCAACACGCTTTCCAAGCGTGCGCCATAGACCACTAGGCGAATTCTCCACATCAATCATTGTGCTAAATCGCATAACAAAAGACAACTTAAATAAGATAACATAGTGTGCGGATAATGCAAAATCGCGCGTTGCGCGAATCGACGATTTCGAGCTGCATAATGCGCGGGCGCGACGACCTGCCTTTTCGCTTAAAGCGTAGCGCGAATCGACTTGCATGAGCGCTTAAAGCGTAGCGCGCGAATGCACTTCGATTCGCTGAGCCGCTCAAACGTAAAGTCCAGTGGACTTTACGTGCGGCGAAGACGTTAGCGCGCTTAGGCCGCGCTAACGATTTTCCAATTCGGAGCGCTGAGCTTGCTTAAGGTTGAAAGCACAGTGTGCTTTCAACGCAAGCGAAAACGTGAGCGCGCTGTAACGCGCGAGCGACATTTTTAACGTTTTTGCGATTCTTAAATCACCTTAATAGATTTATTGCACACACAATCCTTGCAATTGCGTGTTGTCGATTATGTGCGTGTTGTTGATTATATGATAGTGTAGATTTTTCATATGTAGTAAGCGATTTGCCAGACTTGCGATTTGCGACTTACTACAGATGCGCAAAACTACAGGATTATTAGCAAATACAGGATTTAAGTTTAGAAGGTGTTTAGCATGGATGTTGGTTTTGTAAAGAATATCCAAAAAATAAAACCTAAAAAACCGAATCCTGCAGTTGATCATAGTCCGCGCACAATGATGATTGGCATAATCTTAACAATTCTTGGCGGCGCGCTTTGGGGCACAAACGCTACTGTTTCTAAGATTCTAATGTCTAAATACCTTGTAAGTCCGCTGCAAATCGCGTGCGTTCGTCAGCTTGCTGCAGGCGTGCTATTCGTAATTGTTGCCTCAATTGTTAATCGCAAGCAACTCGTTGGCGCATTAAGCACAAAAAAATCATGGCCAATGCTAGTCGTAACAGGTATTGTGTGCGTGCTTTTAACGCAAGTTGCGTATCTTTTTACAATCGACTGGACTAACTCTGGAACAGCTACCGTTTTGCAAAGCCTCAATCTGCTTTTTGTTCTTGTTTACGTGTGTTTGCGGTCAAAAAGAACTCCGACTTTGCGCGAAAACATTGGTGTTTTGCTTGCGTTTGCAGGAACTGCGCTTATGGCAACGGGCGGCAATTTTAGCTCGCTTTCGCTGCCGTTGATGGGACTTTTGTGGGGATTAGCAGATGCTGCGAGTACGGCGGCGCTTGCGATTATGCCAGTTAAATTGATTGCAAAATGGGGAAATCTTACTGTAAACGGAATCACGTTTATTATTGCAGGTCTTATTATGCTGCCATTTGTGAAGCCATGGCAAACAATGCCTCCTTTGGATTTGCGCGCGTATTTGCTGTTTACTTTTACGATTGTTGGCGGAACTTTTGGCGCATATTGGATGTTTTTGGCTGGCATTATGCGAGTTGGATCTGTGCGCGGAACGCTTTTGGGCGCGAGCGAGCCTGTTATGGCTGCAATCACGGCTGTTGTATTTACGGGAGCTGTGTTCTCGTGGGCTGATTTTGCAGGATTTGCGCTTATTTTTATTATGATGATTTTATTGAGGTGATTATGACGAATATGCAAGATGCACAAAACACGGATTTACAAAATCCAGATGCACAAAACCCAGTCAATCGCGTAGAGCAGATGTATGAGTACGGCTACCGAAAGTCAAACTACGGCCCAGACGAGCTTGTAACAGACGCGCACGGAAATCCAATCAGCGTTATGGATGCCATGCTAAGCGCGCAAGATGCAAGCACTGCGCAAACTCAAACTCCGCACTTGTGCTTCTACTCGCCTAGAATCCCAGGAAATACAGGTTCTGCGATTCGCCTTTGCGCGGTAACTGGTACGATTTTGCATCTTGTAGAGCCGCTTGGATTTAATCTTCAAGACACAAAGCTTCGTCGCGCGGGTCTTGATTATCACGATATGGCACACGTTGTTATGCATCCGAATTTTGAAAACCTTGTTGAGTCAATGCCAAATTCTCGCATAATCGCGTTTACTGCAAATGCCACAAAACTTTACACAGATATTGAGTATAAGCCGAACGATATTTTGCTTTTTGGGCCAGAGCCAGGAGATATTCCAGATCCGATGGATATTATGGCAGGCCCGCATGTTGCGGAACAGGTTCGCTTGCCAATGCGTCCTTCGCTTAGAAGCTTAAATCTTACGAATTGCGCGTCAATCGCCATTTATGAGGCGTGGCGTCAGCTTGGATTTGAGGGTGGGAAGTAATCAAAAGTAGTCAAAAATGGCAAAAAATAGCCAAAAATAGTCTTAAAACTACTCATGCATTACAATGGTTAATATGCCTGTGTTAAAACGTAAACCGAAGCGGAAGATTAGTGCTGCGCGCCGTCGCATGTACATTCGCCGCCGAATCGTAGTTTGCGTGGGGCTGCTGGCTGTTTTAGTGTTTTGTATATTTTGCATAATCAGCATTTTTAAGGGCATTAGCGCAATTGGAACCGCTATAAACAAGCATTCAGACGTTACGTTATCTAAACAACTTGTGCCAGATCCAAGACCCGTTGGAGTCATAAAAAAATGCAATTCAAAAGACGTTAGAATTGAGCTATCTTCTTCGTCTCAAGCTATTCCAATGGGCGGAAGTGTAGAGTTTAATGCTCATATTGTTTACGAAGGCGATGATTCATGCAGGATTGACGCTTCGAGCGGAAGAATGGTGTTGACTGTAGGCCAAAGTGCAAGCGATTCATCGCAAGCTGCTGGCGATTCTTCTGGCGCAAAAGGCGATAAATCAAATAAGTCAAATAAGCAAAATAAGTCGAATCAGTCGAATAAGTCGAAAGACAAGTCTGCACAAGCAGCTGTTCCGCAATGGCAATCAGATATGTGTGTAATTCCGCTAAAGCCGCTGCTTATGGCAAAAGGCGATTCGTACGATAAAAAGTTTACTTGGAATGCAAACGCTACGATTGGCACGCCGAGTGGAGAAAATTGCGCTAACGACTCCGATTTGCCTAAAGTTTCGCGCGGAACGTATATTGCGCAAATCGAGCATAAAGACGTAGCAGGGTTGCAAAGCAATCCCGTGGTTATTTCTGTTCGCTAGTGCCTGCATAAATGACGATAAAAAGTCGAAGCGAAGGGGTAAAATCGTTTCTTTGTACACGGTGTGTCATATAGCGGGCATACTCAAGGAACCGAAGAAGGCGCCCGCAAACCCAAAATCGTTGATTTTAAGCGCGTTTGCTGCGATTTTCTAAAGCTCCCAAGGATTAATAAAACTAGCTAGCGATAAAGGAACGTCCATTGGCTGCTGAACAAGCTACGACGAACACCACCAAAGTCATCGCACGTGCCGACGAGCACAGCATTAAATTGCACAAAGCGTCGGATCGTGTGAATTTCGGCTCCATTTGTGAGCCAATCGATGTGCCATACCTCCTCGGTGTGCAAACCGACAGCTTTGACTGGCTGATCGGCTCCGAGCGTTGGAAGAAGCGCGTCGAAGAAGATGAGGCAAATGGCACTCACACGGTGCCACACGTCTCTGGTCTGGAAGAAGTGTTCCAAGAGATTTCTCCAATCGAGAATTTTGCTGAGACAATGAGCCTCACATTCTCGGATCCATATTTTGAAGAGCCACGTCACACTGTGCTTGAGTGCAAAGAGAAGGATTACACATATTCCGCTCCTTTGTATGTAAATGCAGAGTTTGAAAACGGCGAAACTGGCGAGATTAAGAGCCAGACTGTTTTTATGGGTGATTTCCCATTACAAACCCCACACGGAACATTCATTATTGGCGGCACTGAGCGCGTAATCGTGTCTCAGCTTGTGCGTTCCCCAGGCGTGTACTTCGATCGCACGCAAGATCGCACTTCCGATAAAGACGTTTTTGGCGCAAAAATCATTCCAAGTCGCGGAGCGTGGCTTGAGTTCGAGATTGATAAGCGCGATGTTCTTGGCGTGCGCGTAGATCGCAAGCGCAAGCAGTCTGCAATCGTATTCTTAATGGCAATCGGCATGACTAAGCCAGAAATTGCCGAAGCATTCCAGGGTTATCCTCTTGTTCTCGACGCTCTAGAAAAAGAGCCAATCGATACTCAAGACGATGCTCTTACAGACTTGTACAGAAAGATTCGCCCAGCAGATACCGCAACTGCCGACGCGGGCCGCAATTTGCTCGAATCCTTCTACTTCAACACAAAGCGCTACGATTTGGCGCGCGTTGGTCGCTACAAGATTAATCGCAAGCTTGGTTTGGAAGCGGATTACAACGATCGCAGCTTGAATCGCGAAGACATTATTGCAACAATCAAGTATTTGGTTACTTTGCATGCTGGCGAAAAGACCTTCCCAGGCAAGCGCGATGGCGAAGATGTGCAGTTGCGTGTAGACGTAGACGATATTGATCACTTTGGAAACCGCCGAATCCGCCAGGTTGGCGAGCTTGTACAGAATCAGATTCGTACTGGCTTAAGCCGTATGGAGCGCGTTGTGCGCGAGCGCATGACAACTCAAGACGCTGAGGCGATTACACCACAGTCATTGATTAACATTCGACCAGTTAACGCTACGATTAAGGAGTTCTTCGGAACTTCCCAGCTCAGCCAGTTTATGGATCAAAACAATCCTTTGGCAGGCGTTACAAACAAGCGTCGTCTTTCGGCTCTTGGTCCTGGTGGTCTTTCTAGAGACCGCGCATCTATGGAAGTTCGAGACGTGCATCCATCCCACTTTGGTCGTATGTGCCCAATCGAATCCCCAGAAGGTCCAAACATCGGTCTTATCGGTTCGCTTGCAACCTTTGGTCGCATTAATCCATTCGGCTTTATTGAAACGCCTTATCGTAAGGTTGTTAACGGTCATGTGACTAACGAAGTCGAATATATGACTGCAGACCGCGAAGCCGAGCACGTTATTGCTCAGGCAAACCAGGAACTCGACGAAAATGGCAACTTTGTTGGCACGCAGGCACTTGCTCGCGTGGACGAAGAAGAGGCAGTCGATGTGCCTGTAAGCACTGTTGACTACATGGATGTTTCCCCACGTCAGATGGTTTCCCTCGGCGCAAGCTTGATTCCATTCTTGGAGCACGATGAAGGTCACCGTGCTTTGATGGGTACCAACATGCAGCGCCAGGCCGTGCCTCTTATTAAGTCGGAGCGTCCACTTGTTGGTACGGGTTCCGAATGGCGTGCTGCAGTTGATTCTGGAGACGTGATTCTTTCCGAAAAGCCAGGCGTTGTAACCTACGTTTCTGCGGATATTATTCGCGTTATGAACGATGACGGAACTCAATCTAGCTACAAGCTTTCTAAGTTCCAGCGCTCCAACCAGACTACTTGCTACAACCAGGTGCCGCTTATTAAAGATGGCGAGCGCGTAGAAGCAGGTACCGTTTTGGCTGATGGCCCTGCAACAGACAAGGGTGAGCTTGCACTCGGCAAGAATTTGCTTGTTGCGTTTATGCCTTGGAACGGCTACAACTACGAGGATGCTGTGATTATTTCTCAGCGACTCGTGCAAGACGATACGCTTTCTTCGATTCACATTGAAGAGTACGAGATTGACGCGCGCGAAACCAAGCTTGGTGCCGAAGAGATTACTCGCGACCTTCCAAACGTTGGTGAAGACGCTATTGCAAACCTCGACGAGCGCGGTATTATTCGCATTGGTGCCGAGGTTGAAGCTGGCGATATTTTGGTTGGTAAGGTAACTCCTAAGGGCGAGACCGAGCTTACTCCAGAAGAGCGCTTACTTCGTGCAATCTTTGGCGAAAAGAGCCGCGAAGTTCGAGACACTTCGTTGCGCGTGCCTCACGGCGAAACTGGTACCGTGATTGCTGTTAAGGAAATCACTCGCGAAGACGCTGAAGACGATGGCGATGAGCTTCCAAATGGCGTAAACCAGATGATTCGCGTTTACATTGCTCAGCATCGCAAGATTACGCAGGGCGATAAGCTTTCTGGTCGTCACGGTAATAAGGGTGTTATTTCCCGCATTTTGCCAGAAGAGGATATGCCATTCTTGGAGGATGGTACTCCAGTAGACATTATGCTTAACCCGCTGGGCGTGCCTTCTCGAATGAACTTGGGCCAGGTGCTCGAGCTTCACTTGGGTTGGATTGCTCACGCAGGCTGGGATATTAACTTGGATCCAGACCTTGAGGCTGCTTGGAAGAAGTACGTGCCAGAAGGCGCCGAGCACGGCGATCCATGCACTCCTGTTGCAACTCCAGTGTTCGACGGCGTGCGCCCAGAGACCTTGAAGGGTCTTTTGAGCACTACGCTTGCAGACCGCGATGGCAATAAGCTTGTTGGCTCCGACGGTAAGGCAACACTGTTTGACGGCCGCACTGGTGAACCATTCCCTAAGCCAATTTCTGTTGGTTACATGTACATCTTGAAGCTGCATCACTTGGTTGATGATAAGATTCACGCTCGTTCCACTGGTCCTTACTCTATGATTACCCAGCAGCCGTTGGGTGGTAAGGCTCAGTTCGGCGGCCAGCGCTTTGGTGAGATGGAAGTGTGGGCGCTTGAGGCTTATGGCGCTGCGTACACATTGCACGAAATGATGACCACAAAGTCTGATGACGTTGACGGTCGCGTGCGCGTGTATGGCGCTATTGTTAAGGGCGATAATCTTCCACCTGCTGGTATTCCTGAGTCCTTTAAGGTGTTGCTCAAGGAAATGCAGTCGCTCTCCTTGAATGTTGAGGTGCTTAACTCCGAAGGAGTGGCAATCGACATGAAGGATGAAGATGATGATCCGGTGTCGTCTTCTGAAAATTTGGGCTTTAATATTGGTGCACGACCAGATTCGTCTGCCAAAGAAGACCAAGTTATTCAAGAACCTGAATACCAGTGATACAAGTGTTACAAGTGTTTTAATCACTAATCACTAATCACTAATCACTTTAAGAAACTTAGAAAAACAATTTCATGAGACAGGACGATAATAGTGCTGGACGTCAACGCATTTGACAAACTGAGGATTGGACTGGCCACTGCCGAAGACATCCGTAGCTGGAGCCACGGCGAAGTTAAGAAGCCAGAAACCATTAATTACCGTACCCTTAAGCCAGAGAAGGATGGTCTGTTCGGTGAGCAGATTTTTGGTCCTACTCGCGATTGGGAGTGCGCGTGCGGCAAGTATAAGCGCGTGCGCTTTAAGGGAATCGTGTGCGAGCGATGCGGCGTGGAAGTTACACGCAGCCGCGTTCGCCGCGAACGCATGGGTCATATTGAGCTTGCGGCTCCTGTAACACACATTTGGTTCTTCAAGGGTGTGCCAAGCCGCTTGGGATATTTGCTCGACATTGCTCCAAAAGACTTGGAAAAGGTCATCTACTTTGCAGCCTACATGGTTACTAAGGTAGACGAAGAGCAGCGTCACCAGGATCTTCCAGACTTGCAAGACGAGTTTGATACCGAGATTGGCAATCTTCGCAAGCGCCGCGACAACGAGATTGATGCGCGTGCAAAGAAAGCAGAAGAGGATCTTCACGAGCTAGAAGAGTCGGGCGAAGCAAAAGGTAGCGCAAAGTCTAAGTTGCGTGCTGGAGCTGAGCGCGAAATGTCTGCTATCCGTACTCGCTACGACGAGCAAATTCAGCGTTTGAACGCAGTTTTCGATCGCTTTAAGGGCTTGCGTGCAGGAGATATGGAAGGCGATGTTGATCTTTGGCGAGAGATGGAAGATCGCTATGGCGACTACTTTGAAGGATGCATGGGCGCGGAAGCAATCAAGAAGCGCTTGCAAGACTTCGATCTTAAGTCTGCTGCTGTAGAACTTCGCGAAGAAATCGACAATGGTACTGGTCAGCGCAAGGCGCGCGCTTTGAAGCGACTTAAGGTTGTGAACGCGTTCTTGACTACTGGAAACAAGCCAGAAGCAATGGTTTTGGACGTTATTCCAGTAATCCCACCAGACTTGCGACCAATGGTTCAGCTTGATGGTGGCCGCTTTGCAACATCTGATTTGAACGATTTGTACCGTCGCGTAATCAACCGTAACAATCGTTTGAAGAGGCTGATTGAGCTTGGCGCTCCTGAAATCATGCTTAATAACGAAAAGCGCATGCTTCAGGAAGCTGTTGATTCACTCTTCGACAACGGTCGCCGTGGCCGCCCAGTAACTGGCGCATCCAATAGGCCACTAAAGTCGCTTTCCGATATGCTTAAAGGTAAGCAGGGTCGATTCCGTCAGAACTTGCTCGGTAAGCGAGTTGATTATTCTGGCCGTTCCGTAATCGTTGTTGGTCCAAGCCTTCGCATGCATCAATGCGGTTTGCCTAAGCCAATGGCGTTGGAGCTGTTTAAGCCATTCGTTATTAAACGTTTGGTGGATCAGGGCTTTGCGCAGAATATGAAGAGCGCCAAGCGCCTTGTGGATCGCGGAGATTCCGAGGTTTGGGGCGTGCTCGAGGAAGTTATCTCCGAGCATCCTGTTCTTCTTAACCGCGCACCTACGCTTCACCGATTGGGTATTCAAGCATTTGAGCCAATCTTGGTTGAAGGTAAGGCAATCCACTTGCCACCACTTGCTTGCGCGGCATTCAACGCCGACTTCGATGGTGACCAGATGGCAGTGCATTTGCCACTTTCCGCCGAAGCTCAAGCAGAAGCTCGCAGCTTGATGATGGCATCCGACAATATCTTGAAGCCAGCAGATGGTCACACAGTTACAATGCCATCTCAGGATATGATTTTGGGCTTGTACTACTTGTCTACCGTAATCGACGGTGCAAAGGGTCAAGGCCGAATCTTCTCCTCGCTTGCAGAAGCTCAAATGGCGCTCGACAAGCACGAGATTGACATGCAGGCAAAGGTATTAATCCGCGTGCCAGAGGACTTTGTGCTACCAAAGGATTGGGAGCCAGGAGAACTTAAGGTCGTAAATCCAGAGCCAGGCAGCCCAGATGTTGTTCACGAAGAGCGCTTTAAGGATGGAACTGTTCTGTTTGCAACGTCTTGCGGTCGCGTGCTGTTCAATAGCACTCTTCCAGAGGACTATCCGTTTGTAAACCAGCAGGTTCCAAAGGGTGTTCTTTCTAAGATTGTTGACGACATTGCTACGCGCTATTCCACCGCTCAGGTTGCCGCAAGCCTCGATGCTTTGAAGGATCTTGGCTTTACGCGCGCACCTTGGTCGGGCGTTACAATGGCATTCTCCGACATTGTGCTTCCTCCAAATCGCGAGCAGATTGCGCAAGATTACGAGGATCAGGCTGCAAAGATCAACTCCCAGTACGATATGGGTCTTCTTACAGACGAAGAGCGTCGTCAAGAGTTGATTAACTTGTGGACCGAATGCACCGATAAGGTTGCAGACGCAATGCGCGAGAACTTCCACGACGACAACAATGTGAACATTATGGTTCAGTCTGGCGCGCGTGGTAACTGGATGCAGATTCGTCAGATTGCTGGTATGCGAGGCTTGGTGGCAAATCCTAAGGGTGAGATTATTCCTCGTCCTGTTAAGTCAAACTACCGCGATGGCCTTTCCGTGTTGGAGTACTTCATCTCTCAGCACGGCGCTCGTAAGGGCTTGGCAGATACCGCACTTCGTACAGCAGAATCTGGTTACTTGACTCGTCGTCTTGTGGACGTTTCGCAGGAAGTTATTGTTCGCGAAGAAGATTGCGGCACGAAACGTGGCCTTATGATGAAGATTGCGGACCGCGACGAAAACGGCAATTTGACGCTTGTTAAGGCTGCTGATGGTGGCCCATACTCGCGCTTGCTTGCTGCAGACGTGCTCGATCCAGCAGACGGTACAACAGTTTTGGCAAAGTGTGGAGACGCGCTTTCTATGGACGTTTTGCGCAGCTTGGTTGCGCACGGCGTTGAAGAAGTTAAGGCTCGCTCCGTTCTTACTTGCGAATCTAAGCGTGGCGTTTGCGCAAAGTGCTACGGCTGGTCTTTGGCTACAAGCCGACTCGTGGATGTTGGCGAGGCTGTTGGTATTGTTGCAGCACAGTCCATTGGTGAGCCTGGTACGCAGCTTACGCTTCGTTCCTTCCACTCTGGTGGCGTTGCTTCTGCAAGCGATATTACGCAGGGTCTTCCTCGTGTTACCGAGCTTTTTGAGGCTCGTACTCCTAAGGGCGAGGCTCCAATCGCAGAGTTCCCAGGCGTTGTAAAGGTAGAAGATACGGATCACGGCCGTCAAGTCACTTTGACTCCAGACGATACAACCGTTGAGCCAATCGTTTATCCAGTAACTCGCCGCGCTCCAATGCTTGTTAAGGATGGCGACCACGTTGAGGTTGGCACGCAGCTTATTGAGGGTTCTGTGGATCCTAAGAAGATTTTGCGAATCCTTGGTCCGCGCGCTGCTCAGGTGAATATTGTGGAAGAAGTTCACAACGTTTACCGTTCTCAGGGCGTTGATATTCACGATAAGCACATTGAGGTTATTGTTCACCAGATGCTTCGCCGTATTACGGTGATTGATTCTGGAGACACAGAGTTGCTTCCAGGTGAGCTTGTGGATCAGGCAAAGTTCCGCGAGGCAAATCTTGCTGCCGTTAAGAATGGCGGTAAGCCTGCTGCTGGTCGACCAGAGCTTATGGGTATTACCAAAGCTTCTTTGGCTACGGATTCTTGGCTTTCTGCTGCATCCTTCCAGGAGACTACACGCGTGCTTACTGAGGCTGCTTTGAGTCAGAAGGAAGATGATCTTAAGGGTCTAAAGGAGAACGTGATTATTGGTAAGCTCATCCCAGCTGGTACTGGTTTGGCGCGCTACCGTAATGCGGATGTGTCTGCGGATCCAGAAGTTCGTGACGCTATGTATCCAAACCTTGCTGTGACTGCTGAAAATAGCACTCCATCAAACTTTGGTGAAAGCGACATGGCAGATGTTGACTTCTCTAACATTGATTTTGGAGACATGAAGCTCGGTGATGATTTTAATCCAGATGATTACCTTGACGATCAAGGTGGTCAGAGTGATTACGATGATGACATTGAGTAATCATGTGATTGATTGATTGTGTGATTGCTTAATCAAGCAAATCCACTTCGACTAGCCGTTGCAAGTTGTTTTACGCATCTTGCAGCGGCTTTTTGTTTTGTGCGCGACGACCTGCCTTTTCGCTTGAGAATCGTAGCGCGAAAAGGCAATTCGGAGCGCTGAGCCGCTCAAAGCAGAAGCACTGCTTCTGCGCGGCGAAGACGTTCGCGCGCTTAGACCGCGCGAACGACATGACCTGCCTTGTGCTACTTATGTAGTGCGATTGTATTAAAAAACACCAAAATTCGGTACAATCGCACTACAAGGCAGGTCGGAGCGCGTTGCGGCAGATTGTTTGGCATTATCTACAAAAATCACCATTGAATTTTGCACGTTTTGCTATTTCTGGATCGGAGTCAAGTATAGTAAATCTTATTTATGTAAAACGAAATGTGTTTATGTGAAAAATCGAAGAACATAAATAAGAATTAAAACTTATTTGAAAGCGAGCTTAAAATGAGCGAAACACTAGTCTTAACGCGCAAAGATTACGTTACAAGAACCATAATTCGAGTTATTGCAATCGTATGCTCTATTTACGGAATGGCAATGTCTTGGGATTCAATGGCGCTAACGTATTTTACGAATCTTTCTAACTTGATGATTTGCGCGGCGTTGCTCGGCTCGCTGATTTTAGACACGCGAAGTGCGCTCAAGTCTAAAAGCGTTGAGCAGGGTGAGAAGGTTGAACAAAGTGAGCAAAGTGAGCAAACTGGCGCCTGGGTGGATTCAAAGCCAAACGCATGGTACGTTTTTAAGTTTATGATGACGATTTCAATCGCCGTCACGTTTACGCTGTACCTGTGCTTCTTGGCTCCTACAAACAAACTCGGATTTGTTGGCGCGTACATGAATAATGGGTGCTCAAGCTTATGCGTGCATTTTATAACGCCGTTGCTTGCGATTTTTGACTTTATTCTTTTTGACTACAAATACAAGTCCAGCCGTGCGCACGTTTATTTTGCTACGATTCCGCCGCTCACTTACGTTGCGTACGCTGTTGCTCTAAGCGAGTTTGCTGGCGTGCGTTGGGGAGAGCATGCTATGGCAGCGCCGTACAATTTTTTGAACTACAAAGCGCCTGCAGGGTGGTTTGGTTTTGCGCTAAACACGTTTAATTCCACAACTCTTGGAGTTGGTGTTGTTTATTTGCTTGCCATTTTTACGCTGATTTTTATTGGCATTGGAATAGCATTTCTTGCGATTAAAAACGCTCGCGCGGATTATCTGCGCTCGCGCGTTACGCTTTGAACGCGAAGGCAGGTCGTCGCGCCCGTGTTTGTTCCCAAAATTGGCCAAAACGTAAACAAACGCGGGAATAGCTCGCGCCAGTTGGTAGAATTGTGTTTATGTGTACGGAAGAATCTGCGCTAACAGACGTTCAATCGTTGCTAAATGGCACTCTTAAAAACGCGCATGGACGCAACACCAATGTTTTGCTTGTTTTTGGAGCGCCAAACGCTGGCAAGTCAAGCTTTGCGCTTAGCGCGTTGCTTTTGGGTTTGCGTTTTGATTGGAGCGCGGCATCTGATTCGCCTTGCTCGCTCAATAATCGCGCTGCGCAGCTTTTACTAAAAAACGCTATTCGTGGTGATATAGCTGTTGCTGCTGCTCAAAATCGCTCTACAGCTGCACGAATGTCGGATTACGTGATTCAAAACTTGGGTGTTTCGCATCAATCGCGCCCAGTTGGCACACTTTCCGCGCTTGCGTTTAGTTTGATTTCCGCGCGAAACAAGCTTTTTGGCATTCCTGCGCCTAAGTTGCTTAATGGCGCTGAGCAAGACGCGCTTCTTCGCGAAGTTGTGCGCGTGCACGTTAATCACGTTTTGCAAGGCGATAGTGGCAATTGCAAAGTTTGCGCTCTTTTTAGTGAGTATTTTGCTAGCGACTATTCCAAAGATTCTTCGTCTAAAGATTCTTCTAGTGATTCTTCTAAAAATTCTTGGATTTACACAATTTCTAAATTACAAAACGCGCAAAATAGCGAGGACTCGCATGATTCGCATGATTTTAGTGATTCACATGATTCGTTCGATTCTAATTACATCTCTAACATCTCTGTAAATAGCGCTTTTATTCACCAACTTCGAGATATGCTCGCGCGCTTAGACGAGATGGGCATTGTAAGCGATTTTGCGGAAAAAAATATGCTGAACAGTTTGGACTCGCGTCTTAGTGTTCACTCAGATTTTGTATCGTCTATTATTGTTAGTCGCATTAGAACTCAATGGAATTTAGCTTTTGCTCTTAGAAGCGAGTATGCTGCAAGCGTTCTCAAAAAGTATCCGAACGCGTTTAGGCTTGATTCTTCTAGGCTTTTGGCAAGTGGCGTTCAAATTTTGAACGATATTTTTAATAATTTACATTGCAATAGTGCTAATGAATCTTCGGCGGCTTGCGATTCTTCCCTTGAGTTTTATGCTCTTAAACTCTTCCTTCCACACATGCTGGTTGTTGACGATTTTCACGATGTAACGCTTGCTGGTTTGGCTTTTCTTGAGTCGCTAGCGCGCTTGGGCGTGAGAATTGTTTTAACTGCAAATCCCGACGAATCCGTGCAATCATTCCGCGGATCGTACCCCGATTACGTTGTTGAATCAGCGCAAAATGGCGTTATGCAAGCTGCTGTTTCTAAAATTTGTGATTATAAGCTCGAAGGATTTGGTGAAGATTTTGCAAAACAGATATCGCAAGATGTAAAGTGCCAAGAATCGCATAATCTCCCTGATTTTCTAAACCATTCTAATCGCTCAATTGCACTAAATCTTTTTTCTGCACGCGTTTCGCTTTCGATTGCTTCGCTTATGCCAACGCAAACGCCAATGACCCGCAGGGCTTGGAAAATGGCCAATATTCAAGGTGCTTTTCCTATAGAAAAAATCGAATTAAATTCGCAAAAAACAGAAAATTCTTCGGTTTCTGGCGATTTGTACAGAACTCCTAGCCAAGAGATGGATTGCGTTATTTGGCAAATAAAGCGCGCTCATTTAGACAATAAGATTCCTTGGAAAAACATGGCTTTAATTGCGCACGATAATGCAACAGTTCGCGCGTTTGGCGAGCGTCTTAGAAAAGACGGAGTTCCTGTGCGCTACTCGAGCGTCACGCGCGCGCTTAGAGACGAGCCGTTTATTAAAGCGCTTTTTGCGATTATTGAGTTAGCGCAATTTAGTCAAAAAAGTGTTGACGATTTAGCAAAAAGCGTGCATTCGGGTAATTACACGCTTTATTCGATTGCACATTTTGTTCGCTCTAGAATAAAGACCGTTTTGGAAAGTCCGCTTGTGGATTCTGGCGACTACAATTGCGCGGATTTGGCGGCTGTTGATTCTCTTATGCGTTCGATCTGTTCGCTTAGCGAAGTGATTTCAGGCGCAAACAAAAGCGGCGAAAATTCGCCGTTGAGTAAGCTTATAGAGCAATGGGAAGTGCTTAGCAATCGCATTTTAAGAGCAAACGAGTCATCTACAATTGAAAGAGCAAGCGTTACAGTTGACAATCGCGTTTTTAACGCGCAGCCAAACGCAAATAGTACGCAATTTAGCATTGAGTCGTGCTACATTTTGATTCTTAAGGCGTTTATTGACGGCTGCTCTTCGGCTGCTGGCGATTCCGTGGATTCTGGCGATTTAGAAGACGAAGAGACTGAAGTTGTAAAATCTACAGAAATCTTTTCTGTTTTGCAAAAAATGCGCCCAAACAGTGTTCATACGCGTGCGTTGATGCGCGTGTTTAACATTGTGCTAAGACTTTCTAAAAACCTAAAAAATAACCTTGAAAAAGTTAAAAATAGTGGAGAAAATCAAGTTAGCTACGTTTTGAGTAAAGCTTGGAATCTTTGCAATTGCGCTAAAAAGTGGCAAATTCAAGCGCTTAGCAACAATGATGAAGGTCGCGCTGCAAACGATAGGCTAGACGCTGCAATGAGGCTTTTTGAGTACGCGGATTCGTTCTCGTATACAGTCTCACAAAGTCAGCAGATGACTAATGGAGGTTTGGCTGCTCCAACAATCGCGGAGTTTATTGATCAAGTTCGCCAAATGGAAATCGAAGCGGATTCACTTGCAAGCGTGGCTCCTCTTCCAGATGCTGTGACTCTTACAACGCCTTCTGGTTCGGTTGGAAGAACGTGGGATTACGTGTGGATTCCAGCTGTTCAGCAGCGAGTTTGGCCAAATACAGCCGCTAGAAGCACTATGTTTGCTTCGGAAACGCTTGTTGATATTGTGCTAAATAGCAGGATTTTAAGTGGAGAAAGTGGAGATGGCGAAAGTGGCGATAAATCCGATAGCAGCTATATTGGCGATATAACGTACTTTTTTGACGCGTATTCTAAAAATCCTAATGGCATTTGCGTAAGCGATAAGCAAGCGATTTTTACTGGCGAACAGCGAAGCTTGCTAATGGCAATTACGCGCGCTCGCAAGCATCTTTGCATTAGTGCGGTTAATAGTGATGATTGCGTTCCTTCGGACTTTTTGTACTACTATTTGCCAGAGATTTATTGGAGAAATCAAGACGGAAGTTGTGACTACACAGATTTTTGTGGCGATTTTGCTGCGGTTGATGCCGATGCAAGAGGTCTTGTTTGCGCGTCTAGAATCACGCTTGCTAAACAGGAGTGTGGCTCTAATAATAGCGATAGTTTGGCGCAAAATCTTACGATTCAAGATGCGTTAGATGCGTTAAATCTGTTGAAAAACAACGGAGTTGATGCAGCAAATCCAGATAATTGGGATTTTATGCGTAAAAATTACGATTCTGCGATTGATTCTGCGATTGATTCTGCGGCACAAGAATCGCAAGCAACCGCAAAGTTGCAAGTAACCGCAGAATCGCAAGAAGAATCGCCACTAAAGTCGCAAGAAAAGTCGCAAGAAAAGTCACAAGAAAAATCCTCCACTAATAAAACTCTTGTAACTCTATCTCCTTCAATGGTAGATAAACTTTGGTCTTGCCCAGTTTGTTGCCTTTTGGAGAGTAAATTTGCTGGCCCTGCCGTAGGAAGTACGGCAGCGCAATTCGGCACGCTTATTCACGAAACTGCAAGGTGGGCAAGTCAAGATGAGCATTTAGACAACGATTATTTGCGCAAAAACTACCCACAGCTTCAAGCGTTTGTTAGTGGGTTTGTTGGCACTCGTGCGCAGGAATCTGCGGACTTTGATTTTTCGTTTGATTCGTTTAGTGCTTTGCAAAAAAAGGCGATTGATGACGTTGCAAATAAGATGATTGAGCATTATTATTCGATTTGCCCGAGTGATTCTAGTATCTCTAACGTAAAAGACCGCTACCGTTTTATAAAAAACGATTTGAATGTTCGCCGTGCGCTTTACACGATTGCTCAATATTTTGTAGGATCGCTAAACGGTCAAAATTATCCGATTCTTGTGCAAAAAGACGAAGATGGTGTTGTAACAAAGATTCTGCCTGCACCAGAAAAGTCAAAAACAGCTAAGCCGACTATTGCAGATGTTCCTTTGGGTAGTCTTGAGGAATCTTATTGCGAGTGCCCAATAAACGCCACTTTTGGCTTTGACGATATTCTAAACGCGTACAATCTTGCTGCTAAATCGCAAACAAGCTTGGAAGATCTTTATTCAATAATGGGATTTTTGGTAGGCGGATGGCCTAATGGCGGCTCATGCGATTTGCGCGTTAGAATCCAGGGGCGAATTGACCGCATGGAACTTAGAAAGTTAAACGACAACACGCAACAAATTCGCCTAATCGACTATAAAACAGGAAAAGTTCCTAAAACACAGCAAGTTTTTAATGATTTGCAACTTATTTGCTATCAACTAGGAATTGTTTTTTGCTCCGAAAACAACAAAGATTATGAGCAATTGCTAAAGCTTAAGCACACAAAAATCGCGCGAAGTGCGCTGTTCCACGTTGTGTACAAGGATTCTCCTGCGCAAGATAATGGCGTTGCGGAGAATATTTGTCAGCCTTCGCTGTTTGACGAAGATGGCTCGCTAAGCGCTAGTGAAATCATAAGTCGTTACAGATATTCTAACAATAATCGCCTTTACGATCTTCCAAGTATTGATGAGCAAAATCCTGCGCAAGGCGTAAGTCAAAGTGCGTGGGCGGATTTTGTGAAATTGCCAATGCGCGCAAAATGGTCGCTTATGATGATATCTCGCGTATTTTTTGCCGCTGCTGCTGTTAAGTCAACAAGTTTTGCTGTAGAGCCAAAAGCGGATCATAAAAATTATTGTAGATGTTTAGACGTTTGCCCTGCGTGTGCGGAAAAAGTGGACACTGTTTACGAAGTGATTGAAGGTAAAAATGAGCAATAACAACGTTAGCGCCGTAAAATCCACGCCTAATAGTGGTCCAAGTTTAGAGCAAAAAAACGTTATAGAAGCGCCGATTAATCAAGACGTGCTAATAGTTGCTGGAGCTGGCAGCGGCAAAACGTACACTATGACTCGCCGCGTAATACATTTAATTAAAAGCAAAGTTCCGCCAGAGTCCATATTGGGTTTAACGTTTACAAACAAGGCGGCAGCGGAATTGCTAAGTCGCGTTTCGGCGGAGGTTAGTGCAAGCGGCGCAAATGGCGCAAATGGCGCAAAATCATTCTTAAAGCCAGAAGTTATGACGTATGACGCGTTCTTTCAATCAATCGTAAGAAGATACGGGCTTTTGGTTGGCTTTAATCAAAACACAATGCCATTAAGCGATGCTGGCGCGATGGAAATCATAAAAAGTATAATCGGAAAATATTTAGATAATCCACAAAATAATGCTAAAAATTTAAGTAAGCTATACAATTTTGACACTTTGTGTGCGGATGTTATTAATCTTTGCGCCGAAATATCGTGCTCAATGATTGGAGTAGATAGTATAGGCGCAACGTGCTCAAGCGTGCCTCAAGCTGTTCAAAAAATACGCGAGTGGAATAATGAGTTTGCAAAACACTTAAAAAATGTTATTGCAGATAGAAAAGTAGAATCGCCGCTAAGCGCAAAAGCTCCAGCGATTCCAAAATACAAAAAAGTCAAAAAAACAGCTGGAATGAGTGAGCAAGACGTGGAGAAAGCGTCTGCGGAAAAATTTAAGGATGCGTGCAAAAATTACGAAAAATATTGGGATGATTCGTGCTTGCAATTTTGCATAAATCTATACAACGCGTGCCTAAAACGAGACATTTTGCTAGATCTTGTTTTGCAATTTGATGCCGAAAAAAAGCGCGTAAACATGGCGCAATTTAGCGATTTTACGATTGCAGCTTACTATTTGGTTACGCATTTTCCTTCGATTTGTGCGCAATACAGGAATCAATATTCGCAAGTTCTTTTAGATGAGTATCAAGATACTTCTACAACGCAAGCAATGCTTATAAATACGCTGTTTTATGGTAATGCTGCTGCAGAGGGGAATCGCACGCATGTTATGGCAGTAGGCGACCCGTTCCAAGCAATCTACTCGTTTAGAGGCGCTTCAACTGGAGCTTTTTGCAAGTTTGAACAAGACTTTAACATAAGCGCGCAAAACAAATATTCGCTAACTGTTACGCGCAGAAATTCGCTGTTTATACTAAAAGTTGCAAACGCGCTAACCGAGCCAATGCGCGTAGAAAATGGCGATAATTCAACGCAAAACGCAAGTCGTAGATTTAGCAGCATTGACGATCGCGAAGTGCAAGTAGAAACTCTAAAGCCAAAAGAGGATGCGCCAAATGGCACTGTTTGCGCGTTGTTTATGCCAAATCAAGGTGAAGAAATTGATGCAGTTGTGCGATTCGCTAAGAAAATCGTTGAAAAATATGGCGAAAATCCGCTTGAGCCGCAACTTGCAATTCTTTTTAGAAGTAAAGCAAAAATGCCACAATATGCTCAAAAACTGGAGGATGCTGGGATTCGCACAAGCATAGTTGGCTACTCTTCGCTTATTGAAAAGCCTGCAGTTAAAGACGTTTTGAGTTTGCTAAGAGTGATTCAAGACCATAGCGACTCAAATTCGCTTATGCGTCTTCTTGCCACTCCTCGTTTTGCGCTATCTACTGCGGATTTGAGCGCATTGGCATCAATCGCAAATAGTGCGAATATGGAATATCTTTACAACGTGTATGCATCGGCTGGGCTTGTTGAGGAGGGATTGCCTAGAAGCCAGTGGGATTCTGCCGTTCGCAATCTTAGAAATAAGGCAAATAGTGGGGAAATATCGGCGCAAGTCATAAATATTTATGGAGGAGTGTATTTAGCGGATTTGATTATGCGCGATTTTGGCGCGAGTGGCGATTTCGGCGCGAGTGGCGATTCTGGTAAGTCTGCGGCTGCTGGCGATTATTGGGTTAGCCAAATGCGAGAAAAGTTGAGCGCACATGCATTTGCTGCCGTAAGTCGACTTAGTAAAATCCTAAATAAAGTTGATCGCGTGCAAAGAAATTCTCTAACAAGCGTTATGCAATCGGCTGTTGAAGCGCTTAACGTAGACATTGATAGCGCTGTTGGAGCGGCCTTAAAATACAAGGATTTTAGCAATCAAACAATGCTTAACGACATGCACAATGTTCTAGATTCGCTAAACGCGATTGTAGAAACGTATGTGCAAGAGATGGGCGAGTGGCAAGATGTTAGTTTGCGTGGACTAATAAGCTGGATTGACTCAGCAAAAACGCTTGATTCGCAAGCACCTATAACAGAGCAAAATAGCGCGCAAGTTGTTTTAATGACAGTTCACCAATCAAAGGGTTTGCAATGGCCTGCAGTTGCTGTAGTTGGGCTAAACGAGGGCGCTTTTCCAAGCAATCAAGGAGATTCTCTAAAGATTGATGACAATGGGCAAGCCAGCGCTCGCATACCGATTGAGTTTGCTGCAAGCGTGCCTTCTGCGTTGCGCGTGGATGCCAACATTTTGCCGCATTTTCCGCATACAGTCACGCGCGCGGAGGCAATGCACCCAGAAAAAGCAATGCAAGATTTGGATAGTGTGCAAAAGATTTTTGACGAGATTAAGCCAGATAGAATCAAAGCTTTGTGCGATTTTGCGCAGGCTGTTCAAGAGGTGGATGCTGGTTCTGTGGATTCTGGTGATTTTTTGAGTGAAGAAACGCGCCGCGTGTATAACGCGTATAAATCCCAGCAAAGCGTTGATTTTATGCCATTTACGCAAAGTGAGGAGCGCGGAATCCAGCTTCACATGGACGAGCGTCACCTTATGTATGTTGCTCTTACGCGCGCAAAGTTTGCAGCTCTTTTAACTGGTTCAGCAAATTCGGGAGATTCAGGCGAAAATGGGCGAAAGCGTGCAGCTTCTGTGTTTCTTAAGGAGTCGATGGAAGCTATAAAGTCGCTTAATGGTGTGATTGAGGTTAAGAGATGCGAGGCGGAAAATTCTGGCGATTCTGTGGATTCTGTGGATTCTGCGGATTCTAGTAATTCTGATGATTCCAGTGAAGACGTTTTTGGCTTTATTGCCGGCGATTTTGCGCATGAGTTTGCTAAAGATTTTGGAAAAATTAAAGTTCAAAGCGATTCGCGTGCTAAAGAAAGCGTGCTTGAATGGCCTTGTGCTTTGAGTGAAGATGTAGAAAATGCGCTTCAAGAATCTGCAAAGCTTGTTAAGAGTGAAGATTTTAATGGCGATTTTGATGGCAAATCTTCCTTAATGTCTTCTCAAAAATCTCTTTATTGCCGCGCAAAAGCGTTTGTTCAAGATGCCGATTTAACTGCGCAAAATGCTGGCGATTATTCACTAGAAGACTTGGCAAAAAAGGTGGAAAAGATTTCCAACGGATCTAGGCTTAACGTAACGTCTTTGCAAAAAATAAGCAAAGTTGAGCCTGGTGTAAACGGTGCAAATTCCACAAACGCAAACGCTAGCGCGCGCGCAAACGATCGAGTTTACAACAATCTATTGGCTTGCATTCGACCAATTCCGTCCGTTTCGTCAATTGATGCAAATCTTGGCACCAAGTTCCACGCTTGGGCGCAACAATTTGTAGACTCTGCAGTGCCTTCTAGCGCATGCGAGTGTGCTAAGTGGCAGTCAGTTGTAAAAAGCGGAACTTTGTTAGATGAGCAATTTGTTCCTCAGACTCGCAAAGATTTGCTTTACGAGTTTAATCAAAGTCGCAAGAATGCGGACTTTGCTAATGGTTTGGCCAAATCTCAAGACGCTCAACTAGACGAATGGAAGCAACGGCTTATAGAATCGCGTTGGGCAAAACGAGTGCCGCTTGCTGCAGAAATGCCGATTTTAATGCAAATCGATAATGCGGAATTTGCAAATAGAATCATCAATGGCACTTTGGATGCTGTTTTTGCAGGAGGATTAGACTCTAACGACGAATCGAAACTCTACACAATCGTTGATTGGAAGACGGGTAAGCGGCCAAAAAGTGCGGAAGATATTCGCCTAAAACTCGAGCAGCTTGACTGGTATAGGCTACTGCTTGCGCGCGCAACAAACGTTGATTTAAGCTGCATTGACGCCACTCTTTACTACGTTAGCGAGGCGCGTGCGGAAAATCGCGAGATTCACGCGTTGTGCAAAACTCGTGACGAGATTTTGAGCGAGGCGTCTTTTTAGAATCAACTTTTTTGGTAATCTAAAAGTAGAACATAGCCGATTTAAGTTAGTAAAAGTTAAGTTAGTAAAAGTAAAAGAAGGACAAAATGACGGTTGAGTTTCGTCCAGTTAAAATTAACGACATTGACGCAATCGTAGAAGAATACGAGCGCACGTGGGGTATTGCGAATGCTGTTGGAGCAGACGCTTCGCGCAATCTTTCTAGGCGATTCGTGCTGCACTATTTGGAGCCTTCCACATTCGGAACTGTTGCAACAATAAATGGTAAGTTTATGGGGCTGCTTCTTGCGCGCGTTTACGGAGATAAGGTGCTGTTTAAGCAAGTTCAGAAGATGCTAGAAGATCAAGAAGCAAAGATGGCTAGCAAAGGCGATTCTTTGCACGCAAAAGCGTTGGATTCTGCGATTTCAATGGGTCAGATTGAGCGCAAGTTGGAGGCGATGAGCCATATAAACGACTTGACTCAGGCAGAGTTGGAGCTTTTTATTGTTTCTCCAGACGCTCGCGGGCACGGAGTCGGCGGCGGATTGTGGAAGCGCACAATGCAACATTTGCGTAGTCGCGGAGTGAATCGCTACTTTTTGCACACAGACACGGCTTGCGATGTTAGTTTCTACGATTATCACGGGCTTAGGCGAGATGCTACGTGGGCTAAAAAAGATCACGAAAAGTATGCGGATCGCGTAAAAGACCTTGTTGAGGATTTGTACATATATTCGGGCGAGCCGTTTGTAAACCGCGCCAGACGCACGCATCAATCGCGCTGATTAACTCCGTTTTTGTACCAAATTTGACCAATCGTTCGCGCGGTCTAAGCGCGCGAACGTCTTCGCCGCGCAGAAGCAATGCTTCTGCCTTGAGCGGCTCAGCGCTCCGAATTGCCCTCGCACGCTACGCTCTAAGTGCTCAGGCAGGTCGTCGCGCGTACAAAATACGGAAGATTGATTGCGCAAATTAACTGCGCTTGCGCGTTACAATAATCCACCCAATTGATGCGATTGGAATCGCAACAAGCGTAGAAATCCACGGAACCATCATTCCGCCGCGCGAACTCCAAGCGTCAATCGCAAATCCTGCAACCATGGATCCAAGCGATGCGCCAGTAGCCGATGCTGTTGGCAGCCACGATAATCCTTCGGTAAGCGAATGCTCTGGAATCGTGTCTTTAACAATAAGGTTTCCAGTTGCAAAAATCGGCGAAACACACAATCCGCTTAAAAGCTCAAAAATGCTTAGAAGTATAAGCCTATCTATGTTAATGTTCATAAGAATAAAGCCAACAGTAAGCAGGCTTAGAAACACAATTAGGTGAGACCAATTAGAGCCGCGGAATTTGTGCGAGCCAAAAATAACAGCTCCAACTAAAGACCCGCACGCAAACAGTGCAAGTTGCAAGCCGATCAGTTTGTCTAATCCTTGCGCGCGCATTGCTGCTGTAACAGATACGTCAAAAGCGCTAAAACTCATATTAAAAACAAGGAACATAACAACAAGTGGTATGATTCCGCGGTAAAGAAGCACGTTTTTTGGCTTGTTTTTGCGATTTGTGTTCCTCAGCTGTTTTAGTGAAAGCCTATCTCTAAGATTTTTTGCGATTACCTTCTTGCCATTTTCCGATGAGTCCTCACTTGCTGTGTAAGGGCCATTTTCCAGCGCGACTCGCACATCTTCATCATTTGCGGGTGCGCTTTCTACTTGCACAATTTTAACAACCGCAGGCTGCGTGTTTTTAAGCGATAAGAACCATGCTCCGCCTAGTCCGCTTGCCAAAACTGGCACAAAAAGCTGAGATACAGGGTGAACGCTAGTGGCAAGCCACGCTGCAAGAATTGGTCCGAATATAAACACAATCTCGTCAATTCCAGATTCCAGCGCGTATGCAACGTTTAGTAGCGTGTCGTCACTTTGATTTTTAAGCGTATATGCCCAGCGGGTTCTAACAAGCGCGCCGAACGCAAATTGTGTAACACCCATTAAAATTGCAAGCGCAAACAGTATTGGCAAAGGTATGTGGAAAAGTGCGGCGGTTGCAAACGACAGCATGCAAACAACTTGCGCACTTAGGGCGATTACACCCACTTTTCGCTGGCCGAATCTATCAAAAAGCTTTGCATATAATGGCGTTACGGCTGCTTGCGATAGCACGTATGCGGCGCTCATAGTGCCTGCAATTGTCCAATTGTTGTAAATGTGGTTTAAGGCTAGAACAATTCCTAAGCCCATCATCGAAATAGGCAGCCTTGCTATTGCTCCAGATATGCAAAACGCTCGTGTTCCTTCAAAAGAGAACAATTTTGCGTAGTTTGACATAGGCGAAGACTTTTGCTGCGCCGATTGCGATGACATATTCACTTCCCTTAAATTTGTACGCGCTTAGCATGTTTAGCATGTTTAGCATGATTGATTTTTGAGTGTCTTTCTAGTCTACATTATGGCGTCAAAGTTTGCGGATGTTGTTTTGTTTTTCTTGTGTTTGTACGTGTTTTAGGTCAAATTTGGTACAAAGTGCGGAAAAGCGATTCTGCAGATTAGTCGCGCTTATAGTTATGTGATTGTTTACTACGATTATCTTTTGAAGAAAAGTATTGTAGAATTGTGTTATAGGTTTCAAACAAACTGGGAAGGCAAGAAATGTTTGGTTCACTTATTTGCTCGGCAGCTGGATTTGCTGACACTCAATCGGGTTCTGCAATACTTGGCTCCATGATTTTTGCAATTGTGGTTGTTCTTGTTGGTATTGGAATTAAGATTTGGAAAAAATACGGCAAGCACTAGAGTGCATTAGAGTATTTGATTGCTAGAGCATTAGATTTAGCTTAATATTTTCGACTTTTATTTTTTGCGGCATTTTTGTTGCCATTTTAAGACAGTATTTTTAAGACGGCATTTTTGTGATTGCCGCTTTTGTTGACGTGCGAAGTCGCAGTTTTTAAATCCGTTGAGGCTTAACGCTACAATAGAGCAGATGAGTGATACAACGATGCAATCGACGGATGAGATTCTTGCAGAGATTGTAGACTCTGTAAAAATTCCTCAATCCTCAGATATAAACAATAAAAAGTCAATAAAAACTGTGAAAAAAGAAAATAAAACTACAAATAAAAATACAAAAATTAAAAAAACTAAAGACTCTGAATCGAATAAGGTGAGTAGGGCATCTAAAGGATTTAAGTCTCCTAAAAGCTCTAAAACCACTTACAATGCGCTTCCACCAGTTGTAAATGATCAGCGAGAAGGTGCGCTTATTGCTCCGCCGAAGTATCGCAAGGGTTCAATGCGAATCGTTCCGCTTGGCGGTTTGGGTGAGATTGGCCGAAATATGAACGTTATTGAATATAATGGTCATATTTTGCTTGTGGATTGTGGCGTATTGTTCCCAGAAGAAGAGCAGCCAGGCGTGGATCTGATTTTGCCAGACTTCCACTACATTCAAAACAGGCTAGACAAAGTAGATGCGCTAGTTTTAACGCACGGCCACGAAGACCACATTGGCGGCGTGCCGTATTTGCTTAAGATGCGCCCAGATATTCCACTAATCGGATCTAAGCTCACTCTTGCGTTTGTTGAAGCAAAGTGCGAAGAGCATAAGATTACGCCAAAAACAATTCAAGTAGAAGGCCGCTCAAAGCTAAAAGTCGGTCCATATAATTTGGAGTTTATTAGCGTAACGCATTCAATTCCAGACGCTCTTGCTGTATGCGTAAAAACGCCAGCGGGAACGATTATAGACACGGGAGATATTAAGCTAGATCAGCTTCCATTAGACCATAGGCTTACTGATTTAGTTGAATTCGGAAAGCTTGGCGAGCAAGGAATTGACTTATTAATGGCTGATTCCACAAACGCCGAGATTCCAGGCTTTGTTAAGCCAGAAACTTCGATTGGACCGGCTTTGGATCAAGCGTTTGCTAACGCATCGCGCAAGATAATCGTAGCAAGCTTCTCTAGCCACGTTCACCGCGTTCAGCAAGTCGTAGATGCTGCGCACAAGTATGGTCGAAAAGTGGTGTTTGTTGGGCGATCAATGGTTAGAAATATGTCGATTGCGGCCGATCTTGGCTACTTGCATATTCCAGAAAATACTGTTGTAGATCTAAAGCAAGCAAAAGATATTCAAGACGATAAGCTTGTTTATATGTGCACAGGATCTCAAGGCGAGCCAATGGCAGCACTTGGACGAATCGCAGACGGAATACACAAAGATATTACAGTTAACGAGTTCGATACCGTTATTCTTGCAAGCTCTCTAATTCCAGGAAACGAGCACGAAGTTTATAAGGTTATTAACAAGCTTGTGCAAATGGGCGCTCGCGTAATCAACAAAGACAATGCTGCAATCCACGTATCTGGTCATTGCAACGAGGGTGAGTTGCTCTATTTGTACAACATTGTTAAGCCAAAGTGCGCTATGCCAATCCACGGAGAACACAGGCATCTTGTTGCAAACGGTTTGATTGCTGTTAAAACGGGCGTGGACCCTAAGAATGTTGTTTTGGCAGAAGATGGCGATGTTGTGGACTTGTACCACGGAAATGCTGCTGTTGTTGGCTCTGTTCCATGCGGATACGTGTACGTTGACGGCGATTCCGTTGGAGAGCTTACAGACGAAGAGCTGGAAAAGCGAAGAATCCTTGGTACGGAAGGCTTTGTGTCTAGTTTTGTAGTTGTAAATACAGATAGCGCAGACGTTGTAGCAGGTCCAAAGATTTACTTGAATGCTGTTGCAGAAGACGAATCTGATTTTGAAAAGGTTCGATCTCAGATTGTTTTCCAGCTTCAAGATGCCATGATGCACGGCGAGAAAGACACGCACAAGCTTCAGCAGATTATGCGAAGAACGCTTGGAAGTTGGATTGCGCGCGCGTTGCGTAGAAAGCCAATGATTGTGCCTGTTGTTGCGGATCTTGCGCAAAAGGATTAGTCAAGTGATTAGTCAAGGACTAGTCAAGCGATAAGAGCCACGTAAAAATCATAAATAAAGTAAAATCACCATAAATACACAAGTAAATACACAATAAACACAAAAGGAAGTTAATATGCCAGGAGCAAATCTGACTCGCGTAGAAGCTGCGGAACGTTTTAGCGCTATCCAAATGCCAATTCACTACACTGTTGCACTTGATTTAGGCAAGGGTGGCCGCGATTTTAAGTCGCACACAAAAATTGAGTTTGGCGCAAAAGTTGGTGGAACAAGCTTCCTCGATTTGATTGCAAACAGTGTTGAATCCGTTGTGCTTAATGGCGTTTCTCTTGACGTTTCTAAGGTTTTTGCAGATAGTCGCATCGAGCTTGCAAATTTGGCTGAGCACAACACAGTAGAAGTTGTAGCAAATTGCCAATATTCCAACACGGGCGAAGGCTTGCACAGAAGCGTTGATCCTTCCGACGGCAACGTTTACCTTTACACGCAATTTGAGGTTCCAGACGCTCGCCGCGTTTATGCAGTGTTTGACCAGCCAGATTTGAAGGCTGTTTTTGACTTTAGTGTGGATGCTCCAGAAAGTTGGATTGTTACTTCCAACATGCCAGTTAAAAGCGAAACTGCGATTGAAGGGCGCAAGACGGAAGATGGCACTTTGGAAAATGGCGCTGTAGAAGGCATGAAGCGCTGGGTGTTTGAGTCAACTCCAAAAATGAGCTCCTACTTAACTGCGATTTGCGCAGGTCCTTACGCCGAATGGCACACGTCTTACAACAATGAGGACGGCCGCGTAGTTCCAATGGCAATGTACTGCCGTCAGGCACTTAAAGACGCTTTTGCAAAAGATGTTGACTACTTGTTTGACATTACAAAGAAGGGCTTTGCTTTCTACGCTAAGACTTGGGGAGTGCCATATCCGTACGCAAAGTACGATCAGATTTACGTGCCAGAATACAACGCTGGAGCTATGGAAAACATTGGTATGGTTACAATTCGCGACCAATACGTGTTTGAGTCCAAAGTTACAGACGCTTATGCTGAGCGCCGCGTTGTAACAGTTTTGCACGAGCTTGCACACATGTGGTTCGGCGACTACGTAACTATGAAGTGGTGGAACGATCTTTGGCTCAACGAGTCTTTTGCTGAGTTTACGTCTACGCTTGCAACGGCTGAAGCAACCGAATGGCACGACGCTTGGAGCACATTTAATTCTGGCGAAAAGAGTTGGGCGCTTAATCAAGATCAGCTTCCAACAACCCACCCAATCGTGGCTCCAATCAACGATTTGAACGACACTTCCGTAAACTTCGACGGCATTACTTACGCAAAGGGCGCTTCTGTATTAAAGCAACTCGTAGCGTATGTTGGTCGCGAAAAGTTCTTTGAAGGAATCCACAACTACTTGAGCAAGCACGCTTATAGCAACGCAACTTTGGCGGATTTGTTGCACGAGTTGGAGCTTACAAGCGGGCGCGATCTTAAGTCTTGGAGCGCGCAATGGCTTGAAAAAGCTGGAATTAACACGATTTCTACCGAAGTCGAAGAAGCTAGCGACGGTACTATTGCTTCCTTGCGTTTGCGCCAGAGCGCGCCAGATGAGCATCCAGTTTTGCGCGCGCATCGCTTAGCTGTTGGATTCTACAATGTAGACGAAGCAAGTGGCGAAATTGTGCGCACAAAGCGAATCGAACTAGATGTTGATGGCGAAGTGACGGAAGTGACGGAAGCGCGCGGATTGCAAAGGCCTACGCTTATTCTTGTAAACGACGACGATTTAACGTACACAAAGTTGCGTTTTGACGAAAAGTCGCTTGAGTTTGCTGCCGAAAATCTCTACCGCTTTAAGGATTCTTTGACTCGCTCGCTTATTTGGCTTGCATTGTGGGATATGACTCGCGATGCAGAATTCCCAGCAGAGCGCTTTGTGGAACTTAGCCTTAAGGCCTTGGCAACAGAGCACGAATCTACTACTTTCCGCTATGCTCTTGGTCAAGTAAAGGTAACTGCAAGCCGCTACGTTGTTCCAGAGCGCCAAGCACAAGTTGCAAAGCATGTAGCTCATGAACTCTGGCAGTTGGCTTTGGCAGCTTCTGCAGGCTCCGACGAGCAATTCCAGTTGCTCAAGGCTTATCTTGGATATGGCGAAGTTGGAGATAGTGAGTTTGTGCAAATCGCTAACGGATTGCTTGACGGTTCTGTGCGCTTAGAAGGCTTGGAAATAGATAATGACTTGCGTTGGAGCATTCTTATTGCTCTTGCAGGCGTGAACGCTTTGGACGAAGCTGGAGTTGATGCGGAACTCGCTAAGCGTGATACGACTGAGAATCGTGAGTATGCATATCAGGCTCGTGCGGCTCGCTCAACTGCAGAAGCTAAGGATTGGGCTTTTGAGCAGGCTTTGCGTAATCTTGATTTGACTAATATGCAGATGGGTGCTGTTGTTGCTGGATTTGCAAGCACTGCTAAAGGTGATTTGGTTAAGCCTTATGTTGAGCGCTACTTTGCGGAAGTTGAGTGGATTTGGAAGAATCGCACATTCCACATGGCGGAAACTTTGATTGAAGGCTTGTATCCAAATTATGCGGATGTAGACGAGTTGGTTGAGCGCGGGCAAAGCTGGCTTGATGAGCATAAGGATGCGGATCAAGCTTTGCGTCGTATGGTGCTCGGCAAGCTTGATTCTTCTCGCCGTACGCTTAAAGTGCAGCATTACAACGCTTCGCTTTAGTTTTTTGCAATCAAATAGCAATTTTCAATGTACATTCCTAATAAGAAAATAGGGAAATGTAGATTGAATCTAAGTTTATTAAAGATTAGGTTGATTAAAGATTAATTCAAGGAGTCGCAAGATGGCAGAAGATATGCGTCAATCAACGCCAACAATACATGGAGAGCAACTAAACGCGGATGGCACGCAAAAAGCACAAGACCGCGTAAACAATCGATCTTTGCGACCAAACAGCGATTCCTTTAAAGAGTTTATGACTAGCGGCTGGGATAACCAGGAGCCTCAAATCGAACCGCTTGAATCGTCGAAATACACACCAGCGCGTCTAGAGGCGCTTGGCAAGCGATTCCCAGGCGAGCGCCTTGTTATTCCAGCAGGCCAGCCAAAAGTGCGCAATAACGATTGCGATTATGCTTTTAGGCCAGACACAACTTTCGCATATTACACTGGCTTGGGCCAGGATTACGAAGCTGGCGCTGTTCTTGTACTTGAGCCAGTGCAAGCAGGCAGCGACGAGGAAGCGGCTGGCAAAACCCACGTTCCGCAGCTTTTTGTGGCGCCTCGCGCAGACAATAGCACTGCAGCATTCTATAAAGACCCACACTACGGCGAATACTGGGTTGGTCCTCGCGCAGGGCTTAAAGAGCTTAAGGCTATGACTGGCATTGAAACGCGCGATATTGCCGAGCTTGACGACGCGATTGCAAAAAACGTTAGCGACGATAATAGCGCTGCCGAAAGCGTGCGCGTGCGAATTGTGCGCGAGTCGGATGCTGATCTAACTGCGCGCGTAGATGCTTTAAGAGAAGCGAGTGGATTTAGCGACGAAGATGCTAACATTGCTGCAGACGATAAGCTGCACGAAGTGGCTGCCGAAGCGCGAATGCTTAAAGATGCCTACGAGATTTGCGAAATGCGCAAAGCTGTTGCTGCTACAAAGTTAGGCTTTGATCGCATGCTTACGCGTTTGCCTCAAGCTTTGGGCAAGGATCATTCTGAACGCATGATTGAAGGCGCTTTTAACTCCGTTGCTCGAGAAGTTGGAAACGAAGTTGGCTACGATACAATTGTTGCTTCTGGCAAGCACGCTCCAATTTTGCACTGGATGCGCAACACGGGCGTGGTTTCTAGCGGTGATCTTCTTTTGATTGACGCTGGCGTAGAAGTTAACAGCCTTTACACAGCAGATATTACGCGAACTTTCCCAACCAATGGCAAGTTTACGGATTTGCAAAAGAAGCTTTACCAGTGCGTTCTCGACGCTCAGCAAGCTGGTTTTGAGGCTGCTAAGCCAGGTGCTACCTACAGCGATATTCACCACGCTTGCATGCGCGTGCTTGCAGAGCATTTGCACGAGTGGGGCATTCTAAAAGTTAGCGTTGAGGAATCGCTTTCTCCGCAAGGTCAGCAGCATCGTCGCTGGCATGCGTGTGGTGTTGCTCACCACTTGGGTCTAGATGTTCACGATTGCGCTCAAGCTCGCTACGAGGCTTATCAGGGTGCGAAGATTACTCCAGGAATGATTTTTACAATCGAGCCTGGCTTGTACTTTGCTGCCAATGATCTTATGCTTCCGCCAGAAATGCGCGGAATCGGAATCCGCATTGAAGATGATGTTTTGATGACGGAGAATGGTCCTGAATGGCTTTCTATCGATATTCCTAAGCAAATCGAAGATGTTGAAGCTTGGATGGCTCAGCGCGCTGCTAAATAGTGTGCTGCTATCTAAACGGATTGTCTAAGATTGTCTAAGATTATCTAGGATTATCTAGAATAATCTAAGACTATCTAAATTAATTATCTAATCTTTACGCAATAATGTTGTTATAGCACTTAGTTGTTATAACAACATTACTTTATTGCGGCTTATGTGGCTTGTGTGCTGCATATGCTTTATATGTTTCATGCGTTTTATACATTTGTGTTTTATGCATTTATGTGACTTGTTGCAATAAAGATGTTGATTAACGAGTCGCAGCCAAAATCATCGATACTCTCGAAAGGAATACAATGACTAAGCCAATCGTTCTTTCACTTGGAGAACTACTTTGGGATTTGCTTCCCCAAGGAAAACGAGTTGGAGGTGCTCCAGCGAATTTTGCGTATCACGCGCAATGCAATGGTGCAGAAAGCTACGTTATTAGTGCTGTTGGAGAAGATTCTCTTGGCAATGAACTTGTTGAAGAAGTTGAAAAAGCAGGGATTAAGCACGTTATTCAGCGCAATGCTTGGCCAACTAGTACGGTAGATGTTTCGCTTAGAAATGGCATTCCAGAGTACACGATTGTGCGAAACATTGCGTGGGATCATATTGTTTATACGCGCGAACTTGTGGATCTTGTTAGCAAAGCAGACGCGATTTGCTTTGGCACTCTTAGCTTAAGATCGCAAGAAACGCACGACACTGTTTTGGAGCTTTTAAAGCATGCAAAGCCAAACGCCATGAAGTTCTTCGACATAAACATTCGTAGCGATCATTATTCAAAGGATTTGATTGACGCTCTTCTTAAAGAGGCAACTGTTTTTAAGCTTAACGATTCCGAGCTGCTTCTTCTTAGAGATATGTTCAATATTCGCGAAACTTCCGACAATGAGGCTTGCAAATGGTTCCAGGCTCGCTATGGTTTGGATTATGTGATTTTGACTGGTGGATCTACTTTTAGCGCAATCTTTACTAAGAATGGCGAAAGCTCTACCTACCCAACTCCTCATGTGGAAGTTAACGACACGGTTGGCGCTGGAGACTCATTCTCTGGCACGTTTACTGCAAGGATTTTAGCTGGCGATTCGCTTAAAGACGCGCATCGTGCTGCAATCAACACTGCTGCGTACGTTTGCACTCAAGCAGGAGCGTGGCCAGAGTACCCGAGCGAAATCCCAGACTATCTTTCTAAAGCAGGACTGTAGGCTGCAAGAATATAAATAAAAGCTTCAACTTGTAAGATTAATTAGGTAATTCCTAGACTCAAACGAGTTGAAGCTTTTTTATACGCCATTAAGGCGATTATTTGGTGGGGCCTCAGGGGCTTGAACTTATTGAAATAAAGCCGTTTCTTGTTTTCGTTGAGTTTCCAACGATTATCGTTGATATTCCGCCATTCTTACGGCGTGTCTAGCGTCGTTTTACCCTCTTAAACACGCCCGAATTGGGTATACTAAGTGTGTCGCTTGGTGTGTCGTTTGTGTGTCGTCGGCATATCAGCGCTTGAGTACAAGGAGTGAAAATGGTAAAAGATTTTGGGACGCTGAGTTACCGTCCGAACAAACAGAATCCGACTAGGGTAGTCGCACGATACCGTACACCAATGTATGCGTTCAGCTTGTGGCAGGGATTGCCTAAAGTGCAGTCTAAGAGTTTTCCTATCATGCAGCAGCGTGCGGCGGAGGACTGGCTACGCAAGGCCGAGTATGAGATTGAGGAACGCATCTGGGTGCCGCCTCAAGAGGTTAAAAGACGCGAGATAGCAGAACGCACTACTTTTAACGCGTATTTTCCAGGCTGGCTTGAGAATAGGCGCGCGAACAACAAGCCTCTTAAAGCGAGTACAAAATACGGTATTGTGAAAGCCTACGAGAATCATATTAAACCAGTGCTTGGCGAGATGGCGCTCGCGGATATTACGGCTCAAATTGTGAATGATTTTAGAAGTAGTTTAGACCCTTCACAACCCGTTATGATTCGTAATACGATGAAAGTATTAAGGGGTATGATAAACACGGCGCTAAAGCCCGACATTAATGGCAATCCGCCTATTTTACAGACGAGTCCACTAACAGCCAGCGAGCCAAGGCCAGAGTCGAAGCGCGAGATTATTGTTGCTACGCCTGATGAGGTGAAATCAATCTATGACGCGATGCCCGACGAGTACGCGCCTGCCGTTCTATTAGCCTCATTGTGCGCGCTACGTATTGGAGAGGTTTGCGCGCTTAAGGTGAGAGACGTTGATTTTAGACGCGGCATTATTACGATTGCTCATACGCGCGCCACAACGCCGAACGCGAGTGAGCTTGTTACAGCGCCTAAGACTAGCAAGAGCGCGCGTACTGAGATGATGCCAGATTCTCTTGTAGCCACGTTGAAAGAGTTTATCAAAGAGCAGGGTTTAAGCAAGGACGATTGGCTATTCCCTATGAGAACGGATAAAACAGCGCCTATACGCACGAACACGCTACGATACTATTACGATAATGCTAAGCGCGCGGCGAATCGCCCCGACCTACATTTTCACGACTTACGTCACACTTGTTTGACGTGGCTTGCGCAGAGCGGCGCTACTGTTAAAGAGCTGATGGATATGGCAGGTCATTCAGATCCGAAGATTGCTATGGTTTATCAGCACGCGGCGGACGAACGACGACGTGAGCAAGCTGAGGCGCTTGGCGGCAGGCTGTTTGGCGAAGAAAAAGAAGCCCCCCTTCGTTGAAAACAATAACAAAGGGGGGTTAGAACAACAGTTCTAATTATACCCGTTTTTATTGTACACCTTGTTTAGCATATAAGTAAAGCGCGCTAGAGGGAAATGAGCTAAAACCCGCTAGCGCGCCTTGCTCGGTTTGAGAACCTATTCAATTATGAAGAGAGAGAAACAGAGGTTTAATCCACTTACTATTCTATCACGTTTGGCTTCTAAAGCCTATAAAGTGTCTTACTGGCGCTTGTGGCTTTTCTTTAGGCATGACACTTGAACACTGTTGAGACTCACCTAAAGTGTCGGTTATACCGAGGCAATATCTTGCCCAATCCTCAACTTTTCTATTCTCTTCATCATCTGCAATTGTTAGTAAATAACCAGCATTTTTACCCAACGACGCTGGCTCTATACATTTTATAAGACCTTGCTCTTGCAAGAATTTCCAAGCTTGACTAATACGATTTTGCGCCGTATTCTCACGAGATTTTACTATACTTGCAACATCTAAATCTGGCTGGAATCTCTTATTACCATTCGGCAGCTGAATCATGCCTAACGATTTTGCAATATGCCTCCAACCTCTTTGATAATACCTACAAGCCAAAGATCTATTAGCTATCATTCCCGTAGCTGGGTAATCATAACAATTTGCCGCCATGCAAAGCAATACTGTAAAAGCGAAAGGGTTAACAGTTACTTTTCCCCCACGCAATTTTGATAGCTTACCAGTTTCACCGAGCGCAAAAACCCTTTTAATGTTCGAGTATCCCATCGTCGCCGTCTTTCCTCCACGGCTAAATGTAAGATAGTCGCGGAACTTGTTTGGTTCTTCCTCATGCTTTCTATCTTTCCCGATGTGAGCATGAGGATTTTTTTATACTAAATTATCAATCTATAATAATACTCTGGTCATTGATTTAACTCAATGAGTGTTATTGTGTTAAATAATATTGTGGTATTGATTTAACTCAATAATATACATGATATATACAGGTTATACAGGTTTATAACAAGTGCTTTCGCAAAATAAATTCTCAAGATAATAGCGTTTATAATCTTGAAGAATCTCAAGAGTCACCTCCAATTCGCAAGCAATAAGATAATCCATATTTGAATAAATCTTCTCTAACGCTTTGTAATCCTCTAGGCTAATCAGCCTTAAAGCCGTAACCTTCCTAGCTCTAACTTCAGCCTTAGTTGACACAAAACAGCCATCGTCTCCATAGTATGCGTGAACAAGCTCATGGCATAATGCGCATTTTTGCTGATACTCTAGCAATCCTTCATCAAGAATTATTAAGTGCTTAGGGCGATAATAAACACCATAATATCCATCAGGTAACCTGCGCTCGCGGATCGTTATATTTTGTCGCGCCGCTTCCTGGTATAAGTCATTTAGTGTTATCGTCCTTCACCACCTCGTTTTTCTTCGTCGCGATATGGCGACTTATATGAGGCTAGCGTGTAATCTTGCAGGTTTGTCGCAATATCATCAGCAATATTGTCAATATCGTCATTAGGAATAAGAATCTTTACTCGCATTATTGCTATGCTCACGATATCAGCTAACGATGTGCCAGCATGCTCGCAAATTTTATAAGCCACTTCAATAGGAATATTTGGTTTTCCATTTAGCCATTTCGATAGATTGCTTTGTTGGCAATTTAATGCGCGGCAGATTTCTGATTGTGTTATTTTTTTAGCCGCTAACATTGCTTTTATCTCGCTGCCGACGGATTTTGCAAATAGCTCGGCTCTATCTTCTAATTTGTTCATATTACAAGTATAGCAGTTTTAGTCATAAATATGTCTAAATAAACACGCCGAAGTGTTGCATTATGTCTAAAAAAACATTATTATGATTATATGAACATAAAAGAAGATGAAGACGATAAAGCAATTCAATGGATTGCCGCCAAATTAGAGCAGGCTATCCAAGAAAGTGGAATGCGAATTAAAAGCATTTCTGAGAAAACAAAAATGTCTGAGACCGCATTAAGAAGCAAGAGGAGAGGAGAAATTCCGCTTGGTTTCAAAGATATAGCGCTGTTGGCTGCTGTATTGCATAAACCAGTTGAATATTTCATACCCCCAATGTACATAGCAAAGGAATAACAATGACACCCGAAATTGAAAAAGCCACACAAGACTGGATAACAGCCGAACGCGAATACAACGAAGCAGAACAAGGCTTCATGGACATAAAAGACCAACTAACAAAACAAAACCTAGACGACGCCAAAGCAGAACAAAAGATAGAACAACTCAAAAAACAACTCAAAGAACTAAAAACAAAATGCTACAACCTCGAAGCCCGAATAGGCATCGAAGAGAGAAAAGCACACAAAATCTTCGGAAACCTAGAAAGCAACTGGGACTACAAAATAGCGAAAAACAACCTCATAGGCGCAAGAGACAAACTCGACATCGCGCGAAACTACCTAGAACACCTAATCGCGAAAGAAGCAGAAAAATGACGCCGCAAAACATTAACCACCTAATCGACGCAATAGAAACAACCGTTGTCTCACTAAGCATGACAGGATTCTTCGCATACGTCCTCTACAAAATCTTAAAAAACGTGGAATAACCATGAAACCGCAAACAGTAACAGAGCTTAGATGGCATCTAGCGCGCACAAAAGGCGCACTCGCACAAGCGCTAGACGACCGCAGCAATGCTGAAAACAATCGACTACAAGCCATACTCGACCAAGAGAAAGCCGAAAGAGAACTCGAAGCACACGCAACAAGAGAAACAGAAAGCAATCTCGGAATCGCGAAACAAAAACTAAAACAAGCCACTAAAGCATACGAAACCGCCGATAAAGCAGCAATGATTATATACAAACAAAAAATCCACTTAGAAGACGAACTAAAAAACATGCAAAAAACAAAAGGAGACTAAAAATGCTCACTAGAAAATATCCACACTTAACACTAATAGCCAGCATAATTCTCCTCCTGGCAGACATTATCGTCGCCGCTCCACACCAAGGCGCCGCCGACCTAACAACAATCGCAAGCGTAGTAGGCGCAATCATCTCCGCTATCGGCTTTGCTAACGCCACATACGAAATCGAACAGAAAAAAGCACAGCAATGAAAAAAATCACATACAGGCTCAGCCTCACACTATACGCAATACTCACAATAGGCGGAATCCTACTCGCCGCCACAGTACTAATCCAACCGCCAGCCTACATGAGCCTCCCCGTAGGACTACTAATAATCCTCATCAGCCTAACAGGCATCATACAAAACGTTAAACAACACAAAATGCAGGAAAACATCGAATGGATACGCAAGAATACACAAGCCGAGACATCATCAAACACTACGATGAGCGACTCGACAAACTCAACGAACAACTCGACCGAATCGAACGGATCTACACCAACAAGCAAGTAAAAAAAGCCTACAGTGTGAAAGAGTTTGCCACAATGTACTCGCTAAGCATACCAATGGTAAAACAGCTAATCGCACGCGGAAAGCTAAAAGCCGCCACATGCGACAGCAAGCGAGGCAGCACACTAATCATAGACGCAGAAAGCGCCAAAACATGGTGGACTAAACAACTCGGCAAAAAAATAAACTAACAAAATTCAAGCGCGTAAAACGGCACTCTAGCGAAACAAACAGAGACAAAATCTCTTAAACTGTTTCACCCCATCAATGTACTCAAGCACAAGCTAGAGGAGCAAAGTTCGACTCTTTGCACGCGCACAAAGGGCACGGTTATAGGAACACTCCAACAAAAAACAAACTCCTAAACACACGCTCAACCGTGCCCCCCTTATGAAAGGAACAACTCATGCTACTCACGCCAAAACAAGTGCGAGACGCTGAAATAAGCACATGCGCGTTTGGCCTAGGTTACAACCTGGAAGAAACAGACAATCTACTAGACGAATGCGAGTACACAATAAGCGTCCTCGGCGGCGCGCTCCTAATAATGAAGCGCCTACTCGAAGCGCACAATATCCCAATCCCACAAACAATCTGAGGAGGACACTATGAGCGCTGAAGAAGCATTAAAAGCATTCATAGAAACATGCGACAATCCAGAATCCACGATAGAAGAAAAATCCGACGAGTTTGCAAAACTCACAGAATCAATCCGCAATGAGCTACTAAGCGACCACGAGTTTTGCACAGACCCCTTAAGCGAAAAAATCCGCGTTCTCATACGATACATAAAGAAGGATTATGCTAAAAAATTCCTCGCGTTCACGCGTCTAGAAAAGCATGAAACCGCCAAGCGTGATGAGCTGCTACAAGCCATACAAGACGCTTGCATAGCCTTACAAGTAGCCGTCGAACTGAAAGACAACATTAGTCAGAATGAAAAATAAGAAACGCGTTCTCAGCGCGGCGAAAAAAATGCGCAAAGCATTAAAACAGCAGCGAGAGAACGACACTAGCGTCGGCTTCTCACTATCCTACTACGAGCAAAAAGTAAAAGAAGCAGAACGAAACCTATTTAGAATACTCATCGACGGCAAAAAAGGAAAGAAAAAATGATTAGCAAACAATTAGACAAAGCGTTAGAAAAACTCAAACAAGCACGCGAAAAAATCACGCTAGCAGGAAAAGAATACGATTGCGCTCGCAAAGAATGGCAGCCACTCGCACAAGCCAGAAAGAAAGTCAACGCAACTAAAAGCAAATACGATAAAGCAATTGGAGAGTGGAGCAAACTCGATAATCAATTCGATAATGAGCACCCTCAGCTCGTAAATGCGATAAACAGCGCGCGTAACGCATTGTACGAAGCAGAAAACCATGTCGAAGAAATAATCAGCAAACTAACCGAGGCAAAAAATGATTGAAGACAAACTAGCAGAAGCACTAGCAGAGTATAAGCAAGCAATAGAAGAAGAAGTACGTCTTGAACGCGAACTCTCGAATGCAAAAAACAAAGATAGCGCGCTCATACAAGCCAAAAAAGAAGCAGAAAAACTTTACTCAAAATATAGCGACGCAAACGACGCATGGCAAGAACTCAATAACAAATTCAACAGCGAGCACGAACAGCTTCTTGAATCCATAGACGACGCATGGCGTTACCGCTGTGAAGTAGAAAAACTTATCGCAGGAATAATCAGCAAACAAAAAGGAGAACCTGATGAGTGGTAAAAAAGAAATCACAGACCTTGAAGACCAACTAAGCAACCTCAATGACCGAGAAATAGCACAATGCATGATAAACATAACCAAGCTGCTAAAAACAGGGGAACAAGCTCTAAAATGTGCTAAAAAAATATGGAAGAAAAGGAATGATTCTCCACTCGCAAGAGAAACCGTAACAGCAAACGGTCAAAAAGTCGGCGACATAAGCATCACTAAAGGCTGTGCATCAAAGTGGAAAGTAAAAGACCAGGAAGCCTATGCAAGATGCCTTCAAGAAGAAGAGTGGCTACTCCCTAACGGCGCACCAGCATGGGAAGACACAATAAAGCCACGCATTGAAGCGTGCGACACAAAGTTTATCGACGCGCTAATAGAAGCGCATCACGGAGACGTGCCAGATTGCGTCACACTCACTGGCGGTCGCGAAGACAGTGTTACGGTCAAACTCAACTCAGATTTTGTCAACAACAGCATGAGTCTTAAAGAAATAGCAAACAATGTAATCTCACAAATCGAAGAAAGCAGTGAAGAAGATGAGTGGTGAACTAACCATTGGCGAACAAATAGACTTAGCAGGTAAATACGCGCTAGCTATGATCACGCCGCCAGCTTATCGCAAGAAAGCAGCAGACATACTCATTGCGATATCACTAGGTCAAAGCATTGGACTTGCACCCGTACAAAGCATGTACGAAATAAACGTAATAAACGGCAAACCGTCCATGAGCGCAGCTCTTGTAGAAGCACAAGTACGCAAAGCAGGGCACACGCTCCGAGTTAAAGTAGACGACACCCCTGGCAAAGAATGCGCAATATGCACAATCATTAGACGCGACGACCCAGAATATCCGTTTGTATCAAAACGCGATAGAGCATGGGCACAACGCATGGGGCTGTTAAAAAACCCCAATTACATTAAGCAGCTGCCAACAATGCTGAAAAAGCGAGCTATCACAGATTGCGCTCGCGACGCTTGTAGTGAGGCGTTATGCGGCATTGACTATTGCAAAGAGGAACTTGGCGATTTTGATAATGTTGAAGCAACGGTAGAAGGAACAGAAGAAACTGTAGAACCTACAAAATCTATAGAGCCTAAGCAAAACGTCGAAATCATCGAGGCGGAAGTTGTCAACGAGTCACAATCACAGCCGCCATTGCCGCGCTTGATAGAAACAGAGCAGAAAAATGAGATTGTAAAAATCTTGCAAACCGCTGGAATACCAACATCTGAATTAAGAACGCGTTTCATGCATGAACGCTTTCTACCAACCCCAACATCAGTAATGACCTATGCTGATGCGGAAGCAATCCTCGCGAACCCTCAAACACTAATGCAGCAGGCGCGCGAATGGATACGTGAGCAAAGCACTAGCCGCACGCAAGGATCAACACAAGAAGGAGAACAGAAATGATATCCGCCACAATAACAGGCAACCTCGCCGCCAAACCAGAATTAGAGTCCACGCCAAGCGGAACCAAACTAGCACGCATCGTAGTCTACAGCACGCGCAGAGTCAAAGACCAAGCCACAGGCAACTGGGTAGATGCTACAACAACCAAAGTCCACTGCACAGCATGGAACGGACTGGCTGAGCACGCCGCCGCCGAACTCGACAAAGGCATGAGCGTAATCGTAAAAGGCACTTTAGAGCAACGCAATTACACGGATAAAGACGGCGTGCAGCGCACAAGCCTAGAGTTGACCGTCAATGAAGTCGGGCGCGCGCTGAAACATGGGAGCCTCGCTAACGCGCAACCCATGCAAGCGCCACAACAAGGCTTTACGCCATACGCACAACCACAGGCTGCCGCCCAATCAGATCCATGGAACACTCAGCCACAAGCCGACGAATGGGGAAACCCAGACGCCGACCCAGAACCAGAATTCTAGGAGACACGAAATGAAACTCACACTCAAACAACGACTCAAAATCCTCTTCACAGGCAAAATGCCAGAACCACTCATAGCAGTAGACAAAAACGTACCTACGCTAGACACACCCCCACTGAGGTTATACGACCCGGTCATAGACAGCCCACGCACTAAACGCTCCCACGACAACTATGTGACATTAGCAAAAAAGTGCCGCAAAACCCCAAACAAGTGGGTACAAATCACAACAGTACCACGCTCAACAGCCGCACCACTAGCCTCCAAAATCCGACACGGAGGACTCGTAGCATTCAAAAAACCACGAGGCGGACACTACGACGCGCGTCTAACACCATGCATGAGCGAATACCTAGTCGAAGCAAAATTCGTACCAAACAAAAAGGAGAACACAAAATGAAAGTAAACGAATACTATATCGACTCTATTAATGGCGAAAAAGTGCTGAACGTACTAAAAACCAGCCTAGAACCAGAAGACAATCCACGCCTCACTTTAACTAAATATCGCCTATCGCCAGCCGCCAACGCCACATACAAAATTGACTACACGGCATACGTTTCAAAAGAAGAGTATAAGCAGATAAAAGCAATCGCAACAAACCTACCCGACGCAGAAAATAAAGAAGCGCCAAGCGATGAACCCAATGCTGAAAACAATAAAGAAGATGAGAATGAACTTGAAGGAATCCTCCGAAAATTTTGCGAGTTCCAAACACTAAAAGAAATAGGGATTCCCCCAGACGATATACCAGTAGAGGACGGTGTAAAACGCATTGTGATTAAACTCAAGGACTAAACAATGAGCAGGCAAAAACAGAAAGGCACGGCGTTTGAAACCGCAATCGTCGAATACTTGCAAGACAAGCTATGCGATGAAACTATCGAACGCCGCGCATTAAACGGCACATGTGACCGTGGAGACATCAGCGGCGTAACCTTTTGCGGCAGCCGCATGGTACTCGAATGCAAAAACGAGGCGCGCATGAGACTAGCCGACTATGTGCGCGAAGCCGAAACCGAAGCACACAACGATAATGCTTTCTATTATGCGGTAATACACAAAAAACGCGGCGTGGGTATAAGCACGGCGCAAACCATAGGGCAACAATACGTAACAATGCCACTACATATTTTCGCTAGCATAATCGAAAAATCAGGCTGGTACAAAGAGGCACTCAGAACCGAAGCACTCAAAAACAAGGAGAACAAGAAATGAAAAAACAATACCTAACACAAGTAATCATCAGTGAACATAGGACGACCGCAGTCCCAATGTGGGCAGGATACGGCACATACGCTCACAAAATACCTACAACATTAATACCAACCTACTTGTGTCAGCGCTTAAGCACAAGCGACGACTTGTACTTAAGCGACGACTTAAAACAATACATAAACAGATTAACAGGCACTGTGCAGCGTACGAAGGGGCGCAGATGATACCTAAAAAAGTCACCGACTTAATCCGTCAATGGTACGTGGACGGAGTGCCACTCAACTATATATGCAAGCAAACAGGACTCAGCGAGCAGCATGTAAAAGCAATTATTGAAAACACGACAACCGCGGAAGAATGGAAAAAGAAAATATTCAGCAACCACCGCTAGACCTAACACGCATCTTGCGCGCACTAGGCTACACGCACCCCAGCGACCTAGACGGAGCAAGCGTCATCGCCATCCGCACCAACGGTGAAATCGTGCACGACTACCTGCAAGGCGTAACCAACGCGCACGCGCAAGTAGTCACATGGCGATTGCGTGGCAGCGGCGAGCGCATCATGGAAAGCGTACGAACCACAAGCGCGTGGCGCACCGTGCTAGATAGTAGTTGGAAGACGATAAACATTTTGGAGAAATAATGAACGCAGTACAAGCAAAATTAGCAGACTATGATGGCTTTGTTGAAAAATTCAAGCCTAAGCTAACAACAGACGATTGTTATACGCCTCTGCAAATCTATGAGATTATTAAGAACTGGGCGGTTGAAAAATACGGTTTGCAGGGGCGTACTATTTTGCGACCTTTCAAACCTGGCGGCGACTATGAGGCGGAAGAGTATCCAGAAGGTTGTGTGGTTATTGACAATCCGCCATTTAGTATTCTGAGGAAGATTAAAGATTTTTATATTGCGAATCATGTTGATTTTGTGCTTTTCGCACCAACGCTCACGCTTTTCAGCTCAACGGATAATGTAGTGAACTACGTGCAGGTCAATGCGCCTATCAGATACCATAACGGCGCAATCGTCAATACCAGCCTCGTGACTAATCTAGGCGACAATCTCATTGAGACCGCGCCAGACTTAAGACGCAGAATCGTAGAAACCCAGAAAAAGTCGCCTATTAAAGCTAACACTGCGTCAAAAAAATACGAGTACCCCGAACACGTCATATCCTCCGCTCTTTTAGATAAGTATGTGAAGCATGTGCAGCCTTTCGTATTAAAGCGCAGCGAAGCGTACTTTGTGAAAACACTAGACTCGCAGCGCGCCGCCAAGAAGGGTATTTATGGGGGGGGGGTATCTCATTAGTAGCAAAGCTGTTAAGCGTTTGCGCGAATGTTTACAAAGCCCACTATCCGAAGGCTGCACAGACACGGAACACTCAACAAAATGGGAGCTAAGCGAGCGAGAAAAACAAATAATAAAAGACCTAGACGAACAATCACAGAAAGAACACAACAATGGCAGTAAACATAAGCCAGAAAGACAAGACGATTGAGCGCGTACGCGAGCGCTTGAGTCAAGCCTATAGCGAGATAGCGCCACACACGCCAGACTCGGCAATCCAATACTTAGACGAATACGATACGCTAATTCGCAAATACCTAACACAAGACTACGGTTATTGCACGGCGCGCATGCCATTAGAAGAACCAAACCACACAAAATAGGAGAAAACCGTGAGCACACCAGACTATTACAAGTACGATGACGGCGAAACACACTTTGAATGCTTTGATATTAGCCGCTACTACTCAGGCGACTGGGCGCAGGTCATTCAATATGTGTTCCGCTGGCAGAAAAAAGGCGGCATCAAAGACTTGGAGAAAGCGTTAGCATGCGCACACGACGCATACTATCACGGCATTGAATGCAAGCTTCTTACAAATGAAAGTATAATTGAGCGCGCTGTTGCTAGCAAAATACAGCTTTTGGGAGATACGCACTATGCAGGCACAGCTCTCTTTTGGCAGTGCATAGCGGACGGCGGATACAAGGCAAACGCTATAAAACTACTTGAAAGAATGATTGAGAACGTAAAAGCAGCCAAAAGCGTATAATAAGGCTTGAAAGAAAGGAAAAGAATGCACGATAGCAGCGAGCGCAGACTTTGCCGTGAATGCCGCCACACTTACGCGAAAATAATCCGCGCGTTGCCAGCGCAGGTTGCTATCGTGCGTCAAATCGCCTATAAGCAGGTAAGGCTCACGCACCTAGGGCACACGCCGTCGCGCGGCGTGCCGCCAATGCCGTTGAATACTCGCGCGCTGAAGCTACTTGACCTTATGCACGCGCAATGTTGTAGTGTGCTTGGTCAGGTTGATTCGCGTTACGCATGCTTGCCGCTTATGCCAGCGTTGCGCATACTAGGGGAGAATGCGAAAAAAATTCCGCAGCTGCCAGCCGCAGTCTATGACTTGCGAGAATGGCGTGCGATAGAACGCGACTATGATACGCTCACAACCCCCGATGAAATCAAACACCCTATAGGCGTATGCCCTAAGTGTAATGCTCCAGCCGCCGCTCACACGTGGGATAAGACCTACACGTGCAGCAAGTGCGGTTGCAGCAGTATTGTAGAGGACATGAAAGCGAGCGCACGCGCGGCAATTAAAACGCATTGCGGCGTATCATATCGCGCGCGCTGATTGTTTTTGCAATAGGGTAGGCAAATAAAAAACTTGCCTACCCCTTATTTTTTACTGTTGATTGCTTGACTCGGTTTTAGCTGCTTTATCAACAGCCTTTTTCAGCTCTTGCCATGATGATGGCAGCTCTACGGGGCGATGTGGGCGGCGTGCAGCCCAATTGCGGATCATATCATAATCCCACGCGGGCTTTGTTGTTAGTACGCCAACCGAGTGCGTTGGTAGTGGAATTAAACCACGTAACTCACTCGCGTTCTGATTTTCTAAGGCGGCGCGCCTAGAGCGCACGAGATATTGGCGCATAGAATCATAGCCCACGCCAAGAAGCCGCGCCACATCATGCAGTGATACGAGTACCGTTTGACCGTTCTCATCTAGCATAATAGGCTCCTTTTATTTTTCCTTACTACTACCCGTTAAGCCAGCGGATAAGCCAGCAATGCCAGCTGCTAGAGTGAATCCGATACCAGCGAATGGTATTTGCAAGATAACGTTTGTTACCGCGGTAACAGCGCATATTGCCGAAATAATACCTAATACTCTTGTTTTACTCATAATCGTGTGGAAAGATTGAGGACTAGGGGTTCTAGCCAATATGCGTGGTTGGAACCCCCGTTTTTTACTTGCGCTTATTGTCGTGTCGCAAATCTAACCAAATCATAATAATGATAGTTAGAATGTTGAGCGCGAGCGCAACCCAATCTTTGGTTTCCATGTTCACCTCCTTTCATAACTAAATATTATCACAATGTGGGAACATTAGCAAGGGGGTGAATAAAATTTTTTTAATCTTTCGCGTCTTCGATATAATCGCGCAACAATGCTAAACCTTCGGCCTCGCTGGCTGGTAGTTCGACTGGCGCTTGTGGCCGCCGTGCAGCCCAATTGCGGATCGTATCATAACGCCAGAGTGGCGCGCGCAGATTAAAGCCCGCTAGCGCATCAGGCAGCGGCAAATCAAACGGCTTAACACACCCGTCCTTATAATGACGCCGCGCCGTCGTCAAGTATCGCAACACCGCGGATTTTTTCAAATCCAAAAGTATGGCAACGTCGCGCGTCATCAAATACATTGGCGCGTCTTTTTTAGCGCGAAAATCATAGTCGGGCATTTTTATCCTTTCGTGTATAAAAAAAGCCGCACATTTTCATGTACGGCATACACCCCGCGTATGCGGGAAAGACTATCAAGGCACAAAGCCAACCATGCAAAACATAGAAGGGTCACTCCCGCAAATGCGGGAAAGACGTCCAAAAGGACCCCTTTTATCGAAACACAGAAGGATCACCCCCGCGTATGCGGGAAAGAATGCCTTGATTAATTTTTTATAGTACCGCACAAGCATTGCAAGCACAATCTGGCGTGTCACTCCTCGTTCTTGGCTTGCTTATATGCGGCGAGCCAGTCAAAAGAGTACACAGCAAGCACTTCGTCAACCACTTTTGCGAGGCTTACGATACGCATTGGTGTGCCTTTCTCTTTTGCTTCATGCTTTGCTTCACGTCGCGCCTCCCTGTAAAGCTTTTCTATAGTCGAGCCAATGCAGAAATTCTTTACAAAGTAGTCGCCATCTTCCAAGCGTGCGGGATACTCTAGCCCGCTTTCTTCCAAGCTCTTACTTTGCGTGTACTTATAAAAGTGTGCGAAGTTGTATTGGCTTGAGTATAAAGTGTGCGCGCCTGAGATATCGTCATAAGCACGCGCCACGGCGTTTATCTTTTGCAAAGCGTCGTCCACTTTTTCGCGTGGCTCAAGCCCCTCTGCGTCAGCTTTCATGGCGATAGCTCTCATATCTTCACACGCCTTCGCTTTCTGAGCTTCCTCCTTATGCTTCATGATGCTTTTTGCGTCATCTTCTTGTACTTTATAAGGCTTATTGTCCACGATGATGAAGAGCGCGCGCTCCGTCTTGCCATACTTTACTTCAGTGGAAAAGTCGTAGATAATGCCATTTTCCACCGGGTATCTTTCTTTATCATCTTTTTTATAGTCGGGGATAAAGGTGCGTGCAAGTCCATAAGTCTTGCTAGTGCCGTCAATTTTTGCGAGCCAGTCGCGACGGCTGCCAGTGCATAAACGCAACGCGCCGCCGTCATCTTTTCTTAAATAGCTTTCAACAAGTGTATTAACTTCACTTTTGCCGTCTTTTGCCTCTTGGATAAGAGCGTCTATTGTGTTAATCATTTTGTTCTCCTTTTTTGCGTTTCCGCTTTTCTGTACATTTTCTATATTACCACACCTCGCACCTTTGTCAACCTTCGGCGTGTCGCGTGATAGGCTAGAAAAGCCGTAGCGCAAAGGGCGTTATTTTCCTTTTTCGTCCTTCTGTACAATGACGCGCTACGGTGTTTTTATATCAAGCCGCCACACAAAGCGCGCGAGCCTTCGACTTACCAAGCAAAATATCAACCGCCGCCGCATAATCACTTAACGCCGAACGCGAATCAGAAGGCAAAATGTTGCGCACGCCGTCAACCATCTCCGCCACCAAGCGCTCCAAAGCCGCACCGTCAACACCCCAAGAGATAGACACGCTAGGCACCTCTGGCGCGCCGTCAACCTGCGACGCGTCAAAAACATAAGCCAAGCCAGCGCCGCAAATCTCATCTTTGACAACAAGCTCGCCACTAGCCACGCGCGCCTTCTCAGTCTTAGAAAGACGCACAACCGCGCCAACAATCTTGCCGCTCTTCGTATAAGCGCACTTATAAGTTTTAGGCGAAACAAGAGCCAAACCCTTGCTTCCTTTTTTAACCATCGCGTCCGCTTTCTTCCACTCAGAAAACCCGCGCACGCGGCCAACCGTCGGCATTTGAGCAATAACCATCAACATGTTACGCGTACTATAGTGCTTGTCCGCGTTGATGGCCTTAAAACGCGCCACGCTACCAACAAGACCAATAACGCCATCAACAGACTGAAAAACCTCATGAAGCACGCCAGCGACTTGGCTAGTAATAGAATCCGCTTTCTCTTGAGCCTTCGCGCGTGCCTCTCCCTTTGAAGGCTTTACGGTCTTAGTCTCAGGCTGAGCGGTTGTAACATTTTCGTCGAAAATATCAAAAGTATCCTGCATTTTAATCATTCCTTTTTGTTTTGAGCTTTCGCTCGTTTTCTGTACGTTTTCTATATTACCACACCTCGCACCTTTGTCAACCTTCGGCGTGTTGTGACACGCCGCCAATGTGGTATGCTGGAAGCAAAGCGATATACTTATACACAAGAGCGGCCGCGCTGAGGCTGCTCTTTTTTAATGCCATGACAAAACCAAACCCAAGACGCACCAACGGCGCACGCCGCGACAACATAAGACGCAGAGCCTTAGCCTATTACGATACGTGCTACATATGTGGGCAACCAATAGACAAGACACTGAAAACACCGCACCCAATGAGCGCAGAAGTAGACGAAATAACACCAGTATCACGCGGCGGCAGCCCGTACGAGTGGAGCAACATCAGGCTCACACATCGCAGATGTAACCGTATTAAAAGCACACACAGCATCGACTACGCGCGTGCTAAAGTCAACGGCACGCCACAAAGTCCGCACGAGAAAATACACTTCAAAACAAGTCAATGGTGATAGAAAGATAATGAAAATCATTATTAATAAGGTGGGGGGTACCCCCTGCCGCGCCGCAAAAGCCCCCCCGGCGAAAGGTCTAAAATCTCCCCGAGATTTCTATTCGTAACAGCCAATTCGTAACAAAACATTTATTCGTAACAATATGCCTAGGAGAAACGTATGCAATGCAAGAATTGCGGTCAATATTTCAAAACAACTGGGCATGGCCGCAAGCCTCAATACTGCTCGTGTAAATGCCGTGTAGACGCAAACCGTAAACGCAAACAAAACGGCACTAAAAAAGAAAAAACAAAGCAGCCTGTAGTAATAAACCTACCCAACAAGAGCGTGAAAACAAGCATACAAGACGAAGAACTGACAAAAGAAACCTTTGAACGCATGTGTGACACTAGTGTCTTGGAAGAACTACGCTATGCAAGAGACATACTACATAAGGCAATGATTAGTCCTGATACGCCAGCGAACGCACTACCAGCAATAAGCCGTGAACTTATAGGCATTACTGAGAAAATAGAAGGCATGAGCGACTCAACCAATCCGTTGAGCGCGCTAGAAACGGAGGCGGTAACAAATGACACCTTCGACGCCACGACTATCTAGCATCGCACGACACTGTATTCTCCCTGAAGGTATCGTATCAACCGACTTTCCGCGATACGAGCGAGTATTAAACGCGCTAGGCGTACACTATGACCCTTGGCAAAGCGCATTGCTGAGCGCACTGTTTGGCAAACGTAAAGACGGCAAATACGCAGAAGGCGTAGGCGGCGCAGTGTTAAGCATTCCGCGACAAGTTGGCAAAACGTTCATGATTGGCACTGCAATGCTCATGCATTGTGCGATGAATCCTAACTTGCTTATGCTGTGGACTGCTCACCATACGAGAACAAGCGACGAAACGTTCAGAAACATGACCGCGCTCGCAGAGCAACCTGTGTTTAAGCGTTTTGTTAAGGCTGTGCGTCGTGCTAACGGACAACAGCAGATTGAATTCAACAATGGTTCTCGTATTCTGTTTGGTGCGCGTGAGCAGGGTTTTGGCCGTGGTTTTGCTCATGTTGATGTTATTGCGTTTGATGAGGCTCAGATTCTTTCCGAGTCTGCTATGGACGACATGATTCCAACCATGAATGCGTCGCCTAATCCTTTAGCGCTTTATATGGGCACTCCGCCGCGGCCTAAGGATAATGGCGAAGCGTTTACTTTAAAGCGTATGAATGCTATTAAGGGGTATGATAAGGATACTTTTTACGTGGAGTTTAGCGCGGATAGAGATGCTGACCTTGATGACCGTAAAGCATGGGCTAAGGCTAATCCGTCTTATCCGTTGAGGACTAATGAGAACGCTATTTTGCGTATGCGGCGGCAATTGTCTGATGATAGTTTTAGGCGTGAGGCTCTTGGAGTGTGGGACGAAACGGCAAGCCATAATGCTATTGATTTGAAACTTTGGGCTGAGGGCACTGTGAATAAGCCTAAAGAAGGCGGGCTAGCATCGTTTGCGCTGGATATGAATCCTGAGCGTACAATGCTTACTATTGGCGCTTGCCGCAAGTTTGACGATAATACTTGCCATATTGAGATGGTTGAGCGCCGCCCTATTGCTGAGGCTGGTTTACAGTGGGCTGTTGATTGGCTTGCTGAGCGTTGGGATAGGGCTGCTAGCGTTTGTATTGATTCTCAATCTCCCGCCATGACTCTTGTGCAAGACTTGCAGGAAGCGTCCGTTTGGGTAACAATTTTGCAAACCAAGGACGTTGGGCAAGCGTGCGGCCGTTTCCTTGACTTGTTGACGCTCAAACAGTTGACGCATTTGAGCGACGAAGACCAGCCTCAGCTTGCTGATGCCGTTAGTCATGTTGTTACACGTCCGCTTGGCAAGAGTGGATTGTTTGGCTGGAATAAAACTGGCTCTGATGTTGACATTAGTCCTCTTGTGGCTTGCACTTACGCGATGCATGGTGCTTATACAAGTAGACGTGACCCGTTTGAAGATGCGCATATTTGGTAAAGGTGGTGTGCTGTGAATTTCGTATTACCTAGAGCTGTTGAAGGCTTAAAAGCTGACGATTTGAAAGTTTATCTTTACTTAGTAGATAGGCTTATGGACAAAAGGCAGCGCAACAAGCTTCGCAATGCTTACTACGACGGCAAGAATGAGCTGCACGATATTGGCTACAGCCTACCGCCTGTTGCAAGCGATATTAATATCGTCGTCGGCTGGCCTGAAAAAGCTGTGGAAGTGCTCGCTAACCGTATTATTATTGACGGCGTCCGCTCAACAAGTGGCAAAGTTCCTGATGAGCTTACACGGTTGATTGAAGAAAATGACCTGTTTCAGCTTGCTGCTCAAGCACACACTAGCGCACTGGTGAACTCGTGTGCTTTTATCGCCGCGCTAAAAGTGAAGAAAAACGGCATTGAAAAAAATGTTATTGAAGTATTCACTGCTGATAACGCTAGTGGAATCTGGGATAATAGCAGGCGTTGTTTAAGTAGTGCGCTGCTTGTTGATACTTACGATGACGGCATGGAAACGCCAGCAATCATATATTTAATGAGCGACGGACATGTTCTGCGTATTGAGCGCAAGGACAATACTAATTTGTGGCACGTTGTCGAAGATGTGAACTATTACACTCGTATTCCTTGTGAAGTGTTAGCTTACCGTCCTGATTGCAAGCGTCCGTTTGGTAGAAGTCGCATTAGTCGCGCTGTTATGAGTTACACTGATTCAGCTGTTCGTACTTTCCTCCGCAGTGAGCTGCAAGCGGACTTGTATTCTGTTGGTTCTCGCTACATTCTTGGTGCCAGCAAACAGATGTTTTCTGACGAGAATGGCAACGAAGTGCCAAAGTGGAAGCTGCTCTTGGATTCTCTTATGGTTATTCCAAACAACCCTAAGACTGGGCAACCGCCGTCTGTTGGGCAATTCCAACAAGCGTCTTTCCAACCGCACATTGACCAATTGCGTAATACTGCATCAATGTTTGCGGCGGCAACAAGCATGCCGCCTGATGAGATGGGCGTGCTAACAGACAATCCTAGTAGCGCGGAGGCTATTGATAAAGCTCAGAAAGAGTTGTGTCTTATCGCCGAAAGCTGCCAGGCGGCGTTTGGTACGGCATGGTTGAACATTATTCACAAGGCCATTAAAGCGGACACTAGCAATATTGTTTTGCAATGGCGTAATCCTGCTACGCCGTCGCGCGCTGCCAGCGCGGACGCTGCCGTAAAGCTCGTTAGCGCTGGAGTATTGCCAGCCGATAGCGAGGTTGTTTACGACATGCTTGATTTGAACGATGCTCAGCGTAAAAGTTTGAGAGCATACCAGGCTAAGAGGCGCGCTCAAGAACACATTGACCAATTAAGGGCAAAACTAGCACAAACCACACCTGATGAGACGAAGGCGGCGGATAATGGACTGGCGGCAAACGCAGGAACTGTACAATCTGGAGTACGAAAAGCACCTGAAGTGTCTTGATACGCTGATTGAAGAAGCCTGCTATAACCTTGAGGAGTATTTTACGCCACGCGCTGTGGAGTCTGTTACACGCTCTGATGATATTCGTTATATTGTTGAGGACTTCGTTAGAGACGCGGCAAGCGAAGCGGACTCGTATTATCGTAACGTTCGTGAACTGTATCAACAGTCTGGCACCACGCTTTCCACGTTGGCCGAGGCCGAAGCGTTTGACCCTGACCGCGCTTTGTGGAGCGTGTTGAAAGGCTTTTCTGACACTGATTTTAACGGCTTAACATTTAGGCAAGTTAAAAACGGTAGGAATCGCGCTGGCATGAGCATGAATGACCTTTGGGCTAAAATGCCGTTGAATCATCTTGACGACATGCAGCAGTTCATGGCTGACATGATGCATACCGCCAGCCGTCAAACGGTGCGTTCTAACATGAAGAATGACCCTGATGAGCCTCGCTGGGCGCGCGTGCCTAGAGGCTTTTACACGTGCGCTTTTTGCCTCATGCTCGCCAGCCGTGGTTTTAAGTATAGGTCGCAGCATTCCGCAGGCTTGGAGCTTGGTTCTGATGGGCTTATCAACTATTATCACGAACATTGCGATTGTGAAGTCGTTCCACAGTGGGGAGCTAAAGAGCTGAAACTTAGAGGCTACGAAGTCGAAAAGTATAAGGCTATCTGGAAGGATGCTAGAGAGCATACTGCCAATCCGAAAGATTACCACAATACGCTTGCTACCATTCGACGGCGTAATGCTGGTTTTACTAAATAATTTTTGAACATTAGCCACACAATCGTGTGGCTTTTCTATTTTTCGCGGAAACCGCGCACCGCGTTGTTAATTGCGCGACTAACTAAGGAGAACAAATGAGACTAAAAGTACCATTCTATATTCGCTTTATTGTCAATACGGACGCGGTTGGCGGCAGTGAACAGTCTGATACTGATTCTCAGCAAGCAGTGGAAAATGATTCTACTAACGACACTGAAGACTCTAAGCAGGAAAGTAAACAGTCCGAAACATCTAAAGAGTTCAGTCGCGCGCTCAATAAGCGAGTTGAGGAAGTAGAAGCAAAATACGCTAATTATGATGAGTTGAAAGAAAAAGCAGAAAAGTATGATTCGCAGGAATCTGCTAATGCTCAGCTTATCGAAAAGTTGCAAGCTGAGAACGACGCGTTAAAAGCTAAAGCAGAGCATAATGCGCAGGTTGAAAAAGTTGCGCACGAAACTGAGCTTGATGTTCAGCTTATAACCCTCCTAAAAGGCGATGGCAAAGAGCTGGAGGAAAACGCGGCGATTCTTGCTAAGTTCTTCAAAGCTAGAGAACACAATTTGCCGACTGCAGGAACAAAGAATTCTGTTCCGCCTAGCGTGAAAATGACACCACGCGAACGCATCGCGGCGGCGTATTCGAATTAGCAACAAAAATAAGGAGTTATTATGACAATGACATTGGCGGAGTCCGCTGTTCTTAGCACAGACCAGCTGGCGCGCGGCGTTATGGAAACTTTCGTGCAAGAGTCGCCTATTCTTGACCGTATTCCGTTCATGGAGATTCAGGGCAACGCGTATACATTCAACTCTGAGGCAACATTGCCTACTGTGGCTTATCGTGCGGTAAACGAGGCTTATCCTGAGTCTACTGGTACGTTTAAGAAAACCACTGAGAGTCTTTACATTCTCGGTGGCGACGCTGACCTTGATAGATTTATTATTCAGACTCGTAGTAATAAGGTTGACCAGCGTGCTGAGCAAACCACTATGAAGGTTAAAGCATTGTCTTACGCGTATCAGGACTCTTTCTTCAATGGAGATAATGATACGAATAATAAGAGCTTTAATGGTTTGAAGAAGCGTTTAACTGGTAAGCAGGTTTTGGACGCTGACACTAACGGTTTGCGTATTCTCGGTGATGGCAAAGAGGACATTTTTAAGTTCTTCGATAAGCTGGACGAATTGTGCGCATCTGTAAACGGTTTGAACGGTTCTAATGGCGCGCTTTACACTAACGCGGCTATTATCGCTAAGATTCGTTCCGCGGCACGTCACGTGTCTGCTGACGTTTTCGTGCAGAACGATGTGGCAGGTAAGCGTTCCGTAATGTGGAATGGTATTCCTATTTTGGACGCTGGCTCTACTCCAGCTGGCAAGGCTGTTTTGGGGCTTGATGAAACTCAGGGTACTGCTTCTAATACTGGTAGCATTTATGCCGTTCGATTCGCTCAAGGCGAAGGCGATACTGGCATCATTGGTTTAACCAATGGCGGCGTAATGGTTGACGACCTTGGCGAGTTGAATGAGAAACCATCTAAACGTACTCGAATCGAGTTCTACACTGGTTTGGCAATGTTTGGTGCTAAGGGTGCGGCACGTTTGAAGGGTGTTATCAATGCCTAGTGTTCGCAAACCTGTAGAAAACTTGCCACGTTTGGAAGAGTTCACGGTTACAAACCAGGACAATATTACGTATCGTGTGGTGCGCAATCTTGACACTGGAGAGCAGACTGTGACTCGCGTGGACGCTGACACACCTACGTTTGGGAGCGTGTAACAATGGCGGACGTTGAAGAAGCGTTCGCAACCGTTGAAGAGTTAGAGGCGAGATGGCACAAGCTCACGCAGAGCGAACAAGCCGTCGCAGCCTCTAAACTTCTCGACGCAACCGACATTCTAAAAGCTCGCTGCACAAGCTGGCAAAATCAGCCTAAAAGTAGACTTGCTCGCATCGTGTGTGCGATGGTAAAGCGAAGCATGATAGCTGACGTGCAAAACCCTAACGGCTACACTCAAGTGAGCCAAGCGGCAGGCGCGTTCAGCGAGTCTGGCACTTTCGCTAATCCTACTGGCGACTTGTACCCGCTTAAAAGTGAGCTTGAAGACCTAGGTGTTGGCGTTGAAAAAGCGTTCATTATCCAACTTGATAGAGGCTAACAGTGCGAGGTGGAGCGATAACAATAATCAGCCGCCACGCTAACGGCACTCTACCAAGCGGCGAAACCGTGTGGGAAACGGACGAAGAAACCGTAGATAACGTGCTCGCAATAGACGGCGCACAAAACAATCTCACGGACTCTATACGCCCCGACGGTATCGAAGTTGCGAGAACACTCTACATGCCACGCTCATGGAATTACCATTCACTGCGCGGCGCACAAGTCAAAATAGGCGAATGCGCTTACGAAGTAATAGGTGACCCGAAGCCAGCCGTCACAAACATGACACCAACTGACTGGAACGTGACTGTAGAAGTAAAAACAGTAGAAGGATAAACTATGACGAACGTAAAAATCGTGCTCAACAACAAAGCACTACGCGAAATCTACCAGCAGCCAGGCAGCAAGCAAGCTATCAACGAGGCCGCTGAAGACATTGCCAACCGTGCAAACAGTATCCACCAAACACTAGGCGCACACTACGTAGCACTACCAGCACAAGACTCCTCTGTGGGTAGTATTGCGCTCGCTACAACAAATATTGGTAATAGCACGGTGGTGTATAAAACGCGATTGGATAACGCTCGCTATAATACGCTTTCTAAGGCGATAGGCGGTACAGCATGGTAAACGCTGAAAAACTGGTTATGGACTGGCTGAACTCTTGCAAGAGTTTAGTTGGGTATAAGGCTCGTATGGTTATGTCAACAAAACGCGAAGAGCGTTGCATAACCGTAGAGCAGACTGGAGGCTCTAGCTCATACCATGTAAGCAATGCGACTATTGCCGTGCAAGTTTGGGCAACAACAAGATGGGATTGCGCAAGCATTACTGCTGACGTTGTTGTTCCACGCTTAATGGAGATAGTTGAATTGCCTGAAGTAGCTACTATTAGCGTGGAGAGTGTTTTTAACTTTCCTTCTCCCGACTATCCTACGCATAATCGGTATCAGATTCTGATTCAACTAATTCTTTCTAGTTGAATCCACAATAAGAAGTTTTAATTAATTGTTTATTAGCCACCTTTCTGGGTGGCTTTTTTATTAGGAGATACTATGACTGAGCAAACAAAGAATGATAAATCTAACGTGTCGCTTGGTAAGCCTTGTGTTATTGGTGGCGTGTTCTACGCGCCTCTTGGCACAGCACTGCCAACGGACGCTAAAACGCCATTGGCTGAGGATTATAAGTGCCTTGGCTACATTAGTGATGATGGTTTAACAAACAGTACTGACACTGATACTACTGAGGTTAAAGAGTGGGGCGGTGGCACTGTTCTGAAGGAAATTGCATCCTATTCTGAGACTTATCAGTTCGCAATGCTTGAGATTAAAGCAGATTCCATGAAGCTACGCTACGGTTCTGATAGTGTCACTGACACTAGCGGCAAATTGCGTATTCTTCACGGTATGCCTAAGGATGAGCATTATGTTGTTGTGTTTGAAATCATGCTTACTGGTAACCGTAAGAAGCGTCTTATTTTGCCAGACGCGTCTGTTGTTGAGTATGACGATATTACTTATTCTGCTGGTGACCCTATTACGTATTCTGTAACGCTTTCTGCTAATCCGTCTAAGTTGATTGGCGGCAAAACTGTTGATGAGTATGTTGAATCAATTCCAGCAAGCTCTGATGGTGCGAGTCATTTAGGCTAGCCGTTTTTTCAATTCTCGCTTGCACTCTGCTTACTCCTTTCTCAGAGTGCAAGCGTCTTATTTTAGAAAGGAAAAACTTATGAAAGGTAAATATTATGGCTGCACATACTATGCCAAAAGAGTCGAAGCAAACTATCACAGTAAAAGACATTGAACTAACTGTTGAATCTGACCTGTTCGACGATTTGGAAGTGTTGGAATTGTTAGGGGAAATGAATCCAACAAACGGCAAAAAGCCCAACGCTTCTGCCTTGCCAGCATTTTTGGAGAGGGTTCTTGGCTCGTCGCAATACAACAAAGTCAAGAATGAGCTGAGAGACACTTATGATGGCCGCGTTCACTTGGACTCTGTGTCGGACTTTATACAAGAGTTTATGACTAAGGTTGCCCCAAACTCGTGACGCTCGTGGAAATGTTGCGTGTCCGCTCGGACGTTCTTCGGGCGGACATGCAGCGTTTTTACGGGCTTGATATTGATGAGATTGGCTATAGTATTCGCATCATGCGCGCGGCTGATTTGGCTGCTAATTTGCCTCACGAGGCGCTTATTTGGAGCGTGTTTGATGAGCGCAACGCGTGGACTACAAATACTTATTTATTGGCTCTTATCGCGGATAATACGAGTTTTCTCGCATGGAGTAAAACAAAGGACGCGACTCGTAAAGGCGCAAAGTTTAAGAGCCAGATTGCGCGTCCTGGAAGTAAAAGTTCAAAACAGAATAGTGATGTTAAAGCTGTTGACGTTGACACGTTAGCAGAATTTTTGAAGAGGTGACATTATGGCTATCAAGGTTGCGACAGCGTTTGTTGAAGTTGTACCTAAAGTGCGCAACATGGGCGGCGTATTACAGAAAGCGTTCGCAGGAGTGGACGCTGGTAGTTTGCTAGGCAGGAAGATTGCAAACGGCGTGAACAGCAGCCTTGGTAAATACGTGAAGATTGGCGCGGCACTATCTGGCGTAGCAATGCTTAGGAAAAAGATTGCTGGCATTGCTGGCAGTGTTGTCAATATGGGTAACGAGTGGGGACGTACCGCGTCCATGCTTAAGGTTGCTGTTGGTGCTAGCGGCGACTGGAAGAAAGCATTAGATGCCACACATAAGGCGGCAAACGGTATTGGCGCGCCTATTAGAGATATGGTTGAGTCCACTAGCCGTCTTGTTCAGCTCGCGCCTAAAACTATTCCTGACTATAAAACTTCGTTAAAGTTCAGCACACTGCTGCGGAAAAATCTTATTGCGACTGGCGCTAGTGGCGCTGAAACCGCGTCTGTTATGAGGCAGGTTACGCAGGCATTAGGCAAAGGCATTGTGAACGGTGACGAGTTGAATTCCATTATGGAAAACTCGCCTATGATTGCTCAAATGCTCGCTAAGCATCTTAATGTTGACGTTGGCAAGCTCAAGGAAATGGGCAAAGAGGGCAAGATTAGCGGCGACGCGCTCCGTGACGCTATTTTTGAAAACGCTGATAAAATCAATAAACAGTTCGCAATGATGCCAATTACGGCAGACCGCGCGTTTACTGCCATTAAGAACGATTGGCAGATGGCGGCGAACCAAACCGCGACTAAAATCAGCGAAGCACTAGGGCATGGTTTAGCATCCATATCTTCGAGTGGCGCTATAACCGCGCTCGCTAACAGTTTGAAGGGTATTATTCCCCTTGCCAAGAGTGTGGGTAACGCTATTGCGAATGTTTTCAATAAGCTTGCTCCTGTTTTGGCTAAAGCGTTCTCCCCTGATAGTGTTGAAGCTTTCTTGAAGCCACTAACCGCATTATTTGACAAAATCAGCAACATGAGCGTTGACCAGCTCATAAACGGGCTTAAAATGCTCGGTTTTGCTGGTGCAATGGCATTTAGTGGCATTTTGAAGGGTGCGGACTCGTTCCTCGGTCGTATTCCTATTATTGGGCGTGGACTCGTTAAGATTAAGAATGGGCTCGTAGCTATTAGTGCGGCTGCCGGCAAAATGGCTGGGAGCCTGCTAGAAGCATCAGGTGCAGGAATCACTAAACTTGGTTCAGGATTACAAAATATATCTAAGCAGATGCTAAGATTTGGCGCCGGCTCACAAAGTATTAAACTGTTCCTTAAGTCTATCGAAAGCCTTAACTTAGATAAATTAAAGGCAAAAAGCCTCAGCTTGCTCACAATCATAGATAAAGCCGCAAAGCTTGGCAATGGCACGAAAATTACTACAGAAAACTTAGCGAATGCCTATCAAGAGCTTAGCCAAGCACAAACTAACATATTTGAGACCATCAATGAAATGAAGCGCGGCGAACTCAATGTGCAAGAGAGTGTTACTGAGCTTGCACGAGACATGATTACTTTGAAACAACAAGGCGTTAAAATTCCTGAACGTTTCAAAAAGGCTTTTGATGCATTAGCGGCGGAGGCGGATGCCTCTACTAATACTATTTCAGCACGGTTCAAAAGTTTAGTTGAGGTATTCCAAGCTGTAAGTAAACATGCTAGCAAAATTAAACTTTTTAACAGGAAAGCAACGGAAGATGATGTAATATGGGCTAGGAAAACTATTTCCAATATTGCTTTGAGTCTGTCTTCTGTTGATGTGCCTGATTTCCTAACACAACCTATTGGCTCCATTGTTGCATCAGCGGTTAATACTCTCAACCGTCTTGGAGGATTCGCTAAAAATACCGCGGCAGCTGTTGCCAAAGCATTTTCTCCTATAACGTTTATTGCATCAAAAGCGTTTTCTCCAATTCTAAATATTTTTAGCAAGGTTGGTAGTGGTATTAAGAACGAGTTAGGCGCAGCGTTCAGTACTATATGCTCCAAAGTACCAGTAGTTGGCAGGGCGGTAAGCCTTGTCAGTACAACTTTTTCACAATTAAAAACAAGTAGCAAAGCTGTTTTTAATTCTATTAGTGCTATGGCTCTAAAGGCGGCTGGCGGCGGCATCAAAATGTTTGGTAACGCTGTTAAAGGCGTTGGAACGTGCCTTGGCGCTGTTGGCAAGGCTGCGTCTGCTCTTGGTGTGAACGTGGCTATTATGAGCGGCGTTACCGCAGGTTTTAGTGCGATGATGAAGCTTGACCCTTCGCAGTTTGCGTCAAGCGTGCAAAACATGGCCACGAACGTGACCAATGGCATTAAGAATCTTGCTGCTAATATTCCGCAGGCGGCTCAAGCGCTGGCTGCGGCTATACCGCAGATTGCTCAAACTATCACGCAGTGCGCGCCTCAAATTATCAATGGGCTTGTGCAAGCTTTCAGCCAATTGGCTCCTGTTATTATGCAGCAGTTGCCGTCGCTTATGAGTGGCGTGCAGCAGCTGTTCCAATCTCTTGTGGCACAATTACCGTCGATTGCAAGCTGGCTTACTGAAGGTTTTGCTAGCCTATTCCAAGGGGCGTGCCAAGCGTTGCCTGGTATCCTTGGTGGCTTATCTCAAGCATTGTTGGCTGCTATTGGCGGCATTGCTCAAGCGTTGCCGCAGGCGTTACCAAAAATGGTTGCAGGATTAAGCAGTCTTTTCCAAGGCTTAGCAGCACAAATACCGCAGATTGCTCAACGGTTGGCTCAGATGATGCCGCAGGTTGTGCAGGGCTTATCGCAGGGGCTTATTGCTAACTTGCCGCAGGTCATGCAGGGCATTGTGCAGATGGTGACTTCTATTGCTCAAGCGCTACCAACATTACTGCCGTCTATTGTGCAGGGCATTGTTCAGCTTATTGCGGCATTAGCTCAACAGTTACCGACATTGATTGTTCAGCTTGTCGCAGCACTGCCTAGCATTATTAGCAACATTGTTGTGGCTCTTGTGAACTGTTTGCCTGTTCTTCTTGAGGGCGTTGGGCAGCTTATAGGCGGCATTATCGCAGGATTGCCACAAGCTATTGGCTCGCTTATTGGGGCACTGCCAGGCATTTTGCAAGCGATTTGGGATACTATTACTGGGCTGTTGCAGGCTGGGTGGAATAGTATCGGCGCTATTTTTACCGCTGGCGGCGCGATTTTGCAAGGCATTTGGAACGCGTTGTGGAATGGTATTAGCAGCCTATTTTCAAGTATTTGGAACGCGATTAAGGGTGCGGCTCAATCCGTTTGGAATTGGCTCACGTCGACACTACAGTCCATTTGCGATAGTCTCGGAAAGGCTTGGAATGCGTGCTGGAATGGTATCAGTTCGTTCTTTACTAACGTTTGGAACGGCATCAAAAGCTTTGGTCAGTCGGCGTGGAATTGGATTAATAGCACTATTAGCAGCGTACTAAATAGCATTAGTAACACATGGAACAACATGTGGAACGGCATTAAGAGCTTCTTTAACAACATTTGGAACGGTATCAAAAACGGTGCTAAATCTGGCGTTGACGCGGTGTTCAAATTTGTTACTGGTATTAAAGATAGGATTCTCGGATTCTTCAGCGGCGCTGGACAATGGCTATGGAATGCTGGCAAGGCAATCCTTAACGGTTTGCTCAAAGGCCTAAGAGCTGCATGGGACGGTATCTGCAACTTTGTAGGCGGCATCGGCTCGTGGATAGCCAAGCACAAGGGTCCAATCTCTTACGATAAGAAGCTACTCATTCCAGCTGGTAACGCTATCATGCAGGGCTTTAGCAAGGGTCTTGGCGACTCGTGGCAGGGTGTTCAAAAGCAGGTTGCAGGATTTACCAAACAGTCTAGCGACTGGTTTGCTAACACGAATGCTATTCGTCTGAAAACTACTGTTGTGCCGCCTGACGGCGGTTGGAACGGTCAACAGAATCAGTTGGCTAAGGTTGCGGCAAACTATGATGTTGACGCGTCGCAGCATGGCTTGACGAAGCAGGACGTTTACGAAGCGTTTGGCGAGGTTATGAGCCAAGGCGTAGCACTGAAACTGAACGGCCGCGGCGGCGAAGTCATGGCTGGAGTGTTGGCGAAACCACTGAACAATGAGCTTAATAGGCTCGCTAAGTTAGGCAGGTAAACATGAGAATATGGGAAAATAGCGAGTATTGGGTGCGCATTAATGGTACGCCTATAAGCGAGCTTGGTTTTATGCTTGGCGAGAATGGTATTAAGGTTGCGCAACCTGAGATTAAAACAAGCTCAGTGACCGTGCCTGGCTTGAGCGGCGCGCTGGACACGACTCTTGAGGACGAAACCTTGAGAGCTTACATGAATCCTATTGAGATTAGTGTGAACCTTGTTGCTGTTGGCGAACCTGATGAGATTAGCGCGGTTCGTGCTAATCTTGCTCGCTTGCAAGGTAGGCGTGGCACATTGTCTTGCTATCTTACTGACGGCGAATGGCGCGGTAGGTGGCGTGTAAGCGAGGTGGAAGAATGGGGCAAGAGTCGTCGCTCAATAGTGGCGACTCTTATTCTTACCGCGCAGCCGTGGACTTACGGTCGTAAAAATACAGTGCAGCTTAAAAGTAGGGAAACGCAAATAAGCGTTGCTGGCAACATTCCATGTTGGGCGCGTTTCGAGATGAGTGTTGATACTGATGTTTTGCGCATTACTCACAATAGCGGCGCTTTTCTGGAGTTTGATATTGGCGTGCATCTTAATGGCACTCTTATCGCCTCTACTACGCCTGAGCATAGAGAGTATACGATAAACGGCAATCACATTCTACCGACGGTTGATAGTACATGCTTTGCGTTGCGTCCTGGATTAAACACTATCACTTGCGATGATTGTGCGGGCGTTCTTACTTTTTGTCCTCAAACCATTTACTAGGAGGCGCTGATGCTTAAGTTTACAGTTTTATCCTCTACGGAGAAACCTAAAGCTGAGATTACGCACTTGTTGAAAGCTGAGCGTACTCGCGCGCTTGACGGTACAGACACTCTAGAACTCATGGTAGAAAATACTAACGTTGCGAAAAACGATAGGATTATTTACACGGATTGCAACGATACGTATGAGTATGTTGTTCAGTCTGTTGAAGAAGAACGCTCGGAGAATGTGCCTCTTGTGACTATTAATGCTTCTAACAGCGTGTGTGAGCTTGTGAATAGTTACATTGTGTATGACCCTAGGCAAGATACTACGGCTATTGAACGCGCTCAAACGGCTGTTGATGGCACTCGCTGGGAGCTTGAAACTGTAGAAAATGGCACGCTTTCTCACCGTGCTAATTTGAGTTTTTACCATATTAATGCTCTTGATGCTCTTATGAAAGTATGCAAAGTTTTTGGGCTTGAGCTGGAAACGCATATTGTCGTTGAAGACGGTGTTATTACTCATAGAAAGATTAGCTTGCTTGAGAGGCGTGGTAATCGTATTGCGTCGAAACGTTTTGAATACGGCCGTGACCTTAAGAACGTGAAGAGAGTAATTGACCCAGCTCAAGTAATAACAAAGCTTTACGTTTGGGGCAAGGGCATTGAGCGTGATTACGACAAAGAGAAAGCTGAGCTTGATAAGAAAGAGTCTAAGTTAGAAGGTGGTTCTGATGAGTGGAATGCGTGGAAGAAGATTCAACAGCCAGGATTGGGATGCTCGCAAGGCTGAGAAACAAAAGCAGTGGGAGCAAAGGCAGGATGAGAAAGCTAAAAGGCAAGCCGAGTGGGCAGCTCGCAAGGCTGCTAGAAAAGCCGAGTATGAGGCAAGGCGGAAAGCTCAGCGAGAATTGGCGGCAGTACGAAAGGCTGAGAGTGAGAAACGCAGGGCTGAACGTGCTAAAGAGATTGCTAGAAAACGTGCTGAGATTGCTCAACGTAAACGCGAACGCTTAGAGAGGCAAAAACGTGAGCTTGAGAGGCTTTCTAACAAGAGTGAGACTTTCACTAAGCGTGTTAGCTTTACAGCAATAAACGACGGCAAGCCTTACTTAGTAGACGAACAAGCGCGCTTGCTCTATGGTATTCGCGACGCGGCTGGAGACATTCAGCACACTGAAGGCGAAGTGATATTTAACGATGCAACTAATCCTCAAGAACTGTTGCGATTAGGCAAGCAGAAACTTAAAGAAGTGTCAAAGCCTCAAGTGTCCTATGAAGCTGAGGTTGTGAATCTTGGTCGTGCTGGGTTTGACCCTGACGGCGTGAGTATTGGTGACTCCGTGCAGATTGTTGACACGACGTTTACGCCTCCTATTCGCGTTGAAGGGCGCGTGCTGAAAATTGATGAAGATTTACTTGACTCTGTTGATGCTACGCGTATTACACTTGGCAATATTCACGAGTCTTACACGCAGAAGCGGCGTGCTCAAGAGCAGAAGCTTGATGCGCTTATTGCTCAGTCTGATGAGTGGAATGCGGTTGCTGAAGGCAATGGATTGTATGTTCGTGACCTTATTGGGCGCGTGAATGATGTGCTTAATGCTCGCGGTGGATACACGTATTTAACGCCTAACATTGGTCTTCTTGTGTACGACAAAGATAAGGGCAAGGACCCTACTACTGTTACTCAGATTGGTGCCGGATTTTGGCGCATAGCGGATTCTAAAAAGTCTAATGGTGACTGGAATTGGAAAAACGTTTGCGATGGGCATGGGTTATTTGCGGACCGTATCTACACTGGCATTCTAAGCGACGCTCAAGGGCGTAATTTTTGGAATCTTGATACGGGCGAATTTAGTTTGCAGGCATCGGTGAAGATTGGTGGCAAGACTATCTCCGAAATCGCAAATGAAAGCCTTACCCAGGACGCTATTTTTAACAAGCTCACTAACGGCGGCGAGACGCAGGGTATTTATTTGAGCGGCGGTCATGTGTATTTGAATGCTACTTATATGCAGACTGGTTCTCTTAGCGCGGATTTGATTAAGACTGGCACGTTGGATGCGAATCTTATTCGTGCTGGTCGCATCCAGGATTATGCGAACTCTAATTGGTGGGACTTGGCGAATTCTACTATTCACGTGTCGCGTGGTGAGATTGGCGGCATGACTATCACCAATAATGCTATTTATAATGGTGCGCTCAAGTTAAATAGCCGTGGCATGTATTTTACGGACTCGGATGGTAGTGCGCTTGGTCATATTGGTTGGCGTCGCGACTACTCGGGGTCTCGTATGCTCGCGTTTGAGGCGGACTCTTACGACACTTGCTTGGGCTGGTGGAGCGACAACAAGCTTCGTATGATGCTTGATAATAATGATGATGGCTTCACTATTTTTGGTAATTTATCGCTTGCAAATTTAAGCCTTACTAACGCTGTTATTGATAAGTCTTGTCGCGTTTCTGGCGGCGGCGTGTATTTGCCTGTTCAGCAATACTATTTGCCTACTGAAATTAATCAGCAAGGGGTGGTTTTACATTGGCAGCCTGTTACTTTTGGTTTTGGCCACGGTTTTGTTACCACTGAGGATTGGGGGTATTAAAAATGACTGATGATGAAAAATATGTTATTCCGCCTTTTCCTGAGATGCCGAAGAGTCCTCCTGTGCCGCCTCCTGAATCAGCGCGGTTGGAAGCGGATGACACTCAGCAGCAGATTTTACTGAGGCTTGAGGCGATTATGCAGGCTTTAGGGATTAAAAATATTAATGCTAATAGTAGAGAGGAGTCTTCTGATGGAAGATGAGAATGCTATCACTGTAACGAATTTGCAACTTATGATTGCGAATCTGAGTTTGGATAATGCGCGCTGGCAGGCTCGCACGAAGGTGCTTTCTGCAAGAGTGAAGGAGCTTGAGGCGGCATCGTCTAATAAGGAGGCTGCTCATGAGTGATTTTACTAGCGTTACGCGTTCGATTATTCAGCTTGACTATGCTAACGCTTTCATTCCTGATGTGAGGCTGAGCGGCGGCGATGAGAACGGTCGCACAATATGCGTGCAGCCTTGTAATGACGGCGTACCTATCGATGATGAGAGCGTGGAAGTATGGCTTGCTTACAATCCTCAGCCTGGCGTGTTGCTTGGTGGGCGCGTGAAAATGGAGCGCAAACAGTCGCCTGAAGGCGTAGTCTACGAATGCGCTGTTCCTCGCGACGCGTGCCGTATGACTGGCGCCGTGACGCTTGGCTTTGAGGTTAAGCGTGGAGATTCTATCGTGTGCTCTAAAAGCTTTACGGCTATTGTAGAGCGCCCTGTTTATGACGCTGGCTCACCTGAGGGGCAGTCTTATAGGCAGGCTTTGCAGGAGGCGGCGCAGAAATGTGCTGATGCGACTAGCGAGGCGAATGCGCTTAGTGGAAAGCTTACGAGCGTTATTGAGCAGAGCGAGACTGTTGCGAAGAATGCTCAGAGCGCTGTAGCTAACGCCAACGAGGCGGCATCTAAAGCGGATTCTATACGAACAGTAGCGCAAGAGGCAGCAAACAAAGCCAATGAGGCGGCACAAGCGGCAACAGAGGCGAAGAACAAGGCTGATGAGGCGGCGGCAAAGTGCGACGAGAGCAAGCAATCTGCTGACCAGGCGGCGGCGCGCGCTGATGCTGCTGTTAGTAGCATGAAGCAGACCGTGCAGGATGCGGCAAACGATGCGGCCAGTAAAGTGCAGCAAGCCGTTGAGCGCGCTAATAGTGCAGCACAACAAACGGACTCTGTTCGTGAGAAAACAGAGGCTGCAAACAAACAGACTGAAACAGACTTAGCAGCATTGAAAGAAGAAGTTGTTAAAGCTCAGCGTGCTGGCTTTAGCGCGTCGTCTAGTGCTCAAAAATGCGATGAGGCTGCACAATCCTATAGGAACGTTAGCGGTGAGGTCGCTCAAGCAAAACAGACTAGCGAACAAGCGGTAGAAGCTGCTAATCAAGCGCTGCACACGGCTCAAGAATCCGCGACGGCCGTGGCTCAAGCTCAGAGCGTGCTTGACCAGGTGAAGGCAGCTGGTGAGACCGCGGCAAAGGTTGTTACCGCCGTTGAGGAATTGAAGCAAACTAAAGAGGCTGCATTGGAGGCGACTCGTACGGCTAACGCTCAAGCGGCGGCCGCAGGACTGGCTACTCGCAAGGCTGATGATGCAGCTCACGAGGCAAACGCAGCGGCGGACTCGGCAAAGCATGCGGCGGCGCTTGTTGCGCAGGCTTTGCAAGGGTCTGAAACGCGGTTGCGGAATGTTGAACAGACGGCCTCTGATGCTAGAAGAACGGCCGCTAGCGCTAACGCAATATCAGAAACGGCACGCTCTACAGCTGAGCAAGCTCAGAGCAAGGCGAACGATGCGGCGAACGCGGCACAACGCGCTCAGAGTACAGCAAACTCGGCTATTGAGGCAACTGATAGCAATAAGAATCTCATTAGTAGCGTTGAAAGCAGCATTAGCGCACTACAGTCGGCTGTAGAGCAAGGCAAGAGCGGCGCATGGGCAAAAACTAAGACTCACACGCTTACTGTTAGTGCAGGCTCTTTTAGTGGTAATGCGACTACTGTTGCAATTCCCGATGCGCTTACTGGCTCGCATATTGTGCGAACTATCGGCTTGAAGCCATCGAACGAGGTGGACGCTAAAGCCTACGGCGCGGCATCGCCTATTTTCCTGGATTCAGATGATGATTCAAGTATTAATACTGGATACTTGCGGATTATCGTTAAAAAGCCAGCGGATTTGAAGTTTACTGTTCTTGAGCAGGAGGTTAAGTAATGACTGTTATTCAGCCTATTTTCTACGGCGGCGGTAATGGTGACATTAAGCTTAAGTCTCTTACAGCGTCTGCTAGCTCGCTAACTCTTGCTAAAAATCAGAGTGCGGATTTGCAGATTACGCCAACGATGGATTTGAGTCGCGCGGAGCTTTACGAAGTGTCTTGCGATGATTCGCGCGTGCAGCTAATAAAACAGCCTAATCATGGCTTGCGCGTCATAACGCCTGATGAAAAATTCCCTAGTACTACGCGAACGGTTATTCATTTTCGCGCGACTGATGATAGCGGCGTGAGCTTGGACGTGCCTCTTACTTTGCAAACTGGATTGAATCCTAGCGAGGCTCGTGAATGGTTTAATTCTCACACGTCGCCGAAGCAGCTTTCTCCTAGCTTTGAGCCGTTGCCTGGCTGGAAGCCTTTTAAAGATTATGCGTCGGGTGCAGAGATTATTGCGCGTGCTATTCGTGACGGTAAGCGTTACATGGTGAACATTGGCGACTATTTTGAAGAGACGGTGGACGGTAATACATATAGGTGGACTATCGCAGAGTTTAATCACTACGGACGCGGCGAGGCACTTATGGTTCCTAATATCTTGATTCCTAGCGACGGACCGTTTGGCTATAATAACACTTATAGTGGCTCTAGTTTGGAGAGTAAATTCAACAGCTTCTACAATGCAATGCCAGCGTCATTGAAGCCTTATGTGCTTGAGATGGCATTGCCGTGGACTGATTCTGGCGGCTCGCAAAGTACTGTTACTGAGTGTGTGTTTCCGCCGTCTGAGATTGAAGCGTTCGGCGCTAGGAATTATTCTATTGAGTCTTCTAACTCTTACAAACAGTGGCCTTGCTTCACTGATAATAGTAGCCGCGATCGTTCTAGTAGAGTCTACTGGCTTCGCAGCACGTACAATGGCTACTCGCCGTACGTGCCCGCTGTCGGCGCTGGCGGCGGTGCCTTCGACAGCCACTGTGGTCAGCTGAGCGGCGCACTCCCATGCTTCTGCATCGGATAGCCGCAGGCTACACGCATCTTATCAATTCTAGGGGTCGCCTTTGTGCGACCCCGACTCGTATCTAAAGAAAGTTTTAAGATGAGTTAAACCTATGCAGAGCATGAATGCGGATTATAAGCAGCTCAAAAATTCAGAAAGTCTTCAACAAGAGCCCAACAAGAGTCCAATAAGGTCAAAACTCAGAAAGCATGATACTTTCCGTCCGAAATCGTCCGAAACTATCCGAGAAATCCGAATTTATCCGAAAACACTCGACTACAATACGCACGATTAGCACACGATTAGATTTTGAACATGTTCGGAATTCCCGAACAACTCAATTTTTTAGCCACGCAAACAGCGTGGCTTTTTTAATATCAAGGAGGAAAATATGGCATTGAATGGTATTGACATATCAAGTTATCAGTCAAGCATTAATATTGCGGCTGTACCAGCTGATTTTGTTATCGTTAAAGCCACGGAAGGCACTGGCTACATAAACCCGTGTTTTCGTGCGCACGCCGACGCAACGCTAAACAGTGGCAAACTATTAGGCATCTATCACTATATTAGCGGCGGCAACTGGCAGGCAGAAGCAGAATATTTTGTAAACGCCGTAAAAGACTATGTTGGTCGCGCAGTGCTCGCTCTGGATTTTGAAAGCGGCGATAATAGCGCGTATGGCGATACCGCGTATCTGCAGCAGTGTGCTCAAACCGTTTACAATCTCACTGGCGTGCATCCGCTTCTTTACGGCAGTCAACGAGACTACGGCAGACTCGCAGCCGTTAGCAACGCCACGAATTGCGGCTTATGGATAGCACAATACCCGAATTATGCTCGCACTGGGTACCAGAACACGCCATGGAACGAAGGCGCATATAGTTGCGCTATACGTCAATACTCAAGCAGTGGCGCACTACCTGGATACGGCGGCAATCTCGACCTTAACAAATTCTACGGTGACCGCGACGCATGGCAAGCGTACGCAAAAAGCGATAGGCAGACGCAAGAGCAGCAGCAGACGGCACAAGAGGCAGCAGTATCAGAAATCACACACGACGGAGACATTAGCACTGTTTACGTGCACATTCCATGGGCAGTGAGCCAGGGTATCAGAATGGCTGTTGTGCGAGCTGGAAACGTCGTAACCGTAAACGGTTGTGGAGGCATCAGCGCTGGAGACGCACAATGGGCTAAAGCAAACGAATACATTCCAAACGGATTCAAACCTACTGTTCTTTCAACAATCACACTCACTGGCGGCCGCGCCGCGCTGCTAGTACAGCCAGACGGCTCAATCTATTACGACGGCGATGCGCGCGACTGTACAACACACCTTAACGGCACATGGATAACAAACGACGCTCAACCAAAATAAAACAAACTAATAAGGAGAAAAAATATGAATACTGAATTAATTGAACTTGGAATCGTTGCCGTGCTTGTAGTACTCGACTATGTTAGCGGCTTTGCGAAAGCGCTAGCAACTCGCACGGTTAGCAGCACTAAAATGCGAAACGGACTTTTCCACAAATTCGCATACGTGCTAGTGCTAGCTTTAGCGCTGCTAGTAGAACATGGCCAGCAATACATTAATATTGGTGTGACGATTCCTATAGTCGCGCCAGTGTGCGCTTATATTGCGATTATGGAGATTTTGAGCGTGTTGGAGAATGCTCAAGCATTGAATCCAGAGCTTGCTGGCAGCGGCATTTTTAAGATTTTCGTAAATTCTAGTGACGCTTTACGCCGCGAAGTAGAAGCACAAACTGGCAAGCACGCAGCTACCGTAAACGGCATAGAGCCTACTAATCGTAGTATTAATCCAGAAGATGATACTAGCAAAAACAAGTAGCATGCGATATGCTTAAAGTATTCTCTAAACGAGAATACAAGTTGAAAATTAGCAATTACCCCCCGCATGGAGCGAGGGGTAATTTTTTTATAGTCTTAGCTGCTCTTCAAAGCGTGAAAATGGTATAATAGAACTAAGGCTTTTTTGGCGTGTCACACACGGTTTTAAGAGCAGTTTAATCGCTTAAATACGCTTAAACATAGTAGTCTAGGTGTGTCGTTTGGTGTGTCGTTACTGTTTGCGACTTGCTGAAAACGTTGAAATAAAGCCATTTTGAGTTATTTGGTGGGGCCTCAGGGGCTTGAACCCTGGACCGACGGATTATGAGTCCGTTGCTCTAACCGACTGAGCTAAAGCCCCACGCTAACAAAGTTAGCAACGACTAGATTAGCACACACCCATAAACGTTTAACACGCTGTTTAACACACTACGATTAACGTGTTGTTTAGCACGCAAAGCGCATGGGTGCGCGCAAGACAAGTCGCAAGCAGCTTTAGAGTAAATAGTTATGCTACTACTTCTTGGTCTCTTCCAGAAGCAAAATTGCTCAAAGCTCCAGTCTTACGAACTGCAACGAACAGAAGCCAAGGAACAATGCCTGCAATCACAAAGCCGCTTATAAGTTCGCAAATCATGTGAATTGTAAGATAGTTTGCGCTCTTGCCCTGGTAAACCACAAACATTAAGTAAATACCATATTCAAGAGCGGTAAGCGTGCCAGAAATTACGCTTAAAGTAAGATTGTACTTTTTGTAGCGAGCTATAGCAAAAGGAAGCTCACTAAACACGGCTTGCAAAGCGGCAGAAGCCAAAACCATAAACGCAGAGTATTGCTGGCCAAGAATGTTCTCAAACACGGCGCCAACAACGTTTACGTAAATCGCAGCACCAGGCTTGCGGATTAAAAGAAGAGCAAGTGGGCCAGACATGTACCAAACGCCGTGCAAAATGCTGCCAAATCCAGGCAAAACAGTGCGCAAAATAGGGGAGATTTGGGAGAAGAACACAATGGTAAAGCTCCAGTAGATTATGCCAAACAAGGCGGCTAGAGCGGCGCCGAGCGATATATCTGCAACGCGCCATTTAAGACTTGCGATTGTTGTTGGTGCAGGATTTGCGTTTGCACGAGCCTTATCGGTTATTGGAGTTTCGGATTGTGCGGAGTATTGTGCGTTTTCTTCGCTTTGATTGTTTGCGGATTCGTTGCTTAGAATATCACTCATTAGTGTTCCTAACTATTGATTGCTGCGCATTGTAATTTCTTTGAGCGTTTCTCGACCTACGCAGCCTGGGCAGAAACGCCAACGTGTACTTTACCATTTAATCGCCACTAACACGCCTTTATGCGCTAGTTTTGTGCGATTTGTAACGTTTTGACTATTGCAGAAATTTATAACGCGCTATAAAACCGATTATTTAACGCGAGCGAACATGTTCGCGCGACGACCTGCCTTTTCGCTTGAGAAGCGTAGCGCGCGAGCGATATTTCCCGAGTTTGTACGTGATTTGGGTGGAATGTGGTACAAAGTGCGGAGTTGTTTTCCGCGTTTTGTACCACGACACGCCGTAAATCAGGTACAAAAACACTACAGTTATTAATCTAGATAGTTGGAAAAATGAGCGAAACGTAAATCCGAAAACGTAAATCCGAAAACGTAAATCAAAAATGGGAGCACAAAATGTCGATGGAACATCCAAATCGCACCAATGAGCGAATTGTTGACGTTGAGCGAGATATTATGAGCCGCGCTCCAGAGCATAACAAGACAAATCTTGATTTAGATAGAATGCGCTTAATCCTCGATATTTTGGGGCATCCAGAGCAGTCTATGCACGTGATTCACATTACTGGCACAAACGGCAAAGGCTCCACGGCGCGCATGGCAGAGGCGATCTGCCGCGCGTACGGTTTGCGCACGGGTCTTTACACTTCGCCGCATTTGCAACGCGTAAATGAGCGAATTATGATTGACGGCCAAGAAATTAGCGATGACCAGTTTGTTGACGTGTTTGATCAAATGAAAGACATTATAAACATGGTTGACGCTCGCATGGATGCTGACGGCAAGCCGCGCATGAGCTTTTTTGAAGTGCTTACAGCTATGGCGATTTGGGCCTTTGCCGACGCTCCTGTAGATGTTGCTGTGATGGAAGTTGGCATGGGCGGCGAATGGGACGCCACTAATGTTATGAACGCGGATGCTGCGATTATTGGCTCTGTAGACATGGACCACATGCAATGGCTTGGAAACACGGTTGAAGAGATTGCGCGTACAAAGGCTGGCATTATTAAGCCAAATTGCACTGTGATTTTGGGGCCGCAGCCACACGAATCGCAAGTTTTGCCGATTATTCAAGAGGTGGCAAATCGCAATAATGCCAAGCTTTTGCGCGACTTTAGTGACGGCAGCGGCGAGCTGGAGGTTGTTTCGCGCACTCCAGCTGTTGGTGGTCAAGTTGCCACTTTGCGAACTCCAAATGGCACTTATGAAGATGTTCCAATAGATAAGTTTGGTGTACATCAGTCGCATAATGCTTTGGCGGCGCTTGCTGCTGCGGAGGTTGTTCTGCCTGTAAATGGCGCTTTAGACGGCGATTTGGTTGCCGAGGCTTTGAGTCAAGTTAAGGTTCCTGGCAGAATTGAGCAAGTGCGTACTTCTCCAACGATTATTATTGACGGCGGCCACAATGTTAATGCTGCTGAGTCTCTTCGTAAAACAATCGAAGAAAACTATAATTTTGAGCAGCTTATTGGCGTTGTGGCAATGATGGCAGATAAGCAAGTTGAAGAATATTTAGGTGTTCTTGAGCCGATTTTAACTAAGATTATTGTTACGCGTAACTCTTGGCGCGACCGCGTGATGGATCCTAAAGACCTAGAGAAGATTGCGATTGGCGTGTTTGGCAAAGATCGCGTGATTCGCGTTGACGATCTTCCAGACGCTATTCAAACGGCAGTGAATCTTGTTGACGAAGACGATGAGCTTGGAGTGGGGTATGGGCACGGAGTGCTGATTTGCGGCAGCTTTGTTACGGCAGGAGATGCGCGCACTATGCTGATTGAGCGCGTTAATCCAGACTTAAAGAAGCCAAAGGATCAACGCGCTAATATTCATCCAAATCTTGCGGAATGACTTTAGCTAAAGAGGTGCTTAGCTAAATAAGCGTTTAATAATAAACGAATCTCCTTCGTAAGGAACATGTTTGTTGTGCACCTTTATCCAGCGTTCGTCGCCCTTTCCGATAGCAAGTATTATGTTTAGTCTGTTGTTCTCTCTAGCATCTTTTCTTGCTTCTTCAACACTGTACTCAATAGCTTCAGCTCTGTTTATAATAATTCGCGATTCAACGTTTGGATTGGTTACGCAAGATTGCATGTATTTGCAAATGTCCATTTCGTCTTCGACATTTGTGTCTTCTTGAGTGAACACAAATTGGTTGATTCGATCTTGTGCGGCTTGAACTATTTCTTTTCTCCTGTCAACGGCTTTGTCTCCCGTGGATCCTGTTACAAGCGTGATTCTAAGATCATTGTTACCGTATTTGTCGTATACGAAGTCGACAACAGATTTTGTGGAAATGTAGTTGTGTGCGTAATCAACTATGGCAACTGTATTGGATTTTGTGTCTTTAAAGACTTCCATTCGCCCCGATATTTGAACGTTTTCTATAGCATGTAGGGCTTTTTGATCTGTGTTTTCATTTATGCTTAATGCGTTTGCGATTGCGATTGCTGCAGTGGCGTTCTCGTAGTTAAAGTCGCCAGCAATCTTTAGATTGAATTTGTCTATAGCGCTGTAATTAGGCATGTCTTGATTTACGTACTCGCTAGCTTCGCCTTCTAAAATCGCAATACAATGCTCTTGCGAACTTGGTAATTCTTGCGATTCTTGCGATTCTTGCGATTCTTGCAATTCTTGCGATTCTTGCAACTCTGGTATCGCTACATATCTTGGCAAAACAAGCTCTGGGTATTTTTCGCTGTTTTCGTAAGGGTGAATATCGGAATAATCGCTGCATTCTGTGCAATTGCAAGTGTTTCCGTCTAGTTCTTCTTTGTGTATTCTGGAAAAAGTCGTGACTTTTACGCCATTTTTTTGTGCGTCTTGAAGAAGCAAATCCGCATGCGCGCAATCCGCATTAAGCACAAGTGCATCCGTATTTTTTACGATTTGACGCTTGCAATACAAATAATCTTCAAAAGTCGGGTGTTCGATTGGGCTTATGTGATCTGGGCTAATGTTCAAAAATGCCGCAACATTAAAGTGCAATCCATACACGCGGTTAACTTTGTATGCTTGCGACGAAACTTCCATAACAAGGTATTTCATGCCATTTTCTACGGCTTGGCTCATCATTCTAAACGCGTCTAGGCTTTCTGGCGTAGTCAAGTCCGACTCAACATATGTTTTACCATCTAAACAATTGTCTACCGAAGAGAATAGCGCGGCTTTGCCATTAGAATGTGCGTTCAAAATAGCATGAGTAAAGTATGCTGTGGTTGTTTTGCCTTTTGTTCCCGTAATGCCAATAGTCGTAAGCTTTTCTTGCGGGTTGTTAAAGAATGCTGCCGAAAGTAAGCTCATAGCTTTATGAACATCTGTTACAATCAATCCAACCGCATTTGTGTAATCCGCGTAGCAATCCTGCGCGACGTATGTGTTTAAGCCATTTTTATCTGCGTCTTTAAGGTATTCTGGCTTAAAATTGCCCTTAATAAAAAGCAATGTGTTTGGCTTAATATCGCGCGAATCGTACGTTATGTGGCTGTACGGCTTTGAGTGCGCACTAAAATCGCTAGCATCTATTGACCAAGTTTGGTCGTTTTCGTGCGTTAAATCGTCATGTTTTTGCGCACTTTTATTTTGTATTATTTCTCGCAAAAGATTTTGCTTTAACAAAATATTGCATGCTTCGTCTAAAGATAATTTTTGTAAAGACATTTCGCTTTTCCGTGTTGTTTTTGTTATTTGCGTTTTATTTTAGTTGATTTTATTTTAGTTGTGTTTATTTGATTCGTGCGGCTGCTTGCGATTTTTTCGCGCGCAAATTGTGCAAGAATCGCCATTAATTACAGCCAACTTCCTTCGCTAACTGGTCTTCCTTTAGACTTAAGCCAGCTATCAAAGCTTAACTTCCACTTTGCGTAAGCGTCTCGCTGCCAAACCATAATCTCGCATAACTTAAGATTTGCAACATTTTCGTGCAACTCGCTTATAGGCTCAATCAAATCAACTGCAGCAACTGTATCTGCTGTAGCATCGTGAAAATTGCCAATTGGCTCTATTCCATAAAACTGCGTTGTGTATGTAAGTGTGCGTTTGCCAGTTCGCTTAGAAATGGCTCTATCTATAACAAGCGGGTCTACAATAAGCATCTCGCCGCCATTAATTGTGCTTTTTGGGCGATTTTGCAAAGAGTCAAGACTCCATCTTTGCAAATCATGGTTTAGCATTTTAACGTCAAAAGGCGCATTGTATGCAAGAAGTGGAATGTTCTTGCTTTGTGCAAGGCTAATGGCTCTTCCAAGCAATTCGATTTCTTGAGTTGGATCGCCTCCGTTTTCTTGCAAAAACTCGTTTGTAAAGCCGTTTACTTCGCTTGCTTTAGGGTTGATTTGCTTATGCGGGTTTACAAGCCACGTTGCAATAACGTCATTGTTACGTCCACGCGCTGGGTCTCTAAAAACGAGCGTTGCGGAGCATATTGAATCACTGCCAATAATTGCGCCCGTTGTTTCTGTGTCGAAGCCAAGCAGCATTGATTTGCACAATGCTGTGTTTTTATCTTGCTGCGGTGCTTTTTCTAGTGCTTCTAGCAACTCATCTATGTTCTTTGCCATGCAATAATCCTAGAATGCAGCGAAGACCCTTGCGTGCGTTTTTGAGTCGTTTGGTTGTTTGATTAAAAATCGCGTAAACAAAAAACCCACGGTAATAAATCCGTGGGCTTTTAGTTACAAATTTATACGCAAATCAAACGTATTAAGCATTTGCATTAAGCATTTGCATTAAGCATTTGCATTAAGCATTTGGCCTTTTGCCGTGATTTGCTGCCTTTTTGCGGCGAGCCTTGCGCTTACGTCCACGCATACCCATAATAAACTCCTAACGATTAAAATGAACAACCTTACGGATTATCGCACGTTGCCACGACGTTTGCTAGCTTTAAGCTAGAATATTTGCAACAGTTGCGTTAAGCAAGCTAACCAAATCGTTTGGATTTAGAACAACGTCTAGTCCGCGTTTTCCTCCAGAAACAAGAATCTCGTCAAAGTGCATAACGCTAGCGTCCAACACAGTTTCGTGATGAGTGCGCTGACCAAATGGGCTGATTCCGCCAACAACATATCCACTTTCTCGTTGAGCTACGTCTGGGCTTGTCATGCTGGCTTTTTTGGCATTTACTGCGCTCGCAATCGCCTTCATGCTTAATCGAGCGTTTACTGGCACAATGCCGACTACGCGCTTTACGCCTGTGTCTCTACCATAAGCGTTTTGCAAACTTGCTCTGCGTTTACGCCTAATTTTTGCGCTGCTTCCATGCCGTAGCCGTCATCCATGTGATCTGCATCGTGCTCGTAGTCAACAACGCGGAATGTGATTCCAGCGTTTTCTAGTTGTGCGATTGCTGGCGTTGCTTTGCCTGTTGCAGCATGTTTTTTGCCCATTTTTACCCCCGTGTGCAATGCGTTGCGAAAACCCCCTGCGATGAGTCACCGCAAGGGGTTTGTAGCTTTATTTAGCTTTATTTGTTTCGCTAATTTTACTCAGCAATCTCAGCGAAGTAAAGCAATGTGCGAATCATGTTAGCGGTAAAGCCGTATTCGTTGTCGTAGAAGGTAACGGTACGAGCCAAGGTTACGCCGTCAACAGTGTTAACGTCGGTCTGAGTTGGATCGAAAACGCCACCGTGGGTATCGCCAATAATGTCGGAAGACACAATGCTATCGGCGTTGTAGCCAAAGTAATCGCAGTTTTCGAATGCCTTCTTAAAGGCTTCGTTGATTTCTTCGGTGGTTGCTGGCTTCTCGAGAACAGTAGTCAACTCGGTAACGGATCCATCTGGAACCTGAATACGCTGAGCATGACCCTGAAGCTTGCCATTAACTTCTGGAACAACCTTGCCGATTGCCTTAGCAGCACCAGTGGAGTGCTCGATTGTGTTGCAAGCAGCAGAACGGTTGTTGCGTGGCTTGGAGCCGCGTGGGCCGTCGAGAATCATCTGGGTGCCAGTGTAAGCGTGGATAGTGGTCATAAAGCCAGACTTAATGCCCCAATTATCTTGCAAAAGCTTAACCATTGCAGCCATGGAGTTGGTGGTGCAAGAGCCAGCAGACACAATGTTGTCGGTTGGCTTTAAGATCTCTTGGTTTACACCAAACACAACGGTTGGGGTGGTTTCGTCTTTAGCAGGAGCAGAGATAAGAACCTTCTTAGCTCCAGCGTTCAAGTGAGCCTGGGACTTTTCTGCAGAAGTGTAGAAACCAGTGCACTCGAGCACGAACTCAACACCATCGTTCTTAACCCATGGAATGTTGTTTGCGTCTTTTTCGGCGTAAACCTTGTAAGTCTTGCCATCTACCACGATTGCGTCTTCGGTGGAAGTCACCTCAACTGGGGTGCCATCGTCGTGGCGGAAAGTGCCATGAGTGCTGTCGTACTTAAGCAAGTAAGCAAGCATTGAAGGAGTGGTCAGATCGTTGATGGCTGCGACTTCAATATCGCCAGCTTGACCGCCACGAGCTTGAAGCTCAAAAATACGACGGAATGCCAAACGGCCGATACGTCCAAAGCCGTTAATACCAATCTTGACTGTCATGTGGGATCTCCCTTGAGTGAAACCTTAACGCACGGTTTTTGCGATTTTTCGCGATTTTTAACAATACGTTTTTGGTCTTCGTTATTTAAACTAACATGTTTATTTTAATGTGCGGTATGTACTACGTTAGTGCATCATTTTGTACTACACTTGCGCAACATTTTGGCCTTCTTTGCTACATTTTGCGTTTCTAAACTAGCTATGTGTATCTAGTATTTTATAGAATCATAACCATTGCATATGCAAAGGTTACAAGAATTGTGGTATGCTGTTTTTATGAAGAAAAGTACGCAAGTCTTAGAAGGTCTAGAGCATAAAGCTAAAGTCACTGTTAATATTATCCCTAGCAAAGATTCAAATGTAACCGCTGGGCAAGCATCGCGTATTATCGGCGTTTCTATAGATACTATACGACGTTGGGCAAAACTGGGACTTTTAATATGTGTTAGGGATTCAAACAACAAACGACTTTTCAAAATTTCAGACTTGGAACGTATTAAAAATCGTTATGAAAATCATAGTGAAAATAAAAAATCTCATTTTTTTGTGTTAAAAAACAATAAAACTCGCTTTACGTCAATTGAGTTATTTGCTGGCGCTGGAGGAACTGCACTAGGAATGAGTAACGCTGGTTTTAATCATTTAATGTTAAATGAGGTAGACAAATATGCGTGTGCAACTTTGCGCAAAAATAATCCTGAATGGAATGTTGTAGAAGAAGATATTCACAATATTGATTTTTCTAAATACAGAGGAAAAGTTGACTTATTGCAAGGTGGTGTTCCTTGTCAAGCGTTTTCGTATGCTGGATTGTCTAAAGGATTTGAAGATTCAAGAGGAACACTTTTCTTTGAATTTGCGCGGGCTATTAAACAAGTTAAGCCAAAAGTATTGATGATGGAAAATGTTCGCGGATTGCTTACTCACGATTCTGGAAAAACCATTATGGTTATGCTAAATACTTTGGATAGTTTGGGCTATAAAGTTGCTTTAAAAGTTTTGCGCGCTCAATTTCTTGACGTTGCTCAAAAGCGTGAGCGATTAGTCATAATCGGAGTTAGAAAAGATTTAGATATTCCGATTTTATTCCCTAAAGAAAACAGTGATGTTCTTACATTATGGGATGCAATAGGAGAGTGCCCAAAATCAGAGGGTGCAACGTATCCAGAAAGCAAGAAGAAGGTTTTAGACTTAGTGCCTCCTGGAGGCTATTGGCGTGATCTTCCTTTGGATGTTCAAAAAGATTACATGAAGGGTTCGTTCAATTTGCCAGGCGGAAAAACTGGTATGGCAAGGCGACTCTCGTGGAATGAGCCGTCACTAACTCTCACATGTTCTCCAGCACAAAGGCAAACAGAAAGATGTCATCCAGCTGAAACTAGACCATTAACGGTAAGAGAATATGCTCGCATTCAATCTTTTCCAGATAGTTGGGAATTTGAAGGCAGTATGGCAAGCAAATACAAGCAGATAGGCAATGCTGTTCCTTGCAATCTTGCTTATCATGTTGGTAGAGCAATAATTGCTATGCTAAGTGGCGAAAATAGAGAGTTGTTTAGAGATATTAAGCCTGTTGATTTATCGAATATAACTACCGATGAATTAAAATCTCAAGCCTTATCTATGTTATAATTTTCCAATACAAAATTCGGCATGTTAGCCTGTTTGTTTTGTGAATAGTCAAGGGAGATTTTATGTTTTCAGATATTGAAAGAAAGAATATTTTAAGCCAGATTTCATCTTTTTTTGATAAGCAAGTAATAGAAAATCATGTAAAAAACACCGAAAAACTTGTTGATATAAAGAAGATCAGCTTTAATCCATTCTTAATAGCATATCTTTCTAGATTTGCTTTTGGTGATGCATCGCCGCGTTCAATTGCTAAGGCAATTTTATATCCTAGAGTTCTTGGAACTTCTATTTCTACATCTTTTGGTTCTGCAATACAAAAGTTGAGTTCTCAAGTTTTGAGTGGATTTGCGTCTACAACATCTGGAATAGATATTGAATATAAAGATAGTTTTACAAATCGTCATATTTATTGTCAGTTAAAATCTGGTCCAGAAACAATTAATAAAGATGATGTAAAAACAATATGTGACCATTTTAAAGATTTAGCAAGATTGGCTAAAACAAATGGATCTAAAGATATAAATCCATTAACTGATTGCGTAGTTGGTATTTTGTATGGTTCCAGAGAAGATTTATCGGCGAATTATAAGAGGATTGAAGCTGAAGGTTATACTGTAAAAATTGGCCAAGAATTTTGGGAATCTTTTACTGGAGATAAAGATTTCTACAACGATCTAATAGAAACTATTACAACTGTTAATAACAACAAGATTAATCACGTTTTAGAAAATACTGTAGAAAAATTAGCCAAAAGTATATCGGAAAACAGCAGCATGATTCCTGGAATTGAAATGTAGGCCAATAAAATGTAAGCCAAAAACTACTTTGGCGAAACGGCGAGAGCGCTTGAAACACTGGTGTTTATATCTCCCAAATCGCCAACTGGTCGCTTAAACCAGCTAACTTGCGGCAGTGGAGCGTCTATAGGGAATGTGATTACAAGAGTGCCTTCGTGAACGTCAATGTGCGCAGGAGTGTCGTTTAGTAATTCGTTGCTTAGGCCTTGAACGGCATCGCCATACATAGTTTCGTGCTGAAGTTGATATTTAAGACCAATCTCGTTTACATCGTTAGAAACAGGCGTGTGTGAGAACACAGAAACCATTCGGCCTTCGGGGCCGCCTGACGCAGGAAAGTCAAGGGAACCGTTGTGAATTGCTGTAACAATCGTGCCGTCTCCATACAAGAATCCAATTCCGCCTCTAACTGCGAGTCGAACCATAAGCTGAATATTGGAAATAGTGTGATCAACGCGGCCGCCTAAGCCGCCAAAAATATGGAATTCTCTAGAGCCTTTAGACCAGCCAACTTTAAGAGCAGAAAGCAAATCAGGGTCATCTTTTTCTGCAGGAAGTCGCGTAATCGCAGCGTCTGTTGGGAGCTTTAATCGCACGGAGTCAAAGTCGCCAATTAGAGCATCAACGTGTAAACCAAGTCTGCACGCATGATCCCAGCCACCATCGGCTGCAATAGTTAAAGCGCGATCAGGAACGTGTTCGCGCGTATGGTCGTAATAATCTCCAGCTGCTAAAACAACGCAGCGCTTTAAAGGCTCCATATGCATATAATATCGCGCGCGCGGAATTGCGATTATATCGCGTGTTTTGTTGTGACTGGTTGAGATTTAATGCGACTTGTTTAGTGTTTTTGAGCATGTTTGACTATTGTCAAGTCTCCAAGTAAAATAGACATTTGGCTTGAGTAATCAAGAAAGTGGTATATCCCACCTGGAAGCCTAAAGGGTTTCGGGTTCATGACTTCGGTCACGTGGCAATATGCTTGCCACAGCGCTATTCTTGAGCGCATTTGATTGATGTTTGAACTTGAATTTATCTTTGACCTTTTGGTGCGCTGTTCCACTGTTTTAACAAGGATTGGAGTCATCATTAGCGACGAACCACGCATTAACGAAGAGATTCGCGTCTCACAAGTACGCCTTATCGGTCCGAAAGGCGAGCAGGTGGGTGTTATTGCGACCTCGGTAGCGTTGAACCTAGCAAAGGAAGCAAACCTCGATCTTGTAGAGGTTGCGCCTACTGCTAAGCCTCCTGTAGCCAAGCTTATTGACTACGGTAAGTACAAGTACAACGAGAAGATTAAGGCTCGTGAAGCGCGTCGTAATCAAAGTACGGCCGAGATTAAGGAAATTCGTTTCCGACTCAAGATTGACGATCACGATTTCGACGTTAAGAAGGGTCATGTTCTTCGATTCCTAAATGGTGGAGACAAAGTAAAAGTCACCATTATGCTGCGCGGCCGCGAACAGTCGAGGCCTGTAGGCGGAGTTGAGTTATTGCGTAGGCTTGCAGATGAGGTTTCCGAAAGTGGAACCGTGGAGTTTGCCCCTAAGCAGGAGGGTCGTAACATAATAATGACTCTCGCGCCTAAGGGTAAAAAGATTCATACTCAGTCTGAGCAGCGTCGTAGAGGCGCTGAATCGCGCGCAGAGCGTCAAGCTCGTCAAGCAGCACGACTTGCGGCAAAGCAAGGAGCTCAGGCAGCGGCCGATGTGTCCGCAAAAGCTTCTGTAGAATCTGATCAGAATCATAAGGAGGGCAGCAATGCCGAAGATGAAAACTAATTCCGCAGCGTCCAAGCGCGTTCGCCTCACCGGCACTGGTAAGGTAATGCACGATGGAAGCGCAATGCGCCACAACTTGGAGCATAAGTCTGCTCGTAAGCGTCGTGCTTTGTCTGCAGATAAGGTTTTAGCTACAGCACAGAGCAAGAATTTGAAGGGCTTGCTAACTAAGTAAGTGCAGTAAAACGAAGACGCAATTAAAAATTTTTAAGAAAGCTGAGGAATACTTATGGCACGAGTAAAACGCGCAGTTAATGCTCACAAGAAGCGTCGCGTTGTTCTTGATAGGGCTTCGGGTTATCGCGGTCAGCGTTCCCGCCTTTATCGCAAGGCAAAGGAACAGCTGCTTCACTCATTTACTTATAACTTCCGCGACCGCAAGGCTCGCAAGGGCGACTTCCGCAAGTTGTGGATTCAGCGCATTAACGCTGCTGTTCGCGCAGAAGGAATCACCTACAACCGCTTTATTCAGGGCTTGCGCTTAGCTGGCATCGAATTGGATCGCCGCGCTTTGGCAGAGCTTGCTGTTAGCGATGTTGAAACCTTTAAGGCAATCGTCGAAGTTGCTAAGGCTGCTTTGCCTGCAGATGTTAATGCTCCAGTAGAAGCCTGATTCTAGTTTATAGGCTTTATTTGAGTGATTTAATCACTTTAAGAATTAGATAGCATTAAATATTAAGTCCGTCTTTTTAGGCGGACTTAATTGTTTTTGTGCGTATATTAGATTCATAACCTGGTTTTGTGTTTAATTATTAAGTGCTTAAGTCGTAGTTTGCTAGTGTGGCGCGTCTAGCGCATTGCAGAGTAAAATGGAACACAGTGTGTTTTTTGAAATCTAATTGAAAGAGTCTGATTATGCCAAATATGTTCGGTACCGATGGCGTTAGAGGATTAGCAAATCGCGATTTGACTGCACAATTAGCGTTAGATTTAGGCGATGCTGCCGTTCGTGTTTTAGGAGAGGCAACGCATAGCAGCGATTCAAATAGCGAAGATACAGGGAAAAAGATGCACGCTAGGAGAAGGGCGCTGGTTGGTCGCGATACTCGCGTTTCTGGCGATTTTCTAGCGTCCGCTTTAGCTGCAGGCATGAGTGCAGGCGGATTTGACGTTATAGACGCTGGCATAATCCCAACTCCTGGTGTGGCCTTTTTAACTTCTGTGCTAAACGTAGAGATGGGTGCAGTAATATCTGCTTCGCATAATCCAATGCCAGATAATGGAATCAAGTTCTTTGCGCGCGGTGGTTTTAAGCTTCCAGACAGTAAAGAAGACGAGATTGAAGCAGTTTTAGGCAAGGATTGGCAGCGTCCTACGGGCAGCGGTGTTGGGCGAATCAGCCACGATACTACTACAGCTACAAATCTTTACATTGATCATCTTGTTTCTTCTGTAGCGCCTTTAAGTAGTGAGTCTTCTACTCGTCCTAAGCCGCTTGCAGGTCTTAGAGTAGTGGCAGATTGCGCAAATGGCGCAACGTCTGTAGTAGCTCCAGAAGCATTGCGCAGGGCTGGCGCAGAAGTGATTGTTATTAACGCTTCTCCAGACGGATACAACATTAACGATCACGCGGGTTCCACGCATCCCGAGCAGTTGCAAGCCATGGTTAAGGCGTCTAAGGCCGATTTAGGAGTAGCTTTCGACGGAGATGCGGATCGCTGCCTTGCTGTAGACGAGAACGGAAACATGGTTAATGGCGACCAAATTATGGGCATTCTTGCACGTTCTAAGAAGGCCGAAGGCAAGCTGAATCATAATACTCTTGTTGTTACAGTAATGAGCAATCTTGGATTAAAGCTTGCGCTAAAAGACATGGGCATTTCTACCGTTCAAACAAGCGTTGGAGACCGCTACGTTCTAGAAGAGATGCTTAGAGGCGATTATTCTCTTGGCGGCGAGCAGTCGGGGCACGTGATTAATCGCGAGTTTGCAACCACGGGAGATGGCACTCTTACAGCGCTTACGCTGTGCCGAGAAGTTGTGCGCGAAGGCAAGAAGCTTTCGCAAATGGCTGCCGACTTCCCACAACTTCCGCAATGCTTAGTAAATGTGCCGAATGTAGATAAGATGGCTGCTAAGACAAATGCTGCTGTTCTTAATGCCGTAGATAAGGAAAGTGCGCTTTTGGGAGACACGGGTCGCGTTCTTCTTAGACCAAGCGGAACAGAGCCACTTGTGCGCGTTATGTGTGAAGCTGCAACGCAAGAGCAAGCAGATGAGGTTTGCGCGCGGCTTGCACAAGTTGTAACGGATAATCTTAAGCTGTAGCGCTCGAGCAGATTTAGCTGCGCTATTCCTCACGGATATTAGTAGCCGTTCGGCTGATTTGGCGCATAAAGTCCACTGGACTTTATGCCTTGAGCCAAATCACGCTTTGAAGGAGCTTGAAATGCGTTATGCAATTTCAAGCTCAGGCAAAGCGCTTTACTTGCGTTGAAAGCACACTGTGCTTTCAACTTTGAGCAAGCTCAGCGCTCCGAATTACCTTTTCGTGCTACGCTTTAAGCGAAAAGGCAGGTCGTCGCGCGAGAGAATGTACGTGATTTGGTTCAAATTTGGTACAAAGTGCGTCAATCTTTTCCGCTTTTTGTACGTGATTTGGGTCAAATATGGTACAAAGTGCGGAGTGGTTTTCCGCTTTTTGTTGTTAGACACGCCGTTTAGAGCTACAAAAAGCGGATAATCTTGATATACTAGCTCTTTTGGTATTGTTGTTGATGTACGTGTTTTATCAACAATAGTCAAAGTTAGACTTATAGAGTTAGAAGTTTTGTAGAATCGCCTTGTAAAGGAGTCCTATGTTTACGCATCACGCAAGTGTCGACACTAAGCTTAGCCGCGCAGTAGAGCGCCTTTTGGATTCTGCTACAGAAGATGGCGTTTTGTCGATTGTTCAAGCAGGGGAGCCTGTTTTAAGGCAGCGCACGGTTGCTTACGATGGTCAGCTTACGCGCGCAACGCTTAACAAGCTTATTTCGCTTATGCACAGCACTATGCTAGATGCTCCAGGAGTTGGTTTGGCCGCTCCGCAAATCGGGCTTGGATTAGCGATTGCGGTTGTAGAAGATCACGTTAGAGACGACGAAGACGACCCTAGAGATATTGCGGAATTGCCATTTAGGGCGATTATTAACCCGCACTATGAGCCAATTGGTACGCAAACGCGCAGCTTCTATGAGGGCTGCTTAAGTGTTGCAGGGTATCAAGCTGTTCGTCAGCGCTGGCTAGATATTCAAGCCACTTGGCAAGACGAGGATGGAAAGCAGCATTCGCAGCGCTTGCACGGTTGGCCAGCGCGAATCTTCCAGCACGAGACGGATCATTTACGCGGTGAGCTTTACATTGATCGCGCAGAAATGCGCTCGCTTTCTAGCGACGAAAACCTTGAGGATTATTGGGCAGATGAGGCGGTTCCTGTAAACGCTGCTAGAACACTAGGCTTTGCGATTTAAAATAAAAGACGAATGCAAAATAAAATCCCCCACAAGTTTTCTTGCGGGGGATTTTATTAATCACAAATATCAGATGTGGAAGTAAAGCTCGTACTCAAGTGGCGTTGGAGCCAAGCGAGCCATATCCATCTCTTCGTGCTTTAGATTAAGCCAAGTCTCAATCAAGTCGCTAGTAAAAACATCTCCTTGCATAAGGAAGTCGTGATCTTCTTCCAAAGCCTGCAAAGCCTCACCAAGCGAAGAAGGAACCTGCTTAATGCCGTCGTGCTCTTCTGGAGGAAGCTCGTAGAGATCTTTATCAACAGGAGCAGGAGGCTCAATGTGGTTCATAATGCCGTCTAAGCCAGCCATAAGCTGAGCAGAGAACGCCAAGAACGGGTTGCACGAAGGATCTGGCGCGCGGAACTCAATACGCTTAGCAGCAGGAGCATCTCCAGCAAGAGGAATACGAATAGCTGCAGAACGGTTACGAGCAGAGTAAACCAAGTTGACTGGAGCCTCGTATCCTGGAACAAGGCGGTGGTAGGAGTTAAGCGAAGGATTTGTAAAAGCAAGCACAGAAGACGCGTGCTTAATCAAGCCGCCAATGTACCAACGCGCAATATCGGAAAGCTGAGCATAACCAGTTTCCGCATAGAACAATGGCTTGCCGTCCTTCCAAAGCGACTGATGGCAGTGCATACCAGTGCCGTTATCTCCAGCAATTGGCTTAGGCATAAACGTTGCAGCCTTGCCAGCCAAAGCAGCAGTCTCGTGAACAACGTACTTGTACTTCATTAAGTCGTCGCCAGCGTGAACAAGCGTGTTGTAACGGTAGTTAATCTCCTGCTGGCCTGCGCCGCCAACCTCGTGGTGGGAGCGCTCAAGAATCAAGCCAACCTTTTGAAGATTGTAAACCATGTCGTCGCGCAAGTCTTGGTTGTGATCAACAGGTGGCACAGGGAAGTATCCGTGCTTTACGCGATTCTTAAAACCAATGTTATTGCTGCCATCGTCTTCGGTGTCTATGCCAGAATTCCATGGAGCCTCGTTAGAATCCACCTCGTAGAAGGAACGCTGCATGTCGTTTGCAAAACGCACCTTGTCGAAAATAAAGAACTCGGCTTCTGGAGCAAAGCTTGCGGTATCGGCAATGCCAGTGGCCTTTAAGTAGGCTTCGGCTTTAATTGCAACTTGGCGAGGATCCCTAGAATAAGGCTCGTCTGTTACAGGATCCACAATCGAAAAAGCAACGTTCAAAGTCTTGTGCTTGCGGAATGGGTCAATGTATGCGGTGTCTACGTCTGGAATAAGCTTCATGTCGGATTCGTTAATAGCCTGGAATCCTTGCATAGAAGAGCCGTCGAAGGCCATTCCATCCGTAAATGCGCTGTTTAAGAACTCGCTTGCAGGCACAGTAAAATGCTGCTGAACGCCAATCAAATCGGTAAATCGAACAGATACGTACTCAATGCCTTCTTGCTTAATCAAAGCCTCGGCATCTTCTTTAGTTTGCAAAGTGGTCATTCCACGATCCTTTCATAAAAATCTCAGTAAATAGTTTAGATTGTTGTATATGATTTTGGATTTCAGCGACTCGACTATCTGGTTACGATTGTGTTACACGCTTTGTAAAGTACAATGGAATTTATGACAAATAAAGAAAACTACGAAAGCCGTATGGACAGCCACGGCACAAGCGCAAAAATCGACTTAGCTTCGATTTTTCCAGCCAAGGGAGATAATCGCAGGCCTCCTGATTGGCTAAGTCGCGCGCTTATGTATGCGGTAATCGCCGCGTTTGTTGCGATTTTTGTTTGGTTCGCGTGGGGAAGTATAGCTTTTATAGTTTTCGACGTTGTAATCTCCATTTTTATAGCGTTGGCAATAGAGCCACTTGTTGTGCGCCTTATAAAACACGGTTGGAGTAGGGCTTTTGCGTCTTTGGCAAGCTTGATTGGGCTGCTTGCGGTTATTATTTTGCTGCTTGTTCTTTTCGGCAATCTTTTTATGCAACAAGCTGTTTCTATGGTTCTTGGTTTGCCTGATTTATACAACCAATTTGCGCATTTTGTGTTAAATTCCACTGGATTTAGGATGCCGAATATTGAGCAGCTTGGAATGGAGATTTTGCGCAACATTCAAACATCGTGGGTTGTGGATTTTGGCGGTTTTGCACTTAACACTACCTGGGGTTTGATGGCCGCTTTGCTTGATTTGCTTACCATTTTGATGGTTACTTATTATATTTCGGCGGCTGGTCCTGCAATGCGTAGAAGTGTTTGCCGTTTGCTAAATCCTAAGTCTCAAAGGCGATTTTTGTTTATATGGTCGGTTGTTCAAGAGCAAATATCGAGCTTCTTGTTCTCGCGCACAATTTTGGCTGCGATTAATGCAACGGGTACTGCGATTTTTCTAATATTTATGAAAGTTCCGTACTGGCTTCCGCTTGCGCTGTTCTGTGGAATAGTTTCGCAATTTGTGCCTACGATTGGTACGTATTTGGGCGGAGCTTTACCAATTGTGTTTGCTTGGAGTTCCAACGGTTTTGCAGCGGCATTGGCTGTTCTTGTTTTTGTTACCATCTATCAGCAGATTGAAAACATGGTGATTTCTCCTAAGATTTCCGAAAAAACAATGGACCTAAATCCTGCTGTAGCATTTTTGTCGGTGTTGGTAATGGGTGCTGTTTTTGGGGCGCTCGGCGCATTTTTGGCGCTTCCTGTTACTGCCAGCTTGCAAGCCATTCTTAAGGTTTGCACAAAGCAATACAAGCTTGTTGATTCTCCATTAATGAACGATCCAAAGCCTAATCGCAAGTCGATTATGGTTACAAGTGTTGAAGCGATTGGTAATAGTTTTGTAAAGCCTGTTAAAGACAAGGTTCTTCGAGTTATGAAAGGCTCGTCTTCTAGAGTTTCGATTAATGAAGACATTATGTATTGGTATAAGCAAGCTTATGTTTCTTCTAGTGATTCTGGTGTTTCTTCTAGTGATGCTAGCGAAAGTCAAAATTCTCAAGAAGATTCTGGATATATTGCTACTATGGCGATTTCGCGCGATGTTCTAGATGCAGTTAATCGCGATATTGCTAAGAAACGCGCGGAAAATGCGGATTTGGATAGTGGGCAAGCGGATCGCGAATCGCAAGCAGCCGACGGGTTGCATGCAAATGCTAAAGATAAGTCGCAAGGTAAGTCGCAAGCAAATAAATCTGCTACAATTCCAAACGAAAGTAAAAACAAAAAATCGAACACAAACACAAATCCACGAAGCGGGTGGAATAAATGATTCTTTTGTCTATTTTCGACGTTTTAGTAATCATAATCGGCGTGAGCAGCGTTATTTACCAAGGCGTTTGCGCAGTGGCGTCGCTTGTTGCAAAGCCAGTGGTATTTCCGAATGCTCCAATGGACAAGCATTACGCGGTTTTAATATCTGCGCGAAACGAGGAAGCTGTAATCGGGAATCTTATAGAGTGCATACAGCATCAGACTTATAACCAACAGCTAATAGATATTTGGCTAGTTGCCGACAATTGCACAGACAGCACGGCGCAAGTTGGGCGAAAGTATGGGTGCAATGTTATAGAGCGATTCGATAAGCAGCATATTGGCAAAGGTTACGCGCTTAGCTACCTTTTGGACCACATAATGGAGCTTGGAAAAGACAAAGATTACGACGCGTACTTTGTTTTTGACGCAGACAATAAGCTGGATTTGCACTATTTTGAAGAGATGAACAAGGGATTTCACGCTGGGTATCAGATTTTAACAAGCTACAGAAATTCTGTTAACCTATCAGATAATTGGGTGTCTTCTGGGTCTGCATTGTGGTTTATACGCGAATCGCGATTTACTAACAATTCGCGCATGCTTTTTGGATCTAGCTGCCACGCAGGTGGAACGGGATTTATGTTTTCGCGCGAAATCATGCACAGAAATCGTGGGTGGAAGTTCCATCTGCTTACCGAAGATCTTGAGTTTACAATGGACTCGATTTTGCATGGCGACAAAGTGGGTTATTGCGGGTCGGCGGTTCTTTACGACGAGCAGCCTGTTTCGTTTAGGCAAAGCTGGAGGCAAAGGCTGCGCTGGAGTAAGGGCTTCTTGCAAGTGTTTCGATATTACGGAGCGGCTCTTATACGCCACGGAATCCGCGAGCGCGATTTTTCGTCGGTTGATTTTACGCTTATGCTTTGCCCGTTTATGGTGCTTGCGATTATTCGCCTTATACTCGGATTTATCTTTGCAGCATTTGGATTTGTTACGTGGGCAAGTCAGATTGATTCAACGCTTAGCTTTATAACAACTACTGTTACAAGCGTTTTGGGTATGATGGTGTTTGTTTCGCTTACTATTCTTGTAGAACACGATAAGCTTGGAGCTACTAACAAAGAGCTTTTTGCGTACGTTCTTAGCTTCCCGATTTTTATGCTTTCGTATGTGCCGATTGCGTTCCAAGCTGTGTTCTCTAAGAGCGAGTGGAAGCCGATTCATCACACGGGTCGATAAATCGGAGCGAGCGGTTTTCCTTGCTTGCTGTTGTAGGAGGGCTGGGTGTTTCTACGCTCGCGCGTTACAGCGCGCTCACGCCTTCGCCGCGCGTAAAGTCCACTGGACTTTAAGCTTAAGCGGCTCAGCGCTCCGAAGTGCATTCGCGCGCTACGCTTTAAGCGCTCATGCAGGTCGTCGCGCAAATCTAACGAATCTGTAGTGTGTTTATACGCAAGATATGAGATAATGGAAGCCTTGGTGTAAACGTGCGATTGCGCAATTAATGTGGCGCAATACGTGCGTTTATCTGTATGTTGCGAGGTTTATATGGTGGATTCTGTTTCAGTTTTTGGTGCAAACACTTATTCGAGCGATTCGAGTGATAGTAGTGCAGAAGTTCCAGCGGTTTCTATTCGCGGATTTGTTAAGACTTTTGGCAAGAAAGTTGCTGTAGATAATCTTTCGCTAGATATTCCAGCAGGATCCTTCTATGGATTAGTAGGCCCTAATGGTGCTGGCAAAACTACTACTATTAAGATGCTTACGGGCTTGCTTATGCCAGATGCTGGCTCGGCTTCGATTTTTGGCAACGATGTTTGGAGCGATGTAAATAGCGCTAAGCGCGCAATCGGTTTAATGCCTCAAGCAGATGAGATTTTTAAGACGATTACTGGCCTTCAGCTTTTAACTTACGCTGGCATGCTTCGCGATATGAGCCGCGCAGAATCCGTAAAGCGCGCAAACGACTTGCTTTCTGCTTTCGACTTAACAGAAGCTGCAAACACTATGGTTTCGGACTATTCAACTGGTATGACTAAGAAGATTTGCCTTGCAACAGCAATGATTCACAGCCCGCGCGTGCTTGTGTTGGACGAGCCTTTTGAGGCAGTGGACCCTGTTTCTAGCGCAAATTTGAAGGATATTCTCGCCGAGTATGTTTCTACTGGCGGCACGGTGATTATTTCTTCGCACGTTATGGAATTAGTTGAAAAAATGTGCTCGCACGTGGCGATTATTAACGAAGGCCACGTTGCAGCTTCTGGCACGCTTGAAGAAGTTGCTCAAGGCAAAGATCTTGAAGATCGCTTTATGGAGCTTGTTGGTGGACGTCATTCTGCTGCGCGCATTGATTGGCTTAACGGCGGCGAGTCTTATAACGCAACGCCAATCGCAAGCAACCACAACGCGTGAGCGAAAGGCGGTAAGTAATCATGTCTATGATTTTTACAATGGTTCGCCTTCGCTGGGCGCTTACTTTTTCTGTTATGCGAAAGTCAATTTGGCAAAAAATCGGCTTTGGTATATCAATTGTTTTTGGACTTGCGATTATATGCGCTCTTGGTTTTGCAGGCTGGGAAGCAGGAAAGTATCTTAATCCAGGAATGCTTGCAGATACTAAAAATTGGCAGGACTTCCAATTGATTCCAATAATGGTTGTGTCGATTGTGTCAATTTTTACGCTGTTTATAAACCTGTTTATGTTAGGCAGCGACACAACGCTAAAATCGCGTAGTTTTGCGCTTTACGGCATTCCTTACGTAAAGCAGCAAGCTGGCATGCTTCTTGGCTCCCTTTTTGGAGCGATTTCAATAAGCTGCACAATCGCGCTTGCTTTGTGGTCTTTAGCGTACAGAAACTTTGGAATTGTGCCAGTTTTAGTAAGCGTAATTGCAGCTCCGCTTTACGTTGCAACAATCGTGTCTTTAAGCAAAATGCTTATTGAGCTTTTGGACACTATTTTAATAAACAAGCGTTCAAGAAACATTTTTTACTTTGTTATTTTCGTAGCGTATATGCTTTTTGTTGCGTCAATGAATACGCATAGCCCCTCGCAAATTGTAATTTCGCTAGGTACAAGTTTCTGCGCTGTATCCGCTTTTACGCCGTTAAGTGCGGCTATGGCTTTGCCTCTTGACGCCATTAATGGCAATTGGCTTGCGCTTGTTATTCGCTTCCTTATTTGCGTTGTGACGATTGCTGCTTGCTTTGCAATCTCTGTATTTTGTGCAAAATTAGAGCCTAAGCTACTTCGCGGTGAGCAAAAAACAGTTGTTAAAACTAAGGGAATCGGCTTCTTTGCATCAGTTCCAGACAACATAGTTGGTGCGATTATTGCGCGAATTATTAGCGTTATGAGAAGAGATATGCGTCAACTGTTTTTGCTTATTGCGCCGCTTTTTATGCTGGTAGTTGCAGGAGGAACTAGTTTTAATGCTAAAGGATTTGGTTCTATAGCACAGGACATAGGTGTTTCTGGCTGGATGATATATGCTGCGACGCTTATGGGAATGGTTGTTGGAAACAATATTGCATACGATGGAACAGCTTTTACTATGCATGCGATTATTGGCGTAAAAGGTTTGCACGATCGTTTAGCGCACGCAATAGTTTGGTCCGTGATTTGCGCTGTGTACTTTGCAATTCTTGGAATAGGGGTTTACGCTTTCCTTTTCTTCGTAGCAAATGTTCAGCAAAATATGAATGCAGTTATGTTCCAAACTCTTTCTCCAATTGGAGTAGCTTTTGCGACCATAGGCATTGGCTTAATTTCTTCGTGCATTGCAATGTACCCTGTAGCGTCAATCGAAAAGCCATTTTCTAGGCCGCAAGGAAGTGCTGGCGGGCGAAGTTTTGCAGCTATCGGCTTTATGCTTCTTTCTGTAGTTTGCATGATTCCTTCGGCTGCGGCTGTGATTGCGTTTATTATTCTTGCGCCGCAACTGCTGTGGATTGCATGCATTCTGTTCGTAGTGAACGGCGCAATTGTGTTGGCTGTTGGCGTAATTATTGGTGGCAAAGTAATGGATAAGCGCATGATTCGTATTGTAGAAAACTTGCGCAGATTTGCGTCGATTACTGCTTGAGTATTAATGCGCACGTAAGAGCTGCGATTTATGTGTGCAAGCGTATAGCTTATGTAGGCTTTATGTAGTTCTTATATAGTCTACATGGCTTGTATAGTTATACAGAGTTGCAATTAATCGGTAAAACAGGCGGCGTGCGCATGCAAGACGATGAAAACGTTAAGAATCCAGATAATATAATCGAGATTCCCGAAGATGCTTTTACGTCTAAAGAATCAAGAGAAAAAGCTGGATTTACGTCTAGCTTAGGCGCGCAAAAGCCGCCAAAGTCACGTAATCGCGCTGTTGTGTGCTTAATCGCAGCTGCAAGCGTTCTATCACTAATGTGCGGATATATTCTGTTCGATAGCAAAGATCTTTTGCAAAATCGCGATTTTATTCAGTCGCGAATGGCAATTAAAAACAATAAATCTTTGCAAGAGCTAAGCAGTCCAAAACCTAAGAAAATAGCGCATTACGCGTCTTTAATAAAGCAATTAGATAAAAACAAGCCAGTTGACAAAGCTGCTGCGGAAAAGGTTTTACAAACATTCCTTGAAAATCCCGCGCTTGGGCCAAATGCGGCGGCTGTTATAGCGGATGCAAACGGGAAGATTATTGCTGCAAAAAACGAAGATCTTGCTTTGCAACCAGCGTCTACAATGAAAACGCTTACAGCTCTAGCAGCCTCGCATACTTTAGACATGGCTTCAACGCTAGACACGCTGGTTTATGCAAGCTGCGACGAGAGTGGGAGTGCTGCGCGAATTGTTTTGCGCGGCGGCGGAGACATGCTGCTTGGGGCTGGGCAAAGCGACCCGAATCACGTAAACGGTAGAGCAGGTTTAGAAACTCTTGCAAATAAAACGGCTGCAGCTCTTAAAAAGCGGGGCGTTAAGATTGTTCAGTTTGCTGTTGACGATTCGCTGTTTGGTGCAAAAAGATACCCTGAGCTTATTAACGAGAACGACGAAGAAGGTAGATTCTACGCTCCAACTTCGTCTGTTGCGGTAGATGAGGGGCGCAATCGCGATTTTGCGGCGTGGGTTTCGTACGGAAACGACGCAGACGATACCGACGATTATCCGCTTTTAGACAGGCATCCTGCGGTTAGTACGGGTTTGATTTTTGCAAATTTGCTGCAAAAGTCTGGCATTGACGTTCGCGAATGGAAGGGTGATTCTGCAAAAATCACTAAGGCGGCTAAAATTTCTGGCGCAGACTCCATGCATGTTAGCTACAAAAAATCACTTATTTCCGCCGATTTTAGCCAGATTGCGCGCGTTTGTTCTGCTCCGCTAAGCGAGATAATGGCGTATATGCTTAGGCATTCCGACAATTCCCTTGCAGAAGAGTTCGGGCGTTTAACTGCGCTAGCTATGCGTAAGTCAAATTCTCCAAAGGGTGCAACTTTGGCTGTGCAAGATGTTTTGCGTGATTTAGGTATTGATATAAACGGATTGCACATGTCGGATTGCTCGGGACTTTCGCCTAAATCAGCTGTTCGCGCGGTTACTTTGATTCAGGTTCAAGCGCAAAATCTTAAGACGGGGCTTGGTGCTGCTGCAGCAGAAGGCTTGGCTTTGCCAGGCGTTTGGTGTACTTCTGCTAGAAAGCGTCTTGTTGATAAGTCGGCAGCTGGATTGATGCGTGTTAAAACTGGATTTTTGGGTGATGTTTCGTCTATGGTTGGCAACGTTTCTAGAAAGTCGGGAGGCGCGCTAACCTTTGCGGTTGTTGTTAATCCGCCTGGAGACGTTAACTACACTTATGTTGGCATTAATAAGATGATGGCAGAGCTTACCAATCTTTAGTTGCTCGCGTCTTTGCTTGTTGTTGCGCGAGGTTTGAGTATTTCTCTCCTCGCAAGTGACGCGCACTTTTACGGATAGTTTATGAACGTTAATATTCTAAGGTTTTAGGTTTTAGGATGGCGCTATTTATTGCTCGTAGAGAAATACATCAAACCTTCTGAATATCTAGAACAATTGCGTATCTTTCATCGCTGAGCTTCTCGATTTTTCTTGCTACTTCAGCGAATCACCATTTCATGCTGAGGTTCGCTTCATCCGCTGCGAAAAATCTCGAATCTCTACTTCACTTGGCGGAAAAACTTCCGCACTTTGTACCAAATTTGGCCTGAATCACGTACAAAATGCGTCAACCGTTCGCGCGTTACAGCGCGCTTACGACTTCGCCGCGCAGAAGCAATGCTTCTGCCTTGAGCGGCTCAGCGCTTTGAAATGCGTTATGCAATTTCAAGCTCGGTCAAAGCGCGCGTGCTATGAAATCGTTATGGTATGTGATTTTCTGCTTGCTTCATATCCTCCTGGAAGCGCAATCGGCTTTTGACCATGCCAGTTTGTTATTAGCTCGTCGATTGATTCTATATGATTTGACGAAAAGCGTATTCCAGCAGCGCTTAGCGCGCGAGCTACGATTCGTCGCCTAATCGAGATGTGGCTGTTTGCTAAAGTCGCAAGTTTGATTTTGACTTTGCAATCCTCTTTTACAATCGCCTCTTTTTCTACAAGATTTACTTGAGAGTTTATGTAGTCTAGGTCGTCTTGAGCAAATTTTGCTCCCTTTGCAAGCAGCAAAGTCATGTCTGACGCAAAAAATCGCGAAATATACGGCATAAGGGTATGCCTGATTCTAGATCGCAATGGGTAGGCTTTTGGCAGATCAACGTTGCTTGGCGTTAAATCGCCGTTTGTTGGATCGTCCCACCATTCAACGCCCAAATCCTTGCAAATCTGCGTGGTTTCAAGCCGCGTAAGATTAATCAGCGGCCGCGCAAATAGCACATTCTCCCTAACTGTAACGTCTTTCATTCCAGCTACGGCCTCCAAGCCAGCAGAATTGCGCAATCCCATTAAAACCGTTTCTGCCTGGTCGTTTGCTGTGTGCGCTAAAAGAACCGCCGACGCGCGCAAATCTTTTGCAACTTCAATAATCGCGTCGTATCTAGCATCCCTAGCTGCGCTTTCTTCTCCCTTTTTGTCATCTTTAACTTGAACGGATTTAACAAATACAAGCGACTCGTCTACTCCAAGTTTTGCAACGGTTTTAGCTGCATTAAACGCCACTTTGTCGGAGTCTTTTTGAAGATTATGATTTACGATTATTGCAGCGCATCGAATCCCTCTGCTTGCGCACACTTTTGATGCAAGCGCCGTTAGCGCAAGTGAATCGCGACCGCCAGAGCATGCGACCAACACAATAGGAGCGGATGGCAAAGTTGCATGCTCGCCGTGTTGCAAGAATTGAGGGTCTTGCACTTCTAATCCAATATTACTAAAGCAACGTTTTACTTGGCCGATTCCTTTGCGCCAACAAGATGAGTACACCATGCTTATAGTCTAAATCCTAATGCGTAAGTTGTAACATGTCCGTCATTCTCTTATGCAATTATAGTTAGCATGCAAGTTGCAGATATAAGAGATGATATTGATTACGAATTAATCAGCCACGAAGAGCTTATGAAGCGCATTCGCGAGGTTGCCGCTCAAGTTAGCAAAGACTACCAAAACCGCGATATTTTGCTTGTTGCAGTGCTTAAAGGCGCTGTAAACACGCTTGCTGTTTTCTCGCAGGAGCTTAGTCTTAACGCGCCGATGGACTTTATGAGTCTTTCTAGCTACGGCAGTGGCACTAAGACCAGCGGCCAGATTACGGTTCGCGAGGACTTAACTACAGATGTTCGCGGTCGAGATGTGCTGATTGTGGAAGATATTGTTGATTCGGGCAAGACTCTGGACTGGCTTGTTAGGGAGCTTAAGGGCAGGGGAGCTGCAAGTGTAAAGGTGTTTGCGCTTTTAACAAAGCCAGCTCGCCGAGAAGTGGAAGTAGATATTGCGTACACTGGTTTTGAGATTCCAGACGCGTTTGTGGTCGGTTTTGGCATGGACTACGACGAAAAGTACAGGAATCTTAATTCTATTGCGGTTCTTAAGCCTTCTGTGTATGAGTCTTGATTAACGGTCTTGATTAGATGGTTGCAATTGAGTAATCTTGATTGATTACATGCTATTTATTTAGCGATTAATTACAGCGATTGCAGCAGCTACTCTTTGATTGCTTGCGATTAGTGATTACGTGTTTAGTCGAGTGTTGTTAGTTAGAATCCTGAAAGGAGTCTGATTGTATGGGCGCTTCTCCAATGTCGCCTCGCGGACCTATGGGTGGACCTATGAAAAGTCCTATGGGAGGAAACGGCAACAATCCGTTCTTGCCTCCTAATTTTGGAAACAATTCAAATAAGAACAAGAATAAGAACAATAACGGCAATAAGAATAACGGCAATAAGAATAACGCCAATCCAAAGGATGGCAATAATTCCGATTCCAATCGTAAATTCTTTAAGTCGCCTTGGACTTGGATTGTTATTTTAGTTTTGCTTTCTGTAGCTGCATTCCAAATGTTTGTGCATAATGGTTCGCAAACAATCGACACTCAAGACGGATTAGAGTTGCTCGATAATCGTAGTGCAAATTACGTTGAGGTTATAGACAATAAGCAGCTTGTTAAGCTTACTCTAAACAATAAGTACGTTAAGTTAGATAAGCGAGATAAGCAAAAGCACGATTACGGAAAAGACGTTCAGTTCTACTACACGATTGCTCAAAGCAAGACAGTTGTGCAAAAGATTCAAAAGGCTAAGCCAGCAAACGGTTGGACTGTTAGCATACAAACTTCTAGCTTTTTCTCGTACTTGATTACGTCTATGCTGCCGATTTTGATTCTGCTTGGACTTGTTTGGTTTATGTTTGGCAGAATGGCAAGCGCAGGCGGCGGAATGCTTGGCATGGGTGGCGGCCGCGGCCGTGGAAAGCTTTTGGAAGGTCAGACTCCTAAAACTAAGTTTGCGGATGTTGCAGGAGAGCAGTCTGCAGTAGAAGAAGTTGAGGAGATTAAGGAATTCCTTAAAGATCCTTCTCGCTACAAGGCTTTGGGTGCGCGCATTCCGCGTGGAGTGCTGCTTTACGGCCCTCCAGGAACTGGTAAAACTCTTCTTGCGCGTGCTATTGCAGGCGAAGCTGGCGTTCCGTTCTACGCAATGGCTGGATCGGACTTTGTTGAGATGTTCGTTGGTCTTGGCGCGTCTCGCGTGCGTGAGCTGTTTGATGAAGCTAAGAAGAACGCTCCAGCAATCATCTTTATTGACGAGATTGACGCTGTTGGACGCCGCCGCGGAAGTGGCATGACTGGCGGCCACGATGAGCGCGAGCAAACTCTTAATCAGCTGCTTGTAGAGATGGACGGCTTCGATAACGACACTAATTTGATTATTATTGCCGCTACAAACCGACCAGATGTGCTTGATTCTGCGCTTTTGCGACCAGGCCGATTTGATCGCCAAGTGGCTGTGGAAGCTCCAGATTTGGAAGGCCGAGAGGCGATTCTTAAGGTTCACGCTAAAGGCAAGCCTTTTGTTCCAGACGTAGATCTTCATATGGTTGCTGTTAGAACTCCTGGATTTACGGGCGCGGATTTGGCTAATGTGCTTAATGAGGCGGCTTTGCTTTGCGCTCGTTCTGGTGCTCAGCTTATTGACAATCGCGCTATTGATGAGGCGATTGACCGCGTTCAGGCTGGTCCTAGAAAGAAGTCTAAGGGCATGGCTTTGGATGAGTTGCGTAACACGGCTTATCACGAAGGTGGCCACGCGCTTGTTGCTGCGGCCTTGCATCACACGGATCCTGTTACTAAGGTTACGATTTTGCCTCGCGGCCGCGCTCTTGGATACACGGCGGTTATGCCAACTAGCGACCGCTATTCTCAGTCTCGAAACCAGCTGCTAGATCAAATGGCGTATGCTATGGGCGGCCGTACTGCGGAAGAGGTTGTGTTCCACGATCCAACTACTGGCGCTTCTAACGACATTGAAAAGGCTACAGCAATCGCTCGCAAGATGGTTGTTGAATATGGCTTCTCGTCTAAGCTTGGCGCTGTAAAGTGGATGGATGCAGATCAAGATTCTTCTGGTTCTTTGGATTCTTTGCAATCGCGTAAGTTCTCTAATAAGACTGCGGAAGTGATTGACGAAGAAGTTCATAAGCTTATTGAAACGGCTCATACCGAGGCTTGGCAGATTATTAACAATAATCGCGATATTTTGGATGAGCTTGTTAGCAAGCTTCTTGTTAAGGAGACTCTTAACGAGAAGGAACTTGAGCAAATCTTCTCTAAGATTCGTAAGGCGCCAGAGCGCGATTTGTGGCTTTCTAATGCGGATCGCCCAGATTCGCCGCTCCCGCCTGTAGAGATTCCAGAAAGCTTAAAGAGGAATGTTGCAGGTGCGAGTTTAGAGAAGGGCGATAAGGATTCGGATTCTAATGCTTCTAAGGCTGGTGCTGCAGCGGATGCTGAAGCGCAAAAGTCGCAAGCAACCGCAGAAGTGCAAGCAACTGGCGAGTCGCAAGAATCGCACGAGTCTTCCTATGTCTCAAATATCGCAAATACTACAAATGCCCTAAATAGCCCAATGCAAACAACCGCAGTGGTTTCTATGCAAGGCAAAAAGAGCGATTCAACAATGCGCGCAATGCTAAACGTGTTAAGCGGACTTGAGCATAAAGATTCGCATAGCGTAACTCAAGTCGAAGGCGTTTCGGCGCTTTACCAGGCAAGCAATGCAAACGGTGAAGATTTTTGCGCGGTTGTAGTGGCGTCTACAACAATGAGTAATCAGGAATTTGCGCAAAGAATCGAGCAAATGCAACGCGATCAAATTGATGGCGATTCTGGAGATTCTGTCGATTCTGCCAGCTCTTTAGATTTGCGCTTAAACGTTGTTGGAATCAGGGAATACGGCTTAGACAGCGCGTCTACAAAGTCAATGGATTCAAGCAATCCTTTGCACTTAAGCGCCGCACAATTGGAGCCGTGGATGCAAGTTGAGCCAGACGCTGCAATTGATGGCGAGCCAGTCTCTTACAAACTTGCGCTTTTGCAAGATGCTTCGCAAGTTGGCGTTTATTCTGAGCGCTGGATTATTGGGGAGTGCTGATGAAAGCTTACCGTACGCCTTGGTGGTATTTTGCGCTTGGACTATTGTTTGGATTCGTATTCGGCGCGTTTTTGGTGTCGATTACAGAATCTAGCGCAATATCGCTTTCGGGAGCTCCGTGGATTGTTTTGGCTGTTATGATAATCGGCGGAATAGTCACGTTTGTTCTTGCTTGGCAAACGCATCAATACGCTACTTCTAAGCCAAAAGAGCGCAAGCCTTTTAACATGCAAATGGCTGTTTCGGCGTTAATGCTTGCAAAATCGCTTGGAATGGCTGGTGCTATTTTAACGGGCTGGTATGCAGGTCAGATTTTTGTTTGCTGGCCGCATGCGGATATTCCGCTTTATTCCAACATTATTCGCGAATGTGTTATTGCTGGAATCGTGTGCATTATAGATATGATTATTGGCATTGTTGGCGAATGGATGTGTCAGATTCCTCCAGAAGATGGAGCGGATGCTGCTGGCGATTCTTCGGATCGAGCGCAGAAAGCGGCGGCGGTTTAATGGAGGTTAGCTGCGATTAATGTAGAAAATGGCAACTAACGGCAACTAACGGCAACTAATAGCAACTAAAATAGCGGTTTAACAATTTTAAGAAAGGTATTACTTTGGCTGAATTTATTTACCAAATGATTAAGGCACGCAAGTCTTACGGAGATCGCGTAATTCTAGACGACGTTACCTTAAGCTTCTTGCCGGGCGCAAAAATTGGCGTTGTTGGACCTAACGGCATGGGTAAATCAACGTTGCTAAAGATTATGGCTGGATTGGAAAATGTTTCTAACGGCGAAGCTTCGATTACTCCAGGCTACACCGTTGGCATTTTGCAGCAGGAGCCGCCGCTGGATGAGACTAAAACCGTTGGCGAAAACATTAAGATGGCTTTTGGTGAGATTGCTCAAAAGGTTGATCGATTCAACAAAATCGGCGAAGAGATGGCAAATCCAGATGCCGACTTTGATGCATTGATGGAAGAAATGGGCAAGCTGCAAACGGAGATTGATGCGGCTAACGGTTGGGATTTGGATTCTCAGCTTGAGCAGGCAATGGACGCTTTGCAATGCCCAGACCCAGATTCGCCTGTTTCTGTGTGCTCGGGTGGAGAAAGGCGACGCGTGGCATTGTGCAAGCTTTTGCTTGAAGCTCCAGATTTGCTGCTGCTTGATGAGCCTACAAACCACTTGGATGCGGAGTCAATTCTTTGGCTGGAACAGTTCTTGCACAAGTACGAAGGCGCTGTTATTGCTGTAACTCACGATCGCTACTTTATGGATAACGTTGCAGAGTGGATTTGCGAGGTGGATCGCGGCCAGCTTTACCCATACAAGGGCAATTACACTACTTACTTGGAAACTAAGGCCAAGCGTATGGAGATCCAGGGCGCTAAGGACGCAAAGCTTGCTAAGCGCTTGAAGAATGAGCTTGACTGGGTGCGTAGCTCGCCAAAGGCTCGCCAGGCCAAGAATAAGGCTCGTCTGGAGCGTTACGACCAGATGGAGCAAGAGGCGCGCAATTCCAAGAAGCTTGATTTTTCGGAGATTCAAATTCCAGCAGGTCCACGCTTGGGATCGCAAGTTTTGGAAGCGAAGCATATTCACAAGGCTTTTGGAGATCGCGTGTTAATCGACGACTTGTCGTTTACGTTGCCTCGTAATGGCATTGTTGGCGTGATTGGCCCGAATGGTGTTGGTAAGTCTACGCTTTTCAAGACGATTGTTGGTTTGGAGCCACTTTCTGGCGGCGAGCTTACAGTTGGAGACACTGTTAAGATTTCGTACGTAGATCAGAATCGCGCAGGCTTGGATCCAAATAAGAATCTGTGGGAAGCTGTTTCGGGAGGCCTTGATTTTATTGAGGTTGCAGGCGTTGAGATTCCTACTCGCGCATACGTTGCAAGCTTTGGTTTTAAGGGTTCGGATCAGCAAAAGCTTACGGGCGTGCTTTCTGGCGGCGAGCGTAACCGCTTGAATTTGGCTTTGACTCTTAAGCAGGGCGGCAACTTGCTTCTGCTTGATGAGCCTACTAACGACTTAGATGTTGAGACCTTGGAAAGCTTAGAGAACGCTTTGCTTGACTTCCCAGGATGCGCTGTGGTTGTTTCGCACGATCGCTGGTTCTTAGACCGCGTTGCAACGCATATTCTTGCTTGGGAGGGCACAGACGAGAATCCTGCAAATTGGTACTGGTTTGAAGGCAACTTCCAGGCGTACGAGGAAAACAAGATTGCGCGCCTTGGTGAGGAAGCTGCTCGTCCGCATCGCTTGCACAGAAAGCTTACGCGCTAATCGCAAGTTGTGTGTTGCTGCGGCTGGCGGATGGCGGCTTGGTGTCTTGGCGGCTAATCGCAAGTTGTTAGTCGTTAGTCGCAAGCTGTTGGTGGCAAATCGTAAGTTGCTAGTCGCAAGCTTCTACTCGCAAGTCGTATAAATCGTGTAAAACGCCTAAATCGCCTTGTAAAACGCTAAAGCAAATATCTTAAACGGTAGTCGCGCTAAAATCGTGTATTGAGCTAAAAAAGGAGTGCAAATGCCAATACTAGATAAAAATGATTCTGCTAAAGTTAAAGAATACGAGGACTTTGTAAAAAATTCTCCGTACACTAATGCAATGCAAGACATGGCATGGGCAAAGGTTAAAAACAACTGGTCTAGCGAATACGTTTATCTGGAAGAAAACGGCAAGATTACTGCTGCAGTGTCTATTCTTGGCATTAAGGCTGTAGACGATAAAACGCTGTTTTACGCTCCTAGAGGCCCAGTTTGCGACTTTTACGACGTTGAAACCACTAAAAAGCTAATCAACGAAGCAAAGCCACTTTTTGAAAAGTACAACGCATTTTTGCTTAGAATGGACCCTTGCGTTCAAACCGACGAGGCTCTTATAGAAAAGTACAGGGCAGCTGGCTACACGTTTAGAGGCCAGGGATTCCACCCTAAGTCTTACTCCAACCCGCTTCACGAGATTATGCTTAAGGTTGAGGGAAAAACCGAAGAAGAGCTTATGGCTGGTTTTAGCACGCTTACAAGAAGGCATATTCGTGCGGGCATTAAGGCTGGTGTTGCAACTCGCTGGAGTAGGTCGGAAGAAGACTTGAAAACCTTCTACGAGCTTACAAAGATTATGGCAAACAGGCATGGCATTAAATATAGGCCATTTGAATACTTTGAGCGCTTGCTTGCTGCATTCCCGCAGATTGAGATTTGCACTTGCGAGTACGAGGGCGAGCCAGTTGCAAGCATGCTTTCGTTCCCGTACAAAGACACTTTGTGGTACATTTACGGCGCAACGCAGACCATGCATGGAAAGGTTGCTCCAGGCTATACGTGTATTTGGAATTTGATTTTGCGCACTAAGGAACTTGGCTTAACGTGGTTCAACATGGGCGGAACTTATTCGCTTAGCATGGACGAAGGCCTTTACTTCTTTAAGAACGGTTTTTGCAGGGCGAATGATCCGTTTACTTGGATTGGCGAGTTAGACGTTGTTGTTGACCAAGACGCTTACAAGAAGTTTGTTGGCAGGTGGGATGATTTGCCAGAGATTAAGAGTGATGCTGATAAGGCAGATGCTGCGTCTGCAGGTGAGTCTGCTAAGGCAGAGTAATATTTAGCTCCTAAAGCTCTAATAGCTTTTAATGGCGCTTTTGCGACTAGTTGCATGTTTTTGTGGCTAGTCGCTTTTGTTTTTCCCACGAGTCTTTCCGCTTTTTGTACGTGTTTTAGGTCGAATTTGGTACAAAGTGCGTTAATCACATAAAATTCATCATACGAATTAATCTTAAATTGTATAAAACAATGAGTAAAATATGACTTGCATAGTTATATGGATTTTGCGGTCTGGTTGGCGTATTAATCCAAAGAAAAAGATAATGGAGTAAGAGTATGTCTAAGAAGATTCGTGTAGTTAAGCACTATTCTGGCGTTTATTCTGGTGTTGGGGCTGATTCTCAGCCAGTTCTTTCAAAGAGTGTTTGCGCTGCAATGCTAGCTGGCGCAATGGTGCTTGGGGGGGGGGGTATTCGTTTCCTCGCCTGCCTATGCTGACGGTTATGTAGCTCCTGACGGAAACATTTACTACGGTTACAAGTCTGACGCGGATTATAGTAAAAACCGCATTAAAATTGAAGTTCATTACTACAGCAACAAAGATGATGCTGATAAAGACAATACTGATAACCAAGATCCTCTCGGTAAGTTTGTACATGTAAAGTACGTTGCAAATCTTAATTCTGCAGATAATTCATTTGATAGGTGGGCATTCCGTCCAATGTGGTGGTACGGCGTTCCTGCAGGTTTAACTAACGTACAAAATATTAACTACAGCCGTTTTGAGAAGTATACTGATTACGGAACTCCTGCAGATACTTCTACTCCAGGTTCTTCCGCTCCAGGTATTAGAAAAGATAGTGATAACGTAACTAAGCACTACAAAGACGCAAAGGACTGGAAGAGTATTTCCAGATTCTACGTTGAAGATCCAAGCAAGCTTAAGTCTATGAACGGCTTGGCTATGCTACTTGGTGTCGATGGTGGTAAAAACAAGGGTTACGATCCTAACGGCACTAATGCAGGCAATTGGAAAGACTTCTATGATGCTTCTAAGGGCATGCAGGGAATGTTTATTGATTGGGAGTCTGCAGGTAAGCGCTTCTATGAGATGACTTACGTTGCAGAGTTGACGGATGACGCGTGGAAGAACCGTGACGAGCATCCACTTCGTTTTGCTGCTGGCGTTTACCGTTTTGCTGGTAACTGGCATATTGCTACTGGTCAGATTCATCGCGCTCCAAAGATTGCAGACAGCTTGAAGGTTCAGTATCCACCTTTGACGCCTGTTGCTAAGGCTGATGATCTTAAAGATAACGAAAAGACCTCAGTTGAGAATGCTATTAAGACTGCTAATAAAGACGTTAAGCATTTCAACGATCTTCTTGAAAAGATTGAAGTCGCTAATGACGGTACTGCAACTCTTACTTTCCATGACAAGACAACGATTACAATGCCTGGAAAGTTGCTTGTAGTTGAAGATAAAAAAGATAACGTTAAGTTCCCACCTGTATACCCTGCTCCGATTGGCGTTGTGAAGCCTAAGAGTTTGAGCGATGCGGATCAGAAGGCGATTATTCAAGGCTTTAAGAAAGCTAATGCAGACAAAGACTTCCTTAATAAAGTTTCTAAGACGGATTCTGAAGCCTATAAGTTTGACAACACCAAGCAGGAACTTACTATTACTTATACTGATGGATCTACAATCACAGTTCCTTATTCTTCTTTGGTGTATCAGGGTGCAACTATTGCCGATTGGGCACCGTATCGCATTCCAGTTCCTACGGAAGTAGATGACCCATCTCAGGCATTAACTGAAGAACAAAAGACTGCTATTGCGTCGGCATTTGATGAAGCAAATAAGAGTTTCCCTGTTTATCAAGCTGCTAAAACGCATAACAATAATACGTCTCCTGTAACGTTTGATAACAAAAACAATGCTGTAATTACTTGGGCAGATGGTTCACAAACTACAGTTCCTGCTTGGATGTTCTTGAAGAAGAAGCAGACGCAAGCTACAAAGCCTGAGCAAAAGCAAACTACCAAAGAGTTTACGGTTGATTTGCCAGCAACACCTACGGAAGTTACTTTCGATCCATTTGATAAGACTGCAACAGTTGGTCAGGATCAACTTACCAACCTTGAAGCTTCACTGCAAGCTTTAACAGCTAAGGACGCAAGCGATAGTAATAAGACTGTAACTCTTACTTCTGCAAAGATTGATATTGCAACTGGCACGGTAACTTTTAAAGCTAAAGGATATGAAGATAGAAAGTATCCAATCGGCATCTTCTATAAGAAGAAAGTAAATGGAACTGGTACCCAGAATCCTACGCAGCAGACGCCTACGAGCAAGACTGATACTGATCCTAACAACAACAAAAATACTTATAAGTATTTTGTTACTAAGACTCAAATTAGTGAATCCAAAGTTTCTGATGTAAAGCCTCAAGAAGCTGCTAAAGCATTAAAGCAGTTTGTTAAAGATAATTACACTGGTTGGACTGAGCAAGAATTAGAAAATGTTACTAGTAATGTGGCTGTTGGTACAAGCTGGAAGGCAAAAACAGGCACAACAAATCTTGAACCATATAACAAGGGTAATGGAAGAATCACATCAATTAGTGTAAATAGTGATAATGGATTAACAGTTACTGGTTATCAGTATGCAGACCAGGAAGATGATAATATTGATGCATCAACTGATGCCCCATTATTTATTGTTTCAGCAGATGATTTGTACGCTCCAAATAGCGGAAGTCAGACTCCTATAGACAATACTATTAATCAGCTGAAGGCGCTTGCTAAGCAGCTTTTGGATGAAAAGAAAAATCTTACTAAATCTGACTTTACAAGAGCTGGTTTAGATAAAGATAAAATAACTAATGATGTTATTGATAATATGACTGATGCCGAAGATCTTCGTGATCTTATTAAGAAGCTGAGTGAAGCAAAGCATGCTGATCGTACGTACAATTCTATTGGTGAAGTTGTAGTTGACGATCCAACTAAGCTTACTGAAGATGATTTCAAGAAGGCTGTTAAAGCGTTCGTAAAAGCTAACTACGATAAAAGCGACAATTTCCAGGTTAATGATGTCACTACAGCTTTACCTACTGATTTAACTCCAAAGTCTGGCACTATTGATATGGAGATTGCTGACGATAATATTAAGTCAGTTACTTCCAGTGAAACCGATGGTAAAAAAGACTATAAGTCAATCGTCTTTAAGGATGCCAAGGGTACTCAGCTTTTCACTGTTGCTATTAGCTACAAGAAGAAGGAAGAAACTCCAAAGCTTAGCGACGATGAGCTTAAGGAGATGAGAAAGCAAGCTAAGGAAACTATCGATCATAATCCAAATCTGACTAAGACGGATAAGGATGGTTTTGATAAGCGTATTGATGAAGCAACTACTGCTGAGCAGATTCAAAATATTTTGAAGGAAGCTGCAGAGAAAGCAAATCAGAACTCAACTTCTACTGATCCTAAGATTAAGGGTGAAATAAGCGGCAATCAGAATGGTACTGACGCTGAGAACCAGCAGAAGCTTGACGCTGCTAAAGATGCAGCCGAGAAAGCAATCGATGCTCTTAAGAATTTGTCAAATGAAGAAAAGACGGAGTTTAAGAATAAGCTTAATGGTACAGATATTAAGACTCCTGCAGACGTCCAGCAGATTGTTGATGCTGCAAAGCTAGCAGATGAGCTTAAGGGTGTTAAGGATGGAGCACAAAAAGAAAAGTTTGTGTTCCTTGACCACGGTACTGGTGACGATAAGCACAACGCCGCGTCTACTCACACTGAGGATGCTGCTCTCAACAGCGTGCTTGACTCTACGCCAGAAGAAGATTCTACGCTTAAGACTTTGGCTGAGAAGCTGAAGGAAGGCTCTAAGGCTACTGCAGCTGATATTCGCGCTGCTCTCGATGCTGCTAAGCGTGCTAATGATGTTAACGAGCAGGCTGCTAAGCGTGCTGCAACAGCAAAGCTTGATGCTCTTGACCAAAGTCTTAATGATGCGTATAACAAGCTGTCAGAAACAGACAAAACCGCGGTAAGCACTCAGTATAACGCTGCAAAAGACGCTATTACTAAGGCTAAAGGTGAGGTTACAACAGCAACTAAGCCGTCTGACCTTTTGAATGCTATCAACAGTGTCAATACTTCGTTAAATGCTGCTAATAAGGCTGTTAATGACAAGATTGACACTGAGCATAATAACAACAAGAAGAATAATGATCACAGTAGCGATCCAAAAGCTCTTCAGCAGGAGAAGGATAAAGCCAAGAAGGATATTGATGGTATTCCTGGTTTGACCGAAGATGAGAAGAATGATTACAAGAAGCAGATTGATGATTCTACTCATTCTGGTGATCCTGAAGCAGTCGTAAATCGCGCTAAGAAAAACGATAAGATTAAGAAAGCTTTGGAGAAGATTAAAGACTTCACGCATCTTAATAATGCTCAGCGCGATGCTTTCAAGAGGATTATTGAAGATACTGATGCACATAATCACACTGATGCTGATGGTAAGGATCTTGGTATAGATGATATCGATGTTGCGCTCGCAAATGCTGCAAACACCGATAATGCTATGGCTCGTCTTGAAGACTTGAAGAAGAAAGCCAACGACTTTAAGAATGAGAAAGATGGCAAGTATTCTAAGCTCACTAATTCTGAAGATGATCAGAATAAGAAGAAAGCTTTCGATAGCTATCTTGATGATGCAACAAAGTTAACTACTCCTAAAGATGGCGATGCTAAGGGTGCTGCTGAAGTCAATACTTTGTATAACGATCTTCTGAAAGCAATGCGCGATATCGATCCTCAAGCCAAGAGCGCAGGTCTTAAGACTGCTGCTCTTAAAGCTGAGATTGACTCCGACAATAAGTTGAAGCCAAATGATAAAGCTGACCCTAAGACTCCAGGTGATTCTGTTTACAACACGTCTTCTAAAGCTAAGAAAGATGAGTTTGATAAAGCATTGAATGAGGCTCAAACGGTTTTGAATGGTTCTAAGACTGCTGATATTTCTACTGCAGATAAAGAAGCAACTGAACAGAAAGAAATCGACGCTGCACTCGACAAGCTTGTTAAGGCTCGACTTGCTTTGGATGGTGTTAACACCAAGCCTCTTGAGCAACAAATCGCTAAAGATGCGGATATTAAGAAGTCTGTAGAGTACACTAAGGCTTCTGATTCTAAGAAGAAGGCGTACGACGATGCTCTTGCAGCTGCTCAGAAGCTCATAACTGATTTGACTGCTCCTAGCGCTGATGGATCTGCAGCTAAGTTTGGTAATCTAACCTTAGATTCTAAGGAAGCTAAGCAAAAGGCTCTGGATGCAGCGCTTAAGGCGTTGAGCGATGCGGCTGAGGCTCTTGACGGCAAGGATACAACTCCAGTTCCTCCAAGCGATGATGACAATACTGGCTCTGGTTCGGAATCGGATTCTGGCTCTGGCACTTCCACAAGCACTGGCGGTGGCGTTAATAAGCAGAATTTGATTAATCAGATTAATACCACTGAAAATCCAGGTGGCGCTAATCCAGGCTCTGGTGCTGCTGGCACAAATCCAAGCGCACCAGGTGCAGGTGCGCAAGGCGCTGGTATGGGTGCTGTAGCTCCAGGCTCAGGCGCTGGTGCTGCTGGCACTGGCGCTGCGGGCGCAGCCAGTGCAGGTGTTGACAACAAGGCTGTAAACAACGCTGTAGAAAACGCTCCAGAAGTTAAGCAAGCGGATGCTGCTGTTAAGCAAGCTGCTGCTACGCTAGACGAAGCCTTGGCACAAGCTAAGCGCGTTGCTGCCGATCCGCATGCAACTCAAGAGCAAGTCGACGCTGCGGCAGCTAAGCTTGCGGATGCACGCAAGGCGCTTGCGGATGCTCAAGCCAATGCAGCAAAAGTGCGTGCAGCTGTTCGCAGCCGCGTTATAAAGGGCATGCGTTCTCGCGGAAATGCAGGCATTGCGACTGGTGCAAACGTTGCAACTACTGGATTGATGGCAACTATGATTGCTGCAATCGGCGGAGCGTTTGCAACTCGTCGCATGCGCACAAAGCACGCTAATCGCGATTAATGCTTGGCTGTAAGCTATTTAGCTTTACTAGTGTTTTACTGATAGCTGATTAGCTTTACTAGTGCTTATAGCAATACTCATAAGCCTCGTTTGGTCTTTTGCCGAGCGAGGCTTCTATTTATGTAGTGCGTTTGTATAACGACACGCCGTATTTTAAGTACAATCGCACTACAAGGCAGGTCGTCGTTCGCGCAGATTAGCTGCGCTCACGTCTTCGCCGCGCAGAAGCAGTGCTTCTGCTTTGAGCGGCTCAGCGCTCCGAATTACCTTTTCGCGCTATGCTTTAAGCGAAAAGGCAGGTCGGAGCGCAAGTGAAGTAGAGATTCGAGATTTTTCGCGGCGAATCGACGACTTCGAGCTGCATAATGCGCGAGAAGTCACCTCGATTCGCTGAGCCGCTTAAATGTAAAGTCCAGTGGACTTTACATGCGGCGAAGGCGCGAGCGCGGCTAATCCGCGCGAGCGTAAACACCCAGCCCTCCTACACACCAAATAGGAAATGTCGCTTGCGCGACCAAGAATCACCAAGCCCTTTTAGGCACTGTAATAATTGCGTATATCTTAAATACAGGGTTTTTGTGTGGGGCGTGTGCTAATCTCGGTTAGTTCATGACTTTTTATCGATTCGTCAATCGAATTGTTCAATCATAAAATACGAAAGGCTATTGTGCCACATACTCATTATGATGCGTTTGCTAAAACGCAAGGCTCTAAGAAAACTGCTGCTAGAAAATCGAATAGTAAAAAATCCACTGTAAGTCAAAAAGATAATAAGAATTTTTCTAAAAAAGGCTATAAGTCCAAAGAAAATCCGTTTGAATATAGAAGAAATCGTAAGAATAACGAGTTTAACGCTCGTAAGAACCGCAATCGTAAGGCAGATAAAGCTAGAAGTCGCGCAAGAGAAAAAGCTTTGCAATACGAAGAGATGGCAATTCAAGAAGCTGAGAAGGACTTTGGAGAGAAGAGCTTTACTTCGCAGGACTTTGGCAATCGTGACTCTAAGAATCGTGACTTTAAGAATCGTCGTCTAAATAATCGTAATCAAAATAAGCAAAATCAAGAAGTCGAAAAAAACTCCGTAATGATCCCAGATACAGCTGTGGAATCGCGCGAAAACTATAGCGATGACGTGACTTTTGCGCAGCTAGGCGTTCCGCAGCCTTTGGTGGAAGTTTTGCGCGCAGACGGCAAAACCACGGCTTTTCCAATACAGCAAGCGACTTTGCCAGACTCTTTGCAAGGCGCGAACATTCTAGGGCGCGGCCGAACGGGAAGTGGCAAGACGTTAGCGTTTTCAATTCCGCTTGTTGCACGATTGGCTGAGAACTTTGTTGATTTAATCAACTCGGGTCGCGCTTCTAGAAAAAACAAGAATCGCAAAGAAGACGATGTTCCAGCGCCTCATGCAATGATTTTGGCGCCGACTCGCGAGCTGGTGCATCAAATAGACGACGTAATCGCGCCTCTAGCAGCTTCTTACGGCATGAAAACTGTAACGGTTTATGGCGGTGTGCGCTACAAGCAGCAAATGGCGCTTCTTAAGCAGGGAGCGCAAATCGTAGTGGCTTGCCCAGGGCGATTAGAGGATTTGCTGCGTCAAGGCGCGTTAACGCTCGAAAAAGTGATGGTAAGCGTTTTAGATGAGGCGGACGAAATGGCAGATATGGGATTTTTGCCAGCCGTTACGCGCTTGCTTGAGCAGACTGATCCAAACGGCCAGCGCATGCTGTTTTCTGCTACTTTAGATAAGCAAGTTGCGACTATAGTAAATCGCTTCTTGCCGAATGCGCTTGTTCACGCTGTAGATGACGCGGATTCGCAAGTAGACACAATGACACATTACGTTTTTGGCGTCTCTGCGGCAGATAAGTACGAAGTTTTGCGAAAGCTGGCTTCGGGCAAAAAGCGCTCAATATTCTTTACGCGCACAAAGTATCAAGCTAAGAATATGGCAAAGAAGTTTGTGCAACAGGGGATTCCTGCAGTTGATTTGCAAGGAAACTTGTCGCAAAATCAACGCGATAGGCATATGAGCGTTTTTGCTAATGGAGACGTGCGCGTGCTAGTGGCTACGGATGTTGCTGCGCGAGGCATTGATATTAGCGATGTTGCGCTTGTTGTGCAAACGGAGCCACCAGAGGACCCAAAGTCGTTCTTGCATAGGTCGGGGCGTACTGCGCGCGCAGGCGAGTCGGGCAATGTTGTGACTCTTGTGTTGCCTAATCAAAAGCGCATGGCTCATACTATGTTGAGGCGTGCTGGCATTAATGCTAAAGCGCAAGATGTTAAGCCAGAGTCGCCGATTTTGCAAGAGATTGTTGGCGATTTGGCAGATTTGCAAGAGGGTTGGAGCATTCCAGAGCCAGAGCAGCCGAAGCGCAAAGGCCGGGGTAGAGGCCGAGGCAAAGGTAGAGGACGCGGACGTTCGCGCGCTTAGAGCGCAGCGCGCGAAGGTAATTCGGAGCGCTGAGACGCTCAAACGTAAAGTCCAGTGGACTTTACGTGCGGCGAAGACGCGAGCGCGCTTAGACCGCGCTAACGATATTTCCGCTTTTTGTACGTGATTTAGGTCGAATTTGGTACAAAGTGCGTCAGTTTTTCCGCTTTTTGTTGTTCAACACGCCGTAAATTGCTACAAAGTGCGGAGTTGTTTTCCCGAGAATGTACGTGATTTAGGTCAAATTTGGTACAAAACCCGTCAACTAACTAAGTACCGACTAAATGCTGGCTAACTGCGTTACTTGCTTTGACCTTTGCCGAATGCGCGCAAGCGAATACCATTCCAATCTTCGCTAACTGTTAAAGGCGTTGCGGCGTTCATTCCAGCAGTCATTGCTGCTGCTTGAACAGTGCTCGAGCTTGGAGAACCAGCACGCCCTGGCTTAGGTGTTAAAACCCACATAGGTGCGTTGCTGTTCAACATGTTTGTTGCATCCATAATGGTGTCTGCTAGCTCGTCTTCGTCGTCGCCGTCTCGCCACCAAATAATCACTCCGTCAACAGTGGAGCTGTAATCTTCGTCAACAAGTTCTTCGCCAGTCAATTCTTCGATATTGCTGCAAATCGCATCGTCAACGTCATCGTCCCACAGCCACTGCTGTACGATGTCTCCAGGTTGGAATCCAAATTCTTCTGCATGTTGAAAAGCTGTCTGTTCCACGTGACTCAATATATCAAAGCGTCAAGAATTTGCGCGACTCGCCCTAGCTGCGCACACGGCACGCTGAGACACGCCTGGAAAATCGCCAGAAACCACAAAATCACTATATATAGTTTGTTATTTATGTAAGTTGCCCTAGATATTGTGCATGCAATGGGCTATAGTAGAGCAAGTTGTTGCGAATCATAAGTAGATTTGCGATTCAAAATACACGTTAGCTTGAGAAAGGTCTGTAGAATGCAGGTCTCTGATATGACTTTAGAAGATGCCACTTTGCAAGATGAACAAGCAGCCACTTTGGGCGATTTTAATGGCGTCTTCAACGACTCTTCTAAGAAGTCTCGCGTGCAAGTCGAAAAGCGCGATGGCCGCGTTGTTGACTTTGATCAGATGAACATAATAATGGCCATTAAAGCTGCGTTTAAGGATTTGCGCAAAGAAGTTGGTCCGCAAGAAGAGCAAATGATTCGCGATATTACGGATCATATTGAGGCCGAAATTCAAGACCGTTACAATGGCCCTGCAAAAATCGAAGATATTCAGACTCTTGTTGAGCATGGTCTTATTGAAAATCACCTTTACGAAGTTGCGCGTTGCTACACAAGCTACCGCCTGAACCGAGATATCGACCGCGCTAAGGCAACCGATATTAACGAAGCTGTGAATCGCCTTGTAAACCGAGATGAGTCGCTTGTGCGCGAAAATGCTAACAAGGATTCCAACGTTTACGCTACTCAGCGCGATCTTCTTGCAGGCGCTGTTTCCAAGGCTTCCGCGTTCTCTATGCTTCCACACGCGGTTTCTAACGCGCATATGAAGGGCGATATTCACTTCCACGATGCCGATTATTCGCCATTTACTTGCATGAGCAATTGCTCGCTTCCAGACTTTGGAAACATGCTTGCTAAGGGATTTGCGCTTGGAAACGCAATGATGGATAGCCCAAAGTCGATTGGCACGGCGGCTACTCAAGTTACGCAGATTATTAAGGATATTGCAGGCGCGCAGTACGGCGGACAAACTGTAAACCGCGCAGACGAGATGCTGGAGCCTTACGCTAAGTGCGATTACGACAAGAATCTTGCTATGGCTCAGGCCATGATTCCAGATTCCACGCCAATCGAAGTTGCTAAGGCTATGATTGACGGCTTAAAGGCTCAGGAGCCTAAGAATCTTCATTGTTCAGATAGGGATCCTCTTCCAGCAGACACTCCTTTTGATGAGAATTTGAGTGAGTTGGATCAGCTTCGCGAAGTTTACGCAAAGATTATGACGCGCAAGGCGATTTACGACGCTATGCAAACAATGGAATATCAAATCAATTCCAACCGCGTTTCTAACGGCCAGACTCCGTTTGTAACTGTTGGTTTTGGTCTTGGTACGTCTTGGTTTGCTCGCGAAATTCAGCGCGCTATTTTGCTTAATCGCATTCGCGGACTCGGCAAGGACCGTCATACTGCTATCTTCCCTAAACTTGTGTTTACTATTAAGCACGGCGTTAACGCAGATGCTGGCGACCCTAACTACGATTTGAAGCAGCTTGCGCTTGAGTGTTCTACAAAGCGCATGTACCCAGACGTTGTGTTCTACGAGAATATTGTTAAGATTACTGGCTCCTTTAAGGCGCCTATGGGCTGCCGATCCTTCCTTCAGGGCTGGATTGATCCAAAGACTGGAAAAGACGTGGAAGACGGCCGCATGAATCTTGGCGTTGTAACAGTTAACGTGCCTCGCATTGCGCTGGAGTCTCACGGAGACGTAAATCGCTTCTGGAAGCTTTTTAACGAGCGCATGGAAGTGGCGCATCAAGCTTTGCGATTCCGCATTATGCGCTGCAAGCAGGCCACTCCTGTAAACGCTCCAACTCTGTTCCGCTACGGTGCTTTTGGCCGCTTGGGAGCTAACGAGAGCGTGGATCAGCTGTTCCGCAACGAGCGCGCAACTGTGTCTCTTGGCTACATTGGTTTGTATGAAGCTACATCCGTGTTCTTTGGCAAGGATTGGATGCAAGATCACAGCTGGAATGAGGATGGCAAGCGATTTGCGCTTTCTATGGTTCGCCGCATGAATCAGCTTTGCCAGCAGTGGTCGAAGGCAGAGGGATACCACTACTCGGTATATTCCACTCCTGCTGAGTCTTTGACGGATCGCTTTAACCGCATGGATCGCCAGAAGTTTGGCAGCATTGAAGGCGTTACAGATCACGACTTCTACACTAATTCCTTCCATTACCCAGTGTGGTTGCAGCCAACTCCTATGGAGAAGCTCCGCTACGAGGTTGACTTCCCGTACTTTGCTTCCGGCGGATTTATTAACTACTGCGAGTTCCCATGCTTGCAAGCGAATCCTAAGGCTTTGGAGGCTGTTTGGGATTATGCTTATAAGATTGGCATTGGCTACTTGGGTACGAACACTCCGATTGACCATTGCTTTGTTTGCGGATTCCAGGGCGATTTTGAGCCAACGAAGGAAGGCTTCCGCTGCCCAGAGTGCGGCAACAGTGACCCAGATAAGTGCAATGTGACTAAGCGCACTTGCGGCTACTTGGGTAATCCTGTTCAGCGCCCAATGGTTCACGGCCGCCACGAGGAGATTGCTCACCGCGTAAAGCACATGTCTGGCGAAACTGGCCATGTTGTTCTTAACAATGGCGAGTCTCGCGAGTGGTACGAGGAAACTAAGTAGTGCGTAGGATTGCGGCGTAAAATTGCGGAGCGTGTAATCGCGTAAAGTCGCAGCTTAAAGTCGCATAAAATAAAGTAAAAGCTAGGCTAAATTACTAAAAAGGTTGGAACCATGGCTCGCATAAGTTTGCACGATTTTGCACCTGCAGACGTTAACCGCGGGCCTTGGATTCCAACCTCTCTTTCTAATAATCCGCGCGCAGGGCAGTGGTCCAGTGAGCGCATGAGCAAGGGCATGATTGCGGATTATAAGCGTTTTTTGATGACGGATGGCGAAGGAATCCGTTGCTCGCTGTACGTTTCTGGCTGCCCGTTCCATTGCGTTGAATGCTATAACGAGTCGATTTGGGATTTTCGCGCAGGATACCCATACACGCAAAAGCTTGAAGACCAAATTATGGAAGATTTGGAGCTTCCGTACGTGCAAGGATTGACGCTTCTTGGCGGAGAGCCGCTTCTTAACACTGGTATTTTGCTGCCACTTTGCAAGCGTATTAGAAGCGAGTTTGGAAATACAAAAGACATTTGGAGCTGGACTGGTTACACTTGGGAAGAGCTTATGCGCGAAGGCGAGACGCCAGATAAGCTTGAGCTTTTGCGTTACATTGACATTCTTGTTGACGGGCGATATATGAAGAATCTTCACGATTCGCTATTGCAATTCCGCGGCTCTAGTAATCAGCGGATTATTGACGTTCCAAAGTCGCTGGAAAATCCAGCCGAGCCGCCTGTAATCTGGGCAAAGCTTCACGATCAAGAGCGTTTTATTCCATCAATCTATGGCAAAGATCGAGCGCAAGGCGAAGGTGACGCGAGTTAGCTAATGGTTGTTAGAAATAGCTCTCTGTAACGCGCAAGTGATTTTCCTACTTGGTGTTGCGCGAGGTTTGAGTATTTCTCTCCTCGCAAGTGACGCGCACCTTTACGGATATCTTGTGAACGTTAATGTTCTAATGTTTTAGGTTGGCGCTATTTATTGCTCGTAGAGAAATACATCAAACCTTCTGAATGTCTAGGACTTTTGCGTGGTTTTTATCACCGAGATTCTCGATTTTTCTTCTTCATTCGATGAATCACCACCTTCGGCGCTGAGGTTCATCTCATTCAGTGCGAAAAATCTCGAATCTCTACCTCACTTAATGTAACCTATGCAACCTTGTAGTGCGTTTGTACCTGATTTACGGCGTGTCGCAGTACAATCGCACTACAAGTCAAAACAGTCAGAGGTGATATGATTAAGCGTATAAATTCTTTTAATAGAGAGGTCGCATGAAAGCAAAATCGCATAAAAAACACAAGGATTACGCGCCTAATGCGTTTCGCACAATAATGCCGCTGTTAAAGCGCTATCGTATGCTTGGTGTAATCACGTCTGCTGCGATTTTTGTAGAAGCATCTATGCAAATTGCGATTCCAACAGTAATGTCTAGTCTTATTGACTTTGGAATTGCCGCAAAATCCCAAAATGCTGTTAAATACTACGGCTTGCAATTACTCGCTTTTGCCGCAATATCAATGATTTTTGGCGTTATTTCTGGCGTTTGTTGCGCGCATTCTAGCGCGGGCTTTGGCAAAAATTTGCGATGCAAGATGTTTAGTCGCTTGCAATCGTTGAGTTTTTGCGATCTTGACCGTTTTTCTACTGGAACGGTTGTTACGCGCCTAACTAGCGACGTTTCTAATATTCAATTTGCGTATCAAATGGTTATTCGCGCAGGCGTTCGCAGCCTTGTGATTATTGTTGCAGCGTGGTGGTTTACTTTTTGCATAAGCCCTTCTATTTCTTGGGTTTTTCTTAGTCTTATTCCAATTGTTGGCGTTATTTGTGGTATTGGTGCAAAGATTGTTGCGCCTACTTTTGCGCGAATTTACGGCACGATTGACATCATGAACAGCATGGTTAGCGAAAATTTGCGCAATATTCGCATTGTTAAGTCGTATGTTAGGGAAGACTACGAAAACCACCGTTTTAGGCGCATATCGCATAAGATTTACAGCTATTTTTTAAAAGCAGAGTATGTTCTAAATTGCAGTATTCCGCTTTTTAACTTGTGTTTTTATGCGTGTTTGCTTCTTATTGCGTGGATGGCTTCTAAGCAAATCGTTGCTTCTGGAAATAATCCTGCATTTGGCTTGACTACGGGAAATCTTGCGGCGCTGGTTGTGTATGCGTTGCAAATTTTGTTTGCGTTGGCTAATTTGGTTGTAATTTTTGTTATGACGGTTACTGCGCGCACGTCAATGTATCGTGTTGCAAATGTTTTACAATCGCATAACAGTGAGTATGTTCATAAAAACCCGATTACAGAGCTTGCGGATGCTTCGATTTGCTTTAATAATGTTGATTTTGCATATTATTCTGCGAATGATTTTGAGCATGATTCTGCGCGCGTTAATGGCGATTCATCTAAAGCTGCTGGCGATTTATCGAAAGGCAATCAGGAAATTAAAGATAGTCAGGAAATTTTACACAACATAAATCTAAACATTCCTTCTGGCTCTACTGTTGGGATTGTGGGCGCAACGGGTAGCGGAAAGTCAAGTATTATAAATTTGATTGCTCGCATTTACGATGTAACAAAAGGCACTGTTTTTGTAGGCGGATCAGACGTTCGTTTTTATGATTCCAAAAGTTTGCGCAACCAGATAGGAATTGTGTTACAAAAAAATATTCTGTTTAGCGGCACTATTGCGCAAAATCTTCGATGGGGCAATGAGGATGCCAGTGACTCCGACTTGCGCGAAGCGTGCAAAATCGCTTGCGCTCAAGAGTTTATAAACGATTTGCCGCATGCATATAACACGAATCTTGAGCAAGGCGGTAAGAATCTTTCTGGCGGACAAAAACAGCGACTTTGCATTGCGCGCGCATTGCTAAAGCGGTCAAAAATCTTGATTTTAGATGATTCAATGAGTGCAGTAGACGTTAAGACAGACGCCAAGATTCGCGAGAATTTAAGGCATTTTATGCCCGATTCCACGCAAATCATTGTTGCGCAACGCGTGTCTTCTTGCATGCATGCGGATTTGATTGTTGTTCTTAAAGATGGGCGTGTTGTTGCTAAAGGGAAGCATAGCGAGTTGATGGAATCGTGCGAAATTTATAGAAAAATGGCGATTTCTCAAGGTGTAAAAATGATTGAGTCTAAAAACAGCGAAGGCAGTGAAGGAGTCAAAGGTAGTGAAGGCGGCAGGATTAACAATGAAAAATAATGAAAAGTCGCAAGAAAAGTCTGCACAAGAATCTTCGCAAAAATCGCAGGAAAACTTAGAGCAAAAATCGCAAGAAAAATCCGCTCTAAATTGGCGCGTTCTAAAGCGCTTAGCGTCTTATATTATGGCTTACAAGATGCAAGTTTTTGTTGTTATTGTGTCAATTATTGTAAGCTCCATTGTTCAAGCTGTAAGCGCAATGTTTTTGCAATCGCTTGTAGACGCGTACATTTTGCCTCTAATTGGCAAGCGTAATCCCGATTTTGCGCCACTTTTGCGAATGATTGCAATTATGGCATGCGTGTGCGCTATTGGTGTGTTCTTTAGCTGGCTTTGGAGCAGGCTGGTTGTAAAAATCGCGCAAAGTGTAATGCGAAACCTTAGAAATCAAATGTTTAAGCATCATCAAGACCTTCCGCTTGGGTACTTAGATACTCACGGATATGGCGATGTTATGAGCCGATACACAAACGACACGGAAGCGCTTCATCAAGCGATTTCTTGGTCTTTCCCCGATTCGTTTAGCGCGCTAATGTCTATTGCGGCGGCGTTTTGCGCGATTATTTGGCTTTCGATTCCTGTTGCGATTTTTATTGTGATTTTTACTGCCATTCTTTTGCTTCTAGTGCGTTTTATGCTTAAGCGTTCGGGCAAGCTTTTTGTGCAATTCCAGGCAGCTTTGGGTGATTTGAACGAGTTTGTAGAAGAGGCGGATTCTGGTAGAAAAGTTATTAAGATTTTTAATCACGAGCGCGCGGCGGTGGAAAAATTAAGTGATTTGGCTTCTCGCGTGCAAAAAATTTCTGCTAGCGCCAATTCTTATGCAAATAATGTTATGCCTGTGATTAGTAACGCGAGCTATCTTTTTTACGTTTTGCTTGCGATTTTTGGAGCATGGGCTGTAAATGCTGGCGTGCCTTCTGCTGGGTTGAGCGGCGTTTTTGGTGTGAATTCAAGCACGCTTACAATCGGCACGCTTATATCGCTTCTTACGCTTTCTCGCGCGTTTATAAATCCGATTGGCGAGATAACAATGCAATTAAATTCGCTTATGATGGCAGCTGCAGGCGCGAATCGCATTTTTGCGCTTTTAGATGAGCCTGTTGAAAAAGATGATGTAACAGTTAAGCTCGTTAAAATTCGCGCAAGAATCGTTGAGTGTTGTAGTGGAGATGGTGATGATAGTGATGATAGTGGCGATAAATCGCTATCAGATATTGATAAATCGCAAGTAAATCAAGTAGATTCTACAGCGTCTAAACATTCTTATTTGCAAGTTTTTAACGAAGTAAGCGAAGATTCTTGTGGGAATAACGTGTATTGGGCGTGGAAAAATTGCTCTAAAAAGTCAAGCTACGATTCTTCAAGCTACGATTCTTGCACAGATGCCCAAAAACACGCGATTTGCTCTAAAGACGGCGTGTATACGCTTGTTAGGGGAGATGTTCGCTTTGAAAACGTTACGTTTGGCTACGAACCTTCTAAAACCGTTTTGCATAACATATCTTGGTATGCGCACGCGGGTCAAAAAGTTGCGCTCGTAGGTGCCACTGGCGCTGGCAAAACCACAATCGCCAATCTTCTTACGCGTTTTTACAACATTGCTGATGGTCAAATCTTGTATGACGGAATCGATGTTCGCAATATTTGCAAAAGTGACTTGCGACATGCTGTTGCAACTGTTTTGCAAGATGTTGGATTGTTTAGTGCAAGCATAATGGACAATATTCGCTACGGACGTCTTAATGCTAGCGATTCGGATTGCGTTGCTGCCGCCACTCTTGCGCACGCGGATTCTTTTATTTCCAAGCTGCCAGACGGCTATAACACGTATATTAAAAACGGCGGAGCAGAGCTTTCGCAGGGCCAAAAGCAGTTGATTGCGATTGCGCGCGCTGCTGTTGCAAATCCGCCAGTTTTGATTTTAGACGAAGCAACTTCTTCGATAGACACGCATACGGAAGCGCTTGTGCAGAGCGCGATGGATGCTTTGATGCAAGATCGAACTGTGTTTGTGATTGCGCACAGGCTTTCCACAGTGCGAAACGCGGATGTGATTATGGTTTTGGAGCATGGCAGGATTGTTGAGCGTGGGTCTCACGAAGACTTGATGAAAAAGCGCGGCGAATATTATCAACTTTGCACGGGTGCAATGGAGCTGGAGTAGCCAGCGTTGTGTGTTTGCACGTATTGAACATAATGTGCGTTTGCTTGATATTCCGCGGCAACACGCCGAACACGCTTTTGAGCTTGCATTTTTGCGTGGATTCTGTAAGATAGTAACTCGGCTGTTCAATGGAACAAAGCCACGGCCCCGTAGCTCAGTTGGTTAGAGCGCCGCCCTGTCACGGCGGAGGTCACCGGTTCAAGTCCGGCCGGGGTCGCGATTAGTAAAGGCCCGGTTCGCCGGGTTTTTTATTCATCATGGCTCTGTAGCTCAGTTGGTAGAGCGAGCGACTGAAAATCGTTAGGTCAGCGGATCGATCCCGCTCGGAGCCACAAGTAAATAAATAAAAACTAGATAACAAAACGCGCAGCATTTTTGCCGCGCGTTTTTTGTTTATCTGAGTTGACTAGTCAACTTGCTTCCACGATTCAACATCAATATGATGATTTGGATTTGCTTGCCAAGCAGCCCAAGCAGATTCCACAATATCTTTAACGCTGTAGCGAGCATGCCACCCCATCTCTTCGTTAATGCGCTTAGTGCTTCCAATCAATTGTGGCGGATCGCCAGCTCTACGACCTAAAATCGCCTCTCTAAATGGCAATCCAGTAACGCGCCTAACTTCGTCTACAATTTGACGAACAGAAGTGCCTTTGCCCGTTCCAACGTTAAACGCGTCATACTTGCGCTCATCGCGATCTAAATAAGTAAGCGCTGCAATGTGCGCGTCTGCAAGATCAGAAACATGAATGTAGTCGCGAATGCAAGTGCCGTCGGCAGTAGGGTAGTCGTTGCCAAAAATCGCAGGAGCTTTGCCTTGCTGCAACCTATCTAAAAGCATAGGAATCAGGTTCAAAATCGCAGGATCTTCTAGCTCCACAGGCCCGCATCCCGCAACGTTAAAGTAGCGAAGTGCGCAAAAGCGAATTCCATAAGTGTGTTCGCAAGCGCGTGCCATCCACTCGCCAAAAAGTTTAGTTTGGCCGTACGGATTAATCGGAAGCATTGGCACAACGTCTTCTGGCACAACTTCTACAGGCGGCTCGCCATACGTGGCCGCGCTAGACGAAAAAACAAGCTTTTTAGCACCGCTTTGGCGCATTCCTTCTAAAACGTTAAGCATGCCATTAATGTTCTGCTGGTAGTACCAAAGTGGCTTTTCTACGGACTCTCCAACTTGCTTTCGCGCAGCAAAGTGAATCACAGAGTCAACGTTATTTTCCTTCATTATTTGCGCAAGTCGCGCTCCAGCGTCTGGGGAAGCAATGTCCATTCCGTAAAGTCGCGCGCCTTCAATTCTTGTAGGCTTTCCGTAGCTCAAATCGTCTACAACTACAACGTTTTGCTTTGCTTGGTGAAGAGCGTGTACAACGTGTGCGCCAATGTAGCCGCATCCGCCTGTAACTAGAATAGTCATTGTTTACCGTTTACCTTTCTTACATATGCTGTTTTGCATAATGTTATAGTGAAATTATAGCGCTTGAATCATATTGTGTTTTTGGCATTGTTTGTATTTGTTCCAGTGTTTGTGATTGTTTGTGATTGTGTTGGTATTTGTGCCAGTGTTTTGCGCGTTTGATATTATGCGATGAGTTGTGATTAAGTCGCGTATGCAAGAAAATAAGGAAGATTGGCTAAAAATGAACGATTTTAATGTAGATAGTGCAAGTGACGATTTGCATAGTGGCCACTCTTTTGGTGATTTGACTGCTGGCGCGTATGATTGCGCGGTTGCTTGCGACTCTTCCAAGCCTCAACAGCCTCACGCATCCGCTAGGGCGATTCTTTCTTTTGTACGAAGGTCTGCTAGGCTCGACGCGCGCTTAGAGAAAGCCAAGCAGCGCTACTCAGGCGCTTATTTGCTATGCATTGCGGATGGCGATGGGTCTTTGCGCGTAAAAAGCGATTTGTGTGTGGATTCGCAGTGGATTGAGGCCAATTGGGGCAATGCTAATCCGCTTATAGTCGAAATAGGATCAGGTCAGGGAGAAAACATTGTGGCGGCTGCTGCAGCAAATCCGAATACGAATTTTCTTGCGCTAGAAGTTTACGACCCAGGCGTAGCACACACTATGCTTTTGGCTGGAAAGCAGGATTTGCATAATTTGCGAATTGCTCAAGTTAACGCTCCTGATTTTCTTGCAGCGTGCAAAAGTGGTGTTTTGGCAGAAGTTTGGACATTTTTCCCAGATCCTTGGCCTAAAATGCGTCATCACAAGCGCCGAATTGTTCAGCCATCTTTAGCTAAGTCTGTGCATAATGCGCTTGTTGCAGGCGGAGTTTGGCGAATTGCTACAGATATTGAGGATTACGCGTTGCATGTTCACGAAGTTATGGATTCTTTGGTGTGCTTTGAAAACGATGGCGATTTGCGCGTGAGCTTGCCTACGGAGCATGTTGGAAAGGGTAATGCGCAGGATGCTGCGGATTTGCCTCATGCTGATTTTGTGGAGTCGCGTCGCTTTGATGGGCGTGTTTTGACGAATTTTGAGCGCAAGGGATTGGAAGCTGGTCGCGTGATTCACGATTTTGCGTATGTTGTTAAAAAGTGAGTTGTGAATTTGATTGTTGAGCGTGGCGTGTGGCGTGTGGTGTGCTTTGTTAGAATCGCGTTGTCTTCCTTCAACACGCCGTAATTTGCAAGAACTGCGCATGAGTGTTAATATTATATGGTTTGGTTGAAGCCCCCTTCGTCTAACGGTTAGGACACCAGACTTTCAATCTGACAACAAGAGTTCGACTCTCTTAGGGGGTACAAATTTTACGCCGCTAGTTTTAGCGGCGTTTTTGTTATCTACGATGTTTGCCGCTTACCACGAACTCTTGCTCTGTTCTTCGATACGCTTCGTGCGTGATTTGTGCTATAAAAGTCTTATGGTATTTATGCGCAAAACAAAACACGTTCTTATGCGTGCGATTCGTGCTGTTTTGTGCAAACGTAGTTATGTTGTTTCGGCTTTTGCGTCCGCATTGGTGATTTTCTTATTTGCGTCTCTAAGTGCTTGCACTCCTCAGGGCCACGCTGTTGGCGATAGCGGGCATTTGGATGACATTGTTCATGATGGTATTGATGTAGAAGACATAAAGTTGTTTGTAGTTGGATCCAGGCAGGCGGCTCTTGATTCTAAGCTTTTGCATATGTGTGAGAAATCTGGTTTGCATGCATCATATACTTCGATTGCAGACGTCAAAAATGCTAATTTTGCTTCGCAAGAGGCAATTACAGATGCTTCAAATCAGCCTGTGTCTATTATTTTGATAAACAATATTAATGTTGATAGATTAGATCGCGTTGATTATAGCGTTAAAAGCAATGCTGGTGGTGCGCATGTTGATCTAAAGGCTCGCAAAGCTTGGACTAATGCGCTTGAATATGTGCGCTCTGCTGGGATTCCTGTTGTGCTTGTTAATCCGCAAAATCCACCTAAGGATCGCACTTTGTATGCAGCGAAGCTTTATATTCTTAAGGATTTAGATGGCGAGAATTTGTTTGACGCAAATCTAATTAAGGGTTTCGATAAAATCCAACATTCTAGTCTTCTAAAAATCGTTCAATCTGTGATTGACAATACACCTCACAGTAGGGATGTGGTTATAAATGACAAAGATTAGCTCTAACGTTACGAGTTTGCAAAAAATGCATGATTCGCAAAGCTCTGCAAACTCTACAGATTCTACAGATTCTACAGATTCTGTGAATATCTCCGATTTCCCTGATTTGCCAGAGGTTAGCGAACAAGGCTTAACACAAAGCGAAGTTTTTGATGCTGTAAATCGCGGATTTGTAAATGTTACAAATAATCGCACATCTAGGTCCGTTCTTTCTATTGTGCGCGCAAACGTGTTTACTCTTTTTAACGCAATCATTTTTGCAGCAATGGTTGTTGTCCTTTCCACTGGCTCTTGGAAAGACGCTGTTTTTGGCTTTGTGATTCTTATTAACACGGGTATTGGTGTTGTTACGGAGTTGCGCGCAAAGCGTACGCTCGACCGTCTTTCGATTCTTGTTGCTTCCAAATCGATTGTTCGGCGCGAAGGCAAAAATGTTTATGTTGATCATAGCGGTATTGTGCTTGGTGATTTGTTGTGGGTTCGTTCTGGCGACCAGGTTCCTGCAGATGCAAATGTTGTTAAATCTTGGGGCTTAGAAATGGACGAGTCCATGCTTACGGGCGAATCTGTGACCGTTCGTAAGGCTGCGGATGACTTTGTTTATTCTGGCTCTACTGCGGTTTCTGGCGTTGCTTTAATGCGCGTTACGGCTGTAGGGGATAACAGCTATGCGTCTAAGCTTGCTGCACAAGCAAAGGTTTATACAAAAACAATCTCCGATTTGAGTCGTGGAATTAACACGATTCTAAAGTGGATGACGATTGTTGTTGTTCCTCTTTGCGTTTTGCTTGTTTGGTCGCAAATCAATAAGGTTGGCGGCTTTGCTGTAGCTTTACAGACGGGGCAGTGGAAGAGTGCTGTTGTTTCTGCTGTTGCTGGAGTTGTTGGCATGATTCCAGAAGGTCTTGTTCTTTTAACTTCGCTTAACTTTGCTGTTGCTGCAATGCGTCTTGCGAGTAAAAAAACGTTGGTTCAGGAGCTTGAATCTGTTGAAACTTTGGCTCGAGTGGATTGCCTTAATCTAGACAAGACTGGCACGATTACGGATGGTGGAATCGCGTTTGTTGGTGTTGACTTGATTGATGATGGCTCGATTGGTGATGACTCGAATCGTTTGGTGAATCAAGCTTTGTTCGACTTATCTAACGAAGAAAATCCAAATGCTACAGGTTCTGCCATTATGGAAGGCCTTAAAGATCAAGGTGTTTCCTCTGCTTCTAGTGTTAGCGCTCGCTTGCCATTTTCGTCTGCAAGAAAGTGGAGCGCAATACGCTATGCGCTAAAAGACGGTAGATTTGAAACGTGGTATATGGGTGCTCCAGAGGTTTTGGCAACTGCGATTTGTGCACGCAAATCTAGCGTTGCTTCTGGCGATTTGCACGGTTCTATTGCTCCAGCGGTTGCAGAAGGCGGAATCAGCGATTCTGCGGTTTCTGGCGATTCTACTTTCGATAATTGCCATTTAACGGATTCGTTTAAGCAAATTTTGAATCGTGTAAACGAATACGCTCAGCAGGGTAATCGTGTTCTTCTTCTAGCTGTTTCTTATAGTGATTCTGGCGATTCTAATAACGCAACGTTCTCCAGTTCTCCAGTAGTGTCCACAAGCGCTCGCCCTGTTGCTTTAGTTCGATGCTCAGAGAAAATACGTGCTGATGCTCGTCAAACTCTTGCTTGGTTTAGACAGCAAGGTGTTAGGTGCCGCGTTATTTCTGGCGATAATCCAACAACCGTTGCATCTGTTGCCGAAAAAGTTGGTCTAACTGGGGACTCAAAGCCTGTTTCGATGGACGCAAGGCAGTTGCCTAAAGATATAAATCAACTTGCCGAGGTTCTTGAAAACGTTGACGTTTTGGGTCGCGTTTTGCCAGATCAAAAGAAGGCGATTGTTCAAGCTTTGCACTCTAAAGGCCATGTTGTAGCTATGACTGGCGACGGTGTGAACGACACGCTTGCGCTCAAAGAAGCAGACTTAGGCGTTGCAATGGGTAACGCTGCTCCAGCTGCTAAAGCTGTTGCGCAAGTTGTGCTTGTTGACTCACGCTTTTCGCATCTTCCAGACGTTGTTGCTAGAGGTCGTCAAGTAATGGCAAATATGGAACGTGTTGCAGGACTGTTCCTCGTTAAAACCGTGTATTCTGCGCTAATTTCTGCAGGTGTGGTTTTGCTCGGTCTTAATTTCCCATATTTGCCTCGTCACATAACCTATATCGGTTCGTTAACCATTGGTATTCCAGCATTTTTGCTCGCTTTGGCTCCTAATACAAGGCGCTACGTTCCTGGATTCTTGCATCGTGTTGTTCGTTTTGCTTTGCCAAATGGCATAGCTGTTGCTGTGTCTGTTTTGGTTGTGTCCATTTTTGCTCCTTTAATGCTTGCGCGCGGTCTTGATTCTTCTAACGCTAACGCTTCTAGGCTTATTGTTGAATCTGTGCACGCTGTTGGTGTAACTCGCACTATTTGTGCTGTTACTGTTTTTGTGCTCGGTGTTGCAGTTTTGGCTACAGTTTCTAAGCCACTTATTTCTTGGCGCGGAATTATGGTCTTATGCTTTGCTGCTGCTGGCGTTATTGGTGCATTTATACCGTTTGTTGCGCATTTCTTTGATTTGCATGTTCCTGTGAGTGGAAATGCAATGTTTGTTATGATTTGCGCTGTAATTTTTGCCTTTGTTATCTGGTTAGTTTTGCATCTTGTTAGTCACTTGATTGAAAACTGGATTGATAATGTAAACGACGGTAGTGTTTTGCACTCTTATGATAGTGATCGTTGACGTAGCGTGTCGTGCCTACTAACAATTGTGCTTACAATAGATATGTGTTCAGTATTTTAGAAATGTTCTCGGTTGGTGTAGGTCCTAGTTCTTCACACACGGTTGGGCCTATGCGCGCAGCGAATGCTTTTGTGACTTCTCTTCAAAAGAATGGAAAGCTTAAAGACGTTTCGCGTGTGCGAGTCACACTGTATGGCTCCTTGTCTCTTACTGGATTGGGGCATGGCACGGATCGTGCATCGGTTGCTGGTCTTGAAGGTAATCTTCCAGACGATGTTGATACGGAACACATGATGACTATTCGCGAAGATTGTAAGAAAAACGGAACTTTAACACTTGCGCATAGTCATACTATCGAATTTGATTACGATTCCGACGTTGTTTTTGAAAAGTGGCGGCGCATGGCTGCACATCCTAATGGCATGCGGTTTGTTGCTTTGGACTCCTTTGGTAATACTGTTGACGAACAAGTTTGGTATTCGATTGGTGGCGGATTTATTCGCAAAGGCAATGCAAACGATAAGATGATTGGTTTGCATGACCGCGTTGATGAAAATGTGGAAGAAAGTGAAGATAAAACTAAAGATTCTAATCCTAAAGATTCTGAATCTTCTAGTGATTCGCGTGAAGACTCGTCTGTTCCATATCCTTTTACAACGTGCAAAGAACTTATCTCGATTTGCAAAAAGGAGCATAAGAGCATAAGTGACATTGTTTGGCAAAACGAACTTGCTTTGCATAACGGTAATTCCGAATATGTTCGTTCTTATTTGTTGCATGTTTGGGAAGTTATGGAAGAGTGTGTTGAACATGGATGTAACTCTAAGCAGCAGATTCTTCCAGGTGGACTTGAGGTTCATAGGCGTGCTCCGCGTATGTATGCTCGTCTTGCTGTAAATTCCGATATGCTTAAGCAAAATCGTAGGAGAGCCGACTGTGCTCTGGAAGCTTCTGATTCTGCTTGGGTAAATCTTTTTGCTCTTGCAGTAAGTGAAGAAAACGCTGGGGGTGGCCGTATTGTTACAGCTCCGACTAATGGATCCGCTGGTATTATTCCAGCCGTTTTGCAATACTATTGGCGTTTTGTAGACAGTTCTAGCGAGGAGGGAATAATAAAGTTCCTTCTTGCTTCTGGCGCTATTGGCTATTTGTTTAAGCGCAATGCTTCTATTTCTGGCGCAGAAGTTGGGTGCCAGGGAGAAGTTGGTTCTGCGTGTTCTATGGCTGCTGCAGGCTTGTGCGAAGTTCTTGGCGGAACTCCGCAGCAGGTTGAAAATGCTGCCGAAATTGGTATTGAGCATCATCTTGGTCTCACTTGTGATCCGGTTGGTGGCTTGGTTCAGATTCCTTGTATCGAGCGCAATGCTATGGCTGCCAACACTGCTATTAACGCTGTTAGAATGGCTCTTCTAGGTGATGGCTCTCATATTGTTAGCTTGGATAGTGCTATTAAAACTATGAAGGAAACTGGCCAAGACATGATGTCTAAATATCGCGAAACATCTAAGGGTGGCTTAGCTGTAAATGTAGTTGAGTGCTAGTTATAGTCGTTGCATTTATAGCTATTTTTATTGCATTTTCCTTAAGGATGTTTTGCGTATTTGCTTGCATTGTGTTGCTATACTGTTATGCAAGTTATATGCGTATTGGCATAGGTAGCGGTTGAGTGCTAATCTAAAACACGCTATAAAATTGCAAAAATGTTATAATATTCAAAGTTTTTAATGAATAGTTTGTAAGTGTTAGTGGCTTTTTGCAAGCATTTACACATGTTTGTAAGGGATTATAAGAGGTTATAAAGGAGGCAAAATGGCACAGGATATGCCAGAAGTAGTTGCGGAATTTGGTACTACGCCAACGGTGACGTTCCCAGCGCTTGAGCCGCCAGCAGGGCTTAAGGTTGTTGAATTGGTAGAAGGCAATGGGCCTTTGGTTCGTGCTGGAGACACTGTTACCGTTAATTACCATGGCGTTGTTTGGGGAGCAAGTGAGCCTTTTGATTCTAGTTTTGCTCGTCATACTCCTGCCAGCTTTGGTATTGGTGTTGGCCAGGTTATTCAGGGTTGGGATCGTACTGTTCCAGGACATAATGTTGGTTCTCGCTTACTTGTTTCTATTCCGCCTGAGTATGGTTATGGTTCACGAGGTGTTCCGCAGGCTGGAATTGGTGGTTCGGACACCCTCGTTTTTGTGATTGATATTATTTCTACTCGCTAAACGAGAGTGATTGTTTTGTTGCTTTTATTCTTTGTTCTTTGTTAAGGAGATTGCAAAATGGCTGAAGAAAAAGTAATTCTATTGACTAAAGAAGCCTACGATAAGCTTAAGGAAGAATTAGCTCATCGCGAAGGTGAATATCGTGATGAAATCACCGAGCGTATTGCTGCTGCTCGCGCCGAAGGCGATTTGTCTGAAAACGGTGGCTATCAGGCTGCTCGCGAAGAGCAGGGCAAGAACGAGGGTCGTATTAACGAGCTTATTGTTAAGCTACGCAACGCAAAGATTCTTGAGGCTCCAGCGGAAGGCCTTGTTGGCAATGGCTCTGTTGTTACTTTAGATCTTGCTGGTCGAGAGATGACTTATGTTCTTGGCTCTCGTGATATTGCTGTTGCTACCGATTACGATGTTATTAGTCCAGAATCTCCGATTGGTGCTGCAATTTTTGGTGCTAAAGCGGGTGATACTGTTAGCTACTCTGCTCCAAATGGTCGCCAAATTTCTGTAACCATTAAGGATTCTCATCCACTCGCTTAAACAATGAATTTGTTTTAATAAGCGAGCACATACTTGTTATCTATCTATTTTCTCTAATCGCTGTGATCTAGAATCTATATGATTTATAGGTCACAGCGATTTTATTTATATGCTTATTTGTATCCGTTTAACAGTATCGCTCTTTAGTTGTTTTAATCTCGTAAATCTTATAAATCTTTTAAATCATTAAATTTTTCTTAAAATGGTAACAACTTTGCCCATTATCTTTGCGTGAGACCCATCTATAGGGGAATACGCTGGATTGTGAGGCATAAGCCAAACGTGACCATTTTCTTTTCTAAACGTCTTTACAGTTGCTTCGTTATCTAGCAGTGCAGCAACAATATCTCCATTTGTTGCTTCATTCTGTTCTCGCACAACAACATAATCACCGTCGCAAATTGCTGCGTCAATCATTGAATCTCCATGCACTTCTAGCATGAACAGATTTCCGCTTCCAGTAAGTCTTTCTGGCAAACGCATAACATCTTCAACATGTTGTTCAGCTGTTATAGGTGTTCCTGCAGCGATTCTTCCAACAAGAGGAACATCGTGAGAGTTTATCAAAGACTCACTGTTATACATGCTCACATCGATAGCTGATTGTTTTTCAAGCAATGCATGGGCTTTTTCTTTATTCTTTTGTATAAAATCTCCGATAACTTCAATTGCTCTACCTTTATTTGCGCTTATTCGTATTAATCCTTTCATCTCGAGTGCTCGTAATTGATGTTTTACGGAAGAAGGACTTCTTAAGCCTACAGCTTCACCTATTTCTCTAAATGATGGAGGGAATCCATGTTCTTCGAGGCATTTCTGTATAGCATCCATGATTTTTCTCTGGCGATCTGTTAGTGGCTCAGCGTTGTGCGCCGCAGAATCACTAAGCTCGTTTTGGGTGGTATTCATGGTGTCTCCTTTCGTTGTTTTACATTCTAATACACTTTTCTAAAAAATCAAACATATGTTCGACACGCCGTTGCATCTTTAGAACAAATGTGTCAAGATTAATACACTTGTTCGATAGAACAAATGTTCATGTCAATTAAAACGTAAGAAAGGATAGTTATGTATAAGAACTTGAACTCCTCTAATGGTATTAGTTATTCAACGCTAAATCGTGCCGCTTTGGCTAATAAGGATTACAAAAAACGCAAAAATAAATTATTTATTCGTTTTATAGTTTTTTCTGCGTTAGTTTGTTTTGCTTGGATTATTTTTATGCCAAAGCCAGCTGTTTCGGCCGTATCAAAATCCTTTGTAACGTATACTGTTCGACCTGGAGATACCTTATGGAGTTATGCAAAATCCATAACAGATAAAAATGGCAATATTTCTGATTCTGTTGATTACCTTATGCAATTAAATAATCTTGATTCTACAGATTTAGAAGTAGGGCAGTCTATACGAGTACCTTTTATTGACGACTGATTTTGTTATTACAAATATTATTAGAATGGAGTATTTATGAGTTCGGATTATGAATATAATTCGTCAGATTCATATGATTTGTTTGCATTATATTATTGCGATGATTCTGCATGTTGCAGTTGTAATGATCTAAGCGTTAAACCAATTGTTGAACCACTTGTTGTTATGGATGTATCTATATATCCATCTATTCGAGTGTTTTGCGATAAATTTTATAAAATATACGAGGAAAAATATGAAAAAATCGATTTATTTATATAAAACATTGAAATATATATAACATATTTAATTAATTTTTAGTATGCTGTATATATGCATTGTCCTTTTTGTAAGAATTCCGATACTAAGGTTATTGACACTAGAATCAGCGAGGATGGATATTCAATCCGTCGTAGGCGCGAGTGTCAGATGTGTGGTAATCGTTTTACAACAGTAGAAACTACGCAATTGCTTGTTATGAAGCGTTCTGGTTCTGTGGAACCTTTTGATAGGGCAAAAGTGGTTGCTGGTGTTGGAAAAGCTTGCCAGGGTAGACCAATAGATTCTGAGGAGCTAAAGACTCTTGGAATGGAAGTTGAAGCTGATTTACGTGCTCGTGGATTAGCTCAAATCACATCCGAAGATGTTGGAAAAGCAATATTAAAGCCGTTGCGTGAACTAGACGAGGTGGCGTATCTTCGTTTTGCTAGCGTATATCAGAATTTTACTGGTTTGGAAGATTTTGAACGTGCAATAGATGATCTTAAGAAAAGTAAGTGATTGTGCAATGTTTTACATTGAGTGAACACTTTGTGAATGTTGCTGAATAAGCATAGGTTTGAGTATTTGAGTTTGTGTGAATGTTGATTTGCTGTTTGTTAGCGAATCGTTGAGTCTTAGAATAAATATGGTTATAGTGTGAGGGATAACCTGATTTGTTTGACCCAATTAAAGGGTCAAACAAATAACAAGGTTGTTAATAGTTGGGTTTACTCAGTACTTTTACTTCGTGATTATTACTTTGAAAAATTGGCGTCGTCTTGTGTGCGCAAGACAACAAGACGCTGTGTTGGTCTTGTCATTGCAACGTATAGATTTGCCGCTGCGCTAAGTCTGGATGCTGCTTCCTGCTCGATGGCAGAAGGTTGCATTAGAATTACCGCATCGTATTCCAATCCCTTAACATCTTCCGCATTGCAAACGCTAATTTGACTATCGTCAAAGTTTTGCTGAATTATGCGTGCATATTCCTTAGTCGAAAGATTCTTGCTAAGAGTATCTGTAACGATTTTGTTTGCATGCTCTATTAGTTCTTGAGGAACAATAATTGCTACGCGTCCGCTTCCGTCTTCGGAAACAAATTCGTTAAATAAGTCAATGCAATATTTAGAAAGCATATTATTAAGCTCATTTTGATTCTGAACCGTATGTGTAACAAGCGAATCTGGAACAGATCTAACTGCATTAACTGTTGATATATATAAGCCAGAATTATTTGCAACTTTTCCTGCAGCTTCAGAAACTTCTTTAGGATTACGGTAATTAATTGTTAGTTCATAAAGATCCCAGTTTTCGTTTCCAAACAATGAGCTCATGTTTTTTTGCCAACTATGTGTACCACCTAAAGAGGAGGTTTGTGCAACATCGCCAACAATTGTAAATGAGCGTGAAGGGCACCTGCGTATTAGCATACGCCAATCCATTGCAGTAAGCTCTTGCGCTTCATCTACAACAACATGGCCATAAGTCCACTCTCTATCAGACGCGGCAAGATTTGCAACCATACTTGCATCGTTACCTTGAATATTCTCAATAAGCATATCGGCGGTAATAATGCCATTTCCTATGCCATTTTGTGCAAGAGTATCGGAAGCATATTGCTGTTCTTCGAGTTTTTTACGAGCGAGAGCAGCGTTTTGTGCTTCAATCTTTGGATCTGGGCCTAGTAGCTCCATAGCTTCGTCAAGAAGTGGGATGTCGGACTGAGTTAAAGGACTTCCTTTTGGTCTAATCAATGCACGAATATCATTTTCACTTAACCAAGGAGCATATATGCGAAGTTGTTCAGGTTTAGAAAAGAGTTGGTCTATAAGCCAATTGGCATTCATAGGTAGCCAAGCAAGATTTAATGTAATCTTGAGCTTATTTTCCATTCTAAGTTGCGAAGTAATATCGGATATCTCCGCTTGGGAAGGAACATAATCAAGTTGTTCTAGATACCTGTTTCTAAGCGAACTTATAACTGACTTTACAAATGTTTTACGCGCCTGGTTATGAGGCTGGTGTGTGCGCTGAGCGTCTAATTGTGCAAGCTCTATATCTTCCTTTTTTAATTGCACAGCAAAACCATTTATGCGTAGTGTTGGCAAATCTTTAGGAACGCGTATTCTTGCGCAAATAGCGTTTTGAATAACGTTTTTCATGCGGTACATTCCCTTAAGTTTTGCTGCATGAGGAGTGTCTTGCACTGTTGCATGAATATTTGGGATTAGATCCGCTATAGTTCTGCTAACAACACCAGTTTCACCCAAAGATGGCAAAACTTGATCTATGTATCTTAAGAATGCAGAGCTTGGTCCTACGATCAAAACGCCTGATCTTTCAAGCTTTCTGCGATGCGTGTAGAGCAAGTATGCTGCTCTGTGTAAAGCTACTGCAGTTTTGCCTGTACCAGGTCCACCTTGAACAACAATTGTACGGTCTAGAGGAGCGCGAATAATGCGGTCTTGTTCTGCCTGAATGGTTGCAACAATATCCGTCATTTTTCCAGTTCTACGAGAACCTAGAGAAGCAAGCAATGCACCTTCGCCAGTAAGTGTTCCTTGTTGAGACGCTTTGTTGACTTCGTCTGAATGAATATCTAGAATCTCGTCTTCAACTCCTACAACTTCTCGGAATTTAAGAGTTATGTGCCTACGCATAACAATGTCTCCATGATTTGAAGGAGTCGCTTCGTAGAATGGTCTGGCTGCTTCTGCTCTCCAATCAGTTAAGATTGGGTCGTGATTTTCGCTTAGTAAACCGATTCTTCCAATGTAGCGCCTTATGCCTTCTAGGCTGTCTAGTCTGCCGAACACGAGTCTATCTTCTACAGCTCTAAGTTGCGTTAAACGATCTTCGTACATTGTTGCAAAAGAATCTCGTTCTGTTCGCTGAGTTGGTGAGCCATGCGAGCCTGCAGCGCGTACAGAATCAAGCCTTGCTCGGATTGTTGAACGCAAGTTATCTAATCGACTGTAAGCGCAATCAACCGCTTGTTGTTCTTCGCTGAGTTGTGAGGAGTACGTAGACATTTGTGTCCGTTCTTCTTAAAAGTTGGGCTAAAACTAGGCGTTTAAGTATACCTCGAGGCTAATACACGTTGCATGTTTCCAATCTAAGTTAAAAAAATATTATTTTTTTACAAAAAAGTGGGGATTTTTGGTGAGAAATGGGGTAAAATGGTGAATGATGTGCAAGTGGCATATTGCATGTTGAAAAGGAGATGGATTTATGGCTAGTAACAATGCTGGCGCAAATGCGCAAGATAAAGCCAATTCCTCCTTCAAGCATGCTCAAAATCCATCTGGTTATGATTCTCAAAATACGACTCAAGCTAATGCTCAAGATGCGCATATGCCAATGCAAAATTCTCAAGCGTACGCTCAGCCTTATTATGTGATGCCGCAAATGCCGCAAATGTATCAAGCGCAGCAAGTGCCTCAAATGCCTGTTATGCAGCCTGTTATGCAGCCTCAACCTACGTCTTCGGCTTTTACATCCACTCCTTTGCCTCAAGACGCGGTTTTTGGTGCTAATAATTTGCAAAGTCAGGCGAATAATCACGTAAAGAATCCGATACTTCTTGGAACTTATTCTCCAAAAATAGATGCAAAGGGTCGTGTGGCTTTACCAGCAAAATTCAGATCCCAGTTGGGTGATGGTTTTGTTATGGCTCGCGGACAAGAGCGATGCGTTTATGTTCTTCCAATGCAAGAGTTTGAGCGTATTACAACTCAGATTCAGCTCACATCTATGAGTAATAAGTCTGCAAGAGACTACCTTAGAGTCTTCCTTTCTGGTGCTGTTGATCAGGAGCCAGATAAGCAAGGTCGTATAGTAGTGCCTCCAATGCTAAGGGATTATGCAAATCTTGGAGATGAGATTGTTGTAATTGGTGTTGGAACTCGCGCAGAAATATGGAACAAATCTGCTTGGAACAATTATCTTGCAGATAAAGAGCAAGATTATGCAGATATTGCAAATGATGTTCTTCCGGCGGTGGCACAATGAAAGATTTATCTACAATTCATGCGCCAGTACTGTTGGAAGACTGTGTAAATCTTGTTTCTCCAGCATTGGATCAAAAAGATTCTATTGTTGTTGATTGCACTCTTGGACTTGCTGGTCATGCAACGGCTTTTCTTAAAGCTGCTCCACTTGCAACTCTTATTGGAATAGATAGAGATAGTGAAGCTCTTGGCTTAGCGACAAAAAGAATGCGCGATGAAGGCTTAGAGAATCGTTTTATTCCAGTGCATGCTGCATTTGATGAAGTTGACAAAGTTCTTGAAGATTTAGAAATCGATAAGATTGACGCAGCGTTTATGGACTTGGGTCTTTCTAGTTTGCAAATAGACGAGGAAGATAGAGGATTTTCTTATTCTCATAACACAGTCTTAGATATGCGTATGGATACAACTCAAAGTGTTACTGCTGAAACCATTCTTGCTACTTATAGTGCATCCAGTCTTGCTCAAATATTCCGTGAGTATGGTCAAGAACGTTTTTCTGGGCCAATCGCAAGAAATATAGTGCAAGTTAGACAAGAGAATCCAATAAAAACATCTGGTCAACTTGTTGATTTAGTGGATCATGTTATTCCGCGTGCTCATCGTGCTCCAGGAAATCCAGCTAAACGAGTTTTTCAGGCTCTTAGAATCGAAGTTAATGGAGAGCTGGATAAGCTTTCTAGGACTTTACCAAAGCTTGCTTTGCGCTTAAATAACGGCGGCAGAATTGTTGTTGAGTCTTATCATTCTTTGGAAGATATTACGGTTAAGCGTTTTATGAATAAAGGCTTAGAAGTAGATGTTCCAGCAAATATGCCAATTATTCCGCAAAGTGCAAAACCTTTCTTTAAGTCTTTAACTCGCGGAGCTATTAAAGCATCTAAAGAAGAAATTGCAAATAATACAAGGTCTTCTTCTGTTCGCTTACGCGCAGTGGAGCTTATTAGAGATATTCCAGATAGGTGGATTAAAGACTTTACAGCTATTGCTCAAGGAGAAGATGCGTCTTTGCATCGTTCTTCTTCTAAAGCGAATGGTGTAAATAACAGCAAAGGAGGCAGGTTCTAATGGATAAGCCAAGTAAAAACCGTGCTTCTAGGATTGCTGCGTCTTATGCAAGTTCATCTGCTCCTGCTGGGCGAGTAAATGATAAAGCAGCTGGTAATAATTCAAGGCAAAATCGTGTTTTAAAGTCGATTCCATTAGTGTTTAGTGCCTCTGACCGTAGGTCTTACACAGTAATGAATCACTTACATAGAGTTATAGAGTGGAGTAACACTCGTAAAGCTCCTCTTTTCAACTTGATTATTGTTGTTATTTTCCTTTTTGTTACGCCTACTACGTCTTTGTTGTTGCGAACAAAAATGGCGGAGATATCTTTTGAACAAGCTGCCACTCAATCAAGTATCTCTAGGCTTCGTCAAGATGTGGAAACTGCGCAAACAAAGTTAGATGCGCTAGAAGCGGATCTTCCAGCAAAAGCACAAGATATGGGAATGATTCCACAACAGGGAGCAATAACAGTTGATTTAAGTGCTTATGCAAACAAAAAGAAGGCAGAACAAGCTGCGATTGAAGCTCAAAAAGCTAAGCCAGAGCAAGCAAAGCAAAAACTTAAACAACAACAAACTAAACCAGATAAAACTAAACCAGATAAAACTAAACAACAAACTAAACAACAGCCAGAACAAAAAAATAAGGAGAAACATTGATGAACCGCCTAATCAAGCAACGTTTCGCCAAATACTCAGGCAAAATGAAAACAGTATTGTATTATGCCAAACTTGCTGGTAAAAAGTTGCGCTCTACTACAAGCAGAGTGAGCAAAATCAGCAAGAGCAGATTCAATACGAGTAAGTTGTACAGATCATACGGCAGTAATGCCGCGCGTTCTGGTTCTGGTTATGCTTCTTCTGGAGCTAATGCACGTTATGGCGCTCAAACTAGCGTTATACGAAACACGGTTTTTGCAAAAAAGTGTATTGCTGTTGCAATGATATTCGCGTTTATTGCGTCTATAGCAATAGTAAAGCTTAGCTTTATACAGTTAATCAATGCACGTTCTACTGCTCAGGCGGCGCAGGCAGAACGTAGCAGAACTCGTCCAATACTCGCTCGTAGAGGTCGTATTTTAGACGCAAACGGTACCGTTTTAGCTCAAAGCGTTGAAAGATACAACATAATCGCAGACCCTATGAACGCTCAGTCTTTTAAGCCAACTCCTTGCACAAAGCAAACTGCTGGGAATTGTCATGCAATTAATGGCAAAGATGTTGAAGGAACTGGCGCTGTTGCTGTGGCGCGTCTTTTGGCTCCTATTTTGCATATGAGCTCTGTTGAAATTGGCGGAAAAATTGCAGGTGTAGGGCGTTATGCTGTTATAAAAAGAAATGTTAAGCCTTCTGTTAAGCGCGCAATAGACAAGCTTAATCTTTCTGGTTGTGTTTATGCAGAAAATAGCAGTGAGCGCGTATATTCAAGTGGTCCTATTTTAGGCGCTTTGATTGGCTCTGTTAAAGACGCTGAAGAAAGCGCTCGCAAGGAAGCAAAGGGCAGAAGAGGAGAAATTGGCGAATCTGGACTAGAGCTTTCTCAAGATAAGGTTCTAACTGGTAAAGATGGTTATCAAAAATATCAGGGAAATAACGTTGGAAATGAGAAAATTCCTGGAACGGTAAGCGAATATAAAGATGCTGTAAACGGTAACGACATAAAGCTAACTATTGATAGCGATGTAGATTGGTACGTTAAGAAGGTTCTTCTAGATGGCATTAACAGGTATAAAGCTGGATGGGGCGTTGCTGTTGTTCAAGATATTCGCACTGGAGAAATCGTTGCTCTAGAAGATAGCGATAGTATTAAAGCTGGTTCTGCCGAAGCTAGAGCATCTGTTTCTAAAGCTGTTAGCCAAGTGTTTGAGCCAGGTTCCATCGGTAAAGTTTTCTCAGTTGCTGGAATGCTTCAAACTGGAGCACGCCAGCTAACGGATAAGTTTGCTGTTCCTGGAAGCATTGAAAAGCAAGGTCAACTTTTCCATGATGCTCACAGCCACGGTGTTATGAGACTCACTTTGGCAGGCATTTTGAAGGAATCTTCTAACGTTGGATTGATTATGGCTGGCGAAAAATATCCAAATAACAAGCGTTATGAGTTTTTGTCTAAGTTTGGAATTGGACAATATACTGGATTAGGCTTGCAAGGAGAATCTCAAGGTTTGTTCCCGAGTGTGCAAGCGTGGGATGGTCGTAAGCAAAACACTGTTTTGTTCGGTCAGGGTTATGCAACAAACGCTTTGCAAATCACCAATGCTATTTCAACAATCGCCAATAAGGGCGTAAGGCTTAAGCAATCGATTATCAAGTCTGTAATCGACCCACATGGCAGAATTACTGAGCGCAAGAGGCCACAAGGAACTCGCGTTTTAGATGAACACGTTGCTGATCAAATGTTAAATGCTATGGAATCCGCGGCAGAATATTACGGTAGCTACATATCTGTTAATGGATATCGCATTGCTGCAAAGAGTGGTACTGCAGAAGTTGCTGGATTTGGCGGAGCGCTTAGCTCTATAGTTGCAGACTGCGCGGCAATATTGCCTGTAGATAATCCACGTTTTGCAATAATTGTAGCATTAAGCAATCCAGAAGGTACATTCGGTGTTTATACTGCGGCGACTATTATAAAAACAATAGGCGAGTTCCTAATGCAAAAGTACAACGTTCCAGTATCGACTCCTCGCACCGATCCTATTGCTGTACAATGGTAATAGATAGCGAACGAGGGCGAGTGCGAGTATGAATGCTGTTGATGAATTTTCTAGAACAAGAGTAACTCTTGGTTTTGCTGCACAACAATACGGTTTTGAAGTAATACCATCTTTTGCTTCTGGAATAACAATTACGTCTTTAGCGTGTGATGTTAGGAATGTTAAGCCTGGGTGTCTTTTTATTCCTGCAAATCGCGTAGATAAAAGACAATTGGAAACTGCTAGAGATGCTGGAGCATACGCAGCAATGGTTACTCCAGAGTTTAGGTCCGAAGCGATGAGCGTTGGTATTCCACTTTTAGTTTCTTCCAACAATCCAGTAACTTTGGGCAAACTTGCTTGCGATGTTAATAATGATCCATCTTCTTTTATAGCGACTTTTGCGGTTGCTGGCGATGATGATGACGAAGTCTATGCAAATGTTATACGATTAGCTGATTTTCTTCATATGCTTGGCAACCCAATTGGTGTTATAAGCGCTGCAGGGTCTAATTCTCTTCAGCGAGAACTGGATTTAGAATATCCGCTTGGAATAGTGGATATTCAGCACAATTTGTCGGTATGCGTAGAAGATGGTGCTGCAGCTGTTGTTATAGCGTTAAATTCTGCAACTCTTAAAAAAGACGCTTTGCAATCTGTAAACATTGATGTTCTTGGAGTTGAAAGCAATAATGCGCTCGCAATGGCAGGAAGTCTTGATTTGTATAAGTCAGATTCCAGCTCGCAAGCTATTGAACACAGTGGTGGCGATTTGGCATATGATTCAAGCTTTGCAAATTCAAAAGATAAGTCGCAAGCAAGCGGCACATTAGAAGCCAAATCTAGAGTGGATGCTAATTCAGAAGAGTCGCAAGATTCGCAAGATTCGCGTGAGCCTAAGTCTAAAGAATCATCGGAATCACTTATACATAGTAATAAAAAAGATGATTCTAAGATTGATTACAAGAACGATTCCAAGATTGACGAATCAAGCATAAAATCTGCGCGCCCTGTAATGAGTTTTTATAATTTGCAACAAAGGTATGGATTTATAAGTCACGAAAGATCTTATTGTGTAATGCGTTCTAGGGAATCCGATGAGTTAGCTGCATTAGCAGATCAAATCGGCGGCAAAAGTGTTAGTAAACATCTTTCTCTTTCAATCGCAATGGTTCTTGCTGCTGGTGTTAGAAGAGGAACAATTAAGAGCGCGTTGCGAGTATCTCACGAACTAAAATAGAAACCAATATTTAAGAGCAGAAAATGTTTTCAATAGAGCAAAATAGCAAGCAAAATAAAATTACAAACACTGTTTTTACGCAAGATAGCACTCATATGATGCCTATGAGCATTAAAGAGGTAGCAGATGCTGTTAATGCAAGCGAGCTTTTATGTGGTTCGTCTGCATCTTGCGATTCGGCGTCTTGCGATTCTGTAAAAGGCACCGATATTGTTAATTTCGCTACAAGTGATTCGCGTAACGTTGCTTGCGGAGCGGTATTTATTGCTATAAAGGGCGAGCGAGTAGACGGACACGATTTTGTTCAAAAAGCAGCTCAACTTGGAGCCAAAGCTGCGATTGTGGAACATGCTGTTTTGCTAGATGAAAGTGTGCAAAACAAGATTGCTCAAATCGTTGTTAAAAATTCGGTTGAAGCGCTTGGGCTTTTAGCAAAACATAATTTAGTTCGCCGCCGCGCGTTAAATACGCCATTTAGCATTATTGGCATAACTGGTTCCGTTGGAAAAACTACCACAAAAGATATGCTTAATGCTTTGCTTTCAACGCTTGGCAATACAGTTGCGCCCGTTGGGTCTTTTAATAACGAGATTGGATTGCCATTAACGTCTTTGCGTGTAAACGAGAATACGCGATTCCTTATTGCGGAGATGGGTGCAAATCATGTTGGAGAAATTGCAATGCTCACAACTATTGCGCCTCCTGATTTATCGGTTGTATTAAAAGTTGGTGTTGCTCATTTGGGCGAATTTGGATCTGTAGAAAAAATTGCGCAAGCTAAGAGTGAGATTGTTAGGGGACTTTTGCCTCATGGTGTTGCGATTTTGAATGCAGATGATTTTCGCGTTGCGTCTATGAGCAAGCTGGCTGATCAAGATAAAGTTCGCTGGTTTGGCTTAAATGTTGATAATAATGGCAATTTTGATGCGTCGAATAATGGCAATTATCAATTGCGCGCGCAAGATATTTCTTTAGACGAAAGTGGTTGTGCAAAATTTACGATTATCGAAAGCGAAAATAGTGCGACTAGCGAAAATAGTGCGACTAGCGAAAATAGTGCAGATAGTGTAAACATCGCGACTAGCGAAAATAGTGCAACACTACATCTTGCGCTTCCTGGCGCGCACAATGTTATGAATGCTCTTGCTGCATCAAATGTTGCACGATATTTTGGAATGAGTCTTAAAAACATTTCTCTAGTTTTGAATAAAGTTTCGCATATTAGCCCGCATCGTATGCAAATTTCTGTTATTTGCAAAGATGATAAAAAGTTTACACTTATTGACGATTCGTTTAATGCAAATCCAGACTCTATGAAAGCAGGAATTGACGGATTATGCTCTTATGAGTCCGATGATTCTTCTAATTCCGCTAACTCTTCTAACTCCGACGATTCTGCAAATTCTGCAGATTCCGCAGATTCTGCCAAGTCTTCATCCACTAAACTTTTTAGAATCGCTGTTTTAGGCTCAATGCTGGAACTTGGAAAAGACGAATATAACATGCATGAGTCTATAGGAAAATATGTTGCACAAAAGAATATTGACGCAATAATTTCCGTTGGATCTTCCACGAATGAAAAATTAGATGAATTAGCTTCTTGCATAGCTAAAGGTGCTAGAGATAATTGGCAAAATAACAGAAATAACATTGTAAATAAGTATCAAAATAACAATGTTGATGCTAAAAACAACGTGTACTTTGTGCATGATTGTATTGAGGCGAATAATATTGTTTGGAGTCTTGTGGGTGAGCATTCTAGTACTGTTGTGTTGTTAAAGGGGTCTCATGCTTCGGGGCTGAGTGTTTTGGCTGAAAGCTGGGCTAAACTTAGTAAGAGTCTTAACGCTAGCCTTAACAAACATACGGAGGTTAACCTGTGATTGCGCTTATTGTGGGAATAGTGGTTTCGCTAATAGTCACTATTGTTGGCACGCCGCTTTTAATCCGCTTAGTACACCGATTAAATTACGGACAATACATTCGCCAAGACGGTCCGCAATCACATTTAGTTAAGCGAGGCACGCCTACAATGGGCGGTGTTGTTATTAATCTTGCTGTTGTGGTTGGATGGGCTGCATCTGCTTTGTACAGGTATTTTTCTGTTGGCAGAACGCCTTCTTGGTCTGCAGTTCTTGTTCTTTTTGCAATGCTTTCAATGGGCTTTTTAGGTTTTATTGATGATTTTGCAAAGGTTAGAAAAAAGCAAAATCTTGGCCTTTCTGTGCGTGCAAAGTTATTTGGTCAGATTATTTTTGCAAGCATTTATGCGCTTTTAGCTCTTATGCTTCCAACTCAGTCGGGCATTGCAAGCGCGCAGCCTGGCATGAGTTTTATAGAAAAGCCATTCTTTGATTTTTCTATGTTTGGCAAAGCAATAGGAATCGTAATTTTTATTGTTTGGGTAAACTTTTTAATGGCTGCATGGTCTAATGCAGTAAATCTTACAGATGGATTAGACGGCCTTGCTGCTGGATCTTCTATGATTGCCTTTGCAGGATATGCGCTTATTGCTTTTTGGGAAAGCTACCATGTTAAAGGCGGCGGTCACTTTGGATTCTCTTATGCTGTATCGGATCCGCTTGATTTAACAATTATTTCTGTTTGTGCTGCCGTTGCTTGCTTTGGATTCTTGTGGTACAACTCAAATCCTGCTCAAGTGTTTATGGGAGACACTGGTTCCTTGGCTTTAGGTGGCCTTTTTGCTGCGCTTTCCATTGCTACTCACACAGAGTTTTTGGCTGTTATTTTAGGCGGACTGTTCGTTGCAGAAACTTGCAGTGATGTGATTCAGGTTGGCTGTTTTAAGTTAACGCATAAGCGCGTGTTCAAAATGGCACCAATTCATCATCATTTTGAGCTTGTTGGATGGGCAGAAGGCAAAGTTGTTGTTCGTTTTTGGATGATTGAGCTTATGTTCGTTCTATCTGCATTGATGACGTTCTATGCGGATTGGGCAGGCCGTTCTGGATTGTTGATTTAGGGTGATTATATGAGCAATGTTGCAAATGATTTGTGCAAGGAGTTCTCTTTGCACAATGAGTTCCCGTTCCATAACGTTCTTGTAGCAGGATTAGGTGTTTCTGGCATAGGAGCCATGGAAGTTCTTAAAACTGTTGGCGCTAATGCGATTAGCGCAGATGAGCGTAAGGAAGAAGCGCAAATCCACGATTTTTCTAAAATTGATTGGAACACGATTGATGCTGTTGTAACATCGCCAGTTTTTAACCCTAGAACGCCTTTTATTCTAGAGGCTCAAAAGCGCAATATTCCAGTCATCAGCGAAGTGGAGCTTGCGTGGCTTGTGCGCGTAAAGTCGCTTAAAACAAGTCTTCCAGCTGCATGGATTGGAATTACGGGAACGAATGGAAAAACATCTACAACAGAGATGACTTCCGATATGCTTACAGCTTGCGGTCTAGATGCTCCTGCAGTTGGAAACATTGGCAAGTCTGTTTCTTATGCTGCGCTAGAAAAAGAACACGACGCGTTATGTGTTGAATTAAGCTCCTTCCAACTTCATTTTACTAATTCCTTAGAGTTGGATTGCGCTGCGATTACTAATATTGCGGCTGACCATTTGGATTGGCACGGTGGCATTGAAGCTTACGCAAAAGATAAGTCGAAAGTTTTTAATGGCGTTAAAAAAGCGCTTGTGTATAATGCTCAAGATTCACGAGTTAGCGAATTAGCAAAAGTTGCACAAGTCAAAGATGGTTGTAAAAAAATTGGTTTTACACTTTGCGCGCCAAAATGCGGAGAAATAGGCGTTGAAAATGGTTGGATTGTAGACAAAAGTGGCGTTTCTGGCGCAAAAGTTGGTGATCCAGTCAAAATAGTAGCGCTAAAAGAACTAAAACACTTATGCGAGCCAGATGGAAGCGTGTATCCTCATCTTCTTGCAGACGCACTAACTGCGCTAGCTTTAAGTCTTGGCTTAAGACAAGACGTTGAAAATGCAGTTAAAGCATTGTGCAACTTTGCTCCAGGAGGGCATAGGATTCAAACTGTTGCAACGTTAAATGCTAAAGATGGTCTTCCAGAACACGCGATTCGTTTTGTTGACGATTCCAAAGCCACTAATGCTCATGCTGCTGCAGCCTCTATTTCTAGTTTTGGCAAAAAATCCGTAATTTTGATTGCTGGAGGCCTTGCAAAAGGTGGCCATTTTGAAGATTTAGTTAATCAGAATCGTAGTATTATTAAGGCCGTTGTTGTTATTGGACTAGATCAAAAGCCGATTGTAGAAGCGCTTAATTCTAAAGGCCAGGGTATTCCTGTAACAATAGTTTCTGCGAATGGCGAAAGTTTCGAATCTTTTGATTCTGTAGACGATCGCGTTCTTAAAGAGGTTGAAAAGTCGCCAGTTCTTAGCGCGGATTCTACTTTGGGTCAAAAAGTTATTTCTACAGCTGTTCAAGCTGCTGGAAGGTACGCGCAGCCTGGAGATGTTGTTCTTCTGGCACCAGCATGTGCTTCTATGGATCAATTTGTTTCTTACGCAGATCGTGGCAATCGTTTTGCTAAAGAATCTGAGCGATGGGTTAAGAGCCATGAATGAGAACAATAAAAAAGCTAGCTCATCAAGTTCTAGAAGCCCTAAAAAGCTTAAAAAACGCGGTTTTGGCATTTTTGGCAGTAAAGTGGAGTCTTCAAATAATGCTTTTGGCGTTAAAGAAACATTTAGTGATAATACAAAGGCTTTTAAGCAATACGTTGGTATTCGCAGTATTTTTAACCCATTGTGGTGTCTTTTTGGACTAAGAATATCTGTTGTAATATTAACCGTTTTTGGCTTATTTATGGTGTTTTCAAGCTCGTCTGTAACGATGATTACTTACGGAGCTGGCCCTTGGGGTTCTGGAATGAGCCAACTGTTTTATTGCGTTATTGGTCTTGCTGGATATTTGATTTTTTCACATCTTCCTGTTGATTTTTATAAAAGCAGGATTATTACCATTTACGCAATATCGGTTTTTATGCAATTTTTGACTTTTGTTCCAGGCATTAGGCACGAGGTTAATGGTAATGCTAGCTGGATTAAAATAGGCCCGCTTACAATGCAGCCAGCGGAAATCACTAAGCTTGCTATATGCATTTGGCTACCAATGGCACTTATTCTTGCAAAAAAGGCTTATAAGCGTGTTGCTATGCGCGCATATATTCCAACAGTTGTAGCTTTGGGTGTTTCGGTTCTTTTAGTTGTTGCAGGCAAGGATCTTGGTACAGCTCTTATTATTTTGCTTATTGCTGTTGTGGCGTTTTATGTTGGAGGATTCCCTACAAAATGGCTTGTTGTGGCCCTTATAACGGCTTGTGCAGCGGTTTTATTGCTTGTTGTAACTAGCCAAAATCGTATGCGTCGTATTCTTGCTACGATTCATGGATGCGATGCAAAGTCGATTAGAGGCGTTTGTTTTCAGTCGATTCATGCGCAATACGCAATGGCGTCTGGTGGAATAATGGGAGTTGGCATAGGTAATTCTAGAGAAAAGTGGAATTATTTGCCGTATGCTCACAATGATTTTATTTTTGCAATCATTGGCGAAGAGATGGGCTTTATTGTTGCTTCTTGCGTAATACTTCTTTACATTGTAATTGGATGGTGCTTGCTAACTTCTGCCTTGCAATCAACAAATAAGCTTGTTTCAATATCTCTTATTAGCATTGCTACTTGGATTGTTGGCCAAGGACTAATAAACATTTTGGTTGTTGTTCAGGTTTTGCCAGTTATGGGCGTTCCTATGCCATTTGTTTCCGCAGGTGGATCTTCTCTTGTTATGTGTCTTCTTGCGATGGGTGTTGCGGATAGTTTTATTAAGAGCAATCCGAACATAAAATTTGGGAATAAATGGTCATTAAAGCGTGCAAAATCGCGGCAGCAAAGTGGTGATTAATCCGCTCAATAATAAACAAGTGTTAATCAAAAACAAGTGTTAATCAAAATTGGGAAAGTATTATAAAATTATAAAATCCGCTTTTCGTAAAAATTTTGTTTAATTTATATTTAATTGTTAAGTCATATATTAAAGTTTTAAGTAGATTAGTTCTGATTGGGATTTATGATTGGGATTATTAAATAAGCAGATTGAGGTGGCTGAATTGGTGCAAGATCAATATAAAGATAGCAATTCTTTGCATGTTGTTCTAGCAGGCGGGGGCACTGCTGGTCATGTTAATCCTCTTCTTTCTGTAGCGCATGCATTAAAAGATTTAGATGAGTCGGTAGAAATCAGTGTTATTGGCACTAATGCTGGTTTAGAAAAAACGCTGGTTCCTAAAGCGGGGCTGCCATTAGACGTTATTGAAAAAGTCCCATTCCCTAGAAAACCTAATCTTTACATGCTTAAGTTTCCTTTTAAGTGGATTCGCGAAACGCGCAAGGTTGCTAAGATTCTTGAGCAAAGGCATGCGAATATTGTTGTTGGATTTGGCGGTTACGCGTCTGCGCCAGTTTATGCACAAGCGCATAGAATGCATTTGCCTATTGTGATTCATGAGCAAAATGCGCGCGCTGGAATGGCAAATAAGCTTGGAGCGCGTTGGGCAAGCATGATCGGATGTGTTTATGATGGCACTGGTTTAGTTGCAAGGGCGGCGTCGAATAGCAAAGCTATAAGAGTTGGTCTTCCTCTTAGAAAATCCATATCCGATTTATGCGCAAAGATTACTCAAGACATTGATTTAGCTAGATTTGAAGGCGCTAAAAATCTTGGACTAGATCCTAGCAGGCCGATTATTCTTGTAACTGGCGGGTCTTTGGGTGCTAAAAGCATTAACGAAGCTGTGTCTATTGCTGCTGGCGATTTGCTAAAGTGCGCGCAAATCGTTCATCTTACAGGTAGCGGAAAATCTAAAGAAGTTAAAGATAATGTTGCGCGCTCGGCTGGTCTTAATCAAATAAATGACATTAAGCCAGAGCATGCAGGACTTGGTGATTACCATATTTGCGAATATTTAGAGCGAATTGATTGGGCTTTTGCTTGCGCTGACTTGGTTATTTGTAGATCGGGAGCAGGCACTGTTGCAGAAGTATCTGCGATTGGTGTTCCAGCAGTTTACGTGCCTCTTCCAATTGGAAACGGTGAGCAGCGATTTAACGCACAACCTGTTGCAAACGCAGGGGGAGCGATTATTGTAAACGATTGCGATTTTAGCGATGATTGGATTCGCGCAAACGTGTTGAAATTGCTTAATAACCCAGACGAGCTTTGCAAGATGCGCGAAAAGGCTTGGAAATACGGCATTCGTAATGCTGCAAGAGTAATGGCAGAGCATATTCTTAAGATTGCAAAAGAAAGCAAAAAATAATCATGGAAATTAATATGAATCCTATTTGTGCTGCTTTTAGTAAAGATCAAACTGTAAATTCTTTAGGTTCTGTGCATTTTATTGGCATTGGCGGCGCTGGAATGAGCGTTTTAGCAGAGATGTTGCACGAAGAAGGCGTTAGTGTAAGCGGATGCGATAGTAAAGAAAGTGACCACACAAGTCGCTTAGAAGAACTCGGCATAAATGTGCAAATTGGTCAAAGTGCAAGCCATGTAAAAAATGCAGATATTCTTGTGTACTCTAGCGCGATTAAACCGAACAATCCAGAAGTAGTGGCGGCTGCGCAAAATGGCGTAAAACTTGTTCACAGAAGTGACATTTTATCTTTACTTTTAAGCTCTAAAAAAGGTGTGACTGTTGCGGGAGCGCATGGTAAGACTACAACAAGCTCTCTTTTGGCTCATATTTTGAAAGTTTGTGGTAAATGTGATTTAGCAGACCCGAGTTATGCGATTGGCGGTTCGATTCAAGCGCAGGGCGGCGGCGAATTAGACGGAGGTCATGCTGGTTGCGGAAGTGTTATGGTTGCAGAGGCGGATGAATCCGACGGCAGCTTTGAAAAATACAATCCATATATTGCAATTGTTACAAACGTAGAAGCGGACCACCTAGACCATTATGGAAATGCGCAAAATTATCGCGCAGCGTTTGTTGAGCATTTAAGCCACGCTCTAGGTTTTATTGTGATTTGTGCAGACGATGATGGCGCTCGCGCTGTTTTAGAGGATTTAAGCGATGATTCTCTTAAAAAAACAATCGCCTACGCAAGTAGTAAGAATAGTGTTTCTTGCTTAAGTAATAGAGTAAAAAGCCTTGTAAAGTTTGCGTTTATTAATCACGAAATCGAACAGACGGGTAGTGGCAGCGAGTCGTTTGTTATTGACTTTAACGGCGATTCTATAAGCGTTAATCTTATGATTCCAGGATTGCACAACGCTAGAAACGCGTGTGCTGCGATTATTGCAGCAACACTTTTGGGCATGAATCCTAAAGATGCTGCAAATGGAGCTTCGAGCTTCCTTGGTGCTTCTAGAAGATTTGACATTCGCGGATGCGTTGGCGGAGTAACGGTTGTAGACGATTACGCGCATCATCCTACAGAAATCGACGCTCTTTTGCGCGCCGCAAGAAGAAGGTATCCAGATTCTACGATTCGCGTGCTTTTCCAGCCACATCTGTTTTCTAGAACGCGTTCTTTTGCGCGAGAATTTGCTTCTGCTTTATCTCTTGCAGATGACGTAATCGTAACTGGCATTTTCCCAGCTCGAGAAAAGCAAGAAGATTTTCCAAATATTCACGCTTCGACTATTGTTAACGCAGCTAAAGAATGTGCGCTTAATTGCAATATTGAAGCTGTAGAAGACATGAAAGATGGCGCTTTAATGCTTGCTCGCCGAGCTAATAGTGGAGATGTACTTTTTACGGTTGGTGCTGGAAGTATTACCACTATGACGTCTGTTATGCTAGAAGAGTTGCGATTAAAGCGATAAGCTAAATAGGCAATAATAGTCGGCAAACAAGCGATAATAAGCAATCTGTAAAGTCGCAAATAAAGTAGTAAATAAAGTCGCGTATAGATGCAAGTGGAAGTAGGTGAGTGATAGCTATGGGTCGAATGATTTTTGGCAAGTCTGCCAGCAATGATGAATCCAATGAGCCTAATAATACTAATGAATCTGCTAGCTCTATTAAGCATACTAGGTCTATTACATCCACTTTTGCTACAAGCGATACCTTTGCTGCGACTGATAATTTCCCTAAGTCTTCTAATTTTTCTAAGTCTACTAATCTTGATGCGCATAGAAGGTCAATTCAATCCAATCTAAACTCACAAAATTCTACAAGATTAGCTAAAAATGATTTATCTAATAGCAAAAAAGCGACTACGAGTAGCTCGTTAGAAAATCAATCTTCTAAAAATGCTTTTGTAGATGCAAGAAGACTTTCCGTAGTTGATTTTGTAAAGCAAACGTTAAAGTCTAGTTCTGGTCCTCTTGGAATTACATCTAGACCTAAAGTAATAGATTTTAGCGCTCGCGAAAAAGAAAAGAATTTTGCTAAAATACGTACCTTTTTGTTGCGATTTGCTTACACTTTTCTTGCTGTTGCGCTAATCGCTTTGCTTTGCTGGATGCTATTTTTATCTCCATTCTTCCGTCTTGATTCTAAAAATATACGCATTTTTGGTTCTAACGAATGGGTGAGTGAACAGAAAATTGAGTTAATTGCGTCTAATCAGGTAGATAAGTCACTGTTTTTAGTTTCTTCTCAACAAATAATTGAGCAATTAAATAACATACCTGGCGTAACAGAAACAAAGGTTGTAAAGCAATTTCCGCACGGTTTGCAAATAACTGTTCGTGCGCAAAAGCCTGCTGCAATGCTTAAAGCAAAAGATGGCGAAAAACTTACAGCTGTAGATGTTAAAGGTAGAGTCTTAAACGCTGTTCAAAACGTCTCTACTAGCGGAATACCAGTTATAGAAGTTAGCGACGTTAGTAAAAGTCTAAACAGTAGAGCTGTTAAGGAAGCGTTGAAAATTGTAAGCTCGCTTTCTCAAGATTTTAGGTCTCACGTTATTCGTGTTAGTGCAAAAACGCAGGATTCTGTTGAAACAGAGGTTTCTTACCCTGGCCCAAGCGGAGAAGTTCATAGGATTGTTGTTTGGGGAGATTCTTCGGATTTGGAGCTTAAAAAGGCAATTGTGGAAACGATTATTAGCGATCCAAGTAAAATTGGCAATCGTCAGCTTTTGGATGTTTCTGCTCCTGCAAGGCCGATTCTTAAGTAGTTTGCTTGAGTAGCTTGTTTAAGCGGTTTTTAATTGTCAAGCAAATGTGTATAATAGTACTTCGTGTGTGCCAACGGTGTGCCTTATGTAATAGGCGTGCTGGTTGGGATATCCCAAGTGCCAAAGATAGCGCGCAGTAATGTGCGTCTGGAGGTGCAAGGGCCATCGGGCCGGTGGACTGTGGCTTTTCTCTTTAACCGATTCAGGTTTAAGGTGTGCTGCAGTGCTGCGGTTTCACCAAATAGAAGACATTAATGAATCGGAGAACTTAAGTTGCCTACGATTGAACAACTCGTCCGTAAGGGACGTCAGGCCAAGCCTAAGAAGTCAAAGACTTTGGCCTTGAAAGGTAGCCCGTTGCGTCGTGGCGTGTGCACTCGTGTGTACACAACCACTCCTAAGAAGCCAAACTCTGCGCTTCGTAAGGTTGCTCGTGTGCGCCTCAGCTCGGGTATTGAAGTAACCGCCTATATTCCAGGCGAAGGTCACAACTTGCAGGAGCACTCCATTGTGCTTGTGCGCGGTGGCCGTGTGAAGGATCTCCCAGGTGTGCGTTACCACATCGTGCGTGGCGCTCTCGATACCCAGGGTGTTAAGGACCGCAAGCAGGGTCGTTCCCTGTATGGAGCAAAGAAGGCGAAGTAAAACATGTCACGTAAAGGACCTGCAAAAAAGCATCAGCTGCTTCCTGATCCAATCTACGGCTCGACCGTCGTGGCTCAGTTGATTAACAAAATTCTTCTCGATGGCAAGAAGTCCATCGCAGAAAACATCGTCTACACCGCTCTTGAGCAGGTGAAGGCAAAGACCGAGCAGGAGCCAGTTTCTGTTTTGAAGCGCGCTCTCGATAACATTCGTCCAAGCCTCGAGGTTCGTTCCCGCCGCGTTGGTGGCGCAACCTACCAGGTTCCAGTCGAAGTTAAGCCTGCTCGTGCAAACACCTTGTCGTTGCGCTGGCTTACCGACTTCTCTCGCGTTCGTCGTGAGAAGACTATGGCTGAGCGTTTGGCTAACGAAATTCTCGATGCCTCCAATGGCTTGGGTGCTTCTGTAAAGCGCCGCGAGGATACCCACAAGATGGCAGAAGCAAACAAGGCTTTTGCTCACTATCGCTGGTAATCCACAAGATAATCGGTATCTTAAAGAGCTAAGGATAATAATATGGCACAAGATGTGCTTAACGACCTTAATATGGTTCGTAACATCGGCATCATGGCGCACATCGATGCTGGTAAGACTACTACCACCGAGCGTATTCTTTACTACACTGGTAAGAATTACAAGATTGGTGAAACTCACGATGGCGCTTCTACCATGGACTTTATGGCGCAGGAGCAGGAACGCGGTATTACTATTCAGTCTGCTGCAACCACTTGCTTCTGGCAGCGTCAAACCCATGACACAGATGACCGCTATCAAATCAACATCATCGATACACCAGGACACGTTGACTTTACCGCCGAGGTAGAGCGTTCTTTGCGTGTTCTCGACGGTGCTGTTGCAGTGTTTGACGGTAAGGAAGGCGTGGAGCCTCAGTCCGAAACCGTTTGGCGTCAGGCAGATAAGTATAGCGTTCCACGTATTTGCTTCATCAACAAGATGGATAAGTTGGGCGCAGACTTCTACTATTCTGTTAAGACCATTAAGGAAAAGCTTGGCGCTAAGCCACTCGTTATTCAGCTTCCAATCGGCGCTGAAAACGACTTCCTTGGTGTTGTTGACTTGATTCGCATGAAGGCTTACGTTTGGAATGACGTTAAGGACGATATGGGTGCCCACTACGACACCGTTGACATTCCTGCCGACTTGCAAGAGCGTGCAGAAGAATATCGTGCCGAGCTTATGGATCAGGTTGCAGAAGCCGACGAAGAGTTGCTCGAGAAGTATCTTGAATCGGGAGAACTTTCCGAAGAAGAGATTCGCATGGGTATTCGCAAGCTTACTATTGCTCGCGAAGCCTTCCCAGTAACTTGCGGTTCTGCATTTAAGGATAAGGGTGTTCAGCCAATGCTGGATGCTGTTGTTGACTTCCTTCCAAGCCCAGAAGATGTTCCATCTATTAAGGGCTTTGATCCAAGCGACGAATCCGTTGAGATTGATCGTAAGCCAGTAAATACAGATCCATTTGCTGCATTGGTCTTTAAGATCTCCACTCATCCATTCTATGGAAAGCTTGTGTTCGTGCGCGTGTACTCTGGCGAAGTTAAGCCAGGCGATTCCGTGTACGATTCCACTAAGAGCAAGAAGGAACGCGTTGGTAAGATCTTCCAGATGCACGCAGATAAGGAAAATCCTGTAGATTCTGCAGAAGCTGGAAACATTTACACCTTCGTTGGTTTGAAGAACGTTAGCACGGGTGACACCTTGTGCGACGAGAAGAGCCCAATTTCCTTGGAATCCATGACATTCCCAGATCCTGTTATCGAGGTTGCTGTGGAGCCAAAGACGAAGGCAGATCAGGAAAAGATGAGCTTGGCTTTGGCTAAGCTTTCCGATGAAGATCCTACCTTCCAGGTTAAGACCGACGAAGAGTCTGGTCAGACTTTGATTTCTGGTATGGGCGAGCTTCAGCTCGACATTATTGTGGATCGTATGCGCCGCGAGTTCAAGGTTGAAGCGAATGTTGGTAAGCCACAGGTTGCTTATCGCGAAACCATTCGCAAGGCTGTTATGAACCAGGAATACACCCACAAGAAGCAGACTGGTGGTTCTGGTCAGTTCGCAAAGGTTTTGATGAACTTCGAGCCAATCGATCCAGAATCTGGCGAAGTCTATCAGTTTGTTAACGAGGTCACTGGTGGCCACATTACTAAGGAATTCATTCCTTCCATCGACGCAGGTGTGCAGGAAGCTATGGAATCTGGCGTTTTGGCTGGCTTCCCAGTGGTTGGCGTTAAAGCAACCGTTACCGACGGTCAGACTCACGACGTTGATTCTTCGGAAATGGCCTTCAAGATTGCAGGTTCCATGTGCTTCAAGGAAGCTGCTCCTAAGGCTCACCCAGTAATCCTCGAGCCAATTATGGCCGTGGAAGTTCGTACTCCAGAAGAGTACATGGGCGACGTTATGGGCGATTTGAACTCCCGTCGTGGAAACATTCAGTCTATGACCGACGCTACTGGCGTTAAGGTTATTGACGCTAAGGTTCCACTGAGTGAGATGTTCGGCTACATTGGTGATCTTCGTTCCAAGACTCAGGGACGTGCAATGTTCACCATGCAAATGGACTCTTACGCGGAAGTTCCAAAGGCTGTTTCGGACGAGATTATTAAAGCCCAGCGCGGCGAGTAAAAGCGCACGCTACTTCGGTGTTTTGTGTCCCTAGTCAACGCTAAAATTTCGTACGTTGACTGGGTTCTGGCACCGAAGTGGCACCTAACCCAGAAACCCAGTAAATATGTAGCTAGAGGCTTCACATAAGAGTGTGAAGCGAACTACGAGACGTCCAGGAGGACAAACACATGGCAAAGGAAAAGTACGAGCGTACTAAGCCGCATGTTAACATTGGTACCATTGGTCACGTTGATCACGGTAAGACTACCTTGACCGCGGCTATTTCTAAGGTGCTTCATGGCGAATATCCAGATCTGAACCCTCAGTATGACTTCGATCAGATCGACGCCGCTCCAGAAGAGAAGGAGCGCGGCATTACCATTAACATCGCCCACATCGAGTATCAGACGGCTGCACGCCACTATGCTCACGTGGACGCTCCAGGCCACGCTGATTACGTTAAGAACATGATCACTGGTGCCGCTCAGATGGATGGTGCAATCCTCGTGGTTGCTGCTACCGACGGCCCAATGGCTCAGACCCGTGAACACGTCTTGCTTGCTAAGCAGGTCGGCGTTCCAAAAATTCTTGTTGCTTTGAACAAGTGCGATATGGTTGACGACGAAGAGCTTATCGACCTCGTTGAAGAAGAGGTTCGTGACCTCCTCGACGAAAACGGCTTCGATCGCGATTGCCCAGTCATCCGTACTTCCGCTTACGGCGCTTTGCATGATGACGCTCCAGATCACGACAAGTGGGTAGAGACCGTCAAGGAACTCATGAAGGCTGTTGACGAGTACATCCCAACCCCAACTCACGATCTTGACAAGCCATTCTTGATGCCAATCGAAGATGTGTTCACCATCTCCGGTCGTGGTACCGTTGTTACTGGCCGTGTTGAGCGTGGTAAGCTCCCAATCAACACCCCAGTTGAGATTGTTGGTTTGCGCGATACTCAGACCACCACCGTCACCTCTATCGAGACCTTCCACAAGCAGATGGATGAGGCCGAGGCTGGCGATAACACTGGTCTTCTTCTTCGTGGTATCAACCGTACCGACGTTGAGCGTGGTCAGGTTGTGGCTGCTCCAGGTTCTGTGACACCACACACCAAGTTCGAAGGCGAAGTTTACGTCTTGACCAAGGACGAAGGTGGCCGTCACTCGCCATTCTTCTCCAACTACCGCCCACAGTTCTACTTCCGTACCACCGATGTTACTGGCGTTATCACTTTGCCAGACGGCATCGAAATGGTTCAGCCAGGCGATCACGCAACCTTCACTGTTGAGTTGATCCAGGCTATTGCAATGGAAGAGGGCTTGACCTTCGCAGTTCGTGAAGGTGGCCGTACCGTTGGCTCTGGTCGTGTGACCAAGATTCTTGCCTAGTATTTTCTGATTTTCTAATCTGAAAATATTTAGCTAATCTTTAAAAGACCCCATGAGGAAACTCGTGGGGTCTTTTTGTATTTTCTTCTGAAGAATTGCACATATCTCGTTGTGTGTCGTTTGGTGTGTCGTTTTGTGTTCTTTGAATTTTTATCTTTTTATAATCATCGCAAAATGTTTACTTTTGTGTTTTAAGCGTTATTGTGCAAATGAAGAAAGCGCCTCTAATATTCAGATTTTTGTTGGAATACAGGAAGAAATCATATATGAATCATATTTGTGTAATTAAAAATCTAAATACGAAAAAACCCAAGCCGCAAAGCTTGGGTTTTTTGTTTGTGCCCCCTCAGGGATTCGAACCCTGGACACGCTGATTAAGAGTCAGCTGCTCTAGCCAACTGAGCTAAAGGGGCGTTGGCGTTTTCTTGAGCCGAGTAATAACTATACTCAGAATCGATTTATTTGCAAGTCACGGCGTGTCGTGTTTTGTGTGCTTTCGGTGCTTGTTGCGAATCTTTTAAACTCTTGTTGTCCATCTTCTAAAAGAAACTTGGTATATGCCTTTGCTAAATATGACGCTTTTTAACCACGATTCTGGCGATTCTAAAAATAACAACGTTAATCAAAATGAAGTTAGCCAGAATAATGCTAGTCAAAATGTTTACAATAGCCAAAGCAGTACTACACAGCGCACGCTACCTTTGCGCGCAAGCGAAACAAGTGCTGAAAATCCTTGGCCAGTAAGCGTTATAAGCCAAAAGTTCCATGGTGCTGTAGAAAAGTGGCCTGCGGCTTGGGTAGAAGGTCAGATTGTTGAAATCAACATGCGAAGGTCTACGTCTGGCTACATAACACTCAGAGACAGTAATGAAGACGTTTCAATCTCCATAATGGGCTTTAGTAAATTCGTTCAACAAGCTAAAGATTTGCATCAAGGCGATAGGGTAGTTGTTCACGGCAAGGCAGATATTTGGGTAAAAGCAACACGATTGAGCTTTGTTGCAGACGAAATTAGACGTGTTGGCGCTGGCGACTTAAAGGCGCAAATAGACGAGTTGCGCAAAAAGCTTAAAGGCGAAGGCTTGTTCGACGTGGAAAATAAAGTGCCGCTTCCCGAGTTTCCAAAGTGCATTGGGCTGGTGTGTGCGCCTCAAGCTCGCGCAGAGGGCGATGTTATTACAAACGTGAATTTGCGCTGGCCTGTAACGCGTTTTAAGGTGGTTCACGCGCATGTTCAGGGTGTGCAATGCCCAGCGGACGTTATTGCGGCCATTAAGCAGCTAGACGCAGACCCAGAGGTTGATGTGATTATTGTTGCGCGCGGCGGCGGTAGTTTTGAAGATTTGATTGGATTTTCGGACGAGGGCGTGGTTCGCGCTACGGCTGCTTGCGTAACTCCGATTGTTTCTGCGATTGGTCACGAAGACGATTGGACGCTGATTGATTTGGCGGCAGATATGCGCGCCTCTACTCCTACGGATGCAGCAAAGCGCGTTGTTCCAGATGTTAACGAGCAATGGCAGTTGATTGATAACGCTTTGCAACACGCGCGTATGAGGATTTCTGCGCGAGTTAGCAACGAGATTCAGCTTATTGAGGGATATGCGAATAGGCCAAGTATTACTCAGCCAACTACTATGCTGGAGCCGCACGAGTTGTTTGTTCAGCAAGCAATTGAACGCATGAGGCATGGTTTGGTGCGGTTGCTGGACGACGCTAGTTTGACTGTTGAAAAGGCACATGCCAGCATTACAGCTCTTAGCCCGCAATCAACGCTTAATCGCGGTTACGCGGTTGTGCAAATTAGCGGCGGGAAAGTGCTTGACGATTCTAGTCGTGTAAAAACTGGCGATGATATAACAGTCACTCTTAAAAGTGGCTTGATTACGGCTAATGTTACTTCTGTAGAAAAGTCGTAAAATCGTAAAGTCGTAAAATCGTAAAGTCGTAAAACTGAAAGTCTTAAAACTAAAAACGCAAAATCTTAAATAAAAATCTTAAATAAAATATTAGAAAAGGATGATTATGAGTGACGAAATAAAAGACGCAAGTGCAAAAGCTGACGCGATTAGCACGCTTAGCAGCGAAGAGCGAGCTGCGATTAACGCAATGCCTTACGAAGAAGCGCGCGAAAAGCTTGTGCAAGCTGTTAAAGCTCTTGAGGCTGGCGGTTTGACTTTGGATCAGTCTATGCATCAATGGGAGCTTGGAGAAGCGCTAGCAAAGCGTGCGCAGGGCTTGCTTGCATCGGTTCGCGCTAAGCTTGATGCGGCTCAGGCAGAGCAGTCGGCTACAGCTGCGACGGCTGGAACGCAATCAAATCTTGAATCTTGAACATGTTATAGCGTGTAAACCACGCTATAGTGTATAATTGCCATTTGTTGCCTCGGTAGCTCAGTGGATAGAGCACCACTCTCCTAAAGTGGGTGTCGTCAGTTCGATTCTGATTCGGGGCACTTTTTGTGTATAGCTATATTTGGTTGTGTGCTGTATATAGTTTGTTTATTTTTTGACAAATATTAGTTTCTTTTGTAGAATAGATACGTGGTGAAGCCAGGCTGTGTCTGGTTCGCGAAGAGCCAATCAAGTGATTGATTGGCTCTTTGTGCATCTAATGGCGGGGGATTTGGTGGGAATGATGGTGATTTATAAGCCTTTTACTACTATCAAGCAACAAATAAAATTGCTTAAGTCTAGAGGAGTAGTGTTTTCTGATGAGCTTAAAGCTATGGAAATACTTGAAAGAGAAGGTTACTATAGCGTTGTGAATGGGTATAAAAATCCATTTCTTGAATCAAAAAATTCGAATAAATATGTTCAAGGAACAAAGTTTGAACACATTTATTATCTTTTTAAATTTGATCGCGAACTTCGTGGTATTATTTTTGCGGCTACAACTAGAACAGAAGCATTGTTAAGGTCATCATGTTCATATTGTTTTAGCCAGATTCACGATAATGAAGTCAATGCTTACCTTAATGAAGCTAATTATGAAGATCCAAAGGAATCGCGCGGTTTAGTTAGAGCATTTAATCGAATTATAGAAAATAATACGTCAAATAATAAAAAATTAAATCTAGGGAAAGAATACATACGGCATTGTATCAATAATCACGATGGTCAGGTTCCATTATGGGTTTTATCTAATGACCTAACTTTCGGACAGATATTCTGGTTTTACAAAGTTCAAACTAGATGCATGAGAGGTTTGGTTGCTAGGGAATATACTGAACTTTATAATTCTTCACACTGTTCTCAAAAAGATATTACGTCAATAAAAATTGATTCTACTTATAGAAGAATTAAAGAGTTCAGAAATATTTGTGCGCATGATGAACGTTTGTATTGTGCTAGACCACATAGTTTCAATGCAACAGTTTTTCAGCTTATTAAAGATTTCGACTTATTCTTAGACACTAACTATTATCTAGAGTTTTTAGAGAAGATTGAGAAATTACTAAGTGCGCTTTGCGTTGAAGTGCCAAGTTGTTCCAAAAATGTTATTGAATGCATTGGAATGTCTAGTATTAATGAATTTTATGATTGGAAAAATAAAATTAAAGAAAATATTACCTTGAATAGTAACTTGTCTGTTCCCAACGAAGCAACTCTTAAAGCTATGAATCACGCTAATCAAATTATAGATGGCAAAATTTCTGAAGACGGCATTGTTTTTAGCAATGCTAATGAAGCTAAAGCATTTTTGGATAATATGTCATGAAAATGTCATGAAAATTATTCGCGAGTCGCGAAATCCTTCCCAATGTTAGGGGATAGTGTTAGATTGTTTCTAACTTAAGCGATGATCCGTTATCGGCGGGGAGTTTTCGGAAGAACGGCGAGGATTCGTAAGGTCCTCGCTTATTAGAACCGACGGGGTTGGCCCGTATAGCCAAACACGAGAGGCTGCAAACGTTGCATAAGCATTTTGCAGCAAGCGAGGTGGTACCGCGGCAATAACTGTCGTCCTCGCAGGGAAATATTCACCCTGTTGAGCGAGGAGAGCACAGTGAGCGAATCCACTAATCCAGCAGCAAACGCGTCCGAAAAGTCATGCGCAAATAACGTATACCCAAAGGTAAGTGTTTCAGCATCAGCGCAAGAAAACGCCGCCGCGCAAGTTGCACCAAATCCTTCCTTCCCAAAGCTTGAAGAGTCCGTTCTTCAATACTGGGATGCAAATAACACTTTCCGCAAGTCAATCGAATATCGCCCGTCTGGCAAGGGTAGCCAAAACGAGTTCGTGTTCTTTGATGGCCCTCCATTTGCAAACGGTCTTCCTCACTATGGCCACTTGCTCACAGGCTACGCAAAAGACGTGGTTCCGCGTTATCAGACTATGCGCGGTCGCAAAGTAAACCGCGTTTTTGGCTGGGATACTCACGGTCTTCCTGCAGAGTTGGAAGCGCAGAAGGAACTCGGCATCGAGTCTGTTGATCAAATCGAAAAAATGGGCATCGCAAAGTTCAACGATGCTTGCCGCGCCAGCGTTTTGAAGTACACAAACGAGTGGCAAAATTACGTGCATCGTCAGGCTCGCTGGGTTGATTTTGAGCGCGGCTACAAAACTCTGAACATTCCATACATGGAATCCGTAATGTGGGCATTTAAGCAGCTTTACGATAAGGGATTGGCTTATAAGGGTTACCGCGTGCTTCCGTACTGCCCAAAGGACCAGACTCCACTTAGTGCGCACGAGCTTCGCATGGATGCTGATGTGTACCAGAATCGCCAGGATACCACTGTTTCTGTGGCCGTTAAGCTTCGCGACGAAGACGACGCTTACGCAGTATTCTGGACAACCACTCCTTGGACAGTTCCAACAAACTTTGCAATCGTAGTCGGCGCAGACATCGACTACGTGGAAGTTCGTCCAACTGAAGGCAAGTTTGCTGGCAAAAAGTTCTACATTGGTAAGCCTTTGCTTGGTTCCTACACTAAGGAACTTGGCGAAAATTACGAAGTTGTGCGCGAACTTAAGGGCGCTGAGATGGCTGGCTGGCGCTACTACCCAGTGTTCCCATACTTTGCAAGCGATTCTGCGCTCGCTGAGGGTGGCACTCCTGGTCCTAACGCTTTTACGATTTTCACAGCAGATTATGTTGACACTGCAGAAGGTACTGGTCTTGTTCACCAGGCTCCTTACGGCGAGGACGATATGAACACGCTTAACGCGCACGAAATTCGCAGCGTTGACGTGCTCGACGCAGGCTGCAAGTTTACAAGCGACTGCCCAGATTACGAAGGCTTGTACGTTTTCGACGCGAATTTGCCAATTTTGCGCAACTTGCGTGCAGGAGACGGCCCGCTTGCTCAAATGCCAGAAGACCAGCGCGCGTTGCTATTCCAAGAAAAAAGCTACGTGCACAGCTATCCTCATTGCTGGCGTTGCGCAACTCCGCTTATTTATAAGCCTGTTTCTAGCTGGTTTGTGTCTGTTACAAAGATTAAGAAGCGTTTGCTTGAGCTTAATCAACAGATTAATTGGATTCCTGGAAACGTTAAAGACGGCCAGTTCGGTAAGTGGCTTTCTAACGCTCGCGATTGGTCGATTAGCCGTAATCGCTTCTGGGGCTCGCCAATTCCAGTGTGGGTGAGCGATGATCCAAAGTATCCTCGCGTAGACGTTTACGGCTCGTTGGATGAGCTTAAGGCTGATTTTGGCGACTATCCTCGCGACGACGATGGCAATGTGAATATGCATCGCCCGTATATCGATCGCCTTACTCGACCAAACCCAGACGATCCTACTGGAAAGTCTCAAATGCATCGTATTACGGATGTTCTCGATTGCTGGTTTGAGTCTGGTTCTATGCCTTTTGCACAGTTCCATTATCCGTTTGAAAATAAGGACTTCTTCGAAGAGCACTTCCCATGCGATTACATCGTTGAATATATTGGCCAGACTCGTGGATGGTTCTACACGCTTCACATTATGGCTACAGCTCTATTCGACCGACCAGCTTTTAAGAACGTGATTTGCCACGGCATTGTGCTTGGTTCCGACGGCCAGAAGATGAGTAAGCATTTGCGCAATTACCCAGATGTTAATGGCGTTTTCAACGAGTATGGCTCGGATGCTATGCGCTGGTTCCTTATGTCTTCGCCAATTTTGCGTGGTGGCAATTTGATTGTGACTGCAGACGGCATTAGAGATACTGTTCGTCAGGTTATGCTTCCAGTTTGGAGCTCTTACTACTTCTTCACTTTGTATGCGAATGCTGCAAACGGTGGCAAGGGCTACGATGCTCGCAGGCTTCGCGCGGACGAGGTTGCAGGCCTTTGCAACATGGATCGCTACTTGCTTGCTCGCACGCGTTTGCTTGTTGAGCGCGTAGAAAAGTGCTTGAACGAGTTTGCGATTAGCGATGCTTGCGCATCCGTCAGCGATTTTATTGACGTGCTTACAAATTGGTATATTCGCGGCAGCCGTGACCGCTTCTGGAATGAAGACGAGACTGCTTTTAACACGCTTTACACTGTTCTTGAAGTGTTCATGCGCACGATTTCTCCTCTTGCTCCTATGGAGGCAGAGGCTGTGTGGCGTGGTCTTACTGGCGGCGAATCCGTGCATTTGGCTGATTGGCCTTATTTGGTTGAGCCTGAGACTCTTTCGGATGGTGAGCCAAATCCTAAGGCTGGCGAAGTGACTGAGCTTGGAGCGGTTCTTGCGCACGACGATGCTTTGGTTGCTGCTATGGATAAGGTTCGCGAGGTCGTGTCTTCTACGCTTTCGTTGCGTAAGGCGGAGCAGTTGCGTGTGCGCCAGCCGTTGGCAAATTTGACGGTTGTTGCAGAAAATACTGATGCTGTAGAGCCTTATGAGCAGGTGCTTGAGCGCGAGCTTAATGTGAAGAATGTTACATTCTGCACTTTGGAAGATGCTGGCAGCCATGGTTTGAAGATTGTTCACGAGCTTAAGGTGAATGCGCGCGCAGCTGGTCCTCGTTTGGGTAAGCAAGTGCAGTTTGCTATTAAGTCTTCTAAGAGTGGCGATTGGCGTGTTGACGAGTCTGGCGCTCCTGTTGTTAACACTCCAAACGGCGAAGTTGCGCTTGTTGAGGGCGAATATGAGCTTGTGAATCGCGTTGAGTCTTCGGATGCTAAAGCGGCTGCAAATACGGCTTCTGCTGCAATGCCAACTGGCGGTTTCGTTATGCTTGACACTGCTTTGACTAGCGATTTGCTTGCGGAAGGTTATGCTCGCGATGCTATTCGCGCTGTTCAAGATGCTCGTAAGGAGAAAGGTTTAGATATTAGCGACCGAATCTCTTTGACTTTGAGCGTGCCTGCTTCGGATGTTGCTAAAGTTGAGCAGTTCCGTGATTTGATTGCGGAAGAGACTTTGGCTACAAGCTTTGAAGTTACAGAGGCTGATTCTAGCGCAACCGAGCTTAGCGTAAGTCTTAAGCGTGCGTAGTTTAAAGCCTTACGTAAATTTTAGCTAACTAAACAAAAAACGTGCCGTGTATGATTCATACGTCGGCACGTTTTGTTTGAGCAATGCGACACTCCGATTTTCTACACTTCCACACCTTCCTATAGATTCGTTATAACAACAGTACAAATTTACTCATGTTTGTATTTGTTAGTTTTATAGAAAAATTGCAATATGAAAGTGCAGGTAACGAAATGAGTGGCGATGAAAAGGGGCGGTGTATTTTATTCGCGTAGTAAGCGCGACTTATCAAGTGTTACCGCAATTGTTGGAATTGCAATAATATCACTGTTTGTTTTATTGGCGATTTTTGCCGACCTTTTTACTTTTATTACAGGTAATGATCCATATAGCGAAAATCCCGATGTTTTGTCGGATTCTTCCTTGCCTACAGGCATAGGCGGAATAAGCTCAAAACATTGGTTTGGCGTAACACCATTGCGCGGAATTGACTTATTTGCAATCATCTCTCACGGCGCAAGAATCTCTCTTGGAATTGGCTTAGCTTCTACTGCAATCTCCGTTGTTTTAGGAGTTGTAATTGGCGTTATTGCTGGTTATTTTGGTGGTTTTGTTGATTTTGCAATTTCTCGCATTATGGACGTGTTCTTTGGGTTCCCATTCCTAATCTTTGCGATTGCGCTTTCTGCGATTGTTCCTCAAACTTTCCCGCGTCCGCTTCTTTTAACTCTTGTAATCGGCTTTTTTGGTTGGCCTAGTATGGCGCGATTGGTACGCAGCGAAACACTTAGCCTTAAAAATCGTCATTTTGCTGTTGCTTCCAGAGTTATGGGCGCTAGTGCTTTTCATGTTTTGCGCAATCAGATTTTGCCAAACATGCTTCCAATAATCATTGTTAATACAACACTTTCTATACCAGGCCGTATTGCACTCGAAGCGGCACTTTCATTTCTTGGCGTTGGCATGAATCCGCCTTCGCCTTCGTGGGGACGCTCAATATCCGACGCAGTGCAGTGGGCATTGGTAGACCCGTGGTATTTAATATTCCCAGGTTTATCTTTGTCCCTGCTTGCGCTCGGGTTTAATATGATGGGCGATTGGCTTTCTTCAAAAATGGAGATAGCAGCATGAGCGTTTTTCTTTACATTATTAGGCGCGTTGCAAGCGCTTTGGCTGTTATTGCTGTTATTGCAATGGCAATGTTTTTGATTTTCTTTATGACTCCAACAAATCCTGCGCAGCTTATGTGCGGCAAACCTTGCACGCCTGAACGTTTAGCCCAAGTCTCTGCGTTTATGGGAACTGATTTGCCTTGGTATAGTCAGCTTTTTAACTATTTGCAGGGTATTTTTGTTAGCCGTACTTTTGGCGATTCTGCATCTGCCAGCGCAATTGTTTGCGCGGCTCCTTGCTTAGGATGGTCTTTTGCTCTTAATGAGCCTGTTACTGGTCTGATTTTTAGTCGTTTTCCAGTTACTGCATCAATCGCGATCGGCGCTGCTGTTTTGTGGATGCTAATTGGCGTATTTGCAGGCGTTTTGCAAGCTGTTAAGCGTGATTCGTGGATTGACCGCATAATCGTAGCATTATCTTCGATTGGTATTTCGTCTCCTACCTACTTAATTGGTTTGCTGGCGATTATTGCTTTTGCGGTTTACATTCCCGTTTTTCCTACGGGCGGATATGTTAGCTTCTTTGCTAATCCTTTTAACTGGGCTTGGCATCTGCTACTCGCTTGGATTGTTTTAGCGTTGATAAATGGCGCTTTTTATGCGCGCATTACTCGTTCTACAATGCTTAGGGAATTTGGTAAAGATTATGTGCGAACTGCAAGAGCAAAGGGCATGCCCGATTCACATGTTGTACTAAATCATGCTTTGCGAAATGCGATTTTACCAATATTTACAATGTTTGGTTTAGATCTTGGCGGTCTTCTTGGTGGAGCGGTTATAACTGAGCGCGTGTTCTCTATGCACGGGTTGGGTTCGCTTCTTTTAGACGCTGTTAAGACTTTTGATTTGCAAGTTTTGGTTGGAGTTACGCTGTTTTCGGCCGCTCTTGTAATAATTGCAAATCTTATTGTTGACGTCTGTTATTGTTTGCTTGATCCTAGAGCGGCTAAAGTCGCCCTTTAAAGCGGTGATTAGTGAGCGTTAAAATCGCCAGCAAAATCGCCATTAAGGTTGCAACTAAAGTCGCTACTAAAGTCTTCTTTAAATCACAATAATAAAAATTTTTAATAACTTTATAACTTTATAAAAAATTAAGGAAAAATCATGCAAAATGCACAAAATATGCAAAATTATTATCAAATCATCAAAAAAGTTAATCGTGGTTTTGCTCTAAATACATTAAGAGCAATTTCCGTAATTCTAGTGTTTTCGCTGGTTTATGCATTTTCTGCTTGCGGATCTGCTGTGCAAAGTGGTCAAAATCTACAAAAAAGACTCCCTAATGCTTCTGTGCTTAATAGCAATCCAAAAAAGGGTGGAACGCTTACGATTCTAAGCTCCGAATCAAAAATGGATTTTGATCCTGCAAGAAGTCAGGGTTTACCAATAACCTCTAATAGCCTAGTTTTCCGTGCTTTAACAACGTGGAAAGTAACGCCAAGTGGCAAAACGAGTGTTGTTGCCGATTTAGCAACAGATACAGGAACTGCTTTAGACGGCGGAAAAACTTGGAAGTACACTCTTAAAAAAGGGATTAAATACCAGGATGGAAGCCCAATAACGTCTAAAGATATTAAATATGGTCTTGAGCGTTCTTTTGCAAACTCGCTTACAGGCGGATTTGGTTACCACAAAGCGCTTTTACAAGGCGCTAAAGATTATGCCGGTCCGTTTAGTGGTAAATCTTTGGATTCGATTGAAACTCCAGACAATCAAACAATCATTTTTAAGCTAAATGCTGCTTTTGCTAATTGGCCTTGGGTTGCGTCTTTGGCTGCATTCGCTCCCGTTCCACTAAATTCTGGTAACGCGCAGGATTATGGCAAAAGCCCAGTTGCTTCTGGACCGTACAAAATTGTTGAAAACGAAGTTGGCAAGCAAATTGTTATGGTTAGAAACACTAATTGGGATTCCAGCGCGGATTCAATTCGAGCTAATTACCCAGACAAGATAATTTGGAAGCTTGGCGTTGATGCTTCTGTTGCTGCACAATCTATGATTCAAGGCAATTCTGGTGCAGACAATGCTATTCTTGCAGATTTTGTGCCTACAGCTCAACGCGCGCAAGCTAAAGCAAGCTACAAGTCAAGCAATCTTTTAATTACAAGCGGTGACGGAGCGTTGGAATACTTGGCCATGAACAATCGACGTATTAAAGATGTTAAGATTCGCAAGGCAATTCAGTACGCTGTAGATAAGCAGTCGTATCAGAGAGCAAAGGGCGGTGCGGTTGCTGGCGGTTTTGCAACAACGCTTATTACTCCAGGTGTAAGCGAGCGCAAAGTCTATAATCTATATTCTGCAAATCCGCGTGGGGACGTAGAAAAGGCTAAACAATTATTAAAGGAATCGGGTAAATCTAAACTAAAGTTTAGTCTTATTGCTCGCCCAGATCAGGCGCAAGTGGCATCTTCTATTCAAGCAAGCTTAAAGCGCGTTGGAATTGATGTTTCTATACGAACTGTGGATTCGCAGATTTTTACAGATATGATTACTGGCGATTCTGGCGATTATGATTTAGCTTTGTCTAAATGGCAGCCTGATTTTCCTTCTGCGTATGCGAATATTGGTCCGCTTTTTGATTCTTCGCAAATAGGCGGCGGCAATTGGAATATATCTCGCTACTCGAATCCAAAAGTGGATTCCTTGATTCGCCAAGCTGTTGGCGTTATAGATAAGTCGCGTGCAGATTTGCTTTGGCAGCAGGTTGATAAAGAGATTATGCGCGATTCTCCAATTGTTCCGCTTATTTACTCTAAGAACACTTATATTCACGGAAGCAATGTGGAAAACTTCTTCGTTGGGTCTTTCCCGGCTTATCCAAACTATGCGCGAGTTTCGCTTAGAAACTAGAAAAGGATTTAATAAAATGTTGGAAAATCGCGAAAATCCAGTGCTTAGTGTTAACAACTTGTCTATTGCGATTGGCAAAAATCAGATTACGCATAACGTATATTTAAACTTATATGCGGGCAAAATTAGCGCGCTGGTTGGCGAATCTGGTTCAGGAAAGTCATTAACTTCGTTGGCGTTAATGGGTCTTCTTCCAGGCGATTTTAGTGTTTCTGGCAAAGCGGTTATTAATACAAGCGCTAATGACAGTTTGGATTTACTAAGCAATAATGCTCCGTATTCTTATATTCGTTCGGGGCTTATTTCAATGGTGTTCCAAGAGCCATCTACTGCATTTAATCCCGTTATGCGTCTTGGCAAGCAAATTGAAGAGGCGTTAAAATATCATCCCGAAAAGTTTGGCAAGATGAGCGCTCGCGCTAGAAAATCGCGAGTTCTTGATTCCCTTAGCGAGGTTGGCCTAAAGGATGTAAATCGCGTTTATAGGTCTTATCCGCATGAACTTTCTGGCGGGCAGCTTCAGCGCGCAATGATTGCAATGGCAATTATTAATCGACCTTCTTTGCTTATTGCAGACGAGCCTACAACAGCTTTAGATGTTACAACTCAGCGTAAGATTTTGCAGCTTTTGTGCGATTTAGCTAAAAAGCATAATATTGCGGTTTTGATTATTACGCATAATATGAGCGTTGTTAAGGCTGTTGCAAACACAGTTTATGTTATGAACAGTGGCAGTATTATTGAAAGTGGACTAGTTAAAGATGTGTTTTCTAATCCTAAAAACAGCTATACGCGCTCTCTTTTAGACTCTATTGTTGATTTTGATATTAATAATTTAGCTAGCGAATCAACTAGCTCGGATGCTGGCGATTTTTGCGTAAACATTCAAAATGTTTCTGCCAAATATGCTAAGTCTTCTAAAATTTTCAACTCTTCCAAATCCGCAATAAGTGATTTGAACCTTAATATTTTAAAGGGGAAGACGCATGCGCTGGTTGGCGAATCTGGTGCTGGAAAAACAACGATTGCAAAGCTTATTTCTGGCCAGCTTAAGCCAGAATCTGGCAGCATAAGCATAGAGGGCCTTAATTTATACTCCGATTGCAAAAAGCACGCGAATCGCAAGATTTTAAGCAATATTGGATTCATTTTCCAAGATTCTGGCTCGGCGTTAAATCCTTTAAAAACAGTAGGCTGGAGCATTGCCGAGCCTCTTCTTGCCAATAAAAGTCTTAGCGAAGAAGAGCGCAAAAAGCGCGTGGAGTTTGTTCTTAATCAAGTGCATTTGCCATTAAGCTTAATAAACAGGTTCCCGCACGAGCTTTCTGGCGGCCAAAAACAGCGAGTTGGCATTGCGCGAGCGTTAATAAATCGTCCTTCTTTGATTATTGCAGATGAGCCAACTTCGGCGTTAGATGCAAACCATTGCCTAAAAATCTTAAATCTTCTAAGTAGCTTGCAAAAGCAGTACAACTTTTCGTGCTTGTTTATAACGCATGATTTGGCTTTAGTAAGCCGTATTGCTAGCCAAGTTAGCGTTATAAAAGGCGGAAGAATTGTTGAGCAGGGAAGCGTTAAAGATGTATTGCGTTTCCCTAAGAATTCCTACACGCAAAGCCTTATCGATGCTGTTTTGTAACGCTTATGTTTGTGCTAAAAAGTAACATAATAAGAGTCTATTAGGAGGTTTTTATGACTTCATGCGCTCCAATTGGTGTGTTTGACTCAGGGCTTGGTGGCATTTCTGTAGTTCGTCAACTTAGCGCAGCTATGCCTAACGAGCGCATTGTTTATTTTGGCGACTCTGCAAACGCGCCTTATGGCATAAAAACTCCTCAAGAAGTTCGAGATCTTAGTTTTAAGATTGTTGAGCATTTTGCAAGTCTTAATGTTAAAGCTGTTGTAATTGCTTGCAATACTGCCACTTCTGCTGCTGTTAAAGATTTGCGCGCGCATTACAATATGCCGATTATTGGCATGGAGCCTGCTCTTAAGCTTGCTTGCGATTTGGGCGGCGGCAAGCCTCAGCGCGTAATCGTTGCAGCTACGCCTTTAACGCTTAGAGAGCGCAAGTTTGCAGAACTTATGAATCGTTTTACGCAAAATCACAAGATTTTTTCTAGGCCTTGCCCAGATTTGGTAGAAATTGTGGAAAATGGCGATTTAGGCAATAAAAATATTGTTATGAGCGCTTTGCACAAGTATTTTGATTCTTACGACTTAAATAGCATTGATTCAGTTGTTTTAGGATGCACTCATTTTGTGTTTTATAAAAGCTACTTCCGTGAGTTTTTGCCTGATTGCGTGAATATTGTAGACGGTAATGATGGCACTATTCATCATCTTAAAAGCGTTTTAGAATCTAAAGATTTGCTTGCGACAATCGAAAATAGTGGGAGCGTTCTGCTTACTAACTCCGATTCAAGTAATCGTATTGCTAAGCTATCGCAATCGTTATTTAATGGTGATTTTTGATTGTAGCTTAAATTGTGACTTAAATTGTGACTTAAATTGCGACTTAAATTGCGATTTTACCTGTGTCTTAAGCAAATATAGCATTGCCGTATTTGCCTAAAATAAGCAATACGAGAGCAAAAATCCAAAGCAAATCCACGATTAAATCGTAATTTAGTCGGTAGTAAGCGCTTAAAATCTTATTTTTAAACGCAATCTCTTGCACGCTAAATGTTGCGTGTGTAAGTGACATAAATTGCAAAGTTGTGCAAAACATTAAAACAAGGCACCATGGGCAAAGAATTTGTATAACAAACATTGATTGCGTAAACAGCCAATAAGCGTACAAGAGTGCGCCTAATCCGCCAATCCAGCTAAAAGTTGCTAGCCATTTTGGAAGTTTTACTTTTGCTATTCCAACTACAGCAAGCGTTACGAAAACGCTTTCTGCTGCAATTCCAAAGAAAGCATTAGGGAAGCTTAGTTCGCCAAATCGTATGAATTCCGCTTGCCAAGATTGAGCCACTTTAGAGCATGAAACAACGGTGTTTACGTCGCATCCAAGCGCTTTGTGCGGTGCGCGTGCAAGAGCTAAAGTTTCGGAAGAAAGTATTAGCGATGTTAAAAGTGCAATTGCGGATGAAATAAGCATAATCATGTAAACCAAAGCGGCAGAATGTCGCCAAGAATTCATGCGATTATTGTGGCTACCCATAAACACTCCTCAAAGCGCTAATGTATTTAGATATTGTTTAGACTTAAAACCGTTACATGCCACAGTTTACGATAATTATATGACTGTAATAGGTAGTAGTGCGAATAACGACTTTAATTTGGATTCTAAATCGCAAGATTTAGGGTGGGATTTGCATTGTCATACTTTATATTCCGATGGCACTAAATCTCCAAAAGAATTAGTAGATGAAGCTAAAAATCTTGGCCTTAGTGGAGTAGCTATTAGCGATCACGATACTACTGCTGGTTGGCATGATTTTGAAGAAGCTGCTAAAAACGCTGATTTTCCAGTTATTTTTGGATCAGAGATAACATCTGTAGAGGGAAATATATCGGTTCACATGCTTGCTTATAACTACAATCCAAACGACGAGTGCATCAATGAAATGTTTGCAACTACAAGAAAACGCCGATTGGAACGCACGCGCAAAATGGTTGACCTTATGTCGCACGACTTTCCGATTACTTGGCAAGATGTTCTTGCTCAAGCAGGACAAGGTGAGCTAACTACGATTGGTCGCCCGCATATTGCAGACGCTCTTGTTGCTGCAGGCGTTTTTGAAACAAGGTCGCAAGCTTTTGCAGGTCCTGTTGCTCCACGCGGTCCATACTACATTCCAACGCCATCTCCAAGCGTTGATGAAGTTATTAAAGTTATTAAACACGCTGGGGGAGTAAGCGTTATTGCACATCCTGCGGATTATAGCAGGAATCTTGTTATTCTTTCGGACTCTCAAATAGAACACTATGCAAGCGTTGGCCTTAATGGATTAGAAGTATATCATCGTGGAAACTCTTTAACGCAAAGACAAAGACTATTGGAGTTAGCAAAAGACTTGAATTTGCTTGTTACTGGTGGCTCCGATTGGCATGGTAGTGGCAAGCCAAATAAAATCGGAGAAGAAACAACAAGTTGCAATGTTGTTTCTAAAATCCTAAATTACCAGATGAATTAAAATTGCGCTGTTAAAACGTTATAAACGTGTTAAGTGTTCTAGCAGTGTTCAGTAGTGTTCTAGCAGTGTTCTAGCAGTGTTCTAGCAGTGTTCTAGCAGTGTTCTAGCAGTGTTCTAGCAGTGTTCTAGCAGTGTTATATGCAAAAGAGTCTGCCATAATAAAAATTTTTCGATTGTTTTTATCTGTAAGATTAATCGCTTTTGCGTCTTTAATAGCACTTTCAATAATGTTTTGTATATCTTGCTCGCTTTGGTCGCTTTCAAAGCTAATAGTGTCTTTTACGTGCTTAACGCCAATTGTTACCTTCATTTTTATTCCTTAATTGTTTTCGCTGTTTTCGGTATTGTTTTCTAGTTTGTTTTTTGCGTCTTTAATAGCAAGTTCTGCATCTTTTAGCATTGGAATAATAATCGTTGCTGGCTTGTCTAAAACTTCATTTTTATTGCCATTACTATTATTGCCATTACCATCGTTGCTATTTATATTGACATTTTCAACAATATTGGTACTGTCTACACTTTCGCCGCTATTTGCACTTTCTACACTATTATTTGCATTAGCTTTATCTGCAAAATCATTATTGCTATCGCTAACTTCGTTCGTTGTATTGTTATTCACATCGTTAGTTTTGTTAACGCTGCTTATAACTTGTGTTTCTAAGCCGTCTGCAATAGTGGCGGTTTTAGTTGCAGTTTCAGTGGCGTTAGTGTTGTCGTTTATAGTTATAGTTTGTTCGTATGTATTATCTTTATAGTCTTTTTGATCTTCTTGCTTGAGTGTTACAACAGTTTTTTCGTTAGTAGCGTCCGAAGATATAGTATCGTCTTTAACAACATCATCTTTAATAGAATTATCTTTAACAATATCGTCTTTAACAATATCTCCTACAGTAAGAGAAGACGCTGGATTTGCGCTATTATTGTTTTGATTTGCGCTTGCTGCTCTGGAGTTATTTATGCGCGTAAGCTCGTGAGCAAGACGTTCCACTTGCGCTTTAAATCGCATGATTCCAGTTGTATCTGCGCGTTGCAAAGCTTGAATAAAGTCTCCAACTTGCTCCATTTGCAGCCAAAGATTTGCTCGAAGCATAATCATGCTATCTAATCTAGACCCAAGCATTCTTCCATAGGCACTTAGCAAAGCGTTTCTATGCTGCTCGTTAAGCTTTGCAAAAATCCACGCTAAATCGCGAGCAGGATCGTTGATTTGCATACTTTGCCAATTGGTTATAGCTGTAATAGTAGACCCAGAAAATAGAAAATCACCATCTTTGAATCCGCCGTGAACTGGGCAAGTGTCGAATGACCACAATCCATCAGTTTCTAAAACTCTAGACCAATTGTCTGTTATTTCTGTAGGAATATGGCCTGCTTGACGCAATCTTTTAATCCAAGACGTTAATTGCGTGCGAATTTGACCAGTAGTAAAGGAAGGATAATCGCTTTTAGTTAAAAATGACGGACTTAGTCTATGAATCGCGCCTATTGCCGTTCCAGCGTTTACGCAATCATCTGTTGTAAGAAGACTTAATTCTCTTGCATTTCCGTTTAGATGATTACAAATAAGCACTGTTGGATTGTTAAAATCGGCTTCTCCTATTGAGTCAAAATGTAATTCGTTTTGATTTTGACTATTGGTAGAATCTTGTTGATTTGCTTGGTTCTGCTGGTTAGTTTGATTTGCCTTATTTGAAAGCGACCCAGGAACAAACTTAAGCATTTCTTCGTGAGCAAATCCAAGAGCTGCAAGCCCCTTAGTTTTTTGCAATACCCATGCTGCTCGCGCTCTATCGTGCAAACGTTTTTGACCTTTAGCGTTAGAGCTAACAAAAATGTCGTAAAGTCTGCCCGAAACGTCTTGAATAACAGCGTGAGATATGCCAGCAGCGGCATCGGTGGCGTTTGCCTGCTCGCTTTGGCGCGTTCCGGCGAATTGTACTTCTGGCATGACCGATGAGGCCAGCGCTACCAACTTGAATCTGCTTATCTGTGTCACAGTTCAACATTAATACAAAGCAACGAGATATAGCTAAATAGCCTTTAACCACATTAGCGTTTTATGCTTTTATTTTTCTTTATTTGTTGTAACAATAGAATTATGATTTCTACTCAAGAGTCTTTAGAAAGCAAAAAGCGCGAATCTAACGAAAATCATGGTAAAGATTATGCGCAATCTTTGCTAGAAGGTTTAGATGATTCTCAACGCAAAGCAGCAATGGCGTTACAAGGGCCAGTGCGCATTACTGCATGCGCTGGAGCAGGTAAGACTCGCACTATTACACGAAGAATCGCGTATGCGTGTGCAAAAGGAGAGTGGGACGAAAATCGCGTTTTAGCTGTTACTTTTTCCGTAAAAGCTGCTAAAGAAATGCAAAATCGCCTTAAAAAATTAGGCGTAAATAATGTAACTGTTGCAACTTTTCATTCTGCAGCTTTACAGCATTTAAGACGAGTTTGGAATGACGTTTGCGAAGCTCCTTTTCCAAATATAATGGATGATCCAAAAAGCGTTACTGAGCAAGCGTTAATCCACTACACAGATTTTGCAGATATGACCTCTGCACAAATACGAGACATTATTGCAGAAATCAACTGGGCAAAGGTTAGTCTTATTGCTCCAGATGATTACGCGCGCGCATATTCTTGCGTTAGCCGAGATCTTCCTGCAGCTCTAGACGTTAATCAATTTGTTGAAGCATATAAAGCTTACGAGTTAGAAAAAAACACAAGGAATCTTATTGATTTTAACGATTTGCTACTTCTTGCATGCCATGTTTTGCGCACTTTTCCTAAAGCATGTGAGAAAATACGTAGTAAAATCGGCTGGGTTACTGTTGACGAGTATCAGGATGTTTCTCCTCTTCAACATGAGCTTCTTAAATGTTGGCTTGGCAATAATCGAAATATTTGCGTTGTTGGAGATCCTGCGCAAACGATTTATTCTTTTGCAGGAGCAAGCAGCTACGATTTACTTGAATTTCCTAACGAGTTTGCGCCGCTTTGTGCAGACATTAATCTAAATACGGATTACAGATCTACGGAACGTATTGTAGGACTTGCTAATCGGGTTCTTTCTAAGTCTGCTTTTAGATGTGATTATTTAAGACTCATGTCAAAAAATAAGGGTGGCGCTCGCGTTACTAAAACTGTTTACAACACGGATTACGACGAAGCTGTTGATGTTGCTCAACGAATTTATAATGCTGTTAAATCAGGAAAAGCGCTTCCTACGGATTTTGCTATTCTAACTCGTACTAATGCTCAACAGAATATATTTTGCAAAACTTTGGGTGATTTAGGAATACATTTTTCTGTTAGAAAAGACGCTGGCTTGCAAATTGATGTTTTAGAAAACAATTTTGAAGATTCAAACGCTAGCGATTTGAGTGATTCAAAAAAATACGTTGAAAGTGGCGATGCAAAAGACATTGACTTTGCAAAAGAAAGCGAAAGCGAGCGCGAAAAAGTAGATTTAATCAAAAAATCTTTACTTCCTGTAACGATTTCTACGATTCACGCATCTAAAGGTTTGGAATTTAAGCACGTGTTTTTAATCGGCTGCAGCGAAGGACTACTTCCATTTGGAAGCGTTAATAAAACTCAAGATACAGACGAAGAAGAGCGCAGACTTATGTATGTTGCAATAACGCGCGCGGAAGCAACCTTGCACATGTCTTATGCAATTTGCAAAGACTACGGCAATGGAATGCAAAGGTCTGTAAGCCACTTTTTAGAATAAATGCATTTATGCAATTGTTCTAACGTAAATCGCTTATAAATTAGTTTATGACTTTATTTGTCGCTTTTGTGCTGATTAGAGTCTTCGCCAGAGTCTGTACCAGAATCTTCGCCAGAGTTCGCATTGGAATCTTGGTTTGAGTCTTGCTCGTCGTTTTGGCTGTCACTATCGCTAGATGCCAATAATTTACTTAATTCGTCGTCCCAATTAACGTCTTTAAGTTTTTGCTCTAAATCGTCACTGTTCTTAAAATCTTCTAAATCAAGCATATTCTTGCTTAATTCTTCTAGATTTGCGTTTTCTAAATCATTGCTATCTGTTTGTTCAGATTCTTTTTTATTTGTATTATCGCTGTTTTGACTATTCGTATTGTTTTGACTATTAGTGTTGTTTTCGTTGTTTTCGCTGCTTGTATTGTTTTCGTTATTTTTATTTACTTTATTAGTATCGCCTTTATTATCTTCTTTATCTTTATTGTCTTTATTATTTTCTTTATCTTCGCTAAAATCTGGTAATTCTGGCAAAAGATCTGGGTGGTTCCACATGGCATCGCGTTCCTCAATGCCTTTTTCGTTTGTAATCGCATCCCACATTGCAGCAGCTTCGCGCATTGCTCTAGGACGCAACTTTAATCCAGTTAAAGCTTGGAAAGTCATTTCGGAAGGGCCGCCTGCAGCGCGTTCTCTCCTAGTCATCTCTCTAAGCTGCTCAATGTGTGGAATGTGTGCCATTCCAGCACGCCAAATAACGCAATCAACCCATCCTTCGCTAAGCGCAAGAAGTGTTTCTAATCCTTTTAATGCTTGTTTTTGGCCTTCTGTATCGTTTCGAGCAATATTACATAAGTCAACAGCTCCCGAAATAGACTCTGGGTTCATTCCTTCAATATCTCTAAGCTGCTCTTCCATAGCGCTTAAGTCGATAGAAATTCCAGCTGCATACTTTATTATTAGTGCTTCAAAACGAGGCATAAGCCAAGGTGCAGATGCAAACAATCGTGCGTGAGCAAGCTCTCGCAATGCTAGATAATTCATAACTTCGTTAATGTCTAATCCCCACTTTTTTGCGTAATCTATGCAATTGTAAGGAACAAGACCGCCTGCAGGGTTTTTAAGAAGTGAAATACCTTGATCAAAGCTTCCGCGAATCTCGTGAGATAAATTTCCAGCAGCATATCCTAATTGCATTGCAAAAGACGTGTTAGCAAGAAGGCTCATCATTTGTTCTGGCTTTTTTACGCCATCTGGCATAGGTATTGGCATAACGCCGTCGTATAATCCTTCTACTTCTAAGTCTTGGTCTTCTCCAAATTTTTCGGCAATAACATCCGAAAAAGCGTTACTAACCGATTTGGCAACAGGATTTGCAAACTTAATCCACGAATCTATAGTTCCATTAACCCAGTCTTCTCTTGAAAGAACATCGGGGGTTCCAGATACTGGATTTAGATTGCAATTAGCGTCTAGCCATAAGTTTGCTTCACTTAGCGCTCTTCTTGTTGCATCTGCAACTTGTGCGTTTACTGTACCGCCGTCTCCAGTTGCTTTTTGGCAAGCAAGCAATTGAGCAAGTCTTTTATTGATTGGACCTTCTTTAAGTGTTTCCGTCATCTCAAAAGGCGTGTTTAAGCCGCCATTGGCAAAGGCACTCATTAACGAATGAACTTCTTCTGGAGATGGAAGGCCTCCGTTTGAACATCTTGTAAGAATGTCATCGCGAACTTCAAAAGGAAGATTTTCAAAGTTAGACCAAGCTCTTTCTCCTTCTTCGGGGCCAAAGCAGCTAACAAGCCATTGGTGAATTTCTTCTTCGCTCATATTCAATCCTTATGAAGTTTGTACCTAAGTTAAATATATTTGCGTATATTTTATGTTTGTTTACATAGTTTTTAACTATACAGTTTTAACCACGTATAAAAGATTCTACTCGATACATGGTGATTTTTGCTAATAAATTAATAATGTGTATAACTTTTTCAAATTTTTTCAAAAACCGCATCTTGTGAGGGTTTTTAGAGTGTAGGTTATGCACATTTACATATACTATTAATTTTATGCCTAATAAGATGCCTAATAAGATTACGTACGTGTTTAATAAAATCAATAGAAATATATTCGCTACTCTTAAAAATACTGTTGGGGATCTTATTGAATATTTTTCCGCTAAGTCATTTAGGTATTTTGTTGGGTTATTTATTGTAGTTATGTCGATTATCGCGCTTTTTCTACCAAGTGCATACGTTGTTGAAGAGCCTGGGCCAACTCAAGATGTTCTAGGAAAGTCTTTTGGAAAATATGTGATTAATGTTAAAAATAGCGCTGTTAAGAATACTGACTATAAATCTTCGTCAAAAAGTGGAAAGCTTCTTTTAGTAACAGTAAATACGTCTGGAATACCAGGTTACGAGATTCCAAATATATATGCGATTGCATCTTGGTTTGATTCTAAAAAGCAAGTTTTACCTAGAGAAGTTCTTGTTCCAGTAAATCAAAACGCAAGTGATTATAAAAAAGAAACAAATAAGCAAATGACTTCTTCGCAATCTTCTGCGCAAGTGGCGGCTTTGGATTATGCGAAGAAGCATCTTAATGTGAATGTAAAAAACGTAAAAATTAAGTTGCATATAGACGATATTGGTGGACCTTCTGCAGGCATGATGTACGCTTTGGGTATTTTGAACAAGCTTACAAACACAGATTTGACTGGTGGAAAAATAATCGCTGGAACGGGAACCATTGATAACTCTGGGAAAGTTGGGGCAATCGGCGGTATTCGATTAAAGATGATATCTGCAAAAAGAGACGGAGCTAAATGGTTCTTATCGCCAAACAGCAATTGCAATGAAGTTGTTGGGAATATTCCGCAAGGCTTAAAAGTTGTAAGCGTAAAAACATTGGATGACGCATACAAAGCGTTAGTAAAAATAAAGGCTGGGAAGAATCTAGATTCTTTAAGAACTTGTAAAGCGGAAAGTGGGCGATGAGGGACTCGAACCCCCGACATCCACCGTGTAAAGGTGGCGCTCTAGCCAGCTGAGCTAATCGCCCGCTTGAAACAAGATACAGTATGGTGTGTACTAGAACGTTGATTTGTGTTTTAGGCGTGTTTTGCGCATATATCATTTGCGTGTTTGCGTGTGTTTTGTTTATGCGTCTTAACAATCGCGTAAAGTGTAATGAATACGAATCTGTTCAGGAGGTCTATTGTTTATGGCGAGTAAACCTGATACCGCGCGTAATTCTTCAGGTATTGAGCGTGTAGGTAAGCGCAAGAAGGGTTACAGCGTAGAGCAAGTTAATGATTTTCTTGAGCGTGCTCATTCTTTGTATGAATCTAGCGACATTAGTCTTACTCAAAAAGATATTCAAGACGTATCTTTCGATTTAGAAGATGAAGGATATGCTATTCCTCAAGTAGATGCTGCTCTTTCTAGATTAGAGCGTGCAGTTGTAGATAAGACTACGCAGTACGAGATTTCTAATCGCGGCAAGGTTGTTTGGAAGGCACAAGCAGACGAAGAATATAGAGTTTTGCTTTCTCATTCCCAGCGCGATTATAAAATGCGCTTTGATTCCGCGCAATCGCGTAAGCCTTCTTACGATAAAAAACAAGTAGACAATGTTGTAAATAAGTCGCTAGATAAGATTGCTGTTCTTCTTGGATATAATCCAGTTTGGGGAAGCAGCTTAAGTGATTTAGACAAAATTGACGCAATGTTTGTTTCTAATGTTCTGTTTACTCAACGTTCTGGAAAACGAGGATATGACGAGCGCCAGGTGGACTATTATCTAAATGCTTGCGTTCGCTTATTAAGCAGACTTGAGTCTTATGATCGAGTTGCTAAGTATACAGACTTCGATCCTAGTGATTCTGTTGATTCTGCTAATTTTGGCGTTTCTGCTAAGTCTAATAATGATTTACAAGAAAATGTTGTTTCTAAAACATCTTCTGCGCCTAGTGTTGTTGAACCTAGTGTTGTTGAACCTAGTGTTGTTGAACCTAGTGTTGTTGAACCTAGTGTTGTTGAACCTAGTGTTGTTGAACCTAGTGTT